>Ga0105243_10000007_pt1 | contig 445042 bp, 384 predicted proteins | sample KBSM34metaG_FD_81525 | JGI IMG/M metagenome (GOLD analysis project Ga0105243, IMG submission 81525) | Miscanthus rhizosphere microbial communities from Kellogg Biological Station, Michigan, USA - KBS M3-4 metaG | ecosystem: Host-associated > Plants > Roots > Rhizosphere > Soil | place... | reverse complement strand
CGATGCCAATACATAACTGGGGCTTGACTATATCCCAACTATATATTAGATTTGGGGATAGACTCAAACTCGAAAGAGGTTTTTAAGTTTTTAATCCAATGACACAGTTGGTGTTACACTCCCCTACCAATAAATCCAAAACATTCAATAGCTCTACGTAATTGAGTATATTCAGATCCTGCATCAAATTCAAGATATGGTAGTTTTTCTAAAAGCCAATCTTCATCATCAGCTCTTCCTATCTTAGTCAAAGCCCGAAGAGGTCTCTCAATTAAATGTGGGGCATATTTATTTTTAACTTTAATTTGGTTGATGTAATGATCGGTTAATAATTTCATCTTTTCTCGCATCCATTCTCCCCCTAAATCTTCCGCAGCTTCTATAAAAACTTCGGTTTCGTAACTGAAATTATCTGATGGCGGAAGATATAAGTTATAAAAAGCTTTTGCAATTTGAACCGCTAAATCTGGATCAAAATACTTAAGCTTTTTCATTAGATTAGTCTGCAAATATGTATCCTTATCGTAAAGGAAAGTTGTACCATCAAAATATAATGCGATTACTTGACGTTGTCGCTCCTTTTCACCTATATGATTGAATGTTCCAGCTAATTCATATGCTAAATTACTCTCGCATTCATGCATTTTATCGTTACTTAATTCATTTTGAATAATATGTAGCAAGGGTATTGCTTCTATTAAGTGAAATTTTCTCACAGCTTCCAATAGCGTATGAGCAGTGGGAATGAAAAAAGGATTTGGGAAACGGTTTTCTCGGATTAGATTTATAATCTTTCCGTTATCCGTTAGAACCTTCAATGCCCAACTTTGAAGTTGAGGCTGTTCACCATAAAGATGCTTTTCAATTTCCTTTTCGACGTGTTCATAAGGAAATCGACTAAGAGCATGAATAGAATAAGAGGCGACGTTGGTATTTTTATGGCTTATGAGTTCATAGAAAATTTCCTTGGGAACGACAGCAATACTATGTTTAAGTGCTTTTGTTAAAAGTTCGCCCTTATAGCTATCCAAATTTTCATTAAAAATGACATCCCTAATCTTTTCTGCCAAGTGAACATCAGGTGAACTTTTTAGTATTTTTAAAACGCTTCGAAACTTAGGGAACGAGTCTTCTTGGTTCAAAAATATATCAAGTACTTCTTCTGTAAACTTTAAGTTTGAAACTTTAGCAAGAATGTCTGCAATTGCTTCAAGCTTTGCGCTATAACTGCTATCATTTTTTAATTCTTTTAGAAAAAGACTTTGTAACCTGTCTATAAGACACTGATTTAAAATACCATTACGATAAACCCTTTGAAATATTCTTTTGCATGTTTCATCCATAGGGTAATTTGAATATTTTTCCCAGTTTGAAATTATCTGATGATAACCCTGATCTCCAAAATTTGAAAGCGCTTGAACAATGTAAGCCTGCGATGACCTACCATATAAAAACGATGATTCATCCCAATCAAGCTGACTATATATTATTTCCTTAGCTCTGTTTGACGCATTGGTGGCCATAGCTGAAAGACACATCATTTTTACATCATTATGATGTGTTTTCTCAAATATATCCATCAGAAAATTTTGAGCTTGTTCACTATTTACTTTTTCGAGACATGAAATAGCGTTCGACCTATTATTGGGTACTGGAGAGTATACCTGTTCGATCAGTAATGAAACAATCTTATTTTTCGTTTCATTATTGCAGTTGGGATTTTCAATTAAACAATACGACGCAAGCCAAAGCCGTTTTTGTAACGAATTCACAAGGTTAGAAACATCATTTAACCTAGCTGCCAATGTTATTATGGCTATATCCCATTTTTCATCCGATGAAAGCTCCTCAATTAGATTAAGGTGGTTTTGTAAGGCCAAGGCGGAAAAATGATTTAAGAAAAGCCTATGCCAAAAAAATAGATTATCCTCACCGGCTATAATTAGTCCTGTTGCAGTAAGTTCTTCAATTACCTCATTAACGGTAATTCCTGGCTTGATCTTACGTGTTTGCTCAAGCTCATTAAGCATATTGACAATAATGGGTTCTGCCTCAAACAATTTTATTGATATTGCATCATGCTTCAAAATCCAATATGCAAATTCTGCTAGAATCGTTGATATCTGTTCCCATTTTAATCTACCTGATCGCATATTGCGACTGTCTTGCCATAATTTAACACGTTCGACTAATTCATTTACAATCTTTGCCACTGAATCAGGAAGATAATTTTTCTCTTTGTAGAGGGATATCATGAAAAGCAATAAAAGGGTATTTCGAGATTCCAGAATTAGGTCATTATTTTCGACTTGACTTTGAAAGCGAAAATAGCCAGATTCAATATATTGTCTTGCAAGCTTTTCGACTTGCATATCGTTTAATGGACAAATATCGAATATTACTGCATTATTAAGTATTGGTAAGTTGTTAGGTCTCGTTGTAATATAACATTCATATTGAGATGAAAGATTTTCAATGGCATTACATACTTCCTGCTTAAATGAATCTCCAATTTCATCAAAGGCATCCAAGAAAAATATAAATTGGGTAAAGCAATTCAGTTCTTCAAAGTCTGTTCCTTTATATCCATAACGATTAAGAGCAGCAGAAATTAAACTTTCTAATGTATATCCGTTTCCAACTTCTTTTAATGCAATGTATACAGGAATCTTTACATCAATAGCGTCCAAAGCATTCTCTGCCGTTCGATGATTCAAAAACTTTAAAAACGAAGTCTTTCCAGACCCTGTTTCACCAACAAATATTTTTTTGTTTATATTATATGTGCTTTCTATCTGCACAAACTTAAATAGCTTCTCTTCGCTCTTGAATGGCTCATTTGCTGTATGTAGTTTGAATAGTAGTAGATAATTTGGGTCTATCTTTTTAAGCTCAATATTATTAATTGCTTTAAATCTATCATTTGGAAGATGCCAGTTTTCAAATTTCTCTTTAACTACCTTTAGGTAGCCTTTAAAATCCGAAATTTGCAACTCTCTCCTCAGCTTTTCATTGCTAATTTTCTCGATAGCGCTTTGTGAAACTGCCTTATCAAAATTAAATTCCTTCAATATCTCTATTTGAGATTTTAATAATTGGTTTTTTCGTCCAAGGAGATCATTAAGTACATCAAGTTTTAATTGCATTGCTTCTAATCCTTCGGCACGAAAAATTAGAGTATTGACATCATAGACCAAAAGCTCTTTGCCATTTGTTATCATCAGAAAGTTTCTGCCAACGCTAGTAGCGTATGATTTAAGCTGACCAATATGATCTTCCAGCTCTTGGCCAGGTCCTTTACTGTCTATAATAAATCTTGACTTTGAACTATCTCCATCAATACATATTATGAAATCTGGTCTATGGGTCAATCCTTTTGAGCCGCGTTCTGAAAATCTCACACCTGAAAAGATATCCTGAGCTGGGAATTTTTTTTCTGGAATAATTTCGTTGGTTGCATAACCAAGGTATTGTGTAAGTAATGGTATTATGAAATTTTGACTGACTTCAGCTTCATTAGAAAATAATATTTCTTTAAATTGTTCCAAAAATTTACCCATTATAACAGAATACAGGATGATTAATACAAATTCGAACCCAATTATACGAAAATAAATAAGTAGACAATAATATCAAGCGATGAAGATTAGTTTTTCTATCATTATGAAAGAGGCCGTAACCTAAACTGTGCCAATGGAATAATTCAATAAGATTATTTATATTCAATTATTCAAACGACACGGTCATGAAAGAAAAAAAAAACATTCGATTTTTCTCTATTGTTTGTTTTCAAAGGAACTGAAGTGGGCTTGACCATTTTGAATGCTCCAAGTCAGTAGCCCAGCAAGGTCATTACGAAGGCAAAAGTTTGTCTCCCAATGATGGAGATCTAGCGCCATTGATGAAGTATCTGTCGGTGGAAAGAAGTTTTTAATCCAATGACACAGTTGGTTTTACATCCCCAAGACACTTTCCCATTTTTAATAATATACTGTTGCCAGGGCTTTATCGCCAGATTTACTCATGATACTTTAATTCATATATTTTGTTCACTATATCGTTATAAATATAAAAATCTTCATTTGCATAAAAATCCTTTAAATCTCTCAAACTATTACTGCTAAATAATATCTTTCCCGCTTTCCAAAAATACTCCAGAGAATCACAGGAAGGTCTATGGACACCCTTATATGGGAAATTTCCATTATTATCTTTGCTAATATTTTTGTTTTCGCAATATTCTTCAATTGATATAATAGAATTTTGAAAACTAGTTATTTCTAGTGATTCCATATCAAGAGTGATAGATATTACGTGCAATACATTCTCATCGAGAGGCAATTGGTTTAAGAGAAATTTAACGACACTACCTTTTATTATTTTCTTTAATTTTATAAAATTATCTAGTATACCGTCTGCATCTAACGTATTTACCATGTTAAGGTGACTTTTACAGCTGAAGTAAAAGTTATCATCGTATAAACTAGTTCTGCTTAATTTCTTGAAATCCTCATCCAATTCTAATTTACGTATGCTTAAGGATGCCTGGATGGGGTCTACTTCCCTTACTATCGATTGTAGTGTATCGTGCCATTCTTCGATTCTAGACATTATTTCAAATGCATTATTTTTTAATCTTTGAAATTCTTTAGGAATATCCGCTCCAAAACTTGTTTCAATAGGTTCCATAAATTCAGTTTGGATAGCTGAGGATGCTGTGAAATCAGTAGATAAATTCCAGGAAATAAATTCTTGATTACTTATGTAATCGGCCAACCTTAGTTGGGATTCAATTCTATTTAAGGTGTTAGATTTCGATTGGATTAAATATTTACTTGAAGTAAATAGCCTTGTTCCAGAAATAGCATATTTACGAATACCCGATTGGATAATAGTATTGAAATCGGAGATTATTAGTTTAGCCGTCAAAAAGAATATTTTTGCATTCTCTTCATGACCAGTATGACATAGTAGAAAAAACTCATCCCTCGAGTTACCATGTTCATCGACAATATATGATTCTGGAATATATTGAGTGGTAGCACTAGATAGATAGAATTTAGCCTGAACAAATCCTAAGCGGGGAGGCCTTTTATCCAAAAGTGTTTTTGATGATAATCTTCTTTGAATTATAAAATCTGCTCCATCTACATCGATAGAACGTTCTAGAATCCAAAACCGTTCCATTAAGAATGCTTTAGTTCTAATCTCACCTAACGCTCCATTTTGCATTGCTTTTATATAAGGAGGAATTTTCTTCTGCATATTTATTAAAATAATTGGCTATTACATTTCCATTGGTCTTGTTTTTAACGGAGCGATACTACCAGATAAAATTGATACTATTTCGAATTCTTCTTTGGTTAATATTCTAAATCTACATTTATGATCAATATGAGTAATTATAGAATTAGCTTTAATATTTTTCAATACTATTTTTTGCAGAATTTCGGATTGTATTTGGTGTCTCATACGCTCTACATCTTTCTCCAAATTGATCTCTTTAAGTGGTTGCAAATATGATTGATTATTATCAACGAAGTTTTTTAGGTACTCCAAACTGCTGCAGCCTATATATCTGTAAAAATTTCTCAAGATATATTGATTGAATTCTTTCACCTCATCTATATTGAGAAGCTTAGTGGCTTTTGTTACCTCTCTTTCTTCACGAGAAAAGCAGATAAGAATATTATCACTAATTGGCATAAATAGCTTAAGATTTTTATCGCCAAATCGGACATTATTGGGATCATAAATACAAACAAATTTATCGGGTAGCAAAAAGAATTGGTTTTCAAAATTGTGATAGTAGATTGTTAGTTTTAAATCTTTCAAAAGAAGGATATTTTTGTCTATATATTCGAGATGGCTGAAAGCCAAATTTCTATTAACATTTAAATAATATGGAAAATTAACAGTTCCATAATCTAAATAGTATTTAATATAAATTTGAGAATATGCTACACATCGCATATATTGGATAATTTCTTTTATTGCAAAAGGGTTTCTCGATGTGCTTACTACAACAAACCTTAACAATCTAACAAAATCATAAGAATCAAAATCATTCCCATTTGGTTGAAATTGCGAGAAATCATTTAATATTTTTTTTACAATTAAACTTGTTGGATGCTCATAATATTTATCATAGTAATCTTCAATAAAATTTGAATCAGGGCTTTCTTCGTTATCAAAAATTGTATTTAGGTTATTTTCTGTAAAAGCATCATTTATTGATAATCTATATGCTCCTTTCGAAGAATGGTTATATAAACTAATTTTCCCATTTTTAGAGAAGTTATTTAATATAAATTTGGGAATATAGTGGTGCTTTTTCTTATTCATGTTCAACTTACGAGAAGGATTATTATGTAGATTTGAATAAATCAAGGTCAAAAATCATTTATTTTAATTGCTTCTTTTAAAAGAAAAAAGGCGGGTTTCTCTAAGCCCACCTTAAAAAAAACAGTAACTGTTTTTAAGGAGATTGTGTGTGTTGGTTACCTATTTATCGAAAAGAATACTTTTCAAATCGTGACTTTATTTTGTCTTTAATCTTTCAAAGCATCCAAAGCGACTCTACCAATAATTTTAAGGCTTTTAGATTTCTCCAAGTATCTTGGTTTTAATAAACTTCATGACCACGCTTAGTATTAAGCTCCTTCTCAAAGTTAGGATTTTTCCAATCAAAAAAGTACATCTTTTTAAAATTTGAAATACTATCAATAAACATTTTCTTTTTCTCTTTTGAAGTTCCATCCTTGAAAAAGCCTATTAACTCCAAAGACTCCAATCTAAAATTAAAAACATTTTGTTCGTTGTGTCCAAAAAATGGATTTGTTAGAGTTTCGAATAGCAGGAGTGTATGTTCTGTATTTTTGCGGTTAAATTGTTTAAATATTTTCAAAACCTTTGACTGCAAATTCTCAATTGAATTTTTAAAAGTACTTTTTCCTTTAATAAAACTCAGTAAGAAAGTTATAGTGAAATAGTTGCTTGCTTTTCCATTGTCATCTATGAGAAAATGTTTATTTAAAATTTCTTCCGATATATTGTATTCGTTACCGAGACTTTCAATAACTGGTAGAATGTATAGTGTTTCTATTTCAGAATATTCGTTTATAATTTTTTTGTTCAGAATTGTTAATATTCCATCGAATATTCTTTTAAATATTTCATGCTTAGTGTCCAAATCATAAGCAAGCACCATATATTTATCCCTAATAGAGATATTTTTTAATTTCAAATTATTTACAGTTCTTTCAGAATTTTTTACAAATGAAACGATTGTTATAAGTATCTGACTTAACTTAATAGCATACGAAACTCTTGGTAAAACCGTGTAGATAAAAAAAGATAATTCAATAATCTCTAAAATCTTCTTTTGTAAAGCTCGATGTTTCTTTTTCAACTCACCAGTTACTTCGTAAAGCTTAGTTAATATCTCACTTGATTCAGGGTCGGATTTAAGCTGCTTATATATTTTTATCAACTTATTTTGATCGCTAGATATATCTTTGATAAGTTTTCGAAGATTTCTTTGAATACTTGCTAAAAAATAATTTTGCAAATCCTTATAACTTGTATTTGTATTCTTTAAGATTCGCTTATAATTTGTTATTATGTCTTTAGCCAAAAAGTAATTTAAAGTACTGGGCTTAGTGTCACTGAACTTAAATATAGAAGAGCTATTAAGTAATATTTTTATTTCTTCTTTTGCTATTGATATCTCCGTTATTATTGGTTTAGTGTATTCCTTGGTTTTCGATTCATTAAAATAGAGGTTATATTGCTGCAATTCCTTTTTAAAAATAGCTATTATTGTCTCTCTAGTTTCGATGTCATTTGTGAATATAAAATAGTCATCAACATATCTTGATATTTCATAATCTAAGTTGTTCTTCATCCCCCTTTTTTGTAATGCTCTCTCAACATTCTTATCGACGCTCTGAAGTATAATTTCAGCAAATATTCTTGAGAATTCTGGACCGATTGTAATTCCATTAGTTTCATTGTAATTATGCCTTTGCATTAATTCGTCAAACTGGTGTCCAAATGTTCTTTTAGAGTGGAGATTATCTTTTGAAGCTTTTTTGTTAATTGTTGCCCATACGATGGAATGCGTATATATACTGTCAAAACATCTAGATATATCAAATTTTAATAAATGATTGAACTTCTTCTCCGCTTTTTGAAAATCATAAGATTCATAATATTTATAGATATTACTGTAGTTTTCATATGAAAAATATGTCTTTAAGCTTCGATACTCTTTTTTGTCTATTTCAATAAATTCCTCAGCTTTACCCTTTTGAGATTGAATAGTATTCTTAAAATAACGTAATGAAGCAATTCTTTTTGGCTTACGAAGGGTAAAGTTTGATAATGATGTATAATATAAAATTGTAGAATTATATTTTTTATAAAAATCTATTACTTCCAATTGATTTAATGGATTAATAACAAACAATTGCCTATAGTCGTTATCTTTATGCGATATTTTAAACTCTAGTGGAATAGTTTGATTCTGTTTGGGAGCTATTTTGAAATGATTAAATTTTTCGTCGCCATCCCCTTTCTGTAGGGTATAATCCTTATAATTAAATCCGAATAATAAAATGATTATATTCGTAACAACATCGGATGATGTTTTTTTAAATTTCAATTGATCCCCATCTACATGGATATCATTTTCAACTATAAAGTCATAGAATCTTCTATTACTAAAGAAAGGAGGTACTTCATATGGCAGCACGTCTGACAAAACCACACGTGCATCTTTATATCCAATTGATTTTTTAAATTTCATCATTTCTCCAAATTGATGTTATTTCCTTTACCCCAAATTTTATTATTCCCTTGTTACGTGTATTAATGGGATCATTGAATTTAGCGTTATGTGAATTGTATATTTTATTCTCAAAACAATGTTTTATTAACATTTTATCCCGATATGCAGTTTCAAACGAAAGTTTTCTTAACTCAATCTTCCTTTCATTGGATAGTTTGCTTCTCCCAATGTAGTATTTAAGACAATTATCCAGTTCTTTCAACCTTGTTCCTTCTATTACAAAAGGAAATGAATAATATAAACCTACATATACATTTGATTTATTATTACTTAATTGAGTATTACTCATTAGATACTTCAGTCTGCTTATAAGAAGTCTAAATGAGTTCATTGGATTATGCTTTCTTTTTCTTTCATAGTGTTCAAAAGTAAGCTTAATCTTTGCTTTATAACGTCTTATTTTTTCGTCAGAAAAGTCTACAATTGTAACATTAGAAGTTTTGGTCTTACCCAGATCAGGAATGGTTTTTGTTGTTTTGAATCCTATTTTGTAGCCTAGATACGAAATAGCCTTCTTATAGTCAATTTCTCTCTCAATTATAATATTGTTTTTACTAGTCTCTCTTATTGCGACTAATTTATTAATGTCTAACTGTAAATCGTAAGGTTCTGTTTTTTTGCTATTGGTTTCAAGGTAATTATTTGATTTATCTTTGAATATTGATTTAATTGTATTAAGGTATTCATCTGCAACTGTCCTACGACCATTATTAGGAATAAAAATTGCTATTATATCGTCGACGTATCTAGCGTAGTATACTAAGTCATCGATTTTATTTATTTCATTGTCAATAGCTCTCATGTAGATTTCTGATAAGTAAGCACTAATTCCAATACCTCTCGGAAGTCCAATATTGCTTTGATCACCTTTTAACTGGTTGTAGCTTTCTAAAGTTTTGACGATACAGCGCCTTGTATTTACTGAGATTAGATGATCCGCTTCCAACTTTTCGATTACATCTTGTTGAGGTATGCTTTCGTAAAATTGTTTTATATCGGTTCGAATTACAACTTTTGGGAACTGGTCTGAGATAGCTAGGATAACTGACTTCAGAATATGGTATCGAGATAGTTGCTTAATTTTATAGGTTTCCCTTAGATTTTTTTGAATTATCTTTGAATAGAAAAAACTTTCAACACACGGATTTAAAGTGTAGCAAAATTTTGATCCGATTACCTTAGTTGTAATTGTAGGTGAATAAATCTTAAGGTCTTCAGAAATTTTTTCGAAAATATAGCCTAAAGTTTCTTTTCTTGAAGTTTTATACTTCTCTAAATTATCTAAAAGACTTCGTTTTTCAGTTTGATTATTTTCATATTTGATATTTTTTCTTATATCTTTTATCTCACCTGCTAGTCTTAAACTTTCTTTAAATGTATCTTCAAATAAGCGTTCTACGTTAACTCCTCTTTTATTTTCTGCATCGAAAATTTTTTCAATATTTTGAGGTGAAAATGATTGATCTATCATATTAAAGTAATTAGAAGTTATATTGTAATCTCGCTCTACTTAATGTCATTAGATTTTCTTTGATATTCGACATGGATGATATACATACCTGCGATAATCGCTATAATTGCAGCGATAAGTGCTTGAAACGGTTTGTTATCTTCGACTACGTTATTTTTTTTCATCTTCCGGCACTCTATTACGAATCAATACCAAAATCTCTTCTTTTGACATTTTTTCATATTTAAAGGCATAATCCTTGTGAACAAAAACTTTTGGAGAACTTTTTCCGAAAAGCGAAACAATTATTTTGTTGCGAGGGGATTTGCTTAGAAGATTGGTGATTTCGGTAGATTGCTTTTCCGAGAGTTTCTCGTCCATTTTTGGATGGAGATATTTTGCTGTATAAGGCGTATTTAAAAAGCCTTCTGAGATAAGGCGATCGAGTTCATTTGCTAAAAGTCTATCTTTATCAATACTCTTTTTTCCTATGGATTTTCTTCTTTTTAATACTTCTTTTATATTTGTTATGAGTTCTTCCTTATCAGGAATAGGATAGTTTGGATTTGCAAAATTATAATACACTTGTCCAAAGAGATTAGCAATAGTTATCATTTTGCCAATCGTAAGACCAACTTTTCCATTTAAAATATCATTCACATTATCTTTATTGGATTTAATTAATCGGGCAAAATCATTAATGTCCAAACCTGATTTTTTTAAGTACTTGGCTATCTGTTCCCCAAATTCAATTTTATATTTCTCCTCAATATTCATAATATAGACTATAATATTTTGTAAACTCTATTTAATTGTTTATCTTTGTTTAGCGATTGAAATTCATGGCTATATTGCCTTGATTGACGATGTTTTCTCATGCCAAAAAGACCAAATTACCAATGAGGAGACCGTGAAATCGCCCTATGCTTAAAAAAGTTTTATACCTTTACATAAAGTTATAGGGTGGTTCTCACGTTAACTTCAGATGGTAACTATAAAGTAATTTATAGGAGGGTTGGTCCCCTTGGCTCTGGAGTTGTGAGGCCACCTTATTCATTATTGGCCATACATATATCCTAGGAGTAGCATCGTTCACATAAAACCAAAACAATTATGAGAACGAAACGAACAAACACCATCCATCATCCGCATTCGATCAGAGATCGCATGACGTGGTATTCCCGCAAATCACTTTTAAAGAACATTTTTCGTGCGCCTGAATAGGTACACCATAACAAAAAAACAGGCTGTAAAGAGCAATAAAAAAGGGGAGGATTTGACTTTCCTTACAATGAAAAGGTGCTGAACCTAGTTCAGTTTAATTTCCCTCTTTATATCCCTGTCACCGACCTATACATTTAGATGATTGCATAAAAGGTAATAATGGCCAATGAAATGAGCTTGTTTTAATCTTGCACCTTAAAATTAAGCAAAGTTTTATTGAATCCAAACTTTTTCCCATTACTTTTTATTGTAATACAATAGTATGCTATGGGTCGGTTTGTCTTTTATTCCGGTAGGAAGCGCCATAATTATTCCTAATCAATGCCTTGTAACCGTTTTGACGGCGCTTTTCGGATAAGCTAATTCTTTATTGTTGGATCAGTAGGAGCCATAGTTATGGCCTTTGCACAACACATTTTAACATGCAAAAATTTTGCAACGAGGAGCGTATTGCCTATTTGTTGGGAGCTGTCAGTAAACAGGCTCTTAATATTTTAAATGATTTTATTTGCCTTTCAAAGGCATTAAAGAATACAACAATGCTTTTGACATGCATTGCTGTATTTCATATGTTTAGTTTATCGGCTCAGACGCCCCGCAAGGACAGCGGGGCTAATGGGCCTTTAACAGTATCTGGTACGGTAGTTTCGATACTAGATGGTAAACCGATACAGGGCGTGTCGGTTCGGATAGAAGATGAAAAGGGGAGGGCATCCACCAAAAGTGAGGGCTCTTTCTCAGTGCCAGTGCTAGCATCTACAGGGACTATCAAGTTTAGCCATGTTGGCTTCAAGCCCTTACAGCTACCTTATTCTGTTGGGGTATTGTTAACAGTAAAGTTGATACCGCTGGAGAATCAATTGGAAGAGGTGGAGGTAGTCTCTACCGGATACCAGAAGATTCCCAAGGAGCGGGCAACAGGCAGCTTCGAGTTTATAGACTCGGCACTCTTTAATCGTAAGGTTTCGCCCGATTTTGTAAGCAGGCTCGAGGATGTGGTGCCCGGTATATCTGCGGTAAAGAACTTCAATAATCGGGGTAGTACACTGAATATACATGTGCGGGGAGTGAGTACCCTGCAGTCTGAACGTTATCCGCTGATCGTCGTAGATGGTGTGCCTTATGATAACCGGCTCGCAGACTATGGCAGAGGGAACTTTAATAATATAAACCCCAATGATATTGAGAATATTACGATACTTAAAGATGCTGCGGCTGCCTCCATATGGGGCGCCCAATCTGGTAATGGGGTTATTGTAATAACCACTAAAAAAGGCAAGTTCAATACGCCCATACAACTCTCATTTAACGCTAATGTGAGTGTAAAAAGTAAGCCTGATCTTTATTATTATCCTCAGATGTCTACCTCAGATTATATTGATGCGCAAAAGTATCTCTTTGATAAAGACAGATACAAGTATCGTTTTACAGACAGATTTGATAATGTGCAGCCGCTGCTTTGGCTGATGTACGATGAGCAACAGGGGAATATATCGAAAGCCCAGCTGGAAACAGAATTAAATAGGCTCCGAAATATCGACCTGCGGGATGATTTTGACCGTTATATCTACAGAAATGCAGTCAACCAGCAGTATAATGTACAATTGCGCGGTGGTGGTGAAAAGGTCAATAGTTTATTTTCTGTAGGCTATGACAATAGCCGCGGTAGCGTGGTCACATCTTCGGGCAGCCGGATCAACTTAAAGTCAAGCACACAGCTAACGCCCCTGAAAAATCTGATGATAGACATCGGCCTGATGTATACCGAGACGAAGGGTAGCGAAAGCCTGATCCCTGTAGAGTATAATATACTAGGTAAAGGACAGGCAAATTATCCCTATATGGAACTGGCGGACAAAAACGGCGTTCCAATGGTGGTAGATATCAGCTCCTATACCTCTGCGTATAGGACTAGCGCTGCCGGTGGTAAGCTGCTGGACTGGAATTATCGTCCACTAGCGGAGCTATATGACACGCGCGAGACGCAGCGTGTGAGGGAGCTATTTTCCAATTTTAATGCTGCCTATACCTTGGGGATCGGGCTGAAGTTTAACCTGTTGTATTCATTCAAGCGGTCACTTTCAAGTTTTAGACAGTGGCAGGGCCTAGGTTCGTATTATCAGCGTAGCATGATCAATGAATATGCGAGTTGGGATGCGGGCAATACCATTACCTGGAATATTCCCGTGGGCGATTACCTCGGTCTTCAGCACTGGGACAATCAGGTGCATCAGGGTAGATTGTCCATAGAATATACTAAAAAATGGAACGAGAAAAATACGGTCAGTTTGCTTGGCGGATATGAGGTTCGTACATTGAACAAAGTACTGACAACATCACAGTACCACGGCTATGATGATGAAACAGGTGCTTTCCAGCCAGTCCGATATGGCGAACGTGTACCCTATATGAACGGTGCATTCGGAACAATCACCATAAGCGATCGGAACCGGTATGAACACTTGCGAAATAACTACATTTCCTATTTCGCCAATGGATCTTATGCTTATCTGGACCGATATATATTGAGTGCCAGCTTCCGAAAGGATGCTTCCAACATGTTTGGTGTCAAGAGCAATGACCGGGGGCAACCATTTTGGTCTGTAGGTGCTGCCTGGGTATTATCGAAAGAACATTTTATGGAGAACGCTCCATTTGACCTGCTCAAGCTAAGGACGACCTATGGGTATAATGGCAATGCGAATAATATGATATCGGCCTATCCGGTAATGGATATTTCGAGCGTAGTGAATGATATCACCAACCAGCCCTATGCCATGATAACAAGACCACCAAATCCCAAACTGCGATGGGAACGGGTAGGGATCACAAATCTTGGACTGGACTTCGCATGGAAGAATAACCTGTTTTCAGGATCCATAGAATATTACCAAAAGAATGCCGTAGATCTCATCGCTCCGAGTCAGATAGATCCGAGCACCGGTTTTTCAAGCATGACGATGAATAGTGCTTCGCTCAAAACAAAAGGTTGGGATATTGCCTTAAATGCAAATCCTATTAGAACCAAGAATTGGGTATGGAACAGCAATCTGGTATTTACCTATGGTAGGACCAGGGTATCCAAATCTTATCTGCAGTATGACATTGCCGAAAATTTTGTAAGCACAAATCAGGGCGCCCGTTTGACGCCGATAGAGGGAATGGATCTGTATGCGGTATTGGCCTACAAATGGGCAGGACTGGATCCCGCAACTGGAGAGCCAAGGGCATTTCTGAATGGTGAGGTGTCCAAAGACTATATTGGTATTATCAACCAATCCACAAAAGATCTGGAAAACCTCGGCTCTACGATGCCGCTCTATGTGGGTAGCTTCAGAAATTCATTACGGTTTAAAAATCTGGAACTGTCATGGAATATCTCTTATCAGCTCGGTCACAAATTTTTGCGCAATTCTTTTGGCAATACAGAGTTTATCAACAATGGTATAGGCCACAAAGATTATGCGTTACGCTGGCAAAAACCAGGGGATGAGGCATCTACTGATGTGCCGGCCTTTAGCTACCCCCACAATTACTACGCAAGCCAGGTATATCTGGGGTCTACCGCATTGGCTACGGATGCGAGCCAGATCAAACTGCGTGATATACAGTTGACGGCAAATATACCGGCCTTAGCTAAGTACAAGCTCAAAAACTTTAGGCTGTATGCCTATTTCCAGAACATAGGTACGCTATGGCAGGCAAATAAACAGGGGATTGATGCTGAGTTCGGGTTCAATATCCCTGATCCACTGATGTCGTCCCTAGGGCTTAGTTTTAATCTTTAACACCAATTGTTATGAAGAAATATATAAATCACCTTATTCCGATCCTGCTAGTGCTATTGAATTGCTCCTGCAATAGTCTGCTGGATGAAAAGACTGATATCAAGATGGTCATTCCAAAAACTTTGGAGGATGCCGAATTGCTGCTCAACGACTATATGACAATGAATACAGGATTTCCTGTAGTCGGCGAAATTGCCACCGATCAATACACTATCTCCGACGATGTTTTTGACGGATCGCTCAATACAGACCAGCAAAATTTTTATACATGGGCGGATCGCCCTTACAATGATGCTAATGTATGGCAACGTCCTTACAAAACGGTGTATATGGCCAATCAGGTCTTGGATATCTTGGATAAGCTGCCTTCGGGCAGCGATCCTGACCGTCGGGATAGACTGATGGGCGCAGCTCACTTTTACCGTGCTTTTGCATTTCAGCAACTGGCCGAAGTATTTTGCCCCAGTTATGACAAAAGCACAGCTATGACGGACCTGGGCGTGCCCATCCGATTGCAACCGGCCATGGACCAGGCCTCTTCAAGGGGAACCTTAAAGCAGAGCATGGATCAGGTCATAAATGATTATGATGTAGCGACCCGTCTCTTGCCTCTTGAAGACAAGGTTATCGGGCGGCCTATCCGCGCGGCAGCCTACGCAGGTCTTGCCCGTGCTTATTTGATAATGTCAGATTTTGATAATGCTTATAACTACGCGGATTCATGCCTTGACCTTAAATCCAAGCTAATGGATTATAATGAGCTGGACAGCGATGAAGATCTGCCAATCCCGAAATACAATGAGGAAATACTGTTTCTTGCCATGTCCGGGGCAGCAGGTCCAATGAATTACAACAACAATACAGTAGAACAGGGGCTATATAATAGTTATGCTACATCTGACCTGAGGAAGAAGATCTTTTTTCAGCAAAGGGATGACGTACCTAATGCTTATAGATATCGGGGTAACTATGATAGAAATAGGGCACTGCTCTTCATTGGGCCCACGACCAGTGAGCTCTATTTGATCAAAGCGGAAACAGCTGTCCGGCTAGGAAAGTTGGACGAAGGACGCACAGCGTTAAATACGCTATTGCGCAGTAGGTACAAGACCGGGCAGTTTGCTGAGATCAGTGAAACGGATGGCGAAAAGTTGTTGTCATTGATTATCAAAGAGCGGGAGAAAGAGCTCGTATTCCGGGGACGACGTTGGTCTGACCTAAAACGGCTAAATCAAGAATCCGCATTCAAAAAAAAACTGACCCGAACGGTAAAGGGGCAGCTTTATACACTGGAACCCGGAAGTACAAAATATGCTTTCAGGCTGCCAGAGCCTGTAGTTACACTCGGCAATCTACCACAAAATAGTCGATAATAAATCCATTAATAATTTAATCATAGACTTTCGAAAGCTTGTCGAAAAATATATTTAAACATGAAAATTTTAAAATTTATAGTGCTATTTATAGCATTTTATGCCTCTCAAGCACTTGGCCAGCAGGGTGCATCCAAAGATCTTAGTAAGGCCTTACATATTACGGATAGTTTTATTCCACCGAAAGAGGTCAAGATCATGCGTGGTAATCTAAAGAAGATGGATTGGAAGGCGTTCGACAATAAGATCATCATTCTGGATTTTTTTGATACCTATTGTACAGCCTGTATCAAGGCAATGCCCAAATTGCAGGGATTACAAAATAAACTGGCGGATAAACTTCAAATATTTACGGTGACATGGCAGGATAAACCGACTATGGAGCGTTTTTTTAATACCAATGGTTTTGTAAAGCAACATAAAATAAATATCCCTGTGATTTATTCGGATAGTTCATTAAAATCACTATTCCCGCATGCTGGTATCCCACATGTGGCCATTATTTACAAAGGGAAGGTTAAAGCCATTACAATGACAGAGTTTATAACCGAAGAAAATCTTTTAAAGCTATACGAATCAGGCAATATCCAATTGCCAATCAAGGATGACTTTGCTGTGGGTGACCTCGCAGCAAAATTGGATGCTGGTGTCATGAATATGAAAGCAGGCGTCATCATATCTGACTTTCAAAATGGTGTTCCCAGCTACAAGCATGGACTGGTTATGGAGAAGGATTCCGTGACTGGCAAGTTTAAAACGTCATTTTATAATTTGCCTGTAGTTATGGCCCTAAAGGCTATATGGTCGAGAATTAAGAAGCCTACCTATATACCCAGGCCGGAAAGGATCCTGTTAAAGGTCGGGGACGAATCATCATATAAGGATCTTCAAAATGAAGGAGAGGTCTGGCTACAAAAGCATGGCATTTGTTATGAACGATTCGACTTGGTAAAAAGGCCAGATTCGCTACAGGCATTGGTACTATTGAATGATCTTCATAGTTATTTTGGCTTAAAATCATATTTCGATAAAAAGGAGATGGACTGCCTGGTATTGCGGAGTTGTCCTGTGGTACCCTACGATGGCCCCGAAATAAAGAATGCTTTTAACTATGAAAATAGCTCGGTATTTGCTACATTTTTAGATGTCAGTTATCAGTTTCCGCCCGCGGTTGATCTGGTAAAGAATAAAACGAAAATGAAGATCGGAGGTTATCAGGATCTAGAAGGATTGAACAAGCAGTTACGGGCGTATGGCATAGAAGCAAAAGTAGAAAAATCTAAAATAGAGGTATTTGTAATAGAAGAGGTAAATTAGTTCTTAACACAATACGAGGGAAATAGCGGTACTATTTCCCTCGTTCTATATTAGCTAAATTAGCTAATCCTATGTTCGGTATTCAACTCTATCCTTATCTCGCTTTCAACTTCACATTAGCGCTTGGTACACCATTGTGCAATGCTAAAATCATTTCATTTTGCAATGCATTGGTGATATCCGGATTGTTGTTACCATCGTTACTCGCCTGAAGCGCACAGATTGACTGTGGCGTTCCGGTACAGTTTGTTGGTTCGGATGCAACTAATGTGTAGTTTGAAGGTTGAGTAGGATTAGAGCCAGTTAATGAAAACCATGCCATCTTGCACCTCCGTTTTTTACATCATAATCTAGTTAATTGGTCACATCGCACTTTTCAGATTGATGGCCCCAGCTTTCGCTTAGAAAGCTTGTGGTAATGACGGGGACTCCTTATTTGCCATACCAATATCTTCTGCACCCACCATCGGGGGAAGAGCGCAAACTTACGTCTATACCTTGTCAAGGCAGACTCTTTGCGTACTCTTTTTCCTATCACATACAAATACAGCTTGGTAAAATCCTGTCCCCATTGGGAATTGCCAGCTCCGGAATAGCGGAGTACGAGCACAGTGGTATGGATTGGCCGTACTATTTGTTTTGCGATATATTTAAAGTAACTCATCATTTTCCTTCTGTAATTGTCTATTACAAAGGAGGGAATACTGCAAAGTCTAAAATCGGGTCTGACGGTAGTATTTCAACTTTTATTGATTTCTTTTGCTTTCATATATTGTCTTTGGATCGATATATAAAAATTGGCTCAGCAACTTATTATTCAAAGTGAGAAACAGCGTAGGCATCAGCTCTTTGAGTTTTGCGTACCTGTCACGCGCTTCCTGCGCCATAATTAGTCCCTTTTTATTGAAAAAATCTGATTTCCGCTGCCGCATGATACTGACAAAGTGATGCATGCTCGGATACTGATCTTGCAGCTCCTGCAAGACCGTCAGCGGGATACAGGCAATTGTACTTTTTTTGAGAAATTGAATATTCAGGTCCTGGCTGTTAAAACTGTACTCATGCTTGGTGCCGGTAAAGTAATGCCCTTCGGTCGCGATCCAGTGGAGATAGGGCTTTTTGAGTTTCATCTCATAAGCACCTACTTTGCCATCAAGCACATAGCACCAATAGGGACGGCTTTCATCCTCCCGGCAATAGATCTGCCCACGCTTTCCCTGGCGTAGTTTGGTATGCGTTATGAGTTCGTCGCGACAGGGATCATCTGCATTGAAATAGGGATTTAAATGTTTGGTAAAACGTATCACAGTTAATATAGTGTAAATGAACAGTTAATAAAAAATGAAAACGCCATGAGAGAGATATGGCCCATGGCGTTTTTGTGAATTGTTTTAGATAGCCTATAGAAGCGTGTAGTAAATCCTGACGATTAAATGCCCTTCCAAACGGCGATTAAAGATCTCATTCGCTTCAGATCCGACGGGGATTTCTGGCGTATCTGACTGGATCTTGTTTGACTCATATTCCGTCACCTTGACCGAATCCCGGGAAAGTGTACTGGTGCTTTTTTCATTGGTCTGCTTATCCAAAGTGATGTCTGCCTGATTGTTAATGGCAAAAGCAATCTGTTGTGCAAGATTGTTTTTGAAGTCGGCGGACAGGGATATGATATAATCAACCTGGCTCTCCGAAAGTTCAAAACGGGACATAAGCCAGCTGCGTAAGCACAGCAGGATCAGCTTTTGTTCCATCGTCTGAAATTCGATGGTCGAGTTGTACAAGTCCCGGAGCCATCGCTTGACTCCTGTGTCATCAAGTGTGTATTTATTCATACTGTTTAGTTTGTCGGTGATCGCTAGTCCCAAAGGATATAGCAAGCATGCCAATGCTACACCTAGCCGACTAGTATTCACCTTGTTAAAAATTTAAATTAGTTTTATAATTCGATCGAAAAGCGAATCTAAAACCAAATCACTAAAAAGCGAAGGAAACAAAGGTCGAGATCGGCGAAAACGAAATTGGTTTCGTCGAAACAAGTATAAAACACGCATTAGGGCTGCTTAAACGCATTTGCAAACTCTACGAAGGCATAATTTAAATCTATGATAGCATGTAAAGGAAACGTTACCTTAAGTAATCATACATATTATTAACTTAGAGGTTAATCTTATTTTCAGCCTATTATGATAGCACTTAAATCTTTCTTTCGGTCGTGGTATGGGAACATGTGGATTATATTATTATTTGCAGGTATTTCATCTTGTTTCATCACTTTTTATACTACTGAAGAATCAACATTTTCGAGTATAACCATGGAAAATCATGGTTTGATATTTCTTTTTAGTTGGGTATTAATGCTATTGGCAATAGTCCCTGTTGCATTTGTCGTATACAGACTTGACTCGAATAAATACCTTGAACCATATGAGCTCATACGCTATCTGATCCAATTTGCGCTACTCGTTTTAGTTTTGGGAGCTGTGGCTTTAAGAATTGTTTACAAGGTTTATTTAGTGGTATTTGGGCAAGATCTGCAAAAAGGCGATTATTTTGAGCGGGATTTTGTCGTAGTCATGTTCTGCTTTATCATGGTTCAGTTCTATTATGCCTTTCGAAAGGAAAGAAAGATTAATAACTATAGTAAAAAACGTGTAAAAGTAATACAAAAATGGCTTTTGCAGAAAGATGAGCAGATAAGAGGAGAGGAAGAAAAGAGTAGTGAGCTTCGGATGCATTATGAGCATGAATTGAATGAACTAAGAAATCGGAAGCAAAGACTGCGTGCCAATCACGATCGTTTGAGCAGTGACGAAAACAGATTGAAGGCTTGTCTCAAAGAGGCCACCCAACAGATTGAGGTAATGATAGGGGCTGTCAATGAATGCGTAAGAATACCACAGATAGCGTATTTCCATCTCAAGGAAGGCTCTGCTAAATCCAAATTGGTCGATGTACGTTTACTGGATGGCCGTGAAGGTACGGTGGATATAGACTCTCTGGCAAAAATTGAAAAACTATGGCCTAATTTATTTTTCCGTGCTGGTCGGGGGCTGTTGATACAACAGCTGGCCATAAAAGACCAATATAGGGCGGGCAGTGATTATATTGTGGAGCTATTTGGTATAGATCAGGAGCAGCTGAAGGTACCAGCCGAGGCTTACGATAGGCTACTGAAAATAAGGGAAGAATGGATAATTGTGGATCCAAGATAGGATAAGATCCAAGGGGCGGAGGGCCGCCCCCTGGTTGGCTTTAAGCACTTAAAGCCGTTCAATAACTTCCGCTAGGGGTAAATCATAATATGCTGCAAATTCCTGTACGGTTAGCTGTTGATGCCTGGCCTTTCCATAAGCATCTTTTGCCTGCTGGTATTTGCGCTGCGCCTGTCTGGGGCTAAGGTCGAGTACGGAGGCGACATCCTTTGCACTGATACACAGTCGGTATTTTTTAGTCATAAGAAATCGGGCTGTGGTATTGACTATGGGCATAGCAAGCGCATGCCGCAGACAATACCTAATGGTACCATGATCTTCCTGTCAGCTGGATACCTCTCTGTCCATATTCGTCAATGTCGGTTATAGACAGCCCTTAAGAAAAAAATTAATAATCTAGAATTAACGAATCAATCGAAGTTTTGTTTTAAATAATTGTATTATAATGATTTGATTCATGTTATCTGATCTATTACATAGGGTTATAGACCGCCATTAACGGCACATAGATTCTTCCGATATCCAGACATGCGACCCCCGCCAAATGGATACGGTTAATTCACATTTTACATACTGCTACGCTACTGATTGCTGTAGCTCTTTGGTAGCTTTTTAGTAGCTCTCCAGTACCTTTTTGGTAGGGCATTGGTACCTTTCCAGTACACTCCCAGTACATTGACCGTACTTAAACGCTGATTCACAATAGACAGATAGTGCCATATTATGCCATTCCGAGCCTTATGCTGTCTATTTAAGCCATGTTGGCCATATGCGGCCATTTTGGACAGGGATCAGTTTGGTCCTCGACATCTTTGTGTTGTCATTAAAAACTCAATATCATGGCAAAACAAGAAAGTTTAATCAAGTTTAGAGGCAAGGTCGGGGACCTTTCCTTTAGCAAACACCGCAGTCGCGGTTACGAAGTCCGCATGAAAGGTGGTGTGGACAAGGCAAGGATCCAGACGGATCCCAATTTTCAGCGGACACGTGAAAATATGGCCGAATTTGGTACTGCTGCGGGCACAGCCAAACTCCTACGTATCCAGCTGAACAATCTGCTGCGCACATTTGCAGACAATACCATGCGCAACAGGTTGACCTCACTTATCCACAGGATCCAAAAGTCGGATTCGTCCAATGCACGTGGCGAGCGCATCTTTCTGGAAGAAAATAGTGCCATGCTCAAAGGCTTTGAGTTCAACCAGGCCAGCAACCTAAAAATGCTGCTGGGCGAAAAACTGGATACAGTCTATGACCGTACTGCCGGCGAAGTCACACTGACCATTCCAGAATTCAATCCGCAGAATGATGTCATGTTGCTGCCGGGGGCTACGCATATGCTATTCACCCTGGCTGCCGCAGAGCTAAGTGCCGAAGAGGTTCCGCCACGTCCGGTCATGGTAAGGTCGGGATATATTCCGCTGATCGGTGTACATGCCGAGCAAACCCTGCAGGCGCCATTGGTGGTGGATGCTGCAAAGGTCGTGTACATCATCGTGGGGATCTCGATGTACCAGGAAGTTAACGACGAATTCTATCCACTCAAGAACAATCCCTACAACGCGATGACCATCGTCGAGGTCGATATTCCATAGTATAGCCATGAGCAACAGGCATACCCTCAAGCTCCTACGGAAATATGGGGCTGAGGGAACAAATGGAACGATTACCTTCAACGGCGAGCATATCTGCCATACCATCGAACTGCCGGACCGCAATAACATCAGGCGGATCAGCTGCATCCCGATCGGTCAGTACAAACTGGAGAAGATCCGCTACCAGCGGCATGGTGAGCAAATCGGTATCCCGCATGTACTAAACCGCGAAGGGATCTTGATCCACGCGGCGAATAACGCAAAGGACGAATTGCTGGGCTGCATCGCGCCAGTCACCAACCTGACAGATGAGGGACAGGGTACCGGAAGTGGGAAGGCATTAGCTAAACTCAAAGCACTGGTGTATTGCCTGTGGGATATGGGTGATGAAGTGTATTTGAGTATTCGATAGCAATTAGGAGGACATGAATTGGCAACTGCATTCCTTGGTGCCATCTTCTTAGCAATCTGACGGCATAAATCAAACTCGCTTTGCTCAGACAGTGATTTATGCTATCGTCAGCTTGCGTCAGCGATAGGCAGTCGGAATGCAATGCTTTCAATTCTTTGTCCTCCTTTATTGTACGAATAAGGTGAGTATGGAGGAGGGCGGGAATAGTGAATGATAGTCAGAAAGCTATAATTTTTATTCCTTGCCCTTCATTTTAATCGATTTGGTTTGTTGGAGGGAGGGATTGGCAGTCGGAATGCGATGCTTTCAATTCTTTGTCCTCCTTTATTGTACGAATAAAGTGGGTATGGGAGTGGGGTCTATTGAAAACGCAAAAAGGATGAAAAAAATCTTTAACAAAATAGGACAGGTGCTGCAGCTGGTGCTGGCGGCGCCTGTCAAACTACCGGGTAAGGTAGGAAGTGTATTAAAGTATGTGGCTATTGGATTGGGAATACTCGAGACAGTATTGGATGAGGATGAGCCGCCGCCTGAAGTCTCGGACAGTTCCAAAAATATGGATACGGTGGAAAGGAGCGGGACCGATGAAGCTGAATGATATCCGCATCTCGGCTATAGGTGGCACAATCTGTTCCATCTGGGCCAGTATCTCGCTGGGTGATGTCCTGCAAACAGTGCTTACCGCTGCACTTGGTACGCTTGTAAGCTTTGCGACAAGTAGGTTGCTGGGACGGTGGAATCCAAAAGGACGCAAGTAAGGATGCCTTAGGCTATAAAAAAGGGAAGCATCGTAGCTGGTGCTTCCCTTTTTTATAAATGTGTCCTGTTGCCTGTCGAATAAACTATTTCTTTTTAACCTATATATATATTTGATGCCGTACCAGGCTACCTCATCGTTCTCATTTTTCATATCTTCCGGACCTTAAAAAAGGTATTTGTTGTCATTAAAATAATAGTTATAGGATATTTCACCGGAATTGTGATAGCAACCTTCCGTCCACCTTTTGATAAAAGCAATTATAATCGTATGAAATGGAGTCCAACGGACAGTCGTAGCATTGCATATATACGAAAATGGGGGATTGGCTTAATTGTTTGATTTTTGTAAGCTATTGTTTCTATTTTGTTAACACTGCCGGCCATTGACGTGCTAATTTTGTCTTATAAATAAATTTAATATGAAGACAAATAAAGTATGGTTTATAACCGGGGCCTCCAAAGGAATGGGGCTATCGTTGGTGAAAAAGCTCATCGAAAAAGGGTATAGCGTAGCAGCAACAAGTAGAAAATCTCAACATTTAATTGACGCCGTCGGGCATTTTGACGAGCAACAGTTCTTACCATTGGAAGTGGATTTGACAAGTGAGAAATCTATCCGTAAAGCGTTTGAACGTACGGTTGCACAGTTCGGAAAAATCGATGTTTTGGTGAATAATGCCGGCTACGGTATTGGTGGAGCTGTGGAAGAATTAAGTCAGAAAGAAATCAAGGATAGTTTTGACATCAACGTAATGGCTGTTATCAAAACGATGCAGTCTGCGATGCCTTACTTTAGGCAACAGAGATCAGGTCATATTATCAACATTTCATCTATTGCGGGTTTTGCCCCGGGGACTGGCTGGGCAATGTATGCGGCAACAAAATATGCGGTGACAGGACTTTCAGAGGTGATGGCAGAGGATTTGAAAGAGTTTGGTGTTAAAGTAACAGTGGTAGCACCAGGGGCATTCCGGACGGAGTTTCTGGAAGATAGCTCGCTGGTTTTAGCTGAAAAGAAAATCGACAGCTACACTGCGATCACAGCCTCTCACGCAAAATATGCAGCAATGAACGGAACACAAATCGGTAACCCCGAAAAGCTGGCTCAGGTGTTTATTGATCTGACAGAGAATCTAAATCCCCCTGTACGGCTATATCTCGGAAGCGATGCCTATAAAAGGGCAACGGAAAAAATTAAGTTGCTTTCAGAAGAACTGGAAAACAACAAGAATATTTCTTATTCTACTGATTTTAATTAAAATCTTACCCCAAAAACAAAAAGTGTTGCCATTCCCTAGTGACAACACTTTTTGTTTGATTTTCGTATATTTATCGGATGGAAAAAATGCAGTCACTGGAGGGATTTTACCAATCTAAATTTGACCGGATCCCCGAAAATATCCGAAATGGGGTGGGGCATTTCAATGTTTTGAAAATAGATGAATATATAGGTAAGCATACTAAGCCTGTGGTCTATAGCAGGAAAGATTATTTTAAAGTTACCCTGATAATCGGCAGAAATAGAATACATTATGCTGATAAGGTCATTGAAATTAAAAAGCAGGCCTTATTTTTTACAAATCCGCAGATCCCTTACAAATTTGAATGGATTGACGATTATAAAGCTGGATTTTTTTGTGTTTTTACAGCATCATTTTTTCACCATTTTGGCAATCTCAACGACTACGAAGTTTTTAAACCCAATGCCATACCTGTTTTTGAGCTCACGGATGAGCAATTGGAAGAAATAAAGCAGGTGTACCTGAAGATGCAGGAAGGATTGGATTCGGATTATGAACATAAATATGATCTGCTGAGAAATCTCGTGTTTGATCTGCTTCACTATACCCATCGGATGAAAACGGCTTCAAAGGTTGAAAAGCAACAAACGAATGCTTCTCAACGAATCACCCATATGTTCCTGGAACTCTTAGAGCGTCAGTTTCCGATTGAAGATGTGAGGCAGCGGATCAGCTTTCGTTCGCCCTGTGAATTCGCGGACCAGCTCTCCGTGCATGTCAATCATCTAAACCGGGCCGTCAAGGTGACTACAGAAAAAACAACCTCCATGATTATCGCGGAGCGTTTGTTGCAGGAGGCAAAAATATTACTGAGACATACCGAATGGAACGTCTCAGAAATCGCTTATTCTTTAGGTTTTAAAGAGGCTACTCATTTTAATAATTTCTTCAAAAAAATGATGCAGATGGCACCGATCCACTTCAGGGAGGCGAATGCACTAGCATAAAATTACATGAACAGGGGCCGACTGCTGAACAAGGCCATGATGATTATTCTTGTTGGTAGATGAGGCCTTTGCTGAGACAATGCTCTTCCCAAGGTATTTCTATCAGCCGGCTATGCGCGTTTTGTGGAATGATACTTTTTGATGTCGGCAGGTAAAAATGGGTTTTATTTCCACTTTTCAAGGTACCGCGTAGGTCGGGGATCTTTTTAAGGTTGCGCTGCAAGGCCGCAAAAAATGCTTTTGCGGATTTGTCAGGTTGCTTCATGATCTGCCGCAGGTGGATAATTTCTCTTGTCCGATCAGTTTCATAGCCGCCGCTTCCTGCGATTGAATATTCGGCTATAGGCGAATCGTAAAAGAGACCAGAGCTTGTGATATCCTCCTGATCTGAAAAGGGATAAGTCGACAGAAAAAATCCATGATAATCCGCTGATGAAAAGCTTTCCAGAAATGCCGACTGATTTTCCTTGCTATATTTTACATAATTACGCCTGCCTGAACGCCGGTTTATCGTTTCAATATAGGCGTGCGCACGATGTTTTTCCATCGTTTCTCCGCAATACTGAAAAAACAGCTGTGCAGGTATGGCAATCCAAAAGTATTGGCCCATTTTCTTTCTTGTATTTAATTTAAGAGGTAAATATAAAAATTTCCTTCCTCAAATTCTGCTATCGGATGGGGGACTGAAATCTTTCTTTCTGAACCCAAAAGCCAGATTAACCAGTGCGATCAAGGCAGGAACTTCAACCAACCTGAAAAATACTGTTCAGTGCAATCAGACCAGCAGCATATTCCCTGTTTCCATCAGCAAGCTCATTCCAGACAACAACCATTGCGATACATCGGGCGAGGCCGATCAATATCAATCCGGTCATAGCTCGCTATTTCTTTTTGCTGCCTGTTGAAATCCAGCATATCATTGAGCCTGCACAGACCATTAAGGCACCCTGCCAAAAAGAGAAGCCTAGGGGCGTCGCCAAAATAAAAGATGACAAGGCAGAAGATATCACAGGGACGAAATAAGAGGCTCCAGCCAAGATCGTCACATTTCCCCTCAGGATACCCACATTCCAGGCTGCATAGCCAAAGCCCATGGAACATGCCGCAAGGACTAAGAACAGCATAGATGAAGCCGTTATATGCAGCTCATGGGTTCCGCCAATGATAAAATATTTTAGCCATAAAACGATGGAAACCAATATAAAAAATAGGGTTATCCCATTCAAACCTTTTGCACTCCGAACAGTCACCACGCAATAAGCTGACCAGAGGATAGCGCCTATAAATGCCAGGCCATAACTTAGGGGATTGGCAGCGATATTGCTAAGCATGTCATTGAAATTAAAACCCTGATCGCCTCCTAAAACCCAGACCAGACCACACATCGAAATGAGGACACCCGGAAAGATCAGCCAACTGGCTTTCTTGGCGGAGAAAATTACAGAGGCTATCATCGTAAACGTGGGCCATAAATAATTGACCATCCCAACTTCTATCGCCTGTCTACTGTTTGTCGTATAACCAATCGACAGCGCTATGCAGAGTTCATAGGAAACAAACAATATGCCGCCAAAAATGAGATACTTTTTAGGGAAACTGGAAAGGGGTGTCCATTTCATGGTCAGCAGCAGAAAAACAGAAGCAACGCTGTAAATCAATGCCGCACCTGCTGTTGCTCCAAAAGAATGGCTTACTTCTTTAATCAGACCTACAATTGCGCTCCACAAAATAATCGCACCGAATCCGATCGTAGTGGCTTTGGTTTCTTTTGTCACGGTTGTATTATCGTTTTTTTGTTAGACATTGATCTTGATCTACCAGATATTTAGGTAGGTTTAAACGTCGGACAGGCCGAGTATCCTATTGTGTTCGGACCTGCTTCGGATAGCGCGTGGAGCTGACCCTTGGTTTGATGTGAATGTCAATTTAGGGGTTTTGCAAAATTATTTTCTTATGCTGATCTCCCCATTTACTTAGCTGACACCAGATCGGAATCAGCTCTTTTGCAATATCCGTCATTTCATATTCTACTCTAGGGGGCACTTCTGCATATACGGTGCGCCTAACTAATTTTTCTTTTTCGAGCTCCCTCAATTGTAAGGTAAGCATACGTTCAGTGATACCGTTAATCTGGTTGCGAAGTTCACTGAACCTCAGCTTGCCATGCTCAAGTTTACATAAGATCAGTAATTTCCATCTTCCCCCAATTTTACAGACTGCGTATGTTAGACTACAGCTTTCTGTAATATAGGTCTCATTCAGGCTATTTGTTGATTCTTCTTTTCTTTTTCCCATTACTTACAAAATTGTTAGTACCGTACAATTGACTGTATACCCTACAAAAGTAGTCATTAGCTAATAAATTTGCCCAACATCAAAAATAAAAATGTACACTATGATTTTATCAAAAAAAGTACAAGCTGCCCTTCATTTCATTCAAAAGATTGATATCCCAGTGGGTTTGTCCCCATGGGAAACTGGAAGAGCGGTATATGAGAAATTTGTCCCACTAGCAGGGGAAAAAGAAAATTTATTCGAGATCAGCGAGCATATGATTTCGAACGACGGACATGCGGTGAACTTGAGAGTCTATTATCCTATCCAACAATCGCATGCATCAGCTATTGTATATTTTCATGGCGGATGGTTTAATTCAGGTAGTTTAGAAACGCATGATACGCCATTACGGCAGCTTTCCAAATTGTCTGGATCAGTCATTATTTCCGTTGATTATCGTCTTGCTCCTGAATTTCCTTTCCCCGCGGGATTGACCGATTGCGAAGCTGCTGTCAAATGGGTATTGGGAAATACATCGTTCTTGAATATTGATCCTGGCAAGATCATTATCATGGGAGATAGTGCAGGGGGCGCACTCGCGGCTACAATAACAAGGAAGTTTCGGGATAAGGTAAGAGCACAGGTATTGATTTACCCCGTGACAGATAATTCGCTGAAAACCCAGTCATGGAAAACATTTAAAGAGGGTCCTTTACTTGACCTGGAAGGTGGTCAGCAGGCTTGGAACTGGTATCTGCCCAAGGAGAATGATTGGAGCAACCCGGATGCTGTTCCTTTACTTGCGCAAGATTTGCTTGGATTGCCGCCAACGTTTGTTAGCGTAGCAGAATATGATCCGCTAAAAGATGAAGCATTGCAGTATGTGGACAGTTTAAGAAGATATGAAGTAAATGCTGAATCAAAAATTTATAGGGGAACGACGCATGGTTTCTTTCAAATGGGCGGGATGATTGCCGAAGAAGCAATGCTGATTCAGGATATCGTGGAATTTATAGAAAAACAAAATTCATAAAAATGAAAAAATATGCTTACATAGGCTGTATTGGTTTTATCGCGGTAATCACCACAGAATTTGGAGTCATAGGGATTCTGCCCCAAATTGCGGATTATTATAAGATTTCGATCGACAGGGCCGGCATGTTACTCAGTATATTTGCCCTGGTGATTGCTCTTAGCGGACCTTTTATGACGCTGCTAGTTTCTGGTTTTGATCGTAAAAAAATATTGTTTTTAGCAATTCTGATGTTTTTAGTATCGGGACTCATTTCATCTTTATCACCACCTTTTTGGTTACTGATGCTGGTAAGGGTTATTCCTGCGTTCCTGCAGCCAGTTTATATTGCTACGGCCTTATCTGTGGCCGTAACAAAGGGCGACGAAAAACAGAAGAACGAATTGATGAGTATTGTTTTCAGTGGAATAGCAATCGCCATGGTTTCTACGGTTCCTTTTGCAACATGGGTAGCGAGCAAGTTATCTTGGGAATATTCATTCATGGTTCAATCGCTCGTGAGTGTGATCGCGCTCATAGCAATCTATTTTTTTCTGCCTGGCTTGCCTGTGACAACCAAGAAATCCTATGGCGACCAAGTGAAGATCCTGACTCAGCCAACCTTTATCGTGAGCACTGCAATGAACTTTTTTATGATTGCAGCATGGTTTTCCATTTATAGCTATTTTGCTGAATATTTAAATAAGGAAAAAGGACTGGGGAATACGGATGTAAGCTATATGCTCTTTATTTTTGGAGTGATAGGAGTCATCGCCAATAGGATATCAGGTAAAATGCTCAATAAAAATGTCACGACTACCACTGCTTTTTTTCTATCAGGGACTATTGTGGTTCCAATACTACTTTATTTTTCAGGTAATAATCTGCTTATTTTAACTGCGGTTATTATAGTATGGGGGTTTTTATATTCTCCAAGCTTCCTGAATGCATCAACATATATGATCTCATCTGCTCCACATGCGCTGGAATTCGCGAATAGCCTCGCGACATCGTTTGGTAATTTAGGGGTGACGCTAGGGACCACAGTAGCTGGATGGGTCATCACTAAAAAGGGAGTGGAATTTATACCTTGGCTGACTTTAACATTTGGGGTCTTAGCTTTTTTGATGATTTTGATAAGGGCTTATCTAGAAAACAAATTGAAAAAAATAGGGGACTCTAAGGCTGAGGCATGCCTTCCCTTGAACCCTTCTGTGCCTAACGATGTTCGCTAGCTGACCTGTCTGTAGATTGTCCTGGCCTAATTCAACACTTAAAATAGAACGTCCGGTCTTAGTACCAGCGCTTTCTTTTTTATGTGAGCGGTGAGGTGCTGATGGAGCCTCCCTTACCGTAAGCTAAAGCCGGATCCGAAAGTGGAGCAATGAGTGGTGCAATCGCGTCTCAATGAAACAGTTCCACACCTGCACTTTTTGCTAAAAATATTAGTTTTATTAAATTGTTTTTACTATATTTACAGTCAATAACCAATTATTCTATCTATGAACGAACCAGTTTATATAGATCTAGTTTCAGACTATGCATTTAAGCGCATTTTTGGATCCGAACCCAATAAGGATTTATTGATTTCCTTATTGAATGAGTTATTCCGTGGACGGAAAAGTATTGTCGATTTATTGTACGAAAAGAATGAACATGTAGGGGATAGCGAGGAGATCGGGACCGTAATTTTTGACCTGATCTGTACTGCCGATAATGGAGAGAAGTTTGTGATTGAAGTACAGCGTACTGCACAGATAAATTTGAAAAAACGCATGCTTTACTACAGCAGTAAGCTTATTGCGGATCAGGCTCCCAAAGGAAAACGGCGCGCGTGGAATTATGCGATCACCGAAGTATACATCGTGGTACTTATGGATGGATTTACTTTTTCACAAGCGGAAGAATCTGAAGCTGTCCTTCACGATATCTGTTTGTGTAACAGGGAGACAGGCCGAGTTTTTTATGAAGAGTTGGGGTTTATTTACGTTCAATTGCGTAACTTTACAAAAGTAGAGGCGGAATTAGATAATGATCTGGATCGTTGGCTTTATGTTTTACGGAATATGTCCAAGCTGAATAAGATCCCGGGATATCTGAAGAAGACTATATTTGAAAAATTATTTAAAATAGCAGAATACGCAAAATTGAATAAGGAGGAACGAGCAATGTATGATGTAAGTCTAAAACGTAAATGGGATGCGGAAGCGGTGCGCCAATATCAGGAGCAACAGCTTAGCGAGGCTATTCAGAAAGGTATTCAACAAGGTATCCAAACAGGTATCGAAAAAGGCATTGAACAAGGTATCGAAAAAGGTATTAAACAAGGCATAGAACAGGGTATTGAACAAGGTGTTGAACAAGGACTGGAACGGGGTGCCGAGGCGAAAAGCTATGATGTAGTGGAGAATTTGATTACTGAACTGAAGCTTACCGATGATGTTATCGTACGTGTTGCGGAGGTTTCGCTTGATTTTGTGCAGAAAGTACGGGCAGATCTAGCCAGAGGCAAAAAGTAATTATTCCTAATGATACAAGTATAACAAGCAGCTGTTCATATTTTTGAACGGCTGTTTTTTGTACTAACTAAACCTGTATTTGCTGGACATTGTCATCATAAATTACCCGCTGTCTCAAAAATAATTTCATTTTTTTCTATCGACCCGAGGTCGACTTCTGCAATAGCGTCGCATAACTTGACCCGCACAGACGCCGGCAATTTCCTATTGCTATGTAGGGGAAACAAGTGTAGAAATAAATAGGTAATAGCTTAATGTCGTTTATTTTATATATTTAGCTATCTACAAAAATCTAAGATATGAATATAGTTTTTTTTAAGAACCGCTTGCTCCTGGCTTTGTTGTTCATCAACCTGAACAGTCTAGTGATAGGACAAACAAAGCCCGCCATTATTCCAGAACCAGTGTCGTATACCCAAGGTGAGGGAACTTTCACAATTGACGCCGGTACTGCTATACGGATACCACAGGGTCATACGGAACTTAAACCGCTTGCCGAGCATCTCAATAATTGGCTTGCTGAATTAAATGGTACGACACTGACGATAGCTGACGGATCAGAAAAATCAACTTCAACCATCAGCCTTTTGCTAAACCCTTCCTTGAATAATATCAATAATGACGAAGGCTATCAGTTATCGATCACAAAAAACAAGGTCATACTACAGGCGCGTAAACCGGCAGGGTTATTCAATGGGCTGCAAACCTTTCGGCAATTGCTATGTCAGGCAGCCGACAGTCCCCAACGGCAACAGCTAAGTTTACCGGCGGTAGAAATTACAGACTATCCCCGGTTTCACTGGCGAGGCCTGATGCTGGATGTAAGCCGTCATTTCTTTTCGAAGGATTTTGTGAAAAAATATATTGATGATATGGCCCGTTACAAATACAATGTTTTTCACTGGCATTTAACCGACGACCAAGGCTGGCGCATCGAAATTAAGTCGCTGCCCCGCCTGACAGAAGTGGGTGCTTGGCGGGTACCGAGAACAGGGCAGTGGTGGTCTTATACTCCGCCGCAAAAAGACGAAAAACCTACCGATGGCGGCTACTATACGCAAGAAGAAATAAGAGAAGTTGTCGCTTATGCAGCTGCAAGAAATATAACCGTCGTTCCCGAAATTGATGTACCGGGTCACTCGCTTGCCGCTATTGCCGCTTACCCTTATTTATCTGCGACGGGGTATAACTATATGGTGAATCCCGGTAGCAAATTTTACAATATCGACGATAACACCTTAAACCCGGCAGACGATCGTGTGTATGTCTTTCTAGAAAAAGTAATGAAGGAAGTCGCAGCCTTATTCCCGGGACAATACATCCATATCGGTGGCGATGAGTGTACGAAATATTTCTGGCAGCGTTCGGCTGTGGTACAGAATTTTATGAAACAGCAGGGGATTAAAACCGAACATGAGTTACAGAGCTATTTTATAAAACGAATAGAGAAAATGGTTAAAAAGTACCAGAAAAAAATTATAGGCTGGAATGAGATTCTCGAAGGTGGCCTGGCGCCGGATGCCACGGTAATGAGCTGGCAAGGCGTGCAGGGTGCTATTGACGCAGCAAAACAGGGGCACCAAGTCATTCTCACTCCCGATACGCATACCTATCTGGATTTGTACCAAGGCGATCCTTTATTGGAACCGGACACTTATAGCATGCTGCGTTTAAAGAATTCATATTTGTGGAATCCCGTTCCCACCGGAGTGGATAGTAGTCTGGTTTTGGGTGGACAGGGGAATTTATGGACTGAGTCTGTCCCCAACGGCAGGCATGCGGAATACATGACCTGGCCCCGCGCACTGGCCTTAGCAGAGGTTTTTTGGTCACCCACGACAATGCAGAGCTGGCCGGATTTTCAACAAAAATTAACGACACATTTTAAATTACTGGATCAGGCTCAAATCAAGTATTCAACAGCGGCTTTTGATGTACTGGCAACAGCAAAACACGATACCCAAAAACAATTACTGGTCTCTCTGAGTACGGATATCGACGGCTTGGATATTTACTATACCCTGGATAATACCAATCCCGACACGACTTCCTTGAGGTACAAGGGTACACCTGTTGCCATTCCCAACGGGACCTACCAATTAAGGGCACAACCCTTTAAGGGATCGGTACCTGCGGGAAAAATTTTAATTGCCCCGCGTGCTGAACTGGAAAAAAGAGCGAAATAAATTCCAACATAATGGACTACTAGCAAAAGATTATCGCTGATCGCCATTCGGACAGGCGTCAAAATCAATTCATATAGCTGAAAATTGATTTTAACAATCAAATTTTAGGACAATTGCAAATAAATATTTAATATTGATAAATAAATCTTGATTATTGACAAGTTGGGGCAGGAGTACCTCATAAATCTACCATAACAAATTGACGGATAAAAGTATAGTTAAAACAACAGATGATGCAGTATCGTAATCATTCGGACATGGAGTTGGTTAAGCTGCTCAAGGCCGGCGATCATGCGGCTTATCTGGAAATTTATGACCGCTATAAAACTGTGCTGCAACAGCATGCCTGGAAAAAATTGGGCCGTGCCGAAGATGTGCAGGATCTGATCCAGGATCTTTTTACAGAGCTCTGGGTCAAGCGCGAAGTCCTGACACTGACGACAGGACTGGCCAATTATCTTTTTACGGCTATCCGAAACCGCGCACTCAACCTGATCTATAAACGGCGCAAAGAAGGACCTTACCTGGATTCGCTACAGGAATTCATCCGCGAAGGGAATTACCTGATTGACCTGCAGATCCGTGAAAAAGAATTCCAGGAACTGATCCAAAAAGAGGTAGACAGTCTCCCGCCACGGATGAAAGAGGTTTTCAAACTCTGCCGCGAGGAAGGGCTCTCCCATAAGCAGATCGCGGAGCGTCTGGGCACCTCCGAACATACGATAGCCAAGCAAATGACCAATGTGCTCAAAATTCTACGGAAAAATCTAGGTCCATTCTATTTTATTATTTTCCTGATTATCTGATTATTAGTCATTTTTTTTATTTTTTTTAATTATTCGATACTTGTTCGCATGCTTTTCTTTGTCATAGGTATATAGGGCCAGCAATAGGGCCTGGAATAACCAATGAAAGAATCAGAAAAATTACTGCTTAAATATCTGGAGGGACAAGCATCTCCCGAAGAACAGGCCATCGTGGAGAGCTGGTACCACAATCTGCATACAGCAGATGTTTCTGGTTTTGACGAACTGCAGAAACAGCAGCAGCTGGAACTGATCCGGCAGCAGCTACCAGGTTATCCGATCAAGAAAATCAGACGCTGGCCACGTATTGCAGCGGCAGCCATCCTGCTATTTGCACTGGGATCCGGTATTTTTTATTACAGTCTGTCTTCACGTGATAACAAGCTGGTCACTGTGCCACAGCAAAAAGACATTGCTCCGGGAGCGGTCGGCGCAACGCTGACGCTCGCCAATGGGAAGCAGATTCTCCTGGGTGATGCCGGTGAAGGCGAGATCGCCCGTCAGGCCGGTGTCAGTGTTACCAAAACCGCTGACGGCCAGATTCTGTATCAGATCTTAGGGGGCAGTCCCAACGATCAGAGCAGCAATACCTTATCCACCGCCAACGGTCAGACCTATGTCGTAACGCTTCCAGACCAAACAAAAATATGGCTGAATGCTGCATCCAGCCTGACCTACAGCACAGCGCTCTATACCAGCAAAGGACAGCGGAAGGTGGAATTAACAGGCGAAGCTTATTTTGAAGTGGCAAAAGATAAAGCCCATCCTTTCGTTGTCAAAACGGGGGACCAGGAGGTCGAAGTCCTGGGGACACATTTCAATATCAATAGCTATGCGGATGAGGCAGCGATCAGTACGACCTTGCTGGAAGGATCCGTCCGGGTCATTCATGGGCAACGGAAGGAAATCATCCGGCCCGGCCAACAGGCCGTCGCCACAGCGGCGGGAATCGCGGTCAAGGAGGTGGATCTCGATGAAATTGTGGACTGGAAAGAAGGTGACTTCGCTCTGAATCATATCAACTTTAAAACAGCGATGCGCAAAATTGCCCGATGGTACGACGTCGAATTTATCTATGATAGCAGTGTGCCCGTCGATATGGAGGCCGGAGGCTGGATTTCAAGAAAGAATAACCTATCGGCTGTGCTGAAATTAATTGAATCGTCGGGACTGGCCCATTTTAAGATCGAGGGCCGTAAAGTATATGTCTCTAAATAAAATAGATGTTCTTAAATAAAGTATAAGTTCTTAAATAACCCTAATATAAACCTTAAAATGAATGATAAAATGAAAAGAGACTTCGGATAACCTATTAGATCCACAAGATTAACCAGAAGTGCCTGAACACCCCTGGTTAAGATTTGGCCCAATCTTTCAATTGTTTACACCTACAGCTGCCCAAGCCCTGGAAAGTCAAGGTACGCTGTATATTAACCAAACTAAACAAATGTATAAAAAATATACTATTAAAATTGGTATAGATGGAATACTATGCCGTAAAATATGGCTGATTATGCGACTAACCACTGCCTTGCTCATTGTGTCCCTTACACACCTGAGTGCGTTGACCTCCGCACAGAAAATTACGATAAGGCGCCAGCATGCTTCTTTGGAATCTCTTTTGAAAGAGATCCGTAAGCAAAGCGGATATGATCTCTTTTATGATGGCCGCATTATCCCCAAAAACCAGAAGCGAAGCATTGATCTGGCCAACGTATCGGTGAGTGAAGCGCTAGAAACAGTCCTGAAGGGCTTGCCGCTGGCCTATACGGTCCACGCGAATACCGTCGTGCTCCGCCCAAAATTACCCGCTGGCAGTCCAGAAACGGCAATATTAATCCCCATACAGGGTATTGTGCGCGACAGTACAGGACAGCGTATTGCTGGTGTATCCATATTAAACCGAAATACCGGACAGAGTATCTCAACCGATACGGAAGGAAAATTTAGCCTCAATGCCAGTATCGGTGATATCCTGGTTTTTTCCTTTGTCGGCTATATACGGCAAGAACACAAAGTCGCGTCGGCAGAAATGCTCCAGATTGTCCTGCAACAGGAAGAAATGAAAATGGATCAGGTCGTCGTGACCGCTTTGGGGATCCGACAGTCGGTCAAAGCCCTAACCTATAATGTGCAGGAATTTAAAGGCGAAGAAATTACACGGAATAAAGATGCCAACTTCGTGAACAGCCTGACCGGAAAGATTGCCGGTGTCACGATCAACTCGAGTTCCTCGGGAATCGGTGGCGCAACCAGGGTGGTCATGCGGGGAACAAAATCCATTGCCGGGAACAACAATGCACTCTATGTCATTGACGGTATCCCGATTCCGAATAACAATGGCGGTGGTACCAATGGTCCTTTTGAAGGAGTGGTCAGCGGGGAGGGGATCTCCAGCTTTAATCCCGAAGATATTGAAAGCATCAGTGCTCTGACGGGCCCTTCTGCAACTGCATTATACGGAAATCAGGGCGCCAATGGTGTCATCCTCGTCAATACAAAAAAAGGTACCCGCGGCGATACCGAAGGGCTGTTTGGCAGTATACGTGTCAACGTATCACATAGTTCGGATTTCTTTTCCCCTTTTGTGATGCCACGTTTTCAAAATACTTATGGCCAGTCCAATCCGCAGGAATATGCCAGTTGGGGAGCTAAGCTGCCGCAACCATCGGACTATCGTCCAAAGGACTTTTTCCAGACAGGTTACAACATCAGCAATGGAGCAAGTATCACGGGTGGTACCGACAGGAGCCAGACGCTGTTTTCTGTGGGAACAAACAATGCCGAAGGTATTATCCGCAACAATAAATTCGACCGTTATAACTTTTACCTGCGCCACAATGCGCAGCTTTCAGACCGCCTGACCGCCGATTTCAGCGGCATGTATGTGCGACTCAAAGATAATAATATGGTGGCACAGGGCCAATACCAAAACCCCATCGTACCAGTCTACCTCTTTCCGCCGGGAGATGATTTTAGAAAGTATCAGGTCTACTCACGTTACGATCCAAACCGCTTGATCGAAACACAATTCTGGCCTTATCAGGATCAGGGGCTAGGGATGCAAAATCCGTATTGGATTACCGATGCGCAAAGCCGGACCACCAATACTGACCGTTATATGATGAGCGTGACAGCGAACTATAAGGTAACAGATTGGCTGAATGTGACAGGGCGCGCCCGTATTGATAATAGTGTCCTGGAGAGTGAAACCAAAAGACCCGCTGGTACCTGGGGACTATTTGCTTCCGAATTTGGCTATTATCAGACTGGTAAGAACACAACCAAAAATACCTACCTGGATCTGATTGCCAGTATGAAGCATAGCTTTGCGGACAACCGCTTCTCCCTACGCACGAATGTAGGTGGCAGCTATCAAAACGATCGTTTGGATGGTTTAGGTGCCGGTGGCAACCTGCTTCGCCTGGCTAACTTTTACTCGGTACAGGAGAACACGGACAACCCGGCGACACAAACTTACAGTGCCACTCAGCTGCAGTCTGTCTTTGCAACCACCCAGTTGGGCTATCAGAACTGGCTGTTTATGGACCTGACTGGTCGCTATGAGTGGCCTTCGCAACTGCCGCCCGGCTTTGCCTCAACTTCCTCTTATTTCTATCCCTCTGTCGGTATTTCGGGGGTCATCAGTGATAAGTGGAAGGTCTCCAAAGCAGCAATATCCTTTGCTAAAGTACGTTTCTCCTATGCCGAAGTAGGCAATCCACCTCGTTTTGGCGTGGCCAATCCCGTGTTTTCCTTAGTCGACGACTCGTTTCGGCCAGCACCTTTTGCGGACTACCGTCCAGAACGGACAAAGTCCTATGAGGCCGGCGTGGAACTCCGCTTTCTGCGCGACCGCCTATCCTTGAATGCAACTGTATATCAATCCAACACAACGAATCAGCTACTCGAACAACCCTTATTGGGAAGTAGCATCTACACGGTCTTCTTTTATAATGCCGGAGATATCCGCAACCAGGGAATTGAAGCGAACTTATCCCATCGGGGTAAATTTGGTGCCCTGGACTGGACTTCGGGTTTGGTATTTTCGTTGAATAGAAACCGCGTCATGCGTCTTTCAGAGGGCTTTATTAATCCGGCTACAGGGGAGCCTTATGAAAATGAACAGCGTCTTGTGGGTGGTCTGGGTGATTTTCAGAATGTACTGACTGTAGGTGGGTCAATGGCGGATTTTTATATTTCCCAGGTATTACGGGAAGATAATCAGGGGAATCTATGGGTAAATTCTAGTGATGGCTCCATCGGCAGGACGACGATTCCACGGCGTTATGTGGGCCGCGCTGCACCAGACTATACCCTTGGCTGGAACAATCAGTTTTCGTACAAAGGAGTGGATCTTTCCTTCTTGGTGGATGCACGGGTAGGGGGAATTGGTGTTTCCTATACCCAATCCATTATGGATGCCTTTGGCGTGTCGGAGCAATCAGCACAGGACCGTGATAATGGTGGCGTAATGATCTATGGTAGTCGATATCCCAATGTACAGGGCTATTATAATCTATTGGGAAATGGTGCAAGCGGTATGGCGGCCTATTACATTTATAGTGCAACGAATGTCCGGTTACGTGAGGTGGCCCTCGGATATAATCTGCCAACAAAATGGTTTGGTCCAAAAGGCCCCAATATTCGTGTGGCGTTAACAGGAAGAAATGTATTTATGTTTTACAACAAATCACCCTTTGATCCGGAATCGACTTCTTCTACCGGTACCTACGATCAGGGGATAGATTATTTCCGCCAGCCCAGCTACCGGAGTTTTGGTTTCAGTGTCCGGGCTCAGTTTTAACCTTAACGTACATAACAATGAAAAATTCATCTAAAAGATATAGGTTCCGGATGCTAGGCATCGGCTGTGCGGCACTGACTGTACTCGCTGGCGCCTGTACCAAAAATTATGCGGATTACAATACTGATCCCTATAAGGCTACACGTGAGCAAATGGGAGCCGATGGCTACCTCACGGGACGTAATTTTCCCATTATGATCAATGCGGTGATCCCGGCGGCAGATGCGGGCGCCGGCACCAATTTTGTAAACAGCTATCAGATTGCATTTAATCTCGCCGCGGATTGTTATTCGGGCTATATGGCCCAGGCCAACAACTGGAACGGAAATACCAACAACCTGACCTATGGTTTCAACCTGACCTGGGTGAACGAGCAGTTTAACCTGACTGGCCGATTGCTGAATGCCTGGAAACAGGTGCAGGAGGCAACGACACTTTCTGGCGATTCGCTGCAGTTTTCGGTTGCTCAACTGATCAAGATCACTGGTATGGTGCGTATGACCGATAGTTACGGTCCTGTTCCTTATTCACAGATCCCAACAGGAACCTTCACGCCAGCATACGACAGCCAGGAAAGTCTGTACCGGACCTTTATTGGCGAACTGGGGCGTGCGGCAAATCTGCTGCACGAACGTGGAGCTGCCGCAGGGACACCTTTGGTACGCTACGACCAGATCTATGCCGGCAACTACCTGCAATGGGCAAAATATGCCAATTCCCTAAAACTGCGTTTGGCCATCCGTATGGCCTATGTTGATCCGGCCAATGCCAAACGCTTTGCCGAAGAGGCCGTCAGCCACCCTGCAGGCTTATTGACCGCGGTTGGCGACGGGGCCATACAAAAACCGGCGGCAGGACTGAATTTTAAAAACCCCTTGCGTACCCTAACCCAGGATTACAACGAAGCGCGGATGGGCGCATCCATGGATTCTTACTTGCGTGGTTACAGTGATCCACGAATCGGGGTATTCTTTTCGACCTCCACGGTACGTCCCAATGAATATGTAGGGGTACGTACGGGGATCAATGTGGTGCCGGCCGTGTATCAGCCTTTTTCGCAGCTGAATGTGACCAACGACACCGGCTTACCTTGGATGCGGGCATCGGAAGTATATTTTCTCCGGGCTGAAGGTGCATTGCGCGGCTGGAATATGGGGGGCAATGCCCAGTCCTTGTACGAAACAGGGGTACAGCTCTCTTTTACAGAATTAGGAGTAGCGATGCCGGCTGGTTATCTGTCCAATGCGACAGCACGACCCGCAAACTATACGGACTATGCACCAGGCAGTGCCTATAGCACGGCTTCCCTGGGCGGCAGTACCATTCGTTGGAATGAGGCCGACAACTTTAATACCAATCTCGAACGTATCATTACCCAAAAATGGATTGCGATGTATCCCAATGGACAGGAAGCTTGGGCTGAATTCAGGCGCACGGATTTTCCGCGGCTCTTTCCAATAGCGCTCAACCGGAGCGGTGGTACAGTCAATAGTACCGTACAGGTCCGTCGCTTACCTTATCCTTTACAACAGTATCAAGAGAACGGTGCACAGGTCGCGCGCGCGCTGACCTTGCTGGGAGGAGCCGATAACGGTGGGACAAAGGTCTGGTGGGATGCCAAGCCAAGGTAATAGACGATTGATTATTTAATACGCTATTGTTATGAAAAAATATCGCATAAAAAGGATCCCTTTCTTTCTACTTGTCCTACTGTGCTGCTTGCTAACAGCTTGCCAGAAATCAAGCGTGGAACAAAGGGGTATATATATAACCCGTGCACAGGTGAACCCTTTTGTCGGCTTGTCAGTGGATAATACGGGTGGTTCATTGGCGGTGACGGCAAGTGCCTCCGCGGTTGTCGATCAGGATCTGAACGTTACCTTTCGGGTCAATCCGGCGCTGGTGGATAGCTATAATGCACAGCATGGAACCGATTTCAAAGCATTGCCCAGCCAACTTATCAAGCTGAGCGCTACCCAGTCGGTCATCCGTAAAGGCTCCAGTGTTTCGGAGGCGATACAGGTTGAGATAAGCCCATTGGGTGGAGCCGTTGAAGTCGGTACACAGTATTTGGTCCCGATCGAAGTAGCCAGCCTGTCTTCAACTAACTTTCCAATTCTGGAGAGCTCCAAAGTGCTTTATGCCCAGATCCAGCAGGTGCTGGTGAATCCGGCCCTGGATTTATCGCGGGCTGGTGGCGTCAGTTTTGCCATTCCGGATCCTATTAGCAATCTAAAGGCTTTTACCGTAGAGATGCGAGTGCGGGTGACGAATGGCCCATTTCGCAATAATATGACGCTCTTTGCGGCTTATCCCGATGAGATCTATTCGCGTTTTGGTGATGTAGTGATCTCACCCGATCAGCTGCAGGTCAAATATAAAGGGGTACAGCCGGCATCCCGGACACGTTTTTCGGTCAATCAATGGTACCATATTGCCTATGTATTTGATGGGCAGGCCAACAGCTTTCGCATTTATGTCAATGGTGTCGAAGATGCTGCTACGACAGCTCCTCCGGGGAGTTCCTTTAATCTCAACCAAATGTCTTTCGGAGCCAATGGCAACCCCATTCAAGTGCAGGAATTGCGTTTCTGGACGCAGGCGCGCACGGGTATTCAGCTTTTAAATAATATGTGCGCCGTAAATCCGCAATCGGATGGATTATATGGCTACTGGAAATTTGATGCTGGCCAGGGGAGTACGATTGCTGATGTAACGGGGCATGGACATACGGGTACCGTCAGTGGAACCCCACAATGGGTCACTGGAATCCGCTGTCCAGAATAGAGGTATAAACAAAAATTGAAAACACCATGAAAACAATTAAATATCTGCTATATACCTGTCTTTTTGCAGGAAGTATTTTATTTGCTGCCTGCGAAAAGCAGAATATTCCGGTGCCGGAGCCTGTTTCAAAACTGGTTCCCGTCGGAAGTGAAGAATATTATGAAAACTTAAGGGCTTATAAGCGCAGCAAGCATCCGATCTACTTCGGTTGGTGGGGCGGATTGGGGACACCCGGGAGCCCGGAGACGGTTAGTGTGATTGACCAGATTCCCGACAGTGTGGATATTGTTGCATTTTGGGGTGGAATGCCACCGATCGGTTCGCATAATTATGAGACCATGCAACGGATACGGCAACAAAAAGGAACACGATTTGTCATTACAAGTTTTGGCAGTGGAGTGGAACGGATTATGCGGCAAAATGATCCGCAATTGATAGAAACCAATGTCATGCAGGCAATAGATAACGTTGCTAAGGCTATTGCCGATACCATTGCCTTATATAATATTGACGGATTTGACCTGGACTATGAACCTGGAGAAGCTGCCGAAATTAATTCTTTCTTCGGAAATCGCTATGCTGTAAACGGCAATAACCCACATGTATTGCGTCTATTTCAAGCGCTAGGAAAATACCTCGGCCCAAAGTCGGGAACGGACAAATTGCTGATTATTGATGGTTATAGCCATCCTGGCGTAGAACCCTATTACAGTTATTTTATGCAGCAAGCCTATGGTTCGAGTTCCCCTTCGGTCCTCCAGGGACGACTGCAAAACTATGGCCTTGGCGAGTGTCCGCCGCATAAGTTTGTACCCTGTGAAAACTTTGAAAACTGGTGGCGGGATGGCGGTGTCAATTTTACTGATCCACAAAGGGGGACGATACCTTCGCTACTAGGGTTTGCATATTGGAATCCAACAGAAGGACCTAAGGGCGGTATTGGGAGCTACCATACAGAATACGAATATCCGAATACCCCGGATTATAAATGGACAAGACAAGCGATCCAGATTATGAATCCCGCTGTACGTTAATTTAAGGAGCTAATATCATGAAAAAAAGAATATACATCTGCTTATTCAGTTGCCTAATCGGGAGTCTACTGTTTGCCTGCAAAAGTGATGAGGTCAACACAAACAGTGTTTATCTAACCTTGGCGGAGGTCAATAATACAGCGAGGCTGACGGTGGATAATACCGGTGGTTCACAAGCTTTTAGCGTAACATCCACGCAACCCGCAACGCAGGCGGTAACTGCACAGATTGCGGTAGATACGACCTTAATTGCGGCCTATAACCAACGTTTTGGCACCGCTTATCAGGCACTTCCACAGGGAAGTTATGCGTTATCCGCCAATGAAGTACAGATACAGCCTGGATTGACCGTCTCCGATGCGGTTAGCTTTCGGGTGAATGGAACCGAACTTTTTGAAGTCGGCAAAGCCTATATGATGCCCCTTACTGTGCGGAGCACTTCGGGATTACCGCTTATTGAATCCTCCAAGACTGTCTATCTGATTATCAACCAGGTCATCATTACTCCGGCAGCATCGCTTGCGGGTAATAGTTTTCAAGTTGATTTTTCAAAAAATAATGATGCCTTGCGAGCCATGTCGGCCATTACGATGGAAACCAGGGTGATGGTGAATAGTTTTCAGAACAGCTCACCATTTATCAGCAGTATCATGGGTATTGAAGAAAACTTTCTGCTGCGCTTTGGCGATGTGACTGTTCAACCCAACCAATTACAGGTAGCGGGTGGTGCGACAGCAACCAATGTCAATTTCACGTTCAACACCGGAACCTGGTATCATATTGCCGCAGTCTATAACGGCAGTGAGCTCAAGGTCTATGTCGATGGTACACTGTTGGCGACAAAGGCAGCAGGCCGCGTCGTGGACCTCGCTGGAGGACCTTTTTACTTTGGGTTTTCCGCAAATGGCCGCAGGATAAATGGGGCTATTAGTGAAGCACGAATCTGGTCCAGGGCATTGACGCAGGCGGAGATCGGTAATGGAAAATGCGGCGTGGATCCAGCCAGTGCGGGACTCGTGGGTTACTGGAAATTTAATGCAGCGGAGGGAAGAACCGTACGGGATATTAGCGGCCACAACCGGGATGCGGTTGCCGCCAGCAATATTCAATGGGTACCCAATGTACGTTGCGAATAGGGAATAGGAAAAAAATTATGAACCATAGCGATAAGATCGTATGAAAAGATATTTAAATAAACTGCGTGCTTCCTTTGTAAGCGGTATGAGCTGGATTATCCTGGTCTGCGTTATAGCCAGCTGCAGTAAAGATAATGTAAGTGCACCACAGGACTTGATTATTTATATGCCAACCGGTGCGGGTTTTAATACGGCTGATGCCAGTTATGTCACGGCGCGCAACAATGTGCTCGCCGGGGCTGGAACAGCCTTCCCAGTATTGCTGACACGGGCTTTTGACCAGGAAGTACAGGTAACAGCGACCATAGACACAGCACTGCTTTCCGCTTATGATCTGGCAAATAAGACGCAGTCCCCGGCTTTTCCGGCTGGTGCCTTTGTATTGGCGAACAATGGTCAGGTGCGTATCCCTGCCGGACAGGAACGCTCCGTGGATTCACTGCGCATTACCTTGGGACAAACTGGCGACCTGGACTTGAGCAAGCAATATGTGGTGCCTATACGGCTGGCAAGCACGAATTCCAGTCTACCTTTGAGCAGCAACCGACAGGTGATGTATTTGCGGGTGCGATTTAACAGGATCACCACACAGCTCAATGGCGTACCTGCTAACCGTGTGGTACCGGTTATTATTAACCGGACGCCCAATGGGGATGTCATCAGTGGCAACCTAAATGTAACGGCAGCTGTCAATACAGCCTTTGGCCAGTCGTTGACGGTAGGTCTTCGGGAACGGCAGGATCTGCTGGCGGGATATAACAAAGCCAACCAGACAAATTATGTGGCTTTCCCAGCGAACAGCTTTGCCTTTACTCCGGCCACTGTTTCTATTACCAGCGGCACCCTCAATGCGGCAGCAGCATTTGTCATGGCGCTTCGGAATACCACTGCCTTTGTACCGGGCCGAAGCTACCTGCTGCCAGTGGGCATTGCGGACGAAGGACCGGTACCGCCGCATGAGACACTCGGTTTGGCGTATCTAGCGGTGGAAGTACAATTGCAGAATATCAACCCGGCCAATCCGGCACCTACGGGCAATCGCATAGACCGTACAGGCTGGACCGCCACCGCAAGCTCCACAGATACACAGTATGCTCCAGGTGCCCCTGCGCTTGCCTTTGATAATAAAGCAGCAACGGGTTGGCATTCGACATTTGCTTTTGGCACAAAACCCGCAGTAACCTTTACGGTAGATATGCAAAGTCAAAAAAATATACACGGGTTTACCTTTACACCGAGGTATTGGGACTACTTTGGTTCGGGGTATATCTCCGCAGTAACAGCGATGCGGGTGGCGACAAGTAGTGATGGTGTTAACTGGACCGTCCAGGGCTCCTATACAGGCAGCATGCCCGGTGGTAGCGCCACCAGTCCCGAACTACGAAATGTCAGCTTCTATGCCCCTGTACAAGCGCGGTATTTCCGCTTTACAATGACAGGCTATGGCGAATATGCTGCCGGTATTGGTGAGTTAAATGCTTTTGAGTAGAAGTTTAGAAAAAATTGCGTTTCAATCTGATAGGTTTATTAAAATGGTGGTTTAGTTGGAGAGCGCACGGTCTTAGTACCGGCGCTTTCTTTTCTTGTCAGGTTTTCTGAATTACAGGCGTCTTCCGGCCAAACTCACCGGTTTTCCGGCTTCGTCAACATTGTGTACCCCATCTGATATAAATCATTCTTGTCGGTAGACGAGGTCTTTGCTGAGACAGTGTTCTTCCCAAGGCATTTTTATAAGTCGGCTATGCGCGTTTTGTGGAATGATACGCTTTGGTGTCGGCAGGTAAAGATGGTTTTTATTTCCACTTGCCAGGGTATCGCGTAGGTCGGGGATCTTTTTGAGGTTGCGCTGCAAGGCCGCAAAAAATGCTTTTGCGGATTTGTCAGCTTGTTTCATGATCTGCCGCAGGTGGATGATTTCTCTTGTCTGATCAGTTTCATAGCCGCCGCTTCCTGCGATTGTATATTCGGCCACAGGCGAATCGTAGAAGAGACCAGAGCTTGTTATATCCTCCTGATCTGAAAAGGGATAAGTCGACAGAAAAAATCCATAATAATCCGATGATGAAAAGCTTTCCAGAAATGCCGACTGATTTTCCTTGCTATATTTCACATAATTACGCTTGCCTGAATGGCGGTTTATCATTTCAATATAGGCGTGTGCATGATGTTTTTCCATCGTTTCTCCGCAATACCGAAAAAACAGTTGTGCAGGTATTGCAATCCAAAAGTATTGGCCCATTTTCTTTCTTGTATTTAATTCGTATAGTTCTCGTCCATGCTGGTCTGAATGGAAGTTGTTAATGAAATTTCGGATAAGCTTTTAACGCTACTTCTGCCAGATTATGCGCTTACTTATATGTTCTAGATTATATTTGATCAGGGTAAAGTAGTCCAACAAAACTACAAAAATAATCAAATACTCAAGATCAACTTTTAACAAATAGATTTAAGAGAGTATATGCTCCATCAGTAAATTCTAACGTGCGTGGAAGATATCTAAATATGTGGTTCGTCTCGCAGACTTTCGGGTACTTTAACATGCCTATGTTCAAAGCAGGAGAAAAGAAAGCCGAAAAAAATCTTTTTTTTTATAATATGATGATGAATTTCCTGAATTTTATATCGCTTAGTATTAATATTTCTATAAATTTTATTGTTTTTTACCAGTTACATTGATAATTGTTTGGTTAAAGTTTAATATTGTTGAAAATATTATTGCCAAGTATTATGAAGTTTATATTCCCTAAATTATTTATTTATGAATAGAAAAATGAAAACGGTAGCTTTCCTATCGCTACTGTTTATAACGACCGGTATTCAGGCGCAAGTCGGAAAATATCAGTGGAAAGAGACCTCTGAGGGGGGCTATACCTACAAATACGTGACCAACGACCCGGTTCAAACCCGGTTTTACAAATTGAAAAACGGATTGACCGTCATTTTAAGCCCAAATAACAAGCAACCCCGCATACAGGCTTATATTGCTACCAAGGCTGGTAGCAAGACGGATCCAAAAGATCATACTGGACTCGCACATTACCTGGAGCACATGCTTTTTAAGGGAACCGACAAGTTTGGTAGTCTGGACTGGTCCAAAGAAAAACCGCTGCTGGACGAGGTTGACAATCTCTATGAAAAATATAACCATAGTACAGATGTCAATGAACGCACTGCTATCTACAAAGAAATCGACCGTGTATCAGGGGAGGCGTCAAAATATGCTATTCCGAATGAATATGATAAGCTGATGAGCAGCATGGGCTCCAAGGGTACGAATGCGTTTACCTCATTTGAGCAAACGGTCTACGTGGAAGATATCCCCAGCAATGTGATCGATAAATATCTGACCGTACAAGCGGAGCGATTCCGAAATCCCATCCTCCGTTTATTCCATACAGAGCTTGAATCAGTTTACGAAGAAAAAAACATAAGTTTAGATAACGATAATAGAAAATCTACCGAAGCTATTTTTGCGGCCATGTTTCCCAATAATAACTACGGCAAGCAAACCGTTTTGGGCTCTGTGGAGCACCTTAAAAATCCATCGCTCAAAGCAATCCGTGAATATTACAACACCTATTATGTTCCGAATAATATGGGTGTTATTATGTCGGGTGATTTTAATCCCACTGATGTGATTAAGCGCATAGATAAGGCGTTTTCAGGCATGAAATCCAAACCCGTGCCAGCATATACCTTTGAGCAAGAGCAGCCCATCACAAATCCAATTTCAAGAACTGTCAAAGGCCCTGCTTCGGAATATGTCTTAATGGGTTTTCGTTTCCCGGGGGCAGCACATCCAGATGCGCAGATCCTCAATTTAATGGCTAATGTACTTACCAATGGATCTGCCGGGTTGATCGATCTGGACCTTGTTAAGTCCCAGAAACTATTGGGAGCGGGTGCTTTTCCTTATATTCTAAAAGATTATTCGATGCTTATTCTTCAAGGTAATCCAGGTACCGGCCAGAGCCTTGAAGATGTCAAAAAACTGTTGTTGGCTGAATTGGAGAAATTGAAAAAAGGAGATTTCTCTGCGGACTTGTTGACATCTATCATCAATAATGAAAAAAAATCACAGATTAAACTCTTCGAAAACTACACCAGTACCGCCGAACAGCTTATGTCAGGCTTTAATTCGGAGTTGGATTGGGCAAAAGAGTTGGCTTATACGGACCGCTTGTCGAAGATTACGAAAGAAGATATTGTTCGCTTTGCGAATAAATATATTTCTGACGTCAATTATGTGACTGTCTTCAAGGAAAAAGGTCAGGATGCCAATATAGATAAAGTAGTCAAGCCAGCCATTACGCCTATTACGGTCAATCGGAATGTAGAGTCTGCATTTTTAAAACAGATTAATGCAATGCCGGAGCAGAATATCAGTCCTAAATGGATAGATTTTGATCAGGAGATTTCTAAATCAAAGCTGAAGGATTTGGATGTATTAGCCGTTCAAAACAAAGATAACGAACTATTTGCCCTGACTTATCATTATGATTTTGGTAGCTGGGACAATAAGTTACTGGGCTTGGCCGTCGGATACCTGGAATTTTTGGGTACCAAGAATAGGAGCAGTGAAGAGTTTAGCAAAGCGTTCTATAAGCTGGCGTCCGACTTTTCAGTTTCTTCCGGAAATGAGGAAAGCAGTGTTTCTATTTCTGGTTTGGGTAGTAATTTTAAGGAGTCGGTCGGTCTGTTGCAAGATCTGATGCATAACTGTGTAGCGGATGAGCGGGCATTTACCGCATTCATTGACCGTGTTAAAAAATCCCGTACCAATGCCAAGGAGAATAAAGCTTCTATCATGGAGGGGCTAAAAGCGTATGCACGTTATGGTGCCAAAAACCCGTTTAATTATACCTATACCGATCAAGAGTTGGATGGATTAAAAGCTTCAGACCTAGTGGCGGTATTGCATAAGTTAGCGGATGCTAAACACCGTATACTATACTATGGACCGGAGCCTGTGAATGAATTGGTAAAAAATCTGACACCGCTAAAAAATAATAACACGGCCTATGCAACAATAGAAAAGGGTGTAAAATTTGTAGAAAAGCCGACAGATGAGAGCAAAGTATTTTTTGCACAGTATGGAATGAAGCAGGTTGAAGTATTCTGGATCAGAAATTCAGGATTATTTGATAAAAACCAACTTCCGACGGTTACATTTTTCAATGGATACTTTGGTGGCGGTATGGGCAGTATTGTATTCCAGACGCTTCGGGAATCTAAAGCATTGGCCTATACGACTTATGCCTACTATGGACAACCACAAAAGAAAGAAAACCATGGGATGGTCGGTGCTTATATAGGAACGCAGTCTGATAAATTTAAAGATGCTGTAGGTGGTATGAATGAGCTTTTGAATGAATTACCAGAATCGACTGTAGGCTTGGAGTCGGTACGCACAAATTTATTAAAATCATTGGCTAGTGAACGTATCACAGGAGCTGGTATCCTTTCGAGCTATATGGCGGCACAACGCCGTGGACTTACCGAAGATTCAAGAAAAATGATCTTTGAAAAGATTCCTCAATTGACATACAATGATCTTAAACAATTTCACAGCGATAATATAAGCCGTAAGCCATATATCTATTGCATTGTGGGAGAGGAGAAGGACCTGAATCAGGACAATATTACAACGCTTGGTAAAATCACTAAGCTTAGCTTAAATGAAATCTTTGGATACTAATCCGAACGGAGGAGATATTTTTAATAGTTTATAGTTTTAATAGGGACCGCGTTGGCATACGTCGGTCCCTTTTTTTTAAAAATTAAGTGGCTTATTGCTTAGCTCATGTGATGAAAATTGTCTTTCTCATAGCGTTATTATCTGATTCAATAACACAAAAGTCTAAAGAAGGCAGAGGTTATCTGTTGCCAAATTGAGCTTGGTTGTAGCCAAAATGACGGACACTACTTTTGTTCAATAGTCGTTAAGTGGTAATTGCCTGGTGTGTGCTTTATCAGAAAAACCGCAGATGTCCACGAATGATAATTTAGTTCCTGCGAATTGTAATTTGTTTAATTTTCTGTTGGTTTTGCAGCTAAATTTGACCTGTAACTAAACGTTGAATCATGAGTAGAATTGTCCATTTATTATTCTTTTTAGCTCTGGTCAATATCTGTTCCGCACAAACATGGATTGATATTGACCTGGAAGAAACGGAATATGTTGATGCTACTGACAAAACCTGTATAAAGAAAACTGGCGAGCCGTTAAACGGTAGATATGCGATAAAATTTAACCGTTACCAAACCAACTACGAGTCATTTATAGATGGTCTTAAAAATGGCGAGGCCAAAGTTTTTAGAAATAGGAAGTTGGCAGAAAAAGGTTTATATAAAAACAACCTAAAAGAAGGCGAATGGATTTATTATACGGAGGATGGGGCCATCCGCAAACGGATTTTTTTTCAAAATGGTAAAATAAAACCTATTAGCGATCTCCGGTTTTTCCCGGATTAGTTTTCGGGAAACCAGCTTGGTAAATAGCGCAAAAATGACATGATTTTTTCCTTGTAGATGGCTGTATTCAATTTAAAATAAAAAGCGCCTTTCTTGGAATTTTCTTTGTCCTTTTCTTCCAATTTGATAATGAGATCAGAGGAAAGTAGCTTGCGGCTAAAATTGCGTTTATCAAATTCGATATTATATACCCCCTCGTATAGGGCTGCAATCTGGGGAATGGTAAACTTCTCTGGCAATAATTCAAACAGAATAGGATAGAGCGCTGCTTTCATCCGCAGTCGCTGCTGTGCCGAAGCAATCATCTGGTCGTGATCAAATATTAAAGTCGGATAGTTTTGCAATGGAAACCATTGTGCCTCATATTCCTCGCTTAAAATATGTGTATATTTTTGCGTATCTATCAGCGCAAAATAACAGATACTGACAACCCGGCTATTGGGCTCACGTTTTGGATCACCAAAGACACTGCATTGCTCCATGTATACATTTTCAAGTCCCGTCAGTTTATTTAATACCCTGCTGGCAGCTAGTTCAGGACTTTCGTCCGGTTGAACAAAACCTCCCATCAAACTCCATTTGTTCCGCTCCGGCTCAAAATCGCGTTTTATCAATAATACCTGCAGGGATTCGCCATTAAATCCAAATATAATACAGTCTACCGCTAAAAGGATTGCTGAGTCTTCTCTATAATATTCCATTATCTATTGTTTTGTCTCTCTTTTGACTTGATCTATTTTTTTGATAAACCTAAATAGCTGAACAAATGTACGGTACAATGCGCTCTGCCGTTTTAGAAATCTGTAATTACCCTATACCTATCACCCTTGGATTTATCTTATTTCGATGAGATGAAGATAGTTCAATTTTTTAAATATGAAAATTTTCTTTCATATTTAAAAAAATAAATGTTAATTTGACACTAATTATTTTTAGGCCAATTATCCAGCTGGACAAACACCAAAAAGTAAGCTTTAAATCGAATTATAGATTATAAACCAAATTCAGTTAAAATGAGTAAATCATATGTCATCGGGGTGGATTACGGGAGCGATTCTGTTCGTTCAGTCTTGGTTGATGCAAGTTGTGGGGCGGAGATTTCGTCTTCCGTATTTTATTATCCGCGTTGGAAAAGGGGTGAGTTTTGCGATGCTGCGCTCAGCCAGTTTAGACAGCACCCCCTGGATTACATCGAGGGCCTGGAAGCTACTGTAAAAGATTGTTTACAAAAATCCGGGATACAAAATATGGGGGAGCTGGTGAAAGCAATTTCGGTGGACACTACGGGTTCCACACCGGTTGCAGTGAATGAAGCGGGGGTGCCGCTGGCATTACTGCCGGAGTTCAAGGACAATCCCAATGCTATGTTCATCCTCTGGAAAGATCATACCGCGGTCAAGGAGGCCAAAGAGATCAATCGGTACAACCAAGGCTACGCTGTTGATTACCTGAAATACGTAGGGGGCGTTTATTCTTCGGAGTGGTTCTGGGCCAAATTGCTCCATATCGTTAGAGTAGATATGCAGGTGCGCCAAGCAACATTTAGCTGGGTGGAACACTGTGATTATATTCCTTTTTTGCTTACTGGTGGAAAACAGGCTAGCGCCATTAAGCGAAGCGTTTGCGCTGCTGGGCACAAGTCGCTATGGGCTGCTGAGTTTGGTGGCCTGCCCCCAAATGAATTCTTCGCGGGCATTGACCCCTTGTTGGGCGGCTTCGTTGATCGCTTGTTTTCCGAAACCTATACTTCGGATAGGCCGGCGGGTCACCTTTCCCCAGAATGGGCAGAGCGTTTAGGTCTTTCTACCTCCGTTGTCGTCGGTGTGGGTGCATTCGATTGCCACATGGGTGCCGTAGGTGGGCAGATTGAACCTTATTATCTGAGCAAAGTCATGGGAACATCCACCTGCGATATGCTGGTTGCTCCAAAAGAAGAGGTGGAGGGTGTATTGGTAAAGGGTATCTGTGGTCAGGTGGACGGTTCCATTATCCCCGGAATGATAGGCATGGAGGCTGGCCAGTCTGCTTTTGGAGATGCCTATGCCTGGTTAAAGCAGTTGCTCTTATGGCCAACATATAATCTGATACCTGAACTGGAAGGGCTTAGCGATACGATGCGTGAAAACATGCTGGCGACACTGGAGGAAAAATTGTTGTTGCGATTAAGTGAAAAGGCGAACAAATTGCCGCTAACTGCGGATTCGGAACTGGCGGTGGACTGGCTCAATGGCCGTAGGACTCCGGATGCGGATCAGTCGCTCAAAGCTGCAATCATGGGATTGCAGCTCGGTACCGATGCTCCGGCGATCTTCAGGACGATTGCCGAGGCGACCTGCTTTGGCGCCAAAGCGATCGTGGAGTGCTTTGTGGATCAGGGGATCCCCATAAAGGGGCTGATCGGGCTTGGTGGTGTCGCCAAAAAATCGCCTTTTATCATGCAGATGATGGCCAATGTAATGAATATGCCGATCCGTATCCATAAAAGCGAGCAGACCTGTGCACTTGGCGCGGCCATGTTTGCGGCCACCGCTGCCGGATTATATGATCGGGTAGAGGATGCCATGAAAGCCATGGGACAGGGCTTTGAATGCACATACGAACCGCAGGAAAAATGGGTGCCCCGCTATGCCGAACGTTATGAAAAATACAAGGCCCTCGGTGCTTTTGTAGAAAGTAGTGTATCTCTGCCTGTTACTGTTTAACCACAAAATGAGTAGTATGTATAATTCAATTAAAGAAGAGGCTTATCGCTGCAATATGCAGCTGCCGCAGTTGGGACTCGTGCTTTTTACCTTTGGCAATGTGAGCGTTGTCGACCGTCAGCAGGGTGTTTTTGCGATTAAACCCAGTGGTGTGCCCTACGAAGAATTGTCTCCCGATCTGATGGTGGTGGTGGACTTTGACGGACAGGTAATCGAAGGCAAACTTAGGCCTTCCTCGGATACAAAGACACATGCGGTACTGTATAAACATTGGCCGGATATCGGTGGCATCACTCATACCCATTCTACATATGCCACTGCCTGGGCGCAAAGCCAAAGGGATATACCCATTTTCGGAACGACGCATGCCGACCACTTAACATCGGATATTCCATGCGCGCCGCCGATGGATGATGAGATGATCGCTGGCAACTATGAGCATGAGACGGGCTTTCAGATCATCAATCACTTCAATCAGCAGCAACTGGATTATAAGGAGGTGGAAATGATCCTTGTCGGAAATCATGCACCATTTGCCTGGGGTAAGGATGGAATGAAGTCGGTCTACAACAGCGCCGTATTGGAACAGGTGGCCAAAATGGCCTGGCTGACCGAGCAGATTAACCCCAATGCTGGACGGTTGAAGCCGGCATTGATCAAAAAACATTACGAGCGCAAGCACGGTACAAATGCCTACTATGGCCAGTAGCCTGCTGCTTGACAAAATCTATAACGAAACTAATATTGAAAAATGAATATCAATTTAAAAGAACTCGAGGTCTGGTTTGTCGTTGGCAGCCAGGATCTATATGGTGAAGAAACATTGAAACAGGTCGCAGCACATGCGGAAGAAATTGCACATTATCTGAATGCCCAGACCCTGATTCCGGTAACGGTGAAGTATAAACCGATCGTAAAAAATACGGATGAAATCTATGCGACGCTAACGGCCGCGAATAGCACCGCAAATTGTATCGGTATCATCACCTGGATGCATACATTTTCCCCGGCGAAAATGTGGATACGGGGTTTAAAGGCATTGCAAAAGCCGTTGCTACATCTCCATACACAGTACAACCGCGACATTCCATGGAGTGGCATTGATATGGATTTTATGAATTTAAATCAGAGTGCACATGGTGACCGTGAATTTGGACATATCGTCAGCCGCCTCAAAATAGGACGGAAAGTCGTCACAGGGCATTGGCAGGATACCGAAGTGCTCCAGCGGATCAATGTCTGGTGCCGGGCGGCAGCGGGTTGGCATGATTGGCAGGGAGCCAAATTTGCACGCTTCGGAGATAATATGCGCTACGTCGCAGTGACGGATGGCGACAAGGTTGAAGCCGAAACACAATTTGGTTTTTCGGTCAATACCTATGCCGTCGGCGATCTGGTCGAGGTCATCAACGCCAGTACGGCCGATGAAATCAATGCTTTGCTGGCGGAGTATGAGGCCAATTATGAACTGGCGGATAATGTGAAGGCGGGTGCTGAATTCCATGATAATCTGGTCGAGGCGGCTAAGATTGAGGTGGGGCTGCGGAAGTTTTTGAAACAGGGAAACTTTAAGGGCTTTACGGATACGTTTGAGGATCTGCACGGGATGGTTCAGCTGCCGGGGTTAGCGGTACAGCGCCTGATGGCTGAAGGTTACGGTTTTGCAGGTGAAGGGGACTGGAAGACGCCGGCATTGGTCAGGGCATGTAAAGTCATGGGAGCGGGTTTGGATGGAACCACTGCCTTTATGGAGGATTACACCTATCATTTTGACCCGCAGGATGCCATGGTATTGGGATCGCATATGCTGGAGGTAGACCCTGCACTGGCTGTCGGAAAACCACGTATTGAGGTTCACCCATTGGGGATCGGTGGCAAAGCAGATCCTGCACGGCTGGTTTTCAATGGCCAATCTGGCGATGCGTTGAATGCCTCGCTTGTGGATATGGGAACACATTTCCGTTTGATCGTCAATAAGGTATTGGGTGTTGAGGTGCAGGCCGAACTGCCAAATCTTCCCGTTGCACGTGTGCTGTGGAAGCCTCTTCCGGATATGAAGACGGGCTGCAGTGCCTGGATCCTTGCCGGTGGAGCGCACCATACGGCTTATAGCTTATGCTTAACACCGGAATACCTGCAAGATTTTGCCCGTATGGCCGGAATAGAGTATGTACTGATCGACGAGGATACCACGGTGGCCAAACTCGAAAATCAATTGAAATGGAATGACCTGTATTATTTACTTGGTAAATAATACAGACTAGTGATCTTCGGGTAGCTGAATGCCATCCGAAGGTCGCTTAGCAATACAACCAATTAGGGAAAATATGGAAAAATTTGCAATGGTAGACTACGTGATCTTCGTGGTTTACTTCTTCATTGTGGCGGGATATGGGTATTATATCTATCGTCAAAAAAACAATAGCTTAAGCAGTAGCAAGGATTATTTTTTGGCCGAAGGTTCATTGACCTGGTGGGCAATCGGATCCTCCTTGATTGCATCGAATATTTCAGCGGAACAGTTTATTGGCATGAGTGGTAATGGATTTGAAGTGGGCATTGCAGTGGCGGCCTATGAATTGATCGCTGCAGTCGCACTCATCATTGTGGCGGTATGGTTTATACCAGTGTATCTGAAAAACAAGATATTCACGATGCCTCAATTTTTAAATAATCGCTACAACGAGACGACCAGCTTGATCATGGCTATTTTCTGGCTGTTTTTATATGTATTTGTCAATCTCACATCGATTTTATATCTGGGTGCCATAGCAATTTCGAGCATGGCCGGTGGTGGGGACAGTTTCCATACCATCACCGTTGCCCTCGCCGTATTTGCTGTCATCATTACGCTTGGTGGAATGCGTGTCATTGGCTTTACCGATGTCATCCAGGTGGTGGTATTGATTGTCGGTGGTATCGCGACGACTTATGTCGCGCTGACCCTGGTGAGTGAGCATTTTGGATTGGGCAAGGATGTGCTTGCTGGATTTAATAAGCTGATGGAAGACGCTCCGGATCATTTTAACCTGTTTGTGGACAAACCGGGAGCCGGGGCCAGTCAGGAGGAAATCAATAAGTATCTGATGCTGCCGGGAGTAGGAATGTACTTGGCAGGGATATGGATCGTCAACCTCAATTACTGGGGCTGCAATCAGTATATCACGCAACGGGCCTTGGGTGCTGATCTAAAGACCGCGCGCACGGGAATCCTTTTCGCGGGTTTTCTCAAGCTGTTCATGCCCATCATTGTGATGCTCCCAGGGATTGCCGCTTATGTCCTCTATAAAAATGGGGCCTTGCAGCAGGAGATGGCTCCCGGCGGTGTATTCCATGCAGATAATGCGTATTCAGCAATATTGGGCTACCTGCCCAATGGAATGAAGGGGCTTGCCCTGGCCGCCCTTACAGCAGCCATTGTAGCTGGATTGGCGGGAAAGGCAAACAGCATCGCAACGATCTTTACCCTCGACATCTATAAGAAATACATCCGCAAGGATGCCAGCGAAACAAAGATGGTGTGGGTGGGCAAAATCACGATCGTTGTTTCGATTTTACTTTCGGTATTATTTACCTGGAATGACAGCCTGGGAATCGGGGGCGCCGGTGGTTTTACATTTATCCAAAAGTACACGGGATTTATCAGTCCCGGCGTTTTCGCGATGTTTTTACTGGGGATGTTCTGGAAAAGAACGACCGGGGCAGCGGCGATCACCGGCCTGATCTTGGGTTTCGCCCTGTCGGTATTTTTTAATGAGTTTGCAACGAAGGTATTTGGTCCCGAAACATGGATCTATACGGCTTACCCAAATAAAGCGGGCATTTATGAGATCCCTTTCCAGATCTGTATGGGACTGGCATTTGCCTTTACCATGTTGGCCATGATCGGCGTCAGTTTATTCGGCCCGAAAATCAATCCAAAAGCATTTGCCCTGGATCGGTCAATGTTTAAAGTGGAGCCATCGGTACTTGCGCTGATCGTGGTAACGCTATTGATGGTAACCGCAATTTATGTTCGGTTTTGGTAGGATAAGGTATACTGTTGAATAATTAATCCATTTATACACCTTCTCCTGGGGTAACGAGGAGAAAATCCATCGGAAAGATGGAATAAAGACCTGAATAATTGATGAAAGATAAAATAATTATTGGCTTGCTAGCCTGCGCTTTATTAACCTATGGATGCCAATCCAATGCAACAAAAAATAATCCGCAGCATGCTGGCCTGGATACCGCCGCAAGCCCTGCTTTTGACAGCCGGATAGATGGAAAGGATGTCCGTTTATTCCTCTTGAAGAACAATAAACTAGCCCTGACGCTAACAAATTATGGTGCACGTTTGGTTAGTCTTAGCGTTCCCGAAAAGAATGGAAAAATGACTGACGTGATTTTGGGTTACGATTCGGCGAAAGAATATAATGACAACGCGGATAATTTTTACGGTGCGATAGTCGGGCGTTATGGTAACCGTATCGGTAAAGCTACTTTTACACTGAACGGTACGTCGTATTCGCTGGAAAAAAATGATGGTGAGCAATCTCTTCACGGTGGTACCAATGGGGTATACAACAAAGTATGGGATGTGGTCAGCAATACTGATACTTCAATTACCTTGGCGTATACATCTCCAGATCAGGAGGCTGGATATCCGGGAACGGTCAAGATGCAAGTCACTTATACACTGGAAGAAAACGGTGGTCTGGACATCGCCTATCAGGCAACGACGGATAAGGAAACTGTTTTAAATCTGACCAATCACGCTTATTTTAACCTCAATGGTGCTGGTGATCCTTCTATATTGGATCATGAGCTGCAGATTGATGCCAAAGCGATCACTGAAGTGGACAACGCGCTGATTCCAACAGGAAAAAGCTTGCCTGTGTCGGGTACGGCATTTGATTTTACAAAACCACGGCTCGTGGGTGCCCATATTGAGGATGAGAACGCGCAGCTGAAGATCGGAAAGGGCTATGACCATAATTTTGAGCTTGATAAGAAAACGGGCTTTGAGAAAGTTGCCAGTGTATACGCTCCTAAAACGGGTATTCAAATGGAGATTTTCACGACCGAACCGGGGCTTCAGTTCTACAGCGGCAATTTTATGGCGGCGGAGGATCCGAAGGGAAAAGCCGGAAAAAGCTATCCTTTCCGATCGGCTTTCTGCCTCGAAACGCAGCATTTTCCGGATGCTCCAAACCACCCCAATTTCGCATCAACGGTATTAAAACCCGGCGAAAAGTATAGTTCGAAAACAGCATATCGTTTTACGGTGAAATAATATTCTCTTTATGATGAAACTAAATTTAAAACTAGGAATTGCTTTTATGCTGATCAGTGGAGTGATCCATGGGCAGAGTAGCATGAAGCTGGAACGTTCGGCGCAGGAATTCACGATCAGCAGACATATTTACGGCCATTTTGCCGAACACCTGGGACGCTGTATTTACGATGGATTTTATGTGGGGGAAAAGAATGATTCTATACCGCATGCCAATGGTGTACGGACGGATGTCATCCAGGCCCTCAAGAACCTGAATATCCCCAACCTGCGTTGGCCCGGTGGCTGTTTTGCGGATACGTACCATTGGAAAGATGGAATCGGCCCTAAGGCGCAGCGTCCTACCATGGTGAATAATTGGTGGGGTGGCGTGACCGAGGACAATTCATTTGGCACCCATGATTTTCTGAACATGTGCGAGCTGCTCGGGGCTGAACCGTATCTGGCCGGAAACGTGGGCAGCGGCGAGGTGCAGGAGCTTGCCGACTGGGTGCAATATGTAAATTTTGCTGGCAAAAGTCCCATGTCGGACTGGCGGCGCAAGAATGGGCGCCAAGAACCCTGGAAGGTGAAATTCTGGGGGGTAGGAAATGAATCATGGGGCTGCGGTGGCAATATGACCGTGGATTACTATACGGATATCTACCGCAAGTATGCCACCTTTATGTCGGACTGGACCAATGGCGGCGGTTTGTACCGAATTGCCTCGGGTGCAAACAGTGCGGATTATAACTGGACGGAAACGCTCCTTAAAAATATTCCCGGTAGCTTGATGAAAGGGATGGGGCTGCATCATTACGCGGTGATCAATTGGGACAAAAAAGGTTCAGCAACAGATTTTTCGGAAGCAGAATATTTTAAAACCATGAAGTCCGCCTGGTTTATGAATGAACTGGTCGAGAAGAATATGGCCATCATGGACAAATATGATCCCAAAGGAAATATTGATCTGATCGTGGATGAATGGGGTGGCTGGTATGAAGTCGAACCGGGGACAAATCCGGGCTTTCTGTATCAACAAAATACCATGCGCGATGCCATGATTGCAGGAATGACCCTCAATATTTTCAATAATCACGCCCGACGTGTGAAAATGGCCAACCTTGCTCAAGCGGTCAATGTATTGCAGGCTGTGATCTTGACAGAAGGTAAAAGCATGGTGCTGACACCGACTTATCATGTCATGGAGATGTATAAGGTGCATCAGGATGCGAAATTGATCCCGATTACATTGCAATCGACGGATTTTGAGTTTAACGACGAGAAAATTCCGGCGGTATCTGCGTCGGCATCACAGGATGCGCAAGGGCGCGTACATATTTCCCTCGTGAATATTGATCCTAAAAAAGCAAACCGGATTCGTGTGGACCTGGGCGAACTAAAAGCTTCGAAAGTCACCGGAAGAATCTTGCACGCAGACAAGCTGCAGGATTACAACTCATTCAAGGTGCCAACAAAAATTGTACCCACGGCCTATAACAAGGCGAAGGTTCAAAATGGGCTTGTAGATATAGAGATCCCGGCATTTTCCGTGATTGTATTGGAGCTTAATTAAAATTGCGATGAATCAAATTAGACGGATGAAAAAAAAGATTTCAATGTTGCTCTTGGTAACGGGCCTGGCGGCTTCGGCAAGCGCACAGTTGCCGGTTGAATTGAATATACAACTGGATAAACCCAACGGCAAGATATCACCGCATATGTGGGGTGTGTTTTTTGAAGATATCAACCTGGGGGCGGATGGTGGGATCTATGCCGAGCTGGTCAAAAATAGATCCTTTGAATTTGACAACCCCTGGATGGGCTGGAAAAAACTGGAACATGCTTCTACTGAGGGTGCTTACCTCTTGCTTAATGATCAGCAACGCAAAGGCAATAAGCGGTATATAAGATTAACGAATAGTGCTGGCAGCAAGCTGGGTTTACAAAATGAGGGCTTTCGGGGCATGGGCATCAAGGCGGGTGCTACGTATGAATTCAGTCTGCAGCATAGAAGCAATAGCTCCACCATGAACATCCATGTGGCGTTGCTGGACGAAGGGGACCAGCTGATCGCTGAAGCGCAAATGCCACTGCATGCCACAGCAGCATGGACCGAGACTGCGCTGAGACTGCAGGCTTCGGCCACGACGGGTAAAGCAAAACTGAAGATATGGTTTACGGGTGAGGGGACCGTGGATGTCGATATGCTATCGCTATTTCCACTCGATACGTGGAAGGGGCGGCCGAAGGGACTGCGTAAAGATATGGTGCAGATGCTAGCGGATATGAAACCTGGGTTTATCCGCTTCCCCGGCGGCTGTATTGTCGAGGGAAGGGATCTGGCCAACAGGTTCCAGTGGAAAAAAACCGTGGGTCCGATCGATGAACGCGAATTGATCATCAATCGCTGGAACACGGAATTTAGCCACCGTTTGACGCCGGACTATTTTCAGACATTTGGACTTGGATTTTATGAGTATTTCTTATTGGCTGAAGATATTGGTGCGGCCCCGGTTCCGATTCTCAATTGCGGCATGGCCTGTCAGTTCAACAGTGGCGAACTGGTGCCGATGGACCAACTCGACGAATATGTACAGGATGCGCTGGATCTGATTGAATTTGCAAATGGATCAACGGCGACCAAATGGGGTAAACTACGCGCGGATATGGGCCATCCCCAACCGTTCAACCTCAAGATGATCGGTGTAGGCAACGAAAACTGGGGTCCTCAATATATTGAACGGCTAGCGGTCTTCAAGAAAGCTTTAAATGCAAAGCATCCCGAAATCGCGATTATAGCGAGTTCAGGGACGGATCCTGAAGGTGAGCGTTTTGAATTTCTTGACGACAAGCTGCGGGCGATGAATATTGACATTATCGATGAACATTACTATCGACCACCATCCTGGTTCCTGTCCAGTGCCAGCCGTTACGACAATTATGATCGCAAGGGAGCTAAGATTTTCGCAGGTGAATATGCCTCACATACCACAAGACCCAATGGTCCCGGAAAAAGCACCTGGGAGGCTGCGCTTTCCGAAGCGGCATTTATGACTGGCCTTGAACGCAACGGTGATGTTGTTGAGATGGCATCTTATGCGCCCTTGTTCGGACATGTGGATGGCTGGCAATGGTCACCGGATTTGATCTGGGTGGATAATCTTCAGGTTTACGGAACACCTAGCTATCAGGTGCAGAAATTATATTCTACCCACAAAGGCTCGGATATTATTTCGGTCAACAGGGATGGCCAGCCGGTTGCCGGAAGGGATAGTTTGTACGCTTCTGCGGTATACGACCAAAATACAAAGGAACTGCTGATCAAAATAGTCAATTACAACAGCAAGCCGATGCCTTTGCGTTTTGCCATTGCGACCGACAGAAAATTTGAGCAGGTTGCCCAGAAAATCAGCCTCGCCAGCAAGGATCTGAATGTCAGCAACAGCATAGAGGAGCCACTGAATATACAGCCAAAGCAAACGGATATTAGATTTAAGGGCAAGACACTTACAGATAGTCTCGCTCCATATTCATTTACCCTGATTAAACTTCAAACCAAATAGTAGTTAGTTTATAAACCCATGAAAAATATCTTTATCGGCTTTGTCTTTTTGTTGAATGCTATCCACGGCTTACATGCTCAGGTAAAGGAATCTGATCTGTCGGCTTATTTAATGGTTTATTTTAAGGATGAGAGCCACGGTCTTTACTTTGCGCTCAGCAAGGATGGCTATTCCTTTACGGATATAAACAAAGGACAGCCGATTATCGCAGGCGACAGCATTGCCCAACAAAAAGGGATTCGCGATCCTTACATCTTACGTGGCCCGGATGGTCTTTTTTATATGGTGATGACCGACCTGCATATCTACGGCCAGAAGCAGGGCTATCGTAGCCAGGAATGGGAAAGGGATGGCAAGGAATTTGGCTGGGGCAATAACCGTGGTATTGTACTGATGAAATCCGCTGATCTGATCCATTGGAACCACCTTGAGCTTCGACTGGACCAGCTGTTCAATGGCTGGGAAAATGTCGGTGCAATATGGGCTCCCCAACTGATTTATGATGAAGGTGTAGGCAAGCTGATGATTTATTTTACCATGCGTTTTGGAAATGGCCTGAACCGCTTATATTATGGGTATATGAATACCGATTTTACCGCTTTGGAAAACGAGCCACAGTTGCTTTTTCAGTATCCAAAAGTAAATAAAAACTATATCGATGGGGATATCACACGCGTAGGCGACAGGTACCATTTATTTTATGTTGCACATGATGATATACCCGGGATAAAGCAGGCTACTGCCAGCCACCCCGCTGGTCCTTATCAGTATGATGATAGGGAGTATGATCCAGAAAAAGCAGCCTGTGAGGCCCCGCATGTATGGAAGAAAAATGGCGAGCAAAAGTGGATATTGATGTACGATATCTATGGCATTGCACCGCATAACTTCGGATTTAGTGAAACCTCAGATTTTAAAAATTTCGTCAATCTGGGCAGGTTTAATGAAGGAAAAATGAAGGCGACCAATTTTTCGTCACCCAAACACGGAGCCGTTATTTCACTGACAAAGAGGGAGGCGGATCGTCTGGCGCAGCATTGGCAGCTGGACATGCCGTTTACAAGAAAATAGAAATTCATGAAACGATTAAGAAAACTTTTACTGATCTGTTCCTCGCTATTGGCTGGGACAGTTACAGCCACTGCGCAGACAGTGGGGATTGAATCCTTGCACTCCGGAAAAAAACTGGAACCGGGGGAGAGGCATCACTTTGTGGCGCAGGGAAACCCCATCATCAAGCATCATTATACCGCTGATCCCGCGGCGCTGGTCAAAGGTGATACACTGTGGCTTTTTGCAGGGCATGACTTGGCGGGTGGGCAGAAAGGCTATAAGATGAAAGATTGGTTGGTATACTCAACTACCGATATGAAAAATTGGGTTGAATACCCTGTACCCATGAAAATTTCGGATTTCGCCTGGGCCAAAAGTGGCGATGCTTTTGCTGGGCATGCCGTGGAGCGCAACGGTAAATATTACTGGTACATCAGTACCAATTGGTCGGGCATCGGCGTTGCTGTGGCCGACCGACCTGAAGGACCTTACCGGGATGCACTGGGGAAACCGCTCCTGACCAACAAGGATTGTTTTGCCTCCACCCACGCCTGGGCCTGCATTGATCCCGCGGTACATATAGACAATGATGGGCAGGCCTGGATATTCTGGGGCAATCGCGAATGTTATTATGCCAAACTGAAAGATAATATGCTGGAGATTGACGGAGAGGTCAAACAGCTTAAGTTCGATGGCTTCGAATTTACCGAAGCGCCTTGGCTGCATCAATATCAAGGTAAATACTACCTGAGTTATGCAACGGGATTCCCCGAGAAAATTGCTTATGCCATGGCTGATCATATCGCAGGACCATATACCTACAAAGGCCTGTTAAACGAGATTGCCGGAAATAGCAATACGAACCACCAGGCCATTGTCAACTTTAAGGATCAATGGTATTTTATCTACCATAATGGGGGCATCAATACGGATGGAGGAAGCTATAGCCGATCGATCTGTATTGACACCCTGGAATATCGTGCCGATGGTACCATAAAACGAATCAATATGACAAGCGAAGGACCTTTTAATGAAATGGATTGATGATATGTATGAAATATAAGATGTATTTATTGACCGTAAAGAAACGAATCGCTCTTGGCGCATTGTTAATGCTGCTGTTTTCAGGCTTGCGTGCACAAGAACTGCGGGTAGCCGGACCGGACGGAAAATTGGAGGTAAACTTATCGTTAGCGGAGGGCAAGCTTTATTATCGCGTGAACCTGGCAGGGCAGGAGATGTTAGAACTGTCGCCTTTGGGCTTGCGGGGCGACAAGGTGGATCTTGCTAGTAATCTGCATTTGCTGGCCTCGGACAGCCGAGCAATTGACCAAACCTATGAGGAACCTAAAATCAAACGTAGGCTGGTATATTATCAGGCAAATGAACTGCTGTGTACATTGGAGAATAACTTAAAACAGCGGCTTGTAGTGATTTTTAGGGTCAGCAATAATGATATTGCATTCCGCTATGGTATTCCGCAGGAGGGTGAGCCTGCAAATTTTCGGGTCGAGGAAGAAATGAGCGGCTTTAAATTTCCCGCTTCAACCACCACCTTTCTGACCGCGCAAGCTACACCGATGATCGGCTGGAAGAAAACAAAACCGAGCTATGAAGAAGCTTATGTACCGGATCAGGCGATGGGCGTACCTTCGCAATACGGCGTTGGTTACACTTTTCCGGCGCTGTTCCATGTCGGTTCCCGGGGTTGGGTACTACTTTCGGAAACTGGATCGAATGGCAGTTACTGTGGCACCAAGCTCAGCGAAGGCACAAAATCGGGTTTTTATAAAATTGCCTTTCCCGAGCAAGGTGAAAATAATGGCATCGGCGACCGGGGGCCAACGCTGGCGCTACCGGGCTTTACACCATGGCGCACAATCACTGTGGGCAGTACGTTAAAACCTATTGTGGAAACCACGGTTCCTTTTGATGTGGTCGAACCACAGTACGCCGCAAGTAAGCCTTATACCTTTGGACGCGCCACCTGGAGCTGGCTGGAGTGGCAGGACGGAAGTATCAATTTCGAAGATCAGAAGAAATTTATCGACCTTTCCGCTGCTTTGGGTTACGAATTTGTCCTGGTGGACAATTGGTGGGACAAGCAGATCGGGCACCGTAAAATCGAAGAGCTTGTGGCCTATGGCCGAGAGAAAGCGGTGGGGCTCTGTCTTTGGTACAACTCCAACGGGTATTGGAACGACGCACCACAGACGCCTAAAAATCGGATGAATACGGCCATCGCGCGTAAAAAGGAAATGGCCTGGATGCAGTCCATTGGAATAAAGGGAATAAAAGTCGATTTTTTTGGTGGTGACAAACAGCAAACATTGCAGCTGTATGAAGATATTCTTGCTGATGCAAATGAGTATGGGCTGACCGTGATCTTCCATGGATGTACCTTGCCCCGTGGTTGGGAACGCATGTATCCTAACTTCGTGGGAAGTGAAGCGGTATTGGCCTCTGAGAACCTCATCTTTACGCAGGATGCCAACGATAACGAAGCTTTCAATGCGACTTTGCACCCCTTTATACGTAATGCTGTAGGGGCAATGGATTTTGGCCCTGTGCTGCTCAACAAACGGCATAATCGTGAAAACAATGGCGGGACAATCCGTAAGACAACGGAAACATTTCAGCTGGCAACGGCGGTATTGTTCCAGACTCCGGTACAAAATTTTGGTTTGACACCCAACAATCTACTGGATATGCCCGCGCATGTCATAGACTTTATGAAGCAGGTTCCCACTGTTTGGGATGAGACGCTGTTTGTGGATGGTTATCCCGGAAAATATGTGGTGCTGGCGAGACGCAAAAAAGAGCAGTGGTATATCGCTGCAGTGAATGCCGAAGGGAAGGAAAAGACTATTGAGGTGGCTCTGCCGATGCTTTCTGAAAAAGTTGTGCAATACATCGGGGATAATAAGTCGCGCGGGTCGGAGCAGAAAACGATACGCCTAAGCAGAGAGAAAACCGTCAAAGTGATTTTACAACCGGGTGGTGGAGCCATATTGATTGGAAAGTAGTTGTTTTAGTTTTGCCTTTTTTGGACTTAAGCTATGAAAAATAGATTGATTTTGTGGGCCTTTGTATGCCAGTGCACACTGTTGTTTGCGCAGCCCAAGCAGGCACGTTTCTTTTCCTTGCAGGATGGGTTGAGCAACCAGCAGGTGCTGGATATTGTACATGATGACGAGGGCTTTACCTGGGTGGCGACAGAATTGGGCTTAAATAGATTCGCTGGAAAATCCTTTAAATCCTATTATGCATCCGAAAGCCAGGATGGCCTTTCGCTCAATAGCAACGAGATCAACACGCTTCTATTTGACGATCGAAAGCTCTATATCGGCACACGCTCCAATGGCCTGAATGTGCTTGACTTGAACAGCAATACGTTTACCTATTACCTGCACGATCCTAAAAATCCGAAATCCATTGCTACGAACGATATCACCGATCTAATCAAAAGTAAGGACGGCACGATGTGGCTGGCAACTTATCATCAGGGGGTTCAGCATTTTGACCCTCAAAAAAAAATATTCACGCCGATCAATAAGAAAAATCTGCCACAGCTTCCCGAAAATAGCATTTGGTCCCTGGCCGAAGATAAAAGACGTACCCTCTACATCGGTCATGTGAATGCGGGACTCACGATATTGGATCCGGTCCGCCGCTCGGTCAAACAATTGACAAGCTTAAATACGGACTATCGCTTGCCCGATAATGAAGTGAAAGCGCTTTTTTGCGACCGCTATGATAATATCTGGATCGGCACCCGCAAGGGCCTGGCAGTTTACCATCCTTTAACGGGGCGACTTCAGTTCATCCCTTTGGCCAGGCTCGCAAAAGGCAAGACCGAACCCTTCGTATATTCCATCAAGGAAATTGATGACAAGTTATGGATAGGTGCGGAATCTTCACAGCTTTTTATCTTGAAGCCAGACTATGGCTATGACAGTCAGGTAGCAGGTTTCAGGCAACAGCATGCTGTTGATTTGGGAAAAGGAAATAATGCGATGGTCCAACATATTGCGCCTGATCGATTCGGCAACGTATGGTTGGCATTATATGGTGGTGGCCTGGGGGTCATCAGCCACCTAAAGCCATTCTTTGATTTTTTCCCGGCCGAAGGGGTATTATCAGAACGCCTGGCAACCGTCAGTGGGATCTATGAAAATGAAAATAGGACCATGAGCTTGACTACGGAAGGCTCCGGAATAGTGGATACCGATCAGAAAGGTAGGCTGTTGCGGCAATTGAACAGCAAAAGCGGCGCTCCGGATGATTTTATCCTTTCGGCTTTCAAGGATCAGAAGCAGCAGATCTGGCTGGGCCTGAGAAAGGGCGGGGTGGCGGTAAAACATAAGGGATCAGATCGTTGGCAGGATGTCTTTTTGGGAGAGCAGGTGACTGACGTCCGCACGATTTACGAAGATCACCAGGGCTTTATCTGGATCGCTGCCCAGCAAGGACTGTTTATTTATAATCCGCTGGATAGAACGGTGCAGAAGTTGTTGATCAATAAGCCTATGCTAGGAGACTACGCGCCAAGGGCAATTGTGGAAGATGAACAGCATAATATCTGGGTGGGTACTTACGGACAGGGTTTATATGTATTTGACCAGCATCGGAAACTGATCCGAAAAATGAACCGGGGCAACGGCCTGCGCAATAACACCATCAACCACCTGCTACGCGACCGCAACAATACGATTTGGATCGCGACCAATGAGGGGGTGGCGATGCAGCGGGCGCAGCAAAAAATAGGTGATCTGACCCTATTGACCCCGCCGGGAGAAGGCGCCTGGCTATTTACAAATGCCCTGGCAGAGGACCAGTATGGAAATATCTGGTGTTCCACAAAATCGGGCATGCTGCGCTATGTACCGCAAGAAAAACGTTTTTTGCAGTATGACGAACACTTCGGCCTTCCTTTAGGTGGTTTTATCAATGGAAGTGTAGGAAAAAATAGCCAAGGGCGTTTGTTTTTCGGAATGCAAGAGGGTGTATGTTCTTTTGAACCGGGTAATTTACCTTTGAGCTTACCCGTATCGCCGGTGCGCATCGGTCGCTTTACGGTGTTTCAATCTGGGGAGTCCAACAGGCAATTGGATAAATATCCCGGCCCAACCCAGGAGGTGGAACTCAGGCATGACGAAAACAGTTTTCGCGTTGAGCTCGCCGTGATGGACTATGCCCTAAACGGTCTCGTAGAGTTTGGTTATCAGTTGCAGGGATTTAACAACGACTGGATTTTTTTGGGAACGGAGACAAACCTGGATTTTCGTAATATTCCCTATGGTGACCATGATCTTTTGATCCGCACGCGCATGAAAAATGGGCAATGGTCGCCAACATTGCTGCGGCTGAAGATCAAAATTGCAGCTCCTTTTTACCTGAGTCTACCCGCAAAGATCGCCTATGCATTAATTGTTTTACTGTTTATCTACACCTTGGTTTTCTTTTACATCAAGCGGATGCATGCCGAAGCCGAGCTTAAATTTAAAGACAGAAAGCATAAACAGGAGGAAGAACTCTACAACGAACGCATGAGTTTCTATACGCACATGACACATGAACTGCGTACGCCACTAACCCTGATCCTAGGCCCGCTTGATGATCTGGCGCATGAAGAGCAGTTAAATGCTAGGCACCGGGGGCTTGTGCAGACCGTTCAGCAAAGCGCCAGTCGCCTTTTTAACCTGGTCAACCAGCTCCTTGAATTCAGGAAAGTAGAATCGCAGTTTAAGCCCCTTGTGCTGGAAGCTGGATCTTTGGCGGAGATGCTCACCGATCTCGTCCATAAATATAAGGCCTTAAATAACAAGCCCGGATTAGCATTGCTTGCCGACTTGCCCGAAGCAGATGTAAGAACGCTATTTGATCCGGAGATCGTACAACTTATCGTCGATAACTTACTTTCAAATGCCTATAAATATACGGTTGCGGGCTCCATTAAGTTGCATTTACATTACGAGGGCTCCGATATAAACCATTGGGCGGTACTCACGGTGACGGATACGGGCTGTGGAATACCGGTGTCGGAGATCGACCGCATTTTTGAGAAATTCTACCAGATCCCAAAGACCGGTATTCATGGTACTGGCATAGGCCTAGCCTTGGTGAAGGAGCTTGTTGCCATTCATCAGGGACAGATTGATGTGCAGAGCACGTTGGGGATGGGTACGGTGTTTACGGTTAGATTTCGGATGAGCAAAGTCAGTCCGAAAGAAGCAGAATCAACATTGGCCAGGCAGCGTAGCCTCATCTTATTTGTTGAAGACAATCCAGAACTACGTGCCTATCTGGGCGACAGTCTATCGCAGCAATATGATGTTTTGCTAGCCGAAAACGGCGCAATAGCATTTGAGCTCGCAAACGCAAGAATGCCGGACTTGATCATAAGCGACATTATGATGCCTGAACTGGATGGCTTTCAGCTGGTCGAAAAACTAAAGCAGACGGCTTGCACGAGTTCAATTCCCTTACTGTTGCTGACCGCAAAAGATACAGATATGGATAGACAACGTGGTTATGACCTGGGCATAGATTCTTATCTGGTCAAGCCTGTTAGCACGCAGCTGCTGCACAAACGGATACAAAATTTGCTAGGAAGGACCAAGCCACTTCACAATAACCCCGAACATCATCGGGAGCAAAAAGATACGCAGGATGTCTGGTTCCGCGAAAATGAATTTGTACGCGATTTTATTGCGATCGTTGAACAGCACATGCAGGATGAGCTGCTGGATGCGGCAGCATTGGCAGAAAAAATGAATATGAGTCAATCCACACTTTATCGGAAACTCAAGGGAATCACCGGTAAAAATATCAATCAGCTCGTTCGTAAGATACGGATTCATAAAGCGGCAGACTTACTGAAAACAGGTAAATACAACGTCACCGAAGTATCCTTTCTGGTCGGTATCAACAGCGTCATCTATTTTCGGCAATGTTTTAAAGAAGAGTTTGGACAGCTGCCTTCAGCATTTCAAAAATCTGATCTGAAATTACAGGTACAAGGGAATTAAAAATAGATTTAAAGCATTCAGTCCAGCGAACCAAAAAAAATAACCTAGAACACCAAAAAAGACTGTTTTTGACCAAAAATTGTATGCTAATTGACGGATTTGTATACGTTCTGCGCAATCAAAAACGGCTAAGTTTGGACAGTTAATCCAATTATAAATCTACATGCGGGACGAGAACAGGGCAGTATATTCTTACTGTCTTTACCAGCAGGATTTTATTATTTACTATTAATAAGTATTAAAATTTATGAACAACCTAAAGATTGTTTCTCTTTATACCATGTTGAGCGTTGTGCCAACACTGGTATATGCCCAAGAGAAGATTACGGGGCAAGTTTTTAACAAAGCGAATGAACCTATCGTAGGTGCTAGCGTTGTTATTGAAGGTGGCGGCAAGGGAACCTCCACCGACAAAACGGGGAATTTTGAACTGCATGCTGACAAAGGAATTCTTGTGGTATCCTTTGTGGGATACAAAACGTACCGTGTTCCATTAAATGGGACGAAAAACCTGAAAATTCAACTGGAAAACGACGACCACGTATTAGAAGATGTTGTGGTCGTTGGGTATGGCAAACAATCTAAACGCAATATTACCGGTGCCGTTAGCAACATCAAGTCTGACGATATTGTACGTTCTTCGTCGACGACGACTGCTGGTGCACTGGCCGGTAAGGTGCAGGGTATTTCAGTAAGGGCAAAAGATGCCCGCCCTGGCCGCGGAGCGTCCATTGAAATTCGCAATATGGGTTCGCCTCTTTACGTAATTGACGGGGTGGCCTATGGTGGTCAGGAAGGAACAGACTGGGTAGGCACGCAGAACGGCTCCGGTGCGGATATATTTAATGCGCTCAACCTGGAGGATATTGAAAGTATTTCTATCCTGAAGGATGCGGCAGCCGCGGTGTATGGCTTTCGCGCCTCCAAAGGTGTGGTGCTGATCACCACCAAGAAAGGCGCGAAGGGGGATCGTGCAAAGATCAACCTCAATGGTTACCGAGGCTGGCAGAATCTGACACGCTTTCCGAAAATGGCAAATGCCAAACAGTATACACGTGGCCTCGTGGAGGCTGCACAAAATGTAAATCGAGATCCCAATTTAGTGTATACACCTGAGGAACTCGCCAAATGGCAGGCAGGGACCGAACTAGGTTACCAAGGTTATGACTATTACGATATGGTGATCCGTAAAAATATTCCGCAAAGTTATATCAATGCAAATATTACCGGCGGAAGCCAAAAATCCAATTATTTTCTCTCGATCGGCCATTTGAATCAAGAGGCCATGATCAAGGACTTTAATTACAAGCGAACGAATTTGCAGGCGAATATGGAGGCAGAAGTGCTGAAGGGGCTGACAATAGGAACGCAGATTTCAGCACGGCATGAAGGCACGCAGGATGTTGGCTTACCTGGTGGGGATGGTTATTTTTCATCCATATTGGCTATAATGAAAAATCGGCCGACCGTGGGGCCTTATGCCAACGATAATCCGGAGTACATCAACCATACAAATGATTTTCCTTATAATCCGGCGCTTTTCAGTCGGGATATTGTTGGCTACAAGGACAATAAATACCTTGCTGGAAACGTGAATCTCTTTGCGGCTTACAAAACTACTTTTGGTCTCTCGGCGAAAGGGACTGTTTCGTACAATTATACCAACAATAAATTTGAAGGTTTTCAATATACGTATGATGTGTACCGTTATGAAAACGATATATACAAACGGACCGGGGGAAGTGATGCCGGATGGCGCTACGACACCAACAGGGAGATTGTTTCCAGGTTTGCCCAATTCCAGATTGACTACAATAAGCAGATCGGGGATCATAGTCTAGCCGGGATGTTGGGTTACGAACGTTCGGATTGGGACAGAACGTACAAAGCTTTAGGCGCAAATCCATCCAACAATTATATTCCACTATTGCGTCTTTCGGAACTCAATGGTTTAAGCGATGAATGGGCCTATGAAGCGCGGGCAGGTTATATTGGCCGGATCAATTACAACTACAAAGGAAAATATTTATTGGAAGTATTGGGGCGCTATGATGGCTCCTACAAATATTATGACGGTAAGCGCTGGGGGATTTTTCCAGGGGCCTCCTTGGGTTGGCGGATCTCAGATGAGCGCTTCTTTCAACCTTTAAAGTCTGTGGTCAACGATTTAAAATTGCGGGCTTCCATTGGGCAGACGGGACTTGAAGAAGGTGTGGGCATGCATGACTACCTGGCCGGGTATAACTGGGCGGCAGGAAGTGCGGTGCTAGATGGTACTTATGTTCCCGGTGTACAGCCCCGAGGATTGCCTGTACGAAACCTTTCCTGGGTAAAAAATACCAATTACAACATCGGTATGGATGTTTCTCTATTGAATAATAAACTAACGCTAACGGCGGATGCCTTTAAGATTATTCGGACAGGATATCCAGGCAAGCGTTATGATGTGCTGTTGCCGGCCGAAATTGGATACGACCTGCCGAATGAAAACTTAGGTAAAAATGGATACTATGGTGCGGAGGGTATTATCACCTATACGGATAAAGTTGGCGAACTCAATTATGTTGTCAGTGGAAACATGACTTTCTCGCGTTTTCGTGACCTCGAAACCTATAAACCGCGTTTCAGCAATTCATGGAATGAATACCGGAGCTCGATTGAAGACCGTTGGGGTGGCGTATGGTGGGGATATCAGGTGGTTGGAAGGTTCCAGTCGGAGGACGAAATCCGTAACCATCCCATCAACAATGATGGTCAGGATAACCGCACGCAATTGCCGGGCGACCTAATCTACAAAGATGTGAATGGCGATGGTATCATCAATGACATGGACCAACGCCCGATTGGTTATCCGACAGGCTGGGCACCGATGATGACTTTTGGCGGCCGGATCGGTCTGGACTGGAAAGGCATCAACCTGAATATTGACCTGGCTGGCGGTGCAATACAATCCTGGTTTCAGGACTATGAACTGCGCAATGCTTTTCATGGTGGGGGCAACTCGCCGGCGTATCTGCTTGAAGATCGATGGCACCGCAAAGATCCCTACGATCCAAATAGCGAATGGATTCCAGGATATTATCCGGCTATCCGGAATGGCAATTCAGGCCCCAATAGCGTCAACAGTGATTTTTGGCTGACCAATGTTCGCTACCTCCGTGTACGGAATCTTGAGCTCGGGTACAACCTGCCCAAAGCCTGGATACAAAAATTAAAGGCCGAGAAAGTACGGTTCTATATTAATGCCTCGAACCTGATTTCCTTTGACAATGTGAAGGATTTCCAGATCGATCCTGAGATAGAAGCCCGAGCTGCAGTGGTATATCCGCAGCAGAAAGTATTTATGGTTGGATTTAACATGACTTTTTAACATGAAATTACGATTGATATCTATGGGGATTGCAATGTTTGCGGTTTCCTTACTGAACAGCTGCAATCACGACGACTGGTTTGATCGCGAATCAAAGACCCTGATTACAGATCAGCAGCTTTGGAATGATCCCAAACTGCTGACATCGCTGGTGGCCAACTATTATGATCGGCTGCCGACCCTGCATGGTGTATTCAATACCGGCGGAATGACCGAACTGGATGACGCCATGTGGTCCGGCCATCGTGACCAGAACTGGCGCAATGATTTTCAATTCGGTGATGACTATGGTCGCTATTGGGATTATGGTTTGATTAGGGACCTGAACCTTTCGCTAGAAAATATTGCAAAATTCAGTACGCAATTGAGTGATGCGCAGCGGAAGCAATATAATGCCGAAATACGCTTTATTCGTGCTTTCGTATATTTTGAACTGGTCAAACGTATGGGCGGTGTACCTATTGTGACCACACAGCTTATCTATGATTTCAGCGGGGATCCAACGCCTTTGCAAGTGGCCCGTTCCAAGGAACATGAGGTCTATGATTTTATCTACCAAGAGCTGGAGGAGATCAAAGAAGACCTGGCGGCAAACAACGCCAGCAAAACAAGAGCGAATAAATACGCTGCATTGGCGCTCGAAAGCCGCGCCATGTTATATGCGGCATCCATAGCCAAGTATAATAACCTCATGGCTTCGCCAATAACAACTGCCGGTGGCGAAGTGGGTATTCCCGCGAATATGGCTTCGGCCTATTACAGCAAGTCACTGGCGGCATCCAAGGAAATTATCAGCGCCCCCTTTGCCTTATATACGGAAAATGCCGATAAAGGGGCCAATTTCTACGATATGCTCAATAAGAAAACAGGCCGCGAGGTCATCTTCGCCAAGGATTATGCGACCAGTCTAAAAGTTCACCGCTTTGCTTACGACAATATTGTCAGAAGTCTTACGGAGGATAATGAGTCCTCGTCGACGATTTCCCCATCGCTGAGTTTTGTCGAGAGCTTTGACTATCTGGATGGTCGTAAAGGAACTTTACACACTAAAAATACGGATGGCAATTATGTTGCCTATCCCCATATCGATGCTATTTTTGCCAACAAAGATGCACGTCTGTATGGTACGGTTATTTACCCGGGTAGCGCTTTTCGCGGCCGTTCGGTCAGTATCCAGGCCGGAGTGGCAATTTGGAACAACAATAAATATCAACTGCACGCAGCTGCGCAACTTGGACAACAGTTAAAAGAGGAACTCGGGAAGGAATATGCTGGCGGATTATGGACCGGTTTTGATGGTCCATTGTACGACGCGCAGGATGTGAGCAATACAGGGTTCTACATCCGGAAATTTGTAAGCGATGCGCCTGCAGCCAGTACACGCGGTACCTCGGCAGCAAACTGGTGGCCCTGGTTTCGGTTAGGCGAAATATACCTCAATGCCGCTGAAGCGGCTTTTGAACTTGGTCAGGTGGCCGATGCTACGGGCTATGTGAACAAGCTGCGTGAACGTGCTGGATTTCCGGTCAACAGCGTGACCAACCTGACCATGGATATCATCCGTAACGAGCGTCGTGTTGAACTCGCATTTGAAGACCACCGTTTTTATGACCTCAAAAGATGGCGCATAGCGCATCTGGTATGGGATGGATCTGAAAATGATACAAATGCCGTAGTCTATGGCTTATATCCTTACCGTATTGCCCGTCCCGGACATGTGGATGATGGTAAGTTTATCTTTGAACGCGTCAGACCGGCACGTTTCCGAAGAGCCCGTTTCTTCCGGATGGCCAATTACTATGCATCCATCAGCCAGGATGTCATCAATAAAAACCCGAAAATCGTTAGAAATCCATTCCATTAAATTATTCGTACGATGAAAATGAAACTATTAAGCTCTCTATTAGCTTGTATAAGCCTACTTTTTGTAGGATGTGAATATGATAATTATGAGGCCCCCAAATCCACACTTTCGGGCCGCATCGTTTATGAAGGTGCACCTGTCGGTGTCAGAAATAACGGACCACAGCTTGAGTTATGGCAAGATGGTTTTCCCTTGCGCTCCTATATACCTGTTTTCTTAAATCAGGATGGCAGCTTCGCGGCCAGTTTATTCGACGGCACATACAAACTGGTCCGAAAAGGAGATTCTCCCTGGTTGCAGCAGGCTGCCGATACGATACTGGTTCAGGTAAAAGGGAATACGCACCTGGACTTACCTGTCATGCCTTATTTTACGATTAGCAATCCTTCTTTTCAGCAAAATGATAAGGGCATAACCGCGAATTTTACAGTCAATAAAATTGTAAATACGGCGAACCTTCAATTTGTTCGTCTATATCTCGGAAAGTCTATACTGACGGATCAGGGACAGCAGGAATTACGGGTGGATGCAAATCTGTCGTTGATCAGCTTTGGGCAGCCGGTCAGCATACTGGCTACCTTACCGGACAATCTGAAAAACCTGGATTACGTATTTGCCCGCATAGGTGTCAAATCAACGGTGTCCAACGAATATTATTATACACAAATTCAAAAGATCGCCTTAAAATAAGTATGCTGATCAGAAAATTGCCGAACTTAATGCTTTAATTATCTAAGATAAATCTGAATGAAAAAAAATATTATTCTCCTCCTCCTTGCCTTGTTTTTAGTACATGTTACCTGTTATATTTATGCACAGGCCTATCGCAATGGGCCGACCGAAAAGGATTTTGCCGGTTATTTATTTGCTTATTTTAAGGGCAATGCTGTGGCAGATGAAGCTGTCTGTTTTGCCATTAGCACCGATGGTTATACCTACCGTGCGTTGAACGATAATCGTTCGGTACTGGATTCGAAGACCATCAGTAAAACCGGAGGTGTCAGGGATCCGCATATTCTCCGTGCTGAGGATGGAAAGACATTCTATATGGTACTGACCGATATGACCTCCTCCAAAGGCTGGGATTCCAATCGCGGTATGGTCCTGCTAAAATCGCAGGATCTGCTGCACTGGTCGCATCAGGCCATCGATTTCCAGCAGCGATTCACTGGGCAGGAAGATCTGAAGCGTGTATGGGCGCCACAGACCATTTTTGATGCGGCAGCAGGGAAATATATGGTCTACTGGTCCATGCAGCATGGAAACGGTCCGGATATCATCTATTATGCTTATGCGAATAAAGATTTTACCGATTTTGAAACGGAGCCAAAAGTGCTCTTCGTACCTAAAAACGGTAAATCTTGTATTGATGGCGATATTATCGAAAAGAATGGCCTGTTTTACCTCTTCTACAAAACGGAAGGTCATGGCAATGGAATCAAACTTGCCATGACCGATTCCCTGACTTCGGGAAAATGGATCGAACAAGTGGGGTATAAGCAGCAAACAAAGGATGCCGTGGAAGGATCAAGTGTTTTCAAGCGAAACCAGTCGGACCAATATATCCTGATGTATGATGTGTATGGTAAGGGAAAATACCAATTCTGTGTTTCCGATGATCTCGATCGTTTTAAAGTGATCGACCAAGAGATTGATATGGATTTTCATCCCCGTCATGGAACCATCATACCCCTTTCCAGAGATGAGCTGATCCAGTTGACGTCTCATTGGGGCAAACCCAAGGATATACCGCTTGCGCTGAAAAGGAACCCAATTCTGGACGGCTTTTATGCAGATCCCGATATTCTTTACGCCAACAAAACCAAAAGATATTATATCTATCCAACAAGTGATGGATTTGATGGTTGGGGCGGCTACTATTTTAAGACCTTTTCTTCGGACGATCTTATCCATTGGAAGGATGAGGGTGTCATCCTAGATCTTAAAAATGAGGTTGTCTGGGGACCACGTCATGCATGGGCACCAACGATCACCGAGAAAAAAAGTCAAAGGCGACTATAAATATTACTACTATTTTACGGCGGCGCAGAAAATCGGTGTCGCCGTAGCGGACCAGCCAACGGGACCATTCAAGGACTCGGGCACACCGTTGATCGATTTCAAACCTCCCGGCGTAACTGGCGGGCAGGAGATCGATCCCGCGGTGTTCAATGACCCCAGGTCAGGTAAAAGTTATTTGTATTGGGGGAACGGTTACCTTGCCGTTGCCGAACTAAATAAGGATATGATCTCCATCAAAAAGAATACAATAAAGGTATTGACGCCTGACAAAACATTTCGTGAAGGGGTATATGTGATCTTTCGCAATGGAATATACTATTTTCTTTGGTCAGAAGATGATACCCGCAGCGAGAATTACCGGGTTCGCTATGGGACATCAACCTCTCCCTATGGTCCGATCCGGGTGCCCGAGAACAATCTGATCTTGCAAAAAGATCCGGCGAAAGGAATCTATGGTACTGGTCATAACTCGGTCTTGCAGGTGCCCGGAACCGACGAATGGTATATTGTCTATCATCGGTTTAATTATCCAAATGGGATCAGGATGGGGGATGCAGCAGGTTTCCATCGGGAAGTATGCATGGATCGGCTTTATTTCGATGCGAATGGCCAGATCGTACCTGTCATTCCAACTCATTAATATCAATCAGATCAACCTAAACGACTACATCACATGAGCATAATAATAAAAAATATAGCGATCCTTGCTGCATCAGTTTTAATCGGGCTGAGCTCCGTTTACGCCCAGCCGGGTTTTGGTGTCGCTCAACGGATCAACGCAGACTGGCAGTTCCAGTTAGAAACCGCAGGAGCAGTACAAAGCGCAACGGCGCTAAACGAGCAGGCCTGGAAATCGGTTAGGCTACCCCATGACTGGGGCGTGAAGCACCCCCTGAGTCCAAGCCTGGCCAGCGCCACGGGATATTTACCCGGCGGTATAGGCTGGTACCGAAAACAACTGTCCATACCTGCTGAAGACCAAGGAAAGAAGATCTTTCTTTATTTTGAAGGTGTTTACAACCGCAGTGAAGTTTTTGTCAACGGCAAATCTGTCGGTAAACGACCCAATGGCTATGTATCATTTTCCTATGATATCAGCCCGTATATTGAATTTGGAAAGGAAAATACCATTGCGGTCAAGGTCGACCATAGCAAAAGTGCGGATTCGCGCTGGTACACTGGATCTGGCATCTATCGGGATGTTTGGGTCGTCAAGGCCGATCAGGTGCATCTGGATCAATGGGGGGTATATGCCTATCCGGAACTTAAGGGTGGGAAAGGAGTACTCCATACTGAAATTACGGTGGTCAACAGTTCGTCATTGCGTAGCCCAGTTACCGTGCAGCAGGAGCTCATCGATGCCGAAGGCAGGCTCATTGAGAAAAAATCCGGGCAGCTTACTATCGCTGCTGCGGATAAAGCACGCTTAGATCTGAAATTGACAGCATCAAATCCAAAGCTGTGGAGCTTAACGCAGCCTATACAATATACATTGCGGACGACGCTTTGGCAAAAAGGTAAACAGATAGATCAGTCTGAAGTAAAGACCGGTTTTAGGACCTTTACCTTTGATCCAGATAAAGGCTTCGCCTTAAACAACCAATGGATGAAAGTGAAAGGTGTCTGCTTGCATCACGATGCCGGTGTCCTCGGTGCCGAGGTCTATACCGAAGTGTGGAAGCGTCGCTTACTCACGCTGAAATCACTGGGTGTTAACGCCGTGCGTACGAGCCACAACCCACAGGCGACCTCACTTTATAATTTATGTGATGAGCTTGGTCTGTTGGTCATGGATGAAGCATTTGATGAATGGGAATTTCCGAAACGAAAGTGGCTACAGGGCTGGAACGTCGGCGTACCTGGTTTTGAAGGAGCGTACGATTTTTTTGAAGAGTGGGGGGAGCGGGATTTGGCCGATATGGTCCAAAGGGACCGGAATCACCTGTCGATTTTTGCCTGGAGCATAGGCAATGAAGTGGATTATCCCAATGATCCCTATTCCCATCCGATTTTGAATGGCGAGAAAAAAGAAGGTGGTTTTACCCAGGCCTCTTATGGGGGTTATAAAAAAGATGCACCGGACGCCATGCGTTTGGGCGATATTGCCAAACGCCTTGTGGCTGTGGTAAAAAAATACGATCGCAGCCGGGCGGTAACGGCAGGCCTGGCGGGTGTAGCGATGTCCAATGAAACGGCCTACCCCGGAGCGCTTGATATTGCGGGATACAATTATACGGAGAGCCGATATCAAGAAGACCACCAGCGTTACCCGACACGTGTCATATTTGGTAGTGAAAATCGGCATGATCTTCCGGCGTGGCTGGCTGTACGCGACAATGCGCATATATTTGGACAGTTCCTGTGGACGGGGATCGACTATCTGGGCGAATCGGGCCGTTGGCCTTCGCGTGGTTTTTATTCGGGCTTACTTGATTTTGCTGGCTTTATCAAACCCAGGGGATATTTTCGCCAATCTTTGTGGGCAGAAAAACCCATGGCTTATTTGGGAACCTATCCATTGGCAGGAGCGACCACGAGGACGGATGTTTGGTCAGCTTCGGAAACTGAGCAGCAACAACGAAAAAACGAAAAACCCTCGATGGATGCCTGGCCGATCTGGAATTATCAGGACGGTCAGCTGATCCGGGTGGTCTGCTATACCAATAGTGCTGCAGCCCGGCTAGCACTGAATGGGCAGACCGTGGGTGATGAGAAAAAATACGATGCAAAAACAGGAATTATCTTTTGGGATATCCCTTATGCCACTGGTAGGCTGGAAGTGATCGGGCTGGACAGCAATGGAAAAGAAGTTGTCCGCCATGCGATTCAATCCAGCCAGCGGCCAGCATCCATTCAGGCGGCACTTGTTGGGGATCCGTCGATTAAAGCGGATGGTCTGCTGCAGCTAATGGTGCAGCTTGTCGATGAAAAGGGCATTCCCGTGGTTCTTTCGGAAGATGAAATTACCTGCGATATTACCGGGAATGCACATTTATTGGGTATGGAGGCCGGAAATAATGCCGATATGGGCGATTATACGGATAATAAACAGCGGGTCCATCAAGGCAAAATGATCGTTTATGTACAATCAACGGGCAAATCGGGTGACCAGATTACCATTCGGCTGACCTCACCCTGGCTGAAAGCGGCCACACTATCCTATCGCGTTAACTGATGGGCCTATTCATCCTAGCGGAGTGTCCGTATTTCTAAAATTTTATGACTGGGGGACGTTGATGTCCCCTTGATTTTTACCTCTATTGTCGACATAGCGGTACTTCCTTTGGGAAGTTTTATGCGCGAGGTTTTAACAACAGCACTGCTATCAGTGCTCTTTAGGGTTTCTACAAGGATTCCATTGATCCAGATTTCGCTGGTCCGCAGCGCAGTATCTGTCATATACTTCAGGTATAGTGCACTAGCATCTGTATTTTTTAGCTGGTAACTGAACCAGCCGCTGGTTTCACGCCAACGCGTATCGTCAGTGCTCCCGGCCTTGCTACTTTCTTCCCGAAAGAAATGATCCGATTCCGGCTGTTGTTCACCCGCAATCACCTTGTCCACCGTGATTGCAGTGAGGGCAAGGCTTTCGCGTTCATCCCTTTCAATTTTATCCTGCAGCTGTTGAAGTTGGCTGGCAGTTGTTTGTGGCCAATACAGCATATACCTACTATCATGAAGACCATAGAAAGGTTCAAGTTCCATGTTTACCGTGTCTTTGCCCTGACGAAGTCCTGTGAGTGTAAAATGCAATGGTCTGTCGGAGATAGGATGAATATGTGTCGGGATCGCTTTAGGATCAGTGACAAGGATAGGGATATCGCGCAATGGGATCTGTTTTCCGGATGCGATATGACCCATCCGGCTATCGTCGGCCTTTAGTCCTGTGAGATCACTTGTTCTCGAACGTGCAGCGAGCACAACAGGCCCATAGGATATGCTATAATAGTTGCTTTGGTCAGGCAACTGTTCAGTCTGGATTTCCATCGGTAATTCCATACGCAGGCGATCGCCGGGCTTCCAGACTCGTTTTATGATGACATGTGTTTCCGTGGAATCCGTAACGGAGTAAGGCTTTCCGTTTATTGAAATTGTTGGGCTATCTTTCAGCCATTTAGGTCTGCGCAGATAAAGTGTAAATTCACGTTTTCTTTTGGAATTAATAATCAGCGAAGTATACGCTTCCTTTGGAAAGTTGTTGTCCTGAATAATCTCGATGTCCTTTTCTTTCCAATGCAATTGGGAGGGAACAAAGAGATTGACGTACAAGTCATCCTGTTTATGCGCATAAATCATTTCGCCATACTTGGCATGGTTTTCCATGCCCGACCCAACACAGCACCACATACTCGTCTGCGGTTGCGAATAGACGCGATAATGTCCAGGACGGATCTGCGTAAAGTATACAAGCCCCCCATGTTCGGGATGCTGGCTCGACAAAATATGATTGTATAATGCCCTTTCGTAAAAATCAATGTACTTGGCCTGTGGGTCTGTGCGGTACAGCATTTTTGTGAGCCGCAGCATATTGTAGGTATTACAGGTTTCGGGCCCTTCGATGCTCTGAACCATCTTTGAGAAATCGTTTGTTGGATTAAAATGTTCACTGACGCTATTTCCGCCGATGGCAATGGATCTATGTAATACCACATTATCCCAGAAGTAGCGTACGGCGCCAGTCCATTCCACATCCTTGGAGAGTTCCCCAATCCGGGCGAAACCCAGGACTTTTGGGATCTGCGTATTGGCGTGTAGCCCCGTTAATTTATCCTGATGTTTTGTTAAGGGAACCAGGATAGACTGATGGGAGAATTTACGCGCAAGCTCCAGGTATTTGGGGTTTTGGGTAATTGCGGCAACATCGGCAAAACTTTCATTGAGTCCACCGTGTTCACTGCGCAACATGTCCTGCACCTGTGCATCAGACAGTTGAGAAACCAATTTGCAAGCCCAATCAGTCATCTCAATAAGCATATTTTTAGCGCTTTTATCAGCAGTTAGCAAGTAGACGTCCCGTAATCCGGCATAGGTTTTATGAATATTGTAAAGCGGGACCCACTTTCCGTTCAGGCTAAACGTACTCGATTGGATATTTCCGGCATGAATTTCTTCCCAGATACGTTTACCACCGGGGACACCGCCGATATAGCCATTTCCATTTGCCTGCTGACAGCGTCGCAGGTTTACAATCATATAATCAAGCCGTTCTTTGATACGTAAATCTCCAGTGGAGGCGTACATATTGGCGAGCGCGGAAAGATAATGACCACCAATATGACCATCCAAACCCGTGTTTTCCCAGTTGGTATATGACTCTTTAACGACTGCTAATCCCGCTTCCCTTAAGAATGGAGCGAGGAGACGATCGGGGTCCATCTCCAATAAATACTGCAAATCAAGCTGTTGGGCATGATAAAAGGGACTTGGTAATAATCGGACATCCTGTAGATCGAAATAATTGAGCTCTTTGGAGGCCTGTGCAAATAAAGAGGAACAAAAGAACAATGCAAGGATCGTATGGGAAAAACGGCTGTTTAATTTCATTTTAAATTCAGGGTATCTAATCAGCTGCTTAATAATGTTATTCAGCGATTTGGTTATTGGTTCTGATGAGCTAATGTACTGTTAAACCAAAGATATAAATTAGGTAATAGTTTTTAAGTGTTTTTTTTACATTTATTATCCCTCTATAATTCTTCTTTTAAATTCAAGTGGAGAGATCTCGGTCTTTAGTTATTAGCAGCATGTAATCCCATTATTATTTTTATAACCAAACGGATATATATATTAATATCGCGAATCGTGAAGCAATCATAGCGAATATTAAAGGGTCATTTTTTTGCATGATCCTACACCATACTTTTATCATCAAATAGGGCGTAGGTCTGCTCTATAGCATGTTCAAAATTAAACCAAAATGAAATGAAAAAACTATTCATGAGTGTGGTAGCGGTCGCGGTGATGTCATCAGCTGCATTTGCAGGTGCAGGAAAAGCACCTATCAACAAAACAGCTGAAACCAAAGCTGTTGAAGTTACAACGGTAAGCGAAAAAATGGAAGCACCGAAAATGGTCCACAGCTCACCGGACGGCACAAGACGTATTGAGATGGTGGAAATCAAGACGGCCAATTCATCGAAAGTCAGATGTACATTCCGAATTGATTACTACGTGGGTGGACAGTATGACGGTTCGGTAACGATCAGTGGTAATTATTCCAGCTGTGGTAATTTCTTCTGCCGCATGAAGGAACTGTTGACAGATACCTACGGTAGCAACGCTTATTACAACTAATCGTCTAGCTGCTAAGTTAATCATCAAAAAATTTAAATCCGAAAGTGGACCTCCGGGTTCACTTTCACATCTTTCAGTGCTATGAGATCTTATTTTTTAGTTTGTTTATTGTTATGTTCGGTCTGGGGTGTGCAGGCTCAGAAGCTGCATGCCGTTTATGAATATATTCCCTCCGGGGTTGCGACCTTTCGGGAGCATGTGTACGCTGAAAATGGGGTAAAAACTGTTGTCCGCGATTCCCTTCCCGTTGCACGGGATACCAATGCCGATGACCTGGATCAGGACCCGGGAAGTATATTTGCTTTATCGCTGGACATGGGCAAAAATTTCAGACGGGTGGTCATCCAAAAAAATGACGATAAGGAAATACTGGAAACACGCTCACTGGAGGGCGTCAATTATCTAGTCAAGGATCAGTTCCCAGACCTGATCTGGAATACAAACTATAGCAGTACCGACACCATGGGAAAATATGTATGCCATAAGGCTACGGCGAATTATCGCGGTACTACGCTGATCGCTTACTATACTAACAGCATTCCGGTACCGATAGGGCCATATAAATTCGGTGGACTGCCGGGGCTTATCGTCATGCTATATAATGAAAGCGCAAACCCCAATTACTGGATCCTCAAAGAAATAGGATATCCGTATGCCGGTGATATCCCCGTACAGGAATCCTATATCTACGCATTACCTAAATTGACACTGCAGGAATATATCAGGAAATATGAAACAATCTCCGAAGAGAAAAAGCGTATTCTGGAGAGTAAATTTCCCACCAGCGAGGTTGTTATCGAGGAAAGAACCAAGGCACGGGGCACCGTGGAGCAGGCATATGAATGGGAACAGAAAAACGTAAATAAATAGGTATCTACTGTTTTTGGTCCTGTGGCCCTGCATTATTTTGTCACATGCACAGGCTCAGCTATCCGTCCATGGATCGGTGACTTCCAATGGACAGCCTGTCGGCAGTGTACGGGTAGAGCTGCGCCTATTGCAGGATTAGAATTTATTGGCCTATACCTTCACGTATGGAGCGGGGCGATATCGACTGGCTGCAAAACAAGCGGGACCGCAGGTTCTGTCCTTTACAATTACTACCAATTATATAAAAATTAGTTGATATTATATAACTTATATTGATTTATAAATCAGAACTTTGCAGGGTATTAACTATATCACTTCGAATGTTTGTCCGTCCGAAGATTAGTGCAGAGATACGGATGGGTGGATATCGAAATTTTAAACAAAAAAATTAGATATCATGAAAGCGTTGTATATTTCCCTATTTATCTCTCTCGCTATGCTCTCCACTGCGATCTACGCGCAGGATGGAAAAATAGGTACAGAAATCTCAACAGCGTTAAAGGATAATATATATCTTTCCAGGCTGAATTATCCAAAATCAGTCATCAGGTTCTATACGGACAATTATTCAGGATACCATTGGACAGATAGTCGACAAAGGCAAGATCAATCGGAAATAGCGCTCGCTATGCTGGCACAGGCCAATCATTATGGACTGTCGCTCTCCGATTATCATTTAGAAAACCTTTCATTTGAAAAGTTAAAACAATGGCGGGATTTTCCTTCCGAAAAGAATCAAAAGGAAAGAAGCATGTTTGATATACTGCTGACAGATGGCCTTATTACCTTTATTAATGACCTTCACTTTGGGAAATATAATCCATTATACCATAGGTCGCGTATTGATACCAGTAGGATCAATGGATTTTGTGCGGATGAGATATTGTCTACAGCAAGACTGCAGACGGATTTTCGGGGAGCAATACGCAATGCCCAGCCAAAGATCAAAGCTTACACTGATCTTCAGGCTTATCTGGATAGTTCCTACACAGATAATAATATGATGACTTCTCAAGCTGAAATGGGTAAGATCATCATTAATATGGAACGCCTGAGATGGATCAGCATGCAAAGTGAAAACTATATTATGGTAAATATCCCTTCATATACGCTGGAATTTCATCAAGGGGACGAGATGTCCGACTTTAAGGTTGTGGTAGGAAAGCCAACATCAAAAACACCTGTTTTGGAAAGTGAAATCAATTATTTTTCAACAGCACCCGACTGGCGAGTTCCGCAAAGTATTTTCCGTAAAGAAATGCTGCCCGAAATTTTGAAAGATAGGAGCTACCTAGCTGATCATAATTACTCGATATATGACGGATCGGGTAATAAAGTCATCGTGAATGCATCAAAATTGAGACAGATCAATAACAATCCTTATAACTATAGTGTAAGGCAATCCTCGGGTCAGGACAACGCATTGGGTGCCGTCGTATTTAGATTTCAAAATCCCTATGGCGTATACCTTCATGATACTGCTCAGAAACAGTTTTTTGATCGCGAGAAAAGAGCGCTCAGTCATGGCTGTGTACGTGTGGAAAATGCGGATCGCCTTGCCGCTATGCTATTATCATATGATGGTTCAGAATACAAAATTTCAGCGCTAGAAAATGCAGTACTGTCTTACGAAAAGAAAGATTTTGTGCTGAGCCAGCCCGTGCCGATTATAATAACTTACTTGACCTGCCTTATAAAAAACGGAAAGCCTACTTTGTACACTGATATTTATCAATTTGACAAATCACTGGAAAACAAATTTAATCAAAATAAATAATGACATCAGGACAGCATAGTATCGCCGCTCATGTTAGATGTGTTTAAAATAAAATGTTTACTGCTTAGCGAAAAGTGATAAGGATCATCGTGAAGAATAGCGGTGATCATGATGTAAAAATTATTATAGATCTAACTTTAGGGTATCAAACCATTAAATAAATTTATCGCAAAAACTACGGAACTAATTGATAATAAAATTAATACAAACTAAGATCCACTCTATAAATTAGACTATTGGAGAACATATTCTGTAAAATAGTGTTTCTTATACAGTCAGTAGATAACCGTTTCTCTATTAAGCAATTTCTTTATGACATATAATATCCCCAGTCATCTTAAAGGTCTCAGTCAGGAAGAAGTAAATCGTGCCAGGGCAAAATATGGGTTTAACCAGTTGGCGGCAGGCCATAAAAGTACCGGGCTGGAATTGCTTTTGGGAGTTTTAAAGGAGCCCATGCTGATCTTACTGATCGTTATTTCACTGATCTATGTGATTGTGGGTGACTATGCTGAAGCAGCTTTTATGTTGGTAGCGATTGTGGCGGTCACTGCGATCTCATTCTATCAGGACAACCGTAGCAAGAAAGCGTTGGAAGAGCTTGAAAAACTCAATGAACCCCTGAGTGTGGTCATCCGAGATGCACAGGTGGTCAAGATTCCTACACGGGAAATTGTTGTAGGCGACCTTTCTATCACAGAAGAAGGGCGCATGATAAATGCAGATGGAATTATAGTGCACAGCAACGATTTTTCGGTGAACGAGTCGTCCCTCACAGGAGAGAGTTTCTCCGTGTTCAAGGATAGTACGACAACCGATAATTTCGTTTATAGCGGCACAATAACAGTGTCGGGACTTGCTGTTTTTCAAGTACAAAAGATAGGCAAAGAAACGCGCGTCGGCAAAATTGGCGAATCCATACGAACGATAAAAGAAGAGATCTCGCCTTTGCAGGTCCAGATCCAGAAATTTGTCAAGGCAATGGCAATCGTTGGACTCGCTATTTTCCTGCTGGTCTGCCTCTTTAGTTATCTGGATACGCACAATATCGTAGAAAGCCTGCTCAATGGGCTGACATTGGCGATGTCTGTACTACCCGAGGAGATTCCTGTCGCATTTACAACATTTATGGCACTGGGGGCATGGAAGCTCATGCGCGAGGGTATTATCATCAAAAGGAGCAGTATTGTCGAGACCTTGGGGAGTACCACAGTAATCTGTACCGACAAAACAGGTACCATTACGGCCAACATTATGCAATTAAAAAACCTGTATGATTATCATTCAGATACGGTGTATGCTGAAGGTGAATTTGAGCATGAAGCACTCCATGAGCTTATTGACTATGCAATGTGGAGCAGCGAGCCCGTGCCTTTTGATCCCATGGAGATCACCTTGCATAAAATATACGAAAAAACGCAAAAAAATGATTTAAGAAGGAGTTATCAACTGTTTCATGAATATCCGCTGGAAGGCAGGCCGCCCATGATGACCCACCTTTTTGAAAATAGTGAGCATGAGCGGATCATTGCGGCCAAGGGCGCACCGGAGGCGATACTCAGTGTTTCCCAGCTCCCCGAAGCCGATCGAGGCAAGATAAGAAAGGTGATTAACACTTTTGCTCAGCAAGGTTATCGGATTCTGGGTGTTGCCAAAGCAAATTTTGAAGGAAATGACTTCCCTGCAAAACAGCAGGATTTTAAGTTTGAGTTTTTAGGACTCACGGTATTCTATGATCCGCCCAAAGAGGGGATAAGGGAGGTTTTTCAGCAAATCTATGCTGCGGGGATCAAGGTAAAGGTCATTACAGGCGATAACGCCGAAACAACAAAGGCAATTGCATTGCAAGCAGGAATTGTCAATGACACGCCGGCTGCAAATGGTAGCGAAATCGTTGGGAATACCGAAGATGATATCATAAAGCTAGCTGAGCGGACAACACTATTTACCCGAATGTTTCCCGACGCCAAACTTGTGGTCGTCAATGCACTGAAAAAGAGTGGTGAGGTTGTGGCCATGCTCGGAGACGGTGTAAATGACGGTCCAGCATTGAAAGCAGCGCATATCGGTGTGGCTATGGGAAATAAAGGAACCGAAATCGCTAAATCAGCGGCGGCATTGGTCATTACAAATGATGATTTGCAGAAACTCATTGTTGGCATCGCTGCCGGTCGCCGGATCTATACCAATATCAAAAAGGCTGTGCAGTATATTATTTCCATTCATATTCCCATTATTCTGACGGTATCCTTACCCTTGTTTTTGGGATGGATCTATCCACAGATATTTACACCTGTCCATGTAATCTTTCTGGAACTTGTCATGGGGCCTACCTGTTCTATTGTTTATGAGAATGAACCTATCGAAAGAAATACGATGAAACAACCTCCGAGAGCAATGGGAAAGACCTTTTTGAGTATCAGTGAATTGGGGATAAGCATTATCCAAGGGATAGTGATCACACTTGGAGTCTTGTTTAGCTATCAGTTTACTGCCCAGCATGGCGGGAGCGAAGAAAAAACAAGGGCGATGGTTTTCTGTACCTTGATCTTTGCGAATATATTGTTGAGCTATGCTAACCGTTCTTTCTATTATAGCATAGTCGAAAGCTTTAAGAACCGTAATTTTTTACTGGTAGGTATCTCTTGTGTAGTGCTTATCCTGCTATTTGTCATAGTGTACTGTAGGCCGGTTGCTGCTTTCTTTGAGGTAACAGCCCTGAGTGGATCTGAATTGGCTATAGCGCTGGCTGTCGCAAGTGTATCTGTACTGTGGTTTGAAATTTACAAGCTCATGAGGAGGGCGTAGACTATATATCATTTAATAACTGTCAATATCATATCTTCCAGCTGTGGTCAGCGATCTTAAGGGCAACATAAAAGTATCTATTCTTTTCAAAATATCTGTGACTGACATTATTTAGCCTATCGAAAAAAAGAAGGGAATAGGGTGCAAAATGTTGGTGGTTGATTGTCCGATAATTATTTAAAAACAAATTGTTAGGCAAACATGTTTAATATATAGCTACTTTGTTTTTGTGATAGATAATTTAGCCCATTTATTATTTGTGCTATTGGACCATCTGACATGAAATTAATCATCCAAAATATGGTGAGCCGCCGTTGCAAAATGATGGTAAAATCTGAACTCGATAAACTGGGGATAGCCTATACATCAATCGAATTAGGCGAAGTCAAATTAACACAGCCTATTTCTGAGCATATTAAACTAAAGCTCCAGGAAGCCTTGCATCAATCGGGACTGGAACTGCTCTACGATAAGAGAGCCGAATTGATCGAAAAGATAATCAGTATTATTGTCGAAGTGATCCATTATTCAAAAGAAATTCCTGAGGTTAATTTTTCAACTTTATTGAGTGACAGACTAAAAAAAAACTATCATTACCTGGCCGAGATATTTTCCAAAACAAAGGGGATCACGATCGAACATTTTATCATACAGCATAAAGTAGAGAAAATCAAGGAACTGATCCTTTACGGCGAATTGAACCTCACAGAAATATCGTATCTACTGCGTTATTCAAGTGTATCACATCTCTCCAAGCAGTTTAAACAGGTCACTGGACTGACACCCACATTTTTTAAAAAGCTGCCATTAAGAAAGCGAACAAATCTCGAAGACCTCTAATACCCATAAGACTACCTACCAATTATACAACAATCCATGCGAATTGTATAACGTAATCCGTTTTATAAATCAGATCTTTATTAGGAAGGGACAATCCGGTTGCTTCGTAAATTTTAAGCTGATGAAAACAGATGCAGAATTGCAGAGTGATGTTGAGCGGGCGATCCAATGGGAGCCCCAGTTGCATTTGGCGGAAATCGCTGTTACGGTTGATGGGGGAGTTGTTTCTCTCGCTGGTTATGTGGACAGTTATGCAAAAAAACTAGAAGCTGAAAATGCCGCAAAGAGAGTGCATGGGGTGCGGGCACTTGTTGAAAATATTGAAGTTCAATTTCCAAGTAACTGGGCAAAGACCGATGCTGAAATTGCAAATGAGGTTTTGGATGTTTTGCGTGCTGCCTGGTTAGTTCCGATAGACAAAATCGGGATAAAAATTGAAAATGGATGGGTTACATTGGACGGTGACCTGCAATGGAATTATCAACGTGAAGCAGCCAGAAATGCTGTAAATTACCTTATTGGTATCAAAGGGGTAACCAATAATATAAAGGTTAAATCCGATACGAGTAATGTAATTGAGAAAAAAGATATTGAAGACGCCCTAAAAAGAAGCGCTATTGATGATAGCAATCTCCTTGTGATAGTATCGGGCAGTATAGTTACCTTAAGTGGAAAAGTCAATTCCTGGTATCAAAAAGAAGAGGCAGAACGGATCGCATGGAACACGCCCGGTATATGGGAAGTGAATAACGAGCTTTCCATTGATTATGAATATGCCTTTAGTTAATAAGAGATTGTTTATAGAATAATCCAACAGACAAGAGCCACCATATATAAATAATAAATACAAATATACTTAGGAGCATTCTCAACCGAGATGCTTTTAAGTATTTTATTTAACGGGTAATAACTCTACCTTTCAGTTTATCCACTGGCGTTTTAATTGTTCCAAGCGGGCATGTATGCAGATTAATAGTCCGATATGCATTCAGGTGATATTTCATCGTAAGAAAATTAAAAGATAAAGGAGATGAAAAATGTTGTTCCACCCATCGTTGCCGATACAGCTTCGGCAAAGAAAAAAATAGCTGTAATCGTAGCGCACCCGGACGATGAAACTCTCTGGGCCGGGGGAACCATTCTTGGTCACTTGGATTGGCAGGTGTATGTGATCAGTGTGTGTCGAGGCGATGATCCTGATCGGGCCTCAAAATTCAATGCGGCACTTAGGGTGCTACGCGCAGAAGGAGCAATGGGCTGTCTGGACGATGGGGTCCGACAGATACCATTGAGCGCATCCGAAATTCAACATACCATTCTCGCCCTGTTGCCACCTATAGTATATGATCTGGTGATCACCCATAATCCTTCGGGCGAATATACTTATCATCGAAGGCATGTAGAAGTCAGCGAAGCTGTCATAAAACTCTGGAAAAAGCGCAAAATAAAATGTAAGGAACTGTGGACATTTGCCTATCATGATGGAAATCGTCAGTTTTATCCACGACCAAATAAAACCGCCCCAATAAAAAATCAGCTCGACCTCGCAACTTATGATATCAAGTATGAGATCATGAATAGGGTCTACGGTTATCCAAAAGAGGGCTGGGAGGTGATTACAACGCCGAGCACAGAAGCGTTTTGGTCGTTTACAGATACGGGCAAGGCCATGGCTTGGCTATCCAAGGGAGGAGTGCTGGCATGAGAGTCTTATTATTATATGATTATCCACCCTCACCGGGTGGCTTGTCCACGCAGGGGGATCTACTTTATAGGGGCTTGCTCGACATCGGTGTTGATGTCCATGCGGCACATTGGCAGTCTGATCAGGAGAAAGAATGGTATTATGACTGGTTCAGGCCCGATGTCGTTGTCGGTGTCGGATATTGGGGACATGTACCGGCCATAGTTGTGCATCCACAACTTTTTGGACAACGAGCTGTACCTTGGCTTGTCGCTGATGGATACATCGCCAATTACAGAGATACACTCAACCAGTTGCCACTTATCTTGGTCACCTCCAATTGGGTAAAGCAAATGTATGTGAGAGATGGTATCGCAGGAGATAAGATCGAGGTGCTCCCTGTAGGTTGTCATACGGATTCTTTCGTTCCTCATCCAAGCAACGACCCTAAGATCCTTGCGGTACGGCAACAACTGGGGGTGTCTCCAGATGAGATTATGATTCTGACCGTTGGTGGTGATGCGGCTTCAAAAGGATCAAATGAAGTCATGCAGGCACTGGCTTTAATCGACAAAGATGTGCTTCCCTGGAAGTATGTATGCAAAGTATGGCCACAACCCCGCACTTCTTTTCAAAATCAATATGATCACGATCTCGCCGAAAGGCTGGGCATCAGTAAAAAAGTAATCTATGCCACCAATACCATATCACGGGATTTTATGCCTTATCTGCTCGGCGCTTGCGATATCTATGCTGCACCTTCCAGACTGGAAGGCTTTGGGATGCCTCAAGTAGAGGCTGGTGCATGTGGTAAGCCGGTGATTGGTATCCGGGCCATGGGCATGCTCGATACACTCGTACATGGTGAGACTGCCTTATTGGCGGGAGTGGCCAAGGAGATTGTCGTCGACAAAGTCACTTTGGGTGCTGAATCCGGTTATGAAGATAATCACGTGATCCAATTTGATGTGCCTCGTACAGTGGACTATAGAGCAGATGTTAAAGATATAGCAGATTGCTTGCTGGCCTTAATGCGAGATACTTCGCTCCGTACGGCAATGGGCGCAGCAGGGCGGAAAAGGGTCGAAGAGCGGTTTGACTACAGGGAGGTAGCCCGGCGCTTTGTTAAAATAATGGAACAATATTTCAAGTTCAACTAAATTAAAGAGCAGATGCTTACAGAAAACCAACTTGAGGCGATAGATGCCGCAAAGATAGCGGCTGAAGGCGTGTTGTTAAATAATAGCGATGGGCCATTTCATCATCTCCCGCGTACTGCCGCCTGGGGGTATCCAGAGCCCTACAGCCGCGATCTTTTATTCTCTATCCTCGGTATTGCTAGTACGCATAACATACAGCTTTATGACAGCATCAAGAGTGTTTTGGAAGTCTTAGCCGTCACCCAGACCGTACATGGCCATATCCCATCCATCGTGTGCGACCCTAATAATTTGCGTGCCAGCGATACAACACCGCTGTTTCTGATGGCTGTGGGTATATATCGTAAAATGACCGGAAATGCTAATTTTCTTGAACAGGCTGTTAACAAATCGCTACATTGGATGAGGTATCAGAGCCCCACGGATGACGCAATGGTCGCCCAACAGCCTACCAGCGACTGGCGTGATGAGCAGTGGGTACTGGGATATGGCCTCTATGTTAACGCCATATATCACAGTGCGCTCCAGCTATTAGGCTATCAGGAGCGGGCAGATAAGCTCGCCAAAGGAGTAAATATCCTGTTTGTAGGACAATATCCGTATTATGCCTTATGGACATTTAAATTATACCGTAGCGACAGGTTTGATCTGCTGGGTAATAGCCTTGCCATAATTGGTGGAATAGCATCTGCGAAAAAAGCAGATACAATCATAGACTGGATCGATTCCTCCTGTGAACTCATGCGGAAGGACGGGATTTTGGCGGTGGACCTTCCGCCCAATTTTTTTCCATTTATTTATCCAGAAGATCGCGAATGGCATGAACGGTACAGGCAGTTTAATCGGCCCGGTGATTATCATAACGGCGGTATATGGCCATTTATTTGTGGATTTTATATTGCAGCCCTCGTGAAAGCACAGCGATTTGACCTCGCCGAGGCAAAGCTTGTAGCTCTCACGGCACTTGTCACGAAGGCGGTAAATCATCGTTTGGAATACGGGTTTAATGAATGGCTCAAAAGTCAGGACGGAATACCTTATGGGCAGGACTGGCAAACCTGGAGCGCAGCCTTATATTTATATGCCGCACAATGCGTTCAGACCCAGACCGTACCATTTCTGTAGCGCTAGAAGATATCAACAGTCTTCTTTCCTAAATAAAGTCATAAAAATAATTCACTGTATATGAAACATCTACAGTTTTTATCTTTCTTTCGCAAGAGAAAGCTCCACCATAGAAGTCCTAGTATCATGTTGATTCTTTCAGCGTTCAGAAAAATTTAATCAATCGCCAGTGATCATGATGTCGGAAAGTTCTCTTTTGCAGCAGCATGCCAGAATGCATCTTCGTCTTCAATTTTCTCCGAAAACAACCAGACTTCTTTGATCTTGCCTTCTTCGATATGCAATAGGTCTACACCTTTCATAGCGAGTAGTTGATCTCCCTTCTCTGCTTTAAAGTGGATTGCAGCAGTGACAAGATCTGCATTGCTGCTTAGGTATTCAATTCGGTCAATGGTGAATGTACCGTTGCTCCATTTCATAAAATTGCCCAAATGGGCAAACACCGCATCTTTTCCCGTATAAGTTCCGGATTGGATCCCATCGCCGGGCTGATGCCAGAGGATATCATCTGCAAATAAACTGCCTACTGTAGCAAAGTCTCCTTTGGCTACAGCATCAAAATAGGATTGAACAATCATTACATTTTTTGACATATCATTTTAATTTTTAAACTGTATTAATATTGTACAAATGTCTAACTTAGCATTCTTATATACAAGTACCTACCTATAAGTAGGGTACTTACCTCAGATTAAGAATAGCTGACTGTCAATTAGATAAAATGAATATAAATATTTCTGACGAGAACTGTCCACTACGAAAAACGCTTGAAATCATAGGTGGAAAATGGACCATGTTGATAATTTTCCAGATCAATGAACGCACTATCCGCTATGGCGAACTGAAACGCTGTATCGTAGGGATCAGTGAAAAAATGTTGATCAGTCAACTTAAGTTTTTATGCGATAAGGGATTCGTTCATAAAAAATCCTATGCTGAAATACCTCCAAAAGTGGAATATACGCTGACAGATATCGGAAAAGAACTGCTTCCAGTGATCAATCAAATCATACAATTTGGTATCAATCATAAGTTTTAATACTAATTGTTACCTTGGTCCGTTAGAAGATTGTCTTGCGCACGAAATCCAACGCGAATGGCTTTAAGACCGATCAGTCCCTGTAAATCCTCGACCTCAAATTTTTCGATATCGTCATTTAATAAGCCTTTGTGCTGCAGTAAATTGATATAGCCTAAGTATTCGGTCTCTTCATGTCCATAGGAATAGACAATGACCAGTTTGCCTTTTTGGGTGATACGCTCTGTAGAGCCTTTGATCTTCCCCTTGTCAATACGTTTTTTAGCGATTTCATAGCGTACATTGTAGGAGCCATCGATATCAAACTGCTTTTCATCCATCTTGAAACGGATGGAAATCGGCGTTGCAAAGACCAGAATCAGGGAGGTCACCTCCAACTGGTGGGGTAGTTCGGGTTGGAGTATCCTAAACTGGCTTTCCATTTCACACATGACCTGCAATTGCCATAAACGTAAATTTTTGAGGTAATAGAGCTCAAAAATTTTGTCCGGTGCGATGGAAGCGCCAATAAACATGTTGTGCTCAATACCGTCGGTCTTATAACGCTCGTAATAATGCGGAAAGTATTCCTGGGCCTCTAGTTGCTTTTCGTCAAGGATAGTCACCAACTTCTTATTGATCAGCGTGATCGAGTTGTCGTAATCCTGCCGCGCCTCATAAAGTCCGCCAATAGCCGGATTTATCCGGTCGAAATAGGTATCGATTGCCTTGACAATGGAACTATTTTTATTGTTTTTCCGAAAGTTGTCCAGAATGGGATGTACGTCGAGATTAAAATGATCCAGAATAACCTGTTCGGTATCGTTTGATAAGGATTTGTCAAGTGTCTCGAGGTTTCGCTCCAGATCAAAGATTTTCTGCTCAAACAGCGGTAATTTGTATTCTTGATTGATAGCGGTAAACAGCGCGATCAATTCAGTCGCCTGATGAATCAGATCCTGCTTAATGGCCTGATTTCTGGATTCTGAAGAGCCCTGTACATCAATCTGGCCATAGAGTGGATAAACATGTTCAAAAACGATTTCCTGTAGCGTATAATCCTTTCCAAAAGCTTTATCGTTTAGGTAATGGATCGCCTCTTCCTGAAAGCGCCATTTGACACTGGGATGAATTGAGGTATATTCTTTTTGGATAATCGCCTCAATCTGATTCTCCGTTTCAGAAAATGCCTTGGATACTTTGTCTTTGATAAAAGGTAAGACAACATCGAGCTTATTCGCATTGACCGAATTCAGTGCGCGCACCCTGGATGAGGACATTTCCAATATGCCAAGCACTTTGTTGTCCTGTATCAGCGGGGCAAAGATAAAGCTCTTCACATGCTGCTGTTTCAGTTTGTTGATAAAAAACGCTTTTTTGGGATCCGTCGTAGGTAATTTATCAATGTCTGGAACAACCAGAAGTTCTTCTTTGCTCAGCAAGCTTTCCAATGTTTCATTACAGAGCATTTCCTCACATTCGGCTATAGTGGAATCGTAGAGGAGATGGCTATACAGCTGTTTTTCGACAATTCTCAAATTAAACTCCTCCCTGACTTTTTCAAAGGAGGTCAATCCGATCCGCAGATCGTCTATTTTGTAAATGGATCTAAAAATACCCTGAATTTCTTCCATCTGGACCGTCTTGTCTTCGAGCAATAAGTTACTTTTGAAGCTTGACACAGCATTCTCCGTCGTCGCATCAAAAAGGGTCATAATGGAAAATCCTTTCAGGATCCAGCTCTGCTCAGGAAATTTAGATTTCCAGAGGGTGATATCCGAAAAATTGTCAATTAGCTCAATAATGTCTTGTTCAGAAAGTTCCACTGCGCGATCTGTAGGAATAATATCCATAAAATCTGCATTGAACAGCACCCTGTAATGATGCATAATGTTATTTTTATCCGGAATATCCAGGAATATCGGCGTATCCATGGCATCAACTTTAACACCATAGTACTGGCTGATGATCATACAGCAATTTAGAATATAATAGGTATCCGGCGAGATATCGCGGTAGCTAAAATCATAATGATCGCCGGCCTCATGAAGGATCTTGTCTAAACGTTCGCTATGATTAAAGGTATATAAATAGAACGGAATTGTAATGGCCTTGATTTCATTTTTCGTCAGTGATCTTGGAAATAGATCCGCCAAAAGTACTTTGATAATAGGCTCATAGGGATGTAAATCCGCTTTATTTTCGATACCGTCGACAAGTGCCGGATATTTTTCGATTTCTTTGAGCAAAGATTTAGCATAAGTAGCCTGGAATTCAACTTCGGACAATGCCGTTTCCTCAAAAGATTTGATAATCTTATGAAAAGCAATCAGGGTCTTAAAAGGACTGGAATCAAAGGTGAAGTTAAACTGCATAGCGCTTGTTTCTGAAAAAATTAGCTAATTATTGGATACACACAAAAGTATAAAATAATCAGGGATTGAATAGCAAAATCTTAAGTAAACGTATCGTTCTCAATATATGATTGCTTATTTATTGCATTTCGTTATTAAAAAAGGTAAATTGGACTTATTCCTTATATAATAAGGTAGTACAATAAAATAGTAGGTGAAAGCAGCATAATGTTTAGGCATCGAGATAAGGGGCGAAATTATATCCATAATGTGCAATTAGCTGCATTATTGTCCATAGTAGCCGGAGTAGTGAATATCGTGGGAGTACTTTCCTTTAAAACATTGACAACAAATGTAACTGGCCACTTTGCTTTTTTTTCGGAGGAGCTTTATCGAAATAATTACCTGTTTGCCCTGCTGAGCATACTTTACGTCATTTCCTTTCTATTGGGTGCATTTGTAGCCAATACGACGATGGAACTTACATCCAGGGGAACGGCGCATTTTTCGTATAGTATACCCATCGGCATTGAAATTATTTTACTTGCATTCGTATCACTTTTTAATATCCCCAGTTCCAACACCTCTGTTTGGCTATCCTGTACGCTTTTGCTTGCTATGGGATTGCAAAATGCGCTGGTAACCAAAATATCAGGGTCGGTTGTTCGCACGACGCATTTAACGGGATTGTTTACAGACTTAGGAATTGAGTTGTCCCAAACGATTTTCTATAAGAAAATAAATGAACGCAAGCGTTTAAAAAGAGGTATCCTGCTCAAGATCATCATCATTGCTGGTTTTTTCCTAGGCGGTATAATGGGGGCATTTATATATGGCTGGTTTGAGAGAAAGACGCTTTTATTGCCTGTGATCATATTACTGGTTGCACTTTTTTATGACCGCTTACTACTCGGATTTTACAGGCTCAGGCGGAGGCAACAAGATCATTCGGATAGATCAACGAGAAACTTTTAGCAGTTAAAAAGATCGCAGCAAGCTGAACTATTTTGTGATGCCCGATGTTCTCCATGTAATCTGTAATTTGCAGGGCATAGAGAAATTAACACATAAAACAATGAATGTATTTAATAAAAATATGCTGGGTGGCTTGATCGGAGCGGTGATCCTCAATGTAATCCACAGCGCTGCAAAAAGATTTGACACAGAAGCTCCGGCAATTGATGAAGTCGGCGAGGAAGCAATGAAAAAGACGGTAAGTGCTGCAGGATTTGAACCGCCAAAGGGAAATGCCCTGGTGGCTGCTACCTTTGGTGCTGATATCGCCTCAAACGCAATGTTGTATACCATGATCGGATATGGCGGCGACAAACATATCATTCTCAGAGGAGCCTTGCTCGGTACAGTGGTGGGCCTGGCAACATTGACAATCCCGGAGCAGGCGGGACTAGATACCCAGCCAATAAAAAAGACCGAACGGACAAAAATAATGACCGTAGCCTGGTATGTCATCGGTGGAATGGCCGCCGGGCTGGCCATAAAAGCGATGCGAAGACATCATTAATATCTCGATATAATATCAAAGCTCCTTTTCTGGCACAATGTATCTGTGCAGAAAAAGGAGCTTTAATTATTGCCTATTCCTAATGGAGCTTTATCATAAAATGCCGTTCAGCTTACCTGGACATCGCATGAATAACACCTATATGCGACCTGAAAGCAGCCCAGAATGTTTTAAATTCGTTATATTGTAATTTATACTCCTCGCATGTTTGTTTCACAATGCGATTAAGCGCCGGATAGTGTACATGGCTAATTTTTGGAAATAAGTGATGCTCAACCTGAAAATTAAGGCCTCCAAGCAACCAGGTCAATACTTTGCTCTTGGTAGCGAAGTTAGCAGTTGACTGGATCTGATGAATCATCCATTCTTCATCCACCCGTGAGGCTTCTATGGTCTTGAATTCCGTTCCCGAAACGACATGGGCCAATTGGAATACAGTTGCTAAGCTCATTCCACACACCACACCGGCGATCAATAGGCCAATTAGCGTAGGTAGCCAGCCGACAAATACAACGGGAACAACCACAAATAGCGTAAAATGGATCAGCTTACTTACCCAAAAAATAACACGTTCTCTGACAGGAAAATGAAACTGCTCCTTATCATTGCCCATACGGCCGCGGAAGTATTTTTCATAATCCTGATAAAAGATCCAGGCGAGATAGGAGATACCGTATAACAGCGGAAAGTAAAAGCGCTGATAGCGGTGATGTTTTTTTAATTTTTGATCATGGTGTATACGCATGAATTTGACCTCGATATCATGATCCTCGCCGTCGATATTGGTATAGGTATGATGGGCAATATTGTGTTTGAGTTTCCAGAAATAAATGTTGCCTCCCAAGAGATTGAGCGAATAGGACAGTACGGTATTCAGTCGTTTATTGTCCGAAAACGAATTGTGGCCTGCATCATGCATAATATTGAAGCCTATCGCAGCAAGATTGGCTCCGAAAATGACGCATAATAAGATAGCAATGCTCCAATGAAGCGGAACGAATACCAAAAGAATATAGAGCAGGATAAAGGTGGTCAATAGAATGGAAGCTTTCAAATAAATTCTTCGATTACCGGTTTTTTGTTTTGATGAATTTATAAAATAGTGATTGATTTTTTGCTTTAAAGCTTTAGAAAACAATGTATTTACATTGTCGAATTTAACAGACTGGGACATGTGATTTTTTACGCGGGAAATATGCTTGTACTTAATTTCCAATCTTTAGTGATTGGCTACGGTGAAGTTACAAAATATAATTGATCATCAATGTATAAATAAAGTTAAATTTCATCACAACTGAAAAAATCGAAATACTCGTTTTATTTGTGTACATTTATAGAACCTCCCTACGTGCAGCACCTTGTTAAAGATACAAGACGATCGTATGCAAGGACTTCACATAAATAATCAACAATGATTTCAACGACGAAAAGAGGAATTGCGTTCCTATCAACTTTTCCCCCTCGCGCCTGCGGTATTGCCACCTACACAACAGATTTGATGAAAGCCATTTCAAGTAAATTTGAGGATTCATATGACCTTATTCCGATACCAATCGTAGAGACTCGGGATCAGGCTAATTATGATCAGGCTCCACTAGGTATACTGGAGATCGGGGATCCGGTTTCATTTGATACTTTATTTGAAAATATTCAACACTACAAAAATATCGATATAGTGTGCATTGAACATGAATTCGGTTTATTCGCTGGTCAGGAGGCCAGGTTCAGATCGCTTGTTTCAGCACTTTACGCAGCGCAGATCACGATTGTAGTTACTTTTCATACGGTACTACCATCACCAGACAGTGCCCTACGCGACCAAGTATCCGCCATTGCGGAATATTGTTCACAGATCGTCGTCATGACTCAAAATTCTGCGGATATTCTTATTAACGCTTATAAAATCGCTCCGAATAAAATCACAGTGATCGCACATGGGACGCATTTGGCTCCCGCAACAAATAAACAGGCAACATTAGAGCGATATAATCTACTGGGCAAGAAAGTGCTGAGCACCTTTGGTCTACTAGGGCCCAGCAAAAGTATTGAAACAACATTATATGCACTTCCCGCTATTATTAAACAAAATCCAAATGTGCTATTTCTTATTTTAGGACAGACACACCCCACCTTGTTGCAACGGGAAGGGGAGACCTACAGAAATCAACTACAGGAAATAATAAATCAACAGGGAATAGCTGATCATGTCAGGTTTGTGAATGAATTTCTTTCGATAGAGTCGCTATTAGCCTATCTATCCATCACCGATGTCTATCTCTTCACATCAAAAGATCCCCTCCAAGCGGTGAGCGGTACATTTTCTTATGCCTTGAGTTCGGGCTGTCCTATCGTTTCGACACCGATTCCCCATGTCAGGGAGGTTCTGAAAGCAGATATGGGCACGATGATCGATTTTGGAGCATCGGATCAACTCGCTGACGCCGTCAATCAAATTTTGGACGATACACCGAGACTAGAGAAAATCCGCCATGTGAATCTTCAAAAAATGGTCAAAACCTCCTGGCAAAATGTAGCCATAGCCCATGTCAATCTATTTGAACTCCTTATTGACGAAAAAAGGGATATGCTGTATTCTATTCCCCCGCTCAACCTAGACCATATGTTTCGGATGTCAACGGAAAGAGCATTTGTTCAATTTGCAGATATCAGTATGCCTGACCTAACCAGTGGCTATGCATTGGATGACAATGCGCGGGCCCTTATTGCGATGTTACATCATTATAAATTATACGAATCTCAGGAGGACCTTGGCTTGATCAAGAAGTACCTGGACTTTATAGCTTATTGTATGCAAGATGATGGTACCTTTTTGAACTATGTAGATATTGACGGTAATTTTACCCTGCAAAACGAGCAGGAGAATCTCGAGGATGCCAATGGACGTGCTGTGTGGGCATTGGGAGAGGTGGTTGGATTAGCCAATCTGTTACCCGAGCGGATAGTCAAACCTGCTATTGAACTTTTGGAGCGAGCTTCCAAGCATGCGCTAGTTTATTATTCAACACGATCAATGGCCTTTACGATCAAGGGCTTAAGTTTTATGAAAGGCAATAATTATAAAGCGATCATAGAAGTTTTAGCCGACCGCTTGGTAGCCATGTTTGAGTATGAAAGTACCGCCGATTGGCAATGGTACGAATCCTACATGACCTATGGCAATAGCGTGATTCCGGAAGCATTGTTGGCTGCCTACGAGTCAGCTGGTGATAAGAGATATCGTGACATTGCTTATCAATCCTTTGATTTTCTATTGAGCAGAATTATTGTTGATGACGAAATCCATGTTATTTCCAATAAAGGCTGGGCACAACGCGATCAGCCGAGAGCTCAACCCAAAGGAGGGGAACAGCCCATCGATGTTGCCTATACCATTATTGCGCTGGATAGGTTTTATAGACATACAAAAGATGAAAACTATAGAAATACGATACGGACAGCATTCGAATGGTTCCTGGGGCGCAATCATATCCAGCAAATTGTTTATAATCCGGTGACGGGTGGCTGTTTTGATGGCCTAGAAGAGCGTACTGTAAATATTAACCAGGGTGCAGAATCGACCATAAGTTATTTATTGGCGAGGCTGAAGATGGAAGCTTATTTACTAGAAAATCTAAATTGATGTATTGATTTCAAACATTGTCATGATAAACTTCACTACCAGTGGGTTATTGAGAATAACCGGAAGGAGAGGTCAATCAACTGAGCAAGTTTATTGACTTTTCTAGACCGGCTAAACGTTTTGCCCATATCCTATAGGTGAGTACAATTTGAATGGTAAAAATTAAGCCTATAATAACCAGCGAAATATACTTACTTGTATTAAAGGTTAGTCCGTAGGTAAAAAAAAGTAAAAGCCCGATCAGAAACAGCTGTTTTGAAATAATGGAGATTGCGGCATAACGCTTGACCTTTGCCAAGTAATTTTTTAACGATTCCTGGATATTGGTGCCTTGGACAAGATATTTTGCAAAACGATAGCCCATGAGGTTATGGATGACGGGTAACAGGATTGAGAAAACAAGCAATATATTGATCCATACAGGTTTTTTGTCTCCATCAAACATCGTATAATAACATATCAGTAAAATACACCATCCGATAATTTCTATGATTAATTGCTTTCGAATGCTTTTTAAAGCAGGATGTCTATTCTCGGAAAACATCTTTCGCATTTCAATTGAAGAAATTTCGGGTGTTTTTACCGTATTCCAAGTAGATTTTAGTTCATTAAATTCCATAATTAACAGCTTAGAAGGTTCTGAATTTTTATTTTTATTCGATTGAGTTTGACTCCGACATAATTTTCACTTATGCCAATAATATCTGCTATCTGTTGATAACTCAAATCCTCAAGGTACAAGGTAATGATCGCCTTATCCCCATCGTCAAGTTGTTTTAACGCGCCGAATAATCGCTCCTGGCGTAAAGCAAGTTCTTCGTCCGGCTGTTCCTCTGCAAATTCGGGCAAAGTAGGACGATATTCAATATCTTGTTTCTTTTTGCGGAAAGAAGCTATGGCAGTATTCAGTGCAATGCGATAAATCCAGGTGCTTATTTTTGAATTGTTCTTAAAGCTATTATGGGATTTCCAGAGTTGAAACGTAATTTCCTGAAAAAGATCTTCTCGATCTTCGCGAACATCACGGTATAGGCGACATATTTTATGGATAATTCCCTGATGCTCGTTAATAAGTATTAAGAACTGTCTCTCATCCATCGCTATTTTTTATTAAATGTAAGGATTTGGCCGCGACCTATTGCTCGATTCATATTTCCTAATTTTCCCTATAAGTTGCCGAACTGTTCAAAAACTTACAGCAGCAAATTTATTTTGTAAGTTTTTTAGGACTTCCCCAACTAATCAGCTAAAAAACATGAAAAAACTTTCAATTATTATTTTGCTTTCATTAGCAGCCTGTGGTCGAGAATCATCACCAGAAGGAAGGTCAAAAATAAGAGATGAAAACATCCAAAAACAGATTGACGATCTGACGGATCAGAACAATGCTTTACGTGATAGTATCCGTACAATTAATAAGCAACTGAAGAATCTTAGACTTGAAAATACGTTTAAATAGAAACAGGTTATCGTAAAATATGTCCAGGTAAAACTTAGGTCGATTATTAGACGCAATTTTCAATGATTCTTAAATCTAAATCGGCGAATATTAGAATAGTCTTATTGTGTTCATTGGATCCAAATACTTTATGGCTTGTCCAAACTTTTAACATACTGCATAGGCGACATGTTTGTCCACTTTTTAAAAGCGGTATTGAATGCAGTCTTTGAATTAAAACCGGATGCAAAAGCTATTCCGACCATATTTAGCCTTTCTGCCTCGCCAGAAACCAGCAATCTTTTTGCCTGTTCCACACGTTGACAATTGATGAAATTATAAAAACTGTAGCCAGTGACTTCATTGATTAGGTAAGAGGCATCGTGAACACTAATACGAAGCTTCTCTGCCAAAATGGGAAGACTCAACTCACTATCTAAATAAATGTGTTGCTCAGCAATTAGTTTATTTAGTTCCGCTTCGAGATTGATCAGCATAGTTTGGCTAATACGTGCTTCCTTTTTCGTCCGTTTTGGTTGGGGATCATCGATCATATCGGTCGGAACGGTGTTGTGGGATATCAGACCAATATGTTGCTGGCCAGAGAAAGTAGCCATAAAAAAGATAGCGCCTGTATATACGATAGGCATAGTTTCCAGCATAAAATTTATTCCTATCAAAGCATCGTTGATCCAAAATAGCAGCACCAAACTCAGAACCAGTAAAAAATTGTAAAACCAGGTCAAACTTTCCCCAAAAGTAGTCGCAGTTTTGACAGCTTTTTTATACCGAATCAATGTAAGGTAACTACAGATGATATATAGAACCAGCTGCAAAGGTAATAGGTCACGGACCAGAAAATCCGCCGAACCTATACGAAATAGCTTCTTGATCATCAGATCAGTCCCCCCTCCAATAGGAAGTATTGCACCAAGGACAAAAACCAAGGTTGGTAAAAAATGGAAAAAGTCATTTTTTGCAAAAGTTCTGACAGGTTTTACAAAATAAAGAGCACTTAGTAATAGGCTGGGAGCCATCATAAAATGCAAAGCATTAAACCCTATGCTGAAAATAGTAAATCGAAGTGCAAATCCGCGAAGGCTAACTTCTAAAAACAAAATGCCCATCAGCAATACGAATAGGGCAAGCCATCTATTAGCCTTTGCATTTTGTCCAGGTGGATAGAAAAAAAGCATAAAGCTAAAGAGAACACATGCACCGCCGGAAAAACACATAAGAAAAGCATTCATTGGAGCTATATTATAAGATCTATTTTAGAATAAAAATACTAAATTCTCGACTGGTTAAAAAATATAAGCACCCCCTCAATCAGACTGAAATACCTTAAATAGCAATGGAATGTGTTCGGGTGGATAAACGCGAACAACAGATGCTCTGTCTTAGGGTAAATTTGTAAAAAATTATTACCCGATGGAACGAAAATTTTATTGTTGCTTTTTTATCGTCTTGTGTCTTATAAATTGCTTAACTAGTGCTGCATGTACCATATTTATGCTCAATGATGGTGTACATATTTGGATCGGAAATAACGAAGATGAGTCACCTGATCTTAAATACAGGTTATGGTTTTACCCACAGCAAAGAGAAACCTATGGTTATATGATCTGGACAGAGCTTTCTGACGATGAGAAACTGAATAAAATAATGTACAAAAATCCGCAGGGCGGGATGAACGAACATGGCTTATTTTTGGATTACACTGCAATAGATGAAATTGCAGCTATTCGGAACCCCAACAAACAGGACCGGAGCGAGGAGATAGTCACTGATGTACTCAAAACCTGCAAAACAGTACAGGAAGCTGTAAATTACATGGGAGCGTTTAATCTCGTGCGATTGACCGGAGCGCAATTATTTATTGCCGATGCCGGTGGAGACTATGCCATCGTCCATGCGAACTATTGCATACGAAAGACAAGTAGAAACTTTGCGCTTACGAATTACACAGTGAATAATAATCACTATGAACCTTGTTGGCGAAGAGATACGGCAATGAAGTACCTTGCTCAAGACCGGGTGTATCATTTAAAAGATATGGCTTTCCTTCTTGAAAAAACAATTCAGAAAAAACCAAGCGACATCATTTCCAACTATTCAATGGCTACCGATCTTAACGCAAGACAGATCCATCTGTACTATAAGGGAGATTTTTCCAGGGCTGTGACCATTTCTTTAAAAAAAGAATTAAACCGTGGTGTACACCAGCAGGATATGGCCAGTTATTTTCCTTAATCAGCTATAGCTTAAAAGATAAATTCATTTACAGTTAAAATTTGATCACAACAAAAATGGCCGCTCTGATTTTACAGGACGGCCATTTTTGTTGTGCTATACGATAAATATCGTATTAATAAGCACCGATATAACGATGTCCTGTACCGTTCAATAACTTGGCACCTTTCGTCAATTTGCCAGTCTTCCAGTTGTAAACAAATACATTTCCGGCTTCGCTGATAGGTGTCAATGGAACATACACGTTGTCGCCTACCTGAGCAATACTTTGCTGTTGATCAAAGTTTAATTTAGACTCATATTCTGTGGCAATTTTAGTTGCTGTTTTCGCATTGAGGTCTATTAGCGCCAAATAACCACCTTTTTTATCAATGTCATATAGGACAAAAGCTTTACCTTGACCTAGGTATTTCCAGGCTTTGATTCCAGCAAGCCCACTAACGCCTAGTGCTTTTGACAGATCGAATACATAGCTGTTGTCATAATCATTAGTGTTTTTGTCAATACGCAAGATATGTGGATAGCTCGTTGTATTTGCGCCAGTGGATTGATAAACATGGCCATCTTCAGCAATATACTGGGTCATGGTACGGTAACCATTATTACCATATTTACTTTGTGTAGACCAGATTAATTTCGGATTTTTAAACGAAGGATAGTCAACAACCAAGGTTACAGTACCAGCAATGTTGGCGGCATCACTTGGCCAAGAAACTACACCTGTTTCCTGATTTTGGCTAGGAGTTCCCTTCGGATTCACTTTCGAAATATTACAGCCTATATAGACTTTATTCTTTGCCTGGTTGATGATCGGTACATCAATACGGCCGATCGAATAACCTTGAGCCAATTGCTCATCGGTAAATGGAATAGTAAATGAAGCTGTATTTAAAATACTTGGATTATCAAGATTGATAGACGCTACAGTGGCTGTAGACTTGATATTGCCAAAAGTTACTGCTGGAAATGTACCTGTAAAAGATGTCTGTGTTGTTGCACTTACACCGATACCTATCCCTTCAGCTGATTTCACCCAACGTGGTGAGGTGCCTAAAATAACAGCTGCATTCACTTCATTGCCACTTTTCACATATTTTTCCGCACCATTTACTGCATATTTCTGGAAAATGCCACCGTCAGTTCCCGTATATTGGATATCATATAAAAATTTTCCATCTGCGGATGCCTGTATACGTGAGGTTCTTGGTGAATCAAATTTCAAGCCTTTGCCATTAAAAACATCAAGCTCAAAAGCAGGGTCAATGGCTTGATCAGGTGAAATGGCATAGGCCATTGTACCGCCATTACCGTCACCATCATTTGTCAATTTTAGTGCAACTGTCAATGTAATCCATCTGTTGTCAGTAGGTTTTTCCTCTGGAGGTACTACCGCGCCGGGATTCCCACTATCTTTACTACAGCTACCTAAGGTTACCGACGCAGCCAATGCACCGAATAGAACAGTTTTTAATAGATTTTTTTTCATATCACTTTTGTTTTTTATAAGAATTTGCTAATCGTGTAATTAAGTTTGATGTAGAATGCTCTTCCGGGCTTTTGAACACCAAAGTTGTCATACAACGCCGTATTAAATATATTTTTTGTATCAAAACTTGCCACTAATTTTCCGGAGGGAAAGCGATAGCTAAGCCCCAGATCATGCGCAAACTGACTAGGGGTGAGGCTCCCTTCAGAAGGATGCCAAGCGATATCGTAATGCCCAACGTAGCCCATATTATAATAAAGGTTCATGATAGCTCGCTTTTGAAAGACATTGTCCAAACGATACTGCGCATTTGCGTTCACTGTAAAATATGGTTCGTTTGGAATCTGTAGATTGTACCGGTCATCTGTACGTCCGGCTTTGTCGAATTGTCGCTTGTAAAGGGCATTGAATTTGGAAAAATTGACCATGACATTAAGCTTGTTGTCAAAAACATAGATCAACTCAGCTTCCACACCTCTGGATTGCGTGCGACCAAGATTGACAAAAGCGGATGCCTGAATATCCAGATCGGAGTCCGTTACAATACTATCGACTGTCTGACGGGTGATCTTGTCGTAGCCGTTTCGCCAGAAGGCACTGCCATAGAACGAAAATCGATGTTGGTCAAATGTTATATTTGCCAGTCGGAAACCCAGATTATAATTTATATTTTTCTCGGGCGTAAGATTGAGGTTGGGCAATATATTGGTTTCGAGATTCCCAAACATCTGTTCTTCTGAGGGCATGATTTTACCATTTTCCATCGAAGTAATCAAAAACAAATTCGGCAAGATATTATATGAAATCGTTGCCCCGTATCCAAAGTTGTCGCTAAAGGTCTTTTTTGTTTCTGGATTGAGGGTATATGATCCGTCGGCGTTATACGTCGGATTTGGATTGGTCTGACGGGTACTATTGGCTGTATATTTGACCAGGATATTGGTTTTCAGTTTATTATTGAAGGTCTGTGCTTCATAATTTGCCGATAGAATATTCTTAGTAACGTCTGTTAATATCAGTAGATCCTTATTGACTGGCCTTAGGAGATTAGTATCGTCGCGGTCTGTTTTTTCCAGCTTGTGGTTGAATGATACCCGATGGCCTGGTAATATCATATAACCCAAATTTGAACGAACATTTGTTATTTTGCGATCTACCTGTGTAATCGTCGGCAATCCCTGTTGTGCCCCGTTGGGTGATTTCATCGTAATCGGGGGAAGACCATTTTCGATCATATAATCCGTGTGCAGCACCACCGGATTTCCGTCCCAATTGTATAATGTTGTTACCGTATCCTGAACATAGGTGCTGCGTTTGCTACGTACTGCATTGACATTCAAGGTCAGTCCATCCACAAAAAGATTACGTTTGCTATAGTTTAAGCTGAATACATGCGCATTATACTCTGAAAATCGACCAACATAGGGCCGATTTGTCGTTGTTCCGTGGGGTATTTCCTTATAGGTGTCAGAAATATTATAGCCCAAGAAAAACTGATCTGCCCATTTCACATCTGTAAAACCAAATTCAAAACGTCCACCTGCAGACCGGTAGGTATCGTTAAATCTTTTGGCCCTGAAATCCCGAGCCAGTATCCCATTTCTGTCAGTATATTTTGAGAATTTCCCCCACATTTCATAGCTATTGTCTGTGTAGGTATAAAAGCCGGAACCTCTAAATGAAAGTCCGGTTTTTTTATCTCGTAGGGTGAGGCTTGCATCAGCATTGAAGGTATTAAAAGAGCCATAAGAAGTCGCAACGGTCGCATTGTTATGAGCAACATCTTTTTTCATGACCACATTAATTGCTCCGCCCACATAGTCGCCCGTCAAATGGGAGGGAAGCACCCCTTTGTATACTTCGATGCGCTCAATCATGGCGGGCGGAATATTATTGAGGTTAAACGAAGATCCATAGGTAGAGACCTCTATGCCATCCAAAAATATACCTATCGTGCTGCCCGACATCCCGTTGAGATTATATTCAATTTGGGATCCGACACCACCATTTTGGCGGACACGTACTCCTACGGTCCGGTCAAGTAGCTCATTGGTGGTCAGGTTGCGCAGTGCGGCTTCTTTTGTTTCGACGACAGCTACAGCGAAGCCACCGATCTCCATTTCTTTCTTGGCCGAATTACGCTCTACCTTAACCTCTTCAAGGTCATTTTTGCTTCTCATTTCCACACGGATGTTGACATGTTGGCTTTTTTGATAAGCGCGAAAGGAGATTTCTTTCGCATGTAGCTCTAGTGAGGAAATGAACAGCACATGATCACCGTAAGGTACATTCGTTAATTGGTAATGTCCCTGAGCATCGGTCATTGTCGCGAGTTGACTGTTCTTAACCTGAATAGTAACATGGGAGACGCCTTTTCCCTCGTTATCACGAACAGTACCGGAAATGCGGGCCACCTGAGCATATACAAAATAGAACGAACAGGTAAGGGCAAGAGTTAATATATATTTTATTTGTTCCATTGAAACGATAACTGTATTTTTGATAATTATTTGTATTTAATCTAAATAAGGCGACGCAAAAGTAAAAAGTATTATACGCAAGAAAGTAACGTATTCCGAAAACAAGATGACGCAGAAAGAAATTTATCAAGATAGGGGTGATCTGGCAGAAGAGCCAATGGTGATAGATCGACAATTAAATGGCTTACGGATGATCGCAGCTGAAAACTGTGCAGATTATGAAGTGAGCTTGAAAACAGAAGTTTATGCATTGGTTGTCAATCTTACTGATCAGGTAGCGATCCATTACAACGGTTTAAAGGGGACATTACAGAGGAACGAGAACGTATTTATTAAGTTAAACGATGCCACTTTGGCTATTGCTGGCAATGAGAAAAGCACTTATTTTATATTGGCTTTTGACCATGCATATATACGTGAAGTTGGTCTGGAAGGGAGCTTTTCGCATGAACTACTATTCAAGGATGGGCAAAATTACTTTTTGATAGACCATTTTCCCACTATTGTCGGCAAGCTGATGGATTTAAAACAAACGAGCCTCAAAAGTGTACTTATGCGAGTTTATTTACGGGCAAAAGTCAGCATGATCCTTTGTCTATTATTAGATTCGGTACAAAATAATACAAAAGCTGTCCGATCAAACGTTCCGGCTGATCAACAGGAGAAAGTGCTTTTGGTCAAAGAAATGATTGAAAACAATCTGGATCAGAATTACACCATTTCAGCCCTTTCAAAAGAAGTGGGAACGAATGAACAATACCTGAAGCTTAACTTCAAAAAGTATGTTGGCCAAACTATTTTTGGCTATATGACGACCTGTAAAATGAATAGGGCTAAAATCTTACTAAAGACAACTGATTTGAAAATCAGCCAGATATCCCAGCAGGTGGGGTACAAACACCCGACTCATTTTGCGGGGGCCTTTAAGCGTTTTTTTGGTTATATCCCCAATATGATCCGTTGTATGGGTTTCTATTTAGCAGATAGTTTAGAACTGTTTATTCTTGGCGAGGAATTATTGCTACCATTCTGATAGCAATGCAATTAAAACAGATTGTTTTCAAATCGGCAGCTAATAAAAGCGAATGATAAATTTCCAGCAACGTATGCAACACAAAAAAGATATTCCGGTCAGGACACTGCCCAAAGAATTTGGTCATGGTATTGCTCTTGCAAGAGTTTCACCCGAATCTTTTTGGGAAGATGAAGAAATCATGCAGGCACATCGGCACGATTATCATTTCTTTGTTTTACAGAAAAGTGGCGTTACTGTTATGGAAATAGATTTTCAGCAATACCGCACAGATAAACCGACCATATACTATCAATCGCCGGATCAAGTGCATAGGGCGGTACAGGTAGAGCATATAGAAATGTTTATGCTAATCATTAGCAATGAAAATATTGCAGCCGAATATCTTACTATTCTGCAGAGCATCTCGCCCCTAAAACCTTTGGCGATTGACTTAGAAGATCTTGCAATTATTGAAAAGACTTATAATTTGTGCATTGAACTCTACGACCGAACGAACGACAAATTGCATTTTTCTGTATTGAAGGACAGCGTAAATGCTTTGATTGCTTTACAGCTATCCGTGTATCTAAAATATAGTAAAACTGCCGAGTCACAATCGCGGTTTGAACGGATTAATAAAGCCTTTTTCTTATTATTGGAACAAAACTTTCAGACCTTGAAACGTCCGGCGGCGTATGCTGCCCAATTCAATATTTCGGTTTCCTATCTCAATGAGTCGGTGAAAAATGTAACTGGATTTTCTGTTTCGCATCATATACAGCAACGCGTAATTTTGGAGGCCAAACGATTGCTATATCACTCTGACAAATCGGTTAAGGAGATCGCTTTTGAATTGGGCTATGAAGATTATCCTTATTTTTCTCGCTTGTTTACCAAGATATGTGGCATGAGTGCCAAAGCGTTTCGTAACAAAAACCACGATTAGTCCAATCAATACAACTCTTTATTCTTTTTTATGCTGAAGCCGGAGGCTTTCTTTGTGTTCAATCAAAACATAAGATTATGCCAAGTGCTCCAAAATGGGTTTTTGATACCCTGAATCTATTCGTATCACAAATTCCCGAGGTACAAGTAAGTCAAACTGAATATTTGTCAACAACCGTCAAACGAATTAGTTTACAGGGGGATTTTGAAAAACTGCAGTTTTCCGTCGGTGCTTTTTTTGACATACGTATTTCTGACACCGATGTCAGAAGATATACCATTGCTGAAATAAACAGCGAAAAAGACAGCCTGCAATTAATTGCACATATCCATGGTAATGGCTGTGGTAGCGACTTTATAAATCATCTGGAAGTGGGTGATCGCCTGGTACTCAACAAACCTCGAACAGAACAAAAGTACTACGATAAAGCAGCAGAGAAAATCGTGTTCTTTGGCGATGAAACCTCACTGGCATTGGCCTGCTCTTTTTTACCTGTTATGCAGGAGCAAAAGAAGGAACATCTCTTCCTTTTCGAATTGGAAGCAGAGAACCATGCTATCCCGGAGCTACTCGGACTGGAAAACAGCATTGTATTTCCAAAATCGACTTTGTTTTGTGATCCAGATCAGATTAAAGAGTTACCCATTTTCAAAAATGAATATTGGTCTGACGCTTATTTTGTGCTTACGGGAAATGTAAACTCCGTACAAAACTTTCGGAAAGTGATACGAACACAAACGCATATGCGCGTTAAACATCAGGGCTTTTGGTTGCAGGGGAAAAAAGGGCTATAAATTAAAACTGAAAGGTGTATAGATATTACTCGCTGTATTTATTTTTGGGACAGAGGATTGAATCTTCTTGAAAGATGAGTAACGTTATGGGTGTTAAAAACTAAAGGTATATGGTGATTTTAAGATAAACCACCATATATCCTTTAGGACTGAACTGATAATATGGTATTAAAGTGCAGCTTTGATAGCTGCCAAACAATCGGATTGATATTTCATGATATTATCTTTGTCTGCAGCAGATATCTTTCCATCTGCAACATCTTTTTCGATTTCATTTTTAATATCCAACAGCGATTTTTCTTTATCCACTGCTTTCTCATGCGAGTCAGCATTGATACGATCTACCCATGTTTTACCTAATTTTGTATAAAGCTCTTTGGCTTTATCATTGGATAGCGTTGGAGCGGGTACTGACGCAATTGCTGCATTGGCGGCAGCTTTATTTGAATAAACGACAGCTTCGGCATCTTTCGTAGCAGCATCTTCTGAGGTATTCATCGCCTCTTCATTTGCATCAGCAGCTTTTTCCTCAGCGTGTTCCATACTATCAGCGGCTTTTTCCTGTGGTGTCTGATTATTACATGAAACTAAGATGGCTACTGTCGCCAGAGATGCTAAAAATGTTTTGTTTAAAATCATATTATTATTTGTTTAGTGAAACTAATTAAATAACACTTGCTTTTTAGAATTCGTTTGTTTTAATTTACTTTTTAGGCTTTCACAAGCTGTTTTTTTCGCTATCGCCATAAAATGAAATTATTTCAAACAGTTTATACCTGGACATTGTTGAATATATATAGATCGCTTGTCCGATCATGAAGAATTTTTAAAAGCTAGGCACCTTTCCAACCTAGCTTTTCTTAATTTAAAGACTAGCGTTGACAAAGAATCTATAATAAAATAAACGATTTAAAAGGTAGTTGAAATTTTAAACAATCGTGTGTTTAGTCTTTCACAAGTATTTTTTAATATATTAGCCTAAATATAATTAGTTGATGAGGGGTGTGGGATTTCCTATTATTAGCAGATTTAATTACTAAAAATTAATACTATGCGGCAGTTGGAATGTCACGAAGAAGAGATTCACCTATGTGGTAAGATCCAATTTTTTGGTTTCCTATTTATTTTTGATGACAGCGGATGTATCGCTGCAAGTGAAAACATTATTGAGATTCTAACTATCCCGATGAAGGAGATTTTGGGTTTACCGATGGATCGGACACTCTCTTTGTTGTCATCAGAGGTAGAATGGGATCTCAAGGAGATTGAGAAACAGATCAATGGAGAAATATTTGTCCGTTTTGTGGAGCGGATCCGTATCAAGGATGTCGATTATTATCTGAGTATCTATCGATATGACAGGAAAACATATCTTGAAATTGAAATCTGCAATGAAAATCAATTAAAAGCTACCCGCTTATTCTATTATGCCAAATATCTAGAAGAACAACATGGAAATGCCTGGCAGTCGTTAACGGTATTGATCCAACAGATCATTGGTTTTGACCGTGTGATGGTCTATTGTTTCCAAGAAGACAATAGTGGACAGGTAATTGCCGAATCTTTGGCTGAGGATATGGGATCACTCATGGGGTACCGCTATCCCGAATTTGATATTCCTGCCCAGGCACGGGCACTGTACACCAAATTTCTGGCACGACATGTAGCCGATATTGATGCGCCTGCGATATCCGTGCAGGGACGCGAGGCTACTGAGCTAGATTTGACACGCTGTAGCCTAAGAGCGTTGTCTCCTGTACATTTGCAATATCTACGAAATGCTGGTGTACATGCCAGCGCGAGTTTTTCTATTGTTATCGAGGGTAAACTTTGGGGACTGGTGGCTTGCCAGAATCGTAAACCACTAAATGTGGATCTTGCCCAACGTCATTTATGTGCATTTTTGACACAATACGCTATAAATTATTACCTTTCGGAGCATCAAAAAGAGAACCTTGTTGCACAGACAATCATGGGCGTGATGGAGCGCGACATGAAGTCCGAGTTGCTGGTCAATAATGATATCGCAGTCGTGCTTGAGCGCTTTGCACCACAGATCATGGACATCGCAGGAGCCGATGGAATTATGATCAAACATGACCGTGGCTCCAGTACTTGGGGTGAGGTGCCAGCGGAACAATTTCAAAAACAAATTGATCATCATTTGGCGCAACAGGAAGCCAATGATCTTTTTTTTACATCCGCTTTTGTGTATGATCTAGTTGAAGATATACAATCCAAAATATTCCCTGGGATTATTCGAATAAATATCCTCCCTAGTAATAAATGGTATATGTATCTCTTCCGAAAAGAACATGTGTACGAAGATGTCTGGGCAGGTAAACCAGAGAAAATATACCACTATGATCCAGAACGAAAAGTGGAATTTCCATCACCGCGAACTTCTTTCGAAGCATGGCGTGAAATCATGAAGGGCAAATCCATCAAATGGAAGCAGTCCGAGCTGTCTTTTGTGGAAAAAGTCGCCCATATAACGCAACAAGCTATTGCGCAAAGAGGGGGTGAGATAGCCCAGCTCAATAAGGAACTTATGCGTTCAAATAATGCATTGGATACTTTCGGCTACACCTTAACCCACGATCTCAAAAATCCACTGTCATCCATCAGGCTTGCTGCACAGATGATATTAGTGAAGGACGATCTGCCCAAAGATATGTTACGCAAAATGGCAACCAATATTATGGATGCAACAACTTTGATGACCGAAATGATGGATAAGGTCTACCAATTGGCACAATCCAATTATGTATCCTTCAGAACAGAACTGATAGACCCTCGGTTAAAAATTCTAAATATCTTGGAAAGCTGTAAACAACAATTTGACGTTCCCGACCTAGAGTTTGTTTTAGGGCAGACTTTAGCGATTCAGGGAGAGAGGACACTGCTCTACCAATTGTTCTTAAACTTGATCGGAAATGCCATAAAATATAGCAGTAAGAAAGATCAGCCGAAGGTTGAGGTATATAGTGAAAAACAAGGTAATTCAGTTCATTATTATATCAAAGACAACGGTATAGGCATGGATATTCAAGATCAGGCCTATATTTTCGAAATTTTTAAACGTTTACCCAATTCCCAAGGCTTTGAAGGATCAGGGATCGGTCTTTCTATCGTCAAGCGTATCGCCGATCGCCTCTCTGCCAAAGTCACCGTCGAAAGTGAACTGGATGTAGGTACAACGTTCTGCGTTAAATTCAAAGGATAATAACAGTATCTCACTCAAAACGAATATGCCACATACTTGTTCTTGAATTATGATTGATTTGGAGAAGATTTTCGCCGATGGCATAGATGCATCATTTCTTGTTGAAATAGGCCTCCGTTCGGCCATCATGTTTTTGCTTATCTTAACGATACTACGCCTGTCTGGAAGAAGAGGTGTAAGGCAGTTAACACTTTTTGAGGTAGCAATTATAATAGGCTTAGGATCTGCGGCCGGGGATCCAATGTTCCAGGAGGATATCCCGATTTTTCATGCCGTTGTTGTTTTTATCTGCGTGATCGCAATTTATAAAGCTATCACTTGGATCGCATCAAAGTCGGAAACGGTGGCTCAGTTGCTAGAGGGCAAAGTGTTGCCAGTTGTTAAAGATGGTGTATTTGACATCAAACATGAGAATGACAATACTTTTTCACGCATGGAGTTCTTTTCCGAACTACGAAATCTGAATATCGAGCACCTTGGTCAAGTTAGGGAAGGGGTATTGGAGGTTGATGGTACCCTCAGTGTACTTTTTTATACCGATGAAGATACCAAATATGGGCTACCAATTTTTCCTTCGTCCTACAGGTCTGTTGATATTTCTGTGAATGATGGACCATTTGCATGCATGTATTGCGGAAATGTCTTATCTCATGTAAGTACTGATTCCCCGCAATGCCCGCGATGCAAACGGACGAAATGGGCTCAGGCGATAAATAGCAAACGAGTTTAGAGAATCTGGTCAGATAATCGATGACATAAGCTCTAAGCCTATCCCCATACTACAGTTATCCAAAGTGCTCATAAACTCAAATCGGAGTGGTAAATGTCCAACTCCGATTTAAATATGATTTGAATGGGCTTGTGTTAGCCTTCCACAGGAATTTCAGCGATATCATAGTACACTTTTAATCCTCTTTCTTTCGCCAGCCGCACATCTTCATCTGCACCTTTGGATGCTCCCTGTATACGTAATACAGCATCACATTTTTCAAGCATCCGATGTGCAACAGGGTATTGAATTTCTTCCCATTGCTGATCACCGACCTTGGTTGATCCAGCCAATTTCATCAGTGGAAGGGCCATCCATTCGCCAATAAAAGGGATATGACCTTTTCGAAAGATGTCCAGCGCAAAAGATTCGAGCTTGTCTAGATTCCGCTTCATCAAAATCGGATCATCGTTGGTGCCACCACGATAGGGGCCTGCAATTAAAATAAGCATAGTTTTTACGTTTGTTAGTTGATGCTAAATAACGGCCTTATCAGATAGAAAAAAATAAACTAGTTTAAGGTTTCCAACTTTTTTCGCTTGATCATACTTAAAAATTCAGCCGTAATACCCAAATACGAAGCGATCTGCTTTTGCTTTACCTTATTTGCGACCTCAGGATATTTTTTCACAAATATATCATAGCGCTCCTCCGCTGTCATCGATAGATTTTGCACCACACGCAATTGTTCCCGGATATATGCATTTTGCATCAAAATCCTAAAAAAGCGTTCAAATTGCGGTACCGTCTGATATAACTTTTCTAAATCATTTTTCTTCAATTGGTAAATCGTACTCTCTTCAATAGCCTCTATGGTCAACATGGCTGGAAGTATATTTATAAAGCAATACATATCCGTTACCCACCAGTCTTTTACAGCAAACATGATCGTGGATTCTCTCCCCGATACATCCAAATAAAATGCCCGCAATGCACCGCAATCAACAAAATAGATCGAATCGCACAATTGCCCTTGTGTCAGGAGCTTGTTTTTTCGGGGTATTTTCTTTTTCTTGAGCAGGGACAAAAACAACGAACACTCGCTTTCCGTAAGCGTGATGTGTCTATTAATATTTTCTAAAAGTGACCGGTCTTCCATAAATGCTCAATCTACAAATTTCTTTGGATTCCGACGGTTAATTTTTCATCTTCAGCCCAGTCGTTGTATGGCAAGGTCCAGACTATCTTCTTTATCCAGCTTTAGCTTTTGTTTGATCCGATAGCGTGCCATTAGAATACTTTTGGGGTCTACCGCAAGCCGATTGGCAATTTCTTTGTTGGAAAGCCCCATCAGGATATAGGAGCAATGCTTTAGATCCAGGCGGGTGAGCTTGTTATCAGCCAGCTGTTGCAGCCGATTAAAAAAATCAGGATGTATATCGACTATACTGCTCTTGATATGCTCCACATCTTCATCCATCCGCAGGTCTTCCTTGAGGATGCGCTCCATCTGTTTTTTGAGCATGTCATATTCTGGATGGTCAGCCAATTTATCGCGCATCGTCTGGAGAAGCTCATTTTTTTGCTCTACCTGCAGATTGCCGGCCAGCAATTCTTTTTGGAGCCTGTCTTGCCTTTCCTGCAACAGTTCCTGTTCTGCTTTAAGCCGCGCAGCTTCTTCTGCCTGCAACTTTTCCTGTTGAATAGATGATTTCAGCCTAAAGTGGTAGGAGCGGAAAAGAAAAATAAGTGCAAGAGCACCAGCGATAATGAGTCCGATGTAAATAACATTGAGCTTTTTGTTAAAAGCTGCCCGCTCTTGCAGCCGTTCCAGTTCTTTATCCTTTTTCTCGGCCTCGTATTGGACTTCAAGCCGCTGAGCAATGGCCATTTTTCCGGCGTCATAGACTTGGCTTTCATACTGCATATACCGCTTGAAGTAAGCCAAAGCTTTAACAGGATCGCCCGCTTTTTCGGCTACTGAAGCCAAGCCCTTTAGCATCGAAGCTCTGACTTGTAAGCTGCTGCCAACATGGCTTTCTACTTCGCTGAGTCCCAGTAAAAACAGTTTTTCTGCCGCCCCATAGTTGCCTTCTGCCAGCTCATACTCGCTCAATATCCCATAACTATTCGCAATGATCTCCTCGTGACCGGATTTTCGGCCAATGATCAGAGCCAAGTTGATGTATTTATCAACGCTATCTTTATACTGCTTAGGAAAAAACTCCCAATAAATATTGGCCAGATTTAGGGCGGCAGCACCGCTGTTGATATGATTGATAATCCTGCCGGATTGTGTCTTGGACAGCTGGAGCAGTTGTTGGTTATAGAAAATCGAGGAATCCAGTAATTGCCTTTTCGATGGTTCTAGTCTAAAATGCTTCAGGAAAGAGGAACCAACAGCCAGATAAGCATTACAGATCATATCCAGGTCACCCGAGCGGTACGCCGATTGAAGGCTTAATTGGGTATATGTCTTTAATTTTCCGGTGTCTTTGAGGTCTCCATAAATACTTGCTAAGTAATGATATACCAAGCTCCGATAAGCATCCGCAGGTTGTCCTTCCAAGGCCTTAAGTGCCTTAAACAAACTAGCGGTGGACCTGTCCGGCTGATTAACGATATATTCCAACCAACCCTTTCTTAACCATACATAGCCATTGACAACCTTATCCGTAGATATTGCGCTATAGATCAATGCGCTATCGATATTCCGTTGTGCGAGTACCAGACTGTCCCGTTGTACATTCAGATAGGTCAATGTAGCTAATGCAAAAGCAGCGTATTGACCATCGGAAAGTCCGCGGCTTAACCGCAAGGCTTCATTTGCCGAAGCTAAAGCAGCAGGCAGATCAGTTTCATAAAGGGTTCGGCCAAGCTGCGCGAGTGCCACGGCTCTTTTTTCAGCGGCCAGATCCGGCTGACGAAGAATAGTCCGCAGCGAATCCTCAATACGCGATTGCGCACCTGCCGGCTTTAGTGCGATGAAAAATACAAGTAAGATCAGGCTGAGGCTTATAGAGATCTTCATAACAGTTCGCGGTATGGAATAGTAATTTTCAAAATTCTTTGTTCATAAAAATACAACTTAATCCATAATATGCAGCTCATCCCCAGGATCTACAGGGGTGATAAATAGATCAAACAGCGCTGTAGAGGTTTTATAGAGCTATTCTTTTTCACTTGTAGATACTTTGTAGAGGCCATAACCTTTGAGAATATAGGCATTCGATAGCACCTTTGTATAAAAAGAACTTCATTTTAAATTTTATCTTATGGACAACAAAACCACTGCAATCGTATCCTATATCACCATCATTGGCTGGCTGATCGCTTATTTCTCTTATAAAAACCGAACAGAAAAAGATGCCTACGTAAGCTATCATCTGGAGCAAAGCCTGGGTGTATTTATTTTTAGTATCGTTATTTCGGTCATCACCGGAATCTTGGTCACCGTCATACCTACCTTATCGGGTATCTTTTCTTTACTCACGCTTGCTCCCCTGATTCTTTTGGTCTTGGGTATTATCAATGCATCGAATGAAGTCATGAAACCGGTACCGCTAATCGGAAGTTTCTTTGAGAAAAGATTCAGTTTTCTACACTAAGTTTTAATATAAAAATGTCATGAAAAATATCCTTGTATTCCTGCTTTCCATGGTAACCGCTTACAGCGTTTACGGACAAAGTACAGAAAAGCCTTATATAGAAGTAAGAGGTATGGCAAAAATTGAACGAACCGTTAAGTCCTATATCCTAGACATCATGATTACCGAAGAGCTTGCCTATGCCGAAGAGAAAAAGCCTTTTGAAGAAGTAAAGAAAGCTTTTTTTGAAAAGGTTAAAGCAGCGGGCCTTGATGTCACTCGATTTAAAGAAGATAAACTGGCCTTTGCACTTACACAGTACAGTGCTATAGGCAGCCAGTTCAGTTTTGAAACAACGGATCCTGGCGATATCATCAAGTTGAGTAACCTGATGGTGGATAAAAGCGGTACGCAATCCATTACCGCCCGGAGGGTGAACTATCTGCCCGTGAAAGATTTTTCAAAGGTGATCGCAGCTGCTTTTGCCGACGGAAAAGCACGTGCAGAAAAAATGGCTACCGCCATCGGTAAAAAATTGGGACCATTACAAGCTGTAGTCGATTATTCCACCACAAATGATGAGGTGGAGGACACAGCCTATTACCAGCCCAAGGATGACAGGTACTATTACCTCTCTTTAAAATATCATGTGGAATAGATAGAAAACAAATTATAGACCGATGAAAAAGACAATTTTTAATCTTTTCGTTTTGCTGCTCACCTTCAGTATGGTAGGCTGTAAAAAAGATCAAATATCCGATAAACCTATATCGGAAAGGATATTGGGAAAATGGACCTTTGTCTCGCAGGTTACAGAAACGCTTGAACCTCCAAATCCCCCCAAGGTAAAAACAAAGCCAGGAGAAATGGGGGACTATATTGATTTCCGTCAGGATGGCACAATATATTATGTCATCAATAGTTCCGATGAAAGACAGGATGATTATAAGCTGAATGGAGCTGAAATCGATATTGATGGTGGCACCTATACGATCATAGAGCTGACCGAGACAAGTTTCATTATGCGCAGTATTGAAAAAGAGGACGACATAACATATACAACCACAATTACGTTAAGAAAATAGCAAGTAGATGAAAATCAATAAATTTTCAGCAACTATATTCCTCATAATTGCCGTCCTTGCACTAGGTACCGCCTGTAAAAAAGACAGTCCAGATCAGGAGGGAGGCAACGAGGAAGATAAAATCGTTCAGGTCATGCGGCAGAAAATTCTGGGACGTTGGAACTTGGTGGAATTTATAGAGGAAACAAAAACGGGGAATGAGCCACCTGAAGTCATTAACAACGATCCTAAAAACATTTACTTCGATTTTTCCGCTAATGGTCGTGTAAAAACAAACGCCGAGGGTGAGGATGAGTTTCCATACGAAGTGAAAGCAAATAATAAACTCTTGTTATGGGAGAATGAACAAACGATTGTTGAACTAACGGCTAACAAGCTGACTTTTAGAAATACCGCAAGTTCGGAAGGTATCACTTACATGCAAACTTATTTTTTAACGCGGTAGGGAAACGTTTTAAATAACATATATGCAAGAATTTATTCAGAATCAACCGGGCGAAAAGGAGGCCCGCCCCAAGTATAATCCGCAGGATGGTAATGCCACTGTTTCGGGATGGGCAGCTTTTGTACTCGCTGCTGTGGTTGTCGTGATTACCTATGCTGTGCTGGACAGGCTACGGGAAATAAACAAGGTACAATCCTGGATGTACTATAGCGGCATTGTGCTTGCATTAGCTTTGGGGGCTTTACTCGGCAGTTTTTTAGTTCGGAAAATGACCCGTAAACGAATAAAGGAGCAAAAGCGGTACTACCAACTGTATGGTGCCGACTGGCTCCCGCAGGAGAAACGGGAAGCCCTGCAATTGGATGTACCAGATGGTTATCAGCATGGGGAGTGGATCGAAACCCTGGAGTACTGGCCTTGTGAAGCCAGGGGGGCGGCAGTGAAGGATTTCAGGACATTTATTGTGACCATCAAAGAAGAACGGCTGGCGGGCAATGACCAAAGTTGGGGTGTACTGTCGGCACAGTCCTATCATGAAACCATTGACCGGCTTTTTAACGGCATGCACAGTCAGCTTTTTGCCGCCGATAAGGCATTGATGCCAGTAGAGGCCAGACAAAATATGCAGCGCAGGATAGCGGCCCTCACGCAATTGCCCGAGGCTTATGTCGAGAGCTGTTGGGAACGAAAGGATAACAGACCACCACAATTGCTCTGGGGATTTGACCTAAACCGGGTCATTGAATTATCCCGGACCTCATTTATGGCCGGATTGATCAGCGAAGAAACGGCTTGGAACAATATATTAAGAACATCAGGTTATGCCCATACGTTATTTGACAGCCTGGACGATTTCTATACGAATTTCAGATTGGGCCATGCCTATTGGTGCAACGATTTTAGACTGACCAATGAAAAGCTGAAAGCGCATAAATCTTACAACGAAAGCTGCGACTGGCCAATAAAGAAAATTAGCTGGCGTAAAAATGAGGAGCCTCTGCCCGAAGTTATCCAAAATGCCTGTGAAGAATTTGTCGCCTTTGAAACACGAAAAAATCAGTATAAGGAGATCAAGGGCTTTCAGCAGGATAATAATGAGCGTTAGAACATATTGATAGTTGATCCAAACATGAGAGAAAAAACTGACAATAGTCATTGGGAATTGTTGCCCGCTGTGGGATTAGGAAAAGTGACATTTCGGATGAGCAGACTACAGGTCGCTGCCTTTGATGAATTTTTAGGCAAAGTTACCTCAGAACATAATCCCGCAGACATGAAAGATCATGTCTTGGATACGTACAACTTACTAAAAGACTTTATTACCGAAGCCGAGTTGAAAACTGTCATGGAAGCGTTAGAAGCAACAAATGCGAATGACCAGCGGGGTATTGTCTTGATGCAACATCGAATGACAACCGGATTGACCTTGGAATATGAAAACGAACAATTGACCGAAATCTTTGCTGATAATAGGGCAGGGCAACTTCATTTTAAACAGATCCCGATCTTTTCCAGCAGCCCACTAAATTTGATCAAGAAAATGGCGGAAGATCTAAATGAAAACCCTATCGTTCAGGATGATGAACTTGTATTTCCTAAAAATAATATTTACCTTTTTTCGTTTTTGAGAAAAGATCTGACTGAAGGGAATCCTCAGAACAGAACCATGATGTGGCGAATAAAACCACGGATTTTAGGAACAGATTTATCAAACTATACAGTTTTGGAAATCATATGAAAATACGATACTACTTCTGCCTGTTGTTTTTTCTTTTCCTCTCCTGCGATGGAACACAAACCGCCCGGAATAATACAGCGACAGGAAAAGGTGGAGACAGCAGCTTAAAATGGATAGATTATCGGCAGGGTGAGCTGCCTCCGGAGGGATATTACCGCGCATTGGACAGTACCATCAAAAAATGGGGTATCCGGTATGAACGCATTGAAGGTGGCTGCGAAATTATACCGGGCGAAAAGCAAAGGTATGAACAGCATAATGAAAAATATTTTGAGATGCTGGAAAAACAGTTTGGTCGGTACTGGCGGCAACGTTTTGATCAAGAAGTAAGAATATTGGACAGCATATTAAACAATTCTGCACAAATAGGGCTTGAAAATAGCGCAAGGATAAACAACGAGATAAAGCGGATCGATGCGCTGAAACTCAAAACAAGGTTCATTTGCTATGATTATAGATATTTATCAAAAGAAGCTTTCACTTGGCGACAGATACAAAGTTTTCATAAACAATGTATTAACCTATGTCGTTTCGAAACAACCGCTCCAGCTCAAACCTGAAATACTGGTGATGGACGCAGATAATAATAGGCTTAAAATAAGGATCGTTAAATGTCTACAATGGATCAAGGCCAAATATGTTATTTCGTTTTCTGAAAGCCTAATTTATTCTTTTAAAACAGTCTCTTATTTTAGATCGCACTTCCAATGTGCAACAAAGGATGCAGTATACGACATATATCGCCATCGGGGCAGGAAGTGTTCCATTTATAAAGACCATGATCAGATCGCTTGGTGGCAAAAGGGTGTGATTACCTGGCTGGAAGGAGATACCTATCGAATCACGAGCAACGAAAACGCTGATATTGACTTGCTTATTTCCTTCTGCCTTATCTTGGATAACTACAGTAGCGGTAACAAAGGCGAAGATGTTCTAACCATCAATCTAGGCTATATGGGACTACAGGCAAAGCGATTTAATAGGGAATGGGTACCTAATCGATAAAAATTAATTTTAATCTCAACAGACAGGTCAACCAACAACCAACTTAAAGCCTTTGCCGCGGATATTGACAATCTTAATCGCGGGATCCCCTTCCAAAAACTTACGCAGTTTACTGATAAAAACATCCATGCTCCGGCTATTGAAATAACTATCATCACCCCAAACATAGTCCAGCGCTACCTTGCGGTCGAGTACAGCATCCCGATGATCAACTAATAGTTTCAGTAATTGAGCTTCTTTATAAGATAGTATCTGCTGTTTATTGCCTATACTAAGCTGTAGATTCCTGAAGCTAAAATGAAATTTGCCAATGACATATTCTTCCTTCAGGCTGCTAGGAGATTGTTTAAAGGAAGAGCACCTATTGAGGAGCGCATGCATGCGAATAATCAATTCTTCCATGCTGAATGGCTTTTTGATATAATCGTTGGCACCAACCTCAAAGCCTGTGGCCAGATCCTGAATTGTCGACTTTGCCGTCAAAAATATAATCGGAACTTCGCTGGCTAGTCCACGTACTTCTTGCGCCAAGGTAAATCCATCCTTGTAGGGCATCATCACATCAAAGATACAGATGTCAGGCCGTGCAACACAGAAGGAGGAAAACGCTTTGAGACCATCCACAGCCCAAACGACTTCAAAATCTCGGAGTTCTAAGGCTTCCTTGATCAGCTTGCCCATCATGGGTTCATCTTCGGCCAATAATACTTTTATTTTACTCATAAGGATGATAACAAACGAATTAAGATTTAACTGGAATATAAAGGACAAATGTCGTTCCCTTGTCTAATTGACTCTCCACCTGAATGGTACCGTCATGGAGCTCCACGATTTTTTTTACATAGGACAAGCCTAAGCCAAAACCTTTCGTTGCATGGACATTGCCCATGGGTACCCGAAAGAATTGATCGAATACACGGTCGAGGTAATCCCTTGGAATCCCCATGCCGTTGTCACTAAATGATAACCGGAAGCACTGTTTATCCAGGCTGACAAGGAGCTGAATAACAGGCGCCTGCCGGCTATATTTAAGGCTATTATCGAGCAGATTATAGAGAATGTTTTCCAAATGGGTCTTATCCACCTCTACAGCCGGAAAATCATCTGCGATTGTTATTGTCAACTTTCCTTTCGCTTCATCAAGTTTGGGCTTTGTCTGACGCTGAAAATCATGCAGCATCTGGCTGAGATCGGTGGACTCTTTTTCCAAAATATATGGATTATCCTGTGCTAGCCGAAGTACGGTCTCAATCATGGTCGATACACGCTTGAGTTCGGCACCGCAGATATTGAGATATTCATCCAATTTTTCAGGGTTATTCTTTATCCCAAATTTGCTCATCAACTCTACCGCGAGACTTGCTGTGGCGATAGGTGTTTTGAACTCGTGAGTCATATTTGAGATAAAATCATTCTTAATCTCGGTCATTTGCTTCTCGCGATTGAAGGAATTAATAAGGGCAAGCGCAGTATAAAATAGCATTCCCAAGATAAGTATAGAAACGAAAAGTAGCCATTTCATGCCATCTAAGCTTGTGAACAGATCCGGTTCTACGCTAATCACTGCACTGTAGGTGGGGCTGATGGTACTTCTCAACAAGAGGTAGTGAGCGACGGAATCCAATGATTGCTTTGCGCTATCTGCAAGAGTAGCAAAGGACACTTTAAATTGATTCTTCAATTGTAATTCCTCAAAATTGGTGCCTATCAATGAGTCCAGCAATAAGCCAATAGCAAGCGTATCCACGTCTTTTTGTGTGGATTCGGTATCGTTTGCATAAACCCTGACGGCCGAGCCACTAAACTGCCGAGCAACGATAGACTTTGATGGCTTCTCCGGCTTTTTTGCCAATGCTGTATCAGCCAATGCGGTACCTATTCCTTTATTGCCCTTTGAAGAAAGTTGAACGAAAGTGTCTTTGAGGCTACGCGTGGTGACTTTTACATGCTTAGGGAGTTTGCCCGTATGATTTGCCCTTAAGATCGAATCGACCAGCTTTTTCTCGACATCCTTGCCAGTTTCTGCGATATCCATCCGAAATTCATGGGTCGTCTTTTTTGAGGCGTTTGTACAAGTATCACAGCTTTTCTTCGTCGTTGAATCCTTTGTAATCTGCCGATGAATCTGAACGCCTTTCAATTCATTATTGGAGACCTGGTCAAGTATCCCCCCCATGGCACGCAGAATGGACGATTGTTCCTTGGAGAGGGAGCTATCAATACCGAAGTATGTTTTGAGACGAACGACATCTATGGCATCTTTGATGGCTCCTTGTATCATGATCTTCTCCTTTTGCTGATTGATACGAAAGGCATTGGACAGCCAAAACACCTGCATGACAATAACAGCTATCGTGCTAGCGATTAGTAAGGCAATGATAACGCGTGTTTTCCTGTGTGTAGTCATAATAAAATTCTCAGCTACAATGCTAGCTAAAATCTACGAAAAAGAGGGATCTGCTAACAGTTCATAACATTACTTAACAGTAGTTAACAATTCCGTTTCCGGTTAACAGTATTTAACAAAGCAATTGGAATGGAAGCTCGACTTGCATTCTACTTTTGATCCACTGACAATATAAAAGTAATAAAAATGAACACAACAAAGTTTTCGCTGACCGCTATTATCGGTCTTTTTCTCTTTGTCCAAGGGCTATTTGCTCAAGACAATCAAGTGAATATGTTTATTAAGTATGATTTTGAACATATCGCTGACAGCACAAAAAAGGAGGCTCCTATTACACGTTCCATGTACCTATATATCGGTAACGGAAACGCCTTCTATTCAATGGCGCCCATGGAAAAAAATAAAGAACAGGGGGCACTTCATATCAGTATGGATGCTATTGACCAGTCTGATGGATTGGTCAATCTGTACACACCTTTCGGAACGGGGGAGAGCCCTTGCCTAGTGACGATGCTCGGTCAATTGTATAAAGTGTACCCCAACAAGAACTATAAAATAGATTGGGCCATCACCGAAGAAAAGCGGGATATCGGAGGATATGGATGTATCAAAGCGATAGGGCAATTTGGTGGTCGTACCTATGAAGCCTGGTTTACCGAAGAAATCCCATTCCCGGTAGGCCCCTGGAAGCTAAATGGCTTGCCGGGTGCCATCCTTGAAGCCAAAGATTTGACCAATGAAGTTCGCTTTCGTTATGCTGGATTGGATAAGGTCGCAGACAAGATGCCCCTGATGGAGATCGACAAACTACCCGAACTTCCCTATGAAAAGTACCGCAAGGCGATGGAAAACAGTAAAGCGGACAAGCTGGGAGCGATGATGGCTCAATTACCTGCTGGTGCTACCGTAAAGTTCAAGACGCAGGACGGGCGGGAAATCTCGCAGGAACAAGCCGAGGCGTTGATGAAAGAAAGCGGGAAAAATAAACAAAAATTTCAGTTGAACAATCCTGTTGAACGTACGATCAAATAACGATTCTGATGAAAGAAATCTTTTGTAGCCTATGCTTGACCATGGTGTCCACGCTTACTTTTGCGCAGGAGAAAATTGAGGGTATTATCAGTAGCAACAAACAGGCAATACCCTATGCGACTATCGTCATTGGCTACGCCAACAGCAGCCTCCATACCGTCAGAAGCAATAGTACGGGACAGTATGTATTTAACCTGACAAAAGAAGAAATGTCCAAAGTTCAATGGATCGAGGTCAGCCATATTTCGTATGAGAAAGTCCGTAAGGACTATAAAGGCCAAAGTCCGAGAGTGGACTTTGAACTCGTTAAAAAGTCCATTCAGCTGGCAGATGTTACCGTCAAGAGTAAACCTCTGGCGGTACGGCGCGCCGGTGATACCACCCGGTATGCGGTCAACAACTTTGTTTCTGCAGAAGACAGGAACATCGGCGATGTACTGCGCCGCATGCCCGGTATAGAGGTTGACGACAACGGCGTCATCAAGCACAATGGCAAAACCGTCAGCCGGATGTACGTCGATGGGGACAATATCTTTCAGAATGGCTATGGCGTTGGCACTAGAACAATACAACCCAAAGCGGTCAAAGACGTTGAACTTGTGCAAAATCATGAACATAAAAAAGTCAAACAGGGGGTAAGCAACTCCGAAGATGTCGCATTAAATCTTGTTCTTAACGAAGATGCTAAAATGATCTGGTCAGGTGAAGCTACTGTTGGTATTGCCGCACCAATCGATGGCTTTATCAATGGGAATGCCATGAGCTTCAAAAAGAAGTACAAAACCCTCAATACACTGCAATATAATTCAATTGGTGAGCGCATTAACAATGATGTGGAATCCATCAACTCATTCAACCTGACCGAACCGATTGCAGCGGCAACGCCCTCAGTACCGACAAACAAATATTACAACAATAGATCTGTCGCCTTTAACACCAATCAATTTTATAAATGGTCCGAGGCATGGAGCTCTAGTGTGAATGGCAACCTGTGGGCCGACCGGGAGCAGCTCAGTAGCGATGGTACACAAAGATATCTTTTGGCCGATGGCAGTCAGGTCACTTATAATAATTATTATAATACGACAAAAAAACCACTTTATGGGCGTGGCAGCTTCACCTTGGAAGGCAACGATAATCGGTATTATTTGAAAAATATAATCGATTTTAAAGCCGAAAACCAAAACCATCACACCTGGTTACTCGATGATGGGGCACGCTATGACCAATGGGGGCGGGATCAGCTGAATTTTATATCCGAATCCATGGAGTATACGCCCAAATTAAAAAACAAGGATCTGATCACTTTTAATCTGGATCTGGCGAAAAAATGGCATAAAGATCGCTTGGAGGTATTTCCCGGTGTAATGGCGAATTATTTAAATGAAAATCAGCCCTATGATGCTGTTCGGCAAACTGTCTCTTTACCACAGACCAATGGTAATATACAAGTGGCCTATACACGTAATAATACACGCTTAAAACGTACTTATTTTGCCCGTTTGAATTACCTCAATAAAGAACTGAACTCGGCATTAGACTTGGTCAAAGATGGGGCTGTATTTGATAACAAAAGGTTTCCCGACAACAATCTGCGCTGGCAACAACAGCAAATGTCCGCTGGTGTGAAACTGGATTGGAAAAATAAAGACTTTATCCTTTCTGGCGCGTTTCCCTTGACCTGGAACGCATGGGATATTACAGATCGCCATGCGGGGTCAACCACAGAGACGAAGAAACTACTGTTTACGCCTTCCGTTTCCCTACAGGCTTATCTACCAAATCGAGATTATTTCCTATTGTCCCTACGTTTTAATCAGGAAAATTCGGATCTCGACCAGCTCTATCCGTACCCGATTCTGAGTAATTTCAGGGAAATAAAAAGTTTCGCTGCACCACTGTATTTCACATCAAATCAAGCGTATACATTACGTTATGCTATCGAACGACCAATCAGCTTATTTTACCTGAATGTAACAGCATCACATCTGCGGACACAAAATGATTATTTAGTCGGTCAGGATGTGACACAGCACGGCATTATCAGTAAGTTGATGCCCTATGACAATCGGACGAGCAGTAATGCGCTGACATTGGGTATGTCTAAATCCTTATTGAAAGAGGGGATTTATCTGGGGTTGAATGCAAGTGCGAATCAAAACAAATACAATCAATTTTTGAATGGTCAATTTGCTGCAGCCACTGGCACGACAATAACCGTCAGCCCAAGGCTTGAATATAAGGGCATCTCCCACACCACATTATCCTATCAGTATACCTATAGCGATTTTCGAAATCGACTAAAAAGTGAAGCGGAGCGGAGTTCCAACCAATATACATCGAATACACATAGCTTAGGAATGCTTTATGTTGTTGGCACTTACCTCTTTGTGAAGGGAACCTGGAGTTATGGCAGTTATCAAAGTAGCGGGCTTGATCCCATCGCCAATGGCTTTCTAGACGCATCTATCCGCTATAAACCTCTTAAAAGTAAACATAGCCTGGAACTCAACATCAATAATATCCTTAATAAAAAAATATATTCCAGTTACAGTTTGACTCCGAACCTGGAAAACCGCCAAACCATTCCATTACGTGGTTTCCAGTCGGTATTAAAATATAGTTTTCTTTTCTAATACGTATGAGGAAGCGTCTCCCGCTGCACTGTTTAAAAAGCGTAGTAATACAAAAAGGGCTGACTTACATTTTTTGCAAGTCAGCCTTTTGCTATTAAACTAAGCGAGATCGCCAAAAGCGGAAATTGCCAGATTAGCTATAAGTTATTTTTTAGGGATTAACCAATGAGATCAATTGTCGTGTAACTGGATAGTTGGTTGGGACAATCTGATTTTGTCCGTAAGGAACGCCATCGCGATCTATCGCATAACTAAATACCCTGGCTTTTTTCTCCTGTGTTGGATTCCAGTTATCTTGGTGGGTTCTATTCCAGAAAAAGAGCGCTATGGTACACGGATTTATTCCCTATATTGCAAAAGAAAATAATCGGCAGGAAATGCATACAAAGTTTATTGAACTAATTACACAACAAGTCACACTTTCAAGTCTGGAAAAGGATATGTGCCAACATCATCTGGAACCGGTAAAGTTTCCTAAAAACCATATCATCGAGGAGGAGGGGAAGGTGCCCGCCTATCTGTATTTCGTTGTATCGGGCTTTGTCCGCTTGTTTCATTATAACGATAAGGGGGATGAGGTAACAACCCATATCAACTGTCCACCGGGATTTATCACTTCTTTTGTAAACTTCAACAATCAAACCCGATCGGATGAAAATTTGGAGTGCATCACAGACTGTGAACTACTTCGAATCGACAAAAGGAATCTTGATCTTTTAATTGAACAATCACCTGCATTTAAAGATTTCAGTATCTATGTGTTTCAACAGTCGCTATCCTACAATGAGAAACGAGCGAAGGAACTGGCGACACTTACAGCTGAAAAACGTTATCTGAAACTGATAGCCGAGCAACCGGAATTGCTCCACAACGTACCGATGCAATATATTGCCTCTTTTCTGGGCATGAACCCCAAAAGTTTGAGCCGCATCCGTAAACGGATCATTAGGTAACATTTGTGAAGTGGTTTTAAATCGCCAGGGCAGAACTTTGCTGAAACATTTAAAATCTACACACATGTCAACTAAAAATTTAGTATTGGTGTCCGGAGCGAACGGGCATTTAGGTAATAACCTTGTCAGATTATTGATAGGAAAGGGCTTTCAAGTACGCGCATCGGTGCGGAATATCAGTCGCAGCGACAGTCTAAAAGGGCTGAATTGCGAAGTCGTTCAGGCAGACATCATGGATAAAGCCGCATTTAAAAATGTGTTACAGGGTGTCGAAACTTTCTATGCTGTGGGTGCCGCTTTTAAACTATGGGCCAAAGATCCACAAAAAGAGATCTACGAAGTGAATATGCAGGGGACGCGGAATACCATTGAAGCTGCCGCTGAAGCAGGTGTAAAAAAAATCGTTTATGTAAGCTCCATAGCTGCACTGGACTATACGTACACGCCCACCAAAGAATCCAACGGTTACAATCCGGATCGCAGGGATGCCTATTACAATTCGAAGAATGACGGGGAAAGGCTAGCGTTCAAATTGGCAAAGGAATTGGGTGTCGAATTGGTCTCCGTAATGCCCAGTGCCATGATCGGCGGTGAAGCTACTCTTCCCCTGAATGTTTCCTATGATATCTTAAGATTGATATTAACCAAACAGATTCCCGTCGACACCAATATTGCACTCAATTGGGTGGATGTCAAAGACGTCGCCGAAGGCTGTTACCTCGCCGCCACGAAAGGGAAATCGGGGGATCGTTACATACTAGCAAATGAAAAGTGTCTGCGCATCACTGATACGACCAAAATAGCGCAACAACTATACCCTGGGCTTAATCTACGTATTCCAGCCTCTGTTCCCAAGTTTATGCTCTATGGAATTGCGGGATTGATGCAGTTGTCAGCGAAGCTAAAAGGAAAGCCACCCATAATCACGACAAAAGATATTGCGATGTTCTCAGGACTTCAACAGGATTTCGATATTTCTAAGGCAAAAACGGAACTAGGATTTAACCCCAAAAGCAGCGTACAGGCAGTCACCGAAGCCCTGGCATATCTGATGGAACACAAAACTCTGCTTTAGCGCCATGCTGAGCAAAAGATGCATCATAGATCGATTTTATATGGCGTCTGAGATTATATCTTTGGCTCGAGGGTTCTTGACCAGCCATCAGAAGATTAGTGCTGCAATAGTTAATTTTTAATTTGAAGATTAAATAAGCGTTATGTATTTAATTTTATTTGATTATTTCTCAAAGAAGCTATTGTTTCAATAAATATAATTTTTTAGCTTTGGCTTAGTGTAACAGGAGTGTTACATTTATGGTTGTTAGTTTTTCATGTGGCCACGTTGTAAGCTGACTTAAATTATGATTGATTAAAAAATTAGAACGTATGGAATTAAGAAAAAAAATCCTATTTGGATTGATCATTTCCGCTTCGGCTACGCTCGTAGCTTGCAACAAAAACGCAGACAGTACAGAAGCCCCACAAGATTCTGAAGAACTGAAAGTTGTTTCAAAAGCCGACATACCAGCCGGCTTTAAAGATGCACATGTCTGTAAAGACGTCTATTTGCCTGGGGGTACAGATCCTAGAGGCGCGGTGATCAGTGCAAAAAAATGGACTAATGGCAGTGTCATCACCGTACGCTTGTACGGTGGATCGACCAAAGTACGCCAAAAAGTAATGCAATACGCCAACGAATGGTCCCAATACGCCAATATTACCTTTCGCTTTGTTACCAGTGGTAAAGCACAGTTAAGAGTTACCTTCACCGATGGTGCTGGATCTTACTCGTATATCGGTACCGACGCATTGCGCATTGCTTCTAATCAGGAAACTATGAATTTTGGCTGGTTTGATGATAACACACCAGATTCCGAATTTAGCCGGACAGTCATCCACGAATTTGGCCATGCCCTGGGTATGATCCACGAACATCAGCATCCTTTGGCGGCCATTCCATGGGATAAAGACAAGGTATATACCTATTATGCCGGATATCCAAATTATTGGAGTAAAAGTGATGTCGATAATAATCTGTTTGCAAAATATGACACGACTCAGACGCAATATAGCAGCTATGATCCGAGTTCAATCATGCATTATTCTGTCAGCAGCGCATTAACGACCAATGGTTTTAGTGTTGGCAACAATACGGTACTGTCCGCAACGGACAAGTCCTTTATTGGGCAGGTCTATCCTAAAAATTAATTATTAAGCTGATCTTTTCATACACTCCGGTATATCGGGGTGTATGATCTTTCTGGTGTATGAAAAAATATCTTGCTCTCTTCTGTTCGAGCTTGTTTGCTCTTGCTGCTCCTGCGCAGGAAAAAAAGTCTAAATTCACGATAATACCTGTTATAGGTTGGAATCAGGAAAAATTGGACTGGAATATTGCGGGTGATGAAAATGGACAAAATCCAAATATATTATCCGAACTCAAATGGCGGAAACTCAGGGGGCCTGAAATAGGAATTTCCTCAACTATAGCGTTATCCTCGGCTTTACAGGCCGAAGTTGCCTTTCGCCATTTTTGGATCAGCCAAGGTACCGTCAATGATGCTGATTATGCAAGCGATAATAGAGCTGTAAAAACTGCAGACTATGATTTCAAGGCCAATCGGGGTCATTCAAGCAATATCCGGGTTGAAATTTTTTACACGATCCGGACAACCGAAAAGTTGGCATTTGCAGCACATACCGGTTATTTTGGTCGCTATCAAACGTTATATATGCTGGATGGCGCACAACCACTTGTGGAGAGTAAGGAACTGAAAAGTACTTATAAACCCCGATGGCATGGTCTCATTTTGGGATTAAAGACTGATTATCATACTGATCACTGGAGTCTGCTGCTCGATGTCAGCGGCATTTATTTCCCCCGTTATTCCGCAAATGCCAATTGGAACCTGCAGGAGGATTTTAACCATCCCATTAGCTTTACCCATAAAGCAAAAGGTATGGGCTGGGAAGTGAACTTCCGGTTGGAGCGTCAAGTTACCAAATCAATTTTCCCATTTGTACAGATCGGTTATACAGGCCTGAGTACCAGAACAGGTACAGACCAACTGTTTAAGTCTGATGGTACCAGCACGATAAGTCAGCTGAATGCTGTTCATTCTTCGAGCCTTCGGTTGGGATTGGGTGTCCACATGAAGTTTTAGTTTAGAAAATATAGACCATACATGTCCGTATATTATTTTTGATAAAAAGAGGTTTGGTATTTGTTGTATTTGCTCAATTTTTGTATCATTGAGCATATCATAACCAATGCAGCAGCTTAACTCATTTTTACACTTTACACTATCCATATTCCTGTTTATTCTACTGGGCCAACCAGAAGCATTTAGCCAGGATAATACCTATGCATTCAAGACCTTAACATCCGATCAGGGGCTTATTCATAACCACGTGAATTGTGCGCTACGAGATAAGTATAATTACCTTTGGTTTGGTACCGAATCTGGCTTAAGTCGTTTTGACGGCCAGCAGTTTACCAATTTTCGGTATTCGGCCGGTAAAGGTAGCGGGTTGAGTGCCAATGTTATTTCAGGAATCTTCGATGGTCCTGAAGGCAATATCTGGATCAGGACCAGTAGCCAAATGAATATCTATAATCAGCGGTCTGGCAAGATCATCCAAGAGCTTGATTCCGTATTGACAAATCTGCGCTTGCCTGTAAAAGATGTCTATACGATCCGTGCATTAGATGAACACAACTTTGTGCTCTTGTACAGTGACCGTACGCTGCTACTCTATGATAGCCAAAAGAAATCTTATCGAACTGTTCCCCAATTGAGCAAGGATAGTAGAATTACTGATGTAATTGAAGGGCGGGGGCAGGCGATCTGGTTAATCTATGAAAATGGCTTGTTGGGCCTTGTCGATACAAAGTCATTGAAAAGCAGGCAAACAATCCAGCTGCCTATTGGTATTAAAAGTGTAAATTTTAATTTATTCGCCGATAACGAGGGAGACCTTTGGATTTACTCAAAGGATATTCCAATTGGTGTCTATAATCTTGAAGTGAAAAGCTGGTCGACTAGACACCTGGAAAGGGAGTTGTCTAATCCCTTTGTCGGGAATGTCACTCAGGATGACGCTGGTCTTATCTGGCTAGGGACCGATCATGGTGGCATTAATGTGTACAATAAGAAAAATCAGCGTATAGAGATTATCGATCATGATGGCTATGACTTGCGCAGTCTTCCTTACAACAGTATCACTTGTCTGTACAAAGATCACTCGGGGATTATCTGGGCTGGTACCTATAAGGGTGGCATCAGTTATTATCATCCCAACCTGTTGTTGTTTCCCTTAGTAAAAAACCATTCCGGCTTGCCCAAATCGCTTCCATATGATGATGTCAATAAGTTTGTCGAAGACAAAAAGGGCAACCTCTGGATCGGCACCAATGGTGGCGGACTGTTGTATTACGACAGTACAAAAAAGACCTTTACACAGTATCTCCATGATCCTGGCGATCCAAATAGTTTAAGCAGCAATGTGATTGTTTCACTACTTTTGGATGCGGAGGGCTTATTATGGATCGGGACTTATAGGGGAGGAATGTGCCGTTTTGATGGTAAAAATTTTAAGGTTTTCCATCGGGATGCTGGTCCAGGAAAACTAAACGATGATAGTGTATGGGAAATCTACACAGATAGCTTTAATCGTTTCTGGGTAGGTACACTCAGCACCGGACTATATCAATTTGATAAGAAAACAGAACACTTTTCCAAGACCTACAATACCGGAGGTGAAACTATTAAAAATAGTTATATCTCCGTAATCTTTGAGGATTCGAAAAAAAGACTGTGGATCGGTACCGCGACTGGGTTAGTGGTATTGAACCCTGATGGGAAGGTTAAAAATATCACGAGCAGCAGTTCGCCAATCAAGCTCCTGAACGATCTGATCTATGATGTGAAGGAGGATAAAAAAGGACGCATCTGGGTGGCTACACAAGAGGGACTGCACATAATCGCAGGCGACAAAATAAGCTATCTGACCGAGCAAGATGGACTCGGCGATGATGCAATCCTGGCTTTATTGACCGATTACCAAGGTAATATTTGGGCTTCCAGCAATAAAGGTTTATCCAAGATTGTGGAAACGGGGTCGCCAGAGAAATTTATTATCCGCAATTTTACACAAGAATTAGGCCTGCAGGGCAATGTTTTCAATGAGAATGCGGCCTTAACATTACGGGATGGTCGATTAGTTTTTGGCGGACCAAAGGGTTTTAATTTTATTGATCCTGCAAAAATTAGGGCGGAGCATACACTGGTATTACCAGTGCTCTCCAATCTATATCTTTTCAACAAACAAATTGCCGTAGGCGAGGAATTCTCTGGTCGTGTGATTTACGATCAATCTCTTCAAAACCTAAAAGAACTGAATTTGTCCTATAACCTTAACGCTCTTTCCGTCGAACTATCAACTTTCGATTACCTGCAGCAACATATGGGTTTCTATCAATATCAACTGCTGGGACTAAGTGATGAATGGTTTGACTTTGAACCGGGGACAATGCGGGCCAGTTTTACCAATCTGGACTCCAGAAAGTATCGTTTATACATCAGGCAGGCCATCGGTTCCAATAATTGGTCCGAACGGGTGCTGCTGCTGACGATTGATATCCAGCCGCCTTTTTGGCGCTCAAACTGGGCTTTTGTGCTTTATGCTACAGTAGTATTAACCCTTCTTTGGGCATTTTATTATTGGACAAAGCTACGGGTTAAGACACGTAACCAACTTTATTTGGCGAAAGAGCAGGCCTTGCAGGCTAAAGAACTGGATGCCATGAAAACGCGTTTCTTTACCAATATCAGCCATGAATTCCGTACACCAATCAGTTTGATTCTGACACCGGCTCAGCAATTGCTGGACGAAGAACAGGATGCCAGCAAAAAGACTGATCTTACCCTCATAAAGAAAAATGCAGATCGTCTGCTTAAATTGGTGAATCAGCTGCTGGACTTCCGAAAGCTAGAAAAAAGTGAACTGGAGCGGAATGAGGAGTACGGTGATCTAATGGAATTTATACGCCAACAACTCAGTTCATTCGTTGGACTGGCGCAACTTAATCAGATCCGTTTTCAGGTACATATTGCACCAGAGGGACAAGCCGGATGGTTTGACAAGCATAAGCTGGAAAGCATTCTCCATAATCTGGTCTCCAACGCGATCAAATTTAGCCCAACGGCTGGTGAGGTCGTCTGTAGAGTAGAGCTGACAGCTGGTGAAAAAGGACAAGTACTTCATATTGAAATTCAGAATTCAGGTGCACCAATTCCCGAATCACTGCAGTCCCGTGTTTTTGAACGCTATTTTCAGCTAGAAGTGCCCAATGGGAAATTAAACCAGGGAACAGGCATTGGCCTGTCTATCGTGAAAGATTATATCGAATTTCTTGGTGGTAACATCGAGCTAACAAGTAATCCAGAATGGACAACATTCACAGTGAATTTACCTATACAACATAGTGAGATGATTATTGAGCCGCAGAAAAACGGCCACTCAGATAAACCCTGTATTCTGGTGGTCGAGGATGATGTTGATTTCTTGCTTTACTTAGAGCGCACGCTGCAGACGGACTATATCATATTTACCTCGGCTACTGTAGCCGAAGCGAAAGCATGCCTGTTGAAGCAAAAGGTCGATCTGGTGGTGACCGACTTGAACTTACCCGTTGAAAGTGGGCTGGATCTCTGCGTTCATATCAAAAAACAGGCAAAGCTGACGTATATTCCGGTCCTTATTGTAACAGCGGTGGTCAACCAGCAGCTCGCCGTCGAAGCACTACAGGCAGGTGCAAGTGATTACATCAACAAACCTTTCCATATCGGTTTACTGCGTTCCAAAATCGCGCAGATCCTCAGCCAACAACAAAACCTGGTAAAACGATATAAAAAACAGATTCAGGTGAATCTGTCACAGCCGGAGATCGAATCCGCGGATGAGCAGTTTATACGGGCACTGGTCATGGAAATCGAGCAGGACCTCAGCGACTCCACGCTCTCAGTGGAACTACTGGCAAAACGCCTGCACATCACCCGAGTTGGACTCTATAAAAAAGTACTCGCCATTACCGGCTATTCGCCCATGGAATATATCCGGCATATCAGGCTGAAACGGGCCATGCATCTCGTCCAGAATTCCAAATTATCCATGGCAGAAATTGCTTATGAAGTGGGATTTGGCAATCCAAAGCAATTCAGCAAATATTTTAAATCCGCCTTTGGCAACCTACCTTCTTTTTACCGTAAGAAGCTTTAAGTCATTTAATTAGCTATCAACCCATCTAATCACTGCCTGCTGCATGTTAACAAATTACCCCCTAAAAGTTAACAAATCATAGCCTTAAGACAACCGGTTGCACCATATCTTTGATTTGTTCTTTCGTTTGGGAAGGACATCAATAACCAAGGGAATACAGTAACCAATAAATCTTATTTTAATGCGCAACATAACGTATGCTTTAAACGGTTTGATGCTCTTTGCAATCGTGCATCAGGGATTCGCACAAACTCACAAAGCTCAGCTTGAAAAAATGGCCACTGGCATAAGGGTCAGTTTCAAAAACTCCGAAACATCAATAGACCAGGACATCTATCTGGACGCCATCACGGATAAGATCGTACGGGTAACGGTAGTTCCTAGCGGAGCTGTCTTACCGAAACTGCAGAGCTTGGTCATCGTAGACTCATTGCATCGGCAGCTGAAATCACTGACCATAGGATCAAACGATTCTACTGCCACGATACTGACAGCCGATCTGCGGGCAATGGTTTCATTGCAGACTGGTAAGGTGGAGTTTTATGACTTAAAGGGCCGTCCCATTCTGAAAGAGGCAAAGCGAAATTCCAGTTCCTTTACTGCCAGTAGCCACAATGGGGATGCTTTTTATCACCTCAACCAGGACTTTATTGTCAGTCCTGAAGAGGGTATATATGGTCTTGGGCAGCATCAGAACGCTGTCATGAACTACAACCGTGGAAAACAGGTCACCCTCCTGCAGTATAATACTGAAATCGGAATTCCATTTTTGCTTTCAACCAACAACTATGGCTTGCTCTGGCATAACTATTCCATCACCAAAGCGGGTGATGTACGTCCTTTATTGCCGCTGAATGCATTGAAACTTTCATCTAAGGAGGGGCAAGAGGGCTGGCTGACGGCGACCTACATGAATCGAAATAACGATAAGGTATACCTTTCACGACCGGAGTCGATCATTGATTATGGTTATTTAACGGATCAGCACAAGTTTCCCAAAGATGTGAAGCTTGCGGATAGTAAGGTCGTTTATGAGGGTACCTTGGCTTCACCCTATACGGGCAAGCACGTGCTGCACTTCAAATACTCGGGCTATATGAAGGTGTGGATCGATGGCGATCTTGTCGCTGACCGCTGGCGGCAGTCCTGGAATGCCGGTACTTTTGAGCTTGAAAAGATCCTGGAAAAAGACCAGGCGCACCAGATACGGATGGAGTGGATCCCGGATGGGAGTGAGTCATACTTTACCTTAAATTGGCAGAGCCCAATTCCTGCAGTGCGGCAGAACCTCTTTTCCTTCAATTCCGAAGCCGGGGATGCAATTGATTATTATTTTGTCCATGGCACATCCATGGACGATGTGATCGGTGGTTATCGGCATTTGTCTGGCAAAGCGCCGATTATGCCGATCTGGAGTTTTGGTTTTTGGCAGAGCCGCGAGCGTTATAAAACGCAAGCTGAAATCGAGCAGACAGCCGCGGAATTTCGCAAGCGGAAGATTCCGATTGACAACATTGTGCAGGACTGGTCTTATTGGTCAGAAAATGACTGGGGAAGCCAACAATTTGATCCTAATCGCTTTCCTGATCCGAAGGCGATGGTGAAGAAATTGCATGATCAAAATTTGAAGATCATGATCTCCGCCTGGCCAAAGATCAATGAAGAATCCACTGTATACGCCGAGTTTAAAACCAACAAGTGGATTTACCCACGGAATATTTACGATGGTCGCAAAGATTGGATCGGCAAGGGCTATACCTCAACATTTTATGACCCCTTTAACCAGGGCGCAAGGGATGCCTTCTGGAAGCTATTGGACAACAACTTGTTTAAAATAGGCATCGATGCCTGGTGGATGGACGCCAGTGAACCGGATATTCATTCGAATATTGATCTAGATGAACGTAAAGCAGTTTTCCAACCCAGCATCGGCTCTTCAGTGCGCTACTATAATGCCTTCCCACTGCAAAATGCAAAAGGTATTTACGAAGGCCAGCGGGCAACAGATCCAAATAAACGAGTTTTTATCCTGACGCGTTCATTTTTTGCCGGTCAGCAGCGCTATGCGGCGGCGGCCTGGAGCGGGGACATCGCATCCCGATGGCATGATATGAAAGACCAGATTGCTGGCGGAATAAATTTCTCCATGTCGGGTACACCGTATTGGACAATGGATGCTGGCGGATTCCTGGTCGAAAACAGGTTCCATAAACCTAATACGCCGGATCTGGAAGAATGGCGCGAGCTCAATAGCCGCTGGTACCAGTATGGTACATTCTTACCACTATTCCGCGCGCATGGCCAATTCCCTTACCGTGAGCCTTATCACATTGCACCCGAGGAACACCCGGCTTATAAGAGTATGCTCTATTCAATCAATTTGCGCTATAAATTGCTGTCCTATAACTACAGTCTGGCAGCAAAGACCTTTTTCGAGGATTATTCCATGATCCGAGGGTTGGCCATGGATTTTCCGATGGATAAAGCAGGATTTGATCCTAATGACCAGTATCTCTGGGGACCTGCATTATTAATCAACCCGGTTACCGAGAAAGGTGCAACAAGCCGGAAAGTACATTTTCCAATGGGTGCCGACTGGTACGATCTATACGATGGCAAAAAAGTAAGCGGTGGCCTGGACCTGCTGGTCAATGCACCCTATGATCGTATTCCCGTGTATGCAAAAGCTGGTGCCATCGTTCCGATAGGTCAGCAGCTGCAATACACAACGGAGAAAAAGCAAGCTGTCCTGGATCTATATGTCTATGCCGGAGCCGATGGTCAGTTTTCACTCTACGAAGATGAAGGCAATAATTATAATTACGAAAAGGGAAAATACAGTCGCATTGATATCCGCTATGATCACAGCACAAGCACCTTATCATTGGCTGATCGCACAGGTGATTTTGAGGGTATGTTGCGCGACAGAAAATTCAATATCATTTTTGTCAATGACAAAAATACTGTGGGTATCGACAGCAGCACAAGAAAGTCAACGGCAGTCGCTTATAACGGAAAAGCCTTACAGGTGAAATTAAAATAATGTAAAAACCAATTTATAAATCAAATCATATGATAAGCAAACAATTGTTGAGCAGGGGCGTGGCCGTGGTGGTCATGACCGGCATGACCTCGCTGGTCTGGGCACAGTCCTTTACAGGATCGGTTGTTTCCGCTGATTCAGGCTTGCCGATCGGGGGAGCAAGTATTAAAATAAAGAATCAGCAGATCTCAACAAGCACGGATGAGTCGGGTAAGTTCTCATTGCAGGCCGCAAAAGGAAGCGTGCTAACGATATCTTACGTGGGCTATAAAACGCAGGAGATTACTGTTACTGGAGTGAACAGCGTCATCCGCCTGCAACCCATCACTTCGGATCTGGAAGAAGTGGTGGTCATCGGTTACGGTGTGCAGAAGAAAAAGCTCAATACTGGTGCAAACTTGAAAGTCGAAGGCGAGGAATTGCAAAAAAGAAATCAGCTGAACCCCTTACAGTCACTTCAAGGGCAAGCACCGGGTGTTTCAATTACATCCACTTCCGGTCAGCCCGGAGCGGATATGAAAGTGGTCGTCCGTGGATTGGGAACGATTGGTAATTCAGGACCGCTATACGTCATTGATGGTGTGCCGGGCGGCGATATTTCGGTATTGAACGCAGCAGATATCCAATCTATCGATGTGCTCAAAGACGCCGCCTCGGCAGCAATATACGGTTCGCAGGCTGCCAATGGGGTCGTGTTGGTAACCACCAAGATGGGGGCCGCCGGTAAAAGCCAGCTGTCCTTTGACGGCTATACCGGTATCCAGAATGTATCACGTAAGGCGAAATTACTGGATGCCCATCAGTATAAAACAATTATGAATGAGCAATCCCTCAATTCGGGGGCTTCGACAATCAATTTTGATGGCATGCAAGGACTGGCCAACACCAGCTGGCTGGATTATATGTTCAAGGACAATGCGAAAATGGACAATTATAATGTAGCTCTGACCGGTGGTACCGAAAAATCCACCTATGCGCTGTCGATGAACTACATCAGTCAGGAGGGGATCGTCGGTGGTAAAGACGTATCCAATTATCAGCGTTATGGTTTCCGGACAAATTCGGAACATAAACTGTTTGACAATTTTGTCAAAATCGGGCAGCACCTCAATTTCAATTACATTAAAAACCGGGGCATCGGTGTGGGCAACCAATACAATAATACTTTACGGGGTGCTTTCACCACTTCACCGCTGTCACCGGTCTATTCGGACAACGGACTGTATGGCAGCCCCTTCAATGATACCTCCAACTCACCGTGGTACAATGGAGATAGCAATCCGTATGGTGTGATGATGACCAATTCGAATAACAGCAACGATGGGCAGAAGTTACTCGCGGATGTCTTTGCAGAGATCGAACCGATCAAGGGACTGAAAATACGCTCCTTATTGGGCTTTAACTATTATGCATCGGAATACCGGAGCTTTACGCCCTTGTACCGTTTTTCCATTTACACCTACAATCAGGACCATACCACCACTTCCCAGAATATGAGCAAGGGGCATACATTGACCTGGACAAATACCGCTTCCTATGATTTTGATATCCAAACGGATCACCGCTTTTCGGCCATGATCGGAATGGAGTCGCTACGATATCAGGGAACGTACCTTTCGGGCTCAAACTGGAACCTGCTTTCGCAGTTCAACGATTTTGCACATGCCTATCTGGACAACACGACCGGACAGGCGCATCTGGATGAGAAAGGAAATGTGGTGGAGACCCGCACCGTATCGGGAAAACCGGAAAACGTCACACGTCGGGTTTCGTATTTCGGCCGCTTGGGCTACAACTACAAAGAAAAGTACCTGCTGAATGCTACCTTGCGTGCCGATGCTTCATCCAAATTTTCACGCGCCAACCGCTGGGGGTATTTCCCATCAGTATCAGCGGGTTGGGTGGTCTCTTCGGAAGATTTCTTTCAGGAGAACCTGGAGGGAATAAACTTTTTTAAACTCCGGGCATCCTGGGGGCAGGTGGGCAATCAGGACATTGCTGATTTCCAGTACGCCGCACCAATCAGCACCTCAACGGGAATCACCTCGTCCAATCCCGGAGCCCATTATGTGTTCGGCACCAGCAACAACAATATCTCTGGCGCCTATCCGAGTCGCCTGTCCAATCCCAACTTAACCTGGGAAACCTCCGAACAGACAAATATCGGATTTGATGCCAAGCTTGTACAAAACCGGCTGGACTTAGCGGCCGACTTTTATGTCAAAAAGACCAAAGACTGGCTGGTGACGGCGCCGGTGCTAGCGACTACAGGAACGCTGCCACCCTTTATCAATGGTGGCGATGTGAAAAATACCGGAGTCGAACTCGGACTCAATTGGTCGGATAAGGTAAACGAATTCAAGTACCGTTTTGGTGTCAATGGGGCATATAACAAAAATAAAGTTGGTCAGATCCCAACCGAAGACGGTATTATCCATGGTCAAACAGCGATGTTATACGACAATTCAGAGGAATTTTACCGCGCGGCAAATGGCCTGCCTATTGGTTATTTCTGGGGCTATAAGAGCGATGGTCTTTTCCAGAACCAGACCGAAATTGATGCCTGGAAAAATGCCGGAAAGGGCATTCTTCAAGCGGACGTCAAACCCGGTGATGTAAAATATGTGGATCAGAATAGTGACGGGATCATCAATGCCGCGGACAAGACCAATCTAGGGGTAGGTATGCCTAATTTTACCTATGGATTTAACATTGGACTAGATTACAAAGGATTTGATTTCTCGGTCAATGCTTACGGTTCTTTGGGCAATAAGATCGTGCAGTCTTACCGAAATCATACCAATAAACAGGCGAACTATACCTCCCGGATCCTAGACCGTTGGACGGGCGAAGGTACTTCCAATTCCATCCCGCGCGTGACTGAAACAAATGTCAACTGGCAGTTTTCGGACTTATACATTCAGGATGGCGATTTCCTACGGATCAGCAATGTAACCCTGGGTTATGACCTTTCAAAACTGATCGGGTGGAAATACGCCAATCAGATCCGTTTCTATCTGCAGGGCCAGAATCTCTTCACTTTTACCAAATACGACGGCATGGATCCGGAAATCGGTTATGGTACGGACGGTTGGGTATCGGGCATTGACCTGGGCTATTACCCTAGACCACGGACTGTATTATTTGGTTTAAATGTTAAATTCTAAAATTGAGAAATCATGAAAAAAATAAACTATATCTCATATCCCATGTTGTTGGGATCCCTTTTATTGGGTTCCTGTTCGTCCAGTTTCCTGGATGTTGAACCTATGACAAGTGTTCTAGAGAGCAATTTTTATAAAACAATAGCAGATGCCGAAATGGCTTTGATCGGTTGTTATGACGGCTACCAACGGACCACCTCTAACGGTAGCCAAGCTTTTTATATCACCTCCGAAGTTGCCTCGGACAACTGTTTTGGAGGTACCGGGACAACAGATGGTCGCGCTTTTCAGGCAATAGACCGTTTTGATATTGGACAGTCCCAATCGGACAACAATATTTTCGATGGCACCTGGTCGGATTACTATTCAGGTATTTTTAGATGTAATACGCTGCTGGGAAAATTGGATGGCACAGATTTCTCGGGGAATACAACGGTACGCGCACGGATCGAAGGTGAAACACGGTTCCTGCGGGCGCTCCTGTACTTCGATCTCGTTCGCCTCTTCGAAAATATACCATTGCTTACCAGTCCGACAAGCGATAATATCCCGCAGTCGGATCCCAAGGAAATCTATAAGCTGATTGTTTCGGACCTTAAATTTGCCGCAAGTAGCATCCCAGCGAATGCTTATCCAAAATCGGCCGCTGCAACCAACGACGGCCGGGCAACGCCTTTTGCTGCAAAAGCACTACTGGCAAGGGTTTATCTATTTTATTCAGGCTATTATGCCGCTGAAGATATCGGCATCTCCAAAGCCGAAGCGCTAGCGGGATTGGAAGAGATAATCAAAAGCGGCCAATTTGCTCTGGTCGCTGATTTTAAAAATCTATGGCCAGCAGCGAGTTATATTCCTAACGCCGCGGACAATACATTGGATATTTCCAAATATGCGGGCAAAGGAAATTCGGAAGTGGTATTTGCACAGAAATTTAACAATACATCAGATTACGAAGGTCATATAGATGGCAACCGCTGGGTCGTTTTCCTGGGCTTGAGAGGTAAGAATTGGTCGCCTTATGGCCAGGGATGGGGAGCATGTACCGTGAGCAAAAGTTTCTTCCATACCTTTGATAACAATGACACCAGAAAGACAGCTTCAATCATAGACATCAGCGGCGAGAAAATCCCTGATTTTGATCTGAAAGACCAGCGTGAATACACAGGATACGCCATCAAAAAATATGCACCAACAGCATTGCCGGATGGCACCACAAATACCGGTGGCGATAAGGATATGCAGTTGTCACAGGATCAGGATTACTTTGTAATCCGTTATGCGGACGTTTTGCTAATGGCAGCTGAATTGGGCTCATCTAATGCGCAGCAGTATTTTGACCAGGTGCGCAAACGGGCCTATAAAACGAATTTCGTAGCATTGCCCGTCTCAAAAAGTAATATCCTGAAAGAGCGGAATTTTGAATTTGCCTTTGAAGGTATCCGCTACTGGGATGTGCTGCGCCTGGGTCTTAATAATGCTGCCGCTATACTGGAAACATCCGAAGACGTACTTAGCGGATCGGCGCCCGATAAGGTCATTGTGACAAAAAATAAATTTTTGACCACACGGGGATTTATGCAGATCCCGAATAAGCAAATCACCCTTTCAAACGGTGTACTGAAACAGAACGCCGGATGGAATTAATAAAAAGTACCGATCAATGATCGCTTGGTTTAACGATATAAATCTATACAAATGAAAAAGATAATAAGCTATGCCATTGGCCTCTTTGCGCTGATGACCACGGTTGGGGCTTGTTCTCCGGAAAAATATGCATTGGGGGAGGTCGACATCAGTCCAGCACAGCTGGCCGAAGGAAAATCCTATACCGTGGAGCACGACGCCAATAATCCGAATATTGTTTATTTAACAAGTTTAATGGATCCCAAATACACGCCTTTATGGGAACACCCGCAGGGTCGCAGCCAGAATAAAAAGGTCACGTTGAAGATGCCTTTTCCGGGGGAATATAGCATCAGGTTTGGTATTGAAACCCGTGGTGGTATGGTCTATGGCGAGCCTGTAACGTTCAAGATTGACGAGATGTACGCCGAATTTATCAGTGACGAGACCTGGACTTTATTGAGCGGCGGCGCGGGAAAAGAAAAAACCTGGTACCTGGATTTGGACGCAAAGGGAGTCTCCCGTTATTTTAAAGGACCCATGTATTTTTATGGCACTGGCGACTGGTGGGGAACGATAAACAAGACCGGCGAACCATTGAACAACGACAGCTGGAGCTGGGAGCCAGATTGGAAAGGCAATAGCTGGTTGATGCCGGCGGGCGATTATGGCAGCATGACCTTCGACCTCAAAGGTGGCGCAAATGTAAATGTAAATCATGCCATGCTGGGTAAAGTGCAGAAGGGGGTGTTTAATATCGACACGGAGAAGAAAACCATGCGCTTGACCGGGGCGTCGCCGTTGCATGGCAAGCCGCAGGATGGGATCGTGGTCGATTGGGGTGACGTACGTATTATGTCACTGACGCAGAACACGATGCAACTGGCTGTATTAAGGGATCCTGTACTTTCGAATGACGGAGCGGCCATGCTGACCTTCAATTTTATTAGTAAGGAGTATAAAGAAATTTTAGGCCAAGCGGTATCGGATTCCCAAGCAAGATAGGAGGCAGCACATGAATAGGAATAAATTAACTTTTTTGCATAGGATATGCATGGCCTTGGCTAACTATTGCTGCCTGCTGCTATTCTTGACGGTACCGAGCTATGCGCAGACAGGATTTAAAAATCCGGTTATCCGTGGATTTAACCCAGATCCGAGTATCTGTCGCGTGGGCGATGACTATTACCTCGTGACCTCCTCCTTCGAGTATTTCCCAGGGCTTCCGATCTATCATAGTAAGGACCTAGTCAACTGGAAGCAGGTGGGGCACTGCCTGAACCGGGCGTCGCAGCTGAATCTCAAAGGGGTGAGTTCGTCCGGCGGGCTATTCGCACCATCAATACGCTATCACGATGGTCTATTCTATGTGATCTGTACCAATGTATCAGATAAGGGTAACTTTTATTGTACAACAAAAAATCCGGCTGGTCTCTGGAGCGATCCAATCTGGGTGGATATCAAAAGCATAGATCCGGACATCTTCTGGGATGAGGATGGTAAAAGCTATTTTGTGACTCAGGGGGACGAAGGTATCCGTGTGACCGCCATTGACTTGAGTACCGGCAAATTGACCTCAGCGGAAAAAGTAGTCTGGGCTGGTACAGGGGGGCGATTCCCCGAAGCACCCCATATCTACAAAAAAGACGGTTACTATTACCTACTATTGGGCGAAGGCGGCACAGAATATGCCCACAGCGCTAGTATTGGGCGGAGTCGCTCTATCTGGGGACCTTACGAATCCTGTCCACTCAACCCGATTCTATCCCATTCCAACCGTTTGGGACAGGGAAATCCCATTCAAGGGGTGGGTCATGCAGACCTGGTCCAGGCCGTTGATGGCTCCTGGTGGACTGTATTCTTGGGATTCCGTGTGACACAACAGTATAGCTATTACCATATACTGGGACGCGAGACATTCTTGGCACCGGTAAGCTGGCCCAAAGATGGCTGGCCACAAATCAACGGCAACGGAAAGGTCCAATTAGATATGGCTGTAAAAACCCCTCCAGCTGTGTCGGTGGCAGCCCCCGCACAGCGCGATGATTTCACTGCTGCACAATTGGGCTTGCCATGGCAATATCTGCGCAATCCCGACTCATCAAAGTACTCTTTGACCGAACGCCGCGGAAGCCTCTGCCTGTATACAAGTCCGATTTCATTAAACGAAACGGAATCGCCCTCCTTTATCGGTCGTAGACAGACCGAACACGACTTTCAGGCCGGCGTAAAACTTGAACTTGTCGCAAACGCCGATCGGGAAGAAGCTGGTATAACACTGTATCAGAACAATTCACACCATTAAGACTTCTTTCTCAGCCGCAAGGGAGGAACCTATATGCTGCAGCTGCGTGCAAAGGTAGGTTCCCTGCATTATATCGCGGCTGAAAAGGAAGTTGCGGGCAGCAAGGTAGAATTGCGTATCAGCGGAACGCCGTTGACGTACGCCTTTGCTTTTAAAGATGCAAAATCCAGTGGCTACAGCAAGTTGGCCAGCTTGGATACCCGTTATTTGAGTACCGAAGTAGCGGGCGGTTTTACGGGGGTAATGATCGGTCTGTATGCTAGCTCCAACGGGCAGACGACCAAAGCGAAAGTATTTTTTGACTGGTTTGATTATCAGCTATCTTCTTAACTTATGGAGCCATATAATTGCTATAATATTCTGCTGAAACTACTTTTATATAACAGGTATGGCCGACTACTGACTACAGTGGCAATTTGGCTGTTAATGACAGTACCCCTGATCGGACAATCCCGGCAGGAAACTATTTTTAATACCGGCTGGTGGTTTAAACTTGACAGCATCGGGCAACATAATCATATACGGGACGGTAATAACTGGCGTCTGCTTGATCTACCGCACGACTGGAGCATCGAGATGCCTTTCCGAGCACACAGCCCCGCAGGTAGTGGGGCAGCTTATCTGGACGGTGGGGTCGGATGGTACCAAAAATCGTTTAAGCTGAGCAAGTCGGATAAAGCCCAACGGGTATTTATCAACTTCGAAGGTGTGTATGAGAACAGCGAAGTCTGGATCAATGGGCATCCGCTTGGGAAACGGCCAAACGGCTATATCGGATTTGAATATGAACTTTCGCCGTATTTACGTTGGGATGGCAAGGAAAATCTGCTTTCAGTCAAAGTGGACAACCATAAGCAGCCCAACTCTCGGTTCTATTCGGGCTCGGGGATCTATCGCGATGTGCGGTTGGTGATCCGTAATCCGGTCAGTATAGCCACAAACAGCACATTTGTTCAAGCTAGACAGCTCAGTGAAAAACGTGCTGTTGTCAGCCTGTCACTTGATATAGAACAAATCCCTCAGCAGACCAGAACACTTTCCCTGCGGACACAGCTGGTATCGCCCAAAGGTGTAGTAGTCGCCACTGAACAACATGTACTCGGCAAACGCGGACCAGGTGTCTATCCTTTCCAGCAGGAAATCATATTGGATAACCCGCTTTTGTGGGGAATAGAGACACCCCATCAGTATACTGCCCAAGTGCAGCTTCTGGCGGACGACCAAGTCCTGGATGAGCAGGACACCAAATTTGGCTTGCGCAATTTTAGCTTTGACCAGCAGCAGGGATTTATCCTGAACGGCAAGCGCCTCAAAATCCGCGGTGTCTGCCTGCATAGTGATCTTGGTGCCCTGGGAATGGCTTTTAACCGATCTGCAGCGTTACGGCAGCTGCGGATATTGAAAACAATGGGCGTCAACGGTATACGTACTTCCCATAATCCCGCAGCGCCGGCATTTTTGGATCTCTGTGACAGTTTGGGCTTTATTGTGATGAGTGAAACTTTTGATGTCTGGAAAGGGCATAAGAATCCCTTTGATTACCATTTGTATTGGGATCAATGGTTTCACCGGGATTTTGCCGACCAAGTTAAACGCGACCGGAACCATCCCTCGCTGTTTATCTGGTGCCTGGGCAATGAAGCACAGGAACAGTGGCATTCCAAAGCGGATGGTGCAGCGATTCCCAAGGCTTTAGCAGCAATTGTCGACAGCCTTGATGGTACCCGCCCGACAACCATTGCCAACAATGAAATGTCAAAAGAAAATCCTGTATTAATGAGTTCCGCCGTGGATATTATGGGCTACAATTATAACCATCAGAAATGGGCCAGTTTTACGACAGATCATCCAGGAAAGAAGTTTATCGTAACTGAAAGCACATCCGCACTGGAAAGCCGGGGCCAATATGATCTCGTACCTTACGATTCCATCCGAATGTGGCCTGAGCGATGGGATATCCCTTTCAACGGTGGCAATGGGGATAAAGCCATCTCAGCATACGACAACGTCTATACCCCCTGGGGATCGAGCCATCAGACTAGTCTACGCTTAATGGAACAGTATGATCATATTGCTGGAATGTACGTGTGGACAGGATTTGATTACCTTGGCGAACCAACGCCTTATACCTGGCCTGCACGGAGTTCGTATTTCGGGATCGTGGATTTAGCAGGGTTCCCGAAAGATGTCTATTACCTGTACCAAAGCGTCTGGACCGACAAGCCTGTCCTGCATGTGTTGCCACATTGGAACTGGAAACAGGGGGATAAGATTGATGTGGTGGTTTATTATAATCAGGCAGACCGTGTGGAACTATACCTAAACGGAAAAAAAATCCGTGAACAGTCCAGAGATACCAGCCGTTATGACCTTGTTTTTAAGGCGGTTGATTTTGAAGCTGGTGCACTTGAAGTGATTTCCTATCGGGGTCGCCAAAAGGTATTGAGCAAAATTGTCCGTACGGCAGGAAAGCCTTATCGGATAGAATTGTCAACCGAAAAATCCACACCTAATATGGTGGGCAATGAACTAACTTACGTACATGCCTATGTGCTGGACGAGCAGGGTACCATCGTGCCAGATTCAGCACATGATATTAGGTTTTTCCTTGAAGGAGAAGACGCAAGGATCGTGGCTACCGACAATGGCAATACAACTGATCTCAGGAGTTTTCAGTCGGCCTCACGGCAGGCATTTCATGGAAAAGCACTGGCCATCATCGCTATTAAAAATAAGGGAAAAATTGTTATTGTAAGAGCTGAAAGTAAAGGGCTTGTATCAGGGGAATTACAAATTGAAACAAAGTAGCAAAGCATCTAATTGGAGTATTAATTCTGCAAAAGAATGCGGGTTCAAATCATCACTAAGGTCATAAAGGAGATAGTGGACAATCAAAACCAGCGAGGATTTATCCATGCTTATTTTTTGCGTTCAGCTGTATGTATGTGAGGGTATCCAACGAGCGACCTTCGATACAATGTATAATCTAAGAAGGGCGGTATAGTTTATACTGCCCTTCTCGATTTTTATCACATAATGATCTCTTGTCGTTTTTCAGGCTATGGCAGTGTCGTAAGATCTATTGTAGGCGCAGCATTCCCATTGGTTACGGTAAACATAGTACCCGGGCTGACCACTGTATTGAAAAAACCACCATTTTTAAGGAAGAAACTATTTCCATTGCTGCCGCCCATGGCGTCGATGCGTTGGTTGCTGGAATAGGTTCCATCCACTGTAAATTTGGCCTGAACCACCGGCATCCATGTGCCCGAAGCTGTCCGTACCCATTGATTTTTATAATCTGCTGAGCGTCCAAGGTAACCGTTATCTGCATTAAAGTTTTCAAGGAAGCTATGGAAGTTGGTCAGATAAGTGGATATCTTGGGTCTTTTCCAGCTCGCAACCAGTACCCAGTTGTTGACCGAAGGGTCATTGAACCAAGCGGTAAAATCGGTGGCACCATTCCCATCAGGTTCTCCTTTAAGCAAGAATTTGTAGCTCTTGCCGCTTGTCCAACTATATTTCATATAACTCTGTCCACCAGAACCCTCGCCACCAAACTCGCCGGTCGTGGTGTTAGCTCCTTTGCGGTTGAGTGTAATGCGATCTTCAACAGGTATTTCAGCTGGATTGTCCGTGCTATAAGGGCTCCATACCGAAAACAGTACACGGCGCTCCGTAGCCGAATTGACCTGCATACCAAAATACCCTTGACCGAATCCATTGGCCATAAAGTATGACCCAATTTTATCTTCGCCAGTAGGGACATTGATCTCACTATAATAATAGGAGACCTGCTGGCTGGTCGGTACGGTGTACCCTAAGTGACAGGAAGGCCCTCGTCTTGACCAATAGTAGGTATTGTCGATATTATTGTCACTGTAGATCGCAGTACCTGTTGTCGCTGATCCGCTCAAAATAAGATGGGAAACATCGGCAAAGTAACCACCGGTTTTGGAAACTCCCTGCAGATCCATTTTAACATAACCACCAGCATTGACTGTATAGTTACCCACGGTATAATCCTTTACCGTGCCGCCCTTGAGGCTCAGTTGCTTGCTCACACCGTTGATGGTCAACTTGACCACGCTGCTGTCGCCATTGGGCAATACTTTGGCACGGATTTTCACACTTAATGTTCCTCCTTGTGGCAATTTAGCATAGGTACTCACAATGCTATTGGCATTGGTCCAGTTGGCTAAGCCGTTGCTATTGATGACTTCTGCTGCGCCGGAGGGTGCTGCAGTAACGAAGGCATTGCCACCTAGCGGAACTTCATAGCCGTTGGGACCTGGGGTGGCCGCCCGCAAGGACAGTTTTTCCTCTGCCTCTGATTTAACAATAGTTTTTTGACAGGAAACAAAACAGATCAGTGCCGCACCGAGCAATGCCGCAAATTTAATTTTTCTCATAATTTATCTTTAATTGTTTACTATTAATTTATCAAAAAACTTACATGCTACGAAAAGAAATTAAACGCAATCGATTGTGCTATTTAATTCTGTAACAAGTTCTGCACTTTTGCGGCAATTTACAACGGCTTGACATTTGAACCGATTCTTGAACCACCAATTTTTGTATATTGCATTAACCGCTTATTACCCCAAATTTGAACAGATATAATTACACTTTAGTACAAACACAGCTCTTAGAAATGGAACTAAAAATCAGACAAGCACAGGAGAATGAAATCGATGTATTACTAGAATTTGAACAGGGCATTGTTGCAGCCGAGCGCCCCTATGACGAAACCTTAAAGGATGGAAAATTTCATTATTATGATCTGCTGGAATTAATAAAATCAACGGAAGCAGAGGTACTGGTTGCTGCAACCGGCGATCAGATCGTCGGATCGGGCTATGCCAAAATAGTCGACGCCAAACCTTATCAAAAGTATGCGAAATATGTCCATTTGGGATTTATGTATGTCAGGCCTGAATATCGTGGTCAGGGTATTAATAAATTGATTCTGGAGGCATTAACAAGCTGGGCAAAGGAACGAAAGATTTCTGAAGTCAGGCTTCAGGTTTATGATCAGAATGAAAGTGCAAAAAAAGCATATAGCAAAGCAGGGTTTAAGCCCAATTTATTGGAAATGAGAATAGAGATTTAGTTTTTTAAACAATGAAAGGCTCAACATTAAAAGCTATCTGGAGCGAATAGCGCTGTCGGAAGCTGTTTCTGGAGATCTGGAAACTTTGAAAAAGCTTACGCAGGCGCATCCAAAGCATATTCCTTTGAAAATATAGATTTATTTACGGGCATTGTCCAAGCAATAGATACAGCGGATATTTTCCATAAGCTGGTCACTATCCGTAATAATGATGGCGACAAGAAAAGTAGTCAAATTACGATCGAAGAAGAGCTGCAGTCTGTTTTGATAAACTACTTTAAGCTAGATACAACATCTCCCTTATTAACAACACTCTATACCAAGCTTAATGCAATTCAAAGTAGCTTTCAGGTTACACAGTAGGGGATTTGCACAAAGGTTAAGCACGCAGCAGGGACAACCGTGTTGTCTCTGCTGCGTGTAGAATAATGGATAGCTTATCATTATTTTTCTTGCACCTCTATTTAGATTTATTCAAAATAATGATATATTTGGGCCGTTATTATTTTGAATTTATTCGGTACCATAATCATCTATCAGACCGCTACAAGAAATGAAAGTTAATCCATCTAAGCTCACAGTCGCGTTATTATCTTGTTCTTTTTCGTTATACCCATTAGTCTCCGCAGGGTCAGCAATTAGCAGCATAATCCCTTTATACAATTCGGTTCTCAATACACAACAAAAGGGTTCGATCTCAGGTCGGGTGGTCAATGCACAAGGTATTCCTTTGTCAAATGTGCATGTTCAGCTACATGGGGCAAAGAGCACCAAGTCTGACAACGATGGTTATTTCAGATTAGCCGATATTGATTATGGTAGATACCATTTGACATTAAGCTCCGTGGGGTTTGGCAAGCTATCTCAAGATATTGAATTGCGCGAAGGGAAACTTGATTTAGAGCCCATTATATTGACCGCTGAACAACAGAGTTTGGATGAGGTTGTGGTGACAGCAAGTCGATTAGCGGAACATATTGATGAGGTACCCTCATCGATCACCTATATCGGTGGTAAGGCGCTCGATCAGCAACGACAGATCAACGATAACCTACCATCCATCTTGATGCAGAAGGTGCCCAGCATTTCACCCAGTGAAGAAAGCCAAAATAACTTTATAGCAAAAATTCGTGGGCGCAATTTTTTGGTATTGATTGACGGTATTCCACAGTCTACTCCTTTACGCAACGGTGGGCGCGACTTGCGGACGATCGATGCCAGTGCAATCGATCACATCGAGGTTATTAATGGTGCTACTGCGATGTATGGTAACGGAGCCGCGGGAGGTGTGATAAACTACATTACCAAAAAACCGCAGAAAGGTAAAAAACTGAGTTCGTCAACCTATCTCAATAATTCATTGAATCTGGTAAAGCCGAGCGAAACTTATGCGTACAACATCGCTCAGGTATTTTCAGGACAGTTAGACAAATGGGATTATGTTATTCAGGGTAAAGCTGGGCGTACCGGTGTGATTCGGAACTCCGATGGGGCTGTTGCCAGTCCATTCTATGGACTGGGTGAGTCAGACTCTTATAATGTCCTCGCCAAAATTGGATATCAAATAGCTCCTGACCATCATGTTGAATTTATGGGTAATTATTATCGTAGTTTACAGGACAGTAAATATGTCGGTACCAAGGGCGATTTCGGCAAATCTCCTGCTATTGGCATCCCTTCTGATACCATCATTAACGGTGGCACCCCTTATAATAAAGCATTTCATTTAAAGTACGATGGTCAATATGGAAAGACGGCAGCAAATTTGAGCTTGTACTATGAGGATATGAATACGGTCTTTGAAACTTACAACCAAAATTATTCTGACCACAAAGGAGCAAGGTTAAATTTTAATACACCTTTTCAGCTGGGTGCATCGACCAGCATGTCTCTGATCTACGGAGCCGATTTTCTGAAGGATCATACCGTACAGAAAACCATGAAAGATGATCTGGTCACACCAGATATGAATATGAACAATATCGCGTTTTACTTGCAGAGTAAATTGAACATCGGTGCTGATTGGATTCTAAAAGGCGGGGTGCGCTATGAAAATATCCGGTTTAAGGTGGGTGATCTGACCAAAAATGGCAAACTAACTGCTGGCGAAAATAATAATTCAGATGCCTTTGTATTTAATATCGCTACGCGGTACAATAAGTATAGTTACGCGCAACCTTTTGCTTCCTTTTCACAAGGATATTCTATCGGCGATGTCGGACTTATTCTGCGCAATGGTGTGCCATTGAGCCAAATTGATCCTAAGCCTGTTGTGGTCAATAATTTCGAATTGGGTGTAAATGGCAAGATGGATATATGGGACTACCAGGTGACAGGGTATTATAGTACGTCTAAGAAAGGGACCACTTTCGCGGAGACTTCTACGCCGGGCAATTACGAACTGAGCCAAGTACCACAACGCATTTATGGTATTGAGTTTGTCGGAAACGTAAAACCCGTTCGATGGTTATCATTGGGTACTGTGCTTGGCTATATGGATGGACGTCAAGATCTGAAAAATGAAGGCAGCTACAAAGATAAATTAGACAACTCCATTATTTCTCCGTTCAAGATTAATCTAAATGCCGATTTCAAGTTAACGGATCAATGGAATGTGTATTTGCAATACCTTCATTTGGGTGGGCGGGACGTATTTCCTACCTCAGAATATAATTATGGAAAATACCCGATTTCCGGTTATAATCTTGTTGATTTCCAAACGCGATACAAATATCAGAAATTTACCTTTTTATTCTCCATCAACAATTTATTCAATGCCGATTATTATCCCATCCATGCCGAAGTACGTGGTGCAACCAATGAGGGTCGCTATTACATCAAGGGAACTGGCACTATGGCAAATTTAGGGGTACAGCTTGACCTCTAGGTCTACGCTTTTTTCTGGGAGTTGTCTTTTTACTGCTCTTGTTGAGCCATATCCACAGACCGGTTATGGGGAGGCTGGCCGCTAGGCAAACCGCTAAAAACACGACAATTTTTGAAGGAAGGCCAAATACGGAACCAACGTGAATGGGCTTGACCATCTTTCGCATTTGCTCGGCCAAAGGCAACTTGTTCATGGGTTTGTTTTTAATGAGCTTACCAGATCTACTGTCGAAATAAGCCTGATTGATCTGCAACAGTGCGCCAGCAAATGATTCTTTTGTCAATGAAAAAGCTAGATTTCCTTGATCCGGAAATGTCATTAGTATATTTCCAGGATTAGGATAAAGGTTGTTAATCTGCTGATACATTGCCTCAAGCGGCGAAAAGCCATCAGGAATTTCCAATGTTGGATTTTTTACTTTTTCTTTTATCGTCTTGACACCTGCACCAAATAGTCTAAAAAACTGCTTATTGTACCAGTCAAAGCTCCAGGTTAAACCTGTTAGGGTAAAAATTAGGAGGAACAATGCCGCATAGAATCCTCCCACAGCGTGAAAATCCCATACTTTTCTTTTGGTAGAAGCTGACATGTTAATTTTAAAACGTTGCTTGAGCAGGAGTTTATTTTTGGGCCACCATAGATAAATCCCGCTTATCGCAAGAAATAGGGTCGCAATGGCAGAAATCCCCGTAATGGTAGCTCCAATTTTGTCGATCAAAAGAAAGCGATGGATGTCCAATACTTTTTGAAAAAAACGCTCCGCCTGTGCTCCTTTAGACAAGACCTCACCCGTATAAGGGTTGATATAGGCATACCAATATTTTTCTTTTTTTGAGCCATATTGAACCCGATAACTCCTTGAGGGATCAGCGAAGATTTCTATACGAAAAAGCCTTTTATTCGGAAAAATATTTCTTGCCTCTGATACAACCGCATCAAGAGGTAGACGTTTTTCTAGGACAACAACCCGCTGTTCTTTAGGCCATAGCAAAGGCGTCAGTTCCTTCTCAAAACTCAGGAGCATACCTGTAACACAAACGGTCAAAAAAATGAGACCAAAAAGCAATCCGATATAGAGATGTAGTTGTTGAAATACCTTTTTTAGACTGTTTTTTTTGGTCGTCTTATTTGCCATTGCTTTCGATAAAGTATGATAATGGGACAAAAGTACAGTATTATTAGTAATAATTCTAAACAAGAGAGATGAATTCGCATAAATATCAGGCTAGCGTTATCTATATTATTTATCTATCGTCCAGCAACCGAATGCTGAAACACAGTATAGTAGATGTAGGTATGGAGAAAATGGTAGTAGAAACCATGATATAAGTGTTAGCGATTCAAGGGTGCGGGAACGACATGGGAAAACGTTTCTTTGCAATTGTTCAACGAATCGTAATTTTCTGTTCACGGATTTTAAACAGGAGGTTATGGATATTGTCGAATCGCTTATTTTTATTTCGAAAATTTATATAGATGAAAATAATTTGGATATGCATTCAATGGTTAGTGGTTGCCACCTTCATCGTCGTGTTCGTTTTTGTATTCAACAGTTACCGCTATCTGCTCTATGCCTTGATATGTTCTTCCGTGCTCTATTTTCCATTGACAAAAATAATTGCCAGCAAATTAAGCAATCCAGATGGTAGCAAGAGGGTTCGATATGATGTCAACGGAAAACGTGTAACAATGCAAATGAGCAAGTTTACCACCTTTGTCGTTTTATTGGTCGGTGTTTATGTTGTACTGGTTTCCGTCTTTTCCGTAAGTCCGCATTTGGAGCGGAAAGAGTTTATAGTCACGCATCCGAACTGGATCGCGGTAACACCTTCCATCCGAAACCTTGCCTGTAACATTCAACGCGGGAAGACAAAATACGCGTATCTCGATTTGGAATACCAGTTTACTGCCGGCAAACATTCGTATTCAAAAAAAATGGATAAGGTAGAAAAGTTGTATTCCTTTTTTCCAATTATCGGTCAGCGACGTTTTGAAGAAATGCGGATTGAATTGTTAGACAGAGCAACCAAAAAAAATGTAGCTAAAGAATACTTATTGTTTTATAATCCTAACGATCCAGAACAGCAAAAGTTTTTTCTAGCTAACGATAATTTCTATCCGCAGGGATCATGGCTGTACAATATATTGTTTGTGTATTGCATCCTATTTTTAGTCATTGTAATTATAGCCTTTTTGTTTAAAATAAGACCATAATAGTAGCATGAAAAATCAAATTATGTAGGTATGAAAAAATGCTTAATATTGCTTGCAATTTTTCCTTTTATTAGCTGTAATGGACAAAATAGGCCCCATACAAATGAGTTTGTAAACAGTTCAGATCTGAACGGGAAAGTGTGGCATGTCGGTAAAAGCCGTGTAATGAATAAACGTGGCGGGATTATCTTTTCCGATGATGTCTATTTACATTTTTTGGACAAAGACAGTATTCAAATGACATACTCCCGGTATTCTCCAAGCATTGGTCTTAGTACCATGAGGACAAATGGAATTTACCGAGTTGGCAGAAAAAACGAAGTTTCTATTGTTTTCTCTGAACGAAAGGACGCTTTTGGACGTAGTCGAGTTTCAATAGGTGGAAAAGAAGTACAGTTTTCACTATATGCAATGTGTTCTGTCAGAAATTCCAATGAGTCAGCATTCGATATTACCTCATTACAGCAAATTAAAACGTATCATTTTAAAATCGGCAAATATGTGACGAATGGTGATTTTATGGCGGAGCTTACCTTGTTGGACGACAAACAGGCAGTCTATCCTTTCGGAACTTACACGTTTGACAATAATAAAACGGCAAAGCAAGAATAATCAGGGCGACATTGCCTTTTTGTTTTTTCGGGCTTCTTTCAACATCCAATGGACTATATTGATCATTAAAAAAGCGTTTTCCTGACGGGGAAACGCTACCAAAACTAATGAAATGATCAAGATAAACCTAGCAGCAAAGCTAATTGAGCTTTCGTATTTTTCTGGTCAATAAAAGAGATCTGGTATCCGCAATGGACCTCCGAAGGAGATTCGTTAGAATTTCGTAAATTACTGATTTGAGGGACAGCTTAAAAGGAGCTAAGGAACACTCGATTAATTGATAAGGGGAGGAAAAAAAAAAGTGCAACAGATATCTGTTACACTTTCTTAGAAGATGCGCCATGCAACTTCGAGATTGAGTATTCTACTTAATTAAGCGATACGTACATTAGTTGCGTTAACGCCTTTTTTTCCGTTTTCCAAATCAAATGTTACGCTATCATTTTCGCGTACTTCATTGATTAGACCGGTAACATGTACGAAAATGTCTTCACCACCATCAGCTGGTGTAATAAAACCGAAACCTTTTGTCTGATTAAAGAATTTTACTGTTCCTTCTTGCATTGTATTATATATTAGTATTAAATTATTCATTATTAAACCCATCGAAAAGATACTGCTATCCCTGCAATGATAAATCCATTTGTTCGCAAGAAATGATGTTTTGTATTTTAATGGGCTTGGGTTTATGCAAGTTCAAAAAAGGTACTTCACCTATTATTTTGACAACAAAATTAGCTTCTGGAAATGCAAAAACTGAGCGGAAAGGGATACCTGACGATTTCAGAAAAGCAAAGGCGGAGCCTGATTATGTTACAAGTATAGGTATAAAATATTGATATATAATAGGTTTTACTTTTTTATTTTTAGAATAAATTCAATTATAGCCTTTACAAAGCATTAAAGCCCTTTTATGCGATAATTTTTCTTGTTCAAGAAAATACACTATTCGACTTATTTATCTTGCTTTAAATGGGATCTGAATCTTGATCAAAATATCGTTATTTTCCTACTGCAAATGCATATCGCCATCCATGAGCTCCAAACGATTATAGATATACGGCGGAATAACAAGTTCCTGCCGTGGCATACCGATACCGGAGTAGATACCGATGCTGAATTGTTGTAACGGCTTGCAAGCTAAATAAATCAGGTGAGAAGCTTTGGATGTGAATACTTACATTTGTATATTATTGGATTTCTTTACTGTTACTCAATTTTGGCATGTTACATTTATAGCTGTATAACAGGAGAAATTAAAAAAACAAGGGATTACATGGACTATAGCAATTCAAATTTTATCTACCTCGATTATAACGCAACAACCCCCATTGACGAACGTGTACTGCATGAAATGCTTCCATTTTTCGGGATCAATTACGCCAATCCTAGTAGTGCACATCTGTTTGGTATGACCGTACAGGATACCATCGAACAGGCAACTGAGGAAATAGCAAGCGCATTGGGTACGCAGACAAAAAATATCATCTATACTTCGGGTGCTACTGAAGCAATCAATCTGGCGATCCGGGGACTACAATTTTCTCCGCGGAAACATATCATCAGTATTGCCGTCGAGCATAAAGCTGTATTGGAAACTTGCGCTTTTATGGAGCGGATGGGATTTGAGATCTCTTATCTTACTGTAGATGAATTGGGGATGCCTGATCTAACTTTGCTGGCGGAAACCATCCGCGAAGATACCGTACTGGTCTGCTGTATGCTAGCGAATAACGAAACGGGTGTTATACTTCCAGTAAAGGAAATCACCGAAATTGTCCATCAGCACAATGCATTGGTCTTATGTGATGCAACCCAGGCAGTCGGCAAAATGCCTGTTAACCTCCAGGAGCTAGCTGTTGATTTATTGGCATTTTCGGCACATAAATTTTATGGTCCAAAGGGAATCGGAGGGCTTTATATTGCCGATCATGCAAAAAAAGAGCTACTGCCGCTAATACAGGGTGGTGGGCAGCAACAGGGATGGCGTGGTGGTACAGTCAACACGACGGGGATTATCGGAATGGCTGCAGCCCTACGCATTGCCCTAAGTGAATTGGAGCAGGAGCAGCAGCGAATAGGTACGTTAAGAGATCTGCTAGAGACCGAACTACTGTCTATCGATGGGGCATTCCGAAATGGTAGTCCTATCAATAGACTTTATAATACGACAAATATTTGTTTTCCCGGTGTGCTTTCCGAACAACTTATCATGCGGCTAGGGACAATCTCTGTGTCCAGTGGTTCGGCTTGTACAGCGGTAACTTCACGTCCCTCACATGTGCTCAAAGCGATGGGGCTCCCAGATCTCGACGCACTGTCTTCTATTCGCTTTAGCCTAGGCCGACTAAGCCATGAAGCGGAAATCTACCAAACGATCGAACGGGTTAAACAGCTCGTTCAAAAACTGAGAAATACGGACTAATGTCCTGTATTTTCCCGGACCTGAAAAACATGGAGAACCTGCGGAAATAATGCTGCAATGCTCTCGCGTACACCGTTGGGCGATCCAGGCAGTGTGAGTATCAACATACGGTCGGCAAAGCCCGAAATGCCTCTGGAGAGCATGGCCGTCTTGACACGTTGTTGTCCATACTGTCGTGCCGTCTCCATAATACCGGGTATATGCCTGGTTATATAAGGGGCCACGGTATCGGGCGTAATATCGCGATCGGAGAGACCTGTCCCGCCCGTAAAAACCAGGAGGTCTATTCCTGTTTGCTGATAGTGTTCCACACGCTCTCGTATTGCAGCAGACTCATCAGCAACCACTGCATAGGCGATATCACGTAAACCTTGTTGTTCAAGAAGTTCAAAAAGGAGCTTCCCCGAAACATCTTGCTTGTGGCCCTTAGCAACCGAATCGCTACAGACTACGACTGCGGCTTTGAGCTGTCCAACCCAGGGAAGGGATTCATTACTCTTACCACCACGTTTCTCCAGCAAGCGGATACCGCCGATTTCCACTTGTTTGTCCACAGGTTTTAGCATATCATAGATGACCAAGGCGGCGACCGAAGCACCGTGCATGGCCTCGACTTCCACACCAGTTTTATAAATCGTATGTACCTCGACCTCAATACTAATCTGTAATCCTGCTAAGGAATAGCGAATGGCGGCATACTCGACTGGTAAAGGATGGCAGTCTGGAATCATATCGCCCGTTTTTTTTATGGCGAGTAGCGCTGAAGCACGTGCAAATTCAAATATATCACCTTTAGGAATCTGCCTTTGCTCGATCAGCCTGATGGTATTTTCGGATGAAACATTTACCGTAGCCTCTGCAATAGCCTTCCGTAGGGTGGCACTTTTATGTGTAATATCGACCATGTTATGTGTTAGTTTTCCATTGATGGGTATCGTCTTCAAATATTTCTTTGCCCCAGATGGGCATTTCTTTTTTAATACGTTCTACAAGCTCCCCACAGGCATCCATAGCTGCCTGCCGATGTGCTGAAGAAGTAAAAACAAAAAAGCAGATTTCACCGACCTGAACGAGCCCCTCACTGTGATAGACATGCATACAGGTCAAGGAGTATTTGTCGAAAACTGCTTCATGGATCTCCGCCATCTTTGCCAAGGCCAGTTCCCGGTTGATGCTGTAGTCAATAGACCGAACAGTCTTTCCTTCCACCTGATCGGCCCGGATCTGTCCCAGAAAGATACTATGGGCACCTATTTCGGATTTACTGCCATGCATTACAATAGTTGATGCAATCTGTTCAGGAGCAATGGGCCCCTGAATAAATATATCCTTTTTTTGTTTAGTCATTTAAATAGTTTTTTAAGGCCATCATGCCACCATCCACATGAAAAATCTGTTGGTTGCTGTTTACCTGCTCATGGAAATACTGTGCCGCCGTCAAACTTCGTTTGCCACTCTGACAGATAAAGATAACGCGTGCGCTATTGATTTGTTCCAACTGCACTGGCAATGTGGCGAGCGGAATGGAAAGATGGGGCACAGGAAGCCGTGGCAATTCGTCGATCTCCCGTACGTCGACAAGCAACATATCTGTAGCATGCCAATGCGTAATAAGTTCCGCAGCAGTGATGACCTGTATCTGTCCAATTGCCGAAGCACAAGAATTGATATAATCGAAATCTTTTAATGCCTCCAATGTTTGGGGATAGCTGCTGCTTTCGGGGGTCGCGGGAGGCACATCAAAAGTAAAAGTACTATGATCGAGTAAATTGACAGTCATCAACTTATTCATCAATACAACACCAATACCAGTCAATAATTTGATGGCTTCTGTTGCTTGTAAGATTCCTATCATACCGGGTAGCACACCCAGAACACCGGCTGCATTGCAGTCTGGTGCTTCTAATGGACTTGGAGGTTGTGGGAATAAATGCCGGTAGCTTGTCTTAATACCCTGATCATCGGCTACATTGAATACAGCGAGCTGACCTTCATATTGATAGATAGCGCCAAAAATCAATGGTTTATCGAGGAGATGGCAGGCATCGCACAATAAGTAACGCGCCGCGAAATTATCTGTGCAATCCAAGATGACATCGTATGACTGAAGCAGTTCAGCAGCATTTGTAGACTTCAGTTGCTCCACCCAATACGTAATTTCGATATCAGGGTTCTGCAGCCGCAGTTTACGGGCAGCGACCTCAGCTTTGGCCTGACCAATATCAGCCGTATCGTATAACACCTGCCGATGCAGATTGCTCAGGTCAATCCGGTCATCATCTATAATACCGATGTGACCGACTCCGGCAGCGGTGAGGTATTGTAGGACCGGGCAGCCCAGCCCTCCAGCACCTACGACAAGCAGGCGTGCTGCCTGTAATTTTTGTTGGCCCACTTCACCAAACCCTTGTAGCACATAATGCCTTGCATAACGCTCATTCCGCATGTTTATCCTCCTGAATAGGGTGGCATCAAAGCCACGACGTCATTTTCCTGCAATACGACAGGTTTATTGATAATTGTATTATTGACAGCAATCAGCAGCTTACGATGGCTAAGTGCTGTATGCTGACTTGATAATATCGTCAGGAGCTCTTCGGTATCAGCTGCTGTGGTATAAAATTCCTTCTCCAGAATGTCTGTCAAAGCTCCAAATGTCTTTACCTGTACTTTCATTGTCCGATACGTCTAATGTGTATATTACGTAAGCCTTTTACATAGCGTCTGCCCGTGGCAAGGTCTGCGGTCGAAAGCAGCGCAAAAGGATCTTTTTCTTTACCATTGCTGGCCTGTTCAATATTGGTTACCAGTAAGGCCTGGTTACCAATTGCCGTATTGAACAACTCGTTCCATGAAAATACAACCTTATAGCCATCAGTGGCCTCACAGACCAGGTAGTATTCACTGAGTACCTTTGGTGATTCGGCTCCAAAAGGAATATCCTTCAGCAGATCTTTGAGCAGACCTCCCTGGATATTTTTAAGCGTAGAACGATAAGCCCCAGTATGGTTATAAATCCGGAGACTATCCACCGTATGTCCGGGAAGTTGCTTGATCTGATCCAGGCTCATGCTGGCCTGTTGCTTTCCCAAAACGGTAACAACGATACCTGAAGGTTGTTGCGCATACAGTACAATACACAAAAAGGATAAAATGAGGGTTGCAAACGTTATTTTCATACCATGAATTAAGCTGTTGTAAACAATAATTTATAGGCTGCCACCAAAAGCACGGTAGCGAGCACATATTTTAATACATCTTGATTTAATTTTTTTGCCCCCAGATATGCGCCCAATAAGCCTCCAATGAATGCCACAGCGACATAAGTCCACATATGCGCATTGAATGAGATACCCTGTGTGAGCATACCACCAAGTCCCGACAATGAATTTACAAAAATAAATGCAGCACTGATTGCTGCAGTCTGTTTTTGGTCGGTCCACTTGAGCAGGATCAAAAAGGGAGATAGAATAATCCCGCCACCAATGCCGATCATACCGGATAATAAGCCGACAACAGCACCGATTGCCAGTGCACCAAGGTTGTTGTAAGGTTTTAATTCATCTTCGGCCGGACTTCGGAAAAAGAAAAACCGAACGATCGGAAAGAGCAGCAGCAGGCCCAGTAAACGTTTGTAGAGATGATCCTCCAAGGTGATCATTCCACCAATGAAAGCCATAGGCACAGAAGCAACAGCCACCATCAGAAACAGATTACGTTTAAAATAATGACCTCTGTAATATTGTATAAAAGAGGTCAGCGACACAAAAAGGTTAAGTACCAGCGCTGTAGGTTTCATCTCCTGTGGTGCAATACCATACAGAGCCATTAGGGCCAGATAACCGCTGGCACCGCCGTGCCCAACAGCAGCATAAAGGAAAGCGAGAATAAACAGAAAAAAATAGAAGAGCTCAAAATGCATGGTTCCCTAGGTTAAAAGATGGATAAAAACTTCGTCGCCTGCGACGCAGCCATCCGAATCCTCCTCCAGGATCAACAGACAGTTGGCCTGAGCATAGGATTGTAGCCGATAAGACTCTTGTGCATGCAGAGGTTCGACGGCATGCCCATCATAGTGCGCCTTGAGGAAATGGGTCAAGCCGGGCTTTTTGCTATAAGTGCGGGTGGTATGTGTCTTGATGCAACGGTTGCGTTCGGGCAGCTGCATGATACACTCCAATGCCGCTGCAACATAGAGATAAAAGCAGGTCAAGGCGGAGGAGGGATTACCCGGTAAGCCAAAAACCAGTTTCTGCTCATGTGTACCAAAAAACAAAGGTTTACCCGGTTTTTGACGGATACGATGAAAATGTTGTTTAACACCACAGCCTTTGGCGACATCCACCACATAATCGTAATCACCAACGCTGACGCCGCCGACCAAAAGGACAACATCAGCCTTTTCCAACGCCCCCTCAAGCGCTGAATGGAGTAGGTTTTTGTCGTCGCGCACATGGCTGCTTTCCACCTTGTATATGCCCAACTGCCGTAAAGCAGCTTTGAGCTGATAGGAGTTGGATTCATAGACCTCACCATAACCGAGCGCTGTACCCGAGGATCTAAGTTCATCCCCGGTGAGAATAATATGTACAAGGGGAGCGGCATAAACCATCACTTCGGTACAGCCGATATTGGCGAGATAACCAATGGCAGCTGGGGTCATGGTCGTACCCGGGAGCATAGCGATACTGCCGGCTTCCACTTCGGATCCTGCGGGACGGACATTGTCTCCTAATGTTAGGGCGTCGTCCTGTATAAGAATTGTATTTGTTTTACTTAGCCTTACTTTCTCCTGCATCACCACCGTATCAGCCCCTAAGGGCAGTGGTGCACCGGTATAGATGCGCATAGTCTGGCCGCTATGGAGTGTCCTTGTCGTAGTCGTACCTGCAGGGATCTTATCCACAACGGGAAGTTCCAGCGCCATGTCCGCAAAGCGGAGGGCATAGCCATCCATCGAAGACTGTGCAAATCCAGGAATAGCTTGTGCAGCAATTACCGTTTGTGATAGGATGTAACCCAATGCATCTGGAAGGGCGAGCCGTTCTTCCCGTGGAGGAGGCAGGTAATGATGAATGATATCTCTAGCCTGTTGGACACCAATAAACTGATGGGGGAGGCGGAAGTAATCTTCTTGGGTATCCACATCATATTTTGCTGCTTCATAAGGAAATATGATCCGATCATCGGGATGCTGTTCTGCAAGTTTCTTTGCTCCCTGCCGATCTTCGAGCTGCATGAGGTTATCAAAGTATTTTTTATCAAAAAGAATCGGTGCCCCCCATGTTCCGGAAAAACCTGTTGCGACAATACCCTTACCGCTGCTATCGGCAAGTTGAATTAGCTGTTGGAAGACATGTTGATCCACAAAAGGCTGATCACATAAACTAATAATACACCGGTCAACTTGTGGCTGATTTTTTAAAAGATCTTTTAATCCAACAATGATAGAAGTGGATAAGCCTGCCATCCAATGTGGATTGATCGCAACACTGACCTTACTATTTTGCAGTGCTGCATGAATCGGATCGGGATAAGCGCCTATAACAACACTTACGCTGACATCCGGAACGGTCATGGCAGCTCTACTGATACGCTTCAACAAAGGTTCACCTTCAAACTCAAGCAATTGTTTGGGAAGACCAAGCCGCGAAGAATTGCCCGCCGCCAATATAATTATACCTGTTTGCTTTGTCATCCACCAATCGTTATCATACTCCGATTTTTCAGAAAATCGGTGTCTATCTGTTCAAAATTTGTCATTAACTGTCCACCAAGTTCCTTGGACTTGGACCGTATATTTTCCTGGATCAAAGGCAACACTTCGCCACCAACCCGCAAAGTTGTCAACAGATCTGTTTCGCCTTGGGAAAACAGACAGTTTTTAAGTTTACCATCCGCTGTGAGCCGTATCCGATTGCATCCCGCACAGAAGGGTGCTGTCATGGTGCTAATCAGCGCAATACGTCCTACATGATCGGCAATCGCAAATGCTCTAGCTGTATCGTGAGGGCCCGCGGAAATGGGGTCGGTAGGATAGACCTTATGAATTTGATGGAGGATATCAGTCTGTGTATACACTTGGTTGCTGGTCCATTTGTTTCCGCTGAACGGCATAAATTCGATAAAACGGATCTCTATAGGATTATTTTTGGTTAAGGCGACAAAATCGAGAATTTCATCATCGTTGACACCTTTCATGACAACCATATTGATCTTGGTGCAGATTCCATGCTGCAGGAGCAGATCAATATTGGCACGCACACGGTCAAAGTAATCTCTCCTGGTGATCTGAAAAAAACGTTCGGATCGTAAGGTATCCAGACTGATATTGATGCTTTTGAAATTCGCCGCCACAAGCTGGGGCAACATATCGTCAATCCGGATGCCATTACTGGTCATATGAAGTTCAACTGGAAGCTGGGATAAACGCTCAATAATAGCCGGAGCATCCTTCCGCACCAACGGTTCGCCCCCTGTTAGACGGATCTTGCTGATGCCCTGATCCACAAACAATTTGGCGAGTAGTTCGATCTCGTCGACCTGCATCAGCTGACCATGGGGTGTAAAATTATATTCTTCCTCCGGCATACAATAAAAGCAGCGCAGATTGCAGTTATCGGTAAGCGATATCCGTAGATAGTTGTGTATGCGACCAAATGTATCCTTGAGCATGGTATTTAACGTATTAGTGGATTTTCGGCATGTATTTTTGTTGCAAGAAACTTAAGAGAGCCACCTGATCGACCGCTTAAAACAGCCTTGATCTCAGCGATAACAGCAATTGCAATTTCGTCTGATGTTTCGGCTCCGATATCAAGACCGACAGGGCCATAAACAATCTTTTGCTGTACTGCGCTGAGTTCGATTCCAACTTGCTCCAGATCATCAAACATGCGGAGCAATTTGGTTTTCGGCCCCAACGAACCGATGTAGCTGGTCGGTGTGTGGATCAGCTCTTTAAGTAGTGTGAGGTCATAGTGATAATTATGCGTCATTAGTACAAAAACGGTCCAGGGATCTATACTTATTTTTTTTATGACCTCGTCTGCCGGGCCAATAATAACGCGGTCGGCTTTCGAAAATCGCCCCGTCGTGGCATGACTGGCCCGTCCATCCAGCACGGTAATTTCCCACCCCAATAATTTAGCCGTTTCCACAACAGGTTGTGTATCATTGCCCGCACCGGCAACGACCAGGTGTGTGGCAGGAGCGAGGTATTCAATAAGCACTTCCTTATTTTTTCCGGCTTCCTCAAAGGAAGCCAGCACAGACTGCCGTTTTGTTTTGGCTAGCCTGATGTGCTCCTTCAGTTCCGGCGATTGCGTATCTTCAAGCGGTATTTCATCTGTTAACCCGACAACAAGCAGCCGGGTTCCGCCTTGTTCTACTTGTCGGTCAATTGAAAACTGGGTAATCAATAGGGCTTCTTGTCGCTGTTGCAATAAGCCTTCCAGCCATATAATTGGATGATCGGCCTGCTGTAGATCAATATATTCGAAAAGAATATGGACAATACCGTTACATCCAAGCTGCAGTCCGATTGCTGAACCTTCTTCTGTATTGGTATCGTAACTGACAAGCCTATTTTTTCGCTGATGAATGGCCAACAGTGCTTTTTTTAACGCATCACCCTCCAAGCAGCCACCACTAATAGCACCAGTCATCTGGCCATCTTCAGTCACCAACATACGGGCGCCCGGCCTACGATATGAGGATCCCTCCACCTTGACGACCGTGGCAAGTACCATAGCGTTATCTTCGGAAGCGGCTACACGCGCAGCTAAAACAATGTCTTTGATCTCTTTCATGCATTTATGGGCAAGACGGTTTGAACGTGGATATAATGATTAAATTGAACAGCTTTCTTATTACAATGCCGTTGATCAAATTTAACGATTTACACGGTAAAAAACACGAAAACTGTAATAATGGTAAAAACATCTGTAAAATGTATAATTATTTGATTAATTTAAATAAGATTTTGCAGTAGTGAATAGGTTGAAAGCGAATACATAAGTAAAAACTTATCGTATACAACGACAAGAAATAAAACCATTAAACCGATTAAATAAAAACTTGTAAGGACAAGAAAAAAATAACGATTATGGCAAAATATTCAATTCTCGTAAACGGTAACAAGCACGATATAGATGTGTTGGACGATATGCCTTTGCTCTGGGTGCTCCGTGATATCATAGGTCTAAAGGGGACCAAATTTGGCTGTGGCAAAGCCCTTTGCGGTGCCTGTACCGTGCACCTCAATGATACAGCAATCCGATCCTGTTCATTTCCTATTTCTGCCATAGGCGATGGCAAGGTGACAACTATCGAAGGACTGTCTGAAAAGGGCGACCATCCGGTACAAGAGGCCTGGGAAAAACATATAGTCCCCCAATGTGGCTACTGTCAAACGGGACAGATTATGAATGCTGCGGCATTATTGAAAAAAAATGCAAAACCCTCGGAACAGGAGATTGAGCAGGCCATGCAGGGCAATCTCTGTCGCTGTGGCACCTATAACAGAATCAAAGCAGCCATCATGGATGCGGCCGGCACTCCGGTCACAACCGGCTAAGCCTTCACCAAAAAAGTAGAGATCGCATGAAAATATTAGCTCCTTTTCAAGAAAGAAAGTCCGAAAGGGTAGACTCGGAGATTTTTAGTGTTTCCCGGAGAGACTTTTTAAAAGCCAGTGGGCTGTTAACCGGAGGATTGGTACTCGGGGTCAGCTTTTTCAGCTGTGACGATAAAGGCAAAAAGGTGGCCACTGTGGCACCTCATGTTTATTTGAGCATTGCCTCGGATGGCAAAGTAACCATTGTCGCACACCGTTCGGAGATGGGACAGGGAATCCGCACCTCACTACCACTTATCGTCGCCGATGAACTCGGGGCAGACTGGAGTAAGGTAGAAATTGTACAAGCCGAGGGGGATGAAAAGAAATATGGAAACCAGAACACCGATGGTTCATTTTCAGTACGCATGTTTTATAAACCCATGCGGGAGGCCGGTGCCATCGCACGGTTGCTGCTGTTACAGGCCGCAGCCAAAGAATGGCAGGTGGGCATCGCTGAATTAGACACCAAAAATGGACAGGTCATCCAACGTGGATCGAGTAAGAAGAAGGATTTTGGCGATCTTGTACAAACTGCGCTATCCTTGCCTATTCCAAAAGTAAATGAAATCAAACTAAAAGATAGGCAGTATTTTAATATGATAGGCAAGGAAACGCCCATCATTGACCTGCACAATATCGTCACAGGTAAGGCCGTTTTTGGGATTGATGCGATTGCCGACGGGATGAAAATCGCGGTGATCAAACGCTGTCCTGTTGTTGGCGGTACTGTAAAATCTGTCAACGATAGTAAAGCGTTGGCCGTCCCCGGTGTCATAAAAGTGATTACGATCAAAGGTGCTGGCTTACCGGCAACCTTATCCAGACCACTCAGTGGGGTAGCGGTGATCGCCGAGAATACCTGGGCGGCGATCAAGGCCCGAGATCTGTTGGAAGTCCAATGGGAACTCGGGCCCAATGCAGGCTACGACTCCGCCAAACAGATCGAAGAACTCAAACAGGTGGTCGCGCAAGAAGGTACAATACGTCGCAAACGGGGTGATTTCAATGCTGCCAAGGCCAATGCTAAAAAAGTGATTGAACACACCTATATCGCGCCATACCTGGCGCACGCTACCATAGAACCACCCTGTGCCCTGGCCATGGTAAAAAATGGGAGTTGTGAAATATGGGCTTGTACCCAAAACCCACAGGGCGCACGTGATGCTGTAGCCAAGGAGTTGGGGATTGCTGTGGAAAAAGTAAAAATGAATGTAACGTTGCTGGGCGGCGGATTCGGCCGGAAGTCGAAACCCGATTTTATTCTGGAAGCGGCTATCCTAGCCAAAGAGTCGGGTCTCCCGATCAAGGTGCAGTGGACGAGAGAAGATGATATCCGTCATGATTACTACCATGCGATGAGTGTGCAACGTATTGTAGCAACCATCGACAGCCAAAATAAATTAAGCGGCTGGGCCCACCATATCGCCAATCCGTCTATCTCTGCGACCGAAGATCAAGCTGTGGTACAACCCAGTGATGGGGAACTGATGCTGGGAGCTTCGGATTTCCCCTACAATGTTCCGGCCATCAATATTGCCACACATGATGCCAAAGCACACCTTCGAATCGGCTGGCTGAGATCAGTACGCAATATCCCGCAGGTATTTGCAGCTGCAACCATGCTCGATGAAATCGCCGAAGCCCGGGGTATAGACCCCGTTGCCAATGCATTGGAACTGCTTGGAGAAGACCGTCATATTACTTTTGAACAGGAGTTGATCAAAACGACTTATCCCAACTATGGGGAAAAGATCGCCGACTACCCTTGGGATACAGGGCGGATGAAAAAGGTGATCGAACGGGTCGCCAAGGAATCGAGCTGGGGTAAAACAATGCCCGCGGGAAGTGCACTGGGTTTTGCAGCACACAAAAGCTTTCTAACCTATGTCGCCTGTGTGGTGGAGGTGCGAGTGGATCAAGACAAAAAAATCAGCATCCCCAATGTATATTATGCCGTCGATTGTGGTCTTGCTGTCAATGTAGACCGGATCAAATCACAATTTGAAGGTGGAGCACAATTTTCAGCCAGTCTGGCACTCAAAAGTACAATCACTGTAAAAGATGGCCAAGTAGAACAGGGTAACTTTGACGGTTATCAGATCATTCGGATGCCTGATTCGCCTAAGCAAATCCATGTCCATATTCTAGACAGTGACGCCAAACCGACTGGTGTGGGTGAGCCACCGGTACCACCGTTTACACCAGCGCTCTGCAATGCCATTTATGCCGTGACTGGAAAACGGATCTATACATTGCCGATTGATCTGACAGTTTGATGCACGTGTGCTTATCCAACGAAATCATAGAATAAGCAATACTGCATGACAAAATAAACCATAAAAAGGAAGCCGATGATAGTAGGCTTCCTTTGCTTATACAGAAGTTTTAAAATACCGAACTTTAAGCTCGTTGAACCCGTTTTATGAAATCCAAGGCATTACAATATCACACATCAATAAAACACATTGACCTCGTTAAAGTAACTAATCATTCGCAGGAATGGATAACGGATTGCATTTCGGTTGAGGAACCTTTGGAAATTCAGATACGAACAACAGTTGACGGGAGTGCAGCCAATAAAAACATCTCCGTCACCATGCGTACTCCGGGCAATGATGCTGAGCTCGCAACTGGATTTCTCTTTACTGAAGGCCTTATTTCTGAAGCCAGTCAGATCAAATCGGTGGATCATGTAGATGTGCTATGTACAAGAAATAGCCATAATATTATTGTTGTTGAACTAAGCAATGGGGTTGCACCAGAAACAACCGCCCTGGATAGGAATTTTTACACGACCTCCAGTTGTGGCGTCTGCGGAAAAGGTTCGATCGCAGCAATTAAAACCGTTAGCATTTTTAGAGACCTTGTTCCCGAATGTCGCGTTTTGAGCTGCGATATGCTCTATGCTTTACCTGATCGACTTCACGCTGCGCAGGGTAATTTCTCAGCAACCGGTGGTATACACGCCGCGGGGCTATTTGATCTCCAAGGACAGCTTATCGCGCTACGCGAGGATGTAGGCCGCCATAATGCACTCGATAAGCTCATTGGCCACGCACTAATGGCTGATTTATTACCACTACAGCGACAATTACTACTGCTGAGTGGCCGCGCTAGTTTTGAGCTTGTGCAGAAAGCTGCTATGGCAGGCATCTCCATCATTGCAGCAATCGGTGCCCCTTCAAGCCTGGCGATAGAATTGGCCAAAGAATTTGACATTACCTTATTGGGCTTTTTGCGAGATCACAGATTCAATATTTATCACCTTGGAAACAATATTGAGATTGAAGGGTTAATCGTATGAAGGGTTGGTAATATAAGGCTAATATTGTTTGAGCCTATGTATATTTACAAAGAATGATAACATCGGGCAGTAAATTGATAAATAGATAAAAGATGAAAATAAGGATCAAGGATAATACGGTTAGACTACGATTGACCATGTCTGAAATTAATCGGTTAGGTACCGAGGGTGAAGTATTTGGTCGCACTGAATTTATCCAACAACCTCTAAATTACAGCATTGTACAGACAGATACAGAAGCACTCGTCGCCTCTTTTGTTGATCATAAAATTACTATTGGCCTATCTGCTGTCATGATCAAGGAATTGGTCCAGACGGATCGGATAGGCTTCGAGGGACAATCGGGAAAGGTGAAATTGCTTGTTGAAAAAGATTTTGCCTGTATTGACAATACTGTGGAGGATCAGAGTGACAATTTTCCGAATCCGAATCTCAAATGCTGACCTCCTAATAAAAAATATTAGGTATGCCAAATAGCCAATCATCATGGAAGATAACAACAAAAAGCAAAAACTGGAACAAGAAATTAAGGCTGAGCCACAGGCGGAAAATCCCTATAAGCTCCTCGACATCAAGTTGACACCCGTGGAAAAATCAGCAGCGGGTATCCCGGCGGTATTAGCAGCCTTTGCAGATCTTATTGAAGAAAAGACACTCGTTCGAGGAACCAAAGCGCTGTTCAAAATGAATCAGGTTGGGGGATTTGACTGCCCTAGCTGCGCCTGGCCTGATCCAGACGATGAGCGTTCCCCTGTAGGTGAATACTGCGAAAACGGCGCAAAAGCCTTAGCAGAAGAAGCAACCACAAAAAGGGTGACTCCGGAGTTCTTTAAAAATAATTCGATCTATGATCTTTCGCAACTCAGCGACTATGAGATTGGCAAAATGGGGCGCCTGACAGATCCGATGTATCTAGCCCCCGGCGGAACGCATTATGAACCAATCAGCTGGGAGGCTGCTTTTCAAAAAATTGCAGCACAACTTCATACATTGACATCCCCGCACGAAGCCGCTTTTTATACCTCAGGCCGTACTAGCAATGAGGCTTCTTTTCTCTATCAGTTATTTGCCAAAGAATTTGGTACCAATAATATGCCCGATTGTTCCAACATGTGCCATGAAACTTCGGGTTCGGCATTGCGTCCTACAATAGGCATAGGAAAGGGAACTGTCACACTTGCTGACTTTTATGAAAGTGAATTGATTGTTATCATTGGCCATAATCCAGGTACTAACGCCCCACGTATGATGAGTGCGCTAGAAAAGGCAAAAAAAAATGGTGCCAAAATTATTGCCATTAACCCTTTGCCGGAAGCAGGTTTGATGGGATTCCATAACCCACAACAGATCAATGGAATCATCGGTAAGGGCGTAAGTTTGGCTGATCTCTACTTACCTGTGAAGATCAATGGTGATATGGCTCTCTTAAAAGCACTGGAGCTTATTATACTGGACCTGGAGCATAAAAACCCAGGGAAAGTACTTCATACCGACTTTATCAAAAGTAAAACAACGGGTTATGAAGCCTTTCGAGAACAATTTGATACTTCCAGATACAATCTTGAACACCTAAGCCAACAGAGTGGAGTTGCTCTAGCTGATATCCAGCAAGCTGCTGAAATGATGGCCTTTAAGGACAAAATTATTTTCTGCTGGGGGATGGGTTTGACGCAGCAACCCAATGGCGTGGACATGATCCGCGAGATCCTGAATATCTTGCTGCTAAAAGGGAGCATCGGTATTAAAGGGGGTGGTGTCTGTCCAGTCCGTGGCCACAGTAATGTACAAGGCAACCGTACCATGCTTATTGACGAGAAACCTACGAATGAACAGTTGGACAGGTTGCGGCGGTATTTTGGATTTGAACCACCGCGTGAACATGGCTACGACGTGGTGCGTGCCATTAAAGCCATGCATGCTGAAAAGATTAAATTTCTGTTCTGTATGGGTGGAAATTTTCTGTCAGCGACGCCCGACACAACATTTACAGCGCATGCATTGCGCAAGCTTAACCTATTGGTCTGCGTGTCTACAAAATTAAACCGTGGCCATCTGATTCATGGCAAAGAAGCACTGATTTTGCCTACTTATGGTCGTAGTGACAAGGATATTGTCAATGGGGAGGTACAGATCGTCAGTACCGAGAATTCCATGGGCGTGGTACAGTCCTCGAAAGGTGTGCTGGATGCAGTATCTAAAAATCTGATCAATGAAACACAGATTGTATGCCGTATGGCGATGGCTACATTGGGCAATCGGTCTGTGGTCGACTGGCAGCGTTATCACGATAGTTATGATGCGGTGCGTGATGCAATTGAAAACTGTATCCCCGGTTTTGAAAACTATAATGTCAGGGTACGACAGAAAGACGGCTTCTATTTACCCAATGAAGCTCGGGATTCGCAGTTTTTTGCACAGCAACTTGGTGGTTTAGCCCCCTTTACACGAACCGAAATACCTGAAAACCACCTGGAGGAAGACGAATATATGATGGCGACAACACGTACGCATGATCAATTTAATACCACCATCTATGGACTGGACGATCGCTATCGGGGTATCAAAAATGAGCGGCGTGTGATTTTTATGAACCAAAAGGATATAGCCAAAGCAGGTTTTAAAGCTGGAGACAAAGTGGATCTCTATAACTATGATGATGGGATAGAACGCGTAGCACCTTTGTTTTTGATTGTATCCTATGCAATTCCTGAAAAGAATACAGTCACCTATTTCCCCGAAACAAATGTGCTGGTATCGGTCAACAATGTGGTAAAGGAAAGCAATATGCCGGCTTCCAAATATGTGAAGATCAAGATCAAAAAACATGATTCTGAGGTGTATAAAAAAGTGGATGAAATGCTTTACCGCGGTGCGCTTCAAAGGCCCTGAGGTTTGTCCGCAATAATCGCTTTCACCCTGCTGACCTCGGCAACGGTATTAACGTTGATAAGCGTTCTAGCATCAGCAGAATCAATCAGCGCGACCTGCTGCTGGATCAATACCTGGCGTGGGGATAGTCTATTTTGAGCGATCTGTTGTTTGAGGATAGGGTAGCTGCTCGGCTCCCAAATAGCAAATAAGGGTTCGGGGAGCATATCTTGTGGATTGGTGAATGCTGTCGCAATTTTTAGTGGATCGCGGTGTTGGATCAAATAAGCGATAGCTGCGCTGTCTATTAGTGGTAAATCACAAGCAAGAACGAGCCAAGCCTGCTCAGGCAGCAGATCCAATGCCGTTAGTATACCACCTATAGGGCCAATATTCGGGTAGTTATCGGGCAGCAGCTTATAGCTTTGCTCCAATTCAAGACTATCTGCCATCTCTCTAGCTTGTTCCGCACGACAGGAAATATAAACAGTTTCACAGTAAGGCTGCAGCAGATCGAGCAGATAATAGCGTTGTTCCTTACCATGCCATTGGATCTTTTCTTTCGGGCTTCCCATACGCTGACTTCTGCCGCCTATAAGTACAAGGCCATTTAATTTAGGGGATATAGTATCATTGGAAACCATTGGTATTGCTATCTGTCAATCAATTTTATTGAAGTTACGTAATTTAGTTTGATCAGGAAAATATCACTTTCCTATCCCACGGATAGTATATTGACCGCTAACCCCAATTACGGAATTTGTTACCAATATTACCTATTTCAGTAATAATTTATCCTACATATTAGTCAAATACCTATTTTTATATATGGATTCCCTCGTGGGGGTAACTAAGAATAAACAATTATGAACAGCATACGAATCAATAAAAAGAAATATACGGTAGACGTAGATAGCGAAATGCCTTTATTGTGGTTCCTAAGAGATCATGTGGGATTGACAGGTACAAAATATGGTTGCGGAGTTGCACAATGTGGTGCCTGTGTCGTTCACCTCGACGGGGAAGCTGTACGTTCTTGTGTGACTAAGATGAAACGTGCAATAGGTAAAGAAGTCATCACTATTGAAGGCTTGTCAGAACATGGTGACCACCCGTTGCAACTTGCATGGAAAGATGTTGATGTACCACAATGTGGTTATTGCCATGCCGGACAGATTATGTCTGCCGCCGTACTGCTACGCGAACGTCCAGATCCTACAGACCAAGATATCGACGATGCAATGACCGGAAATATCTGTCGTTGCGGGACTTATTCACGTATTCGTAAAGCTATTCATCATGCTGCGGAACTCCAGAAACAAAAGGGCTAAAGAATAAGCATATCCATGGAACTATATAAAGAAAAAAAACAGCTAATAAAGCTCAGATTCACTGTAACACTGATTGTTATAGCACTGTTTTTAATTGGAATCGTCTCAGCTTTCTCGGATGAAACCAACTATACTACACATGAAGAAATATATGCCACTGTGAAAAAAGATAGTGTCAAATCTGTCAACGCCTTTAAAAAAGTATACGCGGTATTACAGAGTCCCCGTTGCATGAATTGCCATCCCAGCGGTGATATCCCGTTGCAAGGCGATGATAACAGGCTCCATGCCATGTTTCCCAAACGTGGTACTGATGGTAAGGGCATATTAGCGATGAAATGTACAAACTGTCATCAGACCGAAAATACAGCGGGTTTAAAAACACCCCCAGGAAATCCGGAATGGCATCTACCATCAGCTACAATGAAAATGGTGTTCCAAGGACGTAGTGCGCATGAACTTGCAAAGCAATTGGTGGATCCGAAACAAAATGGGAACAAAGATCTCAAAGCATTGATTGCACATGCCGATGATGGTCTGGTCAAGTGGGGTTGGAACCCCGGCGAGGGCAGGACATTGCCGCCTATAAGTCATGCCAAATTTAAAGAGGCATGGATCACCTGGTTGACTACTGGTGCTTATGCACCAAAGCAACAAGGGTTGGATGGATCAAATTTGAAAAATGAACGATGAAAGTAGAGAAAACAACAATAGATAGGAGATCTTTTTTGAAGGCCGCTTTGTTGGCTGGAGGTGGAATGATTTTGCAGTTTAGCTGGCCTGGGGCGATTACGGCAGCTGCTGAAAACAGTCCGTCCGAATCGGAACACTTTACATTAAACAGTTATATTAAGATCCATCCGGATGGGAAAGTGACACTTTTTAATCCCAATCCAGAGTTTGGGCAAAACGTCAAAACTTCGTTGCCGATGATTTTGGCAGAAGAATTAGACGTCAGTTGGGACCTTGTGCAGGTTGAACAAGCGGACTTTTTCCCGGAACGCTTTGAACGTCAGTTTACTGGAGGCAGCCAATCCATCCGTAGAGCATGGCCCGTGTTGCGTACTGCTGGAGCTACCGCACGACAAATGCTGATCCTTGCTGCCGCACAACACTGGGCTGTTTCAGCTGATGAAATAACGACTGATGCGGGTACCCTGTATCATAAAAAAAGCAACCGCAAGCTGTCCTATGGCGAACTTGCTTCTGCGGCTGCCCTGATACCGCTGCCAAAAAATGTGAAACTTAAAGCGATTGCCGATTTCAAAATTATTGGTTCATCCAAACACAATGTTGAAATCGACAATATTGTGACCGGGAAACCATTATTTACAAGCGATTATAAAAAAGAGGGGATGCTAATCGCTATGATTGTCCATCCTTCAAGTTTCGGCAGAGAAATTACAACCATAGATGATAAAGCCGTTCGTCAAATGCCGGGAATAAAAGATGTATTTATCATGGAGCCATTGCTCAAGGATTATAAGAAAAACGGATTCGATGTATTTACTTATGAGCATGTCGCTGTCATCGTTGGAAACACTACTTGGGAGGTAATGCAGGCGAAGAAAAAATTGATCTTGCAACTGAGCGGCCCGACAGGCAATGCGCAAAATGGAAAACCTGATTTTTTGGAAAGCACAGCGCGACATTATGCAGATATGGACCATTATTCCACAGGACCAGCGGAGGTGAAACGTCGAGATGGTAATCCTGAGTCGGCTTTTAAAAACGCTGCACGCATTATTGAACGTACCTATACAGCGCCTTTCCTAGTACACAATACGATGGAACCGGTAAGCTGTTTTGCTGATGTCGGGGCAGATCATGCTGAATTATATGCCCCCATACAAGCACCCGAATTTATTACCACAACCTTGTCTGCTCGACTGGGCTTACCAAAAGAGAAAATAAAAATTAATCTAGCCCGAATGGGTGGTGGTTTTGGATTACGGGCCTACGGACACCATGTGGTCGAGGCCGCAGTTATTTCCCAAAAGATTAAAGCTCCGGTCAAGTTGATGTATACACGCGAGGATGAGGCGACCTATGGCATTTACCGGCCAAGTTACAGCGCGACCTATAGGGCTGCGTTAGATGAAAACAATCAATTAATTGGTTTTCATATCAAAGCGGGTGGTATCCCCGAAACTCCACTGCACGAAAATAGATTTCCAGCTGGAGCGATAGACAATTACCTTGCTGAAGCCTGGGCGATACCTTCAGCGATTACAATAGGAGCTTTTCGCGCACCGCGATCCAACTTTATCGCCAGTGCTGAACAGTCATTTTTGGATGAACTGGCCTTTGAAATGAAGAAGGACCCCTTAGATTTCAGGTTGGAATTGCTCAAACGGGCAAAAGAAAAACCTGTCGGACAGCGCAATGACTATGATGCTGACCGCTATGCAGGCGTAATCCAATTGTTAAAGGACAAAACGGCAATCTTAGCAAGGCCAACTGGAACTGGAAGAGGGATGGCGGCTTATTATTGCCATAATACCTATGCTGCTGCAATGGTAGATATAGGCATGAAGAATAATGAACCCTATGTCAAACAAGCCCTGGCCACCCTAGACTGTGGTATTGTCATCAATAAAGACGCTGCCGTTAATATGGCTGAGGGCGCACTCATTGATGGGATAGGTAACGCTTTATATGGCGAACAACTATTTATAGATGGGGTACCATTGAAAAGTAATTTCAATACCTATCGGATGATCCGCATGAATGAGGCTCCAGAAAAAATCGAAGTACATTTTGTGGAAAACCAGGATAACCCAACGGGTATGGGGGAACCCCTGTTTCCACCGACATTTGCCGCTGTAGCAAATGCCTTATTTGACCATACGGGAAAAAGATATTACAAACAGCCTTTTGTAAAACAATATTTGGATGAGAACAGAAATTCTGTAATTTAATTGAATTACAGAATTTTACAATTTCGGAAGATTTAGTTTTTTGTGATTCAAATTTCAGGAAAATGCTCTTGGGCTATTGGCTACAGTATTCCTAGTATTGATGATTTTTAGTTGATTCTCTATTTTTCCAATCTCAGTTTTAAAGGTTTAAAGAATAGATAAACTACACCGATGCCTATTGCCATTGCCACAACATAGCCTATAAATGCGATCGTTTCCGTCTGTTGCTCATTTTTGGAAAGTGTACTTTTGTCATTCCGAACGAACCAATAAACCAAGGCAAAAGTAAGTGTGGATGCAATGATTATAGAAAGCAGATCTCATGACGGGAGCTGTTTTGTAATAGCAGATGAGCCAACAAAAATGAGCAATGTAAGTAGGTAAAAAATGATCACCTTCAAATAGTTAGATACTTTTTTCATTTTTTAGGCTCTTTTACATAAAGTTAGTTGATGATTGGCAGAAATCGTTGAGCTACCTTCAATTATCCCCAGGATCGTTGATAAAAATTATCCTGGGGATAGATTGTTAACTATTTTTATGACCTTGCATCCATTATTTATTCAGCTTTGTCGTAAGAAAATTGAATACCTGCAGTTCCGCCAGTTTCTATAAAAAGATTCATAAAGCCATGGGCAGTACCCGCTCTCGCCCAATCTCGTTGTAATTCACAGAAAAGTTGTGCAACACTAACCGGCTGACCTCCGGCTTGTTCAATTCTGCGCAATGCGGCATCATGTGCTACTATAGAAGTACCCCCGACAGCATCAACGACTGGATAAACTTCAAATCCTTCTTGTAGTGCATCCAAAGAAGGGAAAGAAAGGCAGGCTTCAGTCCATAAGGCAGTCATAATGAGTTTAGACCGTTTTGTTTCTTTAACAGCCTTTAAAAATTCTACATCTTCCCAAGCATTTATTGTTGTTCGATCATAGGAAGGTATTCCTTTAAGCTCCTTCCGTAATTGGGGAATTGTTTCAAAGTTCAAACCAGTTTTCACATTGACAGTAGAAAGGATGATAGGAAGATTATAGAGCTTTGCCATCTTGGCCAACCCAACAATATTGTTGATAAGGAGTTGCCTATCCATAGAGGCAATCGAATTAACCTGTACTGGCTGATAATCAATAATGACTAGAGCCGCATTTTCTGGAGTGATCAAATGATCCTTCTTTTGATCACGAATTGGAAAACTTGCCATAACGTTGTTTTTTTATTTTTTTGATAATCTCAATAGGCCACATTAGCGACCTATTTTTCTCACTGATAAAATTAGATAAGGCCACTCTTTTAAAGAATAATCTAGATTAAGTAGTAAACTTAATGCACATTAAGTTTTTGAGAATGGTGATAAAAAATTCTTTACAGCTAATTTTATATACAGCGACAACTTCCAAAAAACAACCATAACCAACTGAATATAACACAAATTACATCTATCACTGTTTCATGACTGGTATCTTTTATGCGTCTATTTAAAACAATTATCAAACAGACAGACTTGTCTGTTTGATAATTGTTTTCTATTTTTGTTTTACAAAATTTTAAAGAAATGGATAACCCAAGAGAGAGAGTTTTAAATACAGCCTCCTTATTATTCCATCAACAGGGATATAACAGCACAGGGATAAATCAGATCATAAGTGAGGCAAAGGTTGCCAAAGCTAGTTTTTATCAGCATTTTAAATCCAAAGATGATCTTTGCATCGCTTTTTTGACCTCCAGACATACCTTTTGGTTTTCGGAGCTCCGCGCATATACACCGGACTCAGTCAGCCATAAACAATCCATATTGGCTGCATTTGATTTTATTATTCATATGAATAATAAAGAGAATTTTAGAGGTTGTAGTTTCCTAAATATTCTTTCTGAGCTCTCAAAAAATCAAAGTGCAATTCTTTCTGTCATACAGTCTCACAAAAATGATCTGAGGATTTTTTTTACACAAATACTAGGTGAGGGCTTATTGGCTACGCATATCTATCTATTGTTTGAAAGCGCTATTATTGAAAGTCAGCTTTTTAGATCAAATGAACTTGTTCTGAAATCAAAAGAAATTGTTAATCATATTATTTAAAATTTATGGAACAGAAACATCCATTGCCACCTTTTACATTGGAAACGGCAAAACAAAAGATCCAGATGGCTGAAGATGCATGGAACTCCCAGAACCCTGAACGGGTGTCCATGGCTTATACAATAGACAGCGAATGGCGAAATCGGCATCTATTTATCAATGGGAGGGAAGAGATTGTCCAGTTTCTAACGACAAAATGGGCGAATGAACTTGATTATAAATTGAAAAAAGAGTATTGGTCTCATACCGAAAATAGAATTGCTGTCCGATTTGAGTATGAATACAGAAACAAACATGGAAGATGGTTTAGAGCCTATGGAAATGAGAACTGGGAGTTTGATGAAAATGGTCTGATGAGAAAACGGTACGCGAGTATTAATGATTTAGAAATAGCAGAGGGGGATCGGTATTTGTAAAAGTGCTATTGCTTTTTGAAAACGGAACCTACCATCTTCTTATATAAGTAAGGCCCAACATATAATATCGGGCTTTACTTGCGCTTGATTATACAAATCATTTTTATTTGCTAATCAAGATCTTCGATCGTTGCATCTGGTGCGTTTGATTTTACAGATTCAATACCGTTTTCCATTCCACTCGCACTTTCATACATTTCGCTTGTTCCGATAACTTGGCCGTTGGTCGCTTTCAAGTTGAAATAATGTTTTCCATTCGTTGAAATCTTTCTTTCGAACTTATCGTTATCCTGCGCATTCCGTTTTACAGATTCAATACCATTTAAACAGTTCGCCTTTGTTTTATACCCTTCACTGTCCAAAATAACCTGACCATTTCCAGCTTTTAAATTAAACTGGAATTCGCCATCTTTTCTTGTTTTCACTACAAATTTTCCCATTTTTTCTATTATAAATTTTTATGTGATAAATGCGATTTACGCTACTAATAAAGATAACGTATTAAATTGTTTTTATTGTGAAACAACGATTAAATTATTTGCATTAAAATAGTAAGATATCAAAACAGTAGACAAAAGCTTACATTATAAAATCAAAAAAATGTGTATGTGTACTTTATCAAATTTTTCCTAAAATAAAGAAGGGGAGTTTCTACAAAACAAAAAAGAGCAACTTTTTACAGTTACTCTTTATTTTGCGGAAAGGGAGGGATTCGAACCCTCGATACAGTCATCCCGTATACAGTCTTTCCAGGACTGCTCATTCGACCACTCTGACACCTTTCCGTGTTTCAGTGCACAAATGTAGTAATTTTTTACTTTATTGCAATACCGCTCATGTTTTTTATAGCTTGATTTTTTCTATACTACTGAACTTAAGCCTATTGTTTTTATTTTTTTTTGAATAAAACATATTTCTTATTTTTCAGAATGACAAATAGCTATTTTGATATAAAAAAGATGGTTTTAGAAGTTTCCATCGCACGGACAAATGATCGGATCGCGATGATTGAATCTGCTCTGGAAACCGCTAGAGATTCCAGTAATGACGATACAAAAAGTAGCGCTGGTGACAAATATGAAACTTCCCGCGAGATGATCCAACAAGATATAAATCGCTACCAGGGACAACTTCTGGAAGCGAATAAAGACCTGTTACAACTGACCAATATTGCGACAACAATAGCAGACGCGACAGACTTTGTCAAACTAGGCAGCCTTGTCAAGACAAATGTAGGGCTCTACTTTATTGCAACTAGTATCGGTGCATTAAAAATAGGCGATATGAATGTCTTTGCAATTTCACCGGTATCACCTATAGGTCAGCTGCTTCTGAGTAAAAAAATAGGAGATAGCTTTCTATTTAACAAACTAAATCAGATAATTACAGGAGTCTATTAATCACCAAAATACAGGAAAGCTAAACAATATCTCAATCTAACTGTTTTTACTATGAACGAAAATAAAACGATGCGATGAAATTAAACAACTTACTTTTGATATTTTCATTAGGTGTTTTACCTTTTGTTCACTCATGCCGGTCACCAGAATCCGATGATAAGTTAAAGTCTAAAATTGAAGAAGCTTTAGCAGATAACCAAGGCATAGCAGTGGATGTAGAAGCGGGTAATGTTACCTTGAACGGACAATTAGGATCAGATTCATTGAAACAGGTTATTGAAGAGAAAACAAAATTGGCCGGTGGTGAAAGTATCAAATCTATCCATAACAATATTATGGTCAATCTTCCGGAACCGGAAGACGCACGCGAAAAATATCATGAAATAGTTGAGGGGGCGGTGGATTCGACTTTAACCAGAGATGTCAATCGGGTTTTAAAGGATTTTCCGACGATTACAGCTCAAGTAAAGGAGGGAACAATTATAGTCACTGGAAATATTGAAAAATCACAATTGGATTCGTTAAAGAAAAGATTGGAACATATTAAACCAAAAGGTCTTGATATGAAAGGAATAACGAGTCGATAGCTCACTCGTATCCATAACAAAATAAGAGCTACAAACCTATAGGCGAGTAGCTCTTACAATTTATGCATATGTTTATTTAGCACTAATTTAGGTATTTTCCATCAAATCCCGAATAGCCACTGAAGCAATCGCACCTCCAAAAGCTGCCGGTAGATAGGACATTGTTCCATAAGCTGATTTCTTGAAATTACTTCCATCGGTATACAGCAAGGATTTTTTGTCTGGCAATTCAGTTGAGAAGGCAACTTTAACACCGTCACGGATACCATGTTTACGCAATTTTTTGCGGATGTGCTGGGCTAGCTTGCAGTTATAGGATTTACTAATATCGGCAATCTCAATTTTAGTTGGATCAACTTTACCGCCCGCACCCATTGAACTTACAAATGGCATTTTTGCATCGAGTGCCAGTCTGATGAAGAATAGCTTTGGCGTGATACTATCGATGGCTTCCACACAATAGTCAGGCTTCATGTCCAATAATGCTGGTATTTTTTCAGGGATAATAAAGTCCTGGATCACGGTCAACTCTAATTCTGGATTGATAGCTAAAAGACGCTGTCTCATGATTTCAGCCTTCGCTTCACCGTGGTTCGTTGCAAGAGCTGGGAGTTGTCTATTTCTGTTAGATGGGTCTACTGTATCACCATCTATAATGGTCATTTTACCAACCCCTGCACGACATATAAATTCGGCCGCAAAGGAACCTACACCACCCAGGCCCAGAACCATTACGTGTGAATCCGCTAATTTTTCCAAAGCTGTCCTACCGACCAATGCCTCAGTGCGTGACAGCCAACTTAAATCTTTCATTTTTTTAATACAATCTTATAATTATGATATAATGCCTGCTTTAACATCTCTACTGGAATAGATCGGACTTGAGCGACATATTGATATAGGCTAGCAATTTCCGTTGCTATATCGGTATCTGTTTCCAAAAATAGATGTGCAAGGGGAATATTTTTCACGACTTGATCCTGGCTGCCATCCAAACAATGGACACCGATTGAAAGGAAGTACCCTTTATCAATGAGCTGTTTGGCTAAGGTCCAATTCTTGCGATAACCATGAAAGATAACCGGAAGTTGAAATTTTTCTTTCGCCAAAGAAGCCTGAATCTCCTGAAAAGCACGAACACAATGAATAATCAGCGGTTTCTGAAAAGCTATGGCCAATAGAATCTGTTGGTCAAAAACTGCCTGTTGTTCCGCGAAGGGTACGTCACTATTTTTGTCCAGACCGCATTCACCTACTGCTAAAACATTTGTTTCCTCTATCATTGTACGCATCAATTCCAATGCTTTTTCTGTATTGTTGTTGATATACCATGGATGTAACCCAATCGAGCAGTCTCCCTTAATGATAGTCTCATTATGGTTCAATGCTACATTTACAATAGATAGACAGGAGCCATCCTCTATAGCATTGGGCCGATGTGTATGTATATCAATATAAGGAATCTGCATTTTCAACAGCACAAAGGTCGAAAAAATAGTTGAAGCAAAAAATATTCTCTATAAAATTAGTATAGTTTTATCATTGTACCACCGTATCCAATGCATATAGAAGAGCTGAGGCTTTCAGTAGACACTCCTGATATTCTTGTTCTGCTAATGCTTGGTTGGTAACCGCCCCGCCTGTATGAAAAGAGAGGTAATGTTCCTGCTGATTGTAAAGGAGAGAGCGGATCACGACATTAAAATCAAATTCGTCATGTAAGGTATCAAAATAGCCTATGGAACCCGCATATACACCTCTTTTGGAATCTTCAATCTGATCGCAAATGCGCATAGCAGCAATCTTGGGAGCCCCTGTCATGGAACCCGCAGGAAATGTATGTCTAAATACGTCCATATTGGGCACCTTTGGATCTTGAGTACAGGTGATGGTAGATATCATCTGATGTACCTGTTTAAAAGATTGGATTTCAAACAAACGTGTGGCTTCAACTGTTCCGGGGAGGGCACTTCGTGTCAAATCATTTCGGACTAAATCCACGATCATTACATTTTCGGCAATCTCCTTCTGCGATTGGAGCATACGATTAATAATAAGTTGATCTTCGTGCTTTGTAACACCTCTTTTTGCAGTGCCTTTAATCGGCTGAGAGATCAACTTGCCTTTTCTTTTTGCCAAAAAACGTTCTGGAGAAGCGCTCATGATAAAATGATGCCCAACTCTAAAAAAGTTGCTGAATGGAGTAGGTGATACGGCATTCAGTTTTAAATAAATATCGATCGGGGAAATATTGGCATTTTCGGAGAAGAATTCCTGACAAAGATTTACTTCGTAAATATCACCACGTTGAATATGTTGCTGCACTTTATCGAAGGCATCAAGGTATTCTTCTTTAGTCCACCGCGAGCGTAGGTGCAGATCCAGGGTAGCATCTATCTGTGGAATTGTTGTGTCGCAGATGGACTGATACACCGCAACTGGATCATCGGCTTGGATGTGAACCTGATTAGCGGCCCATCTGACCGTAATGGTTGGAACAAAAAAATAGGCAGCTGGAAATCCGAGCTTATCAATGGCACTAGTATGCAAATCTTCGATCTCATTCTTAAGATCATAGGATAGAAATCCCGGAATAAACTCGCATTGATGTTTGACTAGGAATTGCTGTAATTGATCCAATACATCATCATCTGCACAAAATGAATGCAAGGCCTTCACTGCCAATACACTCTCAAATCTTCCCCATTCGTCAGGCGCGCCATTGCTATTAAAGAAAGAAATTTCATCAAATTGCCCTGACCAATGCAGGGCTTTCTGATGAAATTTATCTTTAGAATCGAGAAGATCAAAACTTTCGATCCTCATATTTTACTTTGATAAAGCCAGTGTTTGTTTACGATCCGGACCTACCGATAAAATTGTGATAGGAACTTCAAGTGCTTTCTCCAAATAAGAAATATAGTTGTTTAATGCCTCAGGAATCTCTCCCTCAGATGTGATACCAGTCAAATCTTGTTTCCAACCCTGAATTTCCTCCAAGATCGGTTCTGCTTGATGGGTAATAATCTCGTATGGCATGTAGTCAATTACCTCACCATTATATTTATAATGTGTACAAGCATAAATCTTGTCGAAAGTATCCAATACATCGGCCTTCATCATGATTAAATCAGTCACACCATTCAGCATAATCGCATATTTCAGCGCAGGAATATCAATCCAACCTGTACGACGAGCACGTCCTGTTGTAGCACCAAACTCATGACCCAATTGACGTAGTTTTTCACCAGTCTCGTCATGAAGTTCAGTAGGGAAGGGGCCTCCACCTACGCGGGTCGCATAAGCTTTGAAAATACCGTATACCTTACCAATTTTATTGGGAGCAATACCAAGACCAGTACAAGCTCCTGCGGTAGTTGTATTTGATGAAGTAACAAATGGATAAGAACCGAAATCCACATCTAAAAGGGTACCTTGAGCTCCCTCAGCCAATACACGTTTGCCTTCTTTCAGATATTGATTAACTAAATGCTCTGAATCAACATGAGGAATGGTTTTAATAAATTCGATAGCATCCAGGAACGCTTGTTCTTTTTCACTGAAATCAGGAATATCACCATAGTGTGAAAGAATATTTAAATGCTTTTCTTTCAACTTTTGGTAACGCTCTTGAAAATCTGGAAGAGTCGTATCACCTACACGTAAGCCGTTTCTACCAGTCTTATCCATGTACGTTGGGCCGATACCTTTTAAGGTAGATCCAATCTTGCCTGCGCCCATTTTCGATTCTGACGCGGCATCCAATAATTGGTGTGTTGGCAAAATAAGGTGTGCTTTGCGCGCTAGCACCAAATTGCCTTTACCCACCGGATCAAAACCAGCTGTCTTAAGGTTGTCTAATTCTCTTTTTAGGATAATCGGATCAATAACGACACCATTACCAATAAGATTTAGTGTACCTTCATTGAAGATACCAGATGGAATTGTGTTGAGCACGAATTTTTTGTTATCAAATTCCAACGTGTGTCCGGCGTTAGGGCCGCCTTGGAAACGAGCGATTAAATCGTATTTTGGACAAAATACGTCTACGATTTTACCTTTACCCTCGTCACCCCATTGTAAGCCCAAAAGCACATCAACTTGCATAGCTTTTAAAGTATAGTAATTAAAATGTTATTAATAAAAATAGACTCATTAAAAAAATAAAAATGTTCAGGAATTTTTCTCCTGAACATTCCTGAACAAATGTACTATTATATTTAACAAAAATATAAGATTAATTTGAAATAGCTTCTTGAGCTACGGTTTCTTCTTTTTTATTTTTTTCCTGACAATCTTGACATACACCATATAAATTTAAAGAATGGTGTTTGATGTCAAACTTCAATAGATCCCCCATAAGGCTCTGGATCTGGTTGATACGAGGGTCACAAAATTCTACAACCTTATTACATTCAATACAAATCACGTGGTCGTGTTGTTTGAAACCGTAAGACTTTTCGAATTGAGCCATATTACGGCCAAATTGGTGTTTGGTGACTAAATCACAAGACACTAATAATTCGAGGGTATTATAAACTGTAGCACGGCTGACACGGTATTTTTTGTTCTTCATATGGATATACAAAGACTCTACATCAAAGTGATCAGTACGTGAATAGATCTCTTCCAAGATAGCATAACGCTCTGGAGTTTTTCTTAGATTTTTATTTTCTAAGTATGCTTCAAAGATTTTTTTTACAGTTGCAAAATTTTCAGCTTGATTCATAGTAAAAATATTCTTGTACAAATTTACCAATTTAGATTGACATTTGATAGTATTTCTAAATTGTGATATTCATTTGATTAATTTTCAGACTCATAACGATTTACTCCTGTAATCCCTCTTACTTGTTTGAGGTTTTTCATCAAGCTCTCCAATTGCTGTGTATCATTGACGTATACCATGATATTCCCATCAAAAATACCATCGTTACTCGATATGGATAGGGAACGTATGTTGACCGCAAATTCTTGAGAAATAACTGTAGTGAGTTTATTGACCAAACCAACATCGTCGATCCCCACAATATGCAACCCTGTGAGAAATGCAGAGTCCTTTGTAGAAGCCCAGCGTGCTTTCAGGATACGGTAGCCGTAATTCGCCATTAACTTGGACGCATTGGGACAACTGGTACGATGGATCTTGATGCCATCATTGACCGTCAGGAAACCGAAAATATCATCTCCCGGAATCGGATTGCAACAAGGAGCCAGCGTATAGTCAACTTTTTGCATATCATCTCCGATAAGAATAGTATCAAACTCTTTCTTATTGATCTTTTCGACTAAACCACCTATATGGCTATTGAACTGATTTCCAGAAGAAGAACCTGCATTGATTTCAACCGCTTTCTCATGTGCGACATACTCGCGCAATTGCTTGATATCAACGATACCTTTCGCTACATTATAAAAAAGGTCCTGAGAGCTTGGATATTTCAGATAATTAGCAATCTTGTTGATATTATCGGTATTGTAGGTCACCTTTAAAGACTTCAATTTGCGCTCTAGAATCTCCTTACCATCCTCTGCGACTCTTCTTTTCTCTTCTTTAAGAGAGGATCTAATTTTAGATTTTGCTTTTGCCGTAACGACAAAATTGAGCCAATCTTCTTTTGGAGACTGTTTGCTGGAGGTTATAATCTCCACTTGATCACCATTTTGCAAAACATGGCTAAGTGGAACCAATTTATGGTTCACTTTAGCTCCAATACAGCTGGCACCTATATCGGAGTGGATCTCAAAGGCAAAATCCAATGCTGTTGCATTGTTAGGCAATTGGATTAAGGTGCCTTTTGGCGTGAAGATAAAAATCTCATCGGAAAACAGATTCATCTTAAAATCATCCACAAAATCCATGGCATTCTGATCAGGACTGCTCAGTACATCGCGTACCTTTTTGATCCATTGATCCAGGCCTGAATCGGAATTAGACTCTTTATATTTCCAGTGGGCCGCAAATCCTTTCTCTGCAATTTCATTCATCCGTTTGGTCCGAATCTGAACCTCCACCCATTGGCCTTTGGGACCCATCACTGTGGTATGTAAAGATTCATAACCATTCCCTTTGGGGGAGGAGATCCAATCGCGTAAACGGTCTGGATTAGGGCGGTATAAATCCGTAACAATGGAATATACTTTCCAACATTCGGTTTTTTCCTTTTCGTCTACCGCATCGATAACGATACGAATGGCAAATAAATCATATACTTCCTCAAATGGAATTGACTTTTTGCGCATCTTGTTCCAGATCGAATGGATGGATTTAGGCCTTCCAAACACAGATGCTATAATGCCTTGTTCTTCTAGAATTTCCTTAATAGGGTCGATAAAATCACCAATGAATCTCTCGCGCTCGGCCTTCTTCTCATTCAGTTTTCGAGCAATAAATTTGTAGGTATCCGGATCGGTGAACTTCATGGACAAGTCCTCCAATTCTGATTTAATTGCATATAGACCCAAGCGATGAGCTAAAGGGGCATAGAGATAACTGGTCTCCGAAGCAATCTTCAGCTGTTTGTCTCTTGCCATAAACTCCATCGTCCGCATATTATGCAGCCTATCCGCCAATTTGATAAGAATAACACGCACGTCATCTGCAAGGGTGAGCAGCATTTTACGGAAGTTTTCGGCCTGCATTGAACTATTAGGATCAAATATTCCGGAAATTTTAGTTAATCCGTCGATAATGCGACGGACTTTTTTTCCAAACATTTCCTCAATTTCGTCCAAGGTCACATTGGTATCCTCAACAACATCATGGAGCAAAGCGCATACAATGGAGGTCGTACCTAAGCCTATTTCCTCAGCAGCAATTTGCGCTACAGCAATAGGATGATAAATATAAGGTTCTCCTGATTTGCGACGCATTTCCTTATGACTATCCAATGCCAAATCAAAAGCTTTACGAATCTCTTGCTTATCCCCGCGCTGCAAAGTAGGCTTGCAGGCACGCAATAACGCACGGTAACGTTTTCTTATCTCTTTGTTTTCTACCTCTATATCAATCACATAATCTTTCATAAACGTTGCAGGTAAATGATGTTTTTTTGAGTATTTTTGTTTAATTTAGTTAATGTATTTCGAATACGATTATCAAGCTAACTTATTTTGTAATAAATTTACCAAAATATAATAGCATTGACAAATTAAAAGAGTTATATAGTCATTCAGATGAAGACAATAGTAGGTGGTTTGCTTTTTCTTCTTGGGACTTTGTCAGGTGTGACACAGGCTCAATCTCTTGTTCTTCCATTGTATGGTGAAGGGGCGCAAGAGACTGTGACTGATTATATGAAAACAACATTACCTTCGGGCGAAATCCTACCTTGGTTTCCCATCCCAGAGGTTGTTATTGTCAGAAAACGAGTATGGTCAAGCGAGGAAGCAAGACGGGAATATCTACGCTTTAGACGAAATGTACTGAAGGTACTTCCTTATGCGATCTATGCACAAAAAAGATACGATCAGCTGGATCGGGATCTAGCCATGACATCTGAAAAAAAGGAGCATGAAGCCTTGGTGGAGCGTTGTGAAAATGACGTGAAACAAATGTTTAATAGGGAAATTAAAAACATGACCATTTCCCAGGGTAAAATTCTTATAAAACTGATCGATCGCTATACAGGACACACAAGCTACGAAATGGTAAAAGAAATGAAAGGTGGAATTTCCGCGTTCTTTTATCAAGGTGTTGCCAAAATTTTTGGACATAATCTAAAATCAGCGTATGATCCAAAGGAGGACTTCGAAATCGAAAATATTATCCGGGAATTTGAAAGATCAAGACCTAAACCAGTCATGTAGACTTCAGTATGCAAATTGCTAGGAGACTTGAAAAAAGTATCCGGATCCTCATGTAAATACCTAAATTAAGATAATATGAAAACGATTTATGACTTTGATGCCTTGCAATTCAATGGAACCATGAAATCTCTGGGGGATTTTGAAGGAAAGGTTTTGTTGGTCGTCAATACAGCGAGTCAGTGTCTGTTTACGAGACAATTTAAATCGCTTGAAAAGCTCTACCAAAAGTATAAAGAAAAGGGGTTTGAGATACTGGCATTCCCATCCAACAACTTTCGGAATCAAGAGCCCCTGACAGGCAGTACGTTGGAGACATTTTGTCGAATAAACCAACAAGTCAGTTTTCCAGTTTTTAAGCGTAGCCATGTCATTGGTACCTATACGACGCCATTGTATAATTTTCTTTCAAATAAGACAGAAAACGGTCATATAAATAGTAAACCTTCCTGGAACTTTCACAAGTACCTGATCAACAAGCAGGGAGAGGTTGTGGATTTCTATTACCCCACGACTTCGCCATTGTCAGGTAAAATTTGTCGTAATATCGAACGACTTTTAGCGGAGTAAACAACAAACTTTCTACCTTTGACCTCGGCTTCACAGCAGTAAGTCCATCTATGTTGGCTATCGTCAAAATAAGCTAGCAATATGAAAGAATTAACTGCAGAATCATTTTAACCGATTTTGGTGAAATTGGAAGCTGTAAACAAAAAAGAGGATATCAATATGCTAAAACTAGATTTATTAGTCATTGCTGTGCATCCCGATGACGCAGAATTAGGGGCAGGCGGAGTAATGGCAAAATATGTTGCTGAAGGAAAAAAAGTAGGAATTGTAGACCTGACACAGGGCGAACTAGGCACACGCGGTACAGCTGAGACAAGGGCGCAAGAGGCAAAAGATGCCGCAACGATCCTGGGATTGGCTACTCGCGAAAATCTTGGTCTCAGAGATGGTTTTTTCGAAAATGCTATCGAAGAAAAAATGGCTATTATAAGTGCAATAAGGAAATACCAACCTGAAATTGTTATTACCAATGCGATTACCGACCGCCACCCTGATCATGGTAGGGCAGGACAGCTTGTGAATGAAGCTTGTTTCCTTTCGGGTTTAAGAAAAGTGGAAACAAAAGATGAAAATAATCATGTCCAAGAAGCCTTTCGACCACGGTTAGTATTACAGTTTGTACAGGATTATTATATCAAGCCTGACGTGGTTATTGATATTACGGACTACTATACTATCAAGGAGAAGTCAATCCTAGCCTATAAAACACAATTCTATACAGGTGAAAACACCAATCCAGATGAGCCACAAACCTATATCTCCAATCCGGATTTTATGGAATCTACTGCTGCTAGAGCGAGAGAATTTGGCCGTTATATCCAGGCAAAGTATGCGGAAGGATTTACTTCTAAAAAGATATTAGGTGTTGATGATTTATTCGACCTGAGATAAAGAAGCTGTAATAAAAGTAAAGAAGTGAAAAGTCGAAGATTTTATGGAGCCTCCTAGAATCTTCGACTTTTATATATATAAACGATAGGCAGTTTATCAGGAGATAAAACCTTTTACATATTGTTTTGTAATCTCATGCTGTGGATTTAACAACACTTGCTCAGTGGGACCAAATTCAAGGATTTCTCCCCCATAAACGAAAAGAATATAGTCGGACACCCTTCTAGCTTGTCGTAAGATATGTGTAACCAGAACAATGGTATAATCCTGCTTAAGCTCAATTAATAATTCTTCAATTTTTGCTGTGGATAATGGGTCCAATGCGGAAGTCGATTCATCGCCAAGTATAATTTCAGGTTCAACAGCAAGGCCCCTGGCTAAACAAAGTCGTTGCTGCTGTCCAATCGAAAGACCACTTGCAGACTGCCCCAAACGATCCTTGACCTCATCCCATAAGGCTACATTTCGCAATTGTGTCTCGACAATTTTATCCAGTTCCTTTGTATTCTTGGTGCCATGTATACGCGGGCCATAAGCGACATTATCGTAGATGGACATCGGTAAGGGATAAGGTTTTTGGGATAAAAGCCCCATCTTCTTACGAATATGTGTTACCTCAGCATCCTTACCATAAATATCCTCACCGTTCACGAGCACAGACCCTGTTATTTCAACACCTTTCGTATCGTCAACCAGTCGATTAAGTGTTTTCAGCAAGGTGGTCTTACCACAACCCGAAGGCCCTATAATAGAAGTTACACTATTGTTGGGTAAGGCAAGATTAATATTTTTTAAGATATGTCGTCCGTCGATATATACATTAAGATCCTTAATCTGTATATGGGGATCAGTTAATGGGCTGTTTAACGACGATTCTTTTGTTTCGATTGAAGGATATGCGTGCATACTACGATAATTAAAATAATGATTGTTAAAACCAGGGCTGAAGCGTAAGCTCGCCCCTGTACCTCAGGAATTGGACTACTTAACTGAAAAAATATGGCCAAGGGAAGTGTTGCTGCAGGTTCATCTATATATTTAGGCAGATTATCACTGAAGCCTGTTGTCAATAGCACACCAGCAACATCACCAATAGCCCTTCCAAACGCCAACAGAATAGCCGTTAATAGTCCAGCGCGAATGCTCCGCAACATAACCTTAGCGAGCTCCCAACGTGTTGTACCAAGGGAAAGCGTGACATTTTTCAAATCTTCAGGAATCGTTTTGATTAATTCGTCTACTGTCCGTACCACAATAGGGATCGTCAATAGTGTGACCGTAATGATACCACCCAATAGCGAAGCTCTAATACCAAAATAGACCATGATACCAAAGCCGACAGCACCATAAACAATGGATGGAACACCGTAAAGTACATCGAACAAAAGCTTTGAAAACTGTGTTACTCTGGAATTTGTTCCTAAATAAATATTAAGATAAAGAGATATTGGGATGCCAATAAAAGCGGAAAGGGCGGTCGCTACACCTGCCAGATAGAGTGAACCTAATATAGCGTTTAAGATTCCGCCTTCTTTGCCGATGTAAAACCCACCTTTGGGCAATTGGCTGACCATCTCCCAATTGAGATAGGGAAGCCCCTTATAGAGGATCGTACCTACAATAAAAAATAGGGAAGCAGTTACTGTGATTCCGGACAGATGCATGAAACCCTTCGCGATTTTTTCGCTCAATAACCTTCTTTTGGTATTATCCATCTAAACCTCCTTCGAGACGTCTCAAGATCAGACGTGATATTAAATTGAAAACAAATATGATCACAAATAGCAATAATGCTGAAAACATCAATGCTGACTCATAAAGTGGGATAGACATCATCTCACCAAAATTGTTGGCAATTAAAGCTGGGATGGGGTAACCGGCATCAAAGATGGACGTAGGAACCTTAGGCACATTACCACAAACCATTAATACCGCAATCGTTTCTCCAAACGCACGAGAGGTTGATAGGACAATTGCCGCAATAATCCCGGGCTTTGCTTTTTTGAGAATAACATGTTTTATGGTATCCCATTTTGTTGCTCCTAAAGACAAAGAGGCTGCTTTTAATTCATATGGAATCGTTTGGAGCACCTCAACCATAATTGAAATCATGATCGGAAATATCATGACTGCCAATACGATCCCACCGGCTAACACCGAATAACCAGATGTCACCACGCCAAAAATCGGAGCAATATAAAGCTGGATCAATGGTACAATAAATAACACACCCCAAACACCATATAGCACTGGAGGAATGGCAGCCAAAACATTAACAAGCGGGAGCATCATATTTTTCAATGCATCTGAAGCATATTCAGTCAGATAAACAGCTGTTAATATACACAGTGGTATGGCAATGGCAAGGGATATCAATGTGACAGCGAGTGTGCCAGCGATAAAAGGCAAAAATCCGAATGAGCCCTTCATAGGCGCCCATACTTTGTCTGTCAACAGCTGAAATACATTGCTATATTCAAATAGTGGAATGGATTTTACGGTTAAACCGACCGCAATAATAAGGACAACTGAAAGCGAAATCAGCAGCAATAATAATGTGGACCGTTTTACTAAAGTATCTTTAACTAGACGTGTATTTAGCATGCTATAACTTATTTAGTTCTTCATTAATCAGTGTTGCACTCAATGGTACATAACCATTTTCCAGTAATTGTGATTGCGCCTGTTTCTGTAGTACAAATGAGATAAATTCCTTCAAGAGCAGAGATTCTGTCTTATTACGTGTGACAAATGTCAGATCACGCGAAGGGGGGGCAGGGTATCTTCCCGCCGCAACCGCTCCTGTCAAGTCCGACAGGGAGCCATAGAATTGCTCATCTGCTTCGATTTGCCCATTTTTATTTAAATCCAATGGCAATACATCAATATGATCAAATACTTTGTTTGTCTTTAAATTATATACATAATTAATGTTGTTGAAGCCAATGCCAAACTTATCATCTTTAATCGCTTGGGCGATGCCAGGGTCTCCAAAGATGCCAACACCTTGCAGATCCTCCTGTTTGTGTCCAAAAAATTTGGCCCAGGTTTCTGCCGCTCCGGCGGCATCCGAACGCACGTAGACATTAATCGGATCTGAAGTAAACTGCGGATCAATTTGATTCCATGTTTTAAATTTTCGATTGACAAAAATATCCGCAAGTTCCTCCCGTGTTAAACCTCGTTTCAGTAATGCTTTATAATTCGGATTGCCCGGATTCAATGTACAAATCACAGCGTCTTTAGCAACGACAATAGGAACTGCACCTTTTTTAACTTCTTGCGCATGAAGATCCCGTGATACCAAACCAATGTCTACCATACCAGTTAACACATCGGCTATTCCTTTGCCCGCTCCGCCTGCGGAAATATTAAAACGAACATGAGGGTGATTTTTTTTAAAGTCTTCACTCCAGATTACCGCCAAAGGGTAGAGGGCAAAGGCTCCAGATAATGAAATATTACCTTCAAACCCATGCTCTTTGCTATATCCATTCTTTACTTTTGGCGCGCATGACGTGATCTTAGATACAACTATAAAGCTAAAAACAAGGACTATAAAACATCTTTTTATCATTACACCTATTAGTCTACAGGTTTAGTATATTAAATTTTATACGGCAAATATATATTAATTTGGTAGATATTATAGAATATTAAAAAAATATTTTTACATTTGACATCGAGAAAAGAATACTAAATCAATAGATTTTATTTGTTTTATGCAAAGCTTCCGTACAGAATTAGAAAATCCAGTCGTGGAAAAGGAGATTATTGAACTTGAAAAAAAGATTCGGTTATTTCACGAAGGTAAGATCGCTGATGAGAAATTTAGATCACTGCGCCTTGCCAGGGGAGTATATGGACAGAGACAACCAGGGGTTCAAATGGTTCGTATCAAACTTCCATTTGGAAAAGTTACTTTTAAACAATTGATCAAAATCGCAGCAATCTCTGACGAATATGCAAGTCGCAACCTGCATCTGACCACACGTCAGGATATTCAGATTCATTACGTCAGTCTGGATCGCACGCCAGAACTTTGGTCAAAATTGGCAGAGGACGATATTACCCTAAGGGAAGCCTGTGGTAATACTGTTCGTAATGTAACGGCTTCACCAACTTCGGGTATTGATCCGAAAGAACCTTTTGATGTATCACCATATGCACAGGCGACATTTGAATATTTTCTACGTAATCCAGTGTGTGCGGAGATGGGTAGAAAATTCAAGATGTCTTTTTCTGCAAGTGAAGAGGACACCGCTTTCTCGTATATCCATGACTTGGGTTTTATTCCAAAATTAAAGTATGTCGATGGTGTAGAAGTACGTGGTTTCAAAGTCTTGCTAGGAGGTGGACTGGGATCACAGCCATTTTTAGCATCGCTAACAAATGAATTTCTACCGGAAGATGAGCTAATTCCTTATATAGAGGCTACCTTAAGAGTGTTTGACCGATACGGCGAACGCAACAACCGTAACAAGGCTCGCTTTAAATATCTTATTCAGAAACTTGGCTTGGAAGAGGTGTTAAATCTGATCGAAGCAGAAAAGATTGCTACAAAAGTAAAAGCTTTCGCTATCGATCGAACCAAAATTGAACAACCGCTACCACCGGATGACAGTCAAATCACCGCACTTGATCTCGATACCGATTTAAACTATCAGGTATGGAAGAACACGAATACATTTGAACAAAAGCAAGCAGGCTACTATGGTGTCTATGTACGTGTTTCTACCGGGGATATCGGTACCGATAAAGCGCGGTCCTTGGTCGCTGGACTAAAAGATCTCGTTGCGGATGATATCCGCATAACACAAAACCAAAGTTTGCTATTGAAGTATGCAACCGAAAAGTCGCTACCTCATATTTATCAACTGCTAAAATCATTAGATCTTGCTCAGGTAGGCTTTGACAGTACTGCAGATGTGACAACATGCCCTGGCACGGACACCTGTAATCTTGGCATTTCAAATAGTACCGAAATGGCGCGGGTCATTGAGTCATATATCGCCGAATTCCACCAAGATTTTATTTTCAACAGAGATTTGAAAATTAAGATATCCGGTTGTATGAATTCCTGTGGCCAACATGGACTGGCACATATTGGCTTCCATGGCAGCTCAGTTAAAGCAGAGGGTAAGGTAGTTCCTGCCGCCCAGGTTATGCTCGGTGGTGGCACGATCGGCGATGGTGAAGGCCGGGTAGCCGAACGGATTATCAAAGTACCCACCAAACGAGTATTGCATGTGGTTGAATTCGTACTGAACGATTACAAAAAGAATGCGGAAGAAACTGAAAACTTTCATGCGTATTACGACAGACAAGGTAAAAATTATTTTTACAATCTTTTAAAGCCACTGTCAGATCTGACAACGCTTTCGGAAGATGAGTTTGTGGATTGGGGACATGAAGGTACTTTTCAAACAGCGATAGGTGTGGGTGAGTGTGCTGGGGTAGTGATCGATCTGGTAGCAACATTGATTTATGAGGCGGAGGAAAAGCTGCAATGGGCAAATGAGACATTCGGGGAAGAAAAATTCGCAGACGCTATCTATCATGCATACAATGCCTTTGTTCAGGCAGCGAAAGCATTGCTGTTAGATAAAGGTATTAGCGCTAGTACACAAAATACAGTGATCAATGAATTCCAGACACATTTTGTGGAGTCCGGGGAATATAACTTTGATCAGTCATTTCCGGAGCTTGTCTTACAAATCAGTAAAAATGAACCTACGGAGGTCTTTGCAACAGGTTATCTACAAGAAGCCACAAAGTTTATCAATGAGGTTTATCAACGTAAAAATTTAACGCCTGTATTGGCTTAGGAGGGAACGGAATGTCGATAGAAGCAAAAGTTACTTTAGTAGGTGCTGGGCCAGGAGACCCAGAATTGATTAGCCTTAAAGGGATCAAAGCAATCCAGAAAGCTGATGTTATTTTGTATGATGCGCTGGTTAATGAAGAACTATTGGATTATGCGAAGGCAGATTGTATAAAAATTTACGTCGGAAAACGTGCTGAACAGCTTTCAACATCACAAGATGAAATCAATCGCTTACTGGTTGATTATGCTTTAAATTATGGGCATGTGGTGCGTTTGAAAGGTGGAGATCCCTTTGTCTTTGGACGTGGGGGTGAAGAGATCGATCATGTGGCACAATATGGTATTGAAACAGCCGTTGTACCGGGTATTTCCTCCGCTATTGGTCTGACGGGGCTACAGCAGATTCCTTTGACTTATAGAGGTATCAGCGAAAGTTTTTGGGTGATAACAGGGTCAAAATCTGATGGCAGTTTATCTAGCGATCTATACCTTGCTGCGGAATCCAACGCGACTGTAGTCGTCCTGATGGGCTATGGAAAATTAGCAGAGATCGTGGCCATCTACCAAGATAAAAATCTTCATCATTTACCTATCGCTTTGATTCAGAATGGTTCACTTCCTAATGAAAAGGTTGTATTGGGAACAATAGACAATATATTAGATGAATCTACTGAAAAAAGAGTTGGGGTACCAGCTATTATCATTATAGGTGAAGTGGTGGCGAAACATAGATCGTTTCAACAGATTAAAGAAAAGGCGCTTGCATTATAAGTATGAATCAGTTATTTCCCATATTCGTTAAACTTGATCAGATCCAGACCTTACTGGTCGGAGGTGGAAAAGTTGCGTTGGAAAAATTCCAGGCATTGATAACAAATGATGAGCGATTAAACCTAACTGTTGTGGCAAGGGAAATTGTTCCAGAATTTGAACTATTGCTTGCGAATTATCCTCACATTCGACTTCACATACGTCCTTTTGAGACTACTGATATTGAAAACAAGCACCTTGTGATTGCGGCAACGAACAATATGGAACTAAATGATGAACTTCGTGCGTTAACATCACTTCACAATATACTTTTCAATGCAGCGGATAAGCCAGATCTATGCGACTTTTATTTGGGATCTATTGTTACTAAGGGCAATCTAAAAGTTGCGATTTCCACAAACGGCAAATCGCCAACAATTGCAAAAAGAGTGAAGGAATTGCTCAATGATCTATTACCAGCTGAAATCGACGAAACACTTTCACTGATGAGTGAATATCGTGAACAGCTGAAAGGGGACTTTGAATTTAAGGTAAAGAAGCTGAACGAACATACCAAAAATATATTACGTCATGAGCGTTAAGGAAATTAAAGAAATTATCGGTGATAAAAAGGGAGTGGAGATGCTGCAAGTAATTGCATCCATATATCCTTCAGAGGTTGTTTTTTCGACATCTTTTGGGATAGAAGATCAGATTATCACCGAATGGATCGGCAAAAACAATATCGGTATCGATATTTTCACTTTAGATACCGGGCGATTATTCAAAGAGACATACTCTTTGTGGAGCCGTACATTGGAACGTTATCAACTGAATATCAAGACATACACACCAAACACAATATTACTGGAAGATTTTATCAGTAAAAAGGGACCTAATTCTTTCTATGAATCTGTTGAAAACCGTAAAGAATGTTGTCGGATCAGGAAGATTGAACCATTACAGCGTGCTATCAAAGGAAAAAAAATCTGGATTACCGGCATTCGGTCTGAACAATCGGTCAATAGACATGATATGGATTTTGTAGAGTACGACAAAGTAAATGATATCATAAAAATCCATCCGCTGTTTGAATGGACCTTTGATCAGGTAAAAATGTATTGTAAAGAACAGTATATTCCCTATAATGTCTTACATGACAAAGGATTTCCGAGCATTGGTTGCCAACCCTGTACAAGAGCTATTCAGGAAGGAGAAGATTTTCGTGCCGGAAGATGGTGGTGGGAAGATCAGAGTAAAAAAGAATGTGGTTTACATGCTGTTAAATCTTAATCATAAAAAAGCGTAAACCCGATTTCATTAAATCAAATTTTATTATTTCAGAGAATGGACTATTTAGATCATTTAGAAGCGGAAGCAATATATATATTAAGAGAAGTCGCTGGACAGTTTGAAAAACCAGCACTATTATTCTCGGGCGGAAAAGATTCCATTACATTGGTTCATCTAGCAAAAAAAGCTTTCAGACCGGGTAAATTTCCCTTTCCACTGGTTCATATTGATACTGGGCACAATTTCCCAGAAACTATTGTTTTCCGTGACAGTCTTATTGAAGAAATTGGAGAAAAACTTATTGTTGGCTATGTCCAAGATAGTATAGATCAGGGCAAAGTCGTTGAGCAGAAAGGTAAAAACGCAAGTCGTAATGCACTTCAGACTGTTACCTTACTCGATACGATCTCGAAACACGGTTTCGATGCATGTATCGGAGGGGCACGTAGGGATGAGGAGAAAGCACGTGCAAAAGAACGTATTTTCTCAGTTCGTGATGAGTTTGGACAATGGGATCCAAAAAGACAAAGACCTGAGTTGTGGAGTATTTTCAACGGTAAGATAAACAAAGGCGAGAATGTACGGGTATTCCCGATATCAAACTGGACTGAGCTCGATGTCTGGAATTATATCAAACGCGAACAAATTGCATTGCCATCCATTTATTTTAGCCATGAACGAGAGGTAATTACCCGTAATGGACAATTAATGGCAGCCGCACCATTTTTGAATATTGATGAGGAGGATGTTGTTGAAACTAAATCTGTTCGTTTCAGGACAGTGGGTGATATGACCTGTACTGCGGCAGTAGATTCTACAGCAACTGCTTTGGATGATATCATCGCGGAAATCAAGGCATCAACAGTCAGCGAACGTGGGGCTCGGATGGATGACAAAGTATCCGAGGCAGCAATGGAAGAACGCAAAAAACAGGGATATTTTTAATTCCTCAAATCTAATACTTGATATTGACAACAATGAATATATTGAAATTTATAACAGCTGGTTCGGTAGACGATGGTAAAAGCACCCTAATTGGTCGATTGCTATACGATACCAATTCTATTTTGGATGACCAATTGGAAGCGATACAGCGTGCCAACCGAAAAAATGATGATGGAACAGTAGATTTAGCGATATTAACGGATGGACTAAAGGCAGAACGCGAACAGGGAATAACCATCGATGTCGCTTACAAATATTTTCAGACCGATCATCGAAAATACATTATCGCTGATGCTCCGGGCCATATCCAATATACGCGAAACATGGTTACCGGGGCATCCAATTCTGAGCTGATTATCATCTTGGTAGATGCACGGAAGGGGGTTATTGAACAAACGAAAAGGCATTCGTTTATTGCTAAATTACTAGCGATGAAGCAGGTATTAGTATGTGTCAATAAAATGGATATGGTAGATTATAGCGCTACTGTTTTTGAACAAATCAAACATGATTACCAGCAATTGGCTGCCAATCTAGGACTTCAGGATGTTGATTTTATCCCGGTATCCGCATTAAAAGGAGACAATATTGTTCATAAATCCGATCGTATGCTATGGTATTCAGGAGAATCGCTATTGGATTACCTGGAGAATGTTGAAATTCACGAAAATCAAGCGGCGAATTGGAGATTCCCTGTACAATGGGTTGTAAGGCCACAAACAGATGATCTCCATGACTATAGGGGATATGCAGGCAGAGTGTTAGGAGAGGGGCTTACTGTAGGCGATCAGGTGATTATTTATCCTTCTGAAACATACAGTACTGTAAAGGCTATAGAATTTAACGGCCTGCAGCTTGACCGTGCAGAAAATGGACAGTCAGTTATTCTTCATTTAACAGACGATGTGGACATTAGCCGTGGCGACACGATTGCAAATGTTGAAAAACAGCCAAAATTTGAGCGTAATATACAGGCAAACGTATGTTGGTTTGACAATAAACCCTTGGATACCGAACAGATCTACTTGCTTCAGAGCCACAGTAAATTGACAAAAATTAAGATTGTTGATGTGCTTTACAAATTTGACATCAACACTCAGGAAAAAGTTTTCGACGAAACAATCAAGCTCAATGATATTGGTCGCATTGCAATCAAATCTGCTGAAAATCTTGTATTTGATTTACAGGCAGAAAATTCTGCAAATTCTCAAGCCATTGTCATTGATCCACGGACTAATTTAACAGTTGGTGCTTTGATGATTCAGGCTGTTGATTAGTATTTTTTTTAATCTGTAAATATTCAACCTAAATATTTATTGAGGAATCCGGGCATTTTGCTTGGATTCCTTTTTTATTTTATTTGTAAATCATTGTAAGAAAACTTATTTTATATAATAGCAAACCAGCAATAATTATATTAAATAATTCATTTAAAAACCTCCGTTCGCACCAATACATTTATTTATTATAATTTATATTATGTTAAATAGTAATTTGTAAACCCTCCCTTTTACCCAACGATTTGTTCTATTTTGTAATAAAATCGTATTGCTACATTCTCATAACGAAGATTCTATTCTCACTGCACCATAACCAATTTTAATTACGCTTAAAATTAGATCTTACAGTTTATTGAGACTTCATGATGTGATGGCCTTATAAATTTTAAAATTTATAAGGCTTAGAATTACACAAATCGTTACGTTTAGTCTGTTCTATTATAAAAACGAAAATGATTCTTTTTTTTAGCTAAAGTGTCGAATAAAATACGTGGATGATTTGATTTCGGCTACATTTCGATATAATCAACCTAAATAAGCCTATATAGTATAGAATTCGAAATTTCATTATAATTGCTCAAAATTTGTAAAAAATTAACAAAAATTGGTTTTCTGTTAAAAAATACATAAATTAGTGCCAGCCAAAGGGAAATTTTACTAATTAAAACATGTCAAAAAATTTTAACGAGTTCATTGCGAGCGTTGAGAAACGCAATCCAAATGAACCAGAATTCTTACAAGCAGTAAAAGAAGTTACAGAGGATTTATTTCCTTATATCACCAACAATCATCCTGAGTTTTTCGACCAAAAAATTCTTGAACGCCTGACCGAGCCTGAACGTATTATTTCTTTTCGTGTAACTTGGTTAGATGACAATCATCAGGTACAGGTAAACCGTGGATACCGTGTACAAATGAATAGTTCTATAGGTCCATATAAAGGAGGTCTCCGCTTCGCTCCTTCTGTGAATCAGAGCATCTTGAAATTCCTTGCTTTTGAACAAGTTTTCAAAAACAGTTTAACGGGCCTACCGATCGGTGGTGGTAAAGGCGGTTCCGATTTTGACCCAAAAGGTAAATCAGATAATGAAATCATGCGTTTTTGCCAGAGCTTTATGACGGAATTATATCGTCATATAGGTGCAGATACAGATGTTCCTGCCGGAGATATCGGTGTTGGTGGACGTGAAATTGGCTTTCTTTTCGGACAATTCAAGCGTCTTCAGAATAACTTTACGGGGGTTCTAACAGGTAAAGGTGAATTATGGGGCGGCTCCTATATTCGTCCGGAAGCTACCGGATATGGTCTACTATACTTCGTAGACTGTATATTTAAACATAAAGGACAATCTTTACAGGGAAAAGTGGCAACGGTTTCAGGTGCCGGTAATGTTGCATTTTATGCAGTTGAAAAAGCAATGCAGTTAGGTGCAAAAGTAATTACGGTCTCCAATAGCCTAGGCACATTGTATGATCCAGATGGATTTGACACAGAGAAAATGGCTTTTGGAGCAACTTTGGGACGGAATTTAGACCAATACCCTGCTCGTTATCCAAATGCACAGTTTTTACCGGGACAAAAACCTTGGCAATTCAAATGTGATATTGCATTACCATGTGCGACACAAAATGAATTGGATGAATCCGATGCAAAAACACTTGTGGCAAACGGCTGCATCTGTGTTGCTGAAGGCGCTAATATGCCTTCCACTGCTGAAGCAATTAAGGTTTTCTTAGATTCTAAAATTAGTTTTGCACCAGGGAAAGCTGCAAATGCGGGCGGGGTTGCCGTAAGTGGCCTGGAAATGTCCCAAAACTCGATCCGTACACAATGGGGTACTGAGGAAGTTGATAGCCGTCTGAAAACAATTATGGAAAGCATTCATGAGACTTGTTTGAAATATGGCAAAGAAAGTGATTTTGTTAACTACTTAAAAGGTGCCAATATTGGCGGCTTTATTAAAGTGGCTAATGCCATGAAAGCTCAGGGAGTTGTATAATCAGCCTTTTTCTAATCATATCATAATCCTGAACGCTCAAATGTATTTCATTTGGGCGTTTTTTTATACTTTTATGGTAATTTTTAAAACAAGAGATTTACATGAGATTAATAGCGGAACTCCCCCATCCTGATTGCAAGATTTCCATCTTTGGAATGAACCAGAAATTCATCATCAAATTTGAACAAGGAAATTTGGAGCAATCCTATAAAATTGCAGAGGTTGACATCATAGGTGGTGTAAATGGTGTTTTTGAATTGCTTGATGAGGAATTTCTTAAAACTGTGATAGATCAGTTCTCCTTAATGCGTCAATCTTTTAACGGTGCTTACAGTAGATACGAATAACGGCAATATGTTAAACTACCTTTATTTTGCGGCATTTTGGGCTTGCCAAATTGTCTCCTCTATCCTATTTAAACTGGGCGGTATTCACCCCAAGTATAAATGGGCAGCGTTGATTGTTGGGAATATTATTTTGCTTTCGGCAAGTTGGTTTCTCATTCAATTATTTAAGAATGTCTCTCAACCTATTGTTATCGCATTATGTTCAGGAGGGACTTTTCTGACTGTCCAATTGGCAATGGCATTTTATTTTAAAAGTCCACTGAGCTGGCAGCAGGTTGTCGGTATGTTTGTTATCATTGTAGGTATGGTGATGATCACCTTTGGTGGCAAAGATCAGGCGATCTAAAAAGATAAGAAAGAACTCGCATCTTACATCTGCGAGTTCTTTCTATTGCTATAAATAAGCGTAAGTTATTCCGTCTCCACCGCGGTCTTGATGTTCATCTTCAAACCGGCTGACATGGCTGTATTTACGCAAGTAATCCCGAATGAATTTTCGTAAAATGCCGTCTCCTTTACCGTGGATAATTTTTAATGATGGGTAGCCCACCATAACGGCCCTATCCAGTACTTTCTCCAATTCATTCAACGCATCTTCGGTGCGCATCCCTCTTAGGTCAAGTTCCGGATTAAAATCTGCGACAGTACCCGCAGACAATGATTTAGACAAGCTTTTTGCTGATTTCTTGTTTTCACGTCCTTCGAGCTTAATAACATTCTTTCGCTTCTGTACTGTTCTCAATTCTCCCATAGCAAGAATCAAATTGTTTTTAGCAATTTCAACAACCTGTGCTTCAGCACCATTGTCAATAATTTGAACCCAGTCGCCTATGCTTAGTTCTGAGGATTCAGTTACTTTCTCTTTTATGACATGCTTCACTGTTTGCTCTTTCGGCAAAACAGCTTTCAAAGCTTGATCCAGATTACTGCGCAATTCACGGGTTTTCTCCTTATCAGCTTTCGCTGATTTGATCTGTGCAACCGTATTTTCGATTAATTTATTGGAGTTCTTGATGATTTCCTGAGCCTCTTCTTTAGCCTTTTTCAGTATTACTCTTTTATTTTCCTCAAGATAACGTTGTAATTCCAAGTACTCAGATTTAAGAGATTCGAGTTCTTTCTCTCTTTTATTGATGGCAACTTTTGTATCAAACACCTCTTTCTTTTCCCTTTCAAGATCGATCAATAAGGTATCTACTTTTTTCTGTTGTACACCAATTTTCCCTTTGGCAACCTCCAGAATATCTTTGCCTAATCCTATTTTCTGTGCTATTTCGAAGGCATAAGAACTTCCCGGTTTACCGATCTGAAGAATATACATTGGACGCATCTCGCGGTTATCGAACAACATGGAAGCATTCTCCAGACCTGTTGTATTGCTCGCAAATACCTTTAAGTTTGAGTAATGGGTTGTTACAACGCCTCTAATCTGCTTTTTGTTCAACGATTCCAATACGGCTTCGGCAATAGGTCCGCCAAATAGAGGGTCTGTTCCGGTACCGAATTCATCAATGAGTACCAAGGTGCGTCCATTGGCGAATTCCGTAAAATACTTCATTTTCGACAAGTGTGCACTGTAGGTACTCAGGTCACTCTCTATAGATTGATCGTCACCAATATCAGCAAATATTTGCTTGAATACACCTACTTTCGTAGTCGGCTCAGCCGGGATCAATAGACCTGATTGCACCATAATCTGTAGCAAGCCCACTGTCTTCATACAGACTGACTTACCACCGGCATTTGGTCCGGAGACAACAATAACACGTTGAAACTGGTCGATTTGTATATTCAAAGGAACTACAGTGCCTTTATGGTGTTCGTTAAGTATGAGCAATGGATGACGGGCATTGATGAGATTGATCTCCGCTTCTTTGGACAGTTCAGGCATTTCGGCCTCAATATCCAAGGCAAACAATGCTTTGGCCCTAACAAAATCAACTTTGGTCAATAAGCCATGATAGGATAACAATAAAGGGAGATGCGGCCGCACTTTATCTGTGAGTTCCACAAGAATTCGGATGACCTCTCTCCTGCGCTCAAATTCAAGATCTCTAATTTTATTGTTGAGCTGAAATACTTCTTCTGGCTCAATATAAGCCGTTTGTCCTGTTGCTGACTCGTCATGAATCAATCCTTTAAGCTTCCTTTTATTTTCAGCCAAGATCGGAATACATAGACGTCCATCGCGTACAGTCAAATTGCCATCCGCGGTCCACCCGCTGTCCTGGGCATTTTTGAAGATACTATTTATACGTTTGAGCGCATCTTGTTCTGCCCGTTGTATTTGTTGAGTGATTTCGAGCAATAAGCGTGACGCATTATTTTTGAGTTTTCCTCGCTCGTCAATCACTATTTCAATATCACGGATGATTCCCTTCTCGATAGGCAAATGCTCAAATAGCACTTCCAAATTCGGATAAAGGCCTTCTCTTTCGTTAAAATAGCGAATGATGGCATAAACAGTTTTCAAAGATAACAGGACACGAAAAAACTCTTCTTCAAGTAGAAAAGCGCCTTCCACCCTCGCTTTTTCAATAATGGATTTTAAAGGAAAAAAATTCTCGACTGGAAATGCTCCATCATTGACAAGAAGATCTTTGAATTCACTTGTCTGTCTCAAAAAACGATCTATCTGATCAAAGCGAGTTTGTGGCTGAATTTTTTCGACCAGTTCACGGCCTGATTCACTCAGGCATTTTTGTTTTATTTTATCTTTTATCTCGGAAAAGCCGAGTTTATCTATCGCATTTAATGGATATACCATAAAATTATATTCTTTGATGGTTAAAGTTTTGATACAGGCTTTAATGCCTGTGGTGGAGTAAGAATAGGTTTTTCAAGCCTTTGCTCCATTTGTTTTGGTAACGTTGCTGTGTCCTTTGCCGAAACGCCAGGTGTTGTTGCTGGGGACACAGGATTTCCAGAGGAAGTAGGCGGCGGTGATCCAGCTGGAGTTATTGAACTACCTATAGATAGCTGGTTCATTAAATAGCTATCCAAACTAACACCTGTTTTCTGTTGGAAATTTTTGTTAAACAACGAAGAAGCTTCTTTAAAACTGAATTTCTCCTTACTTGGTTTGTAGTGGATAAGTGCAGCAATACGTTCTTGATACTGTTGCTGTTGTCGCATTACACGACTCGTACTATCCTGAATCCTCGCATTGACAATCGAATCCCTTGTTCGGATAGAATCTTGCTTTTTACGTTCGATATCCGTATAAAACTTATTCTCCTTCGTCAAGTTATCTTCCACTTTCTTGTAAATGGCTGACATAACCTCAGCATCTTTGCCGTAATAGTCCAGATTCTTTTTAAAGGAAACGGAATCCAGTCCGTATTTATCAAACGTCACCTGATACAAAGGCACCATCACTTTGCGTGCACTATCAATGGGCAAAATATTGAGATATGAATCTGTCAATTGGATTTCTGTCAAAGCATTTACAAATTTGCTTTGTGAGATAATATCCTTCTCCTCTGGTCTGACACAGGAACCAAATAAAAAAATCACCGCAAGTAGATTCAGTATTAATCGTAGCATTTCGTAGTTTTGTACAAATTTACAAAAAGCACCGACATTTGGCACTTTTTACATCATCAAACTATATCGGAAATGAGTATTGCGAGTAATTTAGAAGCTTTAAGATTGGAAACTGAAGCAAAGGGCGTTCAGCTTGTAGCAGTTTCAAAGACAAAGTCCAATTCAGAAATCATGGAAGCCTATGAGGCTGGACAACGTATTTTTGGTGAAAATCATGTTCAAGAATTAATTGAGAAAGCAGAGCTTTTACCCAAAGATATTCAATGGCATATGATCGGACACTTACAGACGAACAAAGTAAAATATATTGCTCCATTTATTGGTCTAATTGCCTCTATTGACTCCCTAAAACTGCTAAAGGAAATTAATAAACATGCGATAAAAGCGAATCGTACCATCGATTGTTTATTGCAAGTATATATTGCTGACGAGGATACCAAGTTCGGTTTGGATCATGCCGAATTGATCGAGCTGCTTCGTGATGAAGAATTCCTGGAACTAAAAAATATCCGAATTTGTGGCCTGATGGGAATTGCATCCAATACAGACAATGAAAAAGTGATCAAAGCAGAGTTCTACGAATTAAAAATGTTATTTGATGGAGTTAAAGCCAGCTTCTACCATAAAGACGACTATTTTAAGATCCTTTCTATGGGGATGTCTTCGGACTATAAATTAGCAATTGAAGAGGGATCTACCATGGTCCGTATTGGAAGTACAATCTTTGGTAAAAGAGTAATTAAACATTATAAAAACAATGACTAAACCAATTATACGCGCAGCAATTAAATCGGATTGCCCACAAATGCTTGAGCTAATCAAAGAATTGGCTATCTATGAGAAAGCACCGGATGAGGTGACCGTTTCTCTTTCGGAGTTTGAAGAAGCTGGATTTGGACATAACCCTATTTGGGGTGCGTTTGTAGCGGAAGTTGGCGAAGAAATTGTTGGAATTTCATTATATTACGTCAGATACTCCACCTGGAAAGGAAGAAGACTTTACTTGGAAGATTTAATCGTCACCGAAAAAATGCGTGGACTGGGAATGGGTAAACAACTCTTTGACCGAACACTGGCCTACGGCAAAGAATGCGGTTATCATGGCATGGTATGGCAAGTTTTGGACTGGAACGAGTCTGCTATAAAATTCTACGAGCGGTATAAAGCTGATTTTGATTCGGAGTGGATTAATGTATCAATCACATATTAAATTAGAGGGGAAGCAATCAATTCAATGCGGTTTTATCTTTTTTTGAAAATTTTATTTATAGGCAGTTTTTTGTATTCATGTCAAAACAAAAGTGCCGCACCTTCTCTTGCTCAAACTGGAGATACACTCTCATATCATAAAAAAATGGTTGATGAGCATAGTAATTATTTTCTAAAAGGAGATGATAAGCTGGATACCACATACTTTCGGGCAAGCTATCCGGTATTCGATGAAGTAAAAATCAATGATCTTGTTTCATCTATTGTTCATCTCGAAGGAGATACAAGCATGGAAGAAGCCGCCCATCGTTTTATCAGTGCTTACAATGAATATGTGGATGATAACAACGGCAAATCTACTGCGACCTGGAATCGAGATCTTCAGATAGATGTAGTTGCTAACACACCGGTCTATCTTGCTATACGAACGAAACAGGAAGAATATACTGGTGGAGCTCATGGCGACCATGTAACGTTATATTCAAACTTTGATAGGCAGTCTAATCGTTCTATCACAATTGACGATATTATTCGTAAAGAAGATAAAGGTAGATTTACAACAATAGTCGAACAATGCTTTCGTAAACAAGAAGGATTAAATAAGGATGATTCCTTAAATGGTAAGTATTTTTTTGAAGAGGGCAAGTTTTCACTAGCAGATAATTTTACGTTTGAAAAAAACGAATTACTATTCTACTATAATATCTATGAAATTAAATCCTATGCGGAAGGTAGTACAGAATTACGCATCCCTTACACTACTATTAAAGATCTAATGTCAAAAAAAGGATTACATTATATCAATAGTATCAATTAGCAATCAACTAAACTCAATAAAATAAATGCAGGTTTTTAAATTTGGAGGTGCATCAGTAAAGGATGCGGAAAGTGTCAGAAATTCAGCAAAGATTATTTCGAAATACAAAGGTGAAGCTTTGTTGGTCGTTATATCTGCCATGGGTAAGACGACAAACCTTCTGGAGAAATTGACCAGAGAATATTATAACAATACAGGGTTGCAGCTTCAAACCCTTGAAGATGCCAAAGCATTCCATTTTCAAATTCTTCAGGACTTATTTCCTGATGGTGAACACCCAATATTCGATGAAATTGCCAATTGTTTCGTCGAGATCGAATGGATTTTGGAAGAGGATCCGCAAGATTCTTATGACTATCTCTTTGACCAAATTGTATCCATGGGTGAATTGATATCGACTAAAATTGTCGCTGCCTATGTTGCCTTTATCGGAGAGAAAGTAAAATGGTTAGATGCCCGTGATTATATTCTAACTGATAACACCTATCGAGAGGCTGCAGTTGACTGGAACAAAACAGAAGAAAAAATCCGTGCTGAACTTCCATCCATATTAGACGAATATATTGTCATTACACAAGGTTTTCTAGGATCTACATCTGAGAATTTCACAACGACCTTGGGTCGTGAAGGATCTGATTATTCCGCAGCGATATTTGCGTCTTGTTTAAATGCCGAAAATGTAACAATCTGGAAAGACGTCCCAGGTGTACTCAATGCTGATCCTAAATGGTTTGAAAAAACTGAATTGATCCCTGAACTATCTTATACGGATGCGATCGAACTTACCTATTATGGTGCGACCGTAATTCACCCAAAAACGATCAAACCACTGCAGAATAAGAAAATTGCCTTAAATGTGCGTTCTTTTGTTGATCCGGAGTCTCCCGGAACGATAATTCGAAGTACAAATCAGACATTACCGGTTCCTTCGTTTATATTTAAAGTAAATCAGATTTTTATTTCCATTTCGCCTCGGGATTTTTCTTTTATCGTGGAAGATAACCTCAGAGATATCTTTAATCTATTCCATGAACATCGCATCAAAATAAATATGATGCACAACACAGCAATCAATTTCACAGTCTCAGTGGATGACACGGGAAAGAATCTGGTGGATTTAATTAACGATCTTGAGCAACGATTTAAAGTTACTTATGAGTCTGGTCTTGAATTAATCACGATCCGTTATTATAACCAGGAAACTATCGACCGTGTTTTGGTTGATAAAGAGGTGATCAGTGAATTAAAGGATAGATATACGTGCCAGCTTCTTGTTAAGAAAATATAAATGAATAGATTGATTCTTCAAAAGGAGGTACAGCTGTTTTTGGAAAAAAACCTGAGCGAGTCTCCTACTAAAATAGCTTTAAAGAAATCTCCTTTTGAAGGAATATCGTCTTCTGAATTAGCTGCACAACTCGACGGGAAGCAGCGTACACGAATTAAAATACCTTTGTGGGCAGGGACTCCAGGAGTCTATTTTCCTGCTAAACTAAATCTAGAACAGTGTTCATCAGAAAAAACGGCATTATTCAAAAGTTCCCTTATTAAGGAAGGTACAAATTTAGTTGATGCGACAAGCGGTTTTGGTGTCGACAGCTATTATTTTTCAACGCGAGCAAAACAAGTGATCTCATGCGAACTCAATCCTGATCTTGCACAAATTTCTGCATATAATGCCAGGATATTGTCTGCTGCAAATATCGAGGTTATTGCGACAAATGGTGTAGATCACATACTTAATAATCCACAGGCGCACTTTGATTATATCTATCTGGACCCTTCGCGTAGAGTTCAAAATAAGAAAGTATTTTTACTGGACGAATGTGAACCCAATCTGGTTGCACTGCAATACGATTTTTTCGAACGATCAGATGTTATTATCAGCAAGCTGGCGCCATTATTGGATATCTCCTCAGCATTGAGCATGTTAGTCCATGTAAAGGATATTTATGTTGTTTCTTTGCAAAATGATTGTAAAGAGCTTATTTTTATTCAAGAGAAAGGATACATAGGTGAGCCGGTCATTCACGCTGTCCGACTTTTTAAAGAGGAACAACAGATCATCTCCTTTACTTATAAGGAGGAACGGGCTACCCTTGTCGATTATAGTGCCCCCTTATCCTATCTTTATGAGCCCGATGTTGCCCTGACCAAAGCTGGTGCGTTTAGAACAATAGCCAATCGTTTCGGGTTAAAAAAACTACACAAAAGCACACATTTATATACATCGGATCAGAAAATCCCTGATTTTCCGGGTAAAATATTTATGATAAAACAGGTTGAATCTTTCACAGAATTCAAGAAAAAGAAAAGTCTTTTAATTGCTGATATTATCGCCAAAAATTTTCCATTAAAAACGGAGGAGATAAAAAAGAAGTTTAAGATTAAAGATACCGGAGACACCTTTAGCTTCTTCACAACACTAATGAATGATCAGCTTATTGTCATACATACACAGCGAATCCTAGAATAGACAATTTCATTACAATTGTCCTATTTCTTCTCCGTAATTTTAATGTATGGATAAAATCGTATTATCAGCATTAGATTTAGCTCCTGTCAAAAAGGGAGAAAATGCAGCTAGTGCTATCGCTCGCAGCGTAAAAGTTGCCCAACATATCGAAAAACTAGATTTTAAAAGAATCTGGGTAGCTGAACACCATAATATGGAGTATATCGCAAGTTCGGCAACCTCACTGCTTATACAACATATTGCTTCACATACTGACCGGATCAGAGTAGGTTCGGGTGGTATCATGTTGCCTAATCATGCTCCACTAGTGATTGCCGAACAATTTGGTACATTGGAAACGTTATTTCCCGGTCGAATTGATCTTGGCTTAGGTCGCGCACCAGGTACTGATCAATTAACTGCAATGGCCTTGCGAAGAAATAATCTAAATACTGCCTTTCAGTTTCCACAGGAGGTCAAAGATCTTCAGCGTTATTTTAGTACCGATAACTATGATGCAAAGGTGCGAGCATTCCCTGGCGAAGGACTGGAAATCCCCCTTTATATTCTGGGATCTAGTACGGACAGTGCTTATTTAGCGGCCAGTTTAGGGCTTCCCTACGCCTTTGCGACGCATTTTGCACCGGCTCAGTTTGCCTCAGCAAGTATGATCTATCATCAAAACTTTGTACCATCGGAGGTATTGGATAAACCTTATTTTATTTCTTGTGTCAATGTTATTGCTGCAGACAGTACAGAAGAGGCTGAGTTTTTATCAACCAGCTTCTATAATTTATTTGCCGGCATAGTAACGAATACAAGGAGACCCTTATCGCCTCCAACGGAAGAGGTGATTTATAAAGGCATTCCGGCCATCGAACAAGCTGTACACAGCATGGCTTCCTGTGCTTTTGTGGGAGATAAAGATAAAATCGCCCCAGAGATAGAGAAATTTGTCAAAGATCATAAAGTCGATGAAATTATGGCGACCTCCTATATCTTTGACGATGAAAAATGCCTGAAATCATTTTCCTTACTTAAGGAAGCACTCTCCTAACAAAGCTAAGGATTTATATATTGTGAATTTTTATATATTTAAATAAAAATTCACAATAATATGAACAGCTATTCTGCTTTTACCTTACTGTTTGGACTATTATTCATCCAAGCTTGCCACAGTCCCACAACGAAAAAAGATGATACCCCAATAGATTCGGTTGCCACGAAAGATAGCTCATCTTTGACGTCGAAAGACAGCACAGGCGTGTCAATTTCGTCAGCGGCCGATAGTTCAAAGGGACAGATTTTTTTGGTTCGCAGTTATCGCATCTGGGAAAAAGAGGATCCAACCGCTGTATTGAATAAGGATTGGTTTGATCTTTATGAGCGCGAGGGGAAATATTATCTGGAGAAAGTGAGTTATGAAATTAAGGATAGCTATGATGAATGTGCTCAGGTTCCGTCAAAAAGTGTCGAGTCCAAAAGAAACTCACTTTTATTTCTGAATATAAAGGGATTAAAACCGGGGGCCGTGGAAAATATAAAGATCAACCATTCGGAAATCTGGCCCAAAGAATCCGTAGAATATAACTTTAGAAAACAACAGATTATTCTGAAAGGATTTGGAGACATCAAATCCACTGAAGTGCAGACCGATGAAAAGGGACATGAAAAACTATTTCACGAAGTCGCACATTACAAGCTTAATGCAACCTTTGGGGGAGCTAAAGAAATAACTTTATTTCAAAAAGACCAATATGATCATGTATTTATGTCTACACAGTTTGTTGGTGATATAGATCGTGATGGACAGCTGGATTTTATCTTTTCCAATCCAAGTCACTATGAGGAAGAAACTACATTACTATTTCTTTCCAATGGCGGAAAACCTTTGATTTTCGAGGCGAGTGAACAGTTCGATTGTTAATTTATGGTCATGGAAAACATAAAGACAGTCCTGCATCAAATGAAGTCCATTCATCGGGCTCTAATCGCAATTTGTGTTTTTATACTTGTGTACATCTTCTCCCCAATTAAATCCCTACCCTTGCTAAGTTTGGTTTTATGTTGGTTTGGCTTTTGTATTTCCTATATATTGGTCTCCTGGTATACGTTTTACACCATGCCAGTGACCACAATCGCTAAGAAAGCACAACAGGAAGACGGTAGCCGACTTTTTGTATCCCTATTTATAATAGTAGTTACGGTTAGCTGTTTTATTTCTGTACTGATGATCATTATATCGACTAAGGATAAACAGCTTGGTGATTCATTTATTATCGTCATCTGTATGCTAGCCATACTGGCGTCCTGGTGTCTGGTTCATACCATCTACACATTCCATTATGCACGTTTATATTATGAAAATGGTTCCAAGGGCAGTGGATTGGAGTTCCCAGGGGACGACAAACCGGACTATTTGGATTTTGCGTATTTTTCCTTTGTAATGGGCTGTACATTTCAAGTGTCTGATGTGGGTATTTCATCGAAAAAGATAAGACGTGTTGCGTTGTTTCACGGTCTCCTCTCCTTTGCACTCAACACATTCGTGGTGGCATTGACTATCAATATCATTTCCGGTTTGATAAATTGAGTTTTTAATCTAAAAACCGTATTTTAGTGCAAAATTTACACATATGAAGTTGTTCAAACCATTAGTCGCGCTCATTTTATGTCTTATCACTTTTTTTTCGTGTAAGAAGAATGAAAATACGGATGGTGAAGGATCTGCTGGAGTTACAGGGAGTTATGTCGGTAGGGTTCAATTTCAGGGTAACTCATTGTCTGTTGATCGATCCAATAGATTGATCCGTATTCTACCTGATGGAGGTGACAAATCGTTTAAAATTGAATTCTTTACAGGGGTGCCAAATATTACAGGGGTTCGCTTTACACCGGTTAACGACAGTACCTGGATCTCGAGCGATACAACAGGACTAAGAAATGTGACCATAGAGGGCAAATTACTTAAAATAAACTACCAACTAAATAGCCAAAGCTGGATTGTAGAAGACGGGATTCGTAAATAATAATCAATCTAAATTGTCATAATAACTTCATTTTTCATTGCTAAAGTATTTTCTTATCGCTATATTTAGTCAAGCATAAGGAAAAGAGAAATGAAACACATCAAAAAAATTGGAGCAATTGCTTCTGTATTTGCTATAGCCATCGCCTTGAGTGCATTTAACTTCCAACAGGAAAAACCTCAGGAAGAACCTAAACCAACTAATTTAAAGGTCTTACCAAAGAATATCTCGCATGATGAGTTGATCTCAACAATGAAAGAGTTTAATGTCGCATTAGGTGTAAAATGTGGCTTCTGTCATGCTCCTTCAAAAGAGGATCCTAAAAAGCTGGATTTTGCGAGTGATGAGAACCATAAAAAGGAAATTGGCCGAGCAATGATCAAGATGACTCAAAAGATTAACAAAAAATATTTTAATCGTAGCTGGGATAGCTCACCGGCCAAAGCAATTTCTTGTAAAACTTGTCATGGCGGCAAAGAAGAACCAGAAATGGTCATAGCGAAAAACTAATCAAACTATATATTTATGTAACACCATAAGGTTTCTCTTATGGTGTTTTTTAATGCCTATTCTTTACTTATTTGTTGCTGTTTCTTCGCATATTTATTGGCGTTTGTTTGGTTATTCTTTGTCGTTTCTACGCTGGTTCTTCGAGACTTCTTCGGACTTTCTAGGGACTTTCCTTAGGTTTCGTTTGTTATTTCTTCACTGTTTCTTTGATATAATGGTAATAAAATAGGCTTCAAACGGCAGAGAAATAGTGAGGCAAGCCTTATGTTGTCCCAAGCCTAGTGACAAGAATCTCCGAATAGATAGCTTTAAAGTAAACTTCCAGATTTTACAAAACTGTCCCCTTTTAGAGAGACACAATTCTCTCTTTATCGGCTAATGAAACTATAGAATGATCCGCTCAAGAATCCGATATGATCCATACTGGCCGTGACAAACAAAAAAAGGCTTTTCAAATTGAAAAGCCTTTTTTTGTACCCGGAGCCGGAGTCGAACCGGCACGGTTTCCCACTGGTGTTTGAGACCAGCGCGTCTACCAATTCCGCCATCCGGGCATATCCGTTTGGGATGATGCAAAAGTAAGGAAAGTTTTTATTTTTCCAAACTATCGCCCGCTTCTTTTCCTAAACTACCTGAAAATGAATTAGAAATTTTTTATAAAACTATTTACAATGCCTCTCCAAAGGCTTAACTGGCATTTTTTTCTTAATTTTAAGCTGGAAAAATTAGGCAAATCATGGAAAAAGTAAAGTTAGGAAATAGTGAAATTGAATTTAAACCGATCGTTTTTGGCGGAAATGTATTTGGTTGGACTGTCGATGAGCAACAGTCGTTTGCTCTTTTGGATGCATTTGTCGATATGGGCTTTAGTTTTATAGACACATCTAACAACTACTCCCATTGGGTGCCCGGTCATACAGGATCAGAGTCCGAATCCATTATTGGTAAATGGATCAGTAAACGGGATGTGCGGGATAAAATTCAGATTGCAACGAAAGTGGGTGGACGTCGGGCCGGCAATGACAAACCCAATTTGAAAAAAGAACATATTATAAAGTCTGTGGACGAATCGCTCATGAGATTGCAAGTAGACACAATAGATCTTTATCAGTCGCATCACGACGACCTTTCAACGGCCATAGATGAAACGTTAGAGGCTTACCAGCAATTGATAAATGCTGGTAAAGTAAAATGGATTGGAGCGTCTAATCTAAGCCCTGAACGCCTAAAGGAATCATTAGTTGTCGCAGAGAAGCATAATTTCCCTACCTATATTGCTATCCAGCCAGAATATAATTTGTACGACCGTTCAAAATATGAGAAAGATTATGAGCAACTCGCGCTCGAAAATCACCTGGGCGTAATCACCTATTACTCTCTTGCAAGTGGATTTCTCTCAGGAAAGTATAGGTCGATAGATGACATTAAAGATGCAAAACGATCTGACGCCTTAAAAGGCCGATTTGATAACCGCGGACTTCGTATTCTGGACGCCTTAGCTCAAGTAGCACACAATCAACAGGCCGCTATACCGACAATTGCACTTGCTTGGATTCTTCATCGACCTTCGGTCACCGCTCCTATTGTAAGTGCCACCTCCTTGCAACAACTTGAGGAACTAACTAGGGCAACCAAAATAAATTTGTCAACAGAAGAAATGTCCCTATTAAATACAGCGAGCGCATATGAAGAAAATTGATTTTGAAATAAAAACAAAGCATTGATATAAAGGCTTTTAAAATCAAATTAAATGCCAATCAGAATATTATTTGGCAAGTATCCTTATAAAAAGGCTTTACACCTGACTTTATAGCAAAGATACACTTTACATATAACATCATAATATACTGTATTTCAACACAAAAAATATCCCAACAAAATAATATTTTGTTGGGATATTTTGTATTTCGTACTGGTAAATTGAGCGATTAGCTTTTTGGTGATCTCTTCTCGTCCAATAAGGTTAGGACTTCCACAGGCACCATCTCGCTAACATCTCCCCCGTTAAACCAGACATCTCGCACAATAGTTGACGATATATGGGCCTTCCCAGATCTACTCATCAAAAAATAACTTTCGACTGCGGAGTTTAGCAACAAGTTATTTTGAGCGATCGCATTTTCGAATTCAAAATCTCCCGTATTTCGCAAACCACGCAATATAAACTTCGCACCAACGTTCTGACAGAAATCTACGGTCAAACCACTATACTTCACAGCTTCAATCGCCTCTGTACCTAGAAAAACATCTTGTATAGCATTGACTCGTTCGTCATGGTCTAACATACCCTTTTTGCTCGCATTATAACCTACGGCAATAATAATCTTATCAAATAATGGCAACGCCCTTTCAACCAGATCCTGATGGGCTAAGGTAAAAGGATCAAATGAGCCTGGAAAAACAGCAATTTTCATATTATAAGGGATTTGCGTAGAATGAAAAAGATGAATAACCGTATTTTCTGGTTTCTATGAAATTCGGATGCTCCTCCATTTGTCTTGTTGAAGGATGTTCGACAATAAGAAGCCCATTATTATTCAATAGATTGTTATCAAAAACCAATTTCGGTAATTGGGGCAGTTTTGGAATATCGTAAGGCGGATCTGCAAAAATTAAATCATAGGTACTTTTGCAGCTGTTAATAAATTTAAAAACATCTGCTTTCCTGGCATTGATCTGTCCCAGCTTCATTTTTTTAGCAGTGTCCGTAATATATTGTACACATTTAAAATGTAAATCGACAGAATCAACATGCTCCACCCCACGGGATGCTAGCTCAAAGCTAATATTTCCAGTTCCTGCAAAAAGATCAAGGCAATTTAGACCATCAAATTCCAAACGATTCTGCAGAATATTAAACAAAGCTTCTTTGGCGATATCTGTGGTTGGCCTAACCGGCAAATTGCTTGGTGGATTCAGCCTTAAGCCACCAATTTTACCTCCTATTATTCGCATAATATTGAATCAAATAATATGTTGTATGGTGTTAAGTTACTATTCACCTCCTGATCCGCCAAGACAACCTTTGTTTTTAAATCCAATACTTCGATATCTCCAGCATAGGACGCTATGCGCTTATAAAAAGATTCGTTGGGAACTTCACCGGAAAGCAGAACTTTATCGATAGAATCGCCCAAGCCAAATTGTGTTAATATGTTCAATATGTAATAACTAACATCATCAAGATTATGAATTTCAAAGCTGTTGTAAAGTTGAAAAACACCATTCTTGAACAAATAAAAGTCGACAATGTTATCAGCTACAAAGTGTAATCCCAATACACTACCCCGAATAGATATACGTTCTTGTGCACGATCCAACACAACGGCAAATTCAGGAAGAATAACAGCATCCGGAAACAATCTGCACCAGCGATTTAAAAGAAGCTTATCAAATTGATAAAAAGCCACCAAACCAAGATTATCTAAATAATAAATAAATGTATTTTCAAGATCTGATGTACCCAAAAATTGCAAATATTGCGCAATATTATCCTTCTGAAAAACCTCCTTTGGTATAAATGTAAAGCTTTGATGTGGGATCACAATCCGAACGAATCGAAATGGCAGACTCATTATTCTTGTCGCATCTAAAATTGGCTCCTCCGAGGAATATTCAATCAATATAGGTGCTACTGACTTCTTATCAACTACCGCTAATACATCTTTCTGGAAGCCAGCTTTTACCAAAAGATTATACTCGGGTAAGTAATGAATGTTAAATTGTTTTGAAATATAATTCATTCGCTGAATTGTAAAAATAAAAACTTGTTAAAGCAAAAATAGCTTTTTCTAGAGGATAAGACAAACCTTTTAAATAACTTTGGGAGTGTTCATCAAAAATCTGCTAATACAACAATTTCCCTGGCAACCAACCGCGCAGCAGTTGGAAGCATTCGAGCTATTGGAAGAATTTCTGCTTGCTTTTGACAGGCAGTCTTGTTTTGTCCTCAAAGGCTATGCCGGAACCGGTAAAACAACATTAATTGCGGCATTGGTCAAAGTATTGCCTGCATTGAAAAAAAGAGCCGTGCTCCTAGCGCCAACCGGTAGAGCGGCTAAAGTGATGAGTTATTATTCCGGACGAAAGGCACTGACCATCCACAAGAAGATCTATCGAAAAAAATCTGCAATTTCCTTTCAACTAGACTTCACTTTAGCGGAGAATTTGCACGAAGATACTTTATTTATCATAGATGAAGCCTCTATGATTTCCAATGAATCAGTAAATGTATTTTCAAAAAGCCTTTTAAATGACCTCTTTCGCTATGTACAATCTGGCAAGAATTGTAGCCTCTTATTTGTCGGTGATACCGCTCAGTTGCCGCCGGTTGGTTTATTGGACAGTCCAGCATTGAACCCTGGCTATCTTGAAAATGAATTTCACCTATGCGTCTATCCTTTTGAACTCACCACGGTAGTACGGCAATCCCAAGATTCGGGCATATTGTACAATGCGACCAAAATACGAAATGAGATCATATCGGCTGAAGAAAGGCAACATGACTTCCCATTTCCAAAATTCATAACAAAAGGATTTAAAGACCTTTATAGAATGACAGGTGAACGGTTAATAGAGGGAATAAATTATGCCTATGATAAATATGGTGTAGAAAACACCATGATCATATGCCGTTCGAACCGTTCAGCAAACTTATATAATCAGAACATCCGCAACAGGATCCTTTTTAGGGACGAAGAACTAACAGGTGGAGACTATATCATGGTTGTGAAGAACAACTATTTCTGGCTACAGGAAAACAACATGGGCGATGGTTTTATTGCAAATGGTGATATGGCCAAAGTCCGGAAGGTGAGCAATATCCACGAGCAACATGGCTATAGATTTGCCGACGTTACACTGGAATTTATGGATATTGATGAAATCGAACCGATCACTTGTCGCGTTATTTTAGATAGTCTCTATACAGAAGGTCCCAACCTTTCCTATGAAAGTCAGAAGAACCTGTACGAAGAGATCGGTATGGATTATGCAGATATATTAGACAGGAAAGATCGGCTTGAAGCTATTAAAAAGGACCCCTATTACAATGCTCTGCAAATTAAATTTGCATTTGCGATCACCTGTCACAAAGCCCAGGGGGGACAATGGCCTATTGTATTTGTCGATCAGGGTTATATTAACGATGAAATGCTCGATCTTGAGTTTCTTCGCTGGTTATATACTGGTGTTACCCGGGCCACGCAGGAACTTTTTTTGGTAAATTTTAATGAAAACTTCTATCCATCATAGTATTATTACACGAATCATTCGTATGACTGTACAATAATGAATATTTTAGTGGCCAAAACCAAGATTACACAATTATCTATATTTATTTAATGCATAAGTTCTATTTTATTTTTGCAGCCAGTCTATTACCCTATTTCGGCTCTGGACATCAGATTCAAGAACCTCCGGTAAAAGCGAATTATCAGTTGGCCGCCAAATTTTCCCCAGAGAAATTAAAAAAAATGATTTTCTCTACAAGCATCAAACCAAACTGGATCAACTTTTCGGATCGTTTCTGGTATGATTACGCAAGTCCACAAGGCAAAAACTGGTATATAGTCAATCCAGCGCTTAAAAAGAAAGAAACCCTTTTTGACAGTGAGAGCGTAGCCGCTCAAATAACCAAGATTGTTAAAAACCCTGTTGATGCACAGCACCTGGAATTACAAGGGCTAAGATTCACAAAAGATGAAAAAAAGATTAGATTTCAGATCCAGAGTACCAAAGACACGGTGAAGTCTAAAGATGAGATCGAAAAACTTAAAAACAAATCAGACACAACAAAGAAAAAGCTTTTTTATCTAGAATATGATTTTGCGTCAAAGACAGTAACTGAAATCAGCGATTCTACCAAGGTTAAAGCACCGCTAGCTTGGGCAAGTTTTTCACCCGACACCAATACCGTCTACTTCGCCAAAGACTTTAATCTCTATTGGATGGACAAAGCCAACTATCTCAAAGCAGTCAAAAATGAGAAAGATAGCACCATTGTCGAACATCAGATTACAAAAGACGGTGTACAATACTATGCTTGGGGTGGTGATGAATATAGCACTACCACAGGTGACGAAAAGGATAAAGATAGTGAAACGAAACGTAAACGTGTATGGATAAGCTGGTCACCAGACGGTCGCTATTTTACCCTGACAAGAAAAGATAACAGATCATTAAAACCTTTGTGGGTGATCAATAATGTCGGCTCTGCTCGCCCTACCCTGGAAACTTATAAATACCAAATGCCAGGTGAGGTTGACTCGACCGAAACTGAATTCTATATCTTTGAAGCGGCAACAAAGGCACCGCGCAGGATAAATATCGCAGCTTTTAAAAACCAAACTATCTCCAACTGGACCAAAACGCCAGACAGAAATTCATACAAAGAGGATTATTACATTAACTACTGGCTAGGTAATAATGAAGAGTTCTATATCTCCCGTTCCAGCCGTGATTTAAAAAGAATAGACTTGTTGAAGGTGAATGTGAATGGAGCGGTCAATCCTATTATTCAGGAACGTTCAAATGTATATCTTGATGTTCAAAAACCACTCCTGACCGAAAATGGAAAGCGTTTGGTTCATTGGTCCGAAAGAGATGGATGGGGACATTACTACCACTACGATACCAACGGTAAACTGATTAACCAAATTACCAAGGGAAGTTTTCATTGTGAGGAAATTACGGGAATAGATCCGACAACTCAGACTTTGTTTTTTACAGCATCCGGTCGTGAGAAGAATGAAGATCCTTATTACCTTCATCATTATAGTGTCAATCTCAACGGCAATGGAATTAAACTGCTGAACGCAGGAAACTTTGATCATCAGATTGAGATGAGCGAATCCTCCAAGTATTTTGTCAACAACTCCTCAAGAGTAAATACTACACCAGAATCTATATTATTGAATAGCAATGGACAGAAGGTCATGACACTTGAAAAGGCAGATCTGTCGTTACTATTTGCTGCAGGTTATAAATTCCCTGAACCGTTTAAAGTAAAAGCTGGCGACGGCACCACAGATCTCTATGGTGTCATGTACAAACCTTTTGATTTTGATAGTACAAGAACCTATCCTATTGTAGAATATGTCTATCCAGGCCCACAAACAGAAGCTGTCAATAAATCTTTTGGACGGAGCATGGATCGGATTGATCGATTGGCCCAATTTGGCTTTATCGTTGTTACCGTAGGAAATCGAGGCGGACATCCATCCCGTTCACAATGGTACCATACTTATGGCTATGGCAATCTACGTGATTATGGATTGGAAGACAAAAAGGTGACAGCGGAGCAACTTGCTGACCGTTATAAATTTATTGACGTCAATCGTGTAGGTATCACAGGGCACTCTGGAGGTGGATTTATGTCAACTGCAGCAATGCTTGTTTACCCAGACTTCTTTAAAGTAGCAGTATCGGGAGCCGGCAACCATGAAAATCAAATCTACAACCGCTGGTGGAGCGAACGCCACCATGGTGTGACAGAAAAGGTGTCGGCAAAAGGTGATACGACTTTTTCATACCAGATCAACAAGAATACCGAATTAGCCAAGAATCTAAAAGGAAGACTATTGATTGCCACGGGTGATATAGACAACAATGTTCACCCAGCAAATTCGATAAGAATGGTCGATGCATTGATCAAAGCAAACAAACGATTCGATTTCCTACTCTTACCAGGACAAAGGCATGGATTTGGTGATATGACGGAATATTTCTTCTGGAAAATGGGCGATTATTTCAGCCAATATCTCTTGGGTGATTCCAAAATGAATGAAGTCGATATGACCGAAATGAATAGAGAAAAACCTCAAAAATAATAGGTTTTATGACCTACATCGAAAAAATAAAGTTTTTATCCGTTACCTTAAGATCGTTTGAGGTAACGGATTTTTCTTTGAATATGCTTGGCGATATTAGCCTTCAGGACTTGCTTGACATTTCGCTGGAGAAAGATAAAACAGTTTCTTTCCGGGCTGCCTGGGTATTTGAAACCATCGTATTAAAGGACACGGCCTTACTTCAAGGATTGTTACCACAATTTTTTGATAATTTGAAAAAGCAAAAAAATTGGAGCTGTCTTAGGAGTTATAGCAAAATTTTGATGTATTTGACCTCAAAAAATAATAAACGCTATGATCTTGATGAAAAGACCGAAGAAGAACTTATTGAACAGGCTTTTCAATGGATGATTGAACAACAATGCCCTGTAGCTGTTTTGGTCAATTGTTTGGATATATTAAATAATCTGAGCAAGAAACATACTTGGATAAAAGAGGAGCTTTTTGCTCAGATAGATCATTTTCAAAAAATGAAACCTAGTCCGGCATTATTGAGCCGAACGAAGCGGATCCTCCGACGCAATTAAAAAAAGTACTCTCCTAAATCATTATAAATCAAAACAATGTATTTCCTTTTGGATTATGTACCCGGCCAAGGTGTCTATAGGCAGCTTCAGTACATTCACGCCCCCTCGAGGTACGCATAATATAACCTTCCTGAATCAAAAAGGGTTCATACACCTCTTCTATTGTCCCCTCGTCTTCCCCTACAGCGGTAGCAACAGTTTTAAGTCCTACCGGCCCGCCTTTGAATTTGTCAATAATTGTCGTCAAGATTTTGTTATCCATCTCATCCAAGCCATTTTCATCTACGTTCAGCGCTTGCAGCGCATATTTTGCAATTTCTTGATCAATACTTCCATTTCCTTTTATCTGAGCAAAATCCCGCGTACGACGCAATAAAGCATTTGCTATCCGTGGGGTCCCTCTACTCCTACGTGCTATTTCGTAGGCACCCTCATCAGAAATAGGTGTATTCAGAATATGTGCAGAACGAAGTACGATTGTTGTCAATAGTTTTGCATCATAATATTGAAGCCGTGAATTGATCCCAAAACGTGCACGCAGCGGAGCCGTTAACAATCCTGATCGCGTCGTCGCGCCAATTAGTGTAAAGGGATTCAATGAGATCTGCACAGAACGGGCGTTAGGGCCTGTTTCCAGCATGATATCGATCTTAAAATCCTCCATAGCTGAATAGAGATACTCTTCCACCAAAGGGCTTAAACGATGGATTTCATCAATAAACAACACATCACCCTCCTCCAGATTTGTCAGTAAGCCTGCAAGGTCCCCTGGTTTGTCCAATACTGGGCCTGAGGTAATTTTAATACCCACCCCCATTTCATTCGCAATAATATGCGAAAGTGTTGTTTTGCCTAGTCCCGGAGGGCCATGTAACAAGACGTGATCCAAAGCTTCTCCTCTCAATCGTGCAGCTTTCACAAAAATATTTAGATTCTCCAATATTTTCGCCTGCCCAGTAAAATCTTCAAATGCTTGAGGTCGCAACGCCCGTTCGATGTCACGATCTGTATTGTTCAAACGTTCCGGATTTGGATCTAAATTTTCGTTCATTGACCAATATTATTAATTTCTCTTATAGCTTTTTCCGATACTCCCCAGTTTCAACTGGATCACACCAAAAAAAGCCTCCTTAAAGATACTCGTACTCATTTTAGAGGTGCCTTCGGTTCGATCCGTAAATATGATAGGAACCTCCACAACATTAAAACCATATTGTATGGCCGTAAATTTCATCTCAATTTGGAAAGCATATCCTACAAATTTAATCTTGTCCAAAGGAATAGTCTTCAACACCTCCCGTGTAAAACAGACAAAACCAGCCGTGGCATCCTGAATTTTAATTCCAGTGATAAAACGGACATATACAGACGCAAAATACGACATCAGGACCCGGCTCATCGGCCAGTTGACAACATTTACGCCTTTTATATAGCGAGAACCAATACTCATATCAGCGCCATCCACACAGGCTTGTCTCAGACGGACCAAATCCTCCGGATTGTGACTAAAATCAGCATCCATTTCAAAGATATATTGATAATGTTCTCTGGCAAGCCCCCATTTAAACCCATGAATATAGGCGGTCCCCAAGCCCAACTTCCCTTTCCGTTCTTCTATAAATAAGCGGTCAGCGAACTCGTTCAATTGTAAATTTTTTACGATATCTGCTGTGCCATCAGGCGACCCGTCATCCACAATCAGAATATCAAATGCATGTGATAAGGAAAAAACTTTACGAATAATCTTTTCAATATTTTCCTTCTCATTATATGTTGGAATAATTACTAAACTCTCCGCCACTTTTCTTTTATTTAAGACCCGTAAAGGTAATAATTTAAGCCAAATTCTATACTAGGAATTTCTATGAAATCTTCACAAATGGGATATTTTGTATAATAACTAAAAAAAGAAAAGCCCGCTACTATGGGAGTAACGAGCTTTCATTAACCAATTATAAACTTAAATTATGAGACTGCAAATATGATGAATATTGCTTACATATGCAAATTTTTATGCGTTTTCATGCAACATTTTCAATACAATATCCCATTTTTTATCAAAACATCTTCATAATGTGCATAATACTGCAATTTAACGATCTACTTCACCCAAAACAATGTCAATTGACCCAAGTATAGCAATTAGATCAGCAATCAGCACCCCTTTTCCCAATTCGGAGATAACAGAGAGGTTATTGAAACTTGGTCCCCTCGATTTTACCCGCAATGGAATATCGGATTTCTCTTTCGTCACAAAATAAAAACCGAGCTCGCCTTTCGGATTTTCCGCACGCACATAGTAATCTTGAGCTTTCAAATTCACTTTTTTGGGTACGAGTCCACGTGGATCAAAATCAGCTGTACGCTTAAAATCTTTCTGCAGCCGCTCAAGGCACTGCTCAACGATACGTACAGATTCATGCACCTCATCTACCCTAACCTTATAGCGATCCCAGCAATCTCCAATGCTCCCCATAGCCCCTTTTCCTACTGGAATCTCAAAATCTATTTCCGGATAGACTGAGTATCCATCAATCCGCCTCAAATCCCATTTAATACCAGATGCGCGCAACATAGGACCCGAAACACCATAATTGATGGCAACATCCGCCGGAAGGACACCTATATTCGCTGTCCTAGATATAAATATCTGATTCTGGGTTAATATCTCATCCAATTCAATCAATTTCGGTTTAAAATAGTTGATGAACTCTGCGCAACGCGTTTCAAAACCAACAGGTAAATCATAGAAAAGACCGCCGACCCAGATGTAATTATATAACATACGCGAACCGGATGCCCATTCCAACATATTCATAATATGTTCACGATCTCTAAAACACCATAGAAAAGGAGTTGTAGCACCAATATCGATGCCGTAGGTACCAATAGCAATTAGATGTGATGCAATGCGATTGAGTTCGCAGACCAGTACCCGAATATATTCTATTCTTTTAGGAATTTTACTATCCAGCCCCAACATGCGTTCCACCCCCATCACAAATGCATGGCTATTGTTCATTGATGCCAAGTAATCTAGACGATCGGTAAATGGAATTGTCTTCCCATAGTTTAAAGATTCCGCATGTTTATCAAAACATCGGTGCAGATACCCCAAATGTGGAACGACTTCCTTGACGATTTCCCCATCCGTGATCAACTGCAAACGCAATACACCATGTGTTGAAGGGTGCTGCGGCCCCATATTCAAGACCATCTCTTGCGTGGAAATCTCCGTGAGATGTCTTTCATAACGATCTAACGCCTCTTTATATTTTGGATTCGCCATACAGATCAATTAATGTTAATGCCATGATATTTTTCAGCCTCCTGATAATCCTTTCGTAGCGGATAACCCTCCCAATCATCCGGCAAGAGAATTCGTCTTAGATCGGGATGCCCTGAAAAATAAATTCCCATCAGATCAAAAGCTTCCCTTTCATGCCAATCTGCTGTACGCCAAACGGAAGTAACGGACGGGATCTCTGGTAGCTCATCCAATGAGCGATTGCCCTCCAGTTCCACTTTCAATACGACTGTATGTTGATAAGGCAATGAACTCAGATGATAGACGATCGTAAAGTGATCTTCGTAGTCTACAGCAGTTATATTGCTCAAAAAATCAAAATAGAGACCTTCGGTATCCCTAAGAAAAGAGCAAACAGGAATTAGATCTTCAACATGGACAAACAAAGCGGCTTGTAAGCCAGTCACCTCCTCTTTCAGGATTACTGAATCTCCAAATCTGGAAACTAGTTTTAATTTAATTTCTTCAAATGTCATATTACGGAGCTAGACGCGTGATTTTCCAAGAATCCGAAACCTTTTTATAGACGATACGATCATGAAGACGGCTAGCACGTCCCTGCCAAAATTCAAAATAGATCGGTTTTAGGATATAACCACCCCAATGTGCCGGTCGAGGTATGATCTCATCACCCGTATATTGATCCAAAAGCTCTTCTACTCTGCTCTCTAAAAAATTTCGGTTTGGAATCTCTCGACTTTGTGGTGATGCCAAGGCACCTATGCGACTACCCTTAGGGCGCGATTGAAAATATTCATCCGAATCTGATTCATTTACAAGCTCGATGATACCCTCAATACGGATTTGCCGTTGTAGCTCAGGCCAGAAAAATAAAAGCGCAGCATGCGGATTGTCTTTCATATCTTCCCCTTTTCGGCTCTCATAATTTGTAAAAAATACCAGCCCTCCTTCTGAAATATCTTTTAATAGAACAATCCTTGAGGAAGGCAAATGCTGTGACGAGACAGTGGACAACACCATCGCATTGGGCTCAATCACCTCACTATGAGTAGCCTCATCAAACCATTTTTTAAACTGATGAATGGGATCATGATCCACATCCGATTCAGATAGGTTACCCAATACGTAATCTTGTCTGATCGCTGCAATATCTTTATGTTGAATGGACATAGAAACCTATTTTTATATTCCTACAAACTTACTAAAATCATTGCTTTTTCTCTATAAACTTAGTAGAAATTGCCAAAAACGTTTTTTTGGCACAAATCTCGCATGAGTTAAGCAAAAAAGGATTAATTTCGACATGTACTTAATTTTGCGTCCTATGTTTAATGAATTAGACCCACAAAAAGGAAGCTTACTGATCTCAGAGCCATTTATGTTAGACCCCCGGTTTTTAAGGTCTGTTATCCTGTTATGTGATTATAACCAAGAAGGTAGCTTAGGCTTTGTATTGAATAATAAAACAAATGTCCATATTGGTCAATTATTAGAATCAATAGCGCAATGTCATTTCCCGATCTATATAGGCGGACCTGTGGCACAGGAGAGCCTATTTTTTGTACATAGTCGGTTTGACCTTCTACTAAGTGGTGAAGAGGTTGCTCCAAACCTCTATTTTGGCGGCGACGAAGAGAAACTTATTGACGCGATTCAACAGGATCAGATTAAATCTGATGAAATTAAGTTTTTCATAGGCTATTCAGGTTGGTCAAGTGGGCAATTGGATAAGGAAATAAACGAAAACAGCTGGGCTGTTCAAAATAAATACAATCATCAGCTTATTTTTGAGGGTAATGGTGAGTTGCTCTGGAAGGATGCCATAATCGGGCTGGGGCCAAAATATGCTCATGTCGCCAATTTCCCACAGAGCCCCGAATTAAATTAATATTATTTGTAGATCTAAATCTTCTACAGGATTACCATCGACCGATTCAAACATTTGCTTGCTTCCATCCCGAACCTCTATATTTTTTGTCTAAACTATCCTGACATAGGTTCAAATACGATTACTAGGGTACATTGAACGATTATGACAAAATGAATGAATTTCTGCCATCCTGTCCTACAATCGCTATTTGGAACACAGATTGTGCATTAATCACCAAAATCATAAAATTAAATAGCAACATACAAATTATGAATCCAGAAAAAGGTAGTATTTCAATCCACACGGAGAACATATTTCCCGTAATCAAAAAATTCTTATACTCAGATAATGAAATTTTCTTGCGCGAACTGGTATCTAATGCAGTTGATGCTTCCCAAAAGATTAAACGTTTGGCATCTTTGGGGCAATACAATGGCGAAACAGGTGAGTTAATCGTAGATGTGAAGTTTGATGAGGCGGCCAAAACCATTACGATTTCAGACAATGGTATTGGTATGACTGCCGAAGAAATCAAAAAATATATTAATCAAATCGCGTTTTCGGGAGCAACAGAATTCATGGAGAAATTCAAAGAAGCTAACGACGCAAATGAGATTATTGGTCGCTTTGGATTAGGATTCTATTCAGCATTTATGGTGGCAGACACCGTAGAAATTCAATCATTATCCTACCAAGATGGGGCCGAACCAGCGCATTGGACATGTGACGGTAGTACTTCTTACGAAATTTCAACAGGGACTAGAACAACACGTGGTACGGACATCATTTTGCATATCAATGACGAGTCCACTGAGTTTTTGAGTCAGGCTCGTCTACAGGACATCTTGGACAAATATGCAAAGTTCCTTCCTATCCCAATTCGTTTTGGCACCAAGACAAGCTCGGATCCAGATGGAGAAGATGAGGAAGGTAAACCAAAATACAAATCTGTAGACGTTGACAATATCATCAATAATACAAATCCAGCTTGGACAAAGTCTCCTTCAGAGTTAAAAGACGAGGATTATTTAGCTTTCTATCGCGAACTATATCCTTATTCGATGGATGAGCCATTGTTTTGGATCCACCTTAACGTAGATTATCCATTTAACCTGACCGGTATTCTTTACTTCCCTAAAGTGAAAAACGAGCTGGAAATCCAACGCAACAAAATCAAGCTTTACTCTAGGCAGGTATTTATTACCGATGAAGTAAAGGATATTGTACCGGAATTCCTAATGTTACTTCATGGGGTAATTGATTCACCAGATATTCCATTGAATGTCTCACGCTCTTTCTTACAGGCAGATAGCAATGTTAAGAAGATCAATAGCTATATTACAAAAAAAGTTGCGGATAAATTAAATGAAATATTCAAAACTGACCGTAAAGGTTTTGAAGAAAAATGGACAGATATTGGCTTGTTTATCAAGTATGGCATGCTAAGCGATGAAAAGTTCGCGGAAAAAGCGAGTGATTTCTGCTTGGTAAAAAACACGAACAACGCGAGTTTTACAATCAAAGAATACTATGAAAAGGTAAAAGATATTCAAGTCGATAAAGATGGTAATATTGTTTACCTATATACACATGATGCTGCTCAGCAAGATGGTTTTATCCAAACAGCGTTAAACAAAGGCTACGATGTTTTGGTACTTGATGGCCCACTTGACACACATTTCACCTCCTATTTGGAACAAAAAGGAGGCGAAAAGGTACAGCTTAAACGTGTAGACGCAGATGTGATCGACAAGCTTATTCAAAAAGATGAGAAGATCGAACTCTCATTATCTGAGGAGGAATCTAAAAAAGCTTTGGAAGTTTTCGAAAAAGCGATTTCGCGTCAGGATATGAAAGTTGAGGTAGATGCCCTTCGTGAAGGCGACTTACCCGTATCCGTTACTATAGATGAGTTTATGCGTCGTATGAAAGATATGGCCAAAACTGGCGGTGGTGGTATGAACTTTTATGGTTCATTGCCGGATAATTACAAAGTAACGGTTAACGGCAATCACCCGTTGATCAAAAGAATTTTATCTTCTTCTGACGAAGAAAGTGCGAAATTAGCGAAACAAGCCTTTGATCTAGCACTCTTGTCAAGAGGTCTGTTATCCGGTGCAGATCTAACATCTTTTGTAAAAAGAAGTGTTGAGATGATCTAATAGGAACAACAACCGTATAGAAAAGCGATCGCCCTCGTCGGGTGATCGCTTTTTTTATGCTTTTTGATTCAATTACCGAACAAAAATAGGCCCCTTTTTAAATAAAAATCTCAAATCACGTCCTAAGGGCTATTACAATCGTTTTTTATTAAAATTTAATAAACTAACCTTCACCTAGTTGGCTTTAATACCGTTTTTTTTTCATTCAAATATTTGGAGGGAATAGGGTTTAATCGTACTTTTGTATCATCAAAATCACGGTAGGTATAGCTCAGTTGGTTAGAGCACTAGATTGTGGTTCTAGGGGTCGTCGGTTCGAGCCCGATTACTTACCCGAACAGGGCAAATCAAAACAAATTGGTTTGCCCTTTTTCCATTTTTGTACCGGCTATATTTTTACTCAACAACACGACAATTTACTTTCCCTATCTATAACTTGCAACATGAAACACTTTTCTACACGCCCACTGCTTTGACATCTTCCCTGATCCAACGATAATATCGTCCTCTAGGGCCATTCCCACGCAGTTCGAGCCAACCAAGAGCATGCAGCAATTTAATTGTAGAGTACAAAGTTGCCCAACTGATATGTTGTATTGTTCGTAACTCAACATAGAGGTCGTCAATATTGTCAATAATAACTTTGCGCCACAAATGCTTGATAATATGTAGGCGTTGAGGTGTTAATTTGTGTCCTTTACTTGTTAATGAGCTGATTAAAACTTCCATATCTCTTATACAATAAATAGTAAAGTCCGATGACCTGGTTTCGCTCCCATATCTTGCCATCCAACTCTATATTATATATTGCATAAGTTTTAAAATACCGAAGGTAAAAAACTATCCTCACAGTGAATAACACACAATCAACTAATAATCAATTAAATAAAATTCACTAAACTATTGCACATAGCTCATTATTTTTTCAAGAATTATCTTGTCTTTGATCATATCAAGTGATACTACATTAAGTTACTCTTAAGAATGAAAACAAATGGATATATTTACTCGAGTAAGAAATGTACTTCTTTATATCTCCTAAATTCGGCGTATTTCGCTGGCCTATTGTTATCACAGATTTGTAATGAACAATGATGGTATATAGGTATCGATAGGCAAGATCCAGATAAAGTGGACGGCAAATGTGATTTTCCCAAAGAAAAATCAATCCAAATATGTGAGGATCGATCTAAAATAAGACAAGATATACTTATATTTATATCCAGACCCTACTTCGGTCCAACGGTTCATAGAAGTAATTACAAAAAGAATATTCAACAGCAAATAACCTTGCTTCAACAAGATCATATAAAAATGAAAAAGACCAAGATCAATACCGGAATTTTAAGCTTTGGTATGTCGGGTCGCGTCTTCCACGCACCTTTCGTCCATACCAACCCACATTTTAACCTAGTTGCCGTTGTCGAACGGTCTCAGAAAATAGCACATGAACTTTATCCCGAAATAAAAAGCTATGATACCGTAGATCAATTATTGGCAGACGATACAATAACACTGGTGATCGTAAACACGCCAAATCATACACACTTTGAGTTCGCGACAGAGGCGCTAAAAGCAGGAAAACATGTCCTGATCGAAAAACCTGCCGTGGAAAATATAACACAGTTCAACAAACTTTCTGAGGTCAGCAAAAAAAGTGGGAAGCGGATTTTCTTTTATCAAAACAGACGTTATGACAGCCATTTTCTCGATGTAAAAAAAGTTATTGAAAGTGGCAATCTTGGTAAACTGACCGAAGTATCTTTCCGCTTCGACCGCTATAAAATGGAATTAGGTCAAAAATATTTCAAGGAAAATAACCAATATATTTCGAGTGGTCTTACCTATGATCTGGGGCCTCATATTATAGATCAGGCTATTGCGCTTTTCGGAAAACCATCGAAATTTAGCAAAACAACTTCAATTAATCGGCCCGACTCGCAGGTAGCAGACTACTTCCATTATCATTTACGTTACCCCAATGAACTGAATGTATTTCTAACGGGGAGCCTTGCTGTGGCCGATCCCTTGCCCGCTTTTGTGGTACATGGTACCAAAGGAAGCTTCATAAAAACGATGGCTGATGTGCAAGAACAGCAATTGATTGACGGCATGCTTCCCAATAACCCATCCTATGGTGTCGAACCGAATGGCAGTGCGGGTAAACTGGTGACTATCGACAACACAAATCAAAAGCATATTTCTTATCCGCTTCCACATAAAGGAGATTATAATCTATTATTCAACGCCATCTATGAGAACCTTGTTAATGAGGTCGAATATCCAATTACAATGGACCATATCAGATGGCAAATTGAAATGTTATCTGCCGATAATAGCATATAGCATTAATAAGGCAACCGTAAAGACCAAAGCACAAAAGCAGCAGCTTTTAACACAAAAAACCATCCCAATTTAATTGGGATGGTCCTCTCCTGTTTATATTGCCAATATCAATTTTTATGCATTAAAAACTAATAGTTTAGCAAAGTCTTTCACAAATGGATTTTGCATTGAAATCGATTTTAAAATAACTCAAATTTGATTCCCAGTTGATATTGTTCAATATCCGCAGTCCAATTGTCAATAATATCATTTGTTCTATTAAATTTTCGATATCGAAAATAAACCTTACCCAATTCTGCACCTAAACTGTATCCTGTTCTCGGCTTACTACGAAATGCGTTCTCTCCGTTGTTTAGTTTGTAACGGTCATCATTGAGCAAAAAATTAAAATCCAGTCCCCCCATAATCGCAATTGTACGGGTAAAATTTACCTTTAGATACAACGGCACACTCATATATTCCAATTTTCTGGTTCCGGCTCCTATCCCATATTCACTTTCTGCAGTCTGATCATTGTTACGAATCCGCATTAAGTTATAGACCGGTTCGGCTTGTAACGCTATGTTTTTGTTAAAATGATAGCTAAGATCCCCTCCGATCTGGAAACCGATTCTTTTACCGGAACGAAAAGCCGAACCATTTGAACCAGATAGATTCCCGCCGGCCCTAAGTCCCATTCCAAATTGCGCTAACGCTTTATGTGTACACAACATTCCAAAAATTACTGTTACGGCAAATACTATTTTCATTCTTTTGTTGACTAGCATACAATGTTATTTACGATATAAGCTTCTCACAACAATCCATCCAATATAACTGCATTTATATTTAACAAAGCACCCTCATCGTGAACAAGAGGAGAAAACTTACAGACAATCTATTTCCAGAGAAATAAATTGTTATTTAGAATAAAGCTAAAGGAAAAATAAATACAAATTGACAAAATTATACGAACATCGCTATTTGATATACGAACAGGCTAATTCTTGCCAAACATAGCCATTTAGTCTATATATGTACTCGGTTCGATGTGGATCATAACATGACCGAGGTCGGGTATATGTTCGATCAGATAGTCTTTGAGTTCATGAGACAGTGCATGACCTTCTTTCACCGTGATCTCACTATCCACAATAGCATGTAGGTCGACGTGAAATTTTGTACCCGACTTTCGAACATAGCATTTCTCCGTCGCTTTTATACCCGCTACCTCCAAAGCATATTTTCTGATTTCCTCGATCACCTCCTCGTAAACATTTTCATCCATGATTTCACCAAGAGCAGGTCTAAAAATATGGTAACAATTATACAAAATAAATCCCGCTGCAAATAACGCAGCATAATCATCCGCATTCTCATATCCCTTACCTAATACTAAGGCGATAGATATACCAATAAAAGCCGCCACCGAAGTAATCGCATCACTTCGATGATGCCATGCGTCCGCTTTTAGCGAGGAACTATTGGTCTCTCGACTCTTTTTCATCACAATTCTATAAGAACTTTCTTTCCAAATAATGATTCCTCCGAGAACGAATAATGTCCAAGGCTTCGGTAGTTCATGGGGTGTTCCAATATTTTCTATACTTTCATATGCAATGATCGTAGCTGATACAATGAGAAAGCCAACAACGATAAATGTAATAAGTGGCTCTACCCTTCCATGGCCATAGGGATGATTTTCATCAGCAGGCCGCTGGGCATATTTTAATCCAAGAAGAACTAAAAAAGAAGAAAAAATATCAGCGGTGGATTCAATCGCATCTGCTATAAGTGCATATGAATTTCCAAAAAAACCTGCAAACCACTTCAGCAAAGCCAACATCGTATTTCCGATAATACTGAAATAGGTAGTTTTTATCGCTGTTTGCTCTTTCATTTGGGACATATAATTGTTGCTGTGATGTATTACGAAGGTAATATTTTATAGTCAACTGTAAAGAAAGTATATGATTCAATGTTGTGACATACTATCAAAAGTTTTCAATAATTTTAATACAAAATTATTGTGGCTTAAAATTTTTACCAGCTATGTCTGAGATTGTAAACGAATACACGAAGTTTGGACCTCTATTTTTGGTCGATGAAGAACACTATCCTGAATTTTGTAGTTATCTCAAATCGGCAACCTATAAAAAGTCCGATTTCTTTTTGAAAGAAGGCGAAAAATGTCAATACTTAGGTTTTTTAAAAACCGGTTTTATGCGAACGTTTTATATAAATGATAACGGAGAAGATGTAACGTTCAATTTCCATTTTGACAATTACTTTTTTACCGATTACGAAAGTATCCTTTGTAATACGAAGTCACGTATGAATATTAAAGCGGTATCTGATGCCGAGGTGTTACTTCTACACAAAGATGACCTTCAAAAACTCTATCAAAAGGATGTTTACTGGCAAGAATTTGGGCGAAAGATGACCGAGGTCATTTACCTCGGGGCTAAAAAGAGAATCGAAGAGTTGTTATATTACTCGCCAGAAATACGGTATAATAATCTACTCGCCGAGAATGCACAAATTTTTCAGCTCGTAGCTCAAAAACATATTGCCAGTTATCTCGGCGTTAAGCCACCCTCATTGAGTAGAATCCGTCGACGAATTTTAAAACGTTAACTTAAGTTAATATGTTTAATAGCAACTTAAACATATATTTGCTCTATAAACTTCAACGAATATGGGAAATCAAAATGTAACAATTATTTTAGTCCATGGAGCCTGGGGAGACGGGTCTCATTGGAGACACGTTATCACGAATCTTCATGCGGAAGGGTATACGGTACGAAGCGTACAAAATCCATTGACATCTGCCGAAGACGATATCCAAAAGACGAAAGATTTGATTGACCTACAAGCAGGTAAAGTTATTCTGGTTGGTCACTCTTATGGTGGAGCGGTAATATCCGCCGCTGGACATCATGAAAAAGTTGCAGGCTTAGTATATATCGCTGCCTTTGCTCCGGACAAGGGCGAAAGTTTGGGCGGTATCTTCGGCCGTAGAGAACCACCATCCGGTGCGGCCAACCTTGTTCCTGATGAAAAAGGATTTCTATGGATCAAATACGATAAATTCCACGAAAGCTTCGCTCAAGATTTAGATGAAAAAGATGCGATCGCAATGTCCTTGGCACAGAAACCAACACATGGAAGTATTTTTGCGGCAGAGGCGGGAGAGCCAGCCTGGAAAACAAAACCCAGCTGGTATCAGGTATCAGACAATGATCATATGATCCCACCGGTGACTCAACAGGAAATGGCGGAACGAATTAATGCTCGTAAAATTATTCATTTGGAAGCCAGCCACGCTTCACTAGCTACCCATCCAAACGAAATTACAGCATTGATCAAAGAGGCGGTTGAAGCAGTATCTTAGCGCAAAAATCATAAAAAGAGCTAAATAGGCGTTAAACCTACTTAGCTCTTTTTAGTCCTTGCAACCTTCCTTATGCTCTAGTAATGCTAATTTGCCTTTGTCAGCTCTACTAAAGCCTTTGCAATCTCTGGAGCTGCATAATCTCTGCTCCCCTCCAAACGTTCTACAATTTGTCCATTTTTGTCCAAAATCACCGTTGTAGGAATGGATCCACCCAAAAATTCTGGTGGAATTTCTCCTGTTGCAGTATATAGTGGTAAATCATACTTGTTCTCCTCCAGAAACGCCGCCGATTGCTCAATATCATTGTCGACATCAACCATTAGGAATACGATATTTTTGTTGTCTTTGAATCCCTGTCTTAAGGTATTAATGGACGGCATTTCATGTATACACGGTGGACACCAAGTCGCCCAGAAATTGATAAAGACAACCTTCCCTTTTAAATCACTTAGTTTAACAACATTACCGGCTTTATCTTTGAAGGAAACGTCGGCCACTTTTGGCTCTTCAACTTCTTTAACGGCTTGAGCTTGCTCTTTTTCTGCTTTGGGTTTGTTACCATCCGCCGAGTTTCCACAAGCAGTCAAAACACTTGCAGCAATAATAAAAAGTCCAAAACCTGTTATAATCCTATTAAATTTTATATTCATTATTATATATGTAAATTACTAAATTTTAACTATCTATACACTAACACAAAAAAACTACCAACTGTTTATTTGTTCCTTATCTTAAGGATTCCTCACCGTATAAAAACAGATGAATATCAAGACGATCTCCTAGCGAAGACAGAACTGATTGAAAAAGAATTCTAAATGCGTAATGTTCGATATTGGAGAAAAATGGGTAAAGTATGCACAATCTTCTGGCGACCGTTTCGATTAGCGGACAGTTGCAGACGCTCCTGTATGCTAAAAGGATAAGACGACCTAAGGATTTGCACATCATCCGGTAAAAGAAGAGTTTCCTGTACAAAGCTTAGTCGGGCATTTCCATTATCTACCGACTCACTACAGCGCTCAAATCCGTTATCAAGGGGTATGGCCCGATCCGCTATTCTCCCCTGTTCCGTATTCATTGGTGTCCCTATGAGACTTTTGATTCCATTTTTTATTGGGCAGGATGTTAGCAATACAAGAATAAACATTACCAAAATAGTAATGTATTGTCCATAGCTTCTGAGAATATTAGATTTAATGCTGCCCATTAATGGCTAAAATAAGCTTATTTGCGCTAGCACACAAGTAGCTTAAGCTATTTTTATTTATTTTCAAAGGCTATTGCTTTTCTTCAACAGGCAGTCTATATAACTAGACCTCTTCATAAAAAGATTGGGCTAGCGATAAAAAAACACCCAATTCAGCCATGCTTGTTGTTGCTCATATCAGTCGGTTAGTATAGGCAAGACAATAGTCGCTTTCAAGTGTTGAGAGGACCCTATGGCCTTGTAACAACTTAAGCCAAAAAATAAAAGTCGTCCCGGATAAAGGACGACTTTTTCTTAATTCCCGCATTCAATTTATGCAGAATGTGACGTTGCAATGAACCCTCTCCTTTTGACAATCTCTATAACCTCTTCTTCAGAGATACCGTTCGATTTTACTGTAAGAATTTTATCACTGTTTGATGTATCGACGCTCCATTCACAGATCCCTGCTGCATTGTCTAAATCTGCACTTACTTTGGATACACAGCCACCACAGTTGAGGTTTGTTTTGAATTGAATATTTTTGCTTTCCATGTTATTTAATTTTAAAGTTATTATTTACTATTACTATCTATTTTTTCCATTTTAAACGCAAGCTGTTGCTCACGACACTAACACTGCTTAAGGCCATTGCTGCTCCAGCGAGCATGGGATTCAAAAGAAAACCATTGATTGGGAAGAGTATACCTGCAGCAACTGGAATACCGATTACATTATAAATAAAAGCCCAAAACAGATTTTGCTTGATGGTGGCCACCGTCTGTTTCGACAAGCGGATTGCCTGTGGTATTTTAGTCAAATCCGAGGAAATAATTGTCATTTTTGCCACATCCATAGCAATATCACTTCCTTTACCCATCGCTATACTGACATCCGCAGTTGCCAATGCTGTACTGTCGTTAATACCGTCACCGACCATCGCCACTACCTTTCCGCGTTGTTGGAGCGCTCTTACGAAATCAGCTTTATCTTGCGGCATCACTTCTGCTTTATAATGCTTAATGCCTGTCTGTTCTGCAATAGCTTTGGCAGTCGATTCATTATCGCCTGTAAGCATATAAAGCTCAATACCCATTGCCTGCATCTCTTGAATGGCCAATACCGAGGTTTCCTTAATCTTATCAGCAATAGCGATCACTGCTAACGCATGGGTACTGTTGGCAAACCAGATAACAGTTTTCGACTCCTCACTCCATTGTTCTGCCTGATCCTGCAATTGCTCTGAGATAGCGATGCCATTTTCAACCAATAGTTTCCTGTTACCAACATAGTAAGTCTCCAGATCATGATTGGCTTTCGCTCCTTTCCCGGTAATACTGTCAAATGCCGATATTGACGTTCCTATTACACCTTCAAGATGGTTAACTACCGCTTCCGCAAGGGGATGTTCAGATTGCTTTTCTATACTTAATAATATTGCATTTGTCGTATCATCGCTGTTCAACCATTGGATACCTGTTACCTGCGGTCTGCCCTCGGTAATTGTTCCAGTCTTATCCAAGACAATTGCATTGACACGTTTGGCAAGCTCTAAGCTCTCTGCGTCTTTGATCAGAATACCTTGCTCTGCCCCTTTGCCAACACCTACCATAATTGCTGTGGGCGTAGCTAAGCCAAGCGCACAGGGACAGGCTATAACTAATACCGTTACAGCAGCCAGCAGCCCTTGTACCACACCATTTTCACCGCCCAGAATAAACCACAATACGAAGGTAAATAAGGCAATACCAATCACCACTGGAACAAATATTCCGGCAATCTTATCGACCATCTTTTGCACTGGAGCCTTGCTACCCTGGGCGTCTTGAACCATTTTAATGATCTGCGCCAACATCGTCTCCTTACCTACTTTGACCGCTTTGAATTGAAAGCTACCTTTCTGGTTAATCGTACCAGCAAAAACCTTTTCGTTTTCTTTTTTGAACACCGGAACCGGTTCACCACTCAACATGCTTTCATCAACATAGGAATCGCCCACAGTGACCATACCATCCACAGCAATCTTTTCACCAGGTTTTACCAAGATAATATCACCTGCTTTTACGGCTTCTATTGCAACTTGTATTTCGGATCCGTCAGATTGTATGACCATGACTGTTTTGGGCTGTAATCCCATTAATTTTTTTATAGCCGAAGAAGTATTACCTTTCGCTTTTTCTTCCAATAATTTCCCAAGCAAGATAAAGGCAATAACCACCGCTGCAGCTTCGAAGTACACATGCGCATGCAGCCCCCGCTGATGCCAGAAATTGGCAAATAACATATTGAAAACACTAAAAATATAGGCGATCCCAGTGCTTAATGCAACCAGGGTATCCATATTTGCTGAACGATGCTTTGCTTGTTTCCATGCATTAATGAAAAAGTCTTTACCCAACCAGAGTACAACAGGTGTTGCAAAGAACCACATGATTGGATTTGCATAAGGAATATCCATGAAAAACATACCGATCACCACCACGGGAAGTGATAGGATAATTGCCCATATCGTTTTGCTTTTGAGTGTCCGGAATTTTTCAGCATGGATAGATTCCAACGTTTCTTGTTGCGTAGATTCGTCTTCCACTAATAGATCATAACCGCCTGCTTGTACAGCTTTTTGAATTTTAGCGGCATCAGTGAGATTCGGAAGATATTCAACAGTCAAGTTTCCTGTAGCAAAATTTACAGAAGCATTCACTACACCAGATTCATATTTTACCATACTTTCTGCACTCCCTGCACAGGAAGCACAAGTCATTCCTAACACGGGAAATGTTTTGACTACTGTCGACACGCCATAGCCAAGATCCTTAACAGCTTTCACAGCATTAGCTACAACCTCATTATTTTTGACAGTAATAGCCGCCCTACGATTGTTCAGTTCAACTTTGTGGCTCTCTATCCCCTTTACCAAGGCCAACTCTTTTTCAACAATTAATGCGCAATGTTCACTTTCTACATCCTCCAAAGGAATATAAATTGTTTCGTTATAATTATTTGTAGCCATATCTGTATGTATTAATCTTACATTACAAATTTGGCCACAAACCTGGAGTAAATCATTACAGAATTACGGAATTGATTTGTAATATTATGGCTTGTTTTCTATCCTACAATTCCTAGATATACGATTAAACTTTTAATCTGATCTAAGAGTAGACCCCGTTTATTGTATCCTAAGTCATTTTTAAATGCTGCCTTAAATATATAGCAGTTATTGATATTTTATCTTCCAACAGGTTAGCCACTGTTCCTTCAAAGAGCAGCTCACCACCATATTTGCCAGCTCCTGGACCAATATCTATCACCCAGTCCGCCTGAGCTATGATGTCAAGATTATGTTCGATCACAATAACAGTATTCCTATTTTTCACAAGTTCATCTATAAAGTTCAATAGTTTTTGTGTATCAGATGGATGTAATCCCGTACTTGGCTCATCGAGGACTATTATACCATTCCTTTGGTTGAGTTCTCTTGTAAGCTTCAGGCGCTGTCGTTCACCACCTGAAAAGCTATCTAGTCGCTGTCCTAAGCTGAGATAACCTAGGCCAAGGTTGGATAACATGTTAAAAGCATCATGAAAGGACTCATCGGGAAAGAATGCAGCTGCCTCCGTGACAGTCATATTCATAACATCGACTATATTTTTACCCTTATAATGATAATCTAGTACCTGTGCTGTGAATCCTGAACCACCACATAGCTCGCAAGGTTGTTCAATATCATCCATAAAAGCCAGATCAATTTTCTCAACGCCCAATCCGTTGCAATTTTCACATGCCCCTAAACTATTTCTGCTGAATAATTTATCAGAGACCTTATTTGCTTTTGAAAAAAGCTTCCTGATCAAATCTGATAAATTAAGATACGTGAGCAAATTTGAACGTACACTGGCCGCAAATAGTGCCTGATCAACTACTTTAATCTCTGGATAAAACATTGGCAATATTTTGTTGATCAGCGTACTCTTACCTGAACCGGCGACACCTGTGACAACCGAAAGCACCTGTTTGGGTATTCTTACATGGATATTTTTCAAATTATGCAAGCTCGCATTCTTTATTTCCAGATAACCTTGGGCCTTTCTTGGTGTCTGATTGAAATCGAAACATCGGCCAAAGTAAGATCCTGTTTTTCCTTTTGAATATTGCAGTCCTTCAAATTTGCCTTCGTAGACGATTTCACCACCTGATTTTCCGGATCCCGGCCCCATATCGACAACCCAATCTGCAATTCTAATTAAATCTGGATCGTGTTCTACAATAATTACAGTATTGCCCTTCGCTTTGATCTGTTGAATAATTGTTCCGATATTTTGCAAATCTTTAGGATGGAGACCAATACTCGGTTCATCAAAAATATAGAGCAAATCAGTTAAACTATTACCGAGATTACGCACCATCTTGATGCGTTGAGATTCTCCACCAGATAAGGTATCTGTACGTCTATCCAATTTGAGGTATTGAAGGCCGATATTGACTATATCATGTAATTTCTTGCTCAGTTCATTTAATAATACATGATAAGTTTTAGAGTTAATGGTAGCTATGAAATCAAGTAGTTCGTCCACGGAGAGTGATGCACAATCCGCTATACTTTTCCCCGATATTTTACACGATAGCACCTTTCTATTTAACCTTGTGCCGTTACATACAGGGCATTTTTTTGTGATTATAACATTTTTGAGAGCCTCTTTACGAGTTATATTCTCCTTCGAATCTTTTTTTAAGAATGCCTTTTCGATACGAGGAATTAAGCCCTCGTATTTCACAGTCTTTCCCCATTGTTTGTCAGGGAATCTGGGTTTATGTTCCGTCGCATTCAAAAGCATATCCCATTCTGATTTGCTATAATTTTTTAATTTCTTGTCATTGTCAAAATATCCAGATAAAGTATATCGAGTTAAGCGCCATCCCCCGGGCTGAAATGTCGGAAATGCGATTGCACCTTCATTCAAAGATTTTTCCATATCCAAAAGTCGTGTAATGTCAAGGGTCTGTACAAAACCAAGTCCTTCACATTCACGACACATACCCAATGGGTTGTTAAATGAAAATACGTTGGAATATCCCACAAACGGAGTACCCATTCTAGAAAAAAGCAATCGCAATGAACTATAGATATCTGTAGCTGTACCTACTGTGGAACGGGCATTCCCACCTAGCCTTTTTTGATTGATAATAATAGGTACATTTAAGTGTTCAATCTTATCTACTTCTGGAACCCCGATGTGCTGCAAACGATTTCTGATAAAACTCGTCTGAGTCTCGTTAAACTGCCGCTGTGCTTCTGCTCCGATCGTTTCAAATACCAAAGACGATTTTCCTGAACCGGATACACCCGTGAAAACAGTGATCTCTCTTTTGGGGATGTTGAGCGAAATACTCTTCAGATTGTTTTGCTTTGCATTTACGATGACGATATAATCCATTTTAATTATCTTTGATATTGATTAACTTAGTTAAACATAATACTTAACAAAGTTAACTAAACTATTGTTTTATGAATAAGAGCGAAACTAATTTTTATCAGGTCTTTACAGATCTACAGTGTTTTATATTAGCCAATATGAACCGAGGAAATATACATGGGGTAACCGCCACACATTACAATATAATGGAATATATTTATAGAGGTCATCAGGTTACTGGTAAGCAGATCGCTGAAGCCTTTCAGATCAGTCAGGCTGCTATTTCTAAGCAGCTTAAATTTTTGACCGAAAATACGCTTATCAAGCAACAACAATCTACAATAGATCGTAGATTTTTTGATCTGACGCTGACTGATGAAGGTCGATATATCATTGATAATTCGGAAAACTTTAGGGAAAGTATTGCAAAAAAAGCCTCACGCTCTTTGGCAAAGGATGAATTAAAAACACTTACTTTACTTCTTCATAAGCTTATGCAACAGGTAAAAGATTAATACGATGATTAGTGCTGCTTCTATTATTCTTGTGCTGCCCCTGGTTAATGTAAATACCGTTAGTAATTCACAACCAGTTACTATTGCAAAGGATCATGGTCTTTGCTATTGCGACCCAATGAGATACAACGACGGTTACAGCTACTAGAGCTAAAGTTCGAATTCAAAGTACGAAATAATATGCTATACCGAATACCTGGAAAACTTATCAGCAACAGGATGTTTATTTGTGATTCAACATATTTAGCTATTGACAAGCAGTTGTCAGTTCTATCATCTAATTTTGTCTCTAATTAACAACTTGGCACGATGAAACTTCGGTCAAGTTGTGGCCACATCTTGTTTTAAATATATATTTGAATTATATAAAATATTTATGAGTCTTATCAAAGATATCTATTCGCTTAATTTCTATCAAATAATTGCAGATCAGTTTAGTCAGGTAAATCCCGATTTCAATAAAGAGCAATTTATTACGAGAATCTTTAGCGCTGATTTCAACAATATGGAATGGAAGCAAAGGACCAAACATACAACACAAACCTTGCATGAATTTATGCCATCCAATTTTCCCGAGGCAATCGCCTTAATCACTCAAGTTGTTGAGAATCTAATTGCGGCAGGGTATCCTGGTGGACTTGAATATATTATATTCCCTGACTACATCGAAACTTATGGTGTTGAGCATTTTGAAACCGCCGTGCAATCCCTTGAAATAATTACACAGTTCATCACTTGTGAATTTGCTGTTCGCCCTTTTATTATCAAGTATAAAGAACGGATGATCAGTGTAATGGAACAATGGGCACGAAGCCCGAATGCACAAGTTCGCCGTTTGGCAAGCGAAGGTATTCGTCCACGACTACCATGGGCTATGGCTATCCCCTTTCTGAAGAAAGATCCAAGCCCTATTTTGCCTATTTTGGATTTACTAAAAAATGATGTATCAGAAACTGTAAGAAGAAGTGTCGCTAACAATTTAAACGATATCTCTAAAGATAACCCCGATATTTTGCTGGCCATTGCGAAAAATTGGAAAGGGATCAGTAAAGATACAGACGGAATCATTAAACACGGCTGCCGCACATTACTTAAACAAGGACATCCCGAGATTTTACACTACTATGGTTTGGACGGAACAGATTTTGAGGTTTCCGATCTACGCATTGAAACACCATATGTAAAAATTGGTGAATATGTCTTTTTTTCATTTCAGATCGAAAATACACATGCGCAATCAAAACCACTCCGCTTGGAGTATGGATTATATTATCAAAAATCAAATGGTTTAATGTCCCGTAAAGTATTTAAGATTAGCGAGAAGATCTATTTATCAGCTGAAAAAAATCGGATTGAGCGCAGACAATCATTTAAGGTAATAACCACCAGAAAATTCTATATTGGTAAACATAAGATTTCCATTATTGTCAATGGCAGGGAAACATCGGAAATGGAATTTGACTTGATTTGATAATTTTCAAATAACATTTGCGCTGGTTGATTCGGGCTCCAGATCTCAAGCTAAAACAAAGTGGGCAGTATGATGTTTTTAGCCATAGGTCTCTATTTGAGATGGTATTGATATAAACGTTCCACCGCAAACAACGCTATTATGAAGAAGCTACTTTTGGTTCTATTGCTATTACTGATTGTGATTTTTGTTGGTTTATTGATCAACACATTGCTCTTCCCTTTTGCCAAGACAAAAAAATACGATGCACAAGCATTCCAGCCTATAAGCAATGATAGCATCTTATCCCGATTAGCTGGGGGAATTAAGATACCGTCTGTTTCCAATGGTGACCCAAATTTATTCGCATACGCCCCATTTGATACTTTTAAGCAGTATATCGCAGCAAGTTATCCCCTTATCCACCAGCAATTGGAGATCTATACAGTCCATTCCTATGGTTTAGTTTTTAAACTTAAGGGTAGCAATAGCAATTTATTACCACTCCTATTTTTGTCCCATTATGATGTTGTTCCTCCGGGTTCAGCTGAAATTAAAAACAAGTCCGAACATGTTTTCCGTCCTTCAGACAAACCACTCGCCCCAGTTACCACAATAGCAGAAGATTGGGATTATGCCCCTTTTTCTGGTGCTGTAGCAGATGGTCGGATTTATGGGCGCGGAACATTGGATATGAAAGGGATGCTCTTTTCATTACTTGAAGCCATGCAGAAAATACTGTTGGATAAGGAAAGGCCTCAGCGTGATATCTATCTTGCGTTTGGCTTTGATGAGGAAGTTGGTGGCGAACTTGGGGCAAGCAAAATAGCAACGGATTTCAAACGCAAGGGGCTACGATTTGAAGCTGTTTACGATGAAGGAGGACTCATTCTGGAGAAAGGATCTGTTAATGGAATAAATTCAGATGTAGCACTAATTGGCTGTGCTGAAAAGGGGTTCCTGTCTTTAAAGATCAAAGTTAAAGGTCTAGGTGGACATTCATCTATGCCGCCGTCTGAAACTGCCATTGGCAAAGCCGCGGTGATCATGCAACGACTCGAAGAACAGCAGATGAAACCGATGATCAGTCCACTTATTCAGCGTTTTTTTCAGCAGATAGGTGGTTCAATGCCTTTTGTTTCGCGCCTTGCGATAGCAAATAGATGGTTGATGGAACCTATCCTACTTGCCCAGTTAACTAAAAATCATTCTACCAACGCCTTGGTACGCACCACGACAGCGCTGACGATGATGAAAGGCGGCGATGCCCCCAATGTACTGTCACCAGAAGTCGAATTTGTTGTCAATTTTAGACTATTGCCTGAAAATACAATTCAGGAAGTTCAAGCACACGTTAAGAAAGCGACAGCCGGTTTTGATGTCGAAATAGAACAGGTTGATAATGCCCGGGAGGCCTCCAGTGTATCTTCTATTGATACAAAAGCGTATCAGATGATGGAAGCCTCCATCCGAAAGTTGTACCCTGACCTTATTGTCACACCATACCTGACCGTTGGCGGTACAGATGCCATCAAATACCAAGAGCTCAGCAAGAATATTTACCGATTTATGCCAATCAAAATCAATCATTCCGAACAGCAAAGCATGCACAGTACCAATGAATATATCAGTATCGAAAACTATATAAAAATGATTGCGTATTTCTATTATATCATGCGAAATTATGACGAGCAAATACCATCATCTAAATAATGGATATCCAGTGTAGCACCATGGTTTTCTGAATTTTATGCAATCGATTGCTATTAATTTCTACTTTTAAACCTAAAAAATCACGTATGTTTGTAAGAACCACCGATTAAGCAAAAGAACGAAAATTAAAATCAGTGGTCTAATCGGTTCGTTTTCGAGACATAAGCCTAATGGCATCTATTTCGAAAAGCTTAACAACTAATTAGGAATATAACCAATAGATGCCCTATGGCATGCAAAATCTAAAATAATCCAGAATGAAAATTAAAATTTTAGTATTCTCCCTTTTACTTGTCCTCTTACATGGTGTGAGCCTTGGCCAACAAAAGAATGCTCCATTGAAAATAGGTTTAATTGCAGACCCACAATATGCTGATCAGAGCACCAAAGGGAGTCGATTTTACCGCAATTCACTTTCGAAATTAAATTCAGCAACGACAGCAATAAATGCAGCTGGTGTGGATTTTACGGTTATGGTAGGAGATTTAGTCGATGTAGGGACAAAAGATTTGGCTCCGGCCTTGCAGCATCTGTACAAACTCAAGACACCAGTTTACAATTTACTGGGCAACCATGATTATGTCGATGTGAAAGACGGTGCCACACTCTACAAGGCCTATCGCATGCCCGCCCCTTACTATATCGTAGAAAAAGGTAATTGGTTATTTATTCTCCTTAACACCAATGAACTCAGCGAATACGCAACATCAGAGGCTTCAGCTGAGCGCGCTGCTTGGCAAGCATTAAATAACCAGCTGAAACTCAAGGAGCGGAAAAATACACAGCCATGGAATGGTGGCATCAGCACACAACAACTTGCATGGATGGAAAAACAGCTAAAAAAAGCAGAAAAAGATGCTAAGAATGTGATCATCTTCACCCATCATCCCTTATTTCCAGAAAACGGGCTTGAAACACTCAATAACAGGGATATATTGGCCATAATAGAAAAATACCCTGGTGTGAAAGCAGTTATCTCGGGACATCATCATCCTGGTAACTTTGCTAACTATAAAGGGATTCCCATGATTACACTTGAGGGAATGATCGAAACCAACAATGAAAATGCTTTTGGGGTTTTGGAACTATACCCCCACCGAATAGACCTGAAAGGTCAGGGGCGTATGACCTCCAGAGAATTTGATTTTTAATAGCAGAATCACCCCAATATTGGGTGATTTGTCCCTTAAGCGTTAGCGTACTGTTAAATTAGATTTGATTCAAATTGCAATTAGATGCCTGTAAAGAGATTGAAAGCAAAGTTTTAAAATTATCTTTAAAGTGCTAAATATAATGCGCAACGGATATGGAAAAAATAAGGACTTTTCAGCAATATGAGCTAAATAAAATCAGGAAAAATGTCAAAGATAGCGGACTGCAATTCGAAAAGTTTGGGAGATCTTCAAATATAATGGATTATTCTGATAGAGAAATCAACGAGATGATCCTGGGCATCTATAAAGATAGTAAGCATCTATTGGTCGATGGAGATTATTTTATTGATGTCTCGACAGTGCAGAAAGCAACGTGCATTTTAACTGATATATCCTATTCGCGAAGGATAAAACTGGATAAAACCTCCGCAATCAAATTGAAAAATATAAGAAATTTTTATATTCAGGATTATTTCCTAGAAACAAGTGAAAAGTTTTCCAATTCCTCTAAACACAAAATAACTGGCTACCTAAAAAAAATAGGTGGTATCAGTCTCGGCAAGGGAAGGTATAATCATGCTTATTCTATTCCAAACGATTTCAAAACTTTCTATAAAGGTATTCCGATAGACCTTTTTTACCCAATTCAACATTACATCAATGGTCTATTTTTTGGAGACGATTACCACGTCTCAACTTTCGAAGTAGTCAGCAACTTAACTATTGTAGACGAATAAGCTCCCCAATTTCCCATAATATGGCTATCTGTCTCAATCATCAGTAATTGGTTAATGCCCAAATTATTTTCTATCAAAAGTTAACAGTCCCCTGCTTTTTCGTAAATTCAGTGAATAGAAATATAAAGCACGATATGAGAAAAGTAATAGCGGCGATTAATATGAGCCTAGACGGCTTTTGCGATCATACTTTAATGCTTCCTGATGATGAAATTCATCAACATTATACCGACTTATTACGAGAGTCTGATACAATATTATATGGCAGGATAACCTATCAGCTCATGGAATATTGGCGGGCCTTCCTAACAACCTCTAGTGGTAATAAATCCTCAGACGAATTTGCGCATGTCATGAACACTATACCGAAAGTCGTCTTTTCACGAACCCTAAAAAACCTGGATTGGGATAGTGCAAGACTGGCAAAGCGAACTATCGTTGACGAGATTCTGGCGCTTAAACAACTACCGGGCAAAGATATTTTGATAGGTAGTCCTAGTCTAATTGTTGCATTGACAAAAAGCGACCTTATAGACGAATATCAAATTTGTATTCACCCCATTATCGCTGGAAATGGTTTGCCTTTATTCAACAACATAAACAGAAAAATACAGCTGACATACCTAAAGACTAAAACCTTTGCTGGTGGTGCCACAATTCTATATTACAGGCCTACTCCCCAATAATCAATCGCATACTCCGCCTTTTGTAAACGATTCCCACCATTGGTCTGGATACTATTTAAAGATGTCCATATTTTCATCATAAATAGGACTCTGTATATTTAAAAAGTTCAGAACACTGTGAAATATATGGTTTTGGGTCAATATTTTATTGGGTTTTAGCTCTTTCGCTGGATCAGAAACCCAAACGATAAAAGGAATATCATATTGCTCCTTAGGAGCGATACTCATTGGCAGTCCATGCATATATAAATTGTTTTCACCTAAAGATTCACCATGATCAGAAACAAAAAGCATCGCACTTTGGTACTGCTTCAATTCTTTTAAATCTTCTATCAAGCGATTTAGGATATAGTCGGTATATACAATAGTATTGTCATAAGCGTTGACAAGTTCCTCCTTAGAACATTTTCCCAACTCTACACTATTACAAACAGGTTTAAACATTTCGAATTGAGCAGGATATTTTTTACTATAAGTAGGCCCATGGCTTGTACTTGTGTGTAGTACAATAAATATTTTATCCTTTTTACTGGCTAATATCTGCTCTTTTAATCCTGCTAAAAGAACCTCATCATAGCTACAGCCCTCGCCTTGACAATTCGATGTTAATTGTTCTGCTTTTTTGTAATCCTTGATGTGAACCGGAGGTTCGCCCCAGTTGGAAGTTCTCCAGACAACATCTACATCATTCCTGAACAGATAGTTTGGTAATATCTCATATAAATCCCCGCTATTTTTATGTTCCAAAATACATTTTACACCTGCGGTTGTATAAGTGGAACAGGAAGTAGCTTCAAAATGATGTAGATTCGGGATCTTGGATAGTAAGGGATTTGTATTTTTCTTGTAACCATACAACGAAAAATTCTGACTTCTAGCAGATTCACCTATTACCAAAATAACAACGGACTTTTTGTTATCCATTATTTTGGCATCAGGAAGTAAGATTTCCTTTTTATTTTCCTGCTGCTGATGAATATAAAAACGTGTGAAATTTACCGTATAAGACCAAGGCATCGCTAACCCGCCTAACGTTTTTGAATTTTTATCAATCCATAACCAATTACTCGCATTCGCAAAAATCAGAACAATAATAAACAATAGGCTGAGCGCAGAAGTAACAAGAAAACGCTTTAATTTCACATTTTCTATTTTCACTTTTGCAATGTAGATACTCGGTAGGATACCCAATAGAACGACATATAAAATCAGTTTAATAGAGAAAAAACTACTCGACTCTGCGTAATTGGTATTGAGGATATTCCCCACCATCGTTTCGTCTATGATAACACTATAGGTATTGATAAAATAAACCGCGATGGAATTGCCAATGAAAAAGAAAATCAGCAAAACTTTGCCAACAAGGCGTGACAGAAAAAATATTAAATAGAGTACAAAAGCGTTTAAAACCAGCATTAAAATCACTAAGCTTAGGATCAGAACAATGCCATTCAGACTTTTAAAATCAATATTTTTAAAAACAAATGAGAAAAAAGGGATATGGAAAAATATAAAATTAAGAATACTTATCAATAACACGAAATGGGTTATCTTTATGTTATTTTTTAGCTTAAACATTATAGTTTTATAAAGTGAAATATCTATGTTAACCAACGAAAAGCAAGAAAAACATCCAATTTCCGTCAACTATTCCGATGATTAATATCGTGCCGAAAATAAGAAATAATAAAATAAAAAACGGATAATTTTTCCTAGTATTAATCGATTTCAAATCTCACATTTCAGCGATAAAAAATAGCGTTGGTTGCGCAATCCGGCTAAAATCTCCTTCTTTTAGTACGTATTATTCATTTCACGAAACTGTTTTCGCTGAAGGAAATTGGGGTTACACCAACCGCATAAGATCAGATGTTCAAGTACACCTATCAATTACCTTGATTAATAAGAAATAAAAAGAGAGTAGATTGCGTATTTTTCGAAAGTTCCTGGCTACGCTTGATAGAATTTAAACATTTTGCACAAAACCAATAAAACCAATCGATTGTAGATTTCAAACTACAGTTTTAACGATCAAGATGAAGGTTATGATAATGGGCATGACTTTTGACAAATTAAATTTATAAGTAATAAATAAAAAAAGATCATGAGAAGAACCCCTTATACTACAACTGTCATCGTTTTATTGATACTATGTGTGGTCGTGTTGATGACAACTTGCGCTAGAATTGTGTAAATGTCAACGCAAATTCGGATCAGGCAAACAATTCAATAAAAGACCAGGTGCATAAAGCTCCTAGTCCTTTACTCATTTGTGTCTGAAAAATAGCTAACAGCCTATACTTACACCATTCGAGATTACAGCATTTTTCTTTACAACAACGATGCCATCGCAGATTGTATGTGTCTGAAAATCGCCATCCTCCAGATGTGGTCCTCCTTTTATTCTGACATCATTGCCTATCCTACAATTTTTATCCAAAATGGCATTTTCGATATAACAACGTTCTCCAACACCAACCGGTGGCGGTTTTTGGGTATTCCCCAATTCAATGACTTCCTCAAGTTGTTCGTAATGATCTGATCCCATCATATAAGTCGATTTAATTACCGTGCCCTCACCAATACGGGAACGTATACCGATCACTGACCGTTCGAGCTTATCGGCATTGAGGATACAACCATCTGCGATAACTGTATTATTAAGTGTAGTTCCTGAAATCTTTGACGGTGGTAGCATACGCGCTCGTGTAAATACTGTTTCATCAAACAAATTGAAATCAGGAACATCTGCAGTCAATCCAATATTGGCATCAAAAAAAGATTTTATCGTTCCAATATCTGTCCAATAACCATCAAACTGATAGCTGAGTACTTTATACTTGTTAATGGCATCTGGTAATATTTCCTTCCCAAAGTCCATGCCTGGATTGGCAAGCAGTAAATTGAGCAAAACACCTTTTGAAAAAACATAAATCCCCATCGATGCCAGATAATTCCGTCCACATTTGGCCATCTCACTGGAGACTTCTGAAGACCAATTCAACACCTCCTCTTTATTAGGTTTTTCGGTGAACGCCGTAATTACATTTGCCTCATTGGCTTTGAGAATGCCAAACCCGGTCGCATCGGCTACATTGACAGGAATGGTTGCAATTGTGATGTGCCCGCCGTTCTGCACATGAAAGTCGACTAAAGCAGAATAGTCCATTTGATAGAGCTGGTCGCCCGATAAGACCAATACATAATCGTAGTCAACATTCAATAGGTGCTTGTGTGTACGTCTCACGGCATCAGCTGTTCCCTGAAACCATCGATCGCCCTCGTTCGTTTGTTCAGCAGCCAAAATGTCAACAAAACCTTTACTGAAAATGCTGAAATTATAAGCGTTTTTGATGTGCGTATTCAAAGAAGCTGAATTGAACTGTGTTAAAACGAATATCTTGTTATATCCAGAATTTAAACAATTCGAAATGGGAATATCGACCAATCGATATTTCCCCGCAATTGGAACAGCAGGCTTAGAACGCTGTTGTGTCAATGGATAAAGTCGAGACCCTCTACCCCCTCCCAAAATAAGGGAAACTACTTTGTTTGCCATACCTCAAATTAAATAATTGGTTTACAAATCTAATTAACTATCGAACGCATCCATTGAAGGATCTATATGACAATCCGCTTGATCATATTTACCTATATTAAATCAAGCACAGGATATTTTTCTTTTGTTTAATTTGATGCAATTGGTTATTACTTGCCTCAGCTTATCACCTCTTTTTAAACCAAGCTACGCTACTTAAATATAATAAAATTAATCTTCCGAACAAAAAATATTGTCAAATCTGATCTATCCATATCGCTAAAATTTGATTTGCAAAATAAGTCTGACCTTCCGAACAACATCAGCTCAGCACCTTCCGAAAATTATGAAATAGATTTTTTGAGCGTGATGACGGTAATCTCTGGCCATACACCTATCCTACCCTTAAGTCCATGATAGCCAAAACCACGGTTGACATATAGGTATTTACCTTGTTTTTGATATAATCCCGCCCATTGTTCGTAGAAGTACTGTATTGGGCTCCATTTAAATCCGAACAACTCTATCCCAAATTGCATTCCATGCGTATGCCCTGCTAAGGTTAGATGTACATGTTTTTCGTGATCCAAGGTGACATGATCCCAATGAGAAGGATCGTGCGACATCAATATATTAAAAGAGTCTACCGGCAGACCTGAGGTCGCTTTGCTGAGGTCTCCATATTGATGAAAACCACCCTTTCCCCAGTTTTCCACCCCGATCAACGCAATGCTAGCATCCCCTTTTCGAATTGATATAGATTCATTCATCAACAGCTGAAATCCCATCTCCCCATGAATTTCTTTCAACCTAATAAGATTAGATGCTTTCAATTCAACACTATCCCATTGTGTATAATCTCCATAATCGTGATTTCCGAGTACAGAATATTTACCAAACGGAGCTTTTAGCGAAGTGAAATCTGAAATCCAGGATTCCATTTCAGCGGCTCTATTATTGACGAGGTCACCTGTAAACAGGAGAAGATCACCATCCTGGGCATTCGCTAGTGCGATGCCTTTTCGGACTCCATTAACATCCGACAAGCTTCCGGAATGAATATCCGAAATCTGTGTGATCTTAAATCCATCAAATGCATCTGGCAGATCCGGAAAACTTAGCACTTCCTCCCTTACCTGATAGAGATGTCGCCCTCTGGTGAGACCAAAAACAATAATTAAAACAATCATTAAAGCCAGTGCGAGCACAAATTCGCTTATATAGATACTTCGTGGAGGAAATCCCTGTAATAGCCGTACCAAATCCTCCGCCAATAAGATTGGAAAGGCGGGCAATTTTGGAATAAATACAATTAAAAAAGAAGTGACCAGATCTCCAGCCAGTCGCTGAATATCTTTACCCTGTTGCCGAAGAAAAATCAGGGTAAACACCCCGATAAGCAACAATACATCTAAATACCAATAAATCTTATGCAAAAATGGAGTATGGATAACGGTCGTAAATGCTTGAAAGAAATAAGCATCAGCAATCACAAACAACATTAATAGGAGCAATAATCTCTTTGCCATGTTTCGAATCGTTTAAATCTAAACAGGCGAATGATATGCCAAAAAATGGTGATGATCAATTGGGCAATCCTTTAAATAGAATATTGATATCTGTATGACAATGTCAGTAGTAATCAGCTGATTTCCTTTGTTATAATTGACAGATTGGCATAGTGTGCCATCAATCCTTTCGTCAAACTTCGGCCGGTTTTTTTTCATTCTCTCCATAAGCCCAGGAGAGGATTGTTCTGACCGCATTGCGGATTCTGTCCAAACCATCCGCGTTAAGCTCAATTTCACAAAAGGTACTTTCCGTATTTATTGAATGTAATACCAAGTAATAGATCCCCGCAGTCAAAATACTACTTATAGCCCGCAAATCAACATCTTTACCTTCCATTTCCTTATCGGCAAAGGCAAAAAACAAAGCACTCATCTTTTCGCGTTCTCTTGTGATCTGGGACATAATCTCAGATTTTTCACTGATCTGCCAAAGAACGGCTTTTTGCATTTCGGTATTCTCCAGAAAGCTATCCATTTGGTTTAGTAATAATGATTCGAGAAAGCCCTTTGAGCCCTCGGTTGGAGCAGTACCAAAATATTCAACAGCACCCAGCGTAGCAGACACCCAGTAGTCTTTACTTCTGATGTATGTTTCAACCAAATTGTCAACGGAGCCGAAATAAAGTGAAATGAGCTTCCTATCAACACCTGCAATTTTAGAAATATTAGCAATTGTTAAGCCGGTGTACCCCTTATCTCTAAGAACCTGACCAACAGACAAAATAAGTTTGTTCATGGTACGTTCTTTATCATTCTTTTCTCCTTTATAAGTTTTACGCATCTGTTATTGATATGGTATTGATCTGAACCGCTAAAATTAAGCATTCAGATCAATATAATAAATAATTAAATATTATAAGATTAATTTATCTTGATTTTTTTAGGCTTACAACCTTACTGATGTCCTCCAGTGTATTTAATACCTTGTCCAAATGCTCCTTTGTATGAGTAGCCATCAGACTTGTGCGGATACGGGCATCTTTTTTTGCCACGCCAGGATAGACAATACAATTTGCATAAACACCTTTTTGTAATAACATGCGCGACACCTGAGCAGTTCTAATCGGATCACCGATCTTTATTGGAATAATTGGAGATGCCGACATACCAATATCTACACCAAGAGACAACAGTCCTTCTTTAAAATAAGCCACATTGTCACTGAGTCTTGTTCGCCAATAAGGCTCTTCGTCAATTAAATCAATGGCTTTCAATAAACCGAAACTTGCGGGGGTCGATGTAGAGGAAAATACCTGCTGTCTGGATTGATAACGAAGGTAATTAATGATTTCTGGAGTTGAAACTATAAAACCCCCTATATGACCAAACGCTTTACTCAAAGTACCAGCAATAATATCTACTTTATCCAAAAGATTATAGGCTTCAATGGTTCCCCTACCTTTATCCCCCATTACACCTATTCCATGCGCATCATCCACCATTAAATAGGCACCATACTTTCTGGTTAATGTATAAATTTCATCCATCGTGGCTAAATCACCATTTTGGGAATATACACCGTCGATGATCACCAACTTAGTTCTGAACTTACTCTCCGCCTCAGCCAAGGCACGTTCAAGATGAATCATACTGTTATGTGGAAATCGCTTGACATTTGTATTCAATAAGCCCTCATAAACACTTGCATGTACTTCCATATCAACAATAGCACAGTCCTCCTGTTTCAACAAGCTCAATAAAGTAGAACTATTTGCGGTATATCCAGTTGTAAAAACGATACTCGAACCGTCCGGACGATTGAAAAATTTACAAATCTTCTCTTCCAATGCGACATGGTATTCATGATGCCCTCCTATTAACGGTGATGCTCCTGCCCCTGTGCCATATTTTTCTATCCCAGCTATTGCTGCAGCTTTCACTTTCGGATGTTGGGAAAAATTAAGGTAATCGTTTGACACAAGACTTATGCACTCTGTTGGTTTCTCTAAAAATGGTGAATTTACTATAGCGGTCGGCCCACAGCCTTGTGTTATAAATCTAAAGTTAAGATGCTGATTTTCTTTCATATAATTGATGTAGGAACTAAAATACTTTGCAGTATCCATCATATCAAAACCAGCAATATTCTCAAATTCTTTGAAGCTTGCTGTTGCAAAATCAATGTGTTCGTTAATTTCCATAGATATTTTTTTAGGTATTCATAATAATACCATAAATATAAAGTAAAAAACAGATCACCCATCTGCTCAGAGAATCATTTGCTGGAAATTTTTGATGATATACTTAGGACATACCGGAACACACCGATCTATGAAAATCGAATTTTAACACAAACAGCCTAGGGCGGGCTGAAGTTCTTAATAAAGAAATAAAACTTAGATCATAGCATTAATTTAAGAAAAGCTATTTTAAACAACAGTGGTAGCCCCTACAGCTACCACTGTTAAATTATACACCTACCTACAGTATACATATCATATGTACATTTTTATATGGAAATACTCCCCTATAAAAGCTTACTCAGATCGCGCATTCAAGCTGAATAAGTAGAAAATGTTCTAACGATATACAAATATAGAAAAATAAAATTTCCCTTGTATGTTAAAATTAAAAAAAATATAAAAATACTTATACAGTCCTTAAGAGACAAGTTTTACACAAAACGAATATACATGTTTGACCATTGTAACTATAGTTATTATATTTTTTCATCCCTATAAGAAAATAACATAGCCAACCTATATTCGAACAATAAATTTTCTCAAAACAAGGAATATTATAAATTATTGTTATAAATTTGAATAGTGAAAAGGGCTAGAACAACCATTTGTTACTTTATGCTATATTTTCATGTGAATTAGCAAATGGATTAATCATTAATACCATATAGTGTATTGAAAGAAAAATGGCCACTAATCTATTGATTTGTAGCCATTTATGATAGGTATACTGTAGGGTGCTGCGTAATAATTCTGTAAATCTAAGAAAAATACTGCAAAACATTTCTTTTTCGTGAAAAAAAATGTTTAAAACACAGATGAAATTAGTAATAATACAGATAATAATTTCCTTAAAAACTTTTGACAACTCCATAGGAATACCTATTTTGCTCCCATCTTATTTCTTGAATTATTGTGACAGTACACCTAAAAAATAACATATGAAATTTCATTCCACCAACTACTTTGACACATTTATTGAAGTAGCTGAAGATACACAAGTATCCAAAGGAACAGTCCCTCCTATAAGAAATAGAAAGACAATAGCGGAAATACAATATGAACTGATCACACAATTTCCATATAGATACACTTCCGATGAACTTCTTTTTCAGATTTATGCTGATCGCAACGCACTTAATGAAGCAGACTATCAAGAGGCAAAGAATATATTCTTTTCAAAAGGGCAAGCTTGCCTACGTGCATCTCCACTTACAAAAATCTATGGGTTTGGAATCCATAGTAATCACGATGGCAAAATAGCAGGCTATAGAATGGAAACCAAAGAGTACCGAAATTTTATAAATGACGCGACCACAAAGAAAGTGAAGGCGATGAAATCAAACAAATAGCGGATCACCCCTACAAAGTGGACGATCATCTTAATTGTTATTGCATCATATAGTCTTCCTATTGGTTTAGGAAGATGATCAATATCTTATTGGGCAATCTTTGCTTTGTCTTTCGAAGTAAATGCTTTTATAATGACTGGTGCCGTTGCTATCAAAACGATAACGATAATAACAAGCTCCAGATTCTCCTTCACCCATACATTCTCACCTAACAAATAACCAAGGGTAACTAGACTCCCTGACCAGACAACCGCACCAATCACATTGTACAACACAAATTTTCTGAACTCCATCCCAACAATACCAGCGACAATTGGAGCAAAAGTCCGAACAATAGGAAGAAACCTTGCAAGCACAATAGCACCTCCACCCCTTTTTTCGTAAAACTCCTGTGCTTTAAAGATATAGCTCTTTTTGAAAAACCAGCTATCCTCCATGCTCATGATTCTTTTCCCAAAGATCTTCCCACACCAATATCCAACAAAGTTACCCAGAATTGCAGCCAACGATACAAGCACAATCCAATATAGTAAGGTAGGCACCTGTTCCGAAGGCGAAATGCTCATATTGGAAACAATCATTCCTGCAATGAAAAGAATAGGATCTCCAGGAAGGAAAAAGCCAATGAGTATACCTGTCTCAGCAAAAATAATAAACAACAGAAGATACAAACCTCCATGGGAAACAATCCAGTCTGGATTTGTGAGGTTATTTAGAAATTCAAAAAAAACATCCATCAAATAAGTCGAATAATATCTAAAACAAAAATAATCGGCCGCTCTTCCACCGATGACCTGACGCGTTCATTCTGTCACCTGTATCAAAATAAGATACAATTGAAAAAATAAACTTTTAAAGCATCCAGCACTCAGTTAAACCTGCTTACAGCCCGAATATCTTATAGCCATGTGATCTCTAATTAAAGGCGCAAGATAGAAAATCGCTTGCAATTGTAGGCAATTTTTCATACTTATTTTTGGAACAAAATGTCATGTTTTGTAAAAGCCCAATTTACAGGGATATTTTGGATAGGAAGATAGCGATCTTACGGAGTCGGTAGATCCGCGAAGATCCTCTTCAGCATATTTTGTAATTCCTCAGCCCTTAGATTACGGGCGATTATTTTACCCTTCGGATCGAGCAGAAAACTGGCAGGAATAGCATTAATTCCATAAATTTTTGCTGCATAACTGTCCCAGCCCCCTAGATCCGAAACCTGAGCCCATAATAGGCTATCTCCTTTTATTGCATCGATCCAGGCATCTTTCCGTGCCGCATCGTCCAGGGAGATTCCCAGTATCTCAAATCCTTTGTCATGATATTTTTGATAAGCATTTACCAGGTTGGGATTTTCTGCACGACAAGGACCACACCAACTCGCCCAAAAATCCAAGAGTAAATACTTTCCCGAAAAATCCGAAATTTTGATGGTTTTCCCCTCTGGTTTTTTGAGCGTTAGGTCTGGCGCCTGCTGCCCGACTTTGGTCTTGGACTGGGCTTCCAGTTGCAACGGAATCACCTTGCCCAGAGGACTTTCTTTTAGCCCACTCGAAAGACCTTCAAACGCTGACTTAGCCGATGCATAAAATTTCTCCTGACCTGCGACAAAACTTAAACCAATTACACTGAGGTATGAATCGGGATGGCTTCTAGCAAAATCCAGGTAGACACTGTAATTTTCATCCATAAGATTCATTTCCCGTGCGAGAAACTGGGCAAATATGACAGAATCTTTCTGTTGTTCTGGTGAAAGTTTGGAAAATTCTTTATTTAATGCGTAGAATTTATTGTCAACAGTTTTTTTTATCTCTAGAAGCTCTGCATTTTCCGTATTGAGTTTGGATCCATTCATTACAATATTTTTTAGTGAATCCTTCGCATTCATCCCGATTTGAGCAGCTTCAAGATAAAAGCGGAAGTAATCCAGCTTCTCACCGGGCTGTAACTTGTTCACATAGGGGTTTTTATGGAGATAAAGCGCAGAATAAACCGGATACGCGAGCTGCCCCTTAAACGTAAAGCGCCCCCCTTTCGTTTCTGTGGAATCAACAAACGAGACACCATCACTGTTATAAACCAGAAAAAGCCTACTGCTATCTTTCAACTGATCTACTTTGCCTGTAATGAAGTAATTATTCTGAGCAAAAGTCAAAATAGGAAATAGTAAAAACATCGATAAACACAGTAAAGAAGTTCTCATCAAGCTTTCCTTTAAATCTATTAATCAAACGATTACTAAAAATAATAAATTTATTTCGATCAAACGAATATTTAAATATCTTGAGATATCCGTATATTTGAAAATAACTTTTTCACGACGACAATCAAGTGCTCAACCTGTTTCATATCCCCCCCAATTGGAACAGCTATACGCGAATCTTTTAAGCCATACAATGCCGGATCTTTTAGCTTCAGAAACATTTCGCATTTACTCTTTCCAAGGTAGCGTTTAAAATTAATTTCCTGGATATCATTGATAAACACAAACTGATAATCACTCATGTATATCCCGTTAGGAGCCAACTTAATGGTTGTTTTCTCTGTAAATGGAATCAGTAGAAATTTCCCTCCAAGAAACAAGACGAAAACACCGAAGATTGATTTCTCGTAAAACATACCAATTCCCGAAAAGCAAATAATTGACCCAAAAATCATCATCGCTAATATACTTGAACTTACAGTATATGTCTCTTTGTAATTTATTGTGGCTTTACTCAATGACCGCTGATGAACAGCTTTGTACTTTTGTACAAACTCCACTTTTTTGGCATCTTTTTTCCATTCCAGAAAATAATATAAATTGATCAGGGCCAAGCCAACAGCACAAAAGCCTAGTCCTGTCGATTTCATATCGAATGGATAATACAACAAAAGATTGGTTGCAATATACAATACATTGTAACCAATGACCCTATAAACTTTTTTACTATCCATTCAGTGTTTTTCAATTATCCGCAAAGATAATCATTTCAGCTTATCATTCGTCCCTTAAACAATCCACAGGATTAGCCAATGAAGCATGTATGGATTGATTATTTTTACCGATAGATCCGACGATATGAAGACGGTCTGTTTTTGGATACCCCCTATCAAAATGAAGCTAAGAATCTACCCATAATGTAATCAGCATCGCCGCAGCCTGGCCGATGATGTTGATCGCTGTAAATCCCTTCGTTCTTATCAGAATGCGGAAGGCTATCTTGACATAATTGCTCATCAGGTTAAATCCATAATCAATCTGCCCGACAATCCAAACAAAAAAACTGATAAACAACATATTAAATAATTTTAAAATCATATTATATGTCCTTTTGCGGACAATTATTGTTCGTTTGTGGGTGAACTTAACTTACCGGACAGCAATAAAATTAATGCTTCAACCCACCTTTATATACTTAACTTACGTATATTTAATACCGCAACTAAGTAATTCGAGATGTCAACTCCGCTAATACAATTATGGTTATATAACGATTGGGCGAATAACCTGCTCATCGAGAAAATGAAACAGGAAGCCGAAAAAACTCCTTCAGTTTGTTTACAATTATTCAGTCATATAATGAATGCACAGCTGATATGGTTATATCGACTGAATGGAGAAAAACCTCCCGTAGGTGTTTGGGATGAGCATAGTTTATTAACATGTGAACACTACCATCAACTGGCTTCTTCGGGATTTAAGGAAAAGGTCTACGCTGATGCTGCTGAGATCGCTACAATCATATCCTATACCAATACAAAGCATGAACAGTTCCAGAATTCGTTTGGAGACATCCTGTTACATGTATTTAATCATGGCACTTATCACAGAGCGCAGATAGCCTCAGAAATGAGAACAAATGGACTTGATCCGATCAACACAGATTATATTTCGTTTGTTCGAATATAGTATTGGTATCATAAGTAGAAATTAATAAAAGCGCTATTTCATAGAATGAGTTTCAAACATTACTTTAAGGCCAGTTTAACATGGTTTCATCAGGAACAGTCTACATCCTTACCAAAGGTATATAATAAGAGCCATCGGATTTCCATCCAGGGCAAGGCAGATTTACAGGTCTCAGCGGCAAAAGCTTTCAAGGGTGACCCAACATTATATAACCCTGAAGATCTTTTACTGAGTAGCCTTGTTTCCTGCCATATGATGTCTTATCTATATGTATGTTCCAAAAATAACATCGAGGTGATTTCGTACACGGACAATGCCGAGGCGGTATTAGAAACCAGCCCTGATGCAAGTGGCAGATTTGTGCAGGTTGATCTGTTTCCAGAAGTGGTTATTTCAGATCCTGATAAAATAGTATTGGCGACATCACTACATCACGAAGCAAATCAACTTTGCTTTATAGCCAATTCCTGTAACTTCCCGGTACGACATCATGCTGTTTGCCACGCTATTTAAGTGCTGAATATAGGTACAATACAACTTATTTTTCCCAGTAGATTTGAAACCTACAATATGCACAGTGGCATTATCGACCAACTTTCTCAATTAGTCCAATAGTTTACCACAAATTAACCTTTTAAAATTTAGGTGAATTTTTTCAGGAATTTTCTATTTTTAGGCCATGATTGACAACTCCAAGAAAAAGGCCGCCATAGGCTTTATATTTATCACTTTACTTATCGATATCACAGGATGGGGTATTATCATTCCAGTGGTTCCAAAATTGATTGAAGAACTGATCCACAGCGACATCAGTGAAGCTGCAAAGTACGGTGGCTGGCTGGGTTTCGCTTATGCTTTTACACAGTTTATATTCTCTCCTGTAGTAGGTAATCTGAGTGACAAATATGGACGAAGACCGATTATTTTGATTTCTTTATTCGGCTTTGCAGTAGACTACATTTTTCTCGCCCTCGCCCCTTCGATAGGTTGGCTATTTTTGGGGCGGGTTATTGCAGGATTGACCGGAGCAAGTTTCACAACCGCCAGTGCTTATATCGCGGATATTTCTACCGATGAGGATCGGGCCAAAAACTTTGGATTAATTGGTGCTGCCTTCGGATTGGGTTTTATTATTGGCCCCGTCATCGGAGGATTGCTTGGCCATTACGGTGCACGAGTTCCTTTTTACGCTGCCGCAGGTTTATGTCTATTGAATTTTCTGTATGGGTATTTTATTCTGCCCGAAAGTTTAGACAAAGATAAGCGACGGGCTTTTGACTGGAAGCGCGCAAATCCCATCGGATCCTTTCGATTTTTGGGAAAACACCCCGAAATTTCAGGTTTGATCGTCGCATTGATCCTGATCTATATTGCGGGCCATGCCGTACAGAGTAACTGGAATTTCTTTACCATGTACAAATTTAACTGGACCGAAAGAATGGTTGGTATCTCACTTGGGGTCATCGGTTTATTGATCGGTCTGGTACAAGGCGTCTTAATACGTTGGACCACACCAAAACTCGGTGAGCAAAAAAGCATTTATTATGGACTGATCTTTTATGCGATAGGACTCTTATTGTTTGCATTTGCCAATCAAGGTTGGATGATGTTTGTCTTTCTTATCCCTTATTGCCTAGGTGGAATATGTGGTCCTGCACTGCAATCTGTCATTACTAAAAATGTCCCATCGAATGAACAGGGAGAACTTCAGGGAGCGTTAACCAGTTTAATGAGTGCAACATCGATTATAGGCCCTCCAATGATGACCAATCTGTTTTACTTTTTTACACATGATAATGCGCCATTCAAATTCTCCGGAGCGCCTTTTTTCCTCGCGTTTATTCTAATGACAATCAGTGTGATTATCGTATATTCAGCCTTCAGACGAAAGAATAAAGAACAGCTTGAAAATTAAATTCCGAAGACAATACTATCTAACAAAGGCCAGCCCATCAAAAGATGAGCTGGCCTTTTCTTTTATCAGATATCAATCTGATACATCTGAAGATTAAAATACAACTGTCTACTTTTTTATAATGCCAAATCTTTTATTTCTAAAATCAATAACAATCGTTTTATCCATAAAGAAGATATTGCCGATAATCCCATCAATATTATCTTGTTTAAAGGAGAAGAAATCATCTTCAGTATACCAAAATTCCTTCAAACCAAATGTGTTATCTCCGATCTGGACTGCCGTATTTATCTCAACAGATTTTACAATAAGAGGATTATTAAAATTTCGAATATTCAGTTCATCTTTAGCTTTTGCATTTGTGATTAAACGATCGAAATTCTGTCTGTAGCTTACGATCGGAAATATACTTGAACCACTGTCATATAAAAAATTATACGTTTTACCATCGATCTTCAAGGGGATTATTGCTTTATTATTGACGATGTTCATTGGTACGAATGCCGTCTTTCGGTCCATATCCTTATCCACTTCGTTAACAACAGTAATGCTTTGCTTTGGGAAATCAATAATTAGGCATTTCCCCTGAAAGACATCTGCTCCAACTGTTCCACAAGATTCCCCTTGACTATGATTCAGTAGACCATAGAGCTTATGATTCTTTATCGGATAGTCACCAATATTAAAACTTTGGTCATCAATGGTAAAAATAGTATGCCCTCCCGCATCAGAAGTAGGATCTATCTTTTTCGATTTAATAAATGCCGCGTCAGAGAAGCATTGATCATAAATTAATGTCGCATTAGCCCCCAGGTCAAACTGAAAAGCATAAGTCTTATTTTCTATAGTGACCGGTACGCTCATCGCAATTTTGTCGATCAGTCTCTCACCAATAGAATCCTTTTCCCATTTAAAATTGATTTTCTGTGCTTGCGATTGTGCACAATAGGCGATCAATATCGCGGATAGTACTATTTTAATTTTCATATGTTGTTATTCAATGACGCGATAATCGAAATCTTTACCGAACCAGGTTATTATTGTATTTGACGGCTATTTTAATAATTAAAGCAAATTCAACTAATCTGCCAATATTATTACTTACTGAATCACAACAACTTAAAATAACACCTTCTTTTAGATGTCCATTAATGAACGTTTGACTGTCCAATAATGAACACATATGCCGTATCAGGTAAAACGACCCTAATAAAAGCATCCGAGAACATTCCATCCTTTTGCTAAAAATGAACGCAACACAAAAAACTACAATTTCGATTTCAAGCGACTGAGTGTCTCCTGCGAAATATTTAAATAAGATGCGACCATTTTATTCGACATTGTACGGACGATCATCGGATTTTCTGTCAACAATTGTCGATATTTTTCCAGCGCATCCTGCATAAGGAAAGACATTAAGCGTCTGGTATTGGTAACATAGGCTATTTCCAGGTAAATCCGATAAAATTTCTCCCATTGCGGAACAACGTTCAACAAATGGTAGAAATCTTTATGACTGATGGCATAGATTTCAGATTCTTCAACAGCCTGAATAAATTCCTCGGATTCTTCTGAGGTAATAAAGCTGACAAGGGCGGTCGCAAATTGGTTTTCAAAAGCAAAATAACGTATCGCTTCCTGTCCATTTTCATTAATAAAAAAGATCCGTAGACAACCCTTGACAACAAAAAAAGAACGCTGGCTAATCTCTCCATTCGCCAGCAATAGTTCATTTTTCTTTAATTTGATAGGTTTGAAAAAACCGAGTATAGTACTAAGTTCTTCATCTGTTACAGTTATCTTACTTGTTATATATGATATCAATAGATTGTCCATGCATTTGTCCTAAGTCGCGAAACAGCAAAGTTAGCAAAATTGCAAGGACAAATCTATCGTAATGATCAAGCTTTAGGGTTTTATTTCATCCGAATGCTCTCCTTCTTTAGCACCGATTTTCCAATACGAACAGGCATACATCTCTTTTGTATTCCAGCACTTTTCGACACGAAAATAATGGCGCAACGTTTTAATGATATCATATTCTGCTGCTAGATAGATATATCTGGCAAAACCATTGTCATCAAATTCAAATGCCTTTACGCGCTCTGCGAGTACACTTCCCTGTTCGGGATGTGGGTTATGGATCCATTCGAGATCTACATCGGCAATCGTAGAAAGCACAAGTTCATCTTCTTTTGTCGCAACTTCTATAAAGGCCTTGACTTTCACTCCTAAGGGTAGCTGTTCCAAAATAGCCGCAATGACAGGTAAAGCGGTGGCATCACCAGCAATTAAATAATGTGCGGCATCCGGAACCAAGGGCCTCATACTTTCTTTCATACCGATTTCCAAACGGTCCCCAACCACGGCATTTATCGCCCACGCTGATGCCAGGCCATTATCTCCGTGCTGGACAAAATCAATAGTGAGTTCCTTTGCGACAAGATTTATTTGACGATTTGTATAGGTTCTTACTTGTGGCTTTTCGTCATCCGATGTTGAAATAAACAGTTTATTATTGGAACCGGATCGAACACCCGAAAGCCAGACAAGTTGTTCTTCGTTAATCTCAAAAACTACCCGAATCAGATGTGGAGTTAGGTATTTTTTGTCTTTCACAGTAAATACCGAACGTATTTTTTTTGAATCTTTCTCATTCATAAACAATATAATTTGTGATCATGACTAATCAACTTTCTGCTTAATTCGATTGGCGATAAACGATAATATCTGCTATTGACAAGACAGTAAGCTCCTCCTTTAATGCGAATGCCACAATCTGCGGCAAACGTGACATGCTACCATCCGCATTCATAAGTTCACATAATACCGACAACGGCTGTAAACCTGCCAAACGCATCAAGTCGATACTACCCTCCGTATGTCCGTTTCTACCCAGTACGCCATCGCCATGAGCTCTTAACGGAAAAATATGCCCCGGGCGCACCAGGTCTTCAGGGCTGGCGCCAATCGCAGAGGCTGCTTTTATAGTCGCAAGCCTATCCGCAGCCGAAAGCCCAGTTGTAGCACCCAATCTTGCATCGATAGAAACCGTAAACGGCGTTTGAAACGGACTTGAATTGTCATTGACCATATAAGGTAATTCCAGTTCATCTGCTTTTTCATGCGTCAGACATAGACAGATTACACCACTGCAATAGCGGATCATCTGCACCATATCCCCATGGTTCATTTTTTCAGCCGAAAAAATAAGATCACCTTCGTTCTCCCTATCCTCATTGTCAATGAGTAAAATACCTCTTCCCTTACGGAGTTCTGTCAGCGCACGTTCAACTCTTTCATGTGCATTACTACCAAATACTTCCAATAGATTCTCCATCATTTTTAATTTAATCAATATGTTATATGGCATCCTATATCACAGGATGGCATTATGTACAACCGCTGCCCCCATCATGTTATAAAAACACTTTATCAAGGCTTACACCCTGATAAGTGCATTGAACAAGTAAAGCGCTAAAAAAGGACATTACTTGTTCAGTGGTTTCATAGTCTGAGGACAAAGATCAGCAGCTGCTTTTCCCTAAACATTGACTTAAGTCAAAAAAAGATATTTAATTATACGAGTAGCGATTCTCCAATTTAGATCCTCGAAGTAAATTATTGAGGTTGTTGCTGGGTAACACAGTGAATCATTCCGCCATTAGCGTATAGATTTCGAACATTAATACCGATGACGACTCTTCCTGGTACGCAGTTTCCACATTATTTTGCGTTAGAGGAAGTTTAACAATCTGGTAAGAGATATCCGCACTATTTTTTGCTGCATATAGTTTGTTAATATCCTGTTGTGCCCTCAAAAAGACAATATAATGATGTATAGATTGATGTTCTAGTGCTATTCCAGCAATAAAATCCTGGAAAATGTTCGCCTTTTCACTCTGTGCATCACTAGGCGAATGTGCAAATTGTTTTTTGAAATATTTGGAAAAAGGTTTTAAGCTATCAAAGCCAACCGCGTAAGCGATCGTGCTAATAGATTCATTTGTATAAATCAGTTTTTTATACGCGTTTTCAAGTTTTAATCGTTTTTGAAAGGCCCCAATCGATTCATTGAACATCCCTTTAATATGCGTTATGTATTTTGGTAGGAATAATTTGACAGCTACTCCAGTCTTTCAATGGAAAGGTCTTCATCGTAATGTTCTTCAATGTATCTAATGATCTGTTGAATCCTTGCTAAACTCATCCTGTAATGGTAACGCTACCTATTCGGTTTTTCTAAGTTAGCAAACTTCTTTCATTTAAGAACAATCAGTTCTCTTATGTATATTCGCATAGAGAAAAACAATCTGTTATGAATAAGATACTCCAATTTTTTGATTTACATCCAGGAGAGGAACGAAAAGAAGCCGTTCTTGACAATGTGATCAACAATATTTCATTCCGCGGTGCCAATGCATGGATTTTGGCCTGTGCGATTGTTATTGCCTCTGTCGGCCTCAATGTAAATTCAACCGCGGTAATCATTGGTGCTATGCTTATTTCCCCGTTGATGGGACCGATCGTGGGAGCTGGTTTTGCGCTGGGTACATTTGATTTTCAACTCTTAAAGAAATCGATCAAGAATTTACTGATCGCAACATTGATCAGTCTGATTGTATCATACTGCTATTTTCTCCTGAGCCCATTTAAAGAAGCGCAATCGGAATTGCTCGCGCGTACCTCGCCCAATATCTATGATGTACTTATTGCACTTTTTGGCGGATTGGTCGGGGTTATCGCCATAACCAGGGTAGATAAAGGGAATCCAATACCAGGCGTGGCCATTGCGACAGCGCTGATGCCTCCGCTCTGTACCGCAGGCTATGGACTGGCCATTGGAAATCTAAGTTATTTTGCTGGGGCTTTATTCCTCTACATCATCAATTGTGTATTTATATGTATAGCGACATTTACGATCGTAAAATACCTCAGATATCCCAAGAAACATTATGTTGATCCAAAAAGGGAAAAAAGAATAAGTCAGAGCATCACACTGATTATTCTTGCCTTAGTAATACCAAGCTTATACTTCGCCTATAATCTACTACAAGAGAAGAAATACACGAATAAGGTTAAACAATTTGTTCAGCAACAATTTAGTGATAAAGGTTACACGGTCGTCTACGAAAAATTGCTCACTAAACCGAAACGTTTAGAATTAGCCTTTTTAGCGAAGAAATTTAGTGACCGAGAAATCGCGGCTTTGAAAAAATCCATGGAATCATTTGGTATCGCGCAAACTGATCTGATCATTCGACAGGATAGCCTCGATTTAAAAACAACTATTCTTAGTGAAATCGACAAACGAAGCGCTGCTGTAAATGATAAAGATCTAACCATACGGGCGCTCAACAATGAACTTGCTAAATATCAGGTAGCAAGCCCACAATTAGATAAAGATCTAACAGTACTTTTTCCAGAACTACAATCCTATAGCATAGGACAACAGCAGTATTACGCAAAAAAAGATAGTTTAGCGAATGTAGTTGCCTTTATCTATGCGTCAAAAAACCCTTTAGCTGAAGTACAACAATTAAAATTGCGTCTTTGGTTAAAAAACCGTTTTCCAAAAGACAGCCTGGAGGTCATAGACAGGAAGGTCAAATAGGCAATGCACTATTCGATTTCCTAGTATGAACGTTGGTCAAAACACCGACGGCCCGTGGAACGATCCGGTATTTACCAATTCTGTTGTCCACTTCTGGTTCTATTTGCACAGGTCTTTCAGACCAAAAGATCTTCGTGAACAATCCGTCTTCTGCTAAATATGACAGTCCCAATTATTACGATATAATTGGGACTGCTTTTGCATCAGCGCCTAAATTAAATTTTTCTAACTCCTTCTTAAATAAATCAATGCACATATGGTGAGCGAAAACTGACTCCCCCTCAATCTGAATCTAGGTGAAGCGTTTGTGCCTTACTTATTGAATTCAGGGTAAGGAAAACCTTTTCCTGTTTCACACAAAAATTTGAGGCTCCTGAAGAACAATGCCCAATCATAACTACAGGAGGCAAATTCCCCACTATAATTATCCCAACCATCGTGATGGAATAAAAGTGTACAGCCTTGCTGATGTGGTATCAATTCAAATGTCAATGTTGTGCCTATCCATTCCTCAAAGCCTGCCTTACATTGCCAAGCGACAAGTGCATAGGGATATAACGCAAGGACTTCCATCTTTTTGAAATAATCCGGGCCAAAGCCAAACCGCAAGATGCTTCCTACAGCAGGTGCAGCAATGGTATCGGGTGTCCACCAGCCTGCCAACCCTTCTTGAGTCGTGATTGCCCAGTATACTTTTTCAATTGGGGTTTTAATCAGCAATCTATGGTAGATGCTTTTACCCTTTTGTTTCGCCAATAATTGTTCTTTAACTTCCGCCAGGGACAGCACGCTCTCTTTGAGCGTAGCAAGTCCCTGCCCTGTTAGAATCAATTGCTTCAGACTTTCATGGATATAATATGTCCAGGCTGCCTGACAAACATCATAACATTCCATATCAGGTACAAGCCCCTGATGAGTAAATTTTAATTGTGTCTTACCGTCGAGATCAATAATATCAAAGATCACATAGCTCTCCACCCATTCCTGTTTATCGGTCGTAAATTTGAAATGGTTCTCCAACACCTGCCATACAACTTTGACATTGTGCTGTATTTCAACTATCTTTATCTTACACTGATGTATATCCTGGTAGTGATAAGAAAATACATCATGTAGTGCTTCTGTCCCCCCTTCAATGTTCTCTGACCACCAGCCACGAACATTGATAATCGCATCAAATACCTGTTGCGGTTTCGCTTCAACGATTATGTCGGTTGTAAAATCCAGTTTTTTCATCATCTATTTTTTGTTAGTATTTATTTTTCAATTACTTAAATATCAAACCTGCCCTATATAAACCAAAGATATCGACATTTTAAATCTAAAACAGGGTGCCAAATAGACATTGTGAACGGTTGATTTGGACAACACATTTTCTTATATTTGAGTAATAGATCATCAATCAGATTATTCAATGTTAAACAAGAAAGATGAAACACCTAACAATTTTGGTCCCCGAAGTTCAGACTGGCCCCAATACATTGTCATGCATTGTTGGCACCTATCATATCTTTACCGAAGCCAATAGGTACCACCATCAGCATCATGATAAAACAATGTTTAAAATTGAACTGGTCGGTCTTTCAAAACAGTCCGTTTTCTTGAATGGCTTACTTGCTGTGATGCCGCAGAAAGAAATTACCGACATCATCAAAACCGACTTAATCGTAATTCCTGCCGTCGCCCCGAACTTTACAGCATTAGATACCAAAAACACCCCATTTCTTGACTGGATACGTAATCAATATACCCATGGTGCCAATGTGGCCAGCATGTGTACTGGAGCCTATATACTCGCCTCTACGGGTCTGTTGGAAAACAAAAACTGCTCAATCCATTGGAGTGCTGAAACAAATTTCAAGCAGTTATTTCCCAGTGTCACCATGAAGACTGACAGCATTATAACAGATGAAGAAGGTATTTGTACCAACGGTGGTGGATATTCATTTTTACACTTGCTCATTTATCTGGTTGAAAAGTATTATGATCGGCCGACAGCAATCTATTGTTCCAAGATATTCCAGATTGACCTTGACCGGCAACAACAATCTGATTTCGTTATCTTTAATGGTCAAAAAAGGCATGGGGATGAAATGATCATCAAAGCTCAGGAGTATATTGAGCATAATTTCGCTGAGAAGATTTCCATTCAACAACTTTCAGAACGATTTACCGTAGGCCGACGGAACTTCGACCGGCGATTTATAAAAGCGACAGGTAACACACCCATTGAATATCTACAACGTGTAAAAATCGAATCTGCAAAAAAAGAACTGGAAATCTCTGGAAAAACAGTGAACGAAGTCATGTATGAAGTAGGCTATTCCGATTCAAAAGCCTTTAGGGAAATATTTCGCAAAGTTACGGGCCTCTCTCCTTTAGCCTATCGTAACAAATACAATAAATCTGCAATGAAATAATGATTTTTGTTCTACATTCTTGGCAACACAAGTTTATTTTGTCGGTATTTTAAGCGAAACACAGGCCTGTCCCCAAAAAAATTCCGCGATGATTAGCCCCTTGTTTTTTAACATTTGTAAAATGTTAAAAAGATATCATTACTGATCTTTGTATAAAAGAATAAAATATGAATTGGGTAATTTTAATCATCGCCGGACTCTTTGAGGTAGGATACACTTACAGTCTGGGAAAAACAAAAGAGGTATCAGGCAATGCCATCTATACCTGGTACGGTATCTTCGTATTATGTCTCATCGTCAGTATGGTGTTATTGATCAAATCCGTACAAGGGCTTCCCTTAGGAACCGCCTATGCAATATGGACGGGTATTGGGGCTGTCGGCACAGTCATTATAGGAATCCTTGTATTTAAAGATCCCGTAAGCTTCTGGCGTCTATTCTTTATCGGTACGCTAATCGCCTCTATTCTTGGACTAAAGTTTGTAACTGGCCATTAGAACAATAGGGATCTACATCTCTTGCATTCGGATCATTATACATTCCTGTCATTCATTGCCGGCATATGAATCTCTTTTACACAACTTGCTTTTGATGTCGAGATAATAAATCTTAACGCCTGAATGACATCCGATAACGGAATAAGATCGTCATTTATTTCATGAGTGTTCGTTTCCAGATTATTCTCATCATCATGCGCTGTTGCCAGATAACCAAGGTTCAATATAGATACTGCAATCTGATCAGGTCGAAGTTGTTCTCTCAATGCATGAACCACACCCCGCAGTGCAAATTTTGTTGCTGAAAACGCAACTTCCCTTCCATTGTGGTTGTCAAGCCCCCATGTAGAACCGATCAAAATAATTTTGGCATTTTCGGCCTGCTTCAAATTATCCAATGCTGATTGAATATTTAAAATACATGAAGTGACATTGGTATTGATCAGGCTGCTAATCTCCGCTACCGGAGAAGACGCAAAATCATAGTCGTCGCTAAAAGCGTTATTCTCCCAAATACCGACATTATAGATAAAATAGTCAATTTCCGCATTTTTTATCCTGTCTTTGATTGCGTTAACAGCCTCCACAGGGTTGGATAGGTCAGACGGCACCCAACACACATTAGCGTTGTCCTCCAAATAATCGGGTTTACTTCTGGACACTCCAAATACAACATCAGACGGATCTGGAAGATGCAGTGTGATTGCCCTTCCCAATCCTTTACTAATGCCGAAAATAAGATATGTTTTCTTTTCCATTGTATTACAAATATAAGGTAGCCCCCCTTTTCTATGGAATATTCCGAACTATTTTAAATTATTTTCGATCGCATGAAGGCAGAAAATAGCTAAAAAAAACAACAAATTGATATTTCCAGTGTTCTATGCTTATGGAAAGACATTATAACAAAGGAAACACGATTTCTAGTGGTCATAGTACCCACAAAGGTAAGGCTGCAAGAAAGTATATTGTCAGTGAAATTATTCTCAATGGCGAGCTTGTTGGTGTGGGCATTTATTATGATGGAACCGACGAACTTCGGGCCGCTGTTGTGGTAAATGATCAGGGACAGGGTGTCGAAATCCGCAATCTCCATGATGAGCACTATCCAGAAGCACAATCAGATGATGACCTTGCGGAACTCTGGCCGCTGTATGAAAAACTCGTGGCAAAATAAATGTCAGCTCTTTTCAATTCAGCAACCTTTGAAAAATATATAAAATCTATACCTATATATGGATAAATTTAAATATTTAAATTTTAACGTATTTAATATTTATACGATTATATTTATATATTATACATTTAAACTGATTAACATACTATACTTTTAGCTTTCCGGAACGGAGTCCGTGTTTTATCCATTATTTGACGTAAGTTCGGATCTGATTTGAGACAGGATATGGCCTTCTTCGCCCCTCAGTCGATATGAGATCATAATGAGTGCATCGTCATACCGCTATGATACCGTGTTTAACTCGGACTCACCACGGACTCATGTCGGATTCATAGCGGACACATGCCGAAGCAGTTAAGACGAAAGCTATATGCAGGCTCGACTAAATCCTATAAGATACCCGAATCATTGGGCTTGCTATTTTACAAGAAATTAGTGTTTAAAAAGTTTATTAAAATGATCTTACAGCATTTATTCCAAACCTATTATGTCCTATATAGGGTATAAATGCTGTTTGTCCTTGTCGTTGTTTTCCCCCTCGAAACAGACCTGTCATCTTTGGGTACAGCCAATAGGTGAGCTCAGTGGAGGCGATGCCTATTCCCGCACCTGCAACAATATCGCTCACCCAGTGTCTATTATTGATCACTCGATATATACCAGTAAAGGACGCAAAAGGATATCCTGCAAGACCGAGCCATATATTTTTATCACGATATTCTTTATACATAAAATGGGCTGTCGCAAATGCGGTCGCCGCATGGCCTGAAGGAAAGGATTTCTTATTGGATCCATCGGGGCGCTCTTCAGCTATAAACTGTTTGGCAGGAAACACAATCGCCCCTGAAATTAGCTGCGAAGTAAGATAAATAAGCGTGCGGTCCTTAAAATCGTGAAGCCCTTCAATATTAAATGCATTGAGACCGTACACCATCACCGCAGGGAAATACTGGGTATAATTGTCTATTGTTGTCCTTGCAGGATTCTTATGTAATACTTCATTCCGGGTCTGTAAGTCCCATTTCTTCATCTTGGGGATGGCAAAGCTGCTCGCACCATAGGCTATGAACGCTGTTGGAACGATAAACTTCCGCAACTGGAAATCGTGGTTATCAACAGCGGAAAATTGCATTCCTCTACTTGTTTTAAGTGCAAGACTATCCTGAGCGCGCAACAATAAAGGGAACAATAGTAATACAAACCATAGGATAAATAGGGTCGTTATAAATTGGACTATATTCATGTCATGGAGAATTTAAAAATTAGACAATAGAAGACCTACCCTTCCAATATTTCAACTTGAAGGGTAAGCACATCCTAGCTAAAAATTGATTTAAAACTTCATCTTTTGGATCCGGATGGCGTTCAGTATAGCAATAAGAGATACACCCACATCTGCAAATACCGCTTCCCACATCGTAGCCAACCCTCCGGCGCCAAGGATCAAAACCACCCCTTTGACCACAAATGCCAATCCTATATTTTGGTAAACTACTTTTTTGGTCTGTTTACCAATATTAATTGCCATTGGTATCTTAGATGGTTTGTCATCTTGTATGACTACATCGGCGGTTTCGATGGTTGCATCGCTGCCCAGTCCCCCCATGGCTATACCAACGTCACTCAAAGCCACTACGGGGGCATCATTGACGCCATCACCAACGAAAGCAACACTTTCACCAATAGATTTTATCTCCTTGACTTTATTCACTTTATCTCCCGGAAGAAGATCTCCATAAGCTTTATCAATACCCAATTCCTTCGCTACATAAGCGACGACCGTACTCTTATCGCCACTTAGCATGGTCGCTTTCACGCCGAGCTTGTGCAAGAGTTGTATGGTTTGTGCAGAATCTTCTTTGATACTATCTGCAATGGTAACATATCCGACGAAGCGACTATCCAATGCAATGGCTATTGTGGTATAAACGATTGTATTGGGATCGATGGTATAGCTGATATTAAACTTGTCCAAAAGCTTAAAGTTACCAACCAAAAACACCTTGCCGTCCACACTACCCTTCAGTCCATGCCCCGGTATTTCTTCGACATCAGTCAAATTTACAGATTCATCGACCTCACCCGCATATTCCCTAATTGCTGTAGCTACCGGATGACTGCTATGACTTTCGATTTTATTGACCAATTTGAGGATTGTCGCTTCATCAAAATCTGGTTCTAAACGAACTTCCTGAACTTTGAAAACCCCTTCAGTCATCGTACCGGTTTTATCCATGACAACATTCTGTATCGCTGCCATCGCATCCAGAAAATTACTTCCCTTGAACAGGATACCGTTTCTACTCGCAGCACCTATGCCACCAAAATAGCCCAATGGAATCGAGATCACCAAGGCACATGGACAGGAAATCACGAGAAATACAAGCGCTCGATAAAGCCAATCGCTAAATACATATTGTCCGACAAAAAAGTAAGGCAGCAGACAAATCGCTATCGCCAAAAGTACCACAATCGGCGTATAGATTTTCGCAAATTTCCGGATAAAGAGCTCCGTAGGAGCCTTCTGCGAGGTCGCATTTTGTACAAGCTCAAGGATTTTGCTCAACTTACTATCTTGGTATGCTGTTGTCACCTTTACCAGACTCACAGTATTCATGTTGATCATTCCGGCCAGCACAACTTCACCTTTGGTCTTTGTGTCAGGTTTACTTTCTCCCGTCAACGCCGCCGTATTGAAGGAAGCTGTATCGGAGATAAGTTCCCCATCCAAGCCCAACTTCTCCCCGGGCTTCAGCTGGATAACATCACCAATTGCTGCAGCCTCAGCTTTGATCACCCGGCTACTGTTTGCTTCAACAATGGTCACCTCATCCGGGCGCTGATCCAGGAGCACCTTAATATTGCTCTTGGCACGGCTGACAGCCAATGTCTGAAACACTTCCCCTACCGCATAAAAAAGCATGACAGCAACACCCTCTGGGTATTCTTTGATTGCAAAAGCACCAATGGTTGCGATACTCATAAGTAAGAATTCAGAGAAAATCTCTCCTTTTCCAATACTCTTCAATGCATCTTTAATCACGGGGAATCCAACCGGAATGTAAGCCAGTACATACCAAATGATCCGGATCCAGCCCTTAAACCATTCCTGTGGTACCCAATTGTCCATTGCAATGGCCCCAATCAGCAGGACAAATGAAATTATTGCTGGCAGAAAGAGCTTCAATGTACTGCCTTCCGCCACTGAATGATCATGACCGTCATCATCACTGTGACTATGTGCCTGATCCTGGGCAGGCGCGCCCTGTATTAAACGTTGGGCGCCTGCCTGATTATATATTTTTTCCGTCTGTGTACAACAAAGTTGTTTACCTTGTCCATCATAAATATGTTTGTGTTCCATACCTTATCATGATTACTTCGTTAACAAATGCTACTACTTAATGTTCATGCCCACCTGTATTGCTCATCTTAGCATTGATAAAAAATGCTCCTTTCACAACGATTCTGGTTTGCGCAGGAATTTCCTGTACTGGTATAATTGCTGTATATCCCAATGCTGAGACACCTTTTTGAATTTCGATTTTCTCAAAATTCACATTCTTACCCTGTTCAGTTGCATGTTTAGCAGCTTCTGATTCATTTTTATGTTCGTGCTTAGCCTCACCCTCATCATGCGCATGTCCGTGATCATCGTGGCCTTCTTCATGTTCTTCGGCCTGCTTACTTGTCTCTACGAAAATGTAGAACTTACCATCCGCTTCCACAATCGCGTCGTTCGGAACCGCCGGAGTGGTCACATTATTGATCCCGATCATCCCTGTAATATTCATCCCGTCTATCAGACCAACCTTGCTACCGATCACAGTACTATGAACAGCAATTGTTTTACTATCATTTTCAAAAGACGATCCTATTGTAAATACTTTAGCCGAATACGTTTTATCAGGGTTGTTTGTCAATTGAAAATTAATAATCTGTCCAATTTTGATCATAGGAAGGTCTTTTTCAAAAACCTGAAGATCAAGGTGCAATAGACTATTATCTATAATCTCAATAACCGGTGATGAAACATCCACATAACTACCTATCTTGGCAAAGACATTACTCACAGTACCATTAATCGGACTTGTCACCACGAGTGAAGCCCGCAAATTGGAAAGGCTCACACTGTTGGGATTGATGCCCATCAGTTGAATCTGCTGTTGCAACGATGCCTTTCTGGCTCGAAGGCTATTGAAATCCGCCGTTGCAGACTGCAAATTCTTTCTTGCTCCAGCGTTGCCCTCATTGAGTTCTTGCTGTCTTGCCATCTCCTGTTCTGCAAGCGTAATTTTGCTCGCCAGAGCGACATATTCTTCCTGAAGCTGAATAAATTGTGGATTCGTAATGGTTGCAATAACCTGGCCTTTGCGCACGATGTCACCTAGTTGCACATTTAAAGTCTTAATTACGCCACCATACAAGGTTGTCGCATTGGCTTTGTTGTTATTGGGAACACTGAGAAGACCATTGGCTTTGATTGTCGCTGTCAGCTCCTTTTCCGCTATAGTTCCAAAAGCAATACCTACAGCCTTTATCTGTTGTTCACTCAATGCCGCTACCGTCACGGGCCCTTCCTCATGGCTTTCTTCGGCAGCACCTTTCCCTTCCTCCTTCTTGGCATCACCAGCACCTTTTGAATCTGATCCGCAGCTATATAAAACTGTTGTAATCGCTAGTGCAAAAAATATTTTTATGATAACTCTCATCGTTGACTTATTTATTATTGAAGTAATTGTATTGGATTGCTGATTGATTATATTGATTGAGCACGTCTAAATAGTTCTGTCTGATCCCGATCGCCTGACTTAAGAACTGGCTCATCTCTGCAAAACTTATTTCACCGGTTCTGTAACCGAGGCTCGCGGCTTTGATGATGGCGTCAGCTTGCTTGAGGCCTGCGGATTCATAGAACTGCAACAGCGCAGTATTTTTCTCAATATCAGCCAATGCATTCACCTTATTCGTCTGAAAAACTTGTGTATCATATTCCAGCTGTCTTTGTTGCGCCTCCATTTCCGCGTTTGCAGCTTTTACCTTGCTTTTATAAGCACCCAGGCCAAATACAGGAAATGATGCCGATACCGAGAATCCCGTAAAAGGATCTTTTGCGCCCCAAAGGCGCTGTGAAAAGAATCTGCCCGAAAATTCAGGCTTATTTGTATTTTTCTGTACCGCAATATTGGAGGAGGCAATATTGACATTCTGTTGTTGCAAAGCTAAAACAGGATGTGAGGCATCAACCGATGGATTTTGTACATCCGCGTCCATTTTTATCTTTTCCAGCGCTTGCTCTACAGGTAATATCCATTCATTGCGGTTGAGGAGCATCATCAATTGCTGCTGCTGAACCAACATATTCTGCTTGTTTTGAACCAATTGAGCCTGCAACTCCCGTAATTTCGCCTCCGCGGCAATTTTATCCAATGCTGCGACATCTCCGGTTTTAAAACGTAATTCGGTCGCCTTAAACATCGCTGAGTAGATACTGTCCAACTCCACATAGAGCTTCTGTCTATCTTGAAGATACCAGAGCTGATAATATGCTGTACGCACATCTTTCTTAATATTGGCATGGAGTACTTCGGTATTCAGATTGGCATATTTTAGCTGCTGCTTAAAATATTCCTTTCGTGCCGCGTAGAGTCCCGGCCATGCAATGCTTTGCGTGATACCAATTTTCATGATCCCTGTCTTATCGCTGGGCCGGTAATCTTCATTCTCCACAAAAACACCCGTCTTTGGGATTTCATTCGCGGTCTTGACATTATAAGTTGCTCCGGTTATTTCAGCCTCATTGACCTGAAACTGGCGATTGCTCTTCAATGCCATACCGATTGCGTTATCAATCCCGATCCGTTCCTGTGAAAAGGCCTTAAATCCAATGGTAGAAAACAGGAAAACCAATACCGTTGCAATGGTCTTACCCACATTTCCTTTTTTCATATTCAGTTTTGAGTTAAAAATAATATACAGCAAAGGCAGTACAAACAATGTTAAGAAGGTTGCTGTCACCAGTCCGCCAATAACAACCGTCGCCAGCGGTTTCTGAACTTCCGCGCCAGCACTCGTGCTGATTGCCATCGGCAGAAAGCCCAGCGAGGCTACAGTAGCTGTCATCAGTACTGGGCGCAACCTTGTCAATGTACCCTCCTTCACGCGCTGAAAAATATCATCCATACCTTCCTTTTTCAATTGATTGAAAGTCCCGATCAGCACAATACCATTTAGTACAGCAACACCAAACAAAGCGATAAAACCGATTCCGGCACTGATGCTGAAAGGCATACCACGGAGCATCAGGGCAAAAACACCTCCAATTGCACTCATTGGAATGGCCGTAAAGATCAGCGCCGCTTGCTTAAAGGAATGGAATGTGAAATACAATAGCATAAAGATTAGCAAGAGGGAAACAGGCACGGCAATCATTAGACGAGCGCTTGCTTTCTGTAAGTTTTCAAACTGGCCCCCATACGTAAAATAATAGCCTGCAGGCAATTTTACTTTGGTTGACAGCTGCTGTTGGATATCTTTGACCACACTTTCCACATCTCTTCCTGAGACGTTGAAGCCAATGACGATCCGACGCTTTCCGGCTTCTCTACTAATCTGCGCGGGTCCAAGTTTATAATCAATGGCCGCTACCTGCGAAAGGGGGATCTGAATACCTGTATCCGTTGGGATCATCAGATTGCGTACATCTTCTATGCTATTGCGGTGTGTCGTATCCAAACGAACAACTAAATCAAAACGACGTTCATTTTCATAGATCTGTCCCGTACTACGACCAGCGAAAGCCGTACCTACCACATCATTGACATCTTGAATCGTAAGACCGTAATTGGCAATGCGTGTACGGTCATATACGATATTGATCTGTGGCAGCCCCGACACGCGCTCCACCTGTGGAGAAGTAGCCCCTTTAACGGACTGAATCTGTGCCGCTACGATATTCGCATAAGATGCCAGCGAGTCGATATTTTCACCGAAAATCTTCACGGCCACATCCTGACGGATTCCTGTCATTAACTCATTGAATCGCATCTGTATCGGCTGGTTCTTTTCAAAGAAAACACCTGGGATAACTTCCAGTTTTTCAAGGATGGCTGCACCGAGTTCATTATAACTTCGGCCGGACTTCCACTCCTTCTGGGGTTTCAGTACCACCATCAAATCGGTCGCTTCCGGTGGCATGGGATCCGTCGGAACCTCCGCAGCTCCGGTTTTGCCAACCACCATTTTTACTTCGTCAAACTCCTTAATGATACGGGAGGCCTGCATGGAAGTTTCTATACTTTGCGAGAGAGAGCTTCCTTGTGGTAATATACAGTGAAAGGCATAATCCCCTTCCTGCAACTGCGGGATAAACTCTCCCCCCATACTTTTGAAAAAGAAAACAGATATGGCGAAGAAAGCGACTGTCAAGCTGACGATAATATATTTGAATCGGATCGCTTTCTGCAATAAAGGCGCATAAATGCGCTGAAGTTTTTCTATAAAACGGTCACTGAACGTTTTCTTGTCATAATGTTTTTTAGGTAAAAACAGGGCACACATCATTGGAATGTATGTCAGCGAAAGGATCAATGCGCCAAAGATCGCAAAACCTACGGTCTGTGCCATCGGGCGGAACATCTTGCCTTCCACCCCGACCAATGTTAAGATAGGAATATAGACAATCAGAATGATGATCTCACCAAATGCCGCACTGGTCCGGATTTTTGAAGCAGATTCAAACACCTCATGATCCATTTCCGATTGTGACAGCTTTTCAGTAGACTTGCGCAGGCCAAGATGGTGAAGCGTTGCTTCCACGATAATTACCGCACCATCGACAATAAGACCAAAGTCTATCGCACCTAGACTCATTAAATTGGCGCTCACACCAAAAACATTCATCAATCCCAACGCAAAGAGCAGGGATAATGGGATGGCTGAGGCAACGATAAGACCCGCACGGAGATTTCCCAAAAATAGCACCAATACAAATATAACGATCAGCGCGCCCTCGATTAAGTTCTTCTCCACAGTACCTATTGCACGACCAACAAGATCCGTACGGTCCAGGTAGGGCTCAATCACCACATCATTGGGTAGGGATTTTTGGATCGTAGGGAGCTTCTCTTTCACACGCTTGACCACTTCATTGCTATTCTCACCCTTCAGCATCATCACTACACCGCCCACGGCATCCACTTCCCCATTATATGTCAGTGCACCGTACCTGACCGCATGTCCAAAACGCACATCGGCCACATCTTTGACATAAATAGGTACAGCACCGGTTTTTTTTATCGCTATATTTTTCACATCCTCCAGCGACGTAGCCAGTCCAATGCCACGAATGAAGTATGCGTTCGGTTTTTTGTCAATATAAGCACCACCGGTATTCTGATTATTTTTCTCCAATGCGGTGAAAATTTCCGGAATGGTGATATTCATCGCCTTCAGGCGGTTGGGGTCAACAGCGACCTCATATTGTTTCAATTCACCACCAAAGCTATTGACCTCAGCAATACCGGGTGTACCGTAAAGCTGGCGCGCAACAATCCAATCCTGCATGGTCCGAAGATCCTTTGCATTATACTTGCTTTCACTGCCTTTTTTAGGGTGAATGATATATTGATAGACCTCCCCCAACCCCGTACTAACGGGCGCTAGTTCGGGTTTACCGATACCTTGTGGAATTTGGTCCACAGCTTCTTTTAGGCGCTCGCTGATAAGCTGCCGCGCAAAGTAGATATCGACATCATCGTCAAAAACAACGGTAATCACTGAGAGTCCAAAACGGGAAATACTTCTGATTTCTTCGATCTTCGGTACCGTAGCGATACTCTGTTCGATCGGAAAAGTAACCAGTTGCTCCACTTCCTGACCCGCCAAGGTCGGACAGGAGGTAAAAATCTGTACTTGATTATTAGTAATATCCGGAACGGCGTCTATGGGCAGCTTTGTTGCACTCCAACCGCCCCAAATAATAAGTAACAAGGTCATTAAACCAATAATGATCTTATTCTTGATGCTAAATTTAATTATACTATCTAACACAATATGCTTGATTAATGCTTAAATAATAGATATATAGAATATCCTATTCCCCTGTAACCTCAAAAGTTACAGCTACACACCGATGGCTAACATTAATTAGAAAAGCAAAATTCCTTAATAATGTTTGCGTACGGCTATAAAAAGTGATAATTAAGCATCTACCTTAGGCGGTTGCCAGATAGTTCCGAAGTAGCTAGATAAAATAGGTGTATTGAGAACCGGCATCCGATTATCAAAATAAATTGAAATCTGGATACCTTCAATTTTTGGTAACTGATATTCGAAGACTGTAATATTTCCGCTACAACAGTTGCAATAACAGAAAATAGAACAGGCATCGGTGGTATCTTCACTATGATTATGAGGTTCATTGAATTGTGTTTCCATGGCTGTCACCTCGCTGCGAATGTTCGCGTCACTGCATGGGACAAAGGAAAGTCCCAAGATATAGGTGATCAATATGAAAACAATTACCCTCATTGTTATACAAATTTAGAAAAATATTTCAAAAATTTATTCTTTTATAATAACATCGCTTTACTGGCGAGCTAAATTAATCAAGTTTGCAATAGGCTTCAGCCCCTATCACACTAAACCAATCGCCAGCAATCTTCTGTATAAAGACCAACTATTAAAGTCCTAAAACATTCCACTGCATACTGCGCTGTCCCACTAACGCTGTAGTCCAAGCTTACGCTTAGTCCAAATTGACGTACACCGGCAACATTCCTTAATAACGAATACCGTATTTACCCAATCATATAAATAATTTACACGAAAACTGTGCCATAATAGCAGACATCCTATCATCATAGTCCTTCCCTTCAGATTATCCCACACAAACCTAATATTAACCAAAGAGAAAATATTAACCCAATAGAATTATAAATAAAAAAGTAGACAACCACTGCCAAAACACTTAAAATCAACGTTTAAACACTAATGCTGGTTTGTAGAACTTTCACTACAAGAAAAATTACTTAATGAAAATCATAATGATTAAGCAGAAAGCTATCTATATAATTGCACCTGTAAATTTTGACAAGGTGAAAAAAATAAAAATGATAATACGCTTAAATAGTAACCCTATAAATAAAAAGTAAAAAATCACACAAGTACAAATCAATCAAAAACACTAAGAAACAAGTAAAATTAAAATGTCTACTTACATGAAAACGAAAAATTACCGCAACCTTAAAAATGTATTGATGCTGGGATGTATTATGCTGGTTGTTTCAAGTATTTACTCTTGTAAAAAGAGTGGCGAAACCAGCCCCTTAACCGAGGAAACTGTGGTTAAGATCAATCTTCAGGGGGTTGAGGCCTATGGTGAGAACGAAGGTAACGCTGTCGGTCAAAAGCAAGGGTCCACAAAAGCCTCTACCGCAAGCAGTGCTTCCGAAGTACAGGAGATGACAGTTCCTTTTGGCAATAGTTCTTCCATTGATGTTGTATTGACAAATAGCTCAGCTACCGCAGTCAATAAAGGATTGGTGGCCTCATCGGGTGCCAAAGCAACAACGACAACTCAGGTAACTGAGAAAAAACTGGACAAAGATGTTAAATATAAAGTAGTTGTCTATGATAGCCAAGGGAATTACGTGACTGAAAAGACCTATAGCTATGGTGGAGAAGCTGCTGCAGAGGGGATTGTTCTTGATGCTGGAAAAACCTATACATTTGTTGCTTACTCAACAAATAGCACAAGTACAGTACCTAATATTAGCAATCAAAGTACTTTATCCTCAGCAAGCCTCAATAATATCAGTGGCGACCTGATGTATTTCGCGAACACACTGAAAGTAAACAAAGGTGTTAACAACCTAGATGTTGTGTTGAAACACCGCTTCAGTCAGATTATCACAACTTTGACAATGGATGCCAACATGACCGGGGCCATCACTAAACTTGAAAATGCAGTGTTTAAACCAAGTCATACATCGGCCAACTTAAAACTTTCGGATGAAGCGCTTACATACAACGGATTAAACGACGCAGGTGTACAAGCACAATTTCCGGCTTTGGGTATTGGTCTACGTACAGTTGTCAGCACTCCTTCCCTATTGATCCACCCATCAACAAGTACTGGAACGCTTAAACTTGGAAACCTGACCATTGATGGTGAAACCAAATCAAATGTTACCATTCCAAATGTTAAGATCAATCCCGGACAGAAATATGATCTGAAGCTTAATTTCAAAACCTGTACACAAGATGTGACCAGTAATGGATTAAACTGGAGCTATCCAGCAGTGATCGTTAACGGTAAAACTGGAATCCGTATTGATGGTGTATTTTATCCAAGCGGAACCACGATCTCCAGAAGCTTCACCGCTCCTGCAGCAGATTATGGATTTGTGTTTGATATCACTGAACTGGACAATGCTTTCAATATGGAAATTAATGGCGTGAAACTGGCAAAAAATGAAATCCAGTTTGAAGTTGGCGCATCTTCAGCACAAAATATCCAATTCCTAGATGGAAGTAAATATGCCGGCACAAATGTACAAACAGGTAAAAGAATTGACCAGGTCTATAATATGCAAGGAACTGCAGCCAACCCGTTGATCAAACTTGTGATCAGCAGAACAGGTAAAGTGACCATGTTTGGCAGTAAGGTTAATGGTGGACCTTTATATGAACTTGTATTGAACAATGGTAATGCCTTCAATACCTTCCCTTGGGGAAGCACACAGAGCAACACTGTAAAAGTAACTCAGCTTGTTGATGGTCGTACGATCATTAAAGGTGTAGGTGCAGGAAAGAAGAAAATACCTTGTAGCTAAGAACTTATAGCTAAAAAAAAATAAGAACAGATTTATAAAATATAATACAATAAATAAAAGACTATGAAAAAGAAAATAGCCTATATCGCACCGGAGGTTAAGGCGTACCGGATTGAACTCGAGCAAGGTATCGCAGCCGGTTCAGCAACTGCTAGACCCGAAGACTCCAACGGACAAGTCAACGAACAATGGGGTCTTGGCGACAATGACAGCAGAACAATAGACTGGTAACAAGCCACACAGAATCTGTATTCATAGAGCCGTATTACGCACAGCAATAGTTGTGTTTAATACGGCTTTTCTAATGCTATTATGATTGTATTACGATAATATCTTCTGTAAACGTTTTGGGAACTCATCAATCTTCGAAATGCTTAGCTGTTTCATCACCTGAAATAAATGTGCTTTGAACATATTGATGGTATGTTCTCCGCCGGCATTTCCCAGTGCACCTACGCCATACATAAATGGTCGCCCCATGAAGTTAAATTCAGATCCCACAGCATGTGCACGGGCAAGGTCTACTCCAGAACGGATACCACCATCCAACATAATCTTGATTTTGCTTTTATAGTCTGGGTTGGCTGCCAGATGAATCAATGAATTAATGGATGATTCACTGGCGTCAAGCTGTCTTCCGCCATGATTAGAAACGATAACGCCATCTACGCCCAATGCAATAGCAGCCTGCATATCCTCATCTGTCGCAATCCCTTTTAATACCAAAGGTCCCTTCCATAAATCCCGAATAGCTTTGATCTTTTCAACATCTACTTTACCCGTAAACGTTCTGTTCATAAATTGCCCCAGTTGCGCTAGATCCAGGCCTTTTTCCATATAAGGCTTTAAGGTTGCAAAAGATGGAATACCATGTTTAAGTGTTTCAATTCCCCAGGTAGGACAAGCAAACGTCTGTAGGATATTGGCGATGTTCATCTTTGGCGGCATGGACAATCCACTTTTAATCTCTTTGTACCGTAGTCCAAAAGCAGGAACATCAACAAGCACAACAAGCACAGGACATTCTACCTCTTTCAGACGTCGCAGGATATCATCGCGCAACTTATTTTCCGTAGGATGATAAAGCTGAAACCAGGCTTTACCTTGTGACACCTCAGCAATACGTTCAATACTACTTGTCGATACAGTACTCAATATATAAGGGATATCATTTTCTGCAGCAGCTTTCGCCAGAATTTCTGGCGCATTGGGCCACATCAAGCCCTGTAAACCAATCGGCGAAACACCAAATGGTGCACTATAGTGGCGACCAAAAAGTTCTACGGACATATCAATTTCCCCGCTCGTCTGAAGATACTGCGGCTTTAATAGAATATTGTCAAAATCATTTTCATTTCTGGCAAGATTCAGTTCTTCATTGCAACCGCCTATTAAATAGTCAAACGCAAATTTTGGAATTCTTTTCTTTGCCTGTCTTCTCAAGTCTTCAACAGCAGGAAATCGGGTATTGTATGTAAACTTTTGGCTCATGATTGATGTATTAAATATTGGCAGTGATTTATCTGCGCGCCAAATATACTATATAATTTGAAATTAGTTCGCTATTTAGCAATAATCTCCTAGCTATTCCGTCGGTAGCCAAGCTCGGCACCACCACTCACAGGCAGGTTCACCCCGGTAATAAACCGGGCACTGTCGGACAGCAAAAACAGGCAGGTATCTGCGATTACATCCCCTTCCGGGCAATAGCCCAAGAGGTGGATATCTTTTAGAAAACCAAATATCTGTTCCGGCTCCGGTTGCTCCAAAGCCCATTGCTGAAGCATAGGCGTCATCACCGCCGCGGGCATGACAGAATTAACCCTGATCCCCAATGCTGCATAATCTATCGCCATTGATTTGGTCAGGGCATTGACAGCACCTTTTGTTGCGGCATAAGCGGCATGATTTTCCTGGCCAATTTCCGCCACGAGGCTGCTTGTATTTAATATACACCCTCTTGAGGCTTTCAGATGAGAAAAGCCATATCGTGTTGTCAACAAAATACTTTTCACATTGACATCGAACAATCTGGCCCATTCCTGTCCCGTGGTGTCATGCAACGGTTTGGATGGACTCGCAAGACCAGCATTGTTGTGAATGGCATCTAATCGCCCAAAGGTTGCGACTGTTTGGTCTATCGCTGCCTTCACATCCTCCTCCTGGGAGAAATCGGCACAGATACCCAGATGTGGAGTACCTAATAATTCGCCCGTAGCAGCGACAGAGGCCTGATCAAGGCCGATAAAAGCAACTTGAGCCCCAGCCTTTGCATAGGCCTGCGCACATGCCAGACCGATTCCAGCAGTACCACCACTGATTAATATTACTTTATCCTTCAATCTATTCACGATAAATCTATAAAAGCTTATTCAATTAATTCTAAGATCTAAAATACGACAAGTAACTTCTTACCTGAAAATTATGTATAAAATTGTGACAATAGCCAACAATAGTCCCGATAAAACGCGGTAATTCCCTATTCCTTTCCATGCGGCCCCACGAAGTGGCTCCAATGGGCTCTTCCAATAGAGCTGCTCGCTTTCCGCGCTGTGCTGTACCGGATACCGGTACGATAAGATAATCTGAATGATCATACAGGTCAAGAAAAGGTAGAATGCCATCATCATAAATGGAGTTTGCCCGATCCAGGAATCTGGCAGGACCTTATTCAGAATAAAGACTCCCATACCAAAAAAAGATCCGATCCACAGCGTCAGTTTGGCCGATACCGCCGATGCTTTCCGCCAGAACACCCCCAAAAGGAATACACAGGTAATGGGAGGCGCAATATGGGCGATTACATCGTTTATTCCGTTAAAAATACTTTCATACCTGTCCAGTAATGGCAATAGAGCTAGCGAAAAAGCCATCGCGATCACAGCGGATATTTTCCCGATACGGATAAGCTGTTTATCCGTGGCCTGTGGCTTCCGTTGCTTAAAAATGTCATAGCTGACCATCGTAGAGATCGAATTAAGGGCGCCAGAAATCTGACTCATCAACCCAGACAGCAAAGCCGCCACCAGTATTCCGATCAGGCCAGAAGGCAACAGCTGCGTGATCATCAGTGTGTATATTCCTTTGGAATTCACATGGCCTGCAGCGTCTAAGCCCAGGCTACTTAGATCAAGATGCCCACTCTTAAAGAGAGTGTAAGCGAATAACCCGGGAAGTACAAAAATAAATACGGGCAAAATTTTCAGAAAACCACAGAACAGCGCACCCACACGACCATGGTTCTCGTCCTTCGCCCCCAGTACGCGTTGGACAATCGTCTGATCCGCGCACCAATACCAGATCCCCAGAATGGGATAACCAAAGAACACCGCATACCAGGGCATGCCACTGCTGTCATCAGCACCGCGGAGCATGGACAAGCGGTCGAGTCCCCCCTCAGCAATCAGGACATCTTTCATCCGTATCCACCCACCCATGCGATTGAAGGCCGCAAAACTGATGATAAATGCGCCAGCTAATAATACAATGGTCTGAATGGATTCTGTCACAACCACCGCACGCAGTCCGCCAAGGATAGTATACATTCCGGCAATAATACATATCACTGTAATACTCAAATACATATTGATCCCAAAAAGAGTCTTTAGCACGATACCTCCTGCCAACATGGAAAAGGCAATATGAATCACTATGGCAGATATAATGGAAATAAACGTCAGCCAATCTCTACTGGAACGGTCATACCTTCTTTCCAGAAAATCTGGGAGCGTTGCCACACCAGATTTGAGGTAGAAGGGTACAAAAAACAAAGCCAATAAGATCAAAGTAAATGCGGCCATCCATTCAAAGTTTCCATTAAGCAAACCCGTATCAAATCCACTTTGCGCAAGACTCACCAAGTGTACAGTCGATATATTTGTCGCAAAAAGCGCCAATCCGATTGCTGGCCACCGCAAGCTTTTGCCGGCAAGAAAATAACCTTCGGCCGTCCCTGTATTTCTCTTACCGCCGATACCTGCGCGAATACCGACAATCAGGATCAATGCAATATAGGCTACTGCGATACCCAAATCTATATTTCCTAACATAAGCTAATTTTTAGATTAAGTCACAACTACTTCCAGCTTCCATCGGCGTCCGATAAACACCATTTTCGATGACTACAGGATGTACGAAGTGAGATTTGAGATGTGGAATATGTTCAAGAAACAGGGCTTCATGGCCAAGACTAATGTGATTAAACAACACAAGATGCTGGTGCAATTGTCCCATATCCCCTACATGTGGTACAACAGGGATACCGTATTTGCGACAGAGCAAACTGACCGTAATAAATTCACTCACACCGCCAACACGGACCGCATCTACCTGTACAAAACCTGCAGCCCCTAACTGGAGGTAGTTTTTGAATAAAATCCGGTTAGGCACATGTTCCCCCATAGCGACCTTTATCGGTGCAATGGCATCAGTCAGTATTTTATGCGCAACGATATCATCTGGATGTGTCGGCTCTTCCACCCAAAACGGATTCATTGCCTTGAGTTCATGACATATCGCCAGCGCCTGCGGTAATGTCCATTGTTGATTGGCATCCAACATGACTGTCGCTTGATCACCAGCTACCTCCCGAACAATATGGGCCCGTCTGATGTCACGGAGCGGATCCGCGCTACCCACTTTCAGTTTCATGGCCGTAAAGCCGTTTGCAATAGCCCGTTTACAGTTTTCTCTGACCTGGTCGTCTGAATAGTTAAACCAGCCAACAGAGGTATCGTAACCCGTATATCCCTTTTCAATAATGTTCATTCGTTCCTGACGGCTCTGTCTATTTGCAGCAATCAGCGCAATGGCTTCTTCCTTTGTCAGCTCATCCTCCAGATAGGAAAGATCCAGGATGTTGACAATTTCCTCTGGCGTTAGATCGATCAATAATTTCCAGAGCGGAACAGCTCGCGTTTTCGCCCATAAGTCAAAACATGCATTTGTCACCGATGCCAGCGCTAGGTGTACAATACCTTTGTGTGGTCCTAGCCAACGAAACTGCTGTTCATTGCTCAGTGTATTGAAGATTGCGCCAAAGTTCGCCATCAGCTCTTCGATGGGTATTCCCTTGATCCGCTCCGCATAAAATGCTGCAGCCTGACAGACCAGTTCATTTCCCGCACCTATGGTGAATGCCAAGCCAGTGCCCACACGTCCTTTATCGTCTAACAAACGGGTAACGGCATAAGAATATACAGGATCTTTATGTATAGCATCGCTACCTGCTCCAGTATTTAAGGGAAATCGGCGATCCTGGATATCGTACGTTGTAATCATACTAATACTAATTTTTATAATCTATGGATAGGTGTATTTCTGCTTTATAATTTTAATTTTTCTTTCAATTGGAGAAGCAACGCTACATCTGTCTCTTTGATACGTCCTTCCCTATTGGGTCCAACATTCAGGATCAGTATATTATCCTGTGCTGTTGCTTTACGGTAGATATCTTCCAGTTCTGCAAGTGTCTTGTACTTTTTGTCTGTTGTATTATAAAACCAGCGCTCGCCGAGTACAACTGTTGTCTCGAAAGGCATGTAGTAGATATTTCCCTGTGCTGTAAAGAGTTTGGGATCGGGTGTACCTGGCAAATATGGATCACCTAAACGGAAGTCGCTTGGGAAATAACGTATCGGGAATAAATTCTGTTGATCCTTAGGCTGCACAACGTGTTTATCTGCATTTTCGGGACTACCAATGGTCCAATTGATACCCACCTGACACTGAGGAGCCTTACTTTTGACCAGCGTATAGATTTCCTGTGCGGGCCATCTGTAATTCTCCTTTTCCCAGCCGCCATCCAACCAAAGTTCAACGATGTCTGTATACTTCTTGGTCATATCAAGGAGCTCCGTTAATTGACTGAGCATATAGGTATTATAGGCTCTATCCGCTTTTTTGTCATTTACATTGCCATTCTGTTTCCGGTCCCACAAGGAATAATAAAGTCCCAGACGGATGCCCTGCTTACGGCATTCCTTTGCCAGCGCCGCCACAACATTCGTCTTGTTAGCTGAATTTGCCACATCGTAATCAGTATATTTACTATCCCATAAGCAAAAACCATCGTGATGCTTGCTGACCAATATGATATATTTCATTCCGGCAGCTTTCGCCGTAGATACCCATTGTTTTGCGTCAATGGTTGTTGGGGTATAAGAACTGGTGGGTTTTGACCCGTCCGTCCACTCCTGATCGTGAAAGGTATTTATACCAAAATGGATAAACATTCCATACTTGCGATCGATCTGCTCCTGTTGGTATCGATTGGGTTTATCGGATGCTGTAGGTATAACAACTTTCGTTTGGGCGATTACCTTAGCTGCCAATAAGCATAAGGTTAAACTAAAAAACACCTGCTTTTTCATCTGTATAAATTTGTTTATTCATTAGTCAATTTTCTCTTTAAGGCATTCATGCTGCCTTCGGCGGTTTCAATTGTGATGAAGCTATCAGATTTATCCACTTTTTAGAGTAGCTGAATAGATCATAATGGTTTCATCATTTTTTTGTTTTAGGTTATTATTCGGATTTTCTATTTCAGTTAGTTGGTATGAAATACCTCTTCCATATCCGACCAGACCGCTCCTTTGGCACGGGCATCCGGGAGTGGCAGCTGGCAAGGATCCGTTTCCTTCCACCAACGTTGCGTTTCGGGATCAGCAGCCATCCGCTGCATATCGGCATTAAAATCCGCTCCGGTATACTCAAAATAGCTGAATAGATAATGTTGCCCATCCACCTCTTTCAAAAAAATAGAATAGTTCTGGATATGGCATTCCTTGATTTTCCGCAGCACCGTCGGCCACGCATCCGCATGTAGTTTTTTGTAATATTCCAATTTTTCAGCTTTTACTCCTGTAATGGAAGCATAGCGTTTGACAGATTCAATTTCTCCACCCCGTCCACAGCAAACCATTAAAATCGAGATTGCACAAACGAGCATAAAGGGTACAAATGGAACTAATTTTCTTAATATCATATTTAGGTATTCTTGTTATCAATATTCCTTTTTACATCATGCTAAACTACTACTCTTAGGACAATAAAACTGTACCTAGATTGCTCAATACTGACACTATATTAACGATATTTTGACTATAATTTCGTATTTATGACAAAATAAGCTATATTTAACCTCCATTAAACAACATGATAACCAGTAAATGAAACCCATCTTCACAAAAATATTGGAGGGATCCGAGATAGCGACATTTGCAACAAAAGAAGTCTGTCAGCCGTTTTTTTCCACCGAATTCCATTTTCACAGTGCCTGCCAGATGACTTATATTGTCCAAAGTGAGGGTAAACGTATTATAGGTGACAGTATCGACAGTTTTTCGACCGATGAATTGACTTTTGTGGGGCCGGACCTACCCCATGTTTGGCACAATGACAACTCGAATCAGGATTCGACAGATCTATCGCGCTCAATGGCACTTTATGTCGAGCCTAAATTACTCTTAGAGGTATTGGGGCAGTTTTTTAAAACACATAAAATAGAGGCTTTTCTGACTGCCTCCAAGCGGGGACTTCTATTTCGGGGAGAAACAAAGCAGCAGCTAAAACACAAATTGGAACAAATAGTTCATCTTGACTATGGTTTTAGAAAAACAATATTGCTGTTTGAAATCATCGAATTGTTGATTACAACCGATGAATATGCGTATCTTTCCAGTCCAGGTTACACGCACAATTACAGTTCGGTAGATAATGAGAAAATCGACCGTATCTTTAAGTTTGTGTTCAACAACTTTACAAAAGAGATTCCGCTGGATCAGGTTGCGACCCTAGCGAATATGTCCAAACATTCGTTCTGTCGTTATTTTAAGTCCCGTACACAAAAGACCTTTGTTCAGTTTGTCAATGAAGTACGCATCAGTGAATCATGCCGACTGATTACTGAAAATAAATTACAGATCACCAACATAGCCTTTGCCTGTGGTTTCAATAGCCTTTCGAATTTTAATAAAATTTTTAAATCCATCAAAGGTATTACCCCAAGTAGGTACAGATCACATATACAGCATTAAAACAAACCTTTCTGAGATCAAGAAAAAATCAACATGAGCTTAACCCATCTACTCAAAAGTAAGGTTGATCTTCGAAAAGCCCAGTCCCTGCAACAATGGTTTGAACACAGTCGTAGCATTTGCTTTGGTTTGTTGCAGGATATCGGATTTCTTCACATCATCTGCTACAGCTTTTTCAGCAGTTTTGTAAGCTTCATCAACCAATTCCGCCTCCCGGAGGAAAGCCATTTTGGTATCATATACCTTTGATGCTTCGTGGTCAATCTTAATATAACAAATCTCCGGAGCGGGCAATTTAATGGAAACAGAGTCCCCTACCACCTTAATATCCTCCGGTGTCAGTTTTGTTAAATTCACACAACCAACAGCATCAGCTTTGACAATTAGCAATACGCTTGCCGTAGGCAAGAACGTATTGATATTTTTATGTTCAACAACATCGCTGTAGCGATATTTCACCAATTCCAATTTACCCATAGCTTCAATGCGATCAACAAGAAGCTGATGCTTGCTCTCTACCCGTGGTCCGCTATTATATTTTTGATAGACAAACCAGGCTCCTACTGCCAAAATGGCTACAACGATTAAAAATTTTAAAAATTTTCCCATAAATAGTATAATACAAATAATAGACCAAGGTCCAATTATGGCCATTTGAACCGAAATTGTTACGCGAATATTATCTTTTGTCGCCTTTCAATATGCTCCGATAAAAATATACCATTTGATAGACAATTGTTTAATCAAAAAGTTTAAAAAACATTTGGAAGATATGGGCTATAATACTACTTTTGTGACATCAAAATCACGGTAGGTATAGCTCAGTTGGTTAGAGCACTAGATTGTGGTTCTAGGGGTCGTGGGTTCGAGCCCCATTACTTACCCAAAAAAGGCAGATCAATAAAATGATTTGCCTTTTTATTTCCAATATCCTCTATTCTAAAAGACTATCTGAACAATGAGGATAATGTCAGCTGACAGCGACATCAAATCGTCTAATCCCTCAATAAGGTAATATCCTGAGCCGGTGCAGTTAAACTAAGGTTAGCAATTTCTGTATAAACAGATTCATCAACTTTGAAGCCCCATTTTCTAAAGAAATCTGAGAGATCCTTTTGTGTAATCTGACAGGCTGAAAGCATAAAGTAACGCATCTTTTCGGCATCAGTAGAAATGGTTGGTCGATTTTCACGTGTAGATCTACTCAAATTAATATAGAGGTTATCGCCAAATGCCAACCATAATTGATGGAACATAATCATTTTTAGGTCATTATCACCCGCATTAAAATCACGGTCTGCTATATTCTTTTGAAAGTACGTATCTAATTTTGGCCAGGAATTATTTGCGGTAATACGGCTCACAGGAATACCAAATCCTCTTTCGCTGGCCAATGAGTAGACATTCACTGTTGTTTCGGTAAGATTGCCCCAAGTCCAAGCCTTTTGCTGATAAGTATGCCCCACTTCATGCCAGATTCCCCAGCCATTTGTATTGGAGAGGTATTTAGGTTGCAGCATTCTATACGATAATGATTCTGTAAAATAAATAGAAATACCAGCGGCCATATACCCCCCAGCAGAAGAATCTCTAACAGTAATTAGATGTTTGTTATAAGGGATTGCATGTACGCCGCTTGCCCCACTCAAGCCACTAATATAATTTGAAAAGCCGATGATAGAGTCCAGTCGATCGACAATTAACTGCTGATCTTCGTTCCGATATAGAAGAGCCTCATCCATATTGGCGACCATAATCGTACGGTCAGAAGAGAACATGACATCCGGCGCTATATTTTTAAGCGAGTCCAAAGTCAACAACCATTGTGCATGTGTTGTTTTCCCTTTTTGGAAATACGGAACAGGAATGAAGCCATCTCCAAAGGTCAATTCAATTTCTCCGGGGGTACTGTAATTGTTGGTGGTATAAATCACATACACTAAACCTCCATACTGATCGGCTGTGAAGGTCTGCGTTCCCGCCTGAAGATTAAAATACTGTCTAACTGGTCGAATATTATCTCGAAAAGGCGTACCAATTGCCAGACGGGCAACAGTGGTACCGGCATTGATTTTTACGTTCAGCGTAATTGTGCTATTGGGAGCGACATAAAATCCTGTAGCCTGCATATCGTTGTGATTTGCCCTGAATTGTAGTCGATCCACCTCTGTAGAAGCCGATGGTGTAATTTTGAAGATCTGCACGCTGTCTGCAACAGCCAGTTCCAGGGTTTGTGGATCAGCAGGAACAGGAATCATCCAACCACCGTCCCTTTTGCAGGATGAAAATGCAGCAATAAAGCAGAATGCAATAACATAAAAGATGTTCTTTCTCATTGGTTTTTAAATTAAGTTTATGAATTGTATTAATTATTTTATTCGCAAGAACCCCATCCCGGATTTTTATATCCGTTACCTATTTTCATCGTATCTTTAAATTTCTATATCAAGAAATTTAGCGGTTTAAAATCAGTAACAATATAGGCGGAAAAGTTTTAAGAAATTTCATCAAACGATTGCGTAATTACCGAAAACGTTATAGTGTACAATAAACACTATAGTTTTGAAACACTTGAATCACAATAGTTAACAACAAATCATTTCAATCACTACAAATTAATTTTAAAACACTTTAAAGAAATTTTAAAATGTTTAGATTAAAAACAATGTCTTACCGCTGATTAATCTTTATCCAGCTCATCTTGTTAAATTGTTACCATATAGTTGTCGGGGAGTTTACTGGCTCAGCCAGCTGGTCATCCTTTTTTATTTTTCCATCGAGATAAAATAAATCCTTGTAAAACAACGTTTCCATGAATAAAAAAGAATTTCCCAAATTGTATACTAGCATTGGATGATATCATCTATTCCGATATATTTGGCATTTTATTTTACGACATCAACTATGAATCTGCACTACTTGACGACATTGGTTATTGGATTATTAGCAATTACCGGACTAAAGGCACAGAAATCATCCAATTTAATTAAATTGAATCTACTGCCTCTCTCAGTTGGTAACCTTGCATTTGAATATGAAAAAACCATTCAGGAGCATATATCACTGAACGGAACGCTTAGCTTACGTCCCAAATCTGGCCTTCCATTCCGGTCGATATGGGAATCCGGTGTCGATGATACTTATAATATTCTTGGCGAGGCAAAACTTGCGGCTTTTTCGTTTACACCAGAGTTGCGATTTTACCTCCGAAATAAAGAAGCGTTTAAAGGATTTTATATCGCACCCTTTATCAAGTATTCCAACTACCACCTCTCCACCATACTTTCGGTCGATCAGTCAGACTATCAAAAAGAGGTTCCTATTTCAGGCTCTTTGAATGCTCTTACTGTCGGAGTGGCGATCGGTAGCCAATGGCGCCTCGGTGATGCGATCTATTTAGACTGGCGGATTATCGGTCCAAATTATGGATTCAACAAAGGTACATTTGAGGGGAAAATGCAACTTAGCGCAGAGGAACAACGGGAGGTTCGAAAACAATTGGACAATTTTGACATCGATGTACTAGATCTGAAAAAAGAAGTCAGCGCCGAAGGTGTCACCATAACAACCAAAGGACCCTTTGCGGGGCTCCGTACCGCATTGTCACTGGGATACAGGTTTTAAGCAATGCCATCCGAAAAATAATTCCGGCTAATTCATAGGGATGGAAACAGGTTCCTTGAACCGAACAAGCTTATCACTAGAACACAAAATAATACCATGCCTGTATCGGTTGATTACGAACTGACTGAAATCGGAAAAAGCCTTCATCAAATTATTGATACCATGGGTACATGGGGATCAGGTATAGAGAGCAGATCCTAAAGTAACCAGCCTGTAGTTACCCCGATTGGAATCAATAGTAGCCAAGTCGCCAAACAACTATTTTTTGTCCGTGTTCAATTTTACAAATCCCCGATGGCACATACTTAGTAAATCTACTTCGCTGCTGGCCAGTTGCGCTCTCCTTCAAGAAGCTTGGCCTTTTGATAACATAAAATGGGAAATAAAATCCCTGGATATAGCAACAAAAACGGCAGGTCGTTAAACGATCTGCCGTTGGAGCGTCTGAAGGATTTCAGCTAAATCTCCTCCAATTTGGTAAGCATCTTAAATTACAGTTTGTAGGAAACTGTTGCCACAAAATTTCTTTTTTGTTGTGGATTAACAGACCAATAACCAATATAGTATTGTTTATTGTTGATATTGTTCATATTAAAGTTTACGCGGAATTTATGAAAAGAATAAAAGATACTTCCGTTTAAAAGCGCATAACTCGGAAGTTCAAATACACCCGTCACACTATTGTCTACTACCTTATATTTTCCACCATAGTTACCTCCGATTCCAAAACCGAGATTCCGCAACTTCCCATGCTGAATCTGATAACTTCCCCAAAGGTTTGCCAAAATACCCGGACCTTGTCCTCCGGGAGCTCGTCCTTTTTCATTATAGAAGTCATTTCCATTCCCGGCAATTATCTGGATATCATTATAGCTAAAGCCAGCTTTTACCCAAAATCCCTGGTAAGGCAATGCTTCAATATCAAAATCAAAACCTTTGCTTTCTACCTTCCCCCCTTGTATAGATCCGGTTGGTGTGCTGTATACTCTATTTGCAACTGTAATGTCGTATAATGCTAATGTGGTCCATAGTCTATCTTTGATCAAATTTGCTTTGGCGCCAAATTCCCATTGGTTAGCCCGCTCGGGCTTAAATGACTGTACACCTGTTTTTACATTATTGTCGTCATAGGTTATGCTCGGTGCGACATTATAGAAAGCATTCATATAATTAGCAAATATCGAGACTCTATCTTTTACGATCTGGTAGACAATTCCAAATTTTGGAGAAAGTGCCCATTGGCTATAATTATCGTCTTTATTGGAAACATCGCCTTTTGAGTCAAAATAATCTGCCCGCAGGCTCACCATAACGGAGAGTTTATCTGTAAGATCCACTAGATCGGAACCATATACACTAAATGAGCTATTTTTGATATGGGAAGAACCTCCGGCTTGTGTCCCTGCAAGCAACTTGTCAATGGCATCCTTGGTCAGTGGAACGGGATCTAATACTGTTGAGTTTTCATCCAATGGTCCTTTTATTTCACCCTGTGGGCTTACCCTACGCCCTAGTCCCCAGCCGGATCCATTTTCCTTTACATTCCTTGAAAAATAGTCAACACCAACCAAAAGCCTGTTTCTTAAGCCAGCCAATTTAAAATCACCGTTGAAATTTTGCTGCATATCATAGGTTCTGGTCTTTTGATTTTCATTGTGAAAATATTGGTCAAAAAAATTGCCCTGGTTACCCCATATATAAGTGTATATTCCATTCGACTTCACCTTTCCAAATGAAACCACGGTCTGCGAATTCCACTTTTCATTGATTTTATAAAGTACTTCACCTTGTATATTGGTCCGCGGATTTTTGATGGTCAGTTCATTACTCGTAAAGGAAAGCTTAGGATCAAGGTTTAGTTCGTCTATATTTTTAAAAGTAAGTGGTGCTACCCTATCCGAATGGAAAAAAACGGGAGCAACAGCCCTTTTCATATCAAGCAATTCGGTCATCAGATTAACAGTTAGCCTATCATTTACCTTATAGGTCAACGATGGTGCAAAATAAAAGGATTTTTTAAATCCAGCATCCTGAAAACTGTGTTCATGATGATAGGCTGAATTGATCCTGAGTGCCAAGGTTTTACTTTTATTCAGTACGCCATTGAGATCAACTGTCGCCCGATGCAACTTATTGCTACCATAGTTGTAGGAAACTTCACCTCCATTTTCAAAATATGGTCTTTTCATAATCGTATTGATTACACCACCATACCCATAAAAACTGGCGCCGAATAAAGTCCCAGAGGGTCCTTTCAAGACTTGAATCTCCTCTATTCCGGCCGGATCTAGGATACCGCTTGATAAGCCGGGAAGCCCGTTAACAAGATTACTTTGTGCTTCAAAACCCCGTAAGGAAAAATATGCGCCGCCATCCCCAGCTCTACCTGTAGATTCCCATGTCCGGCTGAGCCCCGAGACATTTCGGATCAGGGCATCATCAAAACTTGTGATTGCCTGTTGTTTTAATAGCTCATGTGAAACGGTGCTATAGACCTGCGGATTCTCTATATTGTTCAATGGCATCTTGGCTACAGCGCTGATCGTTCGGTTGACTTTGAAAGCAGATACCAGCACCTCCTGCAGTTGAGCGTAGTTCTCATTTAAAGCTAAATCCAAGATGACAGGTTTATTATTTTCAACAGTTACTTCCTTTTCAATCGAATTTAGCCCTGTGAAACTGGCGACAATCTGGTAACTTCCAGGTTTCAATCGGTCAAATTTGTAGTTCCCACTTCTATCTGTCCGCGTCTGCCGATTAATTCCTTTAATGGTCAAATTGACGGACTCTGCCGGATTACCATCAATTGTCGTTATTTTACCAAAGATACTCGCTGTCTGCGCATTGGCGACTCCTGTGAGCGAAAGCATCGCTACTGCAATAGGTATAGATCTGATTCCCATAAAAAAAATTATGGAGCCGAATATAGCACATCCAATTGTATAAATGAAATTAATTAGACTAATTATAAATAACTAAACATCCTATTGCTGACTGATAGGTTAAATAATAGCAAGCGAATGATCCCTGAGTGATCAAAAAAATGGTAAATCGATTCTAATGACTTTCAATAAATACGATACATTTACAAAATAATTATCCCAAAAAATATAAATTGCTGATTAGCCTTTTGTAACGGTTATCTCTCTTTTGACAGATCTACCTTGTTGATCAACATGAAATCGCAGATCAATCGCTTATTACAAATACCATTTATGGTTGGAGTATAATCGTCCATATGTCCACGCTTTTACTTAGTGTCGCATTTTCTTGTAATTCATCTGCTATGGAATAGTCAACGTGAGCTTGTCGTGGGGAAGTAAGCAGAACTGCATAAAAATAGGGGTGCCCGATTTTTTGGACACCCCCAGTAAAATATGTGACAAATAATTTTTACTGTGTAACGGCATGTATTAGAACTTATAGGCTAGGTTCAACCTAAAGCCCTGCGGATTGACTTCCCGCCATTCATAGTGCGTATATCTCCAGCCTCCGCAGTGAGCATATTGGTCTTTGTCAAATGGTAAGCTGTCAAATTGGTCATCAATTTATTCTGAAACCAGGTTTTCTTCAGGCCAATCTCTTTGTTTCGCCCGTAGGATGGATCTGTAGTCCCTCCATCCAGCAACAACCCCACTTGCTCCTGAAATGTTTCATCATACAACGCATAGAGTCAACAGCCAATCCTCGTTAAAGTTATGGTTGATTGTCTCATAGATATTGTGTTCCCAGGACTTGGTCGGATTCATAATCGGATCGCTAAATGAAAAGTTCTTTTTCACCTCCTTAAAACCGTCTATGCCATAGGCGTACTTTGAAAATCCATCTTCAAAATTATTTTAAGAGAGAATATATTCGAATATTACGTTCGTATTTTCGCTGGCATTATACTTAAAGGATGGGTTCAAAACAAACTGTTCGTGACCGACATTTTGCTAAAAATTTCCCTTCTTGGTTCCCATGACATTAAACCGTCCTAAAAACTTACCGTCACTGCTCAACCGCTAGTCCATATCAACCGCAGCGCGCAATAGATTGTAACTACCCAAGGTCATTTGTGCTGTTCTTTAATCTACTTAATCTTCTTCCAAATAAATATTGTGGACGACAAACTTAACATTCTTACTGAATAATAGCATATCATCGACATCCTCCGAATCTATTGCATAAAGTGTATCGAGTTCTCCCCCATCCAAAAGCTCCGAATCAGGTATCAGTTCAAAAAAGGTGATCCCCTCGATGGTAGACAATTCTTCTACTTTAATATAGGACACATCCTGGCTCTTCCAGATTGCTAGAATCTCTTTCGAAAATAATTGATAGGCATTTGCTTGCATTGACATGTGTGCAAATTAGCAAAAAATTACCTCTTTACACTTTTATTATAGGGTTTCTAATATCTTACTTACTTTTTCGTTTTTAGGATTGATTTCCATCAACTTTTTGTAGTTCCGCTTTGCTTTGTCTTTTTGGCCCGCTTTCAGATAAGCTTCTGCCAGACTATCGTATACATTTTCGCTCTTGGGGTATAAAATCGTATTGACTCTGAAAATATCGATCGCTTGGGTCAATTTCTTTTGAGAAAGGAGCTCATAGCCTGTTCCATTCAAAAAACCCTCTGAAAGCAACCGATGCCCACTATCCTCTTGTTTTGCCCGTTGATAAGCTTTTACCCCCTGTTCAAAATGGCCTCCTAAAATCAGCTCCAATGGAATAATATCGCCTGCATTAAGTTTTGGATTTCTGGCATGTATGGTTTTATCACGCAAAACCTGAACAAGTTCCTCCTTACCTGTAGCTTTATCTTTTACAAAGGCCATTTTAAAATCCCAGTCATGCATTGCAAATGTGTCTATCCCTACTTTAATCAGTTCAACGGGCGCGTCCAGATTCTGAATAGCCATCAGTTTACCATTTTCTTGATAGACTTTGATCATTCCATATTTATCAGCACGATAACGTCCGATATAGGAACTCAGCTCTTGTGCCGTTGACGGTAAAATTTTATTAGGTGGAGCAATGTAATTAGGCCATTGATAGGTTAAAGCGACAGCGCGAACGAGCTCGTTGATAAATAAGGGTTTGTTGGTATTTGTCAATACGACAACTCCGTCACCACTGGTCTTGCTTCCTATAAAATAAGAACTAAAACCTTCATTCCAGCCACCATGACAAAAGTAAACCGCTCCGGCGTAGTTTTCAATGAACAGCCCTAGACCGATAAAGGATTCAATGAAAGGGCTGGTAAACTCTTCTGCTGTCTTTTTGGAAATAACTGTACTGCTTTTGCCTGCCAATGTATGTTGAATATCGATTACAAACTTGGCATAATCCTCGGCTGTAGACCACAATCCTGCTGCAGCCTGCTCTGGATAAACATGGTATCTTCCTTCAACAGGCTTTCCATCTGCAGAATAGGCTGTGGCTGCAAACGCTGCTTGTCCAGTTGGAAGTGGTTGTGCGAATGTGCTATTCTTCATCCCCAATGGCAGCAGTACTTTCTCATTCATAATGCTTGTGTAATCTTTCCTCTCGATATCCATAAGCATCTGTTGCATTACAGTGTATCCTCCTCCTGAATAGCGAAAATTTGCCCCTGGAAGCTTATCTACAAAGACCGCAGGGGTGTTGGCGGGTTTTCCCCCATTCAATACCTCCACTGCCGTGGGCATCGGATCTGTTACCTTATATCCTGGAAATCCACTTACCGTGAAACCAGCAGTATGGCTGACGATATTCTTAAGGGTGACTTTTTTCGTTTTGGTCCATTCGTTATCCGGAACTTTCCACGAAGTTAGAAATGAATTCACATCTGTATCTGTAGCTAATTTGCCAAGCTCGACCTCCTTTAGCGCAGCGTAAGCACTGACCGGCTTGCTCATAGAAGCAACCTGAAACAATGTCTTGGCGGTCACTGGAGCCTTGGATTCGAGATCTACAACACCGTAGGTTTTACTCCAGATAACTTTTGAATCTCTGATAACAGCAATACTCACACCGGGAATATTATAAAACTTCATACGTGAGGCAATATCCCAAGACTGCTCCCCCTCAAAACGGACAGGTGGTATCAACCCTGATTCAACACCGGAAATTTCTTTTTGGAGCTGACTTTCGGTTTGCGCACAAGCTGTTGAGACCGTTAGGCCGAAAATTAGGGCAATAGGTAAAGATTTTATGATCTTCATAAGATGTTAAGTTTTAGATTCCGAATAATATAATTCATATCGCTTTTTTCGGTTTTTGTTGCAAAAAAGCTGATGATTTCCGCTTCATCTTTTACGCAATTTTCTCGATTAACTTCTTTATCAACTCACTTGCCAAAACAGTATACTACTGTTAAACAACACACTACGACATATTGACGGTCAGATATTGATCATAATCGGACACAGTATGTTCAGAATCGAACGATAAGACAAGGATCCGTGACCCCATCCGCCAATATTAAATATCATCATGCTTTGTTTTATTTAACCCTATCATTTCTGCGACCAACAACTCCAATACTAGTCTCTGAGCAATCAGGTTAAAGCTCCAGATATCATCTGTAATAAATATATAATGACCGGATAAACTATAGATATAATCTCCACCTTCTATTCCTGTTGACCAGTTTTCCTTTTTTAGATCAGGAAAAGTTCTTAGTACCTGCCAACAATATTCCCTTATTTCATTTTCACTCCAAGTAGTGCCCAAGTTATCGATCAAGCTCTCAGCTGTACTAAGCCCATACATTTCTAACATTTCCGCAACGGTATTTCCCATGATTGACCGATTATCCTAAGAGTCTGTAAGCATACTGGAACGTTCGATGTTCCGCTTTTCTCCCACTAAAATAGTTAAAATAATTATCCCCTATCGTTTTGTCGTTTTTCCCCCTTTAAATTGTCGGATATTCAACCTAAACTCAATATTGAAAAAGAATAAATTTGTTTATAATATTTTAACAATCAAATAAATATGAAAACAAAAATGACATTAGGGCTAATAATAACACTAGTTTTTGCGTTATTTATATCCTGTCAACAACAGAAAAACGATCGAACGGGCTCTCCAGCGAATACATCGATTGTTAACAAACCATCAGAAACCGGTTATGCTGATGTCAATGGATTAAAAATGTATTATGAAGTTTATGGTGAAGGTAAGCCTCTAGTATTACTCCACGGTTCCTATATGACGATTCCATTGAACTGGTCTCAGGCCATCCCAATGTTTAAGGGGCGAAAAGTAATTGTCGCGGAAATGCAGGGGCACGGACGTACCAGAGATATTGCTCGAAAAATCAGTTATGAGGGTATGGCCGATGATGTATCTGGATTATTGAGACATCTTCAAATAGATAGTACCGACATATTGGGCTACAGCATGGGTGGCGGCGTAGCTTTTCAGCTGGCCATACGGCATCCCGAACAGGTGCGGAGGTTAATCGTACTGTCTGGCAGTTATGCACATGATGGATGGTGGCCTGATGTAGAAGCCTCTTATCGATCGATAACAGCGGATATATTTAAAGGTTCGCCCATCGAGAAACAATACGACAGTCTTGGCAACGATCCAAAACATTTTCCCGAATTTGTAAAGAAAGTGATCAGCATCGACCTGGAACCTTACGACTGGTCCAAAGACGCGAAAAAAATAAAAGCCCCCCTTTTTATGGCTATTGGTGATGCCGATGGCATACAATATGAACATGCATTAGCATTATTTCGCGCCTTGGGCGGTGGGAAAATGGGTGATATACATGGATTACCTAAATCTCGTCTGGCCATTCTACCCGGAACAACACATATCGGTATGATGTACCGCATGGATTGGTTAGTTCCGATGATTGATGACTTCTTGAATTCTGATCTAAATACTACACCACCAACATTTTAGTGTTTTCTGAAAGATCAGCTTCATTTTTACACCAACGTAATAAAGAGTCATCTCATTGGGCTTGACTCTTTATTACTGAATGGAAGGATGATTTATGCTTTTCGAGATGGTATGCCTTGGAGAATACCTACAGGTTTTGTTCTTTTATCAAATTTCTGTGTCCTATTAATTCAAAGTTGTTCTCAATGCCAAAGGTTTCTAACATATTTTTCTGAGCATCATGCTGAGCAAAGTTGTGCAGCTTTTAGCTCAATTTAAATTTTAAACGGGCTATACATGTTTTTAAAATTTTAATATATATTTATGTATCTAAAACGAATACATGTTAGAAAATTTCGCATTCTATCTCTTTCTGGTCCTGTTGATTACCATGCTCATTATGCTGGCAAAAAAAATTCAGGTTGCATATCCTGTTTTGCTTGTGTTGGCAGGACTTTTAATAAGTTTTATTCCAGGGGTACCACCGATAAAAGTGGAGCCTGAATTAATATTTATTATTTTTTTACCACCATTATTGTATGAAGCCGCTTGGTCAACTTCCTGGAAGGAACTCTGGCGATGGCGCAGGATTATCTTCAGCTTTGCTTTCGTCGTTGTCTTTTTCACTGCATTATCGGTTGCGGTTTTCGCGAACTATTTTATCCCAGGATTCTCTTTAGCCTTGGGATTTTTATTGGGCGGAATAGTTTCTCCCCCTGACGCGGTAAGCGCAGGTGCAATTTTAAAATTTGTAAAAGTACCGAAAAGACTGGCATCAATTCTTGAAGGCGAAAGTTTGCTGAATGACGCTTCTTCGCTGATCATTTTCCGTTTTGCGATGATTGCCGCTGCAACAGGCCAATTTGTATGGTATGAGGCAGCAGGAAGCTTTGTCTGGATGTGCGTCGGTGGTGTAGGTATCGGAATTACACTTGCGTATATTTTCTTGAAAATGCACAAAATCCTACCAACGGATCCAAATACAGATATATTGCTGACTTTCATTGCGCCATTCTCCATGTATCTGGCGGCAGAGGAGCTTCATGCCTCCGGAGTGCTAGCAGTGGTAAGCGGTGGATTGTTTCTCTCCTATCGCAGTCACGATTTTTTGAGTAGTGCATCCAGAATACGTACAGTAACAGTCTGGGAAAGTTTTTGCTTTTTGCTCAACGGAATTGTTTTTATGCTCATCGGCTTGGATTTGCCCGAAATTGTAAACGGCTTAGGGGATACTGATATTTACACCGCAATTGGTTATGGAGTTGCGGTTACAGCGGTGCTCGTTATTGTGCGGATTCTGGCTGGCTATGCGGCGGTAATTACCACTTTAGTGATGAGAAATTTCATCACCGTAGCAGACGCACAGTCCCCAGGCTGGAAAACACCCATGATCATTGGCTGGACCGGAATGCGGGGGGTAGTTTCCCTGGCTGCAGCACTTTCAATTCCCTTAACTTTAGAGAATGGGGCACCTTTTCCACAAAGAAATCTGATCCTTTTTATCACATTTGTCGCTATTCTATTAACATTGCTTGTACAGGGGCTTACGCTTCCCTTTTTATTAAAGAAATTCCCGCCAGTAGATCGAGATTTTGTACGGACAGAAAAGGAAATCGATTACGAAATCCAAAACAAACTTGCTCAGGTGGCTGTAGAGAAAATTCGTAAAGATTACGCGGACAAAGTAGACAGCTTTCCGACATTGAAAGATCAGTTGCAGAAATATGAAAACCAATTGACCAGTTCGGAAATCATCATTAACTACGCTGAATACAGAAAAATCTATATCGATATCCTAGAAACTCAAAGAATGTGGTTGATCAATAAGAATCGTGAAGAGCTTTTATTAGACGAAGAAATCATCAGAAAACACCTTCGCATACTCGATCTTCAGGAAGAAAGAATGAATATGAAAAGCTAATCTTGCTTTTGAACATCAATTAGTAGGATTGATGTTCAAAAGATGATTAAATCATTACGATTAGACATAAAAATTGGCTTGACAAAAGATGCGACTTATTTGTACTACCCTATATGCGGATCAACTGCCAAATAATTACAGCTTTTTCTCGTTCGGCAATAGACATAACATTCCCCAAACAACTATTAAGAAGAGGATACATACCATGAGTCCGGACTGTAAAGCAAACAGATAGTTCCCAAGATAGCCCCCTGTGTTCAATACGGTATAAAAAACGCCTCCAATAACGCTGATTCCCAAAGCCGACGCTGTTTGCTGAAATGTTGAAAATACTCCTGAAGCAGCACCTGCATCTTTTTCATGGATATTGTTTAAAACGACATTCAAGAGAAAAGGTAATACAAAGCCATTTCCAAGACCATAGAGGGCTAAAAAAAACACTGATAGGAACGGCTTGTCTTGCTCTGTAAAAAAGAAAATCTGCATTAAAAACGAAAGCAATATGATCGCTAATCCCAATTGTAGAACCGTCTTGCCAAACTTCGGCAGTAACATGGAAGCAATTCGAGAAGACAACATAAAGAAAATCGCATGGGGGATAAAATACAACCCACATGTTAATGCCGTTACCCCCAATCCACTTTGTAAATAAACAGCTATTATCAATAAATATGCGGTATGGAGCATAAAGTGAAACAATACAGCAAATAAGCCAATGCTAAAATCCTTTATTTTAAACAGTGAAATATCAATCAGCGGATACTGTTTATTTAATCGTTTCTTTTGCTGAATAAAAACAAACAAGGTCAAAAATAACAGCGACAGGATAAACAACACATAAAACCACCAAGGAAAGTTATTTTCCCTTCCCTCTGTCAATGCATAGATCAGACAGGCTAGTCCGATTGTTAGCACAAAAGCGCCTAGATAATCAAATCTACCCTGAGCAGTTTTCGGTGTTTCGATCAAGTAACGATGGATAGCCAAAAGCGAAAGGATCCCAACAGGAAGATTAATAAAAAATATTAAACGCCAACCTTCAACGAAAAAATATATTTCGGCCAGATACCCCCCCAATACCTGTCCGATAATCGCAGCAATACTCAAAGTTATACCATACCATCCAATGGCAACTGCCCTCTCTTTTGTATCTGTGAACAGCAATTGAATCAAAGAAATAGATTGGGTAACCATAAAAGCAGAACTTACACCTTGAAAAAACCGGGCAATATTTAGCTGTGCTGCTGTCTGACTTAGTCCACAGATGCAGGAGGTTAATGTAAAGGCCAACATCCCCCAAAAGAAAACTTTCTTTTTGCCCAGAAAATCTCCCGCTCGCCCGCAAATGATCAGAAAACATGCACTACCCAATAAATAGGATGCGATAACAAGCTGTATTTCACCATCAGATGCGTGCAGGCTACTTTTGATTGTTGGTATGGCAATATTGATGATAAATATATCAATAACGTACAATAAGGGTGCTGTAAGCACAATAAGGAGTGCATACCACTTATTAATAGTCGTACTCATGGGAATAGAATTAATGTTTATAAATTAGGAAATACAGAAATTCGTGCAATTAGCACATTTGCTTTTCTAGCTCCAGCAACCATTTTTTTCGCCAGATGCCACCACCGTAACCGCTTAGACCTCCATCGGCAGCGATCACTCTGTGGCAGGGTACCAAAATGGAAATCCTATTCATTCCGTTAGCATTGGCGACAGCACGTAACGCTTCCGGTTTTCCGATATGAAGCGCCTGTTGTTTATAGGACCTTGTTTGTCCGTATGGAATTTCTCTCAACGCCCCCCATACTGAATTTTGAAATTCCGAACCTGGTGTAAACAGTGGCACTGTAAATTCTTTTAGTCTACCCTCGAAATAAGCTTGAAGTTCCCTTTCTAGCAAGGGAAAATGGAGATTATCGCCTTGGACAATTGTTCCATTGAGTGCTTTCGCAAGATTTTTGAACTCTGTTTCGAGCATTTTTCGATCTGTAAACTCAAGTAGACATACACCTTGTGGTACAGCGCAAGCATACATAGTGCCTAACGGGGTCTCAATTCGCTTTAAATCAATCATACTTTGCGCTTTACTATTCTTCGGAGAGACTCCAAAAATATGCTTAAAGGAATCGCCAAAACCACTAAGTGACTCAAAACCGGAGTTAAAAGCGACATCTGTCACGGAAGCGCCCTTTTGGATTTTTTTAAACGCCGAATTTATTCTAAACATCCGCTGATAGGCATGAAAGGTTATGCCATGATTTTTCATAAACCAGCGTCGCAATTGGTTCGGCTCGATGTGGCGTTGACGTAGATCGTAGTCCTTGAACTTTATGCTCGGATCGGCTGATAGCTCGGCTATAATCTGTTTGATGTAGGCGGGTGTTTCACTTAACATCTCAAGTGGATGGCATACCTTGCATGCACGATATCCACTCAGGATACATTCTTTGGTCGATTTGAAAAATTCGATATTCTCAGGTTTGGGTTTCCTTGCAGTACAGGAAGGTCGACAAAAAATTCCCGTTGTCTTTACAGCAGTAAAAAATATACCTTCATAATTGATATCTTTATCAATGATAGCCTGATACATTTGTTCGAAACTTAATTCCATAATGCGATTATTTATGATGATAGAACAAATCTATAGCGAATACATTCTTTCTACAACCGAAAAATTGACAAGTATTTTTTTTATTTACGAAGGATTGTAGGATATCTTATTTTTTGCTATTCGTTGTTAATAGCAAAACCATTATCAATTTCACTATCTCTATTGAACTTTTACCATATCTATTCTGTTACATCATACAAAGTAAATAGATATTTTCACCTGTTAGGCACTCTTTTAAAATTCATTACAGTTCATTTAATATCCGTAGCGCCAGTCATAGTATTTCTACTCTTGAGATTTATAGTCTATTTGTCAACAACACCTGATGTAAATCGTATTATCCATTTGCCAGATATTGATTTTATAAGCTATCGATCAAATGCCATCCGAGCAGAAGGCCGATAATCAGAAAACAAGCAGACATCAATGCAATCGTATACGAGCCATAGGTAAAGTTCTCCGCCTCTATCTGTTTGGTCACTTTTCTATATTTTATATACGCTAATACGACAGTAATTGAACCTATAATAACAATTGAAACACCAACAATTCCTGAATATTCATGTTCAATATCCATCGTTTTTTTTGAGCTGAGCATGAGTGTTACCTGTTGTATAAATAAGGAAAATTTGACGACAACGAAACCAAAACCCATAATCCCCAAACTCGTCGTTATCCAAGCTAAGAATGTACGTTCATTAGCCAAATGGTCATTGATCTTTTTTGAATTGTTCTTTTCTATCATATATTTTATAACAAATCTATTTGAAACATCATATGATGCTTATGAGTAAATCCCGTAAGTAAACCATCACCCGACTGATATTGTTTAGATTGGACCTCGAAATAAATAGTCCGTGCAGACATTTTCTTGAAACTGGGTATAGAAAAAGGCTATTATTTATTAATGATGGCTACTTAGGATATCCGATGGTCAGGACCAGATGCCGTATGAAAAAACTGATTGTAATGGCCCTGATGGCAAATGCATAAAGTATCGTACTCATGTGTACAGATGATGTTGATGTTAAAAAAGCCGTTACTTCCAAAACAAGAGTGAAACATAACATAGCATAAAAAAATGCGCTATGTGTAATTAACCAAGAAATAACAGGAAGTTTAGCAGTAAAGTCTAATCGAATGGTAAAGAATATACCGATCAGGAATTCTATTGGATAAGTAAAGCCAAATAAAACACTCAGATCGTATTGATCAAAACAATTAAAAAGTAGCACAAATCATGAATATATTTCAATTGATTTCGATTTGTGCTACACAAAAAAACTAGACGGTGATTTTAAACTGTTTGTCCGTCGCCAATAAGACAATACTCAGCACACACATGATTAGCGAATTATAGAAATGATGGTATTCCTGATGAGCCATATGTGCTGTCAACGCCCCCACGGCAAACGGAAACAGAAGCAAGATACCGATATTCTTAAATTCTGGTTTGTACAAACCGATCAGAAGGAGTATAACACCGAACAACTCTCCTATTCCAATGCCCAACGTCCATGTTTTATTAAAACCTAATGAATCCATGCTCTGCATCATAGACTGTTTCTGAAAGACTTTAAACAATGAAGCGTACCCAAATACGTATAGGTAATAGGCATAACTCAACCAATGAACAATAGATTTTATAGTTTCCATTTTTATATTTTATTTGATGAGCTACAAATTTCTTTATTAAATTGCATGAATAACAGTACGCACCAAATTGTATGATACCAACAAAAAAGTAAGTATGAACAACAGAAAAGAGAATTCCACCAATACAATCAATGAAACTTATTGGAAAGATCATTGTGGTATTGCATTTACCTTATCTACTATTGGTGGAAGATGGAAAATAAATATCCTGTCTTATCTCCTCCATGAGGAAAGACTACGTTATGGTGAGTTGCGAAAAAGGTTGGTTGGCATTTCAGAGCGCATGCTCATTGCTAAATTGAAAGAGCTGGAGCAGGACGGGCTGATTAATCGAATTGTCTATCAGCAGGTACCACCTAAAGTTGAATATGAACTGACCGATCTTGGTCGCTCACTGGAAAAAATCTTGGTCCTCATGGATGAATGGGGTGAGAAAAACATGTAAAATACAATCCTAATATTAATAAAAATAGGAGGATTGTATTTTCTGGCTGTTGTCCGAAGATCGATTGTACAGCTTCTATTATTTTTTTGACGATTAATTTTTAGAAAGCGCATAAAGGGCAAAAGTACCCAGCCAATGCGATCCCATATAATCATCTTTGGAAGTGATATTAGGTAATGAATATTTTAAATGTTTATTGGCCAAACCATGCAAATGCTTCAATTCAGGGAGTGCCTTAGCGATACCATTCAGACAGGTAGCCCGGCTAAAATTCAAGCCATCCAAATGAACCAGATGTCCATCCGTACGATCTTTTACGATACCAGGTTCCAAATTAAAATCCGGATTAAAAATTTCGGGAAGAAAATCTTTCAACCATTTTCGATATTGGTCCTCGCCTAAAACTACACTCATGCAGAGCGCTTCCTCAAGACAGGGTGAAAGGAAATCGCTTCCACTGGGTTCAAAAGAGATATTACAGTTTTTATCAAGATCATATAGCCTCACAGCGTTTGTCGTCAAAGATTTTTCGAAGGCGGCATTGTTTGTCCCCCGTGCATAGTCCAATGCCAATGAAAGACCAAAAGCTGAATTATCGTGATAGCCTGTCCGGATCGGATAGACCAATTTCGGTAAATATTCCTGATAAGCTTTCATAACATGCTTTGCCATTGGATCCAGAATTTTTGCCCAACGTTCTGCATCCGGATCTTTCCAGGTCAATAATTCTTTTTGCAACTGTAAGAGCCATGCCCAACCGTAGGTCCGCTCAAAGTTCTTATTATTTTTATCCTGGAAGAAAGTTAGTTCTACTGCTGCATTTTCGGCTGTGATATTGTGATTAAGCTGCTTCCGTATAGCTCCAGATTTATCCAAATCCGGAAATTGCTTCAAAATGCGTACGATGGACCAATAGCCGTGAACAGATGAATGCCAGTCAAAACAGCCATAAAAAATGGGATGCAAAGTCCGTGGTCCCTTCAAATCCTGATCACTTCCAAGCACCTGTCCCAATTTGTTGGGATATTCAACTTCAATACAGTGCAAGGGCAATGTAAGGAGATGTTTTGCCTGTGCGCTATCCAGTTGTATCGGCGCATTGTTTGTACTTGTGTTTACTTTTACCTCCGAGTTGTTGTGGCAGGCAACCGCCAAAACAGAACCACAGAACAATCCTATTATTCTTTTCATCTTAAAAAATTTATTCCATTTAACTCACAACCATGGTGGGTTTATAATTCATTGTTATATTAACCTTTATCCAAGGCTTCCTGAAGTAGCTGTGTTACTAAATTTGGTACTGCCACCGTCGCTGCCTGTTCAAAACATTTCACACGGCCCAATGCTGTACTATTCGGAATCTGTTTGTCTATTAAAAATGATCGGCAATGGCTCGGTGCAAATTCTCGAAGTCCCGCGGCAGGATAAACTTGTAACGAAGTTCCGATAATAATCAGGATGTCTGCCTCAGCAACGTGCAACATCGCCCGTTCAATCTCTGGGACAGCCTCACCAAACCAGACAATATTTGGCCGCAGTTGACTACCTTTTTCGCAGAGTTCGCCCATTTTTATCTCGTCCCCCTCAATTGGATAAACCAACCGATCATCAAGGGATGACTTGGATTGATCCAAACGGCCATGTAAATGGATAATCTTTGTGGAACCAGCCCGCTCATGCAATAGGTCTACATTTTGTGTAATGATCGTAACCTGGTAAGCTGACTCTAATTGACGTAAGGCCAGATGTGCAGCATTTGGCTGTGCGGCCAATGCTGCTTTCCGTCTAAGGTTGTAGAATTCCTGCACCAGTACTGGATTTTTGTTCCAGCCTTCGATTGAGGCGACAGCCATCACGTCATGCCCTTCCCATAGCCCATTCGCATCCCTAAAAGTAGGTATACCACTTTCGGCAGAAATACCTGCTCCTGTTAATACAACGATATTTTTCTTTTCCATTTGGCTTTTTAGTCCTTTAAAAATAAGAAAATCTCCCGATTTTGATAGATTCAGACATACTTTCTTTTGAAAATGAACAACCTGTCTTATTCCTTTATCAACCTAGTAGCATAATCATCTGGAAGCTCCAACCGAATCGAATCCTTGCTAGCGGCCGCCTTTCGGTTCATTTCATCAAAAGACCGCTGGTAATAGACAAATGCTTTGTTGGGTATATGTAGATTCTTGGCTTGTTTTACAGCAAATTGGTATCTGTTATCCACAAGTTTGACATGTTTGTAAATCCGATAAGTTACAACCTGAATCTGTACCTTATCAAATGCAGTGATTGTCTTCAAATCGGCAGGCTCATGAAAATATTTTTCATCGAAATACATAAATTCATCGGATTCCGCCAATTTCTCCAGGTTTAATTTTCCATTGATTACTTCATTGCACAGAGAATCCGCCCGTTGTCGTTCCATTTTATTTCCATCTCCGGCACTGCAGGAAACTAAGAGCATAACCGTTGACAAAGACAACAGAAAAATATACGATAGACTCATCTGCCTAAGTTAGTATAAAAAATGCTTCTCTCCATAAGATAAACATCAAATATTACCATTCATCTAGAACTAAAAAGCCCAAGATAGGATTATCTTGGGCTCGATATAATTTAATAAAAGGAAGTTACAGATTATTTTCAATTGCGCCTACCTTTTCGCGGTGCAATGCTAAAGGCGAATCCAACAATACCGCAATCACTGTCATATTTTTATCCAAACGCTCTTTTGGTGCCTGGATATAAACTATCCCCGGAATACTGCTCCAATAGAGCTTATTGAAAATCTCATGGTTGATCATAGAACCTTCACCTACGACTCGAATACGTGCAATACCATTCTTTATTCCTTTAAGTGCAATAGGTCCTGTTGGAGTTCCTTCCACAAAAAGATACAGGGTCTGACGATCCTTGGAAAGTGCACTTAAGCCTTCATAATGTCCCTCTGGCAAGCCTTTTCCGGTTTCGTAAAGTGCTTCAGCATGCTTTTTAACCCAATCCAACACGATTGGATTTGTCAGGTGCCCCGTAGCCAACTTAGTCTCCATACCGTCTAATGTCAAACCGGAATGATCGAAGATATTCTTTCCAACATGCAGTGTTGACGCAATTTGATTTAACGCAGTACCAGTATGTTTGTTGTTTAAAACATTTTCCAGGCTTACCTCTTTTCCATGTGGAGCCTGCCATTGAACCTTATCCTTGAATTTCAACGCCAAAACGGTAACATCTTGATCGAAGTTAACTTTCGTTAGATCCAATTGGATTGCTGCATCGGCAATAGTTGCTGTCACCTTTGAGGCGGCATCCCCCACAACTGAAAGCTCTGGAAGAGCTGTATTCAGCAAACCCTTTAGTTGTAATTGCGGTTTTTGCTCATATACATAGAGATAAAGTGTTTTCCCATCTTTTGACAAAGCGGACTTTCCTTGATAATTCTCAAATGGAATACCTGCTCTTGTACCATAAATAGCCGTTGCGTGTTTATTTGTCCATCTTCCCAGCTGCTTCAAAATATTCATTTGCTCTTCAGGAATGCTTCCATCGGCTTTTGGACCGATATCCAACAACAGATTTCCGCCCATCGAGATACAATCAACCAAGGTGCGGATAATCATGTTGGGTGATTTGTATTTCTTGTCAAATGGTTGATAGCCCCAGGAGTCGTTCATGGTGTAGCAGAGTTCCCAAAACTTAGTTTCCGGACGGGTTACAGGAATACCTTGTTCAGGCGTTTCGTAATCACCGTGATGGTTCAATCGCGAATTAATAATGATATTCGGATTATGTTTACGCAACAGCGCCAGAGTTTCCTTTGCTTTCCACTCCTCGGCACTATGTTCCCAGTCCCCATCAAACCAGATCAGTTCGGGTTTATATTGCTGTGATAACTCACTGAGTTGTTTCTGATAATATTCTACATAATGGTTCCAACGGTTGGGTTCTTTGGCCAGTTCATAACGCTTTCTTGCGCGAGTAAACACATCATAATAGGGATGGCTCCAATCTGGCAATGAATAATATAAACCTGTATGCAGGCCCTCTTGCTGTATAGCTTGTACAAATGGTGTAATAACATCTTGTTTTGCAGCAGCATCTTTCATTGTTGTAATAGCCTTATCCGCTTTGGTATTCCATAAGGAAATCCCATCATGATGTTTTGTCGTGATAACCGTATACTTTGCCCCAGCTTGTTTGATCAATTTAGCCCATTCCTTTGGCTTATAATTTTTGGCTGTAAATCCATCAAGCTGCTTGATATAATTATCGTGGTTAATATAATTATTGAAGAATGACCACGACTCTGAGATACCATCAACGGAGTAAATACCCCAATGAATAAAAATCCCCAGTTTGGCATCCTCAAACCATTCCATTTTTTGTGCTGGTACATTGTTCTGGGCGGTGACGTTTATACAGGTCGACGCCAAAAGAACAAAAAGAGAAACCTTTTGAAACTTCATAAAGCTAAATTATCAATTACATAACGAGTTTAAGCCGGCAAAATACATATAAATCGTCAGAATCCTATTGTGTAAGCGATAAATTACAGCGAAGAAGCCTTTGCTAAACCGTATAACTCCCCAATATTAGTGACAGAGTACCAAGCTGTAGAGGCAAGGGGTGCAATTATAATTGTATTTCAACGCAAATTTATCTAAGTTTGAAGGGTATGATCGAATTATATACAGACGGGGCATCAAGCGGAAATCCGGGACCGGGTGGTTATGGAACCATTTTGAGGACCATTTATACAGGCGACAACGAAGCATTTAAAGGGAAACTCATCGAAAAGGAATTTTCAGGAGGGTATCGAAAAACGACAAACAACCGCATGGAGTTGATGGCTGTTATTGTGGGGCTGGAAGCATTAAAAAATTTAAACCAAACAGTTACCGTATATTCCGATTCCAAATATGTCATTGATGCGATTGATAAAAAATGGGTTTATGGATGGATCCAAAAAGGATTTGCTGGTAAAAAGAATAAGGACTTATGGATACGTTTAATGAACGTTTATAAACTACACAAGGTCAAACTGGTATGGGTCAAGGGGCATGCTGGTCATCCTTTGAACGAACGCTGCGACCGCCTGGCTGTTGCTGCTTCCAAAGATAAGACTACCTGGAAGATTGATACAGTATTTGAAGTCGAAGAAAACAAATAGTGAATACAACTGTTCCAAAAGTCAATTTTGTAAAACTGAACCAAATTAGAATTGAATATCGTATGTTCAATTATTATAGCAGAGCAGCAAATCCAAGGGATTTGCTGCTCTTTTGTTTGGCCTAGACTTCTTCGAATCAATTTACATTCCCCTCGCATATATCAGTAGCTCAATTTTATCAATGCTTCTCCCTCCTAAAAGCGAAACGCTGGTGTAGCGATTTCTTGGGTTTTACTCGCTCTAAATTCCTTCATACTGACAGGCTCCTTGCTCTCCAATTCGGCGAAATCCACCACCCCATTATCCCTTGCCCAGCGAAAATAAGCTGTTGATAAACGTGATACAACTTCGTGATTTTGGCTCGCTATATCTTTTCGTTCTGTAGGGTCTTGTTCCAGATCGTATAATTCCCATTTATAGGAGGGCCAGGTTGACACCAATTTCCACTTTCCGATCCGTACGGCACGATTTCCTGCCCGTTCCCAAAACAGACCTTCTTCCCGTTTGACCGTATCCTCCTGCTGTAACAGTACGGGAACTAGGCTTTTCCCTGGAAGCTTATTCGCCTGATGTCCTTGATATTCTTTTGGATACGCAGCTCCAGCCAATTCATAGAAGGTCGGCGCCAAATCTATGATATGTCCAGTACCCTTTTTAATACCCTGTGCGATCTTGCCCGGAAACCAAGCTATAAACGGCGCATTGATACCACCTTCATAGGTATAATCTTTAAAGGCCTTGAATGGTGTATTTGATGCATAGGACCAGTTTTTACTTTGTGATTCGAATGAACCCACGGTACCAACCGGACCGCTATTTAATCGAGCACCATGAAACCAACGAACAAGATCCTCTGCAGGTGCTCCATTATCAGACAGAAACACGATTAAGGTATTGTCCAATTGTCCGTTGTCTTTCAGTTTTTGCAATAGTTTGCCTACAGTTTGATCCAAACGGTCGACCATCGCAGCGAATACCTCCATTTTCTTGGCCCATAGCTGTCTTTGATCAAAAGATAAACGCTCCCAATCATAAATATCCCCATCAGCAACAGAGAGCGTACTCCCATTTTCAACAATACCCAATTGTTTCTGACGCTCAAAACGCTCACGACGGATACTTTCCCATCCTTTATCATAGCGTCCCTTGTACTTGGCAATATCTTTTGGCAGGGCAACTAAAGGCCAGTGTGGGGCAGTATGTGCCAAATACAAAAAGAAAGGTTTATCTTGACCTTTGATCTGATCCAAAAAGCCTTCAGCTGCCCGATTGATCAGCTCTGTGGAAAAGGAACTTTCCAAGGGATAACCCGCGGAATCTGTTGTTTTATTGAAAGTTGGAGCGCCCGAATCAGCATTCTTTTCCTCTCTCGGGAAAACTAAGTCGAAACCGCGATCCCAAGGTAAACTCTTACCTTTACCAGATACATGCCATTTGCCTGATGTCGCTGTGATGTAGCCATTGGAGCGAAGGACCTCAGCGATAGTCAACGACTCCGCATTGATATAACCCTGATAAGCCGGTAGGCCCAGATCATTTGAAAAATACCCCACCCCTGCTTTGTGTTGATACTGCCCCGTAATCAGCGATGCACGCGTAGGTGCACATATGGAGTTATTGTAAAACTGTTTCAGGCGTATCCCTTCATTCGCCAAACGGTCGAGATTGGGGGTTTCAATCTCTGAGCCGTAGGCACCCAAATCTGAATACCCAAGGTCATCCGCGAGAATCAAGATAATATTTGGCTTTTTACTTTGTGCCAGAACAGTACTTGCCCATCCCAAAATAAGGGCTATATATAATGTTATCTTTTTCATGCTTATAAATTTGTTTTTTAATCGTGATGAAGCTATCGGATTTATTCATCGAGTGTATGTTTTAAGCGGTATTCATGAACTCGCTTTGCTCGCTTATTCATTTCCCAGTGCGATTGAATAAATCATGATGGTTTCATCTATTTAAATTATGTGTCCATCAACTAGTTACTTTCTGAACTTAGCGAAATTGACCAGTTGGTTTCAGCAGTCTATAATCTACTACACCATTCTCTTTTGCCCAGACTGTATAACGAGCCTCGAGGTCTTTAACGATCTCAGGGTATTGATCGGCGAGATCTCTATTCTCTCCGCGGTCTTCGTCGATATTATAAAGTTGCGGCTTATTTCCCTCCTTAAATAAGGAGACAAGTTTCCATTTACCATATCGAACAGCCTTGTTTCCGGCCCGTTCCCAAAACAAGGGGGCTTGGCGGTCAACCTGGTTTTTGTCTGTACGCAGTAGTTGCCGTAGACTTATACCTGGTAGTGGATTGGTGGTCAAGTCTCCTTCTTTCGATGGATATTTCGCTTGTGCAAAATCATACAATGTAGGCGCAATATCAATCAGGTGTCCTGTTCCCCGCTTCACAACATTGGCTTTAACTTCTTTGGGATACCAGACAATAAATGGTGAACCAATGCCGCCCTCGTAAGGATTGTCCTTATAGCTTCGCAAGGGTGAATTGCCTGTTTGGGACCAACTGCTATTTTGCATATCATAGGAGCCCGGCAAACCAACGGTTTCGGTATTTCGGGATGTATAAATGCGATTACGCTCACCACCTTGAGCGCCGTTGTCGGATAAAAAGATGATAATGGTATTCTTATCTTTTTTTAGTTCTTTTAATGTCTGCCGAACCTTTCCGATGCTCTGATCCACGCGATCGATCATTGCGGCAAACACTTGTTGCCGACGTTGCCAATATTGTTGTTCATCATAGGTAAGCTTGTTCCATTCTTGCACACTGGAGTCCTTTGCAGCGATTGTCTGACCTTTAGGAAAAACACCTTTTTGAAGTGCATTTTCGTAGCGTTTCACACGCAGGCTGTCCCAACCTTGTTGGTATACACCATTATATTTTTGGGTTTCCGCTTCCGGAGCCTGCAAAGGCCAATGTGGTGCATTAAAGGCGAGATATAAGAAAAATGGTTTTTTATCCTGTGCTTGCTCGCGTAGAAAACCGATTGCCTGATCAGTGATTTCGTCTGTTAGATACCGATTTTTAGGTAAATAGAAGGCTTTGTTATTTCGATACAAGGGTACGGTGGGATTTTCGGGATCATTGATTTCATAAAAATTGGAGGCTCCACCCACAAAATTAAAGGAGCGTTCAAACCCACGTTGTGCAGGCCATTGATCATTATCATCGCCGACATGCCATTTTCCGGAAATAATAGTCGAATAACCAGCTCCTCGCAGTATTTCGGCCAATGTCCGCGATTCCTGATTTAGAAATCCCTGATAGGCGGGCAAACCGAGATTAACGTTAAAATAGCCCATACCGGCACGATGGGCATATTGCCCAGTCAACAATGTTGCGCGTGTTGGGGCACAGATTGAATTGTTATAAAACTCCTGAAAACGCGTGCCTTGTTGTGCCAATTCCGTTAAATTTGGTGTATGGAAATCTGTTCCACCATAAGGCTCGATATCTGAAAAACCCAAATCGTCGACCAGAATCAAGACAATATTTGGCCGTTTATCCTGTGCTATACTTCTATTCAGGAAGCAACTTAGACCGGTCAATAAAAGAATAAATACTGTTTTCATAATTTAACTCGTTTTGTTGAACTTATATCTTTATTATTTCGTCAACCAATCCGGATGTTGGACCAGTTTTGGGTTTAAATTCAGCTCTCGCTGCGGAGTTGGAAAATGAAGGTGTCTTGCTGCTGCGTTTATTTTCTCCGCTGCTTTGAGTTTCGTGATGTAATAGTTTGCTCCCCGACGTACGAGGTCAAACCAGCGCTGGTACTCATACACCAATTCCTTGCGGCGTTCTTCAAATACAAGCTCCCGAAAACTATCTTTATTCTCCTTATCCAGCACGTTCTCCACCCCTGCCCTTGTACGTACTGCGTTGATTGCATCTCTTGCTTCCTTCGTTGGACCATTTAACTCATTTTCCGCTTCAGCAAAAATGAGTAAGACCTCAGCATAACGGATGATGGGTGTATTCTTAGCGGACTGTGATTGGTTACCGACAACGGTCTCATCATAATACTTATTGAATTGTGGCTTAGCCAATGCGTAGTATTTTCCGTCAGTAGGTGATGTCATGCCAGTTGTAAATGTGATGGGGAGACGTTTATCGGTTGCTACGAAGCTTTTGTAAAGCCCACCTTCGGCATGTAGGGCGTCGGCATAATCCCCATTGATACCGGGTATATCGGCTGGTGCCGAACGACTGGCCAATGAATTGCCCTGATAGCCACTGTTCCCTTTAAACTGTGCCGAGAAAATATGTTCAACACCATTCTTTTTCTCTATATCGAAGACATCAGCGAAGCTCGGAAAAAGTGCATAACCCTCTTTATCAATCACCTCCTGAGCAAACAGTTTGGCATTTGTCCAATCCGCTCGCGTTAGATATACCTTAGCCAAAAGACTTCTGGCCGCGCCGGATGTAGCGCGTCCCTTATCTGCATCGCTATAATTCTTATAATTCGGTAGACCGGCGGCCGCTTTCAGATCATTTATGATCTGTGCATACACATCATCTTCAGAGGCCTTTGTCACATACAGCTCTTGTGTGGATAAGGTTTCTATAGGACGTACCACAAGTGGAACTGGACCAAACCAGCGTACCAGGTTGAAGTAGTGCAGTGCACGGAGAAATTTTGCCTCATTGATCAAACGCTGCTGTACCGTTGCATCAATCTGATTTTGTGTCATCGCTTCGATATGGACAATGTTTAGGTTTGATGCATTAATTGCATCGTAACTCTGTTTCCAGAGTTGCTCCATTCGATCATTTGAGGCATCATGGGTCAGATTACTTAGGGCACGTACATGGGCATTTCGTGCTCTGGGTCCAGCTTCATAATCATCTGTAGCCATCTCTACTCCAATCTGGAAAAGGCTGTTGTAAAGGGACTGCCCTGTCTCATACAATTTGCGGTAAGTACCGGTTACTGCGGCAACGGCTTGTCCCTGATCGAGGTAAAACTGCTCCGAAACCAATGCGCTTTCGGGGTTTTCAGTCAATTTTGAGCAGGATATCCCTGTCAACAAAATCAATACTACAGTAAGATGGAAATGTATTTTTTTCATTGGTATCTGTAAAAATTAAAAGGTTAAGGAAACACCTAAGGAAACAGATTTGGCAGCGGGGTAAATGCCTGCATCCGTCCCAATCTGAACATTGCTACCTGAAGTTACCTCCGGATCAAATCCTTTATAGCTCGTCCAGGTCAATAGATTTTGCGCAGCCAGGTACAGATTCAGATTTGTAATGTGTGCATTTTTTAACCATTCTTTTGGAAAACTATAGCCAAGTTGTAGGGACTTCAATCGTGCGAATGAACCACTTTCAACAAATTGATCCGAAAATATGGGGGCGGGATCTAGTTTCGCTCTAGGGTACAGTTGACTTGGATTACTCGCGGTCCAACGGTCAAGTGCATCGATGGATGCATTCTGCTGTCCTGTAAACATCTCAAGATTTTGACGGTTGATATTCAGCAGATCATTACCAACTGTTCCTTGAATCAAGAAAGAGAGATCAAACCCCTTGTAGGAAAAAGTATTGCTGATACCGAATATAAAATCAGGCTGTGCATTACCAATTAGCGTGCGATCATTGGCGGTTGTAAATTGACCGTCTCCATTAATATCCTTATATAAGCGATCTCCGGCCTTTGGATTTGCATTTCCCGTCAATGCACCTTTACTACTTTCCTCACCCAACTGTAGAATACCGTCGGTAACAGTACCATAAAAAGTACCCAGGGGCTCACCGACTTTAATAATATAGTTTCCAGAAATATAAGATATCGCACCTTCACCGATAGTTAGTACTTTATTGCGGTTAAACGAAATATTCAGGTCGGTATTCCAGCTCAGATTGCCTTGTAAATTTTTTGATTTCAAACCAAACTCCACGCCTTTATTGGAAACTGAACCAAAGTTTTGCAATGAGGTGGCATAACCCGAAGTCCAAGGGATCTCCACATTTAGTAATAGATCCTTTGTCTTTTTATAATAATAATCAATCGTAAACTGTAGTCTATTGTTCAGGACAGCAAGATCAAAACCAGCGTCATATTGAAAGGTTGTCTCCCAGCCCAGGTTTTTGTTGGGTATCCGTTGCGATGAAAAGCCTGTGACTACATTATTTCCAAAAAGATAATTTAAACTATACAAGGTTGAAAGTGACTGGTATTGACCGATTTCTTGATTTCCTGTGGTACCGAAACTGGTGCGTATCTTAAAATCACTGATGCCGGGAAAAGCTTGCTTAAAAAAAGGCTCATTCGCTACACGCCAGGAGAATGCCAAGGAGGGGAAATTACCCCATTTATTGTTGGCGCCAAATCTGGAACTTCCATCCCGACGTATGCTCGCTGATGCATAGTATTTATTGGCATAATTATAATTAACCCGCGCCAGGTACGAATGTAGCACCCAATTGTAGGTATCCGAAGAAGGGCGTGTAATGGTGGAGCCGCTTTGTAGGCTATTGAAAAGCAAATCGTCTGTAACAAAATTCTGTGCTCCAGCCCTAAAAACTTCATTTTTATTTTCCTGCTGTGTAAAACCAAGCAAAGCATTAAAATTATGCTGTCCAATAGCGCCGGTATAGGTTAAGGTATTTTCATTCAACCAGGATGTTCCATCTAAATTTCCTAGACTTGCCTCACCTTTTGATCCGCTCCCTTCATAGATGTAGGATGGTAGATAGAATTTATCATCGCGGTTGTTGAGATCAACCCCAAAAAGCACTTTAGCTTGTAGCCCCTCTAATATACGATACTGCGCAAAGGAAGTACCCAGAATCCGTAAACCATTTGATGTATTTGTGGTTTCTTTCAATGTCGCAATGGGGTTTGCAAAAATATTTTCAAATGGATTGCGTAACGTATACCCACCATTTGGCTCGTAGATTGTTGCTGTGGGAGGCATAATGAGCAAGGCATTGACAATACCCGTTGGGGCAATCTGTGCATTGGTTTTATTGATAGATACATTGGCTCCTACCTGCAAACGGTCAAAAGGATTTGCATTGATATTGGAACGGAACCCCAAGCGTTTGAAATCTGTATTTGCGATAACACCCTGTTGATCAAAATAATTGGCACCGAGGAAATACTGTACTTTTTCGGCACCACCAGACAGTGCAAGTTGATGATTTTGTATGTTACCTGTCCGAAAAGCTTCTTTTTGCCAATTTGTTCCTTCGCCCAATTGATCTATCTCTGCCTGTTTACGATATTGATATGGACCTAAGCTGGGATTAGCATCATATAAGGCTTCGTTACGAAGGATAGCAAAATTATGGGCATTCAAGACATCAATGTTTTTGAGCACACGCTGTACGCCTATACTACCGTCATAGTTCAATTGTACATGGCCAGCCTTACCTTTTTTAGTTGTGACCAAGATAACGCCATTTGCTCCACGAGATCCATATATTGCTGTTGCAGCCGCATCCTTTAGGACCTCAATGCTTTCTATATCTGCTGGATTTATGCTGGCCAGCGGATTGACAGGGGTACCGCTTCCCACGCCAGTGCTTTCTGTCTGGTTGTAGACTGGAAATCCATCGATGACATACAGTGGTTCATTTCCGCCTTGTATGGAAGCCCCACCCCGAATGCGGATGCTCACCCCTCCGCCGGGTTGTCCCGAAGTTTGTGTAACCTGAACACCGGAGACACCTCCTTTCAAGGTCTGATCTAGCGAAGAAACAGGCTGCCGGAGCAGATTTTCTGGCAAAGATGCCACAGCTCCCGCCAGATCACGGCGCTTTTGAGTACCGTACCCCACCACGACAACCTCCTCCAGATCTTCAGATGAAGGAACCAACTCAATAATTTCCGGTGATGTGTTGACGATTATTCTTTTCTTCTGGTAGCCAACAAAAGTTAAGATTAATGTGAAAGGGAGTTTTTGCCCGGTTACGAATTGGAATTTCCCTTTCTGATCTGTTTTTACGCTATGTGTAACAGCCTCCAACTGTATGGTCACCCCCTCGATGGGTTCTTTGGTCGTTGCGTCAATAACTGTACCTATTAGGGACGCGTTGATAATCGGTTGAGGTTGCTGTGCTTTCGCAGATACGAATGTATAGAGAAAAAGCACGACTAAAATAGCATACGAAAGTACGCTGAAATTTTTCATTGTCAGTTCTATTTAATATGAATATGCAAACAAGTGCCAACGCCATTTGGTACTCTTGTTTTTTTAAAATGCGAATTGCTTGTCTAATGATTTATAAACAAGAAAGATGGTTGTGCTTAACTACACATTCGCATTCGACAAATGAAGAGGAAGAGATTAAAAGTTGGGATAGGTTTTAGGTTGCCTTTTAGCGGCTTTAGATAGTCGTTTTTCATACTTGTTCAAAATTTGTAGTCTAGATTTTATATTCGTTGCCAACGCCAATTGTTAACGACAATACAAATATATAAATAGTTTTCAAAAAGACTACTAAATAAGTAGTCTTTTTGAAAACTATTTATGATCTTCTTATAAAAGGCTCTTTATTGTGTGAGAAGGATCAATTAGCGGGGTATTAGTGACAGTTCTTCCCTAAAAAAATTATTTATTCTCGTAAGATAAATCTATCAATAGGATTATTGTAGAGGATAATGGTCTAAAACAACATAAGCCCGATATCGAATCGGGCTTATGTTTATAATTTTTTTGCGATTTCATCCTCGCTAGAGTTGATATCCCAAAGGTATCCACGATTTGGAGGATCTTATTCTCCGTTTTCTTTTGCAGCAAGATATCTTTCTGCTTCAAGTGCAGCCATACAACCAGTACCAGCCGCAGTAATCGCTTGGCGGAATATATTGTCCTGTACATCTCCACAGGCAAACACTCCTGGTATATTGGTTGCAGTACTATCTGGCTTGGTAATAAGATAGCCTGTTTCATCCATTTCCAATACGCCAGTAAACAACTCCGTATTGGGTTTATGACCGATTGCAACGAAGAAACCTGTTACTTCAAGATCTTTCTCAGATTGATCTTTATTATTAATTACACGGATTCCTGTCACCACTTGACCATCCCCTAAAACCTCTTTAGCCTCTGAGTTGTAATGTACTTCAATATTCGGTGTGTTCATGACGCGGTGCACCATTGCTTTAGAAGCGCGGAACTCATCACGACGCACCAACATGTGTACTTTCGAACACAATTTTGCGAGATAAGTCGCCTCTTCTGCAGCTGTATCGCCAGCACCTACGATGGCAACTTCTTGATTTTTAAAGAAGAAACCGTCACAGACAGCACAAGCTGACACACCAAAACCGTTATATTTTTGTTCAGATTCTAAGCCCAACCACTTCGCTGTTGCTCCTGTAGCAATAATCACGGTGTCGGCAGTAACCTGAACTGTTCCATCAATTTCTACACGGTGTACATCACCTGTGAAATCTACTTTTGTCACATAACCAAAGCGTACGGATGTTCCAAAGCGTTCAGCTTGTTCCCGTAGGTCTTCCATCATAACTGGACCGGTAATCCCTTTTGGATATCCCGGAAAATTGTCCACTTCTGTGGTTTGTGTCAACTGCCCCCCCGGTACAATACCTGTATATACCACTGGTTTCATATCCGCACGGGCAGCATAAATTGCTGCAGTATATCCCGCCGGTCCTGAACCAATAATCAGACATTGTACATGCTCCACTTCTTGTTTGAATTCCATAATCCTTTTTCTAAGCTATTAATAAAGTTATTTTTTAAATTTATCTTGCAATCCTTTCAACATATCCAAAGAGATATTTTGAGGTTTCTCCTCTTTTTGCTGATTGAATTCCTTTTTAGCAGTTTTTTTATCTTCTACTGAATGCGTCGGAGCTGCTTTCGCTTTTTGCTCGCTTTTTTCTTTCTTATATCTGAACCAGATATTTTCCAGTACTTTTTTTGTATATAAAGGAAAATCACCGTTCTGCATCCACGCATAGTAGCTAGGCTCCTGTTCAAAGACTTCTACAATCGGTTTTCCTTTGTGTTTACCAAAATTAATGGTCTCTAATCCATCTTCGTTGTATACGATGCGGCCTGCAAAATCTACGGGCTTACTTAAATTTGTAAATTCGTGCAATGCAGCAACATCATTAACAACAGGATAAGATACAACGCCATGACGATCTTCAAATGCTGATCCTTCGTATTTTGTCAACTGTGCTTTTAAGACTTCATACGTAGCACGAACATCCGCTTCAGCAGTATGTGCATTTTCAAGATTTTCATTACAATAAAACTTATACGCTGCCTTTAAAGTACGCTGTTCCATTTGATGGAAGATGTTCTGTACATCAACAAAGGCACGCCCTTCCAACGAAAAATCTACGCCTGCACGTAAAAATTCTTCCATAAGCATAGGTACATCAAACTTATTTGAATTGTATCCTGCCAAATCCGCATCGCCAATAAATGCCGCTAATTCTACCGCAATGGCTTTAAACGTTGGTGCATCTTTGATATCTTCATCACGAATACCATGAAAGAAGGTTGATTCTGCAGGAATCGGTCTTTCTGGATTAATTTTCTTCGTATATATAGTTTCTTCACCACTGGGCACCACTTTCAAAAATGATACTTCTACAATACGATCTGTCGCGACATTAACTCCTGTCGTCTCCAAATCGAAAAATACCAATGGTCTCTTTAATTTTAATTCCATGCTGGATAGTATGCTTTTTTTACAAAAACCAAAAATACAAAGTTGAATTTGATTTTTGTAGTCTGTGAAATTTAATTTACAACCGCTTGATGAATCGGTTCCAACTGATTGAATTTACCTACGACAACCTTAATCATTTGGTTAAAATCGAGATATTTATTTGCGATATCACGAACTTTCTCGGGTGTCATGTTTTTGACCTGCTCCATGTAATAAGAATAATACGTTAAGCTCATATCGTTCAACAAGACATTTTTGAATTTATCCGCGTGAGAAAAGATACTCTCCAAAGAACCCAACATCGATCCCTCCATATAGGTTTTCACCAACTCGACTTCTTCGTCCATGGCTAATGTGGTCTTCAACAGGTTGATTTCTTTCTCGATCTCTGTTAACGTTGCATTTGTTACATCTACACCAACTTCCGTAGCAATTGTTAAAAAGCCGGTATGTTTTAAGGTCGCAACCGCCGAACCAATACTGTAGGTATATCCTTTTTCCTCACGGATATTTCGCATCAATCGCGAACCGAAAAATCCACCCAATAATGTATTTACAAATTGTAGCGCAGGGTAATCGGGATGGGTTCTCGAAATGGTTTGATTCCCCAGACGAATAGCTGATTGTAGTGCATTTTCTTTTTCTTCATAAGCTATACCACCGGCATCTTGAATAAATACAGGATTATTTGCCGTAGTGACTGCTGTATCGTCGGGCCATTCGAATCCAAAAATCTGCTCCAACTCTTTCATCAAATTATCAGAAACATTTCCCGACACAACCAATGTACAATTGCTCGGTACAATCTCTTTCTGATACAATGCAATCAATTGATCACGATTAATCGCATCATAATCATCTAGTTTTGGCGTACGACCATAACGGTTGCTTTCACCAAAAACCAAGTTGTAAAACTTACGTCGTGCCAAATAATCATTTTTTTGAATGGATACCTGAAATTTTTGCTTGTTGTTACGTAGATAGGTATCAAGTTCCTCCTGTGGAATAGATGCTTCTGTCAGTATATCTTTGACAAGCGGTAGCAAAACCTGACTATGTCTGTTCAATGTATACAAAGACAAGGAGGTTACATCAAAGGAGTATTCAGGGACGAGAAATGCACCATAAAAATCTACTTTGTCTGCAATCTCGGCACTTGACATGCTCATTGTACCTTCTTTTAGCAATGCACTTAATGCACTATTCAGTAGCGGATTTTCATTTTGTACATCGAGGTATTTATTTTCAAAAATCCATTCAATGCGGACAAGTTCTTGTTCAGGAGAATGAAATACATACACTGGCAATCCGTTTGCGAACTGCTTTTTGACAGGTTCTTTCAAACTTATATGACCGATTTCACGGAATTCAGGTGCTTTTGTTCTATCCAACATGTCGTATCTCCTCCTCTTGTGCTTTATACATTAATACTGATGCGTTTTCGGGATTAAAAATAGCTTGTGCTTGTACTTGTACTTCTTGAGCGGTTACAGCCAAATATTTCGACACTTCGGTATTGATACCATCGGCATCACCAAGCAACTCATGAAAGGCCAAATTCATTGCCTTATCCAAGATTGATAATTCAGCAAATACATTGGTTGACTCGATTTTATTTTTAACTTTTTCCAGCTCGGTATTAGACACCAATTCTTTTTTCAACAGATCGAGTTCTCCCCATACTGCACGTTCGGCTTCTTCCAACGATATTCCTTCGGAAGGCTTACCTTCAATAACAAACAGGTTATTATCAATACTACCCATCACATAAGCATTTAATTCACTAAAGAGCCGCTCTTCTTTTACTAGTCTACGGTATAGTCTTGATGAAGATCCTCTGGAAAGGATATCCGAGAGTAGGTCCATCGCAAAGTAACCATCTTCCAGTCGTGCCGGTCCGTGAAAAGCCATGTAAAGTGCATCTAGTGGTACTGGAGCAAAAGCCGTTTCCCTTCTTAGTTCCTTTTGTATCGGTTCTTGCGGTAGCTGACGGTTATATTTTTGACCGGGATCAATATCGCCGAACCATTTCTGAACCAAGGATTTAACTTCTTCATAATGAACATCACCCGAGACAACCATAATTGCACTCTGTGGATTGTAATGCAATTTGAAGAAGGCCTTGACATCCTCCATGGTCGCATCTTCGATATGTTTTAGCTCTTTGCCGATGGTGGCCCAACGATATGGATGCACTTTATACGCTAAAGGACGCAATTTAAGCCAAGCATCCCCATAAGGCTGATTGAGATAACGTTGTTTAAATTCTTCACTTACTACATTCCGCTGTACTTCAAGGCTCTGTGGAGAGAATGCTAAGCTTAACATACGATCCGATTCTAACCAAAGGGCTGTTTCCAGATTGGAAGAGGGTAAAGTAATATAGTAATTGGTAATATCATTGCTGGTAAAAGCATTATTCTCACCACCTACTTTTTGTAATTCTGTATCAAAACTAGGGATATTGACGCTACCGCCAAACATCAAGTGTTCAAATAAATGAGCAAAACCGGTTTGCTCCGGAGATTCGTCCCTTGCACCTACATCGTACAATATATTTACACAGGCCATTGCTGTGTTATGATCCTCATGTACCAACACACGTAGGCCGTTTTCTAAAGTAAATTTTTGGTATGAAACCATCTAGTTCTTTTTCGATTTTATGAAATCCAGTTAATACCTTTTCGCAACAAGGATAAGGTCTTGGCTTCTTCGGAGCCTTCTTCAGGGTGATGATCGTATACCCAATTGGCTTGAGATGGTAGACTCATCAGTATGGACTCGATACGGCCATTTGTTTCCAGTCCAAATTTAGTACCAGAATCCCAGACCAAATTAAACTCAACGTAGCGTCCCCGACGGATCAATTGCCAATTTTTCTGCGTATCGTTATATACTTTATTTCTGTTTTTTTCAACCAGCGCAGTATAGGTCGGTGCAAAGCTACGACCTAAGTCACAGGAAAATGCCAAGATATCTTCCATAGCCATACCTGTTTTCGCTGTATTTAATTTATCGTAGAAAACCCCTCCTATTCCACGGGTTTCTTGTCTATGACGAATAAAGAAATAGTCATCGGCCCATTTTTTAAATTCATCATAAAAAGTCGGATTATGTTTATCACAGACCGTTTTCAATTGTTGATGGAAAAACTGCGCATCATCTTCATTCACGTAATGTGGTGTCAGATCAATCCCTCCTCCAAACCAACGCATCTGTTCATTCAATTCGAAATATCGTATGTTCATATGAATGATCGGTACCCACGGATTATTGGGATGAATGACAATCGAAACTCCTGTGGCGAAAAAATCGTCTTCATCGACGCCAAACGCTTTTTTTATTGTCTCGGGTAGTTTGCCATGCACAGCGGAAAAGTTAACTCCGCCTTTTTCCAATATATTGCCGTTTTGAATAATCCGTGTTCGGCCACCACCACCACCTTCTCTTTCCCATAGTTCCTCCTCAAAGCGGGCCGAACCGTCCAAGCGTTCCAAAGCCTGGCATATTTCATCTTGAATTTCTTTATAAGCTAAAGCTATCGCTTCTTTTGTAATCATCTACTCTATCGCTAGTTTATGTTAATTTTTCGCTCAGGGCTTGAATAATTTTAGATGCAGGCTGATGTTGATATAAAATTTGATATACGGCATCACAAATAGGTAATTCGACAGCATATTTTTCGGCATATTGTTGAATACAAGCAGAAGCATAATAACCTTCGGCCACCATATTCATTTCAAGTTGAGCCGATTGCACGCTATACCCTTTACCGATCATATTACCAAATGTTCTATTGCGGCTAAACTGCGAATATGCTGTAACCAACAGGTCTCCCAAATAAGCTGAGGTATTGACATCTCGGGATGTATCGCCATCTACTTTAGCAACAAACCGACGCATCTCGCGGATAGCATTGGAAACCAAAACTGCCTGAAAGTTATCGCCATAGCCCAACCCATGGCATATACCCCCGGCAAGGGCATAAATATTCTTTAATACCGCTCCAAATTCAATTCCTAAAATATCTTCCGACAAGATCGTTTTAATGACTCTGGAAGACAAAAACGAAGCAACCAGGGCTGCACTATCCAAATTTTTGCATCCAAATGTCAGGTAGGAAAGCTTGCCTAATGCGACTTCTTCTGCATGACAAGGTCCTCCGACCACACAGATCCGTTCGATATCGACCGCGTAATGCTGTTCCAAAAATTCGCCGATAATCAGGTTATCCTTAGGAATAATCCCTTTGATGGCTGACACGACTATTTTATCTTTAAAATCCTCTTTTGTGACTCCTCTCAATGCATCTTTTAAATAGGCTGCTGGCGTATTTAAAATAACAATATCTGAATTAACAACAACATTTTTGGCATTGGTATCGATGGTTGTAATACTCAAATCAACAGAAACACCACTCAAATAGGTCGGGTTGTGTTTGAATTGTTGAATATACTCTGCATCCTCCTCTTTTCTAATCCACCAAAAAATATGTTTGTCTTGGTCATTTTCGCATAGCATCTTGATCATGGCCGTCGCCCAGCTTCCGCTACCAATTATACCAATCTTTTTCCCCTGCATGTTTTTAATTTGTTTTCGAAAGCAAATATACTTATTTACTGCTTAGATATGCGATTGCATCAAGAGATATGATACTTTAGTTACTTTTAAAACCGAGAAAACTTTGCCAAAATCCTTTCTCAATACCCACATAACATGTGTTTTCTTCCTCTTTAACGGGATAAATATAGATAAAGTCATGTTGGGCAGGATTACCCTTGCCTGTTACAAGATCAAATTCATGGCGATGGAAGGGACAGATCACTTTACCCCGTTCACACCAACCATTTTTGAGCGGAGCGCCCGCATGGGGACATTTCCTGGAGAAGGCATGCAATTGATCTTCAAACCAAGTAAGACAAATGGTCTTTCCGCCAAAATTATGCTCTGTTATCCCCTTATCCTTTAGAAATTGGGCGTTATCAATTTTGTACCATCGAAGCATTCCACAAGATAGTTAAAAATTACAGTGAATTTTCTATCTTTGTGGAATTTCAAAAATTTGCACTATATATGGCTTTACAATGCGGTATCGTAGGTTTACCAAACGTTGGTAAATCAACATTATTTAACTGTCTGTCGAATGCGAAAGCACAGGCAGCAAACTTTCCATTTTGTACAATTGAACCAAATGTTGGGGTAATTACCGTACCGGATGCCCGTCTAAATAAATTAGCTGAGTTAGTCAATCCACAACGTATCGTTCCAAATACCATTGAAATCGTCGATATCGCCGGATTGGTAAAAGGAGCATCAAAAGGTGAAGGATTAGGTAACCAGTTTTTAGGAAATATCCGCACAACAAATGCGATCATCCACGTTTTGAGATGTTTCGATGATGGTAATGTTATCCACGTGGATGGTTCAGTAGATCCAATCCGAGATAAAGAAATCATCGATACAGAATTGCAACTTAAGGATTTGGATACTGTGGTAAAACGTATCCAAAAAGTTGAGAAAATGGCAAAAACCGGTGGTGATAAAGATGCTAAAAAGACCTTTGACATCCTATCTGTCATTAAAGAACATTTGGAGGCAGGCAAGTCAGCACGTACAGCACCTATTGAAGCCGAAGATTTTGAATTTATCCAAGAATTAGCCTTGTTAACCGCAAAGCCAGTACTTTACGTATGTAATGTGGATGAAGGCTCTGTCAATACGGGTAACGCTTATGTGGATCGTGTAAAAGAAGCCGTGAAAGATGAAAAAGCTGAAGTATTGGTTATATCTGCACAAATTGAGTCTGAAATCGCTCAATTGGAGAGTTACGAAGAGCGTAAGATGTTTTTGGATGACCTCGGATTAGAAGAATCTGGTGTCCATAAGTTGATCAGAGCAGCATATTCCTTATTAAATTTAGCTACCTACTTTACAGCAGGCGTTCAAGAAGTACGTGCCTGGACAATTGAGACTGGTTTCACAGCGCCTCAGGCAGCTGGTGTCATTCATACAGATTTTGAGAAAGGGTTTATCCGTGCTGAAGTGATCAAATATGATGACTTTGTTAGTCTAGGTTCAGAAAGTGCTGTAAAGGAAGCCGGCAAATTAGCTGTAGAAGGAAAAACTTATATTGTGCAAGATGGTGACATTATGCACTTCCGTTTTAATGTATAAATAGCTGACTAAACAGCAGGATTTAAAAAAATAAGCGGCTGAAAAGATAATTTTCGGCCGCTTATTTTTGCACTATATTTTAACCCACAAATTTCCAGTATATTCGCTCTATATTTTACTACAACCCCAGTTATTCAACGTTGAGTCCACCTATCTATAGCCGAGTCATTGCACCAACATGATGATGACAGCTTACTAACAAGAAAAAGTGTGTACCTTACAATCTTCAAATAAAATATCGGTAAGCGGCTACAAAAGCTGGTTTATTTATTAGCAGAATACAGTTATTCCCTCTGTTATTTAACAAAATAACGATGTTCTATTACCTCAACTTTTTTAACATCTTTATCTTCCAGCAATTTTTTAACATCACAATGTCCTGTTACACCACGATAAATTAACGTCCCACCAAGGGTCAATCCTGAAAGCCCAGTCAGTGGAGATTTAAATATCTTTTTTACGCCCAAACCCAAAATAAAGCCACCCGCAATCACAGACAGCACGCGTTCGGAAGCACCGATATTCTCCTCAATGCAATCATCTTTTATCTTAGCCTTAATCTTGTCAAATGCAAATAGCAATAGGTTACTCATAATTATCTATATTTAAGTATTGTTTCTTTATGTAAACAAATTATGATCCAAAAAAGTTTAGAAATAGAATAATAGTTTTTATATGATTTCTCGGATCACATCCCTTATATTCGTATTTATCAAATTAAACATCCATGCAAGTCAAAAAATATTCTGGAGAATTAGTACCCTTTAATGGAGACGCCTTACGGCATTCTCTTTCCCGTTCGGGAGCAAATAGCGATCAGGTAAACGAAGTATATAATAGTGTTGTCGGTGAAATATACGATGGAATTTCAACCAGGGAGTTATATCAGTTGGCTTTCGATACACTGAAAACCGTTCGAAACTCATTTGCCGCACGATACAGCCTAAAAAAAGCCTTACGTGATCTTGGACCTGAGGGTTTTTATTTTGAAAAATACATCTCACATTTGCTTCGTTCAATCGGTTATGAAAGCACCACTGGGCAGACGGTACAAGGTCATGCTGTTTCCCATGAATTGGATGTTGTCGCTTATAAAGACGGTAAGTTGATGACAGCGGAGTGTAAGTTTAGAAATGACATTGACGCCAAGATCTCCGTTACCACACCAATGTACTACCTATCGAGGTTCAAAGATATCAGTGGAATTGATTATGATTTTTTTGGCAAAAAATTACAGTTTCAGGAAGGCTGGCTCATTACTAATGCCTACTTTACATCAGATTCGATCGATTTTGCAACTTATTACGGCATCAACTTGCTTTCTTGGGATTATCCAAAAGAGAATAGTATCAAAAGAAGAGTCGATAAAGCGGTCTTTTATCCGGTCACCTGTTTAACCACCCTTTCGGACCTGGAAGAACAGCAGCTGTTAAAAAATCAGTTGATCTTGGTAAAAGATCTTGTAAACAATCCGGATAAACTGGATATTCTTGGACTTAACAAGGAAAGAAAAGAGAAGGTCCTCAAAGAAGCCAGTGAGCTATTAGATTACAAAGTAGAAGAAGAATATTAATATTATCAGTCTAAAAAAGCAATAGGCATACATTTAGACCTAAGTATGGCCTATTGCTTTTTACAAACTGTAATTATCTGTCTAACGCAACGGGATAGTAAACCTTACCATATTTGGAAAACTCACTTAAATCCATCTTTTCCCAAAAAATGGCATAGATTGCAGCGCCAGAACCTGACATAGAGGAGTATATTGCCCCTTTATGATACAAAGCATCTTTAATTTCTTTGAGCAAGGGATAACGCTCGAAAATAGATTCTTCAAAATCATTTCGAATATGGAATTTCCATTCCTGAATAGGCAATCGGATCGCCTCTTCCAGATTAACATCTGAGGGCATCGGTTTCACTCCACTGTAAGCTTCGACTGTAGAGACATGGATATCAGGCATAATAACCGCGATATGGTATTCATTCAGATCAAGCAGTATCTCCTTAAAATCTGTCCCTATCCCAGTTGCAAACACGGGTGTATTTGCAATAAAGAATGGGCAGTCTGCCCCCAATTTTGCGGCATATCTCGTTAACTGTGTACTTGTCAAATTTAGTTTAAACAGCTCATTAAGTCCTTTCAATACAAACGATGCATCCGCAGATCCGCCGCCCAATCCAGCTCCAATTGGAATTTGTTTGATTAGATCAATTCTGACAGCAGGAATGTCAAATTCCTTTTTTAACAATGCATGCGCCTTTAAACAGAGATTATCTGCGAATTCGCCGGGTATGTGGTTCCCCTGTATTGTCAGCGTGGAATCTTGTGCATCTGTCTCCAGTATCTCTATAATATCATAGATTGGTAAGGGATAGAAAATGCTATTCAATTCATGATAGCCATCCGTTCGCCTGGCAACCACCTGCAGTCCAATATTTATTTTAGCATTTGCAAAGAGTATCATATGATATCGTCTAAATCAACACTTAAATTCTACATTAATAGCTCACCAACGAGGAGATCGTATCACTAAATCGAGACAATCTGCCTTTTGCTTTGAGAAAATCCAATGAAATGATAAAACTATAGGCTGCAATCACTCCGCCCAATTTTTCAATAAGTTTGCTTGCTGCGACGACAGTCCCGCCCGTTGCCAACAGATCATCATGGATCAAAATACGGCTACCTTTTTCGAATGCATCTTCATGAATTTCTATCGTTGCCTGACCATATTCTAGCGCATAAGACTCAGAAATCGTTTTAAATGGTAATTTTCCTTGCTTACGAATTGGAATAAAGGGCAATCCTAATCTGTTGGCAAGTAAAAATCCAAAAAGAAATCCACGGCTTTCAATACCTGCAATAGCATCAATTTCTATTCCTTGAAGTTGGTCAATAATCGCGTCGATCATTTCATTGCAAAGTTCAGCATCTTTCAACAAGGGGGTAATATCTTTGAATACAATACCCGGTTTTGGAAAATCCACAATATCCCGGATTTCCAGTTTCAATTTATCTTGAATCATTCTCAAATATTAAATACGGCGCGATTTTAGCAATAGCAAGATCTGAAAGTGTACCTATCTTGGTAAAATCTTCTATATTAGCATAATTGCCATGTTGATCTCGATAATTAACTATTAATTTCGCATCCTTTGGGCTAAGATACGGATGTTTGCCCAATGAATTGGCATCAATCTGGTTAATATTGATTTTTTTGATTCCCTCTAAATTAGACACCGTAATATAGTCCTTAATGAGTTCATATGTTTCCGAAGTGACACCATAAACTTCTTTTAGCTGCTCTATCCGATAGAAACCGCCAAGCACCTCTTTATATTTCAAAATGCGTTTAGAAAGAATTGTACCGATCCCTTTGAGGCTCATCAAGGCTATTGTGTCACAGGTATTAAGATCTATAAGTTCGGCATGATTGATTTCAAATTTATCGTAAAGCAAGGGGGCTTTAGCTACCGTACTTGAACCTGTTGTCTCCACTTTAATGCGGATAAAGGGTTCTAGTTTTTTGTATAATTTTGCGTTGATGGAATACATTTTCCTAACATCATTTTTATCTTTAAACCGGCCACCTTTTTTCTCGTAGTTCTTGATCACAGCAATTTGCTTATCCGAGAGGCCAAGCTCGCGCCATGCTTCTACAGATAAATTATTGGGATCAAAATAAAATAGCTTAGTATCAACAACGTTATTTTCTATACCGGGATCCGGACCTGAACGAGCTACCCTCTTTTCCAAATGAACATCGCCTACCTTAAATTTCTTATTTGGATAATCTTCGACATCAGTTGAATCATGAAATGACTGTTCAAAAACCCTTGCTTGATGGGCAATCGGGTCATTTTTATCTTCTCTACTAACAAGGGAATATATAATACTAAAGACGATGATTATCACCAATATAACAAAGAACCCATTTTGCTCTGTTTTGTTAAATTTAAAATAAGTCAATAGCCTTTTCATAAGCTGTTAGGGATTGGGTTGCATAAATTTAATAAATTAGAAGGAAAATAAAAAGAGAGGTATTAAAAAACACCTCTCTTTTGTTATAAATATTGTACCGATATAATTTTATAACACCGATTTATCTACTTTTTCCACTTTACTACCATCCTTTAGCGTTTTAGAGATAGCATCAAATGGTCGAGAAACGACTTGATCTCCTTTTTTCAATCCGGATAGAATAATAATGTTTTTATCATCTTGAATTCCAGTTTTGATCGGAACTTGTTTTACTGTCTGATCTTTTAAAACAAATACATATTCTTGTATTTTCTTATTTGTATTCGTAGAATCTTTATCATCCGATCTTACAGTAACCGATTGGATAGGTACAACCAGGCCTTTATCATGTTTTGTAAAAATCTGTACAGTAGCGGATAATCCAGGCTTGAACGGCGAAGCGACATTTTCTTTGATCAGATCCTGATAAGATTCCGCGCTAATACGCACCTTTACATTAAAATTGGTGACTTGGTCTGTCGATGAGGTTGCCGCTGTCGTCGTTGCGATATTTTTGGATGAGCTTGCAATTTCGGTCACAATACCTTTAAATTTTCTATCTTGAAAAGCATCTACTTCAATTTCAGCTTGATTTCCTACTCTGACGTTGTTGATATCATTTTCATTGACATCAACATTTACTTCCATCGAAGACATATTGGCGATGCGCATAATTTCAGTACCTGCCATTTGCGCTGTTCCCACCACACGTTCTCCCTGTTCGATAGACAATAAAGAGATAATACCATCCGTAGGAGCATAAATGGTTGTTCTGTTCAGATTATCCTGAGCTTCTTTTACAGAAGCTTGTGATTGATCGATACCATATCTACTTGATTTTACAGTCTCTCTTTGGGCCTGTATCGCTGCGAGGGTCGAAAAGTACTCAGAAGAACTCTTATCCATTTCAGCTGCGGAAATAACCCGTTTTTCAAAAAGCTCCTGGTTTCTCTTGTAAGTTGCAGCTACATTTTTAAAATTTTCTTCCTGTTGTTTTAGTTGTTGTTGTGCAGCCGCTAGATTGGCACGTTGCGAATTCATCGCTGCTACAGAGCGATCATAGCCAGACTGTAAGATATCGGGTTTGATCCGACAGAGTACTTGTCCTTTTTTTACAAAGTCACCTTCTTTGATATTTAGTTCAACAACCTCACCCGAAACTTCCGAGCTCAACTTAACTTCTATTTCCGGTTGTATTTTTCCACTGGCAGACACCAATTCATCTACATCCGTTTCCTTCACAACATCTACAGCGACTTTAGTAATCTCTCCTTTTCCAAACCAACCGGCCTGAAAGCCGATAAAAACAAAAATTGCCAGGAGCGCTACGACTATTAATAGAATCTTTACTACACTACGTTTTTTCTTTGCCATTGTTTTTGCTAATCAAATAGGTTAATTGTTGTCGAATTGAATTGGATTTCCTAAGTAATAATCAATAATCTTAGATCTGAATATTACGTTATATCTTGCTTGAATCAGATCAAATTCCGCTTTGTTCCGTTCGGTTTGCGCCGTAAATAATTCCAGGGAATTTGCCATGCCGATATCGTATCGTTCTTTGGTTGCTTTGTAAGCCGTTTCAGCACTTTCGAATGCTGTCGTTGCTGAAGTATATTTTTGTTTGGCGGCATTAACGTCCAAAACAGCTTGGCTAACGGCCTTATTTAAATTGTTCTTTGCCAATTGCTCAGCAGCCTCCGCCTGTTTTAAACCAATCTTAGCTTTCGCGACGTTAACCTTATTCTGATTCTTAGAAAAAATTGGAACAGCAAGTGACAAACCTGTAAAAAATGATTTGTTGTCCGATATTTGTTGGCTAAAAGGTACACGATATATCGTTGTAATATCTAATGGGTCAGTTTGTCGAGTTGTCGCTGAAGAATAATTTGTACCATAGCTTACGCTCAAATTGAGTGTTGGATAATATCCCCCTTTGGCAATATCGATTTGCTTTAATGCGGCATCCTTATCCAAAGCAGATTTATGAATATCCGGTTGTCTTGTTAATGCTTTCTGATATACATCCATCGCATTTTTATCTACTGCGTTTAGCAAAACAGATTCCAAACTTGGGCGTTCTAAAGAAATTACTGTTTCGGAAGGCATTTCCATCAATTGTTTCAAAGTTAATAAGGACATCTCGTACGAATTCTTCAAATTTACTCTGTTCAATTCATTCGTAGCGACCTGATTTTTTGATTTTGCAAGATCAGCAATGGTCTTATTCCCAACAGAAAACTGAATAGAGTCTAATGAAAATTGTTGTTTCGATAAGGCAATCTGATCTTCACTTGCTACCATCAATTCATGATTGGTGATGGCTTCTAAATAGTTCACAAGGACATTTAAAACAAGATCATTTTTCACTTTATCCACCTGTGTAGCTGCTGATTCCAGCTGTAATTTATTTGCCTTTATTTGATTGACTTGTTGGAAACCTTGAAATATATTCACGCTAGACCCTACCGATCCAGCGGTAGTTCTAGTCCATGCATTGTTGACAATTTGTGCCGAGGTCAAATCGAAGGCAAAGCCGTAACGGAAATTTTGATCAACGGAAGCTCTTAAATCAGGTAATAAATTACTCTTTGATTGAAATAGGTCCTGAGCAGCGAGATCTTTGCTCAATTCGGCTTGCTTAATTTGCACATTACGTTCCAAAGTCATGCGTATAGCTTCGGCTACCCCAACTACCTGTTGAGCTTGGATTAGGTTGTTCGTTCCAAGAAAAAAACCAGTAAATATTACTGCAGAATAATAAAATCTTTTCATGTTCATATGTAGAACCATACAATTTTTATAGATTTGAACTTCATTTATCGGTTATGTATTTTGTCAAATCCCCTTTTTTCCTTCGTTGGTTTTACCCCAGATCGATCTGGCACATGCCGAGGACGGAAAAAAAAGTCTATCTCACTTTTGATGATGGTCCAATTCCTGAAATTACACCTTTTATACTCGATATCCTAAAAAAATATCAGGTCAAGGCAACATTTTTTTGTGTTGGTGAAAATATTAAAAAAAATCCACATTTGTTCCAAAGAATTTTACAAGAAGGACATCAAGTGGGTAATCACACTTACAATCACCTCAAAGGCTGGGATACAAATGACGAGGTCTATATCGATAATGTAACTCAATGTCAAGAGCTAACACAAACCGATTTCTTTCGTCCACCTTATGCAAAAGCAACAAAATCACAGCTTAAAAAGTTATACAAAAATTATCGTGTGATAATGTGGGATATCATGTCCGGTGACTTTGATCAGAGCCTAAGTCCTGAAAAATGCCTTGAAAACGTACTTACCAACATACAAAATGGTTCGATCATCATCTTCCATGACAATATCAAAGCCATTCCCCGAGTTGAATATGCTTTACCTAAAACGATTGAATTTCTCCTAGCAAATCAATATCAAATAGCAAGACTAGAATAAGTATTAGGGCCTAGTTCTTGATAAAACCACTTCAGATTCGTAATATTTCCCCACACTCACACTAAAATATCCCAAAACATTGTTGGAAAGATTTGAAATCGGATTGGAAGGCGATGCTGCTCCAGGATTAATCATCTGGAAGCTATTCCAATAGTTATATGCGCCAAGATCAATGCATTGACGCAAAACCCGTACCCTATCTCCTATCTTGAGATCTCTATCGCGGTCGACAATATCATGTTGTACTTGCAGGCCATTATTATATTTATCACTGAACACATCGATAAAGCGCAGCTCTCCCCCATTCACAGACATCTTATATTTATAATAATTTCCTTTTTCCGGAGGATCGTTAAAGACCAGTGTGGGATAATAGATGGTATCTGTAAATATGATCCGTTCGGAAAGCCCTATCGAATCCACGTCTACATAGGATGGCACTGTCGAAGTTCCTTCAATTTCTTTTCCATCAGCGGTTTTGACGTACAGTCGATAACTGGACTTTTCCTGTAGCCGCAATGTCTTGTTGGTATAAACACCATCGGCTCCGGGCAAAAAGGTATACATGCGATTATTCTGCAGATTTCTTACGTAAACTTCTGCATCTGTTATCGGAGCCAACATTGATTCTTTTAAACTGACAACTTTTTGAATACTGATCTCATGTTGTTGGTCCGACACCATTAGATCAGCCGTGATCACCAGCTGTCCCGTGTTTTCAGGTAATTTCAAATCAATTTTATCTTCACAACCAATCAAAGTTATCCAGGCTATGGCGATCAATCCTACTATCTTTCTCATGTTGTGTTAAAATTTAAAGTTCCAAGTAATGGAGGGTATAGTTCCAAACAATGCTATCCTATAGATCTCTGTCACATTGGATTGTCCTTCTTTCTCTCTAAAATCAATCAAATAAGCATTTTTTCGATTATATGCGTTATAAATTCCGAAAGATAAACTGGAATAAGTATTTTTTGTACGCTTGATATCATACGTTGCGGCAAGGTCCAAGCGGTGATAGGCCGGCATACGTTGGCCATTCCGCTTATCATAATAGAAGATCGTTCTATCGTCAACAAAGTACTTTCCTGCGGGCATTGTTACAGCATCACCCGTATAATATACAAAGTTTGCACTTAGATTCCATCTCGGATTCAATTGATACTGCGCTACTACAGCAATATTATGAATCTTATCCTGGCGCGCATTAAACCACTGTCCATCATTGATCTGATCAAATTGTCTTTCACTTTTGGATAATGTATAACTTATCCATCCACTAAGCCTTCCCAATCGTTTCTTTATAAACCACTCAATGCCGTATGCTCTTCCTTTTCCAAATAGCAGTTCACCATCTAAAAGTTCATTGGCCTGTAGATCCGCTCCATTCCTATAGTCGATCTGATTTTTAAGGTCTCTATAGTAGCCTTCTACAGAAAATTCATACCTGTTGGATGCAAAGTTGCGAAAATAGCCCAGGGAATACTGTGTTGACAATTGCGGTTTTATCGTATTATTGCTTAATACATACTGATCTGTGGGTAAGCTGCTAGTTGTATTACTCAACTGATGTAGATACTGCACATTTTTATTATAAGAAGCCTTTAATGTTGTCAATTCATTCAAGGCATAGTTCAGAGAGAGACGTGGCTCCAGGTAAACATATTTTTTACCCATTTCTCCATTTCCCACATAGGTTGAATCAACAGCTTCTCCAGCATTATCATAGGTATAGAACATACCCGGTCCTAAAGCGGCATAAGCCGTCGCCCTAACACCATAGTTCAATTTAAATTTATCATTTATCGCCCAATCATCCGAAATGTAAGCGGCAATGTCCAGCCCCTTGCGCTTTTGAATATGCAGTGAATTTACTTTGGAATCCTCACCAGCTTCGATACTTGCTGGACGAATCTCCTGTAAAGCCGCCTGTAGACCAAACTTTAAATTATGACTGTCCGAGAGGCTATATTGAAAATCCTGTTTAAAGTTATAATTGAAGATATCCGAACGAATCTTGAAATTATTGTCGTCTTCAATCTTCACCTGATAATTAAATTTACTGAATATCAAGGTAGTATTACTAAATAAGCGATTGTTCCAGACATGATTCCAGCGCATCGTTCCGGTTGCGTTTCCCCAATTGAAGTCAAATAAATCATGGTATGCCATGGCATCTTTACCGAAATATCCCGATAAATAAAGGGTATTCTTATCGTTAATCCTATAATTCAGCTTGGCATTAAGATCATAGAAGAATAATGCGCTTTTCTTGATATTCTCATCACTTGAAAGCTTCAGGAATAAATCGGCATAGGTACGTCTACCGGATATCATAAATGAACTCTTTCCTTTTTGTATAGGCCCTTCGACCTTCAGTCGTGACGCTATTAATCCCAATCCCCCTTCAACATTAAAATGCTGGTTATTTCCATCCAAGGTTGTTATTTCCATGACCGAAGAGATCTTCCCTCCATACTGAGCGGGTACACCACCTTTATAAAAGTTGACATCTTTGATGGCATCGGAATTAAAGGTTGAAAAGAAACCAAAAAGGTGAGAGCTATTGTAAACTGGGGCTTCATCCAACAAAATCAGATTTTGGTCTCCACCACCTCCACGAACATAAAAATTGCTACTTCCTTCACCTCCACTTGTCACACCTGGAAACAATTGAATTGTCTTTAAAATATCTTTCTCTCCAAATAATACAGGAACTTTCTCAATCTCCCTCGGGCTAAATTGTGTCAAACCGGGAGTCAAATCTTTGATCGATTTTCTTTTATTTCCAGTGACAACCACCTCAGCCAATTGATTTTCCTCGGGTACCAATTGCACAATGTAAGTAGAGTCTTTTCCTATTTGGACGGGTAGAACCTTTGTTCTATATCCCATTGAGGAAACTTCCAAAAAGGCCTCCTCTCCACGAAGTGATAAACTAAAAAATCCATATTTATTAGAAGCCGTCGATTTTTTTTCCGTGTCATTACGGACTAAAGCGCCAATAATATTTTCACCACTGATACTATCTCTGATAAATCCCGATAGAGATTTAGATTGTTGGCCGTAGGATTGCTGTGCGCAAAACAAAATAGAAGAAAAATAAAAAACAACCTTTATAGGTTTAAGCATAACAGATTGAAATCAAAAATTTATTGAAAATAATAAAAAAGCCTTACAATTTGCAAGGCTTAATAATAAGTTTATAATTTGTTAGTCAAGATCTTCTGCAAACAAAAATAGCATTTTATTCATTTAAGCCAAATATTTATCTATTTTTCTTTCTATTTTTTTTCTGGCTGATTGAAAAATTCATTAAAAAAGGCCATTTGATAGATAATAGAGCGTGACCAATAGGTCCAATTATGCCCACCCTCACTTGTAACAAAGGTATGGTTGATGTTGTGATACATGAGTTTGTCATGCAGTGCGACATTGACAGGGTAGAAAAAATCCTCTTTACCACAATCAATCATTAAACGAAGTTTATTATTCAGCAATTTCGGAATCATATTGATCACCACTCGGTCATCCCAAATCTGCGGTGCATCTGCATAATTACCGATACGATCCTTAATTTCCCAATTTAAAGGGAACGGTCTAAAATCAACACCTCCTGCCGTACTACCGGCTGCCCCATAGAGATCTTGATGTTTGATCGCAAGAGACAAAGCGCCATGCCCTCCCATACTCAGGCCAGTAATTGCTCTACCTTTTCGGTCCTTGACTGTCACATAGTGCTGATCTATATAATCAACCAGTTCTTTGGAAACAAATGTTTCATATTGATAATTCCGATCATTTGCAATATCCCAATACCAACTTCCAAATCCTCCATCCGGGCAAACCACCATATATCCATATTGATCTGCCAACGAAGCTACAGTGGTATTTTTAACCCAATTACTATAATTACCTGAATATCCGTGAAGTAAATAGAGAACAGGATATTTCGTATTCACCGAATAACCTTTAGGTAGAATAACCACTGTTTTAATCTCTTTTGCCATGCTACGACTCGGAATATTCAAGGTATCCACCCTCGCAGCCTTACTACCCGCTACAAAGCAAAATAGCGCAAGTGTTAAAAGTAAAAATTGTTTTAAATTCATGATGTTAGCAATTGGATATATATTCATTCAATCTATTCAGGCCCATATCAATAAGCTTTTTTACTGAATTGGATCTGTTATTTATCGGTTGATTTAGACACTTTTTCAAAATAATAAAGATAGGATTTTAAACCAAATGGACGTTCACTAATTGTATAAAAACCAGTACCCTTATTGTCAAAAGTAATTGCTTCCCCTTGGGGCTCTACTGCATAAGGTACTTCGATTGGTTTCCGTTGTAGCGCCCCTGACCAAGATTCACCCGAGTTTCTCTTCCAATAAAAGATATGGGTAATATTCTTGATAAGCATCTCTCTTCCTGTTGGATCGATAGCAGAAGCTGTAGCAAAAGTAAAAGGAAGTTCAGCGACTTTAGTTAATGTAAAATACTGTTGCCGGACACTCTTAAAAACAGCAGCACTGTATACTGTGGAATGAAATTCACGTTTGGAAACGATATACAACATATTATCACGGGGATCGACCATAATGGATTCCGCATCTAAACGTTTTTGCCCCGGAAATTTGACAAATATGGTTTTAATATCTTTTCTGGATATGACTAGCGAATCATCGGCTGAAGGCTCAGGAAATACATACAAGCTTGCCCAAGTTCGCTTCCCAAGGTTATTGCCGATATCAGCCAAAATCAAGTAATTTTTACCGTCGATTTTTACGCGATCGATATCTTCACAATCAATCACATCTACACCTTCGAGCCTAAATCTTTTGAGTAGATTGGCCTGACGATCGATCAGATAGATGTTTGCACCATCACCACTATCATTATGAACCCAAAAACACCCCTCCTCTTGAGCCGCCATAATTCCAGACACTTCTTTTAGCTGTGTATCTGTCAATTCACCTAAGGAGATTTGTGTTTTAAAATAATCCTTGTTATTTTGGGCATATATCCGTAGGCCGGACAAAAAAAGTACAATCATCAAGAGTACTTTTGTTCGTGCAATATTCATGTTTAAAGATACGTTTTTATTGATATTTAATGCCCATTATGAAGAAATCCCTTAAATCCAGCTTATTTTTAATTCCGTTATTTTTATTCCAATACACTTTACAGGCACAGAACAGTTCCTTTCGGATAAAAGTAAAATCTGGACTTGACAATACGCCCCCTTACCTTGTAAAGTATTACAATAGTAAGGATTGGGAGAATTTTTATACGGAAATCCAACAGTTTAATTACAATGCAGGTTTTGAGTACAATATTCGTGTAAAAAAGACAAAAACAGCACAAGCATCAATCTATACACTGGAGGAAATTATTAGCAAATTACCAGTTGAACATTCTGACATCGCCATTTGGGATATCGGTGAGAATTATGTCAATGATCCAGTCTCCGGAAAATTGACCTGTCTACAAATAAAATCCAACAAAAAAAACAAATGGGAATATATTTCGGTACCCATTCTCGGTTTTGATTACCAGGAACACTATCGTTATCGCATCAAAGTAAAGCAAACGAAAGCAAAAGATACAGACAGCATACGCTATGAATTGCTTAATATTATTTCCAAAGATAAAGTCACTGAGCTCCCCAGTATTGCCGCATTCCTAGCCAGATTTAAGTGGAATTTACTTCAATTAAATGGCAAAGATGTAACAAGCAATAGGGCCAATATTGGTTTCGATGCAAAAAATGGAACGATCGCCGGATCGACGGGGTGTAATAATTTTTGGGGAAATTTTAGCATTAAAGACAATCTGATAAGCTTTCCGCACTTGGCAAGCACCATGAAGTCTTGTAATGGCCCCAATATTGAAAATGATTTCTTCGCAGTTGTTGAGCAAAAGCAGATTCAATTTGATATCGCCGAGCAGACGCTGAACTTATATATCGACGGAAGGTTAGTCATGATCTTCGGCTTGGAGCGTGAATAAAAAAACACCCGAAGTCTGGGGGACTTCGGGTATCTTAGCCATATTATTAACCTATTTTATGAAAAGTATTTATGCCATTTGGAAATGACATAAACAAATATGTGAAATAAAGCGGAAAGAATCGAAAGCATCGCCTCTTTTTAACATAATTTTAACATTTTGAAAATATTGAGAAAAATCAGCATAAAAATGATTTTTTTTTGAATACCCCAACAAGCAAGATGTGGTATCTTAAGCATTTAAAGCATAACGATGATCAGAACATTTTTTACGACAACATCTTTATTATTGGCGACCACACTCCTTGCACAACAGAATCCCGTCATTCGTGGAAACTATGCCGATCCCGAGGGTATCATCTATGGGGACAAATATTGGGTTTTTCCCACTTATTCGGCACCTTACGAAGAACAGGTATTTTTTGATGCATTTTCCTCTTCAGATCTAACTAGTTGGACAAAACATCCTCGCGTACTTCAGAACAATCAGGTAACATGGGCAAAAAAAGCGATGTGGGCTCCGGCTGTCCTTGAAAATAAGGGCAAATATTATCTATTCTTTAGCGCAAACGATGTCCATCAGGGGGAAATCGGCGGAATTGGTGTGGCAGTAGCAGACAAACCTGAAGGGCCTTATACAGATTTGCTAGGAAAGCCATTGATTAATGATATTATCAATGGTGCGCAGCCTATAGATCAGTTTGTATTTAAAGATAAGGATGGAACGTTCTACATGTACTATGGTGGCTGGAAGCATTGTAATATGGTCAAACTCAAATCTGATTTTACAGGCTTGCTTCCATTCGATGACGGCACCTATTACAAGGAAATTACACCAAAGGATTATGTGGAAGGGCCATTTATGTTTATTAAAAATGGTAAATATTACTTCATGTGGTCCGAAGGTGGTTGGACTGGTCCGGATTATAAAGTGGCTTATGCAATTGCCGATTCCCCGTTTGGGCCATTTGAACGTATCGGAACAATTCTCGAACGCGATCCAAAGGTTGCTGTCGGTGCTGGACATCATTCCGTTATCAAAGTACCCAATAAAGACAAATATTTCATCGTCTATCACCGTAGACCACTAGGTAAAGAAGGAGCCAATGAGCGTGTCACCTGTATCGATGAGATGAAATTTGACAAAAATGGTCACATTCTACCTGTCGAAATGACCTTTAAAGGTGTTAAACATTCATTAAAATAGATCATTCCTCCCAATATAGTAAGAGCATATAAACAACCAAACCTAAACAGAAGAGCCCCGATCATTGGTCGGGGCTCTCATTATTTAATTAAGACAATTGCGATTAGATACCTGCTATTGCATTATTTAATGTCTCGGAAGGACGCATAGCTTTTGTGGCTAATTCGTCATTAGGGAAGTAATAACCACCGATGTTTTGTGCCTGACCTTGTGCTCCGATCAATTCTTCATTGATTTTAGCTTCGTTATCTGTCAAGACTTTTGCAACACCTGCAAATCGATTTGCTAAATCTGCATCTTTCGTTTGAGCAGCTAAAGCCTGAGCCCAATATAATGTTAAATAAAAATGAGATCCACGGTTATCAATCTGACCCACTCTACGTGCCGGAGATTTGTCATTTGCCAAGAATTTCTCTGTTGCTTCGTCTAACGTCTCTGCTAAAACCAATGCTTTAGCATTATTTTGCGTTTGCGACAAGTGCTCCAAAGAAGCACCCAGTGCCAAAAATTCGCCTAATGAATCCCAACGTAGGTAACCTTCCTGAAGAAATTGCTCTACGTGTTTTGGAGCCGAACCACCAGCACCAGTTTCAAACAAACCACCTCCATTCATCAATGGTACAATAGACAACATTTTCGCTGAAGTACCGACTTCCAAAATAGGGAATAAATCTGTCAGATAATCACGTAATACGTTACCGGTTACAGAGATCGTATCTTCGCCTTTACGGATACGCTCCAAAGAGAATTTAGTAGCTTCTATTGGCGATAGGATTCTAATATCCAAACCTGCTGTATCAAAATCAGGCAAGTATTTCTCTACTTTCTTGATGATCTCTCTATCGTGAGCACGATCTTTATCTAACCAGAATATCGCTGGCGTACCAGACAAACGCGCACGGTTTACTGCTAATTTTACCCAATCTTGGATAGGTGCATCTTTTGTTTGACACATACGGAAGATATCACCTTCATCGACCTTTTGCTCCATGTATACATTACCTTCGGCATCTACGACACGGATCACACCATCACCAGTAGCTTGGAAAGTTTTGTCGTGTGAACCATATTCTTCAGCTTTCTGAGCCATCAAACCAACATTTGGAACAGAACCCATTGTTTTAGGATCCAAAGCGCCATTTGCTTTACAGTCTTCTATTGTAGCCTCATAAACACCTGCATAAGAACGGTCAGGAACCATGGCGAGCGTATCTTCTTCTTGGCCTTCCTTATTCCACATTTTACCACCAATACGGATCATTGCAGGCATAGAAGCATCAATAATCACATCAGACGGAACATGGAAATTTGTAATACCTTTATCTGAGTTAACCATCGCTAAAGCAGGGCCTTGCGCGATCGCAGCATCGATAGCAGCTTTCACTTCTGCTTCTTTTGCATGACCTGCAATTTTAGCATATACTTCACCTAAACCGTTGTTTTTGTTGACCCCCAGTTCTTTGAACAAGTCGCCATAAGTTGCAAACACATCTGCAAAGTATGTTTCAACCACTGCTCCAAAGATAATTGGATCTGAAACTTTCATCATTGTTGCTTTCAAATGCGCAGATAACAATACACCTGCAGCTTTCGCTTCAGCGATCGCATCAACAACAAAACCTTTCAATGCATTCAAGCTTAAGGTCGAAGTATCAATTACTTCACCGGCTTTTAACGGCGAAAGACCTTTTAATTCAGTAACAGCTCCTTGCGCATCCACAAATTCAATTTTGAATTGACCTGCGTTTTCTACTGTTACAGATTGTTCTGAACCATAGAAATCACCAGATGTCATTGAAGCTACCTTAGTTTTTGAATCTTTTGCCCAAGCGCCCATCTTATGTGGATTTGCTTTAGCATAATTCTTCACAGCCTTAGGTGCACGACGGTCAGAGTTACCTTCACGTAATACCGGGTTTACAGCTGATCCCAACACTTTTGCATATTTAGCTTTGATGGATTTTTCTTCCTCAGTAGCTGCTTCATCTGGGTAGTTTGGAATAGCATAACCTGCTTTTTGTAATTCGGTAATAGCACCCTTCAACTGTGGAATAGAAGCTGAAATATTTGGCAACTTAATAATGTTTGCCTCTGGAGTTGTTGCCATCTGCCCCAACTCTGCCAATGCATCGGCAATTTTTTGATCTTCTTTTAAAAATTCTGGAAAGCTTGCAAGAACACGACCTGCTAAAGAGATATCCCTCAATTCAACATCGATATCAGCTGTAGCTGTAATCGCTTGTACAATAGGCAAAAACGAGTAAGTCGCCAACAAAGGTGCTTCGTCTGTTTTTGTCCAAACAATTTTTGATTTGTTTGACATAGTAATCTATTAGAAATATGTTTAATTTTTAATGCTATGTGAAATCGGTGAAAAATCTAAATTTTTCAAAATTTCGCCTAAAGATAACAATTAATGCTATAAACCATGCGTTAATCCGACCTTTTTGACAATAAAATTGTGAAAATAAATATATTTTGGCAATACAGAATAAGTTTGCCGCTGTCGGTTTAAAATGCAGCCCTCTTGACATTTCAGTGACGAGATAATACGATTGAAACCCTAATTTAGTCAAACAAAAAAATACAATTAAGCATGAAATCATTCAAATTGAACAATGGAATTGATATTCCAGCAATTGGATTTGGAACCTGGCAAATTCCGGAAGGAGAAGACGCATACCAAGCTGTTAAGGAAGCTCTGGTTGCAGGATATACACATATTGACACTGCGGCAATTTATGGTAATGAGAAAAGTGTCGGCAGAGCGATCAAGGACAGTGGAATAGCCCGTAATACTTTATTTATAACAACCAAACTTTGGAATACTGAACGCGGTTATGATAAGGCAATCGCTGCATTCGAAAAATCCCTTACAGACTTGGAATTGGAGTATTTAGACCTCTATTTGATACACTGGCCTGCCAACGAAACTCAATTTGAGGATTGGGCAGCGATTAATGCCGGTACCTGGAAAGCGCTGGAGTATTTATACCAACAAGGAAAAGTGAAAGCTATCGGGGTTAGCAATTTCCCAAAAGAATATCTCGCCAAATTATTGGAAACAGCAGCAATCATCCCAGCTATCAATCAAATCGAATTCCACCCTGGTTACCTTCAACAGGAAACTGTTGACCTTTGCAAATCAAATGATATTTTAGTGCAGGCATGGTCTCCACTGGGATCAGGAAGAATATTGCAGGACGAGACCCTGATCGCTTTGGCTGAGCAGAAGTCTACCAGCGTCGGACAGATCTGTATTAAATTTGCGCTCTCGCAGGGGATCTTACCACTACCAAAATCCACCAATCCGGCAAATATTAAACGGAACTTGGATATTGATAGCTTCGATCTTACGGAGGAGGATATCAAGACAATTCGGACATTACCAGCAATGGGTTTCTCCGGATCGGATCCTAAAAAAGTAGCATTCTAAATCATCGATAGTCTTTCAAATCACATAGAAAGAGTCCTCCAAGCGAATATGCTTGGAGGACTCTTCTTTTTTATCTTTTCTCCACCTCACACTTTTGATTTTGAATTGCGACAGCAAGTTCGCCTACTACATACTGCCTGTCCGTCAATAAATTGACGCCTCCCAATTATTAACGTTGCTAGTTTCATTCTTTTTAGCTTCGAGTCCATGATTTACAAATTCCAAAAAAACAAGAAATATGAGCGTATCCGAAACAAAAGTTTAACGTAACTGTTAACAATCATATATTATTAAATACGACGAGGCCTGCCCACAGCGTAATGTTTCCATATACAACAAAACGTTTGCTGATACGAAGTAGCATATGATTGAAAAAAGTATTTGAACCAATTGGCGAATTGACAATAATAATCTATAATATAAACATTTACGTTCATAGAATTGAAGCGGGATTGAAGTATGCAAATACTGAAGTCAATATTGTATAGGCATCTTACATTATTTTGAAAGAGACTGGAAAGATTTAAATTTAACAACACTATTATGGCAAATTCATTTTTAAAAACAATCAGATCCTCCATTAAACATTGGTATATTCCGCTTATCATTGGAATTCTTTTGATTTTATTGGGTTTCTATACGATATCCACGCCGGTCGCATCCTTTCTCGCATTGAGTATGTTGTTTTCCTGGTCATTCATTGTTTCGGGGATACTAGAAATTATTTTTGCCTTACAAAACAAAAATGAGGTTGACGGTTGGGGCTGGTACCTTACCGGTGGTATCTTTTACGCCTTATTTGGAATTTTATTGATGACCAACCCCCTGTTATCTGCGGGAACTTTGGCTTTTATTGTCGGATTTTATGCTTTGTTTAGGTCTTTTCAATTGTTGTCCTTCTCCTTTGATCTCAAAAACTATGGTAGTAAATCTTGGGGCTGGATTACATTATTTGCGTTATTAGGAATTGTTTTTAGTTTTATTTTACTTTGGAACCCACTTTTTGCCGGGTTATCTCTGGTAATATGGACCGGGATGGCAATTAGTACAGTCGGCTTTGCCGCCTGTGTATTTGCTTTTCAGTTGAAAAGCCTGAAAAATATCCCCGAAAAACTGCCTAACGAATGGAAAGAACGTTACGAGAAATTAAAAGAAGAGTTTGAACAACACAACAAATAAAGGAAAGTATATAAAAAATAGCTTCCTTCTATGAGAATAAAACCATCTTTAAAGATGGTTTTATTCTTTGATCTCCACAATACTGAAAGGCACTTTTTCTAAAGGGAAGTCCTGTTGATCTGTTTTCACCTGACTTATCTTCAAGATTACATCAAGACCCTGATATATTTCGCCAAAGACTGTAAAATCATGATCAAGTCTAGGTTGCCCACCGCGCGCTAAATATTCCTTACGCTGTTTTTTACTATATTTTATACCCTTTTTTATTTCCAGACTATCGAGATCAGCGGCACTGATCTTCTTTCCAACGACAAAATAGATTTGATTCAAGAAAGATGCCTTTTCAGAATTACCATCACGTCCCGCCCCCAATGCGCCCATTTTGTGAAAAGCACGCGGGTCGAACTCAGCCGCCAAACGTGGTTTACGGTGCTGGGGGTCTACCGCTTCTCTCCTTTCAATATCTATATCGTGCTCGCCACCCTGCACCACGAAATTTTCAATAATGCGATTAAACAATGCACCTTGATAAACAGTATCCTTTATCGACCTTAAAATCAAATCCCGATGATTTGGCGTAAAATCATAAAGTAACACCTTAAATTCTCCAAATGTGGTTTTAAATAACAACCGTTTTGACTGTGCATTACTGCTACTCATCCAAATGAACAACAGGCCTATAATCAGTGTGATTTTCTTCATATTTTTTTATAGAATAAGCTTATTCAAAATTTCGTATAAAAATACACTAAATTTCAATTCGAGGAAATCCGTTTATTATTATATTTGGATTATAACAATTCAAATTTATGCAGTATATTCCACACCCTGATCGCTACCAACAGATGATATACAATCGTTGTGGTAAATCCGGTCTTCAGTTACCAGCTATTTCTTTAGGTCTATGGCACAACTTTGGAAACGACACGGCCCATCAAACCAAAGTTGATATCTGCACGACAGCCTTTGACCTTGGAATCACGCATTTTGATCTCGCCAATAATTATGGCCCGCCTCCAGGAAGTGCAGAAATTGCATTCGGACAAATTCTTAAACAACAGTTTGCTGACCACCGGGATGAATTGATTATTTCGTCGAAAGCAGGATACCACATGTGGGATGGACCCTATGGCGAATGGGGCAGCAGAAAATATATTATTTCGAGTTGTGATCAATCTTTAAAACGTCTAGGTACAGATTATGTTGACATTTTCTATTCACATCGCTTTGACCCAAATACACCATTAGAAGAAACCGTGATGGCGTTGGATCAACTTGTACGAAGTGGAAAAGCCCTTTATATTGGTATTTCGTCTTATAATTCGCAACGCACCAAAGAGGCTTACGCAATATTGAAATCCTTGGGAACACCGTTTATTATTCATCAGCCTAGCTATTCTATGTTAAACAGATGGGTTGAGACAGATGGGCTATTGGACACACTGGATGAAATCGGTATTGGCTCTATTGTTTTTTCGCCACTCGCCCAGGGCATGCTAACGGACAAATATTTACATCATATTCCAGAGGATAGCAGGGCATCACAGTCAAAATCATTGCAGACCAAGTTCTTAAGTGAGGAAAACAGACATAATATACAGGCACTTCATACTATTGCACAACGTAGGGGGCAGTCTTTGGCCCAAATGGCCATCGCTTGGGTCTTTCGCAAACAGCAAGTGACTTCGGCACTGATCGGCGCATCCAAGCCACAACAGGTCATTGATTGTGTGGGATCGCTCAAAAATCTATCATTTAGTCCAGAGGAAATCCGGGAAATTGATCTGTATGCAAAAGATGGACATATCAATATATGGGCTCAATCTGCGGAGATTAATAAGGGCTAAATCAAAGTATAAATTACTTCATTAACATAAAAGTGTATTGATTGCCTTCCGATAATCAATACACTTTTTGCATATAATTTCATTATATCAACACACATTGATTTAATGCATGATCTTCAAAATTTTTTCAAATGTATTCACATTCCTGCTGGTGAACTTATCCTTCAGACTTTTCTTACCCAAAACTTTTCCGAATGTTGAATCTAATGTATTTCCTTTGGGGATCTGCCAGTAAAACAGTCCATTGATCACTTCCGCTTTTTCATTATCGGCTTTGGCACTTTTATTAAATTCATCCATGAGTACTTCTTCTATCCCATGTAAACCTACAAAACCATAAATATGAAAATCGGGATGTTTTTCAAAGGGAATGCTACTCCAAAATAAATTTGTTTCTTCCTGCGACTTAATGAAAAGAAAGGCTTCATAGGAAAAGTAACTGGACATCGCTGCTTCCAGAACTATTTTAAGTTCTTCCGCAGACCTACCCGAAGAAAAAACAATATTTCCGGAAGCCAACACTGAACTCACATGATCCATCCCAACATCTTTAAATACCTGGCATACATCGACCATCTTCATGTTGGTTCCCTTTACATTTACCCCTCGTAGAAAAGCGCAGTATTTCATCTTTTATCGATTTATTAAACTTCATCCATCGGATTCCAAAATATCTTTTTAAAATCCTTGATCCTGAGATTATTTATTCCAACACCTTCGTTCTCCAGTTTAGACTGAAACTCTGGAACCGACAGTACTCCGCCACTTGAAATCACCCGATGCGCAGACACATCTTTGGGACACCCCCCCATTGCTTTTCCAACATGGCGGGAATGATTTGGATACCCCAGCGCTCTAGCAATTGCGCCATAAGTTGAGACTCGCCCTTTTGGAATTAGTCTCGCCAATTCATACACCTGCTGTTTGAATGTTTCATCCATATTGTATCCATTAGATCTTTAATTCAACTTACCATTACCCCTTATAGATCATTCAGATCAGTAATGATAAGCTAAAATCAATATATATCAAATTTCACTAAAGATACAAAAAAACAGATGCTTAACGATAGGATGACTACACTTAAATCGTGGATAAATTACCCTCAGGCTACATAGTTTCGCTAAAAACAGTGCAATTTTTAATGAAAGGGACAAATTGAAAAGGAGAACAATACCTGTTCAGATCCTAGGTTGGGTCAAGATGCATGTAGCATGGCTGCAACTTGCTAATAAGTAAAAAAGGTCCTTAATAAGGATATTAAGGACCTTTTTACAGTTTCGTACGCCAATCAGGATTCGAACCTGAGACCGTCGGTTTAGAAAACCGATGCTCTATCCAGCTGAGCTATTGGCGCGTCGTTTTCGGTAATGCAAAAGTAGACATTTGTTCAACAATTCCAAAATATCATCTGCTTTTTTTTGCGGTTTTTCAATAACTGATTGCTTTTCAACAAGATTATTTTATTGATCTAGGTCAAACAAAAATTTAAAAGCTGCTGTTACCTTTGTGTTATTAAACAAATAAGAAAACACAAAAATTATGGCACAAGGAAAATGGGAATTAGACGCTGCACATAGCGAGATAGAATTCAAAGTAAAACACATGATGATCACAAACGTTAAAGGAAACTTTGACAGTTTTCAAATAGATCTCGATACAGACAATGATACTTTTGATAATGCACTTGCAAAGGTAACTATCAATACCGCGTCAATCAATACACGAAATGAACAACGGGATGGACACTTAAAAAGTGCTGATTTTTTTGACGTAGAAAAATACCCAGTGATAACATTTGAAGCAACAAGCTTAGCGAATGAACAAATCAAAGGAAATCTGACTATCCGGGACGTGACTCGACCTGTTGTTTTTGAAGTGGAATTTGCAGGTATTCAGAAAGACCCTTGGGGAAATACCAAAGCTGGATTTATCGTAGAAGGAAAGATCAAACGCTCAGAATTTGGACTTAATTGGAATGCGGCTTTGGAAACAGGCGGTGTGATGGTGAGTGATGACGTAAAATTTAGTGCTGATATCCAGTTTATAAAAGCAAAATAAGAAGTATTTCTAAAATAAAATTTGGCAGGAGAGCAAAAAATCGTACTTTTGTCGCGGAGAGTTGGCAGAGTGGTCGAATGCGGCGGTCTTGAAAACCGTTAACTGTCACAGGTTCGGGGGTTCGAATCCCTCACTCTCCGCCACCAAAAATAAAGCCCGACGATAGTCGGGTTTTGTCGTTTATAGACTTTTGCAAACAATGTTTGATCAAAAGTATTAAACGACAAAAAAATGAACCGAGTGAATTACAACGAATGCCGACGGGGGATTCAACATCATAGCTCATTGAATAAGCCTACAAAAATCTGTAGGCTATAAGTCGTTTGTCAATAGGATATATTAATAGTATGATAATAGTATGATCTTTGTTAGATATGTTTATTAACAATATCTTCCAGATCATCCAGATCAAAGGGTTTGGACAGGAAATCATCTGCCCCTGCACGAGCAGCTAATGATTCAATATCGTTATTGGCAGACACATAAATAACCGGAATATGTTTAAACCGGTCATCAGCCTTCAGCAGGCGGGTTGCCTCTACTCCCCCAATATTTGGGATCCAATTATCCATCAAAATAAGATTAGGTTCTGTTGTTTCTACCTTTTGAATAATATCGTGTGAAGTCTCGGAAACTTCAACATGAAACCCCAAATCTGTCAGCACGACTGTTATGACCTCCAAAATAATCGTATCATCTTCAAATATCAGTACAGTTTTTCTTTTACTCATATAGCTTAATTTATGTCTTTTATAGGGGTCTACTATGGTTTGAATGTCGTACCATTTTTAAATAGAACCCTATTATAACGAATAAAGTTTTTTCCAAATTTTTTGATCACCCACTGCGGTGAAATTCTGTTGTATACTGGAGAACCTTATGGTTTCCTTACTGCCCAATGCAAGATATCCCAAATTTTCCAGACTTACATCAAATAGCTTAAAAACGCGGTCTTGTAAATCCTTGTTGAAATAAATCAACACGTTCCGGCACAGTATTAATTGAAAGCTGTTAAACGAGGTATCTGACACCAAGTTATGGGTTGATAGGATCATTTTTTGTTTCAGCTCCGGATCAAATTTCGCCCATTCATAATTTGCCGTATAATAATTAGAAAAGTCTTGCTTTCCACCGGATTCAATATAGTTTTCTGAAAACGACTTAATCTGGCTTAACGGATATATTCCATTACGCGCTATTTCTAGCACCCGCGGATTAATATCCGTTGCATAGATCAATGATTTATGATGCAGATTGGCCTCCTTCAATAAAATTGCGAGCGAATAAGCCTCCTCTCCACTTGAGCATCCAGCGATCCAAATCCGGATCAGCGGATAGGTTCCCAGTTGCGGCAAAATCTCCTCACGCAATTGCCGGAAAAACAAGGGATCCCTAAACATCTCCGTCAAATTCACAGTAATCTCCTCCACAAAATGCTGCAGAAACTCCGGGTCGTCTTTCAATGCGAATCGGAGCTCGGCAAAACTCGCAAATCGGTCATTCGTCATAATCCGGTTGATCCTTCTTTTGATTGATGCGCGACTATACTGCATAAAATCGTAGCCATAGCGCCGATAGATATCTTCCAATAAAATATCGATCTCCCCATCTTTAATTATATTATGACCTAACATCGCTATATCAATCGTTCTATTTCTGTCAACAGCAAATCAACATCAATCGGTTTTGAAACATAAGCCTTCGCCCCCGATGCCAGACATTTCTCCCGATCCCCAGGCATTGCCTGGGCAGTTACAGCTATAATGGGAAGATCTTTAATGACCGTGGAAGCCTTAATCAAACGAATCGCTTCATAGCCATCAATCTCAGGCATCATCATATCCATTAGCACCAATGAAATATCATTTCCCTCTTCCAAAAGTTGAATTGCATCCTTTGCTAAAGTACAACTGACAACCTGGTATCCTCTCGCTCTCAAGGTCAAACCGAGCGCAAAAATATTCCGGTTGTCATCGTCTACAATTAATATCACTTTATTTTGATTCATTAACCGCCTTAATTAATTTTCATATAACCATACACGCAGTAACGACAATAGCTGGTCTATATCCACAGGTTTCGATATATAGTCCGAAGCTCCGGCCTGTATACACTTTTCGCGATCGCCAATCATTGATTTTGCGGTGACTGCGATAATCGGCAATGCCGCAAATTGAGGTGTTTGCCTGATATTCCTGATTGTTTCATACCCATCCATTTCGGGCATCATCATATCCATCAGCACAATATCAATCGCTTCACCCGAGCGCAATACGTCCAGCGCCTCCTTGCCATCCATTGCTGGAATGACTTGTACCTGAAATTTCTCCAACGCTTTTGTCATTGAGAATATATTGCGAACGTCATCATCGGCCACCAGCACTTTTTTTCCTTTCAGCACATCCGTTAATGCGCCAAGTCCGTTGTTTTTTCGTCGCACATCATCCGAGCTGTTTATCTCAATCAAATGCAGAAATAAGCCGACCTCATCCAAAATCCGTTGATAAGAATGTGCAGTCTTAACAACTACCGAATCTGCATATTTTTTAATCTTCAGCTCTTCTGACTTCGATAGATTTTTACCCGTAAATATGATAATCGGTAAATTTTCAAGTCCCTCATGCTGTTTGATGGCCTCCAGGGTATTATAACCCATTTCATCGGGAACACCCATATCCAAAATTACGCAGTCTACCTCAGCAGTCCCCAACGCTGTGATGCTATCTTCAACATTATCTTTTACTTCAAGTGAAATATTAAAACTACTTAAAAAATAAGCCAATGCGCTAGCATGTTTAGGATTCTCTTCGACAATCAGCACCTTCTTGGGAGACCTACTCAAAGCAGATTCGATTTTCTGAAAAACAGATGTCATTTGCTCCAAAGCGACGGGTTTATTGATAAAATCAATTGCACCTTTTAACAGACTCTCCTTTTTCACTTCAAGTGAAGACATGATATGTACCGGAATATGTCTTGTGGTCTTATCCCCTTTTAACTCATCCATTACTGCCCAGCCATCCATGATTGGCAGCTGAATATCTAATAGAACCGCCTGTGGGTGATATTTCTTGGCCGCTGGCAGTGCATGATCCCCGCGTACAACAACAACACCCTTGTAGTGCTGACTATGCGTGTATTTCAATAATGCTTTCGCAAAATTGATATCATCTTCGACAATCAGAATAACCTTATCGCCTTCAACAATGCTATCCCGATCATCAGGCAACTCCTCTGGAATACGTATTGTGGCAGGATTATACACATCGTCCGCCACAAGCTCGCGCACCTCCTCTATTTCAGAATGGATCTCTTCTACAAGCAATTCTTCTTTCGTACGCAGCTCCCCGGGCTCTACCGGATGATTCGGAATAACAAATAAGAACGTGCTTCCCTTTCCTTCCTCACTCTCAAGCCTGATTTCACCGCCCAGCAAGCGTGCAATCTCTCTACTGATAGACAAACCTAGTCCTGTCCCTCCAAATTTTCGTCTTGTCGAACCATCCGCCTGTTGGAAAGCCTCGAAAATTATCTTCTGTTTTTCCAGCGGAATCCCTATACCCGAATCGATCACGGCAAAAACAAGCTTATCCTTATCAGTACTATCCTCGTAAATATCCAGTCTCACCTCACCGGCTGCTGTAAATTTAACCGCATTTGAAATCAGATTCCGTAGCACCTGATCAATTCTAAGCCGGTCGCCCTGAAAATTTTTATTGACCCCGGGATCAATATTTATTGTGAAAGTCAGGCCCTTCTCATTGACAATCGGAAGAAATAAATTATTCAGATCTGCCGAGATATCATTTAAATTCAGTGTCGCATACTCCAATGTCATTTTACCCGACTCAATCTTTGAAAGATCCAATATCTCATCGATCAAGGTTAAAAGGCTCGTTCCCGAGCTTTGGATCACTTTAGCCGATTCGATCTGGTCAGCGCTAAGATTGTGTTCATTATTCTCAGATAGCAAACGCGAAAGTAGCAGGATGGAGTTTAACGGTGTACGCAGCTCATGGGACATATTTGCCAAAAACTCAGACTTATATTTGGTACTTAAAGCGAGTTCTTCCGCTTTCTGCTGAATTTCCAGGTTACGTTCGGCAATCAATAGATTTTTGTCTTCCAACAGTTTTGAACGTTCTTCCAGTTCTTGGTTTGATTGCATCAATTCCTCATGCTGCACCTTCAGCTCCTCCTCGGACGACTGCAGACGCAAGGTCTGCGCCTCCAATTCCGTATTCAGATTCTCCAGCTCCGCATGCTGGGTCAACAATTCTTCAGATTGTACTTGAGTTTCTTCCAAAAGTGACTGAATTTTAGCCCGGCCCCTCGCCGAAGCGATAGCGATACCAAGTTGTCTGGCACATTCCGTCAGAAATGTCGATTCAATTTCCGCAAAAGACTGACGGTGCCCGATCTCCAGCACACCCAATACCTGATCAGCCAATACAATAGGTACAAAAATAAGGTGTTGTACATTGACCTTTCCACTGGCAAAACTCACGATATAGTCTTCCGTGTTTATATTATTTATAATTTTCGTTTCCCTATCAACAAAGACCTGTCCGACATAACCTTCATTTGGGAGAAAATATTGCTGTGCTTTTGGGTCCAATCCGTAAGCGCCAGATAGTTCAAGTTTTTCCTCATTAAAAACATAAATCGCTCCGGTAATAGCCCCTATATAATTGACCAATCCCCTTACCGAATCTGTGGTAAGTATCCGTTCGGTTTTGTTACCGACCAATCCGGTATAAAGATCGGCATATCCCATGTGCAGCCAGTCGTTATCTTTAAGCTGATCGAATGATTTCTTTAAGGCTTTTGACATCCGGTTAACGGATTTTGCTATCGCGCCAAGGTCGTCTTCCTCAATATCCTCCGCTTTGACATCATAATCCCCTAGCGCAATACGATTAGTGATCTTTTGAACCATATTTAATCTGCGGGCAATCCCTTCATCCTTCTCACGGAGCGACTTTTCCAGTGCTAAGCGTTTAAGAAAGTCTGCCCTTAACCGAAAATAAAAGTATACCGTAATCACCAGTGACAGCAATGCACTGATCACAATAAATAAGGTCGTTATAAACGAAGAATTATCTAAATTGATAGATTTCTGATCGATACCATCATCTTCGAAATGAATAATATCCTTAATGATGCTACGGCACTTGTCCATGGCGGATTTGCTCTCATCCAGCTGCGCCAGACTAACAGTCCCACCGTTCCTTTTTACATTCACCGACTCCTTTAATACGGCTAACCTTTGCTGGGCCGCTGTAAATAAACTATCTACGCGAACATTTTGCTCAGGATCTGCTTTCGTAAGCTCCTTTATTTCCTTCAACTCACCCGGCAGGCTCGCTAAAGCCTGGTTGAATGGTTCCAGGTAATTCTCCTTCCCCGTGAGCAGATACCCCCTGTTTCCCGTTTCTGCCCCTTGCAGAGAGTTAAGGATAATATTTGATAAACTGATTATTTTTCGGGTAACGGCCAGCTCCTGACGGTGTTTATTCTGTTCTTTAATCCCCAGATACGATGCTGTAGAACTCACCAACAGGGCAAGTAGTGAAAAACCAATTCCTATAGATAAGTTATTAAGTGTTTTATTTGGCATCTGTAGGCAGATTTAATGGTAATGTAAAATAAAATGTGGCCCCTTTACCGGCAGAACTTTCGACGGCAATGGTACCTTGATGGCTACGGATAATTTCCGAACAAATATAAAGCCCTATTCCCAGTCCCTGGAAATCAAAGGAAGTTTCTTCTACACGGTAAAACTTGTCAAAAACATCAGACAGTTTGTTTTCAGGTATACCGATTCCAAAATCAATTACGCTGACTTTTACGACATCCGTCATTACACTGCAATCGACGATCACCTTCTCTGTCCCGGCGGCATACTTATAAGCATTTGTTAAAAAGTTAACAAGAACCTGCTCCAGGCGTATCTCATCACCATAGACCATTAGTCCCGAGATATCCCCCTGTCTATACAATTCCATATTACTCTGATCATGGGTCTGAACAATGGAATCAATGGCATTTTGTACCATTCGTTCAAGCGAGAATACCTTTTTATTGATCCCTAGTTTACCATTGTCGATTTTCGACAGATCGAGCAAATCCGTGATCAAACTGTTGAGCTTTTCGACCTGATCCTGAACCCGGCCAACATACTTGGCCTCTGGGCAGCTTTTGTCGAGACTTAACTTGCGGTCAAGTAGCTGCATATAAGCTTTGATGCTTGTCAGCGGTGTTTTCAGTTCATGGCTCGCAATACTCAAAAACTCATCCTTCTCCTTCTCCGCTTTCTTTTGGACGTCGATGTCAGTAAATGTCCCCACCCAATTATTTTCGCCATTCTCTAAAATGGGCCACACCCTTAATAATTGATATGTATAACCGGATTCATCCTGCTTTTTAACCCGTACCTCCATTTCCAAAGGTTTACCGGACTCAAGACTTTCCTGCAATTCAGCCATGATCGACCGATCTTCAGGATGCGTCTGCGGGAATGTGTTCTCACTGTCCGAAAACTGGAACCAACGGCCATTGACAAAGCCAATATTACCAAGATGGTCACAGGTAAAAGCAATTTGTGGTAAAGATTCCAGTAAGGTATGTAAATAGTCAACTTTTGAACGAAGTTCCGATTGCGCCTGCTTCCGTCTTTCCACTTCCATTTCCAAAGTCTGCTGGATATCCTTGAGGGCCTGAGTCTGCTCATACAGCCGATAGAATGTTTTGACTTTGAGCATCAGGATATCCGGATCGACAGGTTTGGTGACGTAATCCAGCCCTCCTGAATCATAACCCTTTGTAATAAAACGTTTATCGGTATTGACAGCAGACAAAAATATAATCGGTGTCTCCTTAGTCTTACTGAATCCTGCAATGTTCTCAGCAACTTCAAAACCATCCATATCGGGCATCTGCACATCCAATATGATTAAAGCATAATTATATTTTAAAATCTTCTTTAAAGCCTCTTCACCGGAATGGGCAGTATCGACTTTGAAATTTTTGGATTCCAATAACTTTTGTAACGAATAAATATTATCTGGGTTGTCATCGACTATCAATATCATAGAGCGCTTAAACTAAGAATCAAAGTAAACAAATGTAAAAAAATTAACCGGATCCATTCTTCAGGTAAAAAATTTCCTTACCCCCGCAATTTAATCACTAGGATCGACTTTCACTAAAAAATAAACAAAACTTTAACTTATCCCTGCCTGTTTGAATACATAACATGCTACAAATAGAAGTCATGTTGTCAAAAACAAGGATTCGATATGATTCAATTCACATCAAAAGGCATTTATTGTATTCCCGGCAAATTTTACCTGGACCCGTGGCAACCCGTTGATCTTGCTATCATTACACATGGCCATGCAGACCATGCGCGCCCGGGCATGAACAAGTATCTTTGTCACCATTTTACAGTTGGTATATTGAAAAGTCGTATTGGGCCCGATATTCGGGTTGAAGGCTTAGCTTACAACCAGACGATCCAGATCAACGGTGTAAAAATTTCTTTACATCCTGCAGGGCATATCATTGGCTCAGCACAGATACGATTGGAATATAAAGGTAAAGTGACGGTCTTTACCGGAGATTACAAGATCCAGGATGATGGGCTGTCTACCCCATTTGAACCCGTAAAATGTCATGAGCTAATTACCGAAAGTACTTTTGGTCTGCCGATCTATCGCTGGGAAAGTGTCGAAATCCAAAATCAACGATTAAACGCATGGATCACACACAATCAGGGATACAAAAAGACATCCGTATTTATTGGCTACTCATTGGGCAAGTCCCAAAGGATATTAAATGCGGTAAAGGATATGGGCGAAATATATGTGCATAATAGTATCGCTAAATTAAATATGGCCTATAGCGATGCCGGTATAAAATTACCATCCTATCAAATTATCGACCTGATGACGGATATGAAACAGCTCGACGGCAAGATCGTATTGCTACCACCGGCATTACTTGATACGCAACTGCTCCAAAAGATACCACATGTTGCCTATGCGATATGCTCCGGCTGGATGCAAATCCGTGGTGCACGAAGATGGCGCAGCGCAGACGCGGGTTTCGCTATCAGCGATCATGCGGACTGGAATGGATTGCTGCAGGCAGTAAAGGAAAGTGGGGCTGAAAAAGTGTATGTCACGCATGGACAGACAGCCTCATTCAGCAAATATCTGAATGAAATAGGTATTGAAGCCGAGGAGGTAAATACGAATTATGGAGAAGAATTAAGCGTATGATAGAATTTGCGACATTGATCAATGCGCTGGACAGCAGCAATAAAGCCAGTTTAAAAAAAGAAGCGATTATCCGCTTTCTAACCTTTGCGCCTGAGAAAGATAAACGCTGGTTTCTCGCTTTAATGACTGGCAAAAGACCAAGGCGTGCGATTTCCACCAAAGAACTTAAAACTTGGGTAATGGAAATTACCGGTATTCCAGAATGGTTGTTTATCGAATGTTATGCTGCTGTAGGTGACCTCTCCGAAACCTTAGCTTTATTACTGCCTCCCGCATCTGAAAAACTAGACAAAAGTCTCAGCGAATGGATGGAAGAGATCCTACAGTTGGCAAATGCTTCAATGGAAGAAAAAAAAGCTTTTGTGCTCACTTCCTGGAATAAGCTCAACACCATTGAGCGTTTTATTTTCAACAAATTGCTGGGGGGCAGCTTTCGCTTAGGAATATCGTCCAAAGGGCTGATAAATACAATTGCGGCACATTTTCAGATCGAACCAAGTATTGTCACCCACAGTATTATGGGCGAGTGGAATCCCCATGACCACGCATTTGACAAACTCGTTCGCGGCGAATATAGCGACACCAACCTCTCAAAACCATATCCCTTTTGTCTGGCCTACCCTGTTGAAAAAGAAGTGGAAGATCTCGGTCTGATTACGGAATGGCAATGCGAATACAAATGGGACGGTATACGCGGACAGCTGATCAAACGAGATGACGAAATCTTTATCTGGTCAAGAGGCGAGGAACTTGTCACTGTACAGTTCCCAGAGATCACCGATGCGCTCAAACAATGGAAAGGGAGCTTTGTCTTGGATGGTGAAATCCTCGCCGCGAAAGAAGGTCAGATATTGAATTTTAATGAACTACAAAAAAGGATCAATCGCAAGGTAATTTCCAAGACTTTACGTGAAGAAGTCCCTATTGTTGCATACCTTTATGATTTATTGGAGCTGGATGGTAAAGACCTCCGATCTGAGCCGCTGCAAGAAAGGCGTAAATTATTGGAACAGTTGTGCCAAGGTCAGGTTGGTCCCACAATCCAATTGTCTCCACTTATTCATGGTGAAAATTGGTCCGACCTACAAAAATTACAAGCGGCCTCGCGTGCGCTGAACAGTGAAGGCATTATGCTTAAAAAGAAAGACTCAATCTATTATGTTGGCCGAAAAAAAGGTGGCTGGTGGAAATGGAAAGTCAATCCCATGACCATCGATGCCGTGTTGATATACGCACAAAAAGGCAGCGGGCGCAGAAGTGCACATTATACAGACTATACCTTTGCGGTTAAAGATGGTGATCACTTAGTAAGCATTGCAAAAGCATATTCGGGACTTACAGATAAAGAGATACTAGAGGTCAGTCGCTATATTCGGCAGAATGCCGTGGAGAAATTCGGGCCCGTAAGAACTGTTAAACCCGAACTTGTATTTGAAATTGCCTTCGAAGGAATAGGCTACAGCAAACGCCACAAATCGGGGGTAGCACTGCGCTTCCCTCGTATTTTACGTTGGCGCAGGGACAAAAAAGCAGCGGATATAGATACATTGGAAAATATTAAAAAACTAATACCATAAGTTGAGTCAGAAGATAATACACAGTGAAGGATTCAAGGTCGTCAATCGTTATTTTGAATCCTTGGGCAATACCCCTTTTGGCTTTCAGGTTAAAACCTGGGACCGGTACATGCTGGGATACAGTGGAATGGTCATTGCCCCGACAGGATTTGGCAAGACATTTTCGGTGTTTATGGCGGTCTTGATCGATTACATGAATCATCCCGAACGCTACCAAAAAGGACTAAAATTACTATGGATCACGCCTTTGCGCTCCCTGGCAAAGGATTTAGCGAGAGCAATGCAGACCGCTATAGACGATATCGGATTGGATTGGATTGTACAGGTACGGAATGGGGACACTGATCCAAAGATCAGAGCGCAACAAACCAAAGCAATGCCCGATATCCTTTTGGTGACTCCAGAAAGCCTTCATCTCCTGCTCGCTCAAAAACAACGTGACAAATATTTCAAAAATATCCGCTGTATTACTATAGATGAATGGCACGAACTTATTGGAAATAAACGTGGTGTCATGGTAGAACTGGCATTATCATACTTAAAATATAAATATAAGGATCTCCAGATCTGGGGTATCACCGCCACCATAGGCAATCTGGATCAAGCAATGGATGTACTGTTGCCGGCAGCAAAAAAGAGCGTGCAGATTATCGCAAAGGAGAAAAAGAAAATTGCGATCAGATCCATCTATCCCGACAAAGTGGAGCTCCTTCCCTGGGCCGGGCATCTTGGAGGCAATCTCGTAAATCAGGTTGTCCCCATTATACTGGAAAGTAAGAGTACGATCCTTTTCACCAATACCCGTAGCCAAAGTGAACTTTGGTATCAGCTATTACTACAAGCGCATCCCGATTTTGCGGGACAGATTGCGCTACATCACAGTTCAGTAGATGCTCACATACGCGAATGGATCGAAGAAAATCTGAGCAGTGGAAAGCTAAAAGCAGTGGTATCTACTTCATCACTTGATTTGGGCGTGGATTTTAAGCCTGTGGACACCGTGATTCAAATCGGATCAAGCAAAGGTGTCGCCAGATTTATGCAACGCGCCGGAAGAAGTGGCCACAGCCCTTTTGAAACATCCATTATCTATTTCGTTCCGACACATTCCCTGGAACTCGTCGAAGTTGCCGCTTTAAAGGAAGCTGTCAAAACCCAAACGATAGAAAACCGCGACCCCATGGTCCAGAGTTTCGATGTGTTAGTGCAATTTATGGTCACGATCGCGCTCGGGGGCGGTTTCCAATCGACAGAACTCCATCAGATCGTTGCCCGGACCCATGCGTTCCACTATATGGAAGATGAGGAATGGCAATGGTGTATGTATTTTATCACCGCAGGTGGCAAAATCGGCAAACGTTATGAAGAATTTCACAAAGTAGTACAGGACAATGATGGCAACTGGATAATAAAAAATAGACGCATCGCCCTGCTCCATCGGCTGAATATCGGCGCTATTGTTGGTGATGCGATGATGCGCGTAAAGTTCCTCTCGGGCGGATATATCGGTATGATTGAGGAATATTTTATCAGCAAATTGAAGAAAGGCGAACGATTTAACCTTGCTGGCCGGATTCTCGAACTTGTTATGGTCAAGGATATGACTGTATTTGTCAAAAATTCATCTGGTAAGGCCATCACTCCGAGTTGGCTGGGAGGTAGATTACCGCTTTCCTCCAACCTGAGCCATTTTCTACGTAAAAAACTTGCAGAAGCAATAAGCCCCGACAACACTGAAAAAGAATTGCGCTTCCTGGCGCCGTTGATCCAGAAGCAGCAAAGCCTTTCGGCTGTCCCCAATGAATCAGAATTTCTTGTCGAACACATCAAGACCAGAGAGGGACACCATCTGTTTTTCTATCCGCTGGAAGGGCGATTGATCCACGAAGTCATGGCTGCTCTCGTCGCTTACCGCATCAGCAAACGCTATCCCATTAGTTTTTCCATGGCCATGAATGACTATGGCTTCGAACTTTATTCCGATAAAGAAATTAAATTGGATCAAGCGCAATTAACCGAGGTACTGAGCCGGGAGAATCTTATGCAGGACGTGATCAGTAGCATCAATTCCGCTGAAATGGCAAGCCGCAAATTCCGCGATATTGCTGTAATTTCCGGATTGGTGATACAAAACTATCCCGGAACCCAACAAAACAACAAATCCTTGCAGGCTTCCTCGGGTATTATATTTCGTGTTTTAATGGATCACGATCCGAACAATCTATTGTTAAAGCAGGCTTTCACCGAAGTGTTCAACCAACAACTCGAGGAATACCGTCTGATAAAAGCATTTGAGAGAATAAACAATAGCCAAATCATCTATACCTTTGCAGAGGAATATACACCGTTAAGTTTCCCGATCAAAGTGGACAGTTTACGTCAGTCCCTTTCTAGTGAAGCGTTGATCGAACGGATTCAACGCATGGAGCATGCAAATAAATCAAAACGTGGACGAAGAAAATGAATATACAGGAACAGCACATTACATTCAATAAACAAACACTCATCCTTAACAATCAACGTACGATCTTTTGGCCGAAGCAGAATACCCTCATTCTATCCGACCTTCACCTCGGTAAAGCCGCACATTTCCGTAAACATGGAATTCCTATCCCTTCAGATACATCTAGCCTCGACCTCCAAAGACTAGCTTCTTTAATTGATCACTACCAGGCGGATAATATTTTGGTTGTCGGTGACCTTATTCATGCGGGAATCAATCAGGAAGTTCTTTTACTTGAAGAGTTTAAACAGAAACATGCCAATCTCAATTTTCATTTGGTCGTTGGGAACCATGATAGACAGGTGGAAAAATTAGCTAAACAGATTGATTTAATTTATCATCACGACAAATTTGAGCTGGAGCAAATCTATTTTGTACACGAACCGGCGATAGATCGTTCACTTTTCACCATCAGTGGGCATATTCATCCGGGCGTCAGTATCAAGCTTCCGCCCAACAAACACCTCCGTCTGCCCTGCTTCTGGGTCTCCGCACAACAGATTATCCTACCGGCATTTAGCAAGTTTACGGGACTGGATAGCCGAAAAATGCCGCCGGAGTACGATTGCTATGCTTTGCACGATGAAATAATCCTGCCGCTAAAGAATAGCTAATTACATTTTAAGCTCGCCGGGGGAAATTCCATAGTATTTTTTAAACGCACTGCTAAAGTTATTCTGATGACCATATCCGGTCAGCAAAGCAACTTCATAAACTGTCATCTTATCATCCAATAGATAACTTTTGGCTTTTTCCATGCGGATTCGAGTGAGATAATCGTGGATTGTAACCGAAAAATATTCTTTAAAATCCTTTCGCAGCTTACTTTCACTTGTCAATACCTCTGCCGCGAGTTCTTTTTGTGTCGGTGGATTGGCAATACGCTGTTCGAGAATCTGCCGGGCCAGCTCCAGACGTTGCACATCTTCGTCATGGAACAATGAAACGGCCTGATCATTTTTCTCGTTATACTGCTCAAATTGGTACATTAGCAATTCAACAATGCGAGACTCGGTATGCAGCCGACGTATCTCACCTTTTTTCTTCGATTCGATAAGTTCGGCTATGGTGTGCTGCATCTCATAGGTCGCCATCAGATCTTCTTCTGAAAACGATGTATACTCCCCTTTTTCGATTTCATGCACAAACTGCTGGTGCAATAATGAATCCCGCTTAATAAGGTTCAGGTAATACTCCTTGGATATCACAGCAATAAAATACGTATACTCAATACCGGGCTCCACTTGATGAACCGATTTAACCGAAGGTATATACCGGATATTATGCCTGCTCATCCCATAGGGCAATTTACTGTCCACCGGTTTAAAGAATATAAATTGACTGGTAATGGTCTCCCCTTCGATTTCGGTCAATATCTGAACAGGCCGATCAAATTGCATTTTCGAATGCAATATAAACAAACCCGAGGTAGAAAGCTGAAAATTCTCCATGTGAACGGGCTCCGTATGGATCGTGATTTTATTTTCAACTAAAGGCTTATCAGGCACATATCCGTCTGGAATTTCTTCTTCAAAAAGCCAATCCGCCAACTCAACTATTTTACTTTTCACCAACATGATTACAATCCAAATAAGCCTGATACAGTTAAAATTAACGAATTAGGGTGGTAAATAAAAATTATTTATAATCTATCTAAATAAATGCCTGTTAGACAGAAACAACGTGAAGGTTGCCAGGTCTACTCCAGGTCAATCTCCATCTCCTTCAATTGAACATAAGGCTTCAATGTACGTGGATTCATGATCACATTGGATTCAACCGAAAAAATCGTGTAGATTTCCTTCTGTGCCAAAACCTCCACTGGTGTACCATGAAAGAGTTTACGTCCATGTTTAAGCATCAGGATTCGGTCGGCATACATCGCTGCAAAATTAACATCATGCACAATCAAAATAACCATAAATCCTTTACGGGCCAATGCACGAGCAATCGCCAGCACCTTTTGCTGATAATGCAGATCTAAAGCTGAAATAGGTTCGTCGAGTAACAGGAGCGCATCGGGATTATCCCAGATCTGTGCTAAAACACGCGCGAGATGAACACGTTGTTGCTCCCCCCCTGAAAGACTCAAAAAATCCCGGTCAGCAAATGCTGTCACACCACAGAGCTCCATCGTTTCGGCCACCACCTGATGATCACGCACTGTGGGCGTATTTTTATAATGCGGATACCTCCCCATCAATACGATCTCTTCCACCTTAAAACTCAATGTCATCTGTTGCTGCTGACTCATAAGGGCCCTGCATTTGGACAATGTCGCTGCATCGTACGCAGACAACAATTTGCCATTGAAATGAATCTGTCCAGAATCAGGCTTCTTTTCACCGCACAGGAGCCCCATCAAGGTAGACTTTCCGGCCCCATTGGCTCCAAGGACAGCTAAAATCTCACCTTTACGAACCTGAAAGGTGATGTCTTTCAGTAGTTTTCGGCCTTTCACCTCATAGTTGATTTTTTCTACACGCAACATAAAAAATAGTATTTAAACATCCGAAAGAAGACTATTTATCCTTGATTAAAATATACAAAAATACAGGCGTCCCCAACAGGGCCGTAATCACACCGATAGGCAATTCTATGGGTGCTACCAATACCCTGGCGATAACGTCCGCCAGCGTCAGCACCAAAGCACCTAAGAGCAGCGAGCCCGGAAGTACAAAACGATGATCTGGCCCTCCCATCAGACGTATAGTATGCGGGACAATAAGTCCTACAAAACCAATAATTCCCGAGACAGCTACCGAGGCACCGACAGCCAAAGTCGATAAGATGACCACCCACCTTTTTACACGATCAGTACGCATCCCCAATAAATCAGCCTGGAGTTCACCCAGGGCAAATGCATTCAAAGACTTTCCAAAAAACGGAAGAATAAGCAGAGAGATACATATAAAAGGACCTATAGCCAATAAATTGTCCCAGGTTGCACCCCCTAGACTGCCCAGCATCCAAAACGTAATGGTGCGGAGCTGTTGCTCTGTAGACATGTAAGTCATCAAACCTGTAAGCGCGCCCGCAAATGCATTGATGGCGATACCTGCCAACAGCATCGTTGTCACATTGGGGCGGCCATTTTTACTGGCAATGCGATACACTAAAAATGCAGTTAGTCCGGCACCGACAAAAGCACCAAAAGCCAAAATATAATAACCCAGCCACGCTGACAGCGAGGTCAGCAGGAACGTTTCAAATGCGATAATCAGTACAGCGAACAAGGAGGCGCCGGAAGAAATACCGATTAACCCGGGCTCTGCGAGCGGATTTCGAAAAATTCCCTGAATGGCGGCGCCCGAGATACCCAGAGCGGCTCCGACCAAAAGCCCCAGTAATAAACGTGGCATACGGATCTCAAATAAAACGTCGGCATGCATGCTGTCTTGATTAGAAATTGCAGACAAATGCAGCTTCTGCATGAGCATGGATAAAATATCCCCCGGAGGTATATGATAGGCTCCCAGACCTAATGCAATAATACACGTAATAAACAATATCAGGCTCAAAGCCAGCAATATTAACTTTTGTTTCTTTTGCACCTGATCTATTTTGAATCCATTACTTTTCCAAATCCACGGTGCAGTTCCAAGATCGCATCAGGCAGCCGATTACTAAAGTTGACTAGTAAGGAGGCATTCATCACCAGTATACGTTCATTTTTACCGGCATTCGTGATGCGCATCCCCGGCAATTTAAGAATAGCTTCTTTTCCACCTAAGCTACTCGCACCAAAATCAAACAGTAATATAATATCTGGATTGGCCTGCACCAATGCCTCCGTCGTATACGGCTTAAAATCCGAAAATTCCTGTACGGCATTCTTTCCACCGGCTAAATTGATCATGGCATCCAGGCTGCTACCCTTTCCTGCCACACTCATTGTCCCTGTTCCGCGCGCATACAAAAACAATACTTTCGGAACTGCTTTACCTTTATTTTCTTTTTTCACCAATGCTAGTGTATGATCCAAACTTATTTTTGTATGTGATACCAAAGATTTCCCTAAGGATGGCTCTCCGATAGCATCCGCCACTTCCTGGATATAGCGTAAAGCGCCAGTAGCAGAATAATTCGATTTGACCGCAACAAACTTTACACCGGCGGCACGGATCTGCTGAATGACCGCATTGGCCACATCCCCCTCATTTGCTAGTACAAGCGTAGGTTTAAAAGACAATACCCCTTCAGCCGAAACAGAACGGTTTTTACTCACCCGCGGCAATGCCGCTGCAGCTTTTGGGGAGATGCTGGTCACATCTGTTGCGATCATGCGATCGCCTAAACCAAGCCCATAAATTGTTTCCGTCAGCGAACTGTTCAATGTAATAATCCGTTGCTGCGCGTTTGCCCATCCGCCGATATGCAACAAACAACATAGCATAATTAAGTAAATTCTACGCATCTCTTTCTTTAACTCCTTTAAAACTGTACAGAATTTTGATTCCAATTTTTCGGCACAGCACTGTTATTTGACTACAAAACAAATCAATAATCAGTCTAAATACAAATTATTTTCAATCCATATAAATAAACTCAAACAACAACAAAAACAATATATACAGTTGTAAAACAGACTAATACACTGAAAAATCAACCCCCTTACCAATAATAAAAATCGAAATAAATAGAATTTATGACAATTTGCATATAGAAAAATCCAATAGTATTCCCGTTTTTTGTAACATTATTTAGAATGATTAAAAATAAAAATAGTGTTTAAAAACCTCTCTTCTATTCGAATAAATACGATAATCACCTTATGTGCCTGCCAAATTTATGTTGCGCAAGCCCAGGAAAAATGGAAGATTTCCGGAACTTTAAAAAACGAGTCGAACAAGGCAATAGCCAGTGCGACCGTCTATTTGTATCCGGATAAATACGCTTTTAAGACCGATACAGCCGGGAGATTTCAATTTAATAAACTTTATACGGGCCGTTATGAACTTGTCGCGCAAGCATTAGGCTATAAGGAGCTGCGTCAATTTGTAGATTTGACGGATAAAAACCAGCAACTCACAATCACTTTACAAACAGATAACCGTCAGATCGACGAGGTTGAGGTCAACCGCAAATTGGAAGCTGTTGATAACTTGATCAAAGCTGAAAATGCAGCTATGCCGGTCAAGGTCATTACCAAGAGAGAGATTGAATTGATGGGGAGTCGGAGGTTAGACGAAGTGCTGAAAGAGCAGACCGGTATTGCCATTGTGAACGATATTGCAGGTGGCTCCAGAGCTGTAGGTGTGCAAATTCAGGGGTTTAGCAGCAACTATGTCATGGTCTTGGTCGACGGGCAGCCTATGCTTGGCCGTAATAGCGGTAATTTTGACCTTTCACGTATTTCAGTGACCAATATCGAACGCATTGAGATCATTAAGGGAGCATCGTCCTGTTTATACGGCAGCGATGCACTTGGCGGTGCTATCAATATCATTACACGTCATGGCGCCCTAACCCCCCAAGCACATGCTTCGCTACTCTACGGCACATTAAATACGGTCGATGCAACAATAGAGGGCGAAACACCATTTTCCAATCAGCGCGGCAGCGCTGTTGTCTCCGGCAACTATTACCGTACGGATGGTTTCAATACCGACAAACAATACCTCAACTCGAAAAGTACAACCTCCCCCCCCTATACCAACTATAGCTTTCAGGGACGGGTACGCTACCGCACCAGTAAACTTGGAACACTGGGCATCACGGGTCGATTTGCAGCGCGTGAATCCGAAATGATCAATGCCTGGTCGGAGGATAGAACGCTACAGGATAAACAAAAAGATCAGGACATTAATCTATCGGCCAGCTACGACCACAATTTTGATTCGGGCCTGCGTAGCATGACACGATATTACTTTTCCAGATTCCATTCTCAGATTGCGGCACAGTGGCTGCAACAAGGGGTTTTGGCCAGCGCTGAAGAATTTGGCCAAAATGTACATCGCATCGAACAACAATTTGCCTACAGTCCGGTGCAACAACTTAAGTTCACCGGTGGAATAGGCGGCAGTGTGGAGCAAATGGACAATCAGGACCTGGATGCCAAACGCTCATTGAACAGCGCATTTGTCTATCTTCAGACGGAATGGAAACCGATTGACCGTTTGCTGACGACATTAGGCTTGCGCTATGATCAAACCAACGTCTATAACGGGCATTTGAGTCCAAGCTTGGGTTTGCAATACCATATCAGTCCAACCTTATTGGTCAAAGGCGGCCTTAGTGCAGGATTCAAAGCACCAGACTACAAGATGCGCTATCAGGTCTTCTTCAACCCAGCCGCCAACTATCTAGTTGTGGGAAGCGAACGGGTAGCCGACGTTATTGCCGCCATGGACCAGGCGGGCGAATTGAGTTATAAGAACAGCTATATGCTGAATTTAGTCGCCGGCAACCTAAAGGCCGAGACTAGCCTGTCCAACAATATCGGACTAACCTGGAATCCTTCAAAGAAATTTCAGGCAGATTTCTCCCTTTTCTATCACCGCATCAACAATCAGATCAATACCGTCAGCGTAGGTAACGGTACTAGCATCGCACAGATCTACAGTTACCGTAATTTACCGAAAGCGATGAACAAAGGTTTTGAAGTCTCCATGACCTATCAGGCGACCAAAGATCTACAATTGTCCATGGGTTATCAATACCTTATTGCCAAAGATCTCAGTGTGTTGGATAGCATTGCAGCTGGCAATTACCCCTATAACCAAATCAATGATGCGGCAACCGACCTCTATCGGCAAAGTAAAAAATCAGACTATTGGGGAATTGAGGACCGTTCGCGCCATATGTTCAATTTCAAAGCCCAATACGAATATAAACCTTGGGGAGTAAACGTCAATGCCCGCATCAATTTCCGTGGAAAAACGCCCTTTCAGGAGAATAACGGCAATCAATTCATTGACAAATATGACATCTTTATCCCCTACCATACACTCGTGAATATGACGGTCGAAAAAAGTCTAATGAACCGAAGATTAACCTTTCGTCTGATCGGCGACAACCTGTTCAATTTCACCAGCCGCTACCTTTTGGGCCAGCCGGGCAGAGTCATTATGGGTGGCGTTAGTTACCGATGGATGAAAGATTAAAGATTGGAGATTGGAGATTGGAGATTGGAGATTGGAGATTGGAGATTTAAAGTTAAAAAGTAGAACACAAAATAGTAAACAAAAAATGAGAACAATTAACATCATTATAGCGGAATGCAGCATCTGGCTTTCATTTCATAAGATTGGACGTTCTATTTTTTCAGGTTTTCTGGCACTTATGCTCCTTTCCTGCGGGAAGGACAAAGACTATACGATTGGACTAGAAGATGGCAAGAGTGTGGTCATTAAAGATCTGGCTGGCGACACCGATGCCGCAATGGGTGACGGTGCCGAGGGTAAAGAAAAACGACCCTTCAACATGTTTCTTTTCCGATTTAAGGACAAAAAGCAAATCTGGATCAAGACAAAGGCCGACTCCGCACAATGGTTGAAAACAAAAGACTGGGATATTGCCTTTACGGGCCCCTACAATTCTGAAGTCTTTGTCAATAATGCTGTTGATGAATTCAATCCGGGCTATCAGGGGGAGGCCAACAATACAGCTGTCATGCTATTAAAGCAATCTTACCAAAGCCTTACGGTCGCCCCTTCGGATGAAGAATTCAATAAAAGCGGAACCGGTAAAATTGGCTGGGCATCCAATTCCGAATCGCTCGGCTGGTTTCAGTACAGCCTGAGCACGCATATCATGCAGGCCCTCCCAAACCGTACTTATGCCATTCGCCTACCTGATGGCAAATATGCCAAATTGCAATTGATCAATGCCTATAAGGGAAATCCCTCAGCAGTGACCAATATGAACTGGCCCGCCCCCTACTACACTTTTAAATATTACGTGCAGGAAGATGGTAGTAAAAACTTGAATACAAATACATTATAATAAGGAAAAATTACACAATTAAATTAAAGATGAACAAATTATTTACAACAGCGGCACTTTTATGTGCATTGAGTCTAGGTTTTACTTCCTGTAGCAAGGATGATGATAAAGTTGAAGAAAGCAAACTTAACGATGCAACAGCTATAACTGCAATCGCAAAAATTGAAGTTCCCGCAGGCGCAAAAGTTTTTTATGATTTCAAGACAAATAGTGTTCAGGAGGAATCAAAAAGTATGATAAATCTATCTGGCATGTATGGTTCTACTCTGCAAAATACATCAGCTGAAAACTATAAAATGGGATATTTCGATCAAAAGAATACAAGTATTGAAAAATTGACATTAGCGGCAGTACTAGGTGCCAATATAACCTCCACAGAAAAATTGGGCATAGATGCTTCCAGTGCTGGTGCTCCAGCGACAGGACCAACATGGATAATCTATGATTTTAAAAATAATCATGCTGTATATCCCACCCCTAACCGTTACATCGTAATGTATAAAGGGGAAAAGCTAAGCGATAAGAGCGACGAACTTTTCGTTATTCAGGCAGCTGGAATTACAGCTCTCAATGGAAATGCAACGTACAATATTAATTTTAAAAAGTTTATAAAATAGTCTTAATAACAAATTTAACTGAGAATCTGTATTCACATCGCAATATGGATTCTTTTCTTTTTGTAAATATTGTCTTGTGCTTGTCTCCAATGTGATAAAAAACTCAAGCCACATCCTGAAAGTACAAAACAGGTCAAAATCAAAATTAATATATAAAATATCATTTTTCATACACAAGTTATAGGTCAAACTGTTTACCTTTACCATTATTTAGAATGATTTTAAATAAACATAGAAATATAACAGATGAATATATCAAGACAGCTCACGAGAACAAAGTATATTGCATTGCTCTGCATTGGTCTGGCAATCAATACTGCTTGCAGCAAATCAGATCCAACAGTAGAACCTATTGTCGAGCCACCAAAAGAAGAAGAAAGCAATACCGGGCTTTACAATAAATTGATTAAAGTACGCGATTTCGCTGGTACAGATAAAAACGATGGCCAAAATGCTGCACCGACTGTGTATTATAGCTTGGAGACCAATAAAGGCGTACCGGAAACAAATCGTCAAACTCGAAACTGGGACATTGCCTTTAGCAATATCTTTAATAGCCATGTCTCTGGGAATAACGGATCAAACAGCAGCAATTTCGGTTATGGCAATAATGCCACCGGTGGCATCCTGATCGTTGAAAAAGATTTTGACGAAGTAACAGAAGTACCGGCTGATTCTGAGTTTAAACTTATTGGCGATGCGATAGGAATGGATCAAAATGGTGACGAAGGAAACGGTGTCGGCTGGTTACTGTATGACTTTTATGGTCGTTTGGTTCGTGAACATGCTGTTCAGAACGAGCATGTGGCTTACGCACTTGGCAAGGGTTTAACCCTTCTCAATGGTAAAGTCATCAAACCACGAACCTTGATCGTTCGCACGGCAAAAGGTAATTACGCGAAGATTAGACCAGTTTCTATGTACAAAGGTCTGTATAACCCTGCGGAGTGGCTTAAAGATTCACCACACGTATTTATCTCCTTTGATTATGTCATTGTGCCTAAAGGCAGTAAGACATTCGAGATAAAACCCTAAATAGTACAATTCTTATTCAAAAAAAACCGGATATACGGTCGAGGTACATCCGGTAACAAATTGACTAATTAACATATATTTATTAACTAGCCCACTGTAGAAGTGGCAAAATTACGAAAAAGAAATGAAAATCAAATTCACAACTTTATCCGTTGCCTTAGGTCTTGCCGCGATTGGCATGACAGTATCATGTAGCAAAGACAATTCACTTGCACCAAATGTAGAGCAACAATCACTCAGCAAACGCGCAGTTACACCTTCAACAACTATCGGAGGCACAGTAAACTTTACCGCAACCGGTACAAAAGGGTACTTAAAAACGATTGCAACTGGCACCTATGGTGCACGCAACTTCCATCAAGGCACAGTGCCTGATTTGGTGGATACGACACAATGGAAAAATCCAGCAAGCACTTATTACTACAACTTGATTACCAATGATGGTGGTACATCCACTAGCTACGATTTTCAATTTAGTGGTACAGCAAATGCAAGCTTGACCGTAAATACGGCTAAATATAACCTGTATTATGTAAATACAGCATTTGAATCAGTGACAGCAAGTACTTCAGGAACGCTCATTTCAACTGGAGTAGCTGGCTCTAACAGTCTAAATGGAACAGGAAATCCAAGCAGTACTGGCTGGTACATCTATAACCTAAGCAATCACATTATGAGTAGCTACGGGCCTAGAACTTACATTCTAGAAAACAAAACAACCGGTGATTTATGGAAAGTACGTTTGAATAGTGTATATAAAGATGAAACACCAAATGCAAGTTATGCAGCAACAAACTTTCCATTTATGAGTTTCGATTATAAGAAACTGTAAGTAAGTGTAAAATCCCTTATTTTTTGATAAGAATTGTAAATTTTAAATCCGGTACCAGCTCTGCTGGTACTGGATTCTTTCCAAACCAAGATGAAAAATCAGTTATTAACCTCACAAAAATTTAAAATCGCCACAGTCGTTTTACTAAGTGGCCTATTGACCGGCTCCTGTACGAAAACCGAAACTCAACCTTATGAACAGGAAAGTATGGCTCGAATCAGCAGTTTTAAGATCGTTAATACCAGCAAAGAAGTCATCGGCGCCATTAACAACGATGATAAAACGATCACGGTCACACTGCCCGAAGGACTTTATATGACCAGTCTGGAGCCTGAAATAAAAGTCGCCACAGGCGCTACGCTAAAGCAAGGTTCGGATACGCTGATCACCAATATGATGGACTATTTCGTCAAAGGTCGTACCATTCAATACCCCGTTACAGCCACAGATGGCAGTACCGCGACCTATTCATTGATTGTCAAAAGTAACCAACCGGTACTCAATGTACAAGAGGTTAGTTCCGATCCAAATACTCCTGTTGTATATGATCAGACATACGGTTATGTCTTTAATTTTATTGATGTCAATACCGTTCAACCGAACTATCCATTCCTCGGAATTTATGAAACTGACTTAACGATAGCTCGTGCAAGTCTAGTGGACAAGAATGGCAAGGAATATCATTTTACACAATTGACTACAGGTATCCCTCCGAATGTTGGCAATGCCTACATGCAACTACCATTAAATTCCATTGAGGGACGTATAACGGGTAGTGGCAGTTCGCTAAAATATAACAAGGTACCAGCGGCAGGTGATTACTATGTCAAATTGCGCTACTACAGTCGTGAAGTAACTTTAAAGAATCCTATTCGAATTATATACAATAACTAATTATACATATTATCCAATTCATGAATTGCATCTGCTTTTCATCTATGGAAATACCATTTGACGATAGAAAGTCACCATAACTATGAAAAAAATAAATACATTATATCGCATTCCTGCCCTGTTGCTGATGATGGGAATCACCGTGTTTTCAGCTTGCAAGAAGGAGTATGAAATCGCTCCGACCCCCTATACCGAAATTACTGCATTCAAAATTCCTTACAATGGAGGAAAGGATACTATTGTCGCTGCGGTGGATGGCGAAAATATTTATGTTTCCTGGCCTGGCTCTACTGAATGGCCTATTCCTGAGACAGTCGCCCCTATTATCAACATTTCAAAAAATGCAAGCATTAGCCCGGCCTCGGGAGCTGCAATTGCGCTCAAAGACGGCGCTCAATATCAAGTAAAGGCTCAGGACGGTACCATCAAGACCTATACGGTCAAACTATCGAATGGGGCATTATTACCTTCTTTTCAAGACGAAGACACACAGATTGCTGCCCTTGTTGGCCAAAGCAACTTTTCTATACCAATGCGTAACCTTGCCCTGGATGGCAGCGACAGTCTATACCTTGTCAATGATCAAAACAAAGGTTATAAACTCATGCTGAATAAAGTGCAAAGTGGGTTTATTGATTTTTTTGTGGATCAGTATGATGGTTCAGGTATTCCGGCTGGCGATTATTACGTACAGGTGATCAACAAATTCCGTACGCCAGTTAAAAGCAGTAAAAAGTTTGTCACCATTGCGAGCGATCAATCGCTTCCTTATGTGTATTTTAACCATACGAAAGAATGGCAAGTCAAAAGAGGTGAAATTATAGAACTTCCTGCAAGACATTTAACCAAAACGTCCGATATTAGAGTTGTAAATCTAAGTTATACCGAAGATGGTGCTCCCAATAGCTTGTCACTGACCTTTGTAGGTATTTCAAACGATTTAAAATCCATCAAAGTACAGATCCCGGAAGATGCCCCGGTAGGCATTAGTTCGGATTTAGAAAATGGTGTTAGCATACGGGTACGTATTAATCGTTTTTATACACAATCCACCCCTAAATTTGCTTATCCGATCAAAATTGTTGAATAAAAATCCTGTCGTTTTTCATAGATGATAAATCAGAAAACAGCATAAAAAATCGAAAATAAATACGAATCTTTGTATAGAATCGTTATAAATAAAAGAAAGAACATGTTAAGTCAACATATCAAAGAGCAGACGCACGCTGCTCACCAAAATGTAGAAGGAACGATCGTGCGCCAATTGAAAAATATTCGTTCTGAAGCAGATTATGCCGAGGTATTAAAAGGATTCTATGCTTATTTCCGTGCAGTGGAAGATAGCATCGCTCCTTATGTTACTGCAGATGTATTACCGGATCTTGCGGAACGCCGCAACTCATCGTATATCAAAAGTGATATTGAAGCCTTGGGGGGTAACGTGGAGAGTCTTCCGGAAGCAACAGCTCCGGCAGTAACAAATGTACAGGAAGCCCTTGCATCATTATATGTATTGGAAGGATCAATCATGGGTGGCCCCTACATCGTACAGATGCTGAATAAATATGGCGTCAACAAGGGAACTTCTTTCTTCGAAGGCTACGGTGAAAATAGCCGTGAGATGTGGGCTAGATTTACCGCTGTGTTGAATAAATATGCTGCGGATCCTGCAACTTATGACCGTTCGGTAGAAATTGCAAACCAAACTTTTTATAACTTTGGTGAAGTATTCACGCCTATTACCAGTGCAAACTAAATAGGCTGAATATTGTTTAACCCTTCAAATGGAGCAAAAAGACAATAATAAAGACAATAAATCAAAATGGTTGAAGCGTGCCGGCATGGGGGCATTTATCTTCTTCCTGGCAAAGGGACTTGTATGGCTTGCGGTGTTATTCTTTGCGGCAAAGTCCTGTAGCGTATCTATTTAATTATAAATAAGAAGCAGTCACCCAAATTTGTTAACGAGCAATTTTTGAGACTGCTTCTATTTGTTTACATCGTTTTTCTGATTATTTTTTCGGATCAACAATAAATTCAGTTGTATCCACTACAGCATCTGTTATGCTGCTCAACATATCTTTAATATAGCTGAAAAGCGGCTAGAATCGAAGCTGGATTAAAATCTATTTTATTGAGTACATTCGACCGGCGGCTATCTTTTTCCAGATACAGCATGGTAAATCCAACAAATATAGAGGTACCTACAAAGTCACCACATTTGACAGTCAAGGTTTTTTCTGATATCGCTTGCTCTCTATATTTAATATCGTATTCCCACTCCACATCATTTATTTCTATAGGCCCAAGCTCATCGAAATCGAATGACAACGCTTTAAATTTAAATACTACCGCATTGCATTTTTCAGGAAGTACCAGTGCTCTTTTGATATCAAACTGCGGAAATGATATTTTAAGATCCTTCCTCTTGTTCAGCGAGATTACCGGATCAATAAAAAGATAATCCTGCATATGACAATTTTCATTGAACTGAAAATTTACCAAACGATCCAATACGCAGTTACTCAGCGTACGGTTTCCCTTTTCACAATCAAGATTTGTCTTTATTGCACGATAGATCTGCCTATTTAAGCGATTGCCCATCTGCCCATCATGGAGATCCTGGTGGACTTCCCCAAAACACATCCGGATCAATGCACCCGCGCGGCTTACCTTACCAAAATCTTTACCTGCTCTTTTGGTATCATCCGTCTGTTTGACGCGATATGGTCTGCTTTGCAGGTAGTTTTTGTTGCCAACTTTTCTATTCACCAGGGGGCCAACCAGGCCTCTGATAAATCCATTATCATTTATTCCCATGCCTAAAGATACGACGGTAAAAACCTGATGTCAAGCATCTTATTTATTTTTAATAAATTTCAAATTTGAGTAAAATGACAATTATAAATATTGCAATTTTCAAGGGACCTTGTTGTAAATAGCTTATGGGCAAGTTCGCCCCATGCTCGCCCTGCTCCCGACTTGTAAAAAATGTGCACGTACCGTGAAAGCACCATGAAAGGTGGACTCAAGGTGGACTCAAGGTGGACTCACTGTGCACTGAATCTACCTACAGGACGAACTTGGTCTTAACTTGGTCTTAACTTGGTCCCCATCGAGTCCATATACCAGCCGAAGTTTGACAGTAGACATCCCCAAGTTCTACTTCACTCCATTCTTACCTTAATTTCCTACCGTTACTATCTAATAGCTGCATCGCTACTCTATTGCGTTTATCCTCGGGGTAAAAAAGCTTCTAGAATACCCTATACTCAAATTGTGAGTCCCTTTTATTTCTCTTATTTCGCAATTTTTAATTAAAATAGGCTTCGAATAAATAACGTCCAATTTTTTTAAGCCAATACAGTTGGACAACCTAAAGAAGTCAACCTATCTCAGGCCAATTTAGCAATGGTGGCATTTCAAAGTAAAGAATAAGAGTGGCAACGCATCAATTTTTCATTTTTTTCTGCAATTCCCTCAACTTCTCATAATTATCTTTTTCTATGGTATGAGGAGCAATAGCCTTAATCAGTGTCAACGTCTGGTCACCGGAGTGGTAACCATAGATATGATTTTTGTCCCTAAAAAAATAGTTATATTCAATCACCACTGGTATCTGCCCCTTGCCACCATCACAACCTTCAATGACATCCACTGTAGAACCGAGCAATTCCATGCTTTCGCGGTTAGCTATATTCATTATTTCTCTATCTTCTATCAGCAATTTATCGTCATAGGCGTAGGCTAGTTTCAGATCATTTAAAGCGGACTGATGTGCTATTGTTCTTTTCTTCGCCAAGGTATTATCGTCAAATACCAATTGCCTACCATCATCAAAGAAATTGGGAATTCCTTTTTGATAGGAATAGACCCCATTGACAAACTTGCTGTCTTTACTGAGCCAAGTCACAGGCTCTAATGTTCCCGCTCCATCTTGGTCTTTATAAAAAGCTATGCCATCAAAATAGAATCCAAAGGTGGTAATCTCCAATAAGCTTGGCTGTGCAACAGCGGTCAGGTTCATTGGTGGCTGATCATTGATCAAATCCCAACCATTATAATATATCTTACCTTCTTTGTCAATAAGTTCATGCTGTTTATTCAGCCATTGTGCTTTTACTGGATACAAGTAAGCAGTTGTACCGTCTTGTAGATCCAGACCCGCAGAAATATAGCACCAAATATTTCCATCATTAAAATCAACAAACGAATTCAGCCAGTTTTGCGCCACCTCTTTAATTGTAAACGGCCGTTTCAGATCAAGACTCAGAAGCGATTCGGTAATATCCATTTGATCAAAAATACTGACATCATAAATGTAGGCCGTATTCCCATCCGTAAGCAAATATTTATCCTCATTATTTTCTAGTCTGAGGCATTGTATGGTCGCGGGGTTCAACCCCGATATTATTTCAGCTGTTAATTGTGTCCCCTCATAACAATAGACATGTTTTTCGTCCTTGAGCAGGTATCTACGGTTTTGGAATTGAGCGAGTACAATAGGTTTGTCAGGAAACAATTTGGTTGCTGTCTTGGTTATCTTTTTTACGTATGGATCAAAGGAAAAAGAAAACCATTTTCCATGCATATAAAGTAGATCTGCGTCAAATGTACTTTTCACATCTTTTCTATCTGCAATTTTTACAGGTGTTACACGATCGACATCATAGAATTCTGCAGCGAGTAGATAATATGCCTGATGATCAGCAAGAAGCATATTGTGTCTATTTCGATCAACAATTTTAATATCATTGCCTACCTGCAGGATAGGAATCTGTTGTTGATCTGCCATACTAATCCCGTTCGGATCCATTATAGTAATCTGCAACTGAGGTATTCCTTTTACAGTAACAATTTTATAATTTTTCTTTGTATGGTAATGATAGCATTCGCTAGCCCACAGGCCAACCTGAGCGAACAGCAAGAATAACATGACTACAAATACTTTTTTCATTTCCTAAAGCTATTATTTATCAAAATTACTGCCCAGCATTGGCTAATCACGCTATCCATTATTGGCGATACCTTTGATGGTAATCTGCGATCAAATTTTTAAGTTCATTGAAATCAACAGACAATTGATCAGCTGTCACGACTAGTCCATTGCTGATAACAAATTGTTGTAACTGCGATGAAAGATTTTTAATATGATCTTCTGGATTCCGCAATTTCAAAGAGACAAATGGAGCACGATGGGCAATTCCCTCCGATACAGACTGCACTGCATTCCATTTTATTAAGCCAATCGCTTTCCCCAGATGCGTTCCCTTAAAATGGATACCATCCGCATTCAAAATAAGGCCTGTTCGGTCTTTATCAAACATGCTCTTTGTACCGGAAATTAAACCATAACAACCAAGGCAGCCCATCATTAACATCAATGTACCAAAGGTTATATTTATTCTTTGAGCAACGAAGAAAATGTAATAAGCAAAGGCCAACGTTGCGACAGTAAACACAACACCGAACACGACTAATTTCAGGCGCTTTTTGCTGTCAAATTCTATAATAGTCTCATTCATATATCTGTTTTTTTAACTTGTTTACAGGTCACGATCTCCTTATTGAGCTTTTCACTAATTCCATTGAGCGTACCTTTCAACTTTGATCTATTTGAAGAAAAACGGTTCATCTTATATCGGCTTTATGGCCAATTTATTGACCAATTAATGAAGCATCCGAACCAGCAAACCAAATAAACAGAATAATCAACCATTGAATAGCGATGCAGATCCAAAAAGGTCTATTGTCAGCCTCAGTCAGCATGTCCAATACAGCAATAAATTTGGACTTCACAATATCATAAAAGTTGTTATTATTATCGAGATCTAAGCTGTCAAAACTTATCTTGTTTAGGCCAAATACCACAATACGCTTGATCCATGGATTCTCAATCCTTGTGTTTTTCACTTCATTGATCAACTTGAGTTTCGCAAAAGTATAATCGCCCGCATTCTGAATAAGATCAGGCTGATTGGACTGAAAAACAAGTAATACCCTGTCCAAAGCAGGAATAATTAAATCATCTTGCCGCTCTTCTACAACCTTACTGGCTACAGTCGAGAAAACATATTTATTGCTAAATAAGAAGAGTAAGATCGGCAACAAGATCAACCCGATCAACCACAGGAACTTTCCAACGGTCTTTATTGACCCGGTCATTGAAAAGAAGGCGCCATCTGCATTGCTCCTGAGCAGTAGATATCCGACGATGAGGTACAATATTGTTGACAGAATAGCTAACAAATAGCACTTAAATAAGGTTTTTGTCCCCAGAATAGTTAATTTTTTAATATAGGATAAATGCGTATTCATAAAGTTGTCATATAATTTATAGTACTAAATTAAAACTATTACCCTCAAATTTATAAGCCAACTCCAATTCGTCTAGAACCATTTTAAATTCGCTACAATTTCGCGTCTATTCGCATTTGGGTAAAATAGAATAAGGTCCAAATTCATTAAGAACTTGAACCTTATACATTCATTAGACTGAGGTTCCAAAGTTTTATCTGATCACATATGCCAATATTTGCTTTTTGGATAGTCGCTCCGTTAGTACTTCAAGATTATTAGCTCTTTTTTTTTTCAAGATCGGTAATTGCGGTCCACAAAACACCAGCCTCTCCCCTGAAACTAGCCGAACCCTGTGGTTTGTTGTCTGGCGTGTACCACTCATAAAAACCTTTATTTTTAAGTACACGATCTAACATTGGTTCAATTGCCTCACAGGCTTCATCAATAAGACCATAACGGATCAGTTGTGAGATCATACGTCCACCAAACCAGGTCCAGTCACCGCCATTCTGGTAGGAATATGGTCCCATACCACCGTTTTTAAAGAAGCCCTGTGGATATACAGGATAAATTGTCAATCCTATGGTTGCCGCATTTGCTTTCTTGACATTGTCCTGCATCTTTCTATACGCCACTTTTACCTCAGCCTTGCTGAGCAATCCCGCTTCTATCGCCACAGCTGTTCCGCCGTGATAGTATATTTCGGACTCATTGAAAGAATCTGGAAAAGGCGAACCGTTCAGATAAATATGTGGTATAAATTTCTCCTTCTTTTTATCCCAAAGGTGCTTACGGACATTCTTCGCAATCTTGTCTTTAATATCCTTCCAATGTTTCTGTTCAGCCTTGCTCAGGTCGGCAATCTCCAGAAAATCATTAATGGCAATGATAAACATCGCATTATCATAGATATCAAGTGTCAGGTGGGAATTTTCATCTAAAACGACCCCCCAGTCGTGTTCCGGTTGGACATCACCCCAATCGACAGTTGTCGCTCCCCATAACAATCCATATTTTTCATTATACCTTTTGGTCAATAGAAAATCCATTGCCCGCTCAAGCCCCTTCTGTACAGAAACTCCACCAATCTTATTATTCAAAATACTTTTATCTCCAGTACTTCTGACATATTTTGCCACTGCTTGGATCAATGAAGTTTCCTGATCAGTCTCAACCGTATTCTTATGCCCGGCATACTCCGGCGCTAACGCGGAATGATAATAATTGTAAGGAACGGCGCCTTTCTTTACAGGTACATAGCCATCTAGAATACCGCCATCAGGTTGTTGAAACTGAAAAAAAGTAAGCAAATGCTTTTTTATTAACTCTTTATCATTAACTGTACTGGCAACGGTGACAAAAGTATTCAGGTCTCTTATCCAGACTTCACCATAGCCATCACCAGCGGTGAAACCTTTTTTAACCAATTGTTCCGCCATTGTTTTTACAACATCTGCTTTGGGTTTAATTTCAACTCTTCCTGAGTTTGTCACAGCTTTCCCATCCTGTCCATAACTGCTCTTACTCCCGGTAAAAGCACATAGACCCACTAGCATTAACATTTTTACATTCATTTGCATCTGATAATTATAATTGATTTAAACTTTTTATTTATTCCTGTCTTTGGTATATACATTCAGTTCGCCTATTGTGGCAAAGTTAGCCTTGCCCCATGTTTCCAGCACCTTGATGCGGATGTACCTCACCTTGGGTAAACCTTCTGACAAAACAAAGTCCTCGCCTGCCTTCGCAAAGGCAATATCAGCCTCATTTTTTTCTATGCCAGGCAAGCCCGATGGCTTGCGCGATTCGCAGCTTGCCAACTTTGTCCAGTTGTCCCAACTACCGTCAGGCGCAGGTTTTTCGCTGCCCCAGATTTCAAATTTCCGCATATTTTCCTGCGCATAAATCCTGTCTGCAGCCTGCCAGATCTTGAATTTACTTGGTGAATCCAAAACTCCAGTATCAAATGTAAACCATTGCGGCATCCGGTTAATTGTCGCAAAACCGTTGTCGTAATTGCCATCCCACATATTAGGCATCACCCATCCATGATTGGTAGTAGCATCCGTAGGAAGCACATATTCCTTAAACTTGGAATTATCAAGCTCGCGTTCAAATCCGGGAACCACAAGTTCGACATAAGCTACTGAAAAAGTATCCACAGCATTTGAATCTGGTTTAAATAGTGTCCTATATCTAAAATTTGTATTTGCGTCAAAATCTGTTAAAGTTGTATCAACTTTATTTGACAGAAACATCTTGGTTCGCATAGTACCGTCTTTGTGCCTGTACAGCAGCTCAACACCGATATCATCAAGATTAGGACTCGCCCAGGAGAAATTAAGGATATTTTCGCCGGCACCATATTTAAGTGCTTTTAACCTTCTATTTCCCAAAGAACTGCTATAGCTCTCACCATAAACCGTCCCCGACACATTCAATGCGACGGAAGAGCGATTTTTATCATCATACGTATGCATGACAAAATTATAAACACCCTCATCCAGATTATTGATCATTAAATTTAAGGCATCTTTCTTAGGTCCCCGTATTATTGTTTGTACAAGAGAATCCTTACCCTCATTCCAGGAGACCTTAATTTTGGATACTAATGGATCATCTGAAAGTATAGTAGAGAGCAATATCCTTCTATTTCCAGGATGCACAATGACCTTATCCACCCTACTGGCATAGATCAGTTCCCCATCTCCAAAAAATTTCTTGTACTCATCTCCTTTTCTGCAGGATGAAAAAGCAGCTATACCTAGGAGAAAAGCCAAGCATTCAACAATATATTTAAATTTCATTTTGTTCTGCTTAATATTATAAACTCTGTTAATTATCTTGGATCACCCCAAGCTTCCAGTTCATTGAAATTGACATAAGTGCCATTACTCCAATTTTTCAGTGTTTTGAACCTGATATAACGTACTTTGGGTGCCTCTTTGGGAATGGGAACTGATTCTCCAGCCTCCGCAGCGGCCTTATCGGCTTGCGAAAGTTGTCCTTCTGGTAATCCCGAGGGTTTCACTGCGGTGTATTTTGTCAGCAATACCCAATTCGTAAAACTTCCATCCGCTGAAGGATCATTTGAACCCCATATCTCTATTTCGCGTGGATTATGCAGACCATAATAGAATGCCTGCCTCATAAAGTAAACCAAACGGCTCAACTTTGCGGTGACCCCCAGATCAACCGTAAACCATTGTGGCATCTTTGCATTATTATCCGAATGATAGAACGTACCATCCCCTACATTTCCATCAAAAAGTCCCGCCATTGTCCCGCCATAGTCTAATCCTGCGTCTGTTGGTAACCTAAGGCCTTTCATTTTCGTCCGATCCAGCTTAGTTTCAAAATATGGGGTTAAGTTGAGGTACAATGTATCCGAACGATTGCCCCATCTATCACGTACGAAAACACCAAATCTAGCCTCCTCAGCCTTCAGGTTTCTTGTCGGAAAGACGCTCTTTTTTAAGTTGGTATAATGGGTATTGACAGGTACAAACTGCCCCAATGAATCATTGGTCAGTACAACAATGGCCATATTGGCAGCAGTCACATTTTCATAACTGATGTTGATACCTCCAAAATCTGGCGTTACTTTGATTGTCTCTTTGACTAACTTCATTGGTGGTTCCTTGGGATTTACTGTAACGTCAACTATTGCCGAGGCGTTTTCCCCTTTATCTACAGCAGTTAAGCTTACAACAGAAGCCTTCGTATCGCCGAATCCTTCTACCAGTACTGTGTTTTTGTGTTTACTGATCTTTGTCTCCCGAACCTCACCATTTGGCGCAGTATAAGCTGCCTTGACATAAAGCAGATCTGGATCTTTGGGAATCTCGTAAGTAATTTCTGCTGCACCATTTAAATTTTTCACGTTTACATTGTTGACCGGACCTGGGGCTATTCCATCATTCTGAATAGGACCTATTTCATCTTGTTTGCAGGCATACATAGACAGCAATAACACCCCGAACAAGAACTTATATATCATCTGTTTCATTATCCTTATTATTTGAATTGAATATCAATTTTTTATTTTTTACCAACCTGTATTTTGGACCAAATTGGGATTGATCTGAAGCGCATAATCATTGATAGGCCACAAATAATCGCGTGGAGCAATAAATCCCTGATTGAACAAAAACACTCTTGTGTTATACTCCTCTATTGTTTCTTGTGTAATATTCCAGCCATAAACGGGTTCATTGAGCAGTTTTGAGGCTGTTTTCCATCGTCTTAGGTCCCAAAAACGACTCGCTTCAAAAGCCATCTCAATACCACGTTCACGATGAATAATCTCCCGCAGCCCAGTTACAGTTGTGTATTTATCTGGTCGTTTGGAATATGCCATCCACGATTCTTCTATGGACTTAAGTCCCGCTCTCTCGCGGATCTGGTTGAGATAGGGCAATGCTGCTTTCGAATTTCCGCTTTCGTTTAATGCCTCAGCATAGAGCAGATAAAGATCTGCCAGACGCATAATAGGCCAAGGGTACGATTCCACGGTAGTTGAAGTTTCTGTTGCCACCAGATTCCAGTTGACAAGCTTTTTTGTATAATAACCTGTGATGGAATACATACGGGGCTGTTTTTTACCACTATGTTCACCCGATTTGCTCTTGATCTCATATTCTTTATTTGACATCAGCCATTTAGAACCGTCAAATGCAATATCAGCGTAAAATCGTGGTTCGCGGCCAAAATGTAAAGCAACGGTCTGGTAGCCCTCTTGCATACCCTTGTCCTGGGCTGTTACAGTTTTTAGTTCATATCGGTTTGCATAATCCCAATTCTTGTCTTCCTCTATGGGAACACCATTTTTGGTGTAGAACAATTCCGCCATTTTCAGTGTAGGTGCATATTTACCTTTGAGCTCCCTGCTAATATTATTGGGATCTAGCTGGGGGCAAGCAAAAAGCTGTATCCAATAGGTGGGTGACCCATCGGAGGTTGCCCCCCAGATCAGCTCCTTGTTCCATTTTTCGCAGACTGCATTGCGAATGTTCATTTCAATCTGCGTATCTTCATTCACCGTTCCTGCCTTCGGAACAAAACGATATAAAGCAACATCCGATTCCAATGCCATATCGATGGCTTTTTTACAAGCCTCAGCCGCTCTTACCCATTTCTTTTCATCATAGACTGGATTAAATAATGCTTTTCCATCCTTGTTTTTTAGATTAATATAACCTGTATTTCCATTAAACAGTGGACTCGCTGCAGTAACCAGCAACCTTGCCTTGATAGACAGTGCCGCGACCTTGGTCACACGACCAAGCTCAGTAAAGCGATTATTTATTTTAGCAGGTAGACCGACATTGACATTTCCGAAAGATGCCTCATCAATTAAATTTGAAATATAATTGACAACAGAATCGACTGGCTGGCGATATGTTTTTACTTCTTCTGGTGTCGCGGTAGTGGAGAAATTCTTATCAAGAATCGGAATAGGACCATACATCCTAAACAGATACCAATGAAAATAGGCTTTCAAGAATTTCACTTCAGCTACCCAACGATCCTTTACATAGGGCTCTAGGTCAACTACTTTATCCACATTTTCCAGGAAAATATTACAATTGCGTATTCCTGTCCATAGCGAGCGGCTATCATACCCATCCCAATAATTCATCTTTGGGTTAACTTTAGTCTGTAATCCCCTTGCAATTTCATAGGAATCCAATGAAAAGAAATCAAGCGTCATCGGCCAATAGGTCCAGGTTTCATCGCCGCCATTAAAACCCGGATTCATGTCTGGGTTTCCCTCCCGTGGTAGATAAGAATAACAGGTAAATAAATATTTCTCGGCTTCAATACGATTTGCGAAGACATGATCTATGGTCGCGACATTATCAGGCACGACATCCAGGAAGCTTTTTTTACAACCTGAGATCATTAAGACAATGATAAATAGGCAACATTTCCCAATATTTCTGCGTACAAAATTAGACTGTTTCATGATTAGTTTAATTGAACGTTTACTCCTATATTAAATACTTTTTGAAGCGGATAACCCAGACCATTTCCTCCTTGCTCCGGATCCCACATTTTGAAGGCACTAACCAAAAAGAGATTGCTTCCGTTGGCATAGATTCGCATACCTCCTAAGCCAAATTTTTTCGCGATTTTTTCATGTAGGTTGTATCCAATTTCCACTGTTTTCAAGCGAAGGAAAGATCCATTGCGCATCCACCAATTAGAAGGCTTGTTGTTGTTTTCGTTCCCAGTCGCGCTGAGGCGTGGCCAAAACGCATATAAGTTATTGTTGTCCTCCGACCAATGATCTTTGGCGATTACGTCCAAGAGTCCACTTTGCATTCCGCCACTAAGTATAAATGGTGAAATTGCTTCAGGATTTATAAATAAGGAAGATCTTCCCGACCCTTGAAAAAAAGCACTGATATCGAAATTTTTGTAGCCTAAAGAAAAACCAAAACCATAGGTAATCTCTGGTGTAACCGGATGCCCCAAGCCATTAACCATATCTAGATTAGTTATTTCACCATCACCGTTCAAGTCGCGGTATTTGATATCTCCGCCTCTCACCTCGCCAAAGTTTTGCCTCGGCGAACTTTTAACATCCTCATCATCAACAAATAATCGTTCGGCAATAAAACCATAATTCTGCGCCAATGAATGCCCAACGCGTGATAGATAGTACATGTTTTCCTGATAATCGGGTTCCTCATTGACCAGTAATTTACTGGTCGCATAGGTAAATGTACCCCGCGCCTGTAGCCAGGCACTTCCAAAAGTTTTATGATAATCCATCGATACGTCTACGCCCTTACCCTCTGCCTTTCCCACGTTTGCACTAATTTTAGGTTCTAAACCAACTGTCGTCGGGATATAAACTCTTTCCATCAGGATATTGCTCCGACGTTGCTTATACACTTCTACCACAACATTTAATGAATTTAATATACTTAAGTCCAGCCCAATGTTGGTTGTATTTCCCTTTTCCCAAGTAATGTCGTCATTAGCATACCTTGAGACAGATACTCCAGGTCTTGAATAGCCATAATCTTCACCAAAAAAAGCGCCTCTCGCAGCATTATTTAGATTGACATCTGAAAGGTAGAAAAATCGGTCTTCGGGTTTTCCTATCTGATCATTTCCCGCAAAACCATATGTTGCCCGCAATTTCATTCTTGTAATTATAGGGGCAATTGGCCTAAAGAAAGCTTCATTACTCAGGTTCCATCCCACGCCAATGGATGGAAAGAAACCAAAGCGTTGCTTTTTAGCAAAACGCTCCGAACCGTTATAACCAAAATTGGCTTCGAGCAGATAACGGTTATCGTAATCATAGGTAAATCTTCCGGACAGCCCCTGATTTCTAAATGGCAAAGAAGCCTGAAGGTTTCCTGCATTACCGTTCAGGTAATTTCTCATAATCGTAATCAACAGACCACTGATATTATGCTTTTCATTAAACGTGCGATTATAATTAACTGCTGCTTCAGCATACGTATTTGTATTTACAATTTTAACACCCTCACTATAATTTAGGTATTCAGTAGCTGTTTTCTCATTCAGTAATGACAAATTATACCCCTTTTCATTGGCATTTGTTGGATTGGCCTGATAAAAAAATGGGCTGTACTGACGGGTCAAATTAAAATGAGAATAACGTTGCGTGTAAGCCATCAATCGACCAGTCAGGCCTTTTGTCAGGAAGTTGAAGTCCTGTTTGATCTCCAGCTGTATATTTAAGGTAGAAGTATTATACTCCTGGAAACCAGACACCATAGAAGCGTATGGGTTATTATAAAACTTTCCTTCTGCCAGAGCAGCATTGCCAAATAAAGGATGATTTACCCGAGGCATATCCGAAGCGGGAAAGAATGCTGGAAACAATACCGGATTGGAAGTTAAGGTGCTCCTAAAAATTGAACCGCCCCCGCCTATCGGACCAGTATAATCATCAAAGCTCCCGGATGTCTTGACCGCTCCTTCGGTTGTAGGTGTTAATTTCACGTTTACATTGGAACGAATTTCATAACTTTTAAGGTCAATATTATTATTGAAGTTATTTTGTTTATTTGTTTTTAATATGCCGTTATCTTGGTTAACCGTTCCTGAAATATAATATTGAGCAGCCTTCCCCCCGCCATTCATATTAAAATTGAATCGTTGATTCATGGTGTAGTCTTTAATCATTAAGCCTATCCAATCGTTATTGGGATATAACAGGGGGTTATTACCCGCAATAGTATGATCAATCTTATTTTGCGAATAGGGTAGCTCACCGATTGGATTTCTGGTGAGTACAGCTTCATTCGCTAACTTCATGTAAGTTATATTATCCGCCAGCTTAAAATTCTGTGTATTGGTAGAGATTGAATTTTCCAGTCTAAAGTTAAATTTGGTCTTTCCATCGGAGCCCGTCTTTGTCGTAACCAGTACGACACCATTTGCGCCCCTTGCGCCATATAATGAAGATGCTGCTGCGTCCTTTAGTACAGAAAACCCTGCGACATCATCCGGTTGGAGCCTAGCCAAGGCAGTTGGCGTAGATTCCATACCATCAATCAAAATAAGTGGATCTACCTTTCCACTACCAAAAGATGTGATACCACGGATAAAAAACTGCGCATTATCCGCGCCGGGCTCACCACTACGTTGGTATGCAATTACACCGGATAACCTTCCTGCTAACATGGTGGTCAGATTGCTCGTTGGCCCTTTGAGTTCTTTTGGATTGATCGTCGTAATCGAACTGACCATACTCTCCTTTTTCTGATGCCCATAGGCCACAACAACAACCTCCCCCAATTCACTTTGATTGTCTTTTAAGGTAACATCAATCTGATTGCGTCCCTTGATTTCCTCTTCAGTTCCCATAAACCCTACAAAGGAAAAAATAAGAGTGCCTTTAGCCTCCGGTACTTTAATCGTGTAACTCCCGATGGAGTCAGTCGTCGCTCCAGTCTTGCTATTTTTCAATAATACACTTACACCAGACAAGCCTTTACCGGCTTGATCTTTCACTTTCCCCTTAATTGTAAAACTGCCTGACTGAGCATTGCATAATTGCGCATAAATCCCCATCAAAAATAGACAGAGGAGAGCACGCACCCTAAAGTAAGAAATGATACTTTGGCTCATAATTTTGGTTAGTTTAACTTGGTTTGTATGAAAATAATTTCAATTTGTACATACATAGTTACATATTAAAATTTTAATTTCAAATCTTTTCTTATTTTTTTAAGAAAAAAAATTAAAGCAAGCGGTTGCATTGTATTTGCTAGATAAATAGGCTAATAACCGCATTTTTACTACTCACTGTCTCCCTCAGAACAAATAGTTTTATCCAACAATAATTATTATTAGCACTTTTGAACACCTGCAAATAAATATATTGTACATACATATAAGCAAATGTCCATACGTAAGAAAAAAAGCCCCCTCCTTTTACACCTCCTAAGGTGATATAGTCTATACATATTTAGTCACCCGCTTTCGCTAAGTTTAAAACGAGATTCAAAAAAAATATATAAAAAAAATACTTGTGTAGTTAAACGGCAACATATATTTTTGTAGCTAAATAACTTCATAATGAATTTAAGACGAGATGTTTTTCAAGCTATTGCCGATCCAACCAGAAGAGCTATACTTCTTCTTCTGGCTTCACAAGCTATGACTGCAGGAGCTATCGCTGCAAACTTTAATACCGCAAGACCAACAGTCTCTAAGCACCTGCAGATCCTAAGCGAATGCGAGCTACTGAAATCCGAGCAAAATGGCCGTGAAATTTACTATCAGCTCAATCCATCAAAATTGAAAGAAATAGCTGATTTTATTGAACCTTTCCGCGACATGTGGGATGTGCGATTTAACAAATTGGAAGAAATTATGAAAAATTATAAAGACAAATAAGATGGAAAAGAAAACAAAAATCCATGCCGAAGAGGGTAAACAGGAGATTTTGATCACCAGAGAATTTGACTTACCGCTAACACTGTTATTCAAAGCATATGAACAACCTGAAATCTTTGAACAATGGATGGGAACCAAGGTTTTAAAATGGGAAAATAAAAAGCATGGTTCTTATGCCTTCGAAACTTCCCACGACAACCATGTTGTATTTAAAGCGAACGGAACAATACACGAATTTATTCCCAATGAGAAAATCACAAGAACATTCGAAATGGAAGACAGCCCCTTTCCGGTACAATTGGAATATCTGAGCTTCGAAAAACTAACCGACAATAGCAGCAAACTTCTCATGCACATTGTATTTCAATCTGTCGGATTCCGCGATCAGCTTCTTCAGATGCCCTTTGCTCAAGGCATCAATATCGCACATAACAGGCTTCAGGAAATCGCAATCAAATTTACCTAATCTTCGATTATATAAACCACAATAGAATATGAACCTAAAAGCACAACATTTCTTCGAGAATTCAAAAAAATGGAACGAAGAATTCAATTTATTACGGGAAATTGTCGTAGAAAACCAATCGCTCGTAGAGGATTACAAATGGATGCACCCCTGTTATACCTTTGAAGGGAAAAATGTTGTCTTGATCCACGGATTTAAAGATTACTGTGCCTTATTATTTCACAAAGGCGCCCTACTAAAAGACAAAAAACAGCTATTAATTCAACAGACTGAAAACGTCCAGTCAGGCAGACAACTCAGATTTACACATATCGAACAAATTGCAAACCTAAGGGAGACCATCGTAAATTATATCCAGGAGGCTGTGGCGATTGAAAAGTCTGGTGCAAAAGTCAACATGCGAAAAACGGAAGACTACCCCGTTCCCGAAGAATTCGCGAAAGCCTTAAATGAGGATAAGGAATTCCAAAATGCATTTCTATCCCTAACTCCTGGTCGTCAAAAAGGATATCTATTTTATTTCAATCAGGCAAAACAGGCAAAAACTCGTGAAGCAAGGATTGAAAAATATTATCAGCATATTTTGGAGGGAAAAGGTATAGATGACTAAAAGAACGGGAAAAGCTGGAGTCAATGCAGAATCGATGCGGACTTTTGGCGATAGCAGTATGAATATGGCTGGAATTTGGTAGCTTTGTTATGCAACGCTGAACGGAACCTAAACCAGTATCTGTACTGTCGGTGCATTTCGCGGAATTACATAGCACACACAAGGAGAATATACATGAATAAAAAACTATTTTTGTTTATCTGTAGCTTACTACCATTTATAACACAAGCCCAGCAGAAAATCGACAACAAAACTCGCCCAAACATTATCTTTATTTTAACTGACGACTTCACTGCGCAAGCTTGGGGTGTTTATGGCGGAATTTTAAAAGATATTGTAAAGAATCCAAACATTGATAGTCTTGCCAAACAGGGTGCGATACTCAACAACGCATTCTGTACAAATTCCATCTGCACACCTAGCCGAGCAGCCATTCTTACAGGGCAATACAGTAATAAAAACCAAGTTTATACTCTAGATGATGCACTGGATCCAAACAGAGCGAATATCGCCAAAGACCTACAGCATGCTGGCTATCAAACGGCTGTTTTCGGGAAATGGCATCTTAAAAAGAAACCTTCAGGGTTTGATGATTTTAAGGTATTGCCAGGACATGGAGTTTATCATAATCCAACATACCTTTCCAAAGATAATTGGAATGACAATGAAGAGGCTGGCACGCCATACAAAGGTTATGTAGATGATATTACAACACAGCTGAGCCTTGACTGGTTGTCCCAGCGCAATCCTGACAAACCATTCTTTTTGATGTGTCATTACAAAGCAACCCATGAACCTTTTGACTTCGCAGACAGATTCAAGGACTTGTATCAGGGTATTGAATTCCCCTATCCTGCAACTTTTCTGGATTCCGGCGCAACGACAACCGGACGGTCCTTTGAAGGCCAGCCGCTCGAAGAGCTCGGCAACCGTTACGAACAAGCGTCCACAGGCCCCTTCTGGACTTCCTACCCCGATCTTCCCTTCTCTACCAAAGGCATGAGTGCACTCGACGCCCGCAAAAAAATCTATCAAAAACTCATGAAGGATTATTTGCGTTGTGTCGCAGGTGTAGATGATAATCTTGGAAAAATTATGCGTTATCTGAAAACAGCCAAAATTGACGAAAACACGGTGATCATCCTTGCGTCCGACCAAGGGTATTTTCTGGGGGAACATAATTTTATGGACAAACGTCTGATGTATGAAGAATCGCTACGCATGCCCTTTGTGATACGCTACCCAAGGGAAATTAGGGCAGGTAGTATAATTGATGATATGATCCTTAATATTGACTTTGCAGCGCTATTTGCAGACTATGCCGGCATAAAAAAACCTGCGTATATACAGGGAGAGAGTTTTCGCAAAAACCTAGCGGGCCACAAACCAAACAATTGGCGTAAATCTATGTATTACCGATATTGGCAACATGCTCCTATACGCCCGGCTCATCTTGGTGTGCGTGACGAACGCTACAAACTCATCTATTTTTATGGACAACCATTGGAAATGACCGGCAGTGATAAAAAAACTACAGCGCCAGCTTGGGAATTTTATGACCTACAAAAAGATCCTATGGAAACACATAATGCGATCAATGACAAGCGATACGTAAAAGACATTAGTCGATTAAAAAAGAAACTCATTAAACTTAAAGCCGAAGCTGGAGACAGTGACAAAAGCCGCCCTTCTTTCCAGCAGCAGTTGGTCAATGAAAATTTAGAAAAAAAATAACAACATCATGAATTAACACCATTCGTTGTTTTTTATTGATTACCTAAATAATCAGCTACTCAAGTAGTCGATTAAAAAGTGCGGCGCCATGAAGATAGATGGCGCCGCACTTTTTAATATTATAGATACCATAAGAAGTATCCTCATAGTTAGTCAAACTAGTTTTGATGCTGAAGCTGTGGGTATTTTTGATACAACCTATCCAGGAAAAAACGTCCCATCAGCTGAAGTTTCGACTGTGTTTCAAACATACCAGAACCAGGAGATATAATTCCATCAGGCATCCGTTGCACAGCGCCATAATAGATAATATCCAGGCTATTTCCATTGACATCAAGATGCATTTTTTTAGGTTTTAATCCCATAATGGATCCCATACGGGTAACCTTTTCTGAATTGCTGATTTGAGCAGGACGTGCGTTCAATAGCGTTTCATGGTCAAAAACCAAATGATCTTTGGCTTCACCATCATCAAAAAAGACGTAATGCAGTTCATTGTTGCTAAGCACAAGATAGGAGGCATTGTCACGTTCGCTATACCTCGCTTTTACCCCTACTGCGGCCCAAGCTACAGTTTTAGCTGCCGTCGCTGCCGCTGAAGCCACCTTATCACCGACTGTTGCAATGTAGGCACATTGTGTAAATGCATCGATTGGAGCTCCGTTCATTTGTTTGGTTAATTCTCGAAACTCCTGAAGCAACAGCTCATCTTTGACACCTGGAGCTAAAGCAATCCCAGCATCTCCTTCATACTTTCGAGCTGTCTCTTTTTGCTTTTTCATCATCATGAGAGAGATAAAAACACAGACAACTACGATCACAGCAAAAATACCGATGTATAAAATCATATTAATTATAATTTAGAAAATGGTTAATAATTCAACAATAAATTTAGCGTCAAAAAAGAGGATAATGATTTCCAGTATCCTCTTGTCGCACATGTTAATACGAATAACAAAAATTTTGCCAAACTACAGTATCCGATCCGGATAATGTATATTATTCAAAGCAGTCTGATGCATATCTACCCAAATATCATTGTATGGCTGTTGTAACAACCAATTTGGGGAACTACGCATGTCCGCGTCTTGATCGTTGTTGTAAATAGAAGGAAACTCTGACTCCTTCGCACGGAGCAACACCACTATTGTTCCTTTCATATGTAGTGGAAGATCTCCCAAAACGAGATTATAAAACCCTTCTTCGACCAGCCCCGGACTAAATCGTTCGAGGCTATCGTAACTCCTTTCCAGTTTACCAATAAGCTTTTCCAGTTCCTGTGGATAATGCCGTTCGACATAAGACTCAAAAAGCCCTGTACCTTTATTATAAAATCCCCCTTTCATTAAGTTGAGCGCCTCATTGCGGTATACCTGCAACAGACGATCCCCATTTAGATCGGTATAGCCTCCATCCAAAGGCTTGCCATCGCGACGCAAAGCCCATATCCTAAGTTCTTTGAGTCTTTCCAATTCAGTAAAACTATTTCCTTCCATAACTTAATTATATTAATAGCTACTATTTTAGGATAGTCTTATTGCTAATGTTCTCTTTCTTTTAGTTCAAGCTGAAGTAGAATATCTCGCTTCTTTCCCTCAATCAACGATAAATTACCTGCCACAAAAACACCTTTTTCTCCTGAATTTCGGCTTATTCCATATACAGTAGACTCATCATCTGGATCTGACGCCCCTTCATAACGAAATAGGTAATCAATCTTAAACTGGTCTGCATGGGCCAATAAATCATCAAATTCGATGTTGTAATCTATTTTATATCCCAAGCCGCTTAACTTTTCCAATGCCACACTAGCTGACGAGTACCCGTGCATTCTTTCCATAACTGATTCTTCTTAAGTTGATCTAAATAATCCTTTTTATTATAAAACGACCATTTGGTCCCTTTTGTTTTCCTCAATTTCAAATAGTTTATTCAAAATCATATTTCTATTTTTGTAAGACGAAAACTCAATATCATATGGCAAATCTAGCAGCTCCGGCTTATCAGCACACCCCTCAACTAGCATTCCAACGTTTACTCGATGTCTTGTATACCTTAAGGCTTGAATGCCCTTGGGACAAGAAACAAACCATGGAATCTTTGCGTCACCTGACGATGGAAGAGCTATATGAGTTGACAGATGCTATCCTAGAACAGGATTATCCAGAAATAAAAAAGGAACTTGGTGATGTTCTGATGCATCTCCTATTCTACGCCCGTATTGCGGAAGAAGAAGGACATTTTAATATTGTTGATGTACTAAATGCAATCTGTGACAAGCTAATTACCCGCCATCCCCATATCTATGCTGGCGCAAATGCGCATACTGAAGATCAAGTGAAATCCAACTGGGAAGCCATCAAGCTTCAGGAGGGTAATAAATCCGTCCTTGCAGGTGTTCCAAAAGGACTACCGGCTCTGGTCAAAGCCTACCGTATTCAAGATAAAGTAAGAGGTGTTGGTTTTGACTGGGAAGACAAAAGACAAGTATGGGAAAAAGTTGAGGAAGAGCTTGCTGAATTTAAAACAGAATTCAATATTGAAACCTCCGAAGCCATTGACCGTGAAAAAGCAGAGGCTGAATTTGGGGACCTATTATTCTCGCTCATAAATTATGCAAGGCATATTGGTATCAATCCAGAAAATGCCCTGGAACGTACCAATAAGAAATTCATCAACAGGTTTACCTATTTGGAGCAAAAAGCTGCGGAAAACAAGCAACAATTACAGGATATGAGCCTCGAAGAAATGGATGTTTATTGGAATGAAGCAAAAAAACTAAAAAAATAACGACAATCCATTAAAAGGCATACGACTCACGGAATTTAATTCTACTTTGTCAAATTTATCCGTAAATTCGCAGGAATATGGAAACAGTTGTTAGTGGTATCAGAAGTACCGGAAAATTACATTTAGGAAATTACTATGGCGCATTGAGCAATTTTGTGAAAATGCAAAATGAATATAATTGCTTTTTTTTTATTGCGGATCTGCATTCTTTGACGACACACCCTACACCACATGGTCTTCAGGGAACTGTACGTCAAGTTATCGTTGAATATTTGGCTGCGGGTATAGACCCCGAAAAATCAACTATTTACGTACAGTCTGACGTCCCTGAAGTTGCAGAGCTTTACCTATACATGAATATGAACGCCTACTTAGGCGAACTTGAGCGAGCAACAGCATTTAAAGATAAAGTGCGCAGCAACCCCGACAATGTCAATGCTGGCTTGCTAACCTACCCTGTCTTAATGGCTTGTGACATTCTGATCCACCACGGAACTAAAGTTCCTGTTGGAAAAGACCAAGAACAACATCTGGAAATGACACGTACATTTGGCAATCGCTTTAATCGTCTATATAACGTAGATTATTTTAAAGAAGCTTTTGCTTTCTCCTACTCGGACAAATTGGTTAAAATACCTGGATTGGCAGGTCAAGGTAAAATGGGTAAATCCAATGGTGAGGCTGATTGCATCTATCTTTCGGATTCTGCTGATGCCATTCGTAAAAAAGTAATGCGTGCCGTTTCTGATTCAGGTCCAACTGAAATGAACCAACCGAAACCCGAAGCGATCCAAAACCTATTCGATCTAATGAAAGTGGTTTCGACATCCGATACATTACAGCACTTTGACGAGCTTTACAATAAATGTGAGATCCGTTATGGAGATTTCAAAAAGCAGTTGGCAGAAGATATGGTATTGGCTACAAATGATGTACGTCTTCGTATTGAAGATATATCGAACGATGATGATTATATTGCTAAAGTTGCAAAATTGGGAGCCGAGAAAGCCAGTGAATCTGCACGCAAGACACTGAAAGAAGTTCGTGAGATTATTGGTATCAAGAGATTTTATTAAACAAGGAAAGAGAATATGCATATTGCTATCGTAGGAAATATAGGTGCTGGAAAAACGACGCTAACAGAATTATTAGCGAGTCATTTCAAATTTGAACCTCAATTTGAGGCCGTGGACAATAATCCCTATCTAGAAGATTTCTATTCAGACATGAAACGTTGGGCTTTCAACCTTCAGATCTTCTTCTTAAATAGTCGTTTTAGGCATATTGTAAAGCTTCAGGAGACGGACATTAATATGATTCAGGATCGTACAATCTATGAAGATGCCTATATCTTTGCCGAAAACTTATATGATATGGGCTTAATGAGTGCTCGTGACTTTGAAAACTATAGCAACATATTCCAAAGCATTATCCACTACATTAAACCTCCTGATCTATTGATCTACTTAAAAGCTTCTGTTCCCACTTTGGTTAACAATATCCAAAAAAGAGGACGTGATTATGAATCCGCCATCCGATTAGACTATTTGTCCAAATTGAATGATAAATATGATAAATGGATCAACAATTATAAAGAAGGTAAAGTAATGATCTTAGATAAAGATAATCTTGATTTTACGACTAATCCAGAGGATCTTGGTGGAATCATACAAAAGATAGAAGCCGAATTATTCGGATTATTTGAATAATAATAGACAACAGATAGATAAAAGCCTGTAAATTTATGATTTTACAGGCTTTTTATTAAATAGAAATTCACAAAGTATCATGAAATTTTTAGGCATTATTCCTGCTCGATATGCTTCAAGCAGATTTCCGGGCAAACCTTTGGTTGATATTGAAGGCCAAACCATGATCCGACGCGTATACGAGCAGGTAAAGAAATCAAAAAAATTGACCGAAGTAATTGTCGCTACCGATGACCAACGTATAGCGGCGGAAGTGCTCTCTTTTGGGGGTAATGTGGCCATGACATCCGATACACATCAGTCCGGTACAGACCGTTGTGCCGAAGTCATTGCCAATGATCGGAAATATGATGTCGTGATCAACATACAGGGCGATGAACCTTTTATCAATCCTGATCAAATAGATCTTTTGGCAACTTGTTTTGAAAATCCGCAAACAAAAATTGCAACCTTAGTAAAAGAAATCGGGACTCCAGAGGAATTATTCAATCAGAATATTCCAAAAGTTGTCCGAAACACATTTGGGGAAGCCATTTATTTCAGCAGGCAAACGATTCCTTTTTTAAGAGGAGTTGATCAGGAACAATGGCTTAAGAAACAAACATTCTACAAACATATTGGTATTTATGCCTATCAAGTAGATACTTTAAGAGCTTTGACACAATTGCCCGTATCTATACTTGAGGAAGCTGAAGCGCTCGAACAGTTGCGTTGGATAGAAAATGGCTACGCAATCCAAACTGCAGTTACCACGCATGAAACTGTAGCAGTCGACACGAAAGAAGATCTCAATAAAATTTTAAAACTATTTTTTAATAAATAGACACTTACCGGTGTTCGGTGTAATATAAAGACCGAACACCGTCCAGTAATTTCTTCTTGTCTAATTTATCCAATTGCTTAATCCGTTGTGTTGTCGATAGCAATTCATCCAACTGCAATTTAGTGCTCACACCTACTACAGCTGTTGCTACTGCGGGATTGGATAGCACATAGGATAGCGCTTCAGTCGCCCTACCTTCTCCTGATTTTTTTGCCATGTTATCCAGATTCCGAAGTATATGTGCGACCTCTCCAGAACTATATTGAAGATATGGTTCCACAGGCTTATTCACCAAGAGTCCTTTTGCCAAAGCTCCTCGCGCCAACATATTGGCACCATTGCTAGCCAATAACCCATCGATCTCCTCTTCTGGTCTCCTATCCAAAAGACTGTATTGCATCATCACCGACGAAATAGAAGATTTTGATAGAAATTCCTTAATGACATTTGGGCGAATAGACGACAGCCCGTAAGCACGGATCTTTCCTTGTTTCTTCAGCAATTCAAAAGCTTCAATGATTTCGTCGATCGGATCATCAATTGTACCACCGTGCAATTGATAAAGATCAATATAATCTGTTTTCAATCGTGATAACGATCCTTCAATAGTTCTAATGATATAATCTTTAGATGCTTTCCAGTCCCAGCCCGAACCGTCAGCACGCCAGAGATTACCGACTTTACTCGCCAAAACAATTTGCTTGCGAAAAGCCTGTACGCTCTCACCAACAACGGTCTCATTTTGACCTTTGTCATAGAGATCAGCAGTATCAAAAAATGTGATTCCCTTATCGAAAGCCTTTTGGATAATATCTTTGGATTGTTTGGGTTGATTGCTTTTCAATGACATACAACCCAAACCAATTTCCGAAACCATTAGACCACTTTCGCCTAGTTTACGTTGTTCCATTCGTATTAAAATCGAGCAATTCTACTTCAAACACCAAAGTGCTATGCGCTGGAATATCATTGCCTTTCGCCTGCCCACCATAGGCAAGTCTGCTTGGTATAAAAAACTTATATTTAGCCCCCTTCGACATTAATGGAATACCGATCTGCCAACCTTTGATCACTTGTCCCAACGATAGTTTTAATGGTTCATTTCGATCATACGAACTATCAAATTGTTTACCGTTTAATAAGGTTCCTTTATAATGCACAGTAACTTCATCATTCACAGTAGGCTTCGCTCCTTCTGTCTGAGTCAAAACAAGATACTGAATTCCCTCAGCCGTCGTTTTCATTCCCGTTATTTTCGCATTTTCAGCGAAGAATTTATCTTCTTGCGCGCGACTTATAGCCTCTTTCTCAGCGCGTATATCCATAATGGCTTTTTGGATGACTTCTCTTGTTTGTCCATCTTCCAATAAGGTTTTCTCATTTTTCAAGGTAGCAGCAATCGCTTTTGCGATAACATCAGCTTTTAAATATTCTACTTCGGTTGATTTCAATGATTTTCCAATATCCATACCAAATGCATAGGATACAGAATCCGCTTTGGTCACCAAAAGATTGGTTGAACTTGTTTTTGTTGTCACTGTTTTTTTCTTGACCGTACTGGTCTTTTTTTTCTGCTGAGCAAATCCTGTTACGGTTGTCAGAGACAATAGGGCTAATGTGATGTATTTCATGTTTTACTTAGCGGTGCTTTTGCACAATTTCATTGATAATTTCTTGCGTTATATTAGGGTAATCAACTTCAACCCTTGATTTACTGTTGAGCCAAGCCTCAATGGCCAGCATATTTTTCTGTTTTAAACTCGAAATCACTGGTACGCCCATTTCTTCCAATGATGCTGCATTTAGATGCTGCTCATATTGATTTTTCATCGGGACGACCAATAGTTTCTTTTTCAAATATAACGCTTCTGCGGGGGTTTCAAAACCCGCGCCGCATAAAACTCCGGAGGAAGAAGCCATACTTTCAATAAAAGCTTGATTATTGATTGGTTTGATCGTCACATTCTTCATCTCAAAGGGTCGGGAATTGTGCTTGCTGAATACATCCCATTTCACGTCCGGAAACTTCATTAAGTGTTTCAACAGATGCGCATCATCATAGGCGGGCAAATAAACGGTGTAATGTCCTTGGTCAGTAACAGTCAAATCACGGACGGCATTACGGATAACCGGAGGAAAAATATTCTTGGCGTATCTTTTAAAATGGAAGCCATATGAATGTGTCGCAGGAGCATAATTTTTCATAATAAACTTCCCCAACATATCACTTTCTTCCGGTTTAGGACTTGCAGGATCCAGAGCCCCTATCTGATGACTTAATCCAATGCATTCTAGATCCTTGGAGTGACAGGCCCATGCTGAAATAGGCTCAAAATCATTGATAACCAAATCATAACCTTCGATTGGCAGACTTTTGATCTCGTTGGTAAATTTACGAATGGTTGAACTCATAAAAGTTTTCCATAAGTCTACGCCTCCCGATTTTCCGAAAATAAAGCTTAAACCATGAAAACGATACTTTACTTCAAAAGGTAAGGAGAGATCTGCCTGAATTCCACTGACCAAAACATCCACTTCTCCCAAAGCTTTCAAACAGGGAACAATGTCCATGGCACGACTCAGGTGCCCATTCCCAGTCCCTTGTACGGCGTACAATATCTTCATAACGACTGTATTTGTGTCGGCAAATTAATGAATTTTAACGACTATCAATATTATTTTATTGTTTAGTCATATTAAGAAAAGATAAATTAATATAATGAATTTATATAGTTAATACCATTTTTCTTCATTTTTATGTATCTTTAGGATTAACAATTATTTAATAACCAATTTACTATGAAAAAGTCTCCTCTCCTTTGGACACTTTCCATTGTTGCACTGTTTACATTTAATTCATGGGGATTTTTTGCGCATAAAAAAATCAACCATTACGCGGTTTTTGCACTCCCCGCAAAGTTGGCCAAATTTTACAAGACCAATATTGACCTTATTACAGAGAAAGCTGTAGATCCAGATAAGCGTTGTTTTATCGACAGTACTGAGGGACCACGACACTTTATTGACATTGAAGATTACCGTGCAGATAGACAGATAGATTCAATACCCATACATTGGTCACAAGCAAAGGATAAATTCCAAGAACGACAACTACTTAAAAACGGTATTATCCCCTGGCAAATTAACTTTACCTATCTAAAGCTTGTGAAAGCCTTTCAATCAAAGGATTATGATAAAATCGTCAAACATTCAGCAGATTTAGGTCATTATATCGCCGATGCCCATGTCCCCTTACATACGACCAAAAATTATAATGGCCAATTAACTGGTCAGATCGGCATTCATGCTTTTTGGGAGAGCCGACTACCCGAAATGTTCGCCGGCAAGTATAACCTACTTGTTGGAAAAGCCATTTATATCGTAGATCCTTTAAGCGAAGCCTGGAATATTGTTCGTGAAAGCAATCAACTCGTCGATTCTGTACTCAGTATTGAATCGCTTCTCAACAAACAGTTTAAAGCTTCTCAAAAAAACTCATTTATAGAACGGAACAATCAATTGTTATGGACTTATTCCGATAGTTATGCTAAAGCCTATCATCATGCATTGAACGGAATGGTGGAACGGAGAATGCGTAAAACAATTCTTCGGGTAGCCTCATACTGGTACTCGGCCTGGCTTGAGTCTGGTCAACCCGACCTTTCTAGCGCCTCCAAAATCAAATTTGAAAATAAGCAGGATAGCATCACTACAAACGGTAAAAAGCCTATTGGCCGCGAGGAATGGATGTAAGCAGACCGCAGATAACCGACCGGACTACACACAATATTAGTACCGGACTATTTACTTTCTTAATCAACTGAACTAGTTTTGCGGCATAAAACCTATGAACTGCCCTATAGTGATTTTGCAAAAAGGTAAAATACTATACTGGCGCAAATCAACAACAGGTAACAAGGATATATCGAATCTCTTTGCGAACTACCAAGTTTATGGTTATATAGGGTAATTAAATGAAATCATGTTGAATAAAAAAATAGCGTTAACAAAGCTCGCCATCGTCTTGACTGTAGGTGCAACCTATGCACAAATGAGGGATACGACAGCATTGAATGAAGTCATTATCAATCAGAATAGGCTCCAGATTCCCTTCTCAAAGCAAAGCAAAAACATACAGATACTGACACAAGAAGACATCCAACGACTACCCAATCGTTCGATAAACGAACTGCTAACAAATATACCCGGTGTAGATGTACGTCAAAGAGGGCCATTTGGTTCACAGGCTGATGTAAGTATAGATGGTGGCTCATTTGAACAAACTGCTATCCTATTAAATGGTGTTAAAATTACAGATCCACAGACTGCACACCATAATATGAACCTCCCCGTACCGGTAGAATCTATAGAGCGTATCGAAATTATCAGAGGGCCAGCCTCCCGTATCTTCGGCATCAATGCGCTAACAGGTGCGATCAATATCGTTACAAAAAAAATCGAATCCAATCAGATCAGTGCACAGGTATATGGTGGATCGCCCTTTAAAGACAATGAACAGGCGAGCTCTGGTAAATATTACGGCAAGGGAGCCCAATTAGGTGCGCAGTTCAACAGCGGACTTACCAGTCACGGCTTGTATTTTGGACATGAAGATTCCAACGGTCAGCGTTATAATACAGCCTCCAATAATAACAAATTGTATTACGACGGAACTTATCAGCCCAATGAGACTAATCAAATAAAAGCAAACTTTGGCTATATCGACAATCAGTTTGGAGCGAATGGATATTATGCTGCTCCAGCGGACAAAGAGGCCTATGAACAAGTTAAAACAGCATTCGCATCCCTACAGTCGAAACATCAATTGAGCAAGGACTTCTCTATTAGCCCTCGACTCAGTAACCGATATAATGAAGATGAATATTGGTATTTGGGAAGGCAAACCAGCAAAGGTAGATCAAAACATTATAGCAATGTTTTTGGGGCCGAAGTAAATGCCGCATTAGAACAGCATTACGGAACTTTTGGTTTGGGACTAGAGAGCCGATTCGAGCGAATCAAAAGTACTGCTATTGGCTCCCATAACCGCGAAAACTACGGCGGTTATCTGGAATTCAAAACTGAAGCGATTGCCAAACTAATGGTCAATGCGGGAGCCTACGTAAATTATAATTCAAAATTTGGCTGGCAGGTATTCCCGGGGCTCGACCTAGGCTATAGTATAACAGAACGCTGGAAATTCGTCCTGAGTGCAGGATCTGCCCAACGTATTCCGTCATTTACAGACCTCTATACCAATCAAACTGCCAATATTGGAAATCCAGATCTAACATCAGAGAATGCCTATCAGATTGAAGGTGGTATCAAATATCTATCCAATCATATCGTTGCTCAGGTTAACTATTTTCACCGAAATATAAATGATTTTATAGACTGGCAAAAAACCGATGGTGCTGTTGCTGAAGGAACTGTCATTCCATGGAAACCCTCCAATATTGGAAAAAATACTGTTGATGGACTCAATGGATCTTTTCGTTATCAGCTCAATGATCCAACGGCTACCACACGATATTACACGACAATAAGTTATAACTATCTAAATCCAAAGATCAAAGTTGAAAATGGCATCCGCTCCAAATATGCCATTGAAAATTTAAGACATCAGGTTATTCTCAATTTTACGGTGAATCATAAAAACTGGATGCTGACAACAGCAAATCGTTTCAACGAACGTATCAGTTACAAAAATTATTTTATTGCAGATCTAAGAGCTTCGTATCAGCTTATCGACCTCAATATTTTTGCTGATATTCAGAACATTTTTGACAAGAGCTATATTGAAGCGGCGGCTGTACCGATGCCAGGAAGGTGGTTTAGTCTAGGTGCAAAATACAAATTCAGGTACTAAAAACTTAAAATCAGCACAATGGGATACCCATGCTTAAAAATGCATGCTGTCTCTTATAGCTAAAAATACCCCATAAATGATTATCACTTATGGGGTATTAGACGTTTATTGAATCTTTAGCATTAAAGCACTCAGACTTTTGGATTATACTAACTTTAGGCTAATTACACTATTTTTTCGGAAGTACCGATAAAATTCCGCCAATCAAGTGTTTTTGGAACGCAGGTTCATCATAAGATTCTTCTGTATGCCCCAGTCCTGTATAAAAAACCTTTCCTCCATCATAATTTTGGCTCCAGGAAATCGGATGATGATCGCCCATTTTCCCGCCATTATAACTCTTCTCATCCAAATTCATCAACACATGTAGACCTTCTTTAAAATCTTTAAAATTGTACCATTCATCCTTATGCCACCATACAGGATCAAGATGTTTGGTAGCGATATGTTTTCTATCAACAATAGCTATTTTAGCATTCTGTACAGCAGGATGTGACGTAAAATAGGCCCCAACCAAACCGTTGTACCAAGGCCAGTCAAATTCGGTATCCGTTGCGGCATGGATCCCCGCAAAACCTTTGCCCGATTGAATATAACGGACAAACGCCTCTTGCTGCGTCTCATCCAAAATGTTACCTGTTGTACTTAAAAAAATGACCGCGTCGTATTTTTTTAATCCTTGATCTGTGAAAAGAGCCGCATCTTCGGAATGATCAGAGGCAATCTTTTCCTTGTCCAACAATTGTTTCAGCACTTGAGCACCTTTTTCGATACTACCGTGTCTAAACCCTTGCGTTTTACTAAAAATCAGCACCCTTTTTTGTGCAATGGCGGTCATGCTCACCGCAAAAAAGAAAAACAGAAAAATGGAGAATTTATTCATGATATAGTTGGTTATTATTAAAATTTAGTTTAGGTTTTTTATAAGCTAAGGTCGCAACTTTCTGCAGTACGTTTAACACTTAGATCATAATAGAAAAAGCTATGTACTCTCCCCGTACACAGCTTTTTCCAAAATTTTATCCTGCGGTTAGCTCACGGTAGAAATCAAGACTTTCAATAATATCATCCTCAGAAACGAAAATATCATACTGACAACTACCTATTTTATCAAGGAGCGCAAAGCCGATCTGATTGGATAGATTTTTCTTATCATTTCGCATCAGATCCAATAGGGTTGTATCAATAGCCGAACTGAACGTATAATCGTCAAAGTATCGTCTGAAAGTAGCAATTAGGTCGTTTAATTCATCTAACGAAAGTCCATTCAATTTATGAGAAAGATAACCTTCACAGATCATTCCAACAGCAATAGCTTCCCCATGTAATAAAGAGTTGCGATCATTCAACAACGAATATCCCTCAATGGCATGACCGATTGTATGTCCGAAATTTAGGATCTTACGAAGCCCTTTTTCTTTGGGGTCTTCTAGCACTACCTTATTCTTTATGGAAACCGAATGCTTCACCAGTTCATTATCTACCTGCGTTATATCAAGCATTTTAACACGTTCGTAATACGCATGGTCAAAGATCAGTCCGTGTTTAATAACTTCAGCAAATCCGGATATCAATTGCCTTCTATCCAATGTTTTTAAAAATTGGCTTGAGATAAATACAGCCTGCGGTTGTGTGAACGTTCCGATTATATTTTTCACGCTTCCCATATCTATTCCAGTCTTCCCTCCGACAGAAGCATCTACCTGCGAAAGTAAGGTTGTCGGAATCTGAATAAAATCCATCCCCCTCTTAAACGTAGATGCTGCAAAACCGCCCATATCGGTGACAACACCACCACCGAGATTGATCAGCAACGAATGTCGGTCAGCTCCAAAATCAAGCATATTCTGCCACACTCCAATGCAGAAATCTATATTTTTATTCTCTTCCCCCGGATCTACCTCTATGACGTCATAGTTGGATAAATTAGGTAAAGCTTGTTGAAACAATGGTAAACAATTGTCTAAGGTATTGGTGTCTACCAAAACTATAATTTTTGAATAATTCCGTTCTGCTAAAAACGTCTCCAAAGAGGCCAACGTATCATCAAAATATACTTGATAGCCCAAACTTTCTATGACTTCCATTCTATGATTCTTTAAGGTTTAAGTTTTCTATTTACCAATATTGTTTAATATTACACCAATTTTACTTCCATCCCATCAAATTCAACAACATCACCAGGCTTTAATTTCAGTCTTTTCCGATAATCAACCTGGCCATTATACTTCACATACCCTTCAGTGACAACCCACTGAGCCATAGCGCCATGCTCTACCCAATTTAAAGCTTTAAGTAACTGAATAAGCTGTATATATTCTCCTTCGATTTTAAATTCTTGCATTTCACAAAAATAGTGGTTTAACCGAGGAATACAAGAATAATCATCGTTTTAATGCTTACTAAATTGCTACATTTGCCTTATTGCAAATAAAGATTATGATTGAGAATTCTGAGCCCAGAACATTGTCCTTTGATAATACAGAGATCGCTTTTAAAAATAAAAGCGATAAGGATTTAGAAAGAGCGTATTGGTTATTCAAAATAATAGCGAATAACTTTTTAACGAAAGTAGGTCCATCAATGACCAACTTTGCGCTGAACATTGGATTGCCGATCCAGGGTATAATCCGTAGTACAATCTTCAAACATTTTTGTGGAGGAGAAACCATTGAAGGCTGCGAAACCGCCATCAATGATTTGGGCGAAAATGGCGTTGGAACTATATTGGACTATTCAGTTGAAGGCGAAGAGACTGAAAGCGCCTTTGATGCCTGTTGCGAAGAAGTACTACGTACTGTATCCGCTGCTAGCAAAAACAAGTATATTCCGTTTTCAGTTTTTAAACCAACGGGATTAGGTCGTTTTGAATTGTTCGAGAAGGTTAATGCGAAAGAAACATTAACAGAATCCGAACAAGCAGAATATCAACGCATGTTGGATCGCACAGACCGGATCTGTAAAGCTTGTCATGAAGCGGGCGTAAAGGTATTGGTTGACGCTGAACACTCTTGGATCCAGGATGCTATTGATGACATTGCGCGTGAGATGATGGAAAAATACAATATGGAAAAACCTATTGTTTATAATACCTACCAACTTTACCGTAGTGACAAATTAGCTTCTTTAAAGGCTGATTTTGAATATGCCAAGATCAGAGGCTTTCACATGGGAGCAAAAATTGTACGTGGTGCTTATATGGAGATCGAACGTGCACGTGCTACACAAATGGGCTATACTGACCCGATCCAACCAAGTAAAGCTGCATCTGATACAGATTACAACGAAGCTATTGAGTTTATATTGGACCACTTGGACAATTTCGGACTGATGGCTGGTACACACAATGAAGACAGCAGTATGTTATTGGCGGAGGAAATAGACAAACGTGGTATCGACAGATCGACAGATCGGATCTATTTTGCTCAACTATTAGGGATGTCAGACAATTTGAGTTTTAATTTGGCTGCTCATGGCTATAATGTTGCTAAATATATGCCTTATGGACCGGTTAAGGCTGTGATGCCTTACTTATTCAGAAGAGCACAAGAAAACACCTCTGTTGCCGGAGCCACTGGTCGGGAGCTTGGGCTGTTGATCAAGGAAAAACAAAGAAGAAAAGCTAGTCGTCGATAACGACTAGCTTTTTCTTTTTCAGCGTGTATCCACCTATTAGATTTCTACGATCCAATACCACATCTTTATCTCCTATAAGATTAGCGATTAATTCGTGACTCCCCTCTCCCGCTCTACTTTCCTCATCTATTATAAATAGAGATAATGTTTCATAAAAACAGTGTTCCTATTTCAGCTTTTCGACATTGGTATAAGCTAATTACAAATTGATTCCAAATTATTGAAACAATTATTTATGTTTGCAAACTTTTCCCTTAAAATAAAGTTCATAGGGAAATGATGTTCCCCCGGAGCAAAGAGTATATATATTTGAAATGGAAGAAAAACTTAGATTATTTGATCTTGCACGTCACCAGGTCAGCAGATATCCCGATCTTAACATGTTTGCTCACAAACTGGATGGCAAGTGGAGCTATATCAAAACGGCTGATTTTCTTGAAAAAGTGGACAGTCTGTCCAAAGGACTAATTGAACTCGGTGTCAAGCCCAACGAAAAGGTTGGTCTTATCGCAGGCAGTAGTATGGAATGGCACATGATAGATTTTGCTATTCAACAAATTGGCGCAGTGGTTGTAGCCATCTATCCCAATATTACCGACGCCGATTACCAATATATTTTTAATGATGCCGAAATCAGAGTCTGCATCGTTAGTAATAAGAGTCTATATGACCGCCTGATGAACCTAACGGAGTCCATTTATACATTAAAATATATCTTCTGTATTTCGGAACAGGAATCTACAAGAAGTTGGAATGAACTCAATGATTTAGGAGTGAACTGTCCAGAAGATAAACTGATTCAGTTACGTGATCAAATCAAACCCGAAGATCTGGCCACATTAATTTATACCTCCGGTACAACGGGTAAGCCGAAAGGCGTTATGCTCTCCCATAATAACATTTTTTCGAATGTGCTTGGAGCGGCAGAAATCACGCCCTGCAGGGCTTATGATCGAGGACTAACTTTTCTTCCCCCCTGTCATGCTTATGAGCGGATGGTACTCTATACCTATATGTACCTGGGCTTTACCATACATATTGCAGAGTCTTTTGATAAAATTGGTGATAACCTAAAAGAGGTAAAGCCACATATCATGACCGTGGTTCCCCGCATCCTCGAGAAGGTTTATGAGAAAATCATGAAAACAGGTCATGAGCTTACCGGATTCAAAAGAAAAGTATTTGATTGGGCCGTTAATATCGCTGAAGAATATGACCCTAATCCCATCAAGAGAAGTTTTGCTTATAATATGAAGCTTAAACTTGCCAAACAGCTTGTACTCAACAAATGGTACCAAGCCTTAGGTGGCGAGCTGTTAACCGTTGCTTCAGGCTCTGCCTCGCTGCATAACAGACTGACGCGAGCTTTCTTGGCTGCCGGAATTCCATTATACGAAGGATATGGTATGACTGAGGCATCACCTTTAATCTCGGTTAACCATTACATTAAAGGAATACGCATAGGCACTGTTGGGCTCCCAGTTCGGTTCGTAGAAATCAAACTTGCTGAGGATGGCGAGATCTTGGTCAAAGGGCCTAATGTGATGATGGGCTATTACAAAAATAAAACCGAGACTGACAAAACGATTATAGATGGCTGGTTGCATACAGGCGACATCGGCAAATGGGAAGATGAGAAATTCCTAAAAATTATAGATCGCAAGAAAGAGATGTTCAAAATTTCAGGTGGCAAGTACGTTATCCCGCAACCTATAGAGACCAAACTTGTGGAATCTAAATTTATAGAACAAGCCATGGTGATTGGTGACGGGATGAAATTTGCTTCAGCATTTATTGTACCCAATTATTCCCACCTATTGGATTGGGCAAAAAACGATGCTCCAGAACTCGCAGATATGACTAAAGAGGACTTCTTGACTAATCCTGCAATTATCAAAAAGGTAAATCAGGAAGTACGTCGCGCCAATCAGCACTTTGGCAATTGGGAGCAAATCAAAAAGCCTATTATTTTAAGGGATGAATTCACTATTGAAAATGGAGAACTGACACCGACCTTGAAAATGAAGCGTAAAGTTATTCTCGAACATCATCAGGAAGAATTTAATAATCTATATCAAATGGAGATCGATTAACCGATATCACTCCTATTTTAATGTATCTTCGCACTTATTTATAAAAAGTATCACATGAAATTATTAAAGGATAGAATCCTTAATGACGGCAAAAGCCTCGCTGGAGGCATACTCAAAGTAGATAACTTTATCAATCATCAGATGGATCCCGTATTGATGAAATCTATTGCAGTAGAATTTATACGTCGTTTTGCAGATCTACCCATCAACAAGATCATAACAATTGAAGCGAGTGGTATTGCACCAGCGATCATGTTGGGCTACCTCTTAGAACTCCCCGTTGTTTTTGTTAAAAAGGCAAAACCTAAGACTATGGGTGACATGTATGTTAGTGAAGTACATTCTTTTACAAAAAATCGAACCTACGATATCTGTGTGAGCAAGGAATTTCTCTCCACGGATGACAAAGTGCTCTTTATCGATGACTTTCTTGCCAATGGAAATGCAGCATTCGGTATGCTGGATCTCATCCAACAGTCTGGCGCAGCATTATTGGGTATGGGCTTTATTATTGAAAAATCCTTTCAGGAAGGTGGCGAAAGATTACGGAAATTATCCGATATCAGAATAGAATCTTTAGCACGCATAAAATCTTTGGAAGTGGATAAAGTCAGCTTCGAAGAAGATTAACAACACAAACAAAAAGCCTCATTTCAATAAAGAATGAGGCTTTTTAAGTTTAAACAACAAGATAAATTATATTTTTAATCCCAACGATAGTCGTTATAAAAATCTTCTGGGTGTCTGCTGATCGGCACATCCTTCACCACACGTATGTTGGCTGCCCCTAAGTTAACGTTTAACATGAAAGAAGGTACATTAGCCGAAAAACTCCAACGTCCGTTTCTCATATAAACATATCCGTTGCGATAAGGGTCATAAAATGTTTTATAGTCCCTAAAATAAACGTGATGTCTATTATCATATCGATGGGCTCTCGCCCATGCTGGCGGGCCATGCCTATATTCCTTAGAATAATACTTGGCTACCTTTTTATGATATTTCCGGTCTTCCTTATCTCTTTTTTCCCAGTATTTCCGTTCTTCACGATCTCTCTTTTCCTCGTATTTCCGATGCTCTTTTTCATGCTTCCATTCGCGGTCATTTCCACGATGCTGAGCTGACGATTCTTTTGGAGTTATTAAAGCAAGTCCTCCTATTGCTAGTGCGAAGTATATTATCTTTCTCATAACCAGACAATTTAAATTTATAAATCAAGTACAATACCGCCTACTTTTTCACCTTTTTATAAGCGTTTCTATTGGTATGACATTCGTGTCTAAACAAAGGTTTAATTCCTCATCGAAAATTTAATTTGTTGGGATATTTAGGCACTTTCATTCCAGCCAATTTAACGTATCTTTGCAGCATGTCCAATACAGGTTATATTACTGAAGATACAATTGTCGCATTGGCGACATCGGCTGGTGCCAATGGCGCGATTGCTGTGATTCGCGTTTCAGGTCAACAGGCCATTAAAATCACCAACGACATTTTCAAGGGTAAAGATCTGCTCCAACAAGCTTCCCATACCATTCATTTTGGAACCATTCGCGATGGTGAAGAGATTATAGATGAAGTACTCGTATCCCTTTTTGTCGCTCCAAACTCTTACACCAAAGAAAATTCGGTAGAGATCTCTACACACAATTCCAAATATATTATTGAGCGTATTATTAATTTGCTCATCAAAAAAGGAGCTCGGGCTGCCCGTGCTGGTGAATTTACGCTTCGTGCTTTCCTCAATGGTGGAATGGATCTTTCACAAGCCGAAGCTGTAGCCGATTTAATTGCCTCCAATTCGGCAGCATCCCATCAAATTGCCATGCAGCAGATGCGGGGTGGATTTTCCAATCAACTTAAATCCCTCCGTGAGGACTTGATCCACTTTGCCTCCCTTATTGAACTAGAATTGGATTTTTCAGAGGAAGATGTAGAATTTGCGAATAGAGATCAGCTCAAAACCCTAATCAATAAAATAAAAGTAATTGTTCAAAAACTGGTTCAGTCTTTTGAACAAGGTAATGTGTTAAAGAATGGTGTTCCTGTAGTCATTGCAGGGAAACCAAATGTAGGTAAATCAACCCTATTGAATGCTTTCTTAAACGAGGAACGTGCCATTGTCTCGGACATCGCCGGGACTACACGTGATACCATTGAAGATGAAATTAATATCTATGGTGTAACCTTTAGATTTATAGATACAGCGGGTATTCGTGAGACTGCAGATATCATTGAAGCGAAGGGAGTTGAGCGTACACGCGAAAAAATGAAACAGGCTAGATTGATTATCTATCTTTTTGATCCAATGCAAGATAAAATAGATGAAGTTCAATCGCAGTTGCTAGAAATTGAAAATCTTCAAATTCCATTTTTGACCATCATCAATAAATCTGATTTATTATCTGACAAACAAAAAGCTGAATATGAACCGCTTACTCCGCTTTATATTTCAGCAAAAGAGCAGATAGGCGTAGAAGAATTGAAGGATGAACTGATCAACAAAGTACAGCTGGGAAATTTAAATACAGACGACGTCATGGTAACTAACATCCGACATGTAGAAGCCTTGCAAAAGACATCAGATTCTCTGGAGCGCGTATTATTTGGTATTGATAATCCTGTAACTTCGGATTTCTTAGCGATGGATATCCGTCAGGCCTTGTACCATCTTGGAGAAATCACAGGTAGTGTATCTACAGATGATTTACTGGATAATATCTTTTCCAAATTCTGTATCGGGAAATAAATGCAATAAAAAGAACAAGATAAAACAAACCAAACATTTGATTTCTTAAAATATTACAGCATCCAGTATTTTGTAAGAATTCTTCAGTGTTTGGTTTGCTTTTTTATAAATCCCCTCACCTGTCCCTCATACTAGACAACATTTCCAAGAAAAAGTGTATAACTTAGTGGTCTATCAAATTGCCCAATCTTAAAATTCTTGATATTAGATATCATAAATGTTTAGAAGGCCTTAACTACACCCAACGGATAGAATTTGAATCCCTCACTAAGCCGCCGCATTATTTATCCAATTCGCTGATCGCCTGTTTTACATATTCATCATTGGGATCCACACCTGTAATCCGATCCCCCCAGGACAAATAGCCATCTTTATCTTTGGCAAAACAACCGGACACCGTACTTTTGACTTTAAACGTTTTATAGTCTACATGATCTAAAATACCTTGGCGATTTTCATAGATATGCCTTTTATCCTTGGCATAGCAATCACCAAGTGCTACAAAAGTCGCGTGGTCAGCTTTTTCAAAAGTAGAAAAGCTTCCACCGTAAGCCATTGCATAATAGCGATAAATATGTTTTTTATCTTTGTAAAATGCACTGTTTAGCTTTTGAAACGTACTGGTATCAATAATCGTATTCAAGGGTTCTTCTGTATTAAAGCCCATTCGTGTAAGATAACTATCAACAAAAATGATACCTTCATTTCCAACAGGAACCATTTCCTTCAATCCGATATCTCCATTTTTATTAATCCATAGATCGTCTTTCAGCAGTCTCCATTCTAAGCTCCTATTTGTGCTATCAAGAGCTTGTGCAAGCATTTTGTCCCGCTGCCTCTCCATCTCATTAGGGCACCTAATTTTCTGGATTCCAGCAAAGGACAATAGCCCACCAAGTTTCTGCAGTTCCTTTTCTTGAATAATATTCGTATCTATCTGATAGATTCCCATGCGAAATCGGTATAGATTATCCTCACCGCAACTATTGGAATATGGTATCGGCTTCAAAAATGAAATAAGGCAAAAAATACATGCCAATAGTATTACCACCACAAATATAAATTTCAATAATTTCATATTAGGAAGTCTTTTGAAAAGAATAGGGTTTCCGGCGTATCAATACCACGAAAACAATCAATATCAATTGAAATACAATTATCAAAAGAGCTAATATTTGTGTTTGAAAAGCCCGCCCCGAAATCTGTCTTTCATTGGCGCGTCTCAGATCTATCTGATTTTTAATAATTTGTTTTTCGCAGGAATCAATATCGCTCCGTTGATCCACCCGCCACTTTTGCTCACTTGCAAACTGATCATTCTTATTGGACGGAATATCCAAAGAGTTCATCAGACTTAGGATGAGCCAACCGCAGGTTAGGATAGTAATTGCAGCCAAAACAATGACAATGCTTTTCTTTATTCTAAAACCGCATCCCCCCTTATTTCGACACATACTAACATTGCTTTCATTGTTCATAATCATTAAGATAATAGAATACATATTTTCGGTTATACTGCCTCTTCTGAATTGACTATTTTATAAGCGGCTTCCATAACCCCATCCAATGAGCTATTTTCAAATAGATATTTTTTCTTTTTCATCTTAAATGTCTTAGTTTTGGCAGGCATGTCTTCCTTTGTTGTATCCGTTATTTCCTCCGTCAATTCTCCTTTTACCACATCATAGTAGAGCGATTGCCAAGAGCCAGCACCCACATTATAAGTCTCTACATAAGTCAACATCAGATCATCCCCAAAATATTTAAAATGCCCCCAAATATTACCCTGCACACCAGCAAGCCCATAAAAATTAAGGTGAAACTCACCATTTACGATATTAATATCCTCTGTTCCATATATTTTTGATCCATCCTTATTAAATTCAACCGGCATGAGGAGGTTCGAAATTTTGTGCAGACGGTAGGATTTGTCTTTATTCTGAAGCAGTACCAAGATTGATCTGATCGCCATTTTATCTGTTTTATCTCTTCGAACCATCACAATATCAGATAGACTATCCCCATTTAAGTCTCCAGTTGTTTCATATTGAATCTCAAAAACAGTAGGATCGACTATAAAATCCAAAGCCTTTTTCCCTGTCGACGGGAATGTAAATGCTGGATCTTCCTCTGATTCAACATAGTCGGGATTGGTTAATATCAAATTTCTAGGTTTGCTGATTTCCACAAACTTTTCCTTTTCCAGATCAATACGCCATATCCGATTAATTTGAGTAATCAACTCACTATCACTATTATAAAACGCTACGATATAGCTTTCTTCCCGGTCACCTTCTATTGCCAATTGGAACTTACCATAGCAGATCGCCGGATAGTTTGCCCTCACATCCAGCTCATCTACAATCAAAAACACAGATTGACCATTCACATCATGGCGTAGAAATCGTTCTATCACAAATTTGCACTGTCCGTGCTGGCAATGATCGATGACAGCGGAATACTGCGCTAGTGCATACTTATCCTTCGATACTTTTTTGGATAACATTACTCCCAAGCATTCGTGCATCTTTGACACCACAGTATCGTTGGTTGTTCTACCAATAAAAGAACGAATTGGGACACCTGTCTTTTTTATGGTACCAACTTGCATAATAGCTTCCTCCATTGCTGGAACGACCTTTTCTTTGACATGATCTTGTACTTTATAATTACAGGATTGCAATAAAGTACCAACCGCTAAAATCAATATGAAGACTTTTTTCATAGCAGTCATTTTTTACTGGAATCTTTAATTCGAAACTCACCCCTGGATATCAAATTCCGCCAAAGAAATAGGAGAATTAATACAACAGAAAGCCCAACGATAGTCATAGTTGACACATCAAACATAACCTGACCAAAGGCCTTACTATCGCCAAAACATTGCACTGAATCACCCCAAATATTAGTTCCCATTGCACCTTCTGTATCACAATTGATACAGGCTAGGTATTCAGGTACAATAAGGCCAAGATAAAGCAGAATAAACAGGATATAGATCCCTCCTACAATAACCTGAGCGACTTTGAGGATGTTGACTCCTACCTTATCCTTTATTGCTCCTGCTCCCATAACTTTTCAATATCTTCGGCCGTTAATACCCGTTTAAAAGTCAATGTTCTTCTTTCAGTTGGAATTGCAATTACACGTTTAAAATATTGACCGCCACTATAAAAGTAGTTGGCCTTTCCCGCTAAAACCTCCATCGAAATAGTCTCATCATCTAGGATAACTAGCTTCAATTTGACAGTCTTGTTTTCCGCGCTGAACCCATTATTGCGAGGTTTAAGTTTCAAACAATAATCTGCTTGTATTCCAAAACTAGCCGCAGGTGTTTGTGTATTTTCTCCGATCTGATAGCAGATCGTATCATTTGATACAATAAGTGTTCTTCTGATGATTTTCTTTTCAAAGGTTAGCATCTTCTCTCTTCCATTTCCAATGGTATCTGATGAAATAATATCAGCTAATTCATACACTCCATTCCTTAAATAAGTCTGGGCAAACGTCGTATTCGTTTCCATTGTCACAAAAATCAATATGCAAAACATCCACTTCATACCAGATTAATTTTACACCAATATACAGTTGATTTTTGTCGTGTATTAGATTATTTTAAATTTGTTAGGAGATATTTATTATTCGCTATGACCGCATCATTATCCGTATAATCTCATTGTGGCAATTTTCTTTTAAAGACCAAACTGATCAACCAACCAGAAAGTGATCCAATAAGCAGATAAATAAGTGTTTTGATTAAAAAGAAAGGCCATGAAATAATTGCTAACCCAAACTGATCGCCAATTGGAGCCGTATCGGAATAACTAACCATGGCATCCCAAAAAGAAAACAAAATACCAGCTATTCCAACAATAATAATAAAAATAAGTCTCATTCAAGGATGCTTAAAAAATCATCTTTTCTTTAAAATAAATCGAATCTGTTTAATCGAAAAATAGATCAGCCAGATAGAAAAACCTATAAAGCCAACAGTCTGAAAAGCAAATTGTATGGGTTTGGTAGCCCACCTAATCGTTGTATAGCCTCCTCCTGTTCTACCGAATCTCAACTTATATTCGCCTTTTGCTATTCCGCCAATAGTCATACTGATGATCATGCCCGCTAGCGCCAGCATAAATATGGCCATACCTATCTGTAATAGATAATATGCCGTGTTAAAAAGCTTTTTAATAAAATTTTCCCACGAATCCTTCGTACTTATAAGTTTAAGAGCAAAATACAACAACAACAAAATTATGCCGGCAACTAAACTGACAATTCCAATGCATAGTATGACGACAAATATTTCCGTTATACCCATTATCTGATATTATTTAACACTTTCTACCCTATTATCCGAAATAGCACAAATTGCTGTTCCAATCTATTAATTTCCAAAGAAAGATCTTTAGCAAGAAAAGGCTCAATCTCCTGAATAATAAATGAACAACTGCCGAATCAAAGATATCGAGTTATTTTCGGTCAACATTAAACGAATCTTAAGTCAATCTCAACGAATCGTAATTATTTTCATCAAAAAATTATAACGAGGCAGAGACAATCATCAGCATAGCATTATTCCTATTAACTTCCATTTCACCTTATGCGCAACGGACTCCTGCATCATTAAGATAGAAAAATCAGCTCAATTTTCTCAAAGCCTACAAACTTACACCATATTATCCTGCAACATAATACAAGCTTATACGACATACAACTAACGGAGTAGACATACAACGGTGATAGAAATATAAAAAAATGCGAACTCAACGAAACCTCCACTTGATCATGCTAACCGATTCGATAGCAGGATCAATTTTGATCACATTCATAACCCTGTTACTGTCTATATCGACAACCAAGATCATGGCGCAACAGGTTCAGAAAAACGATTTTATATTATCTGGAAAAATAGTTACTGCAGAAATTGCCCCGCTGGAAATTAACCTCTTCGATACAGAGGCTAAGCTGATCAAGACCGAATTTCCCAATCAACAGGGTGAGTTCCGATTTAATGCCCTCAGCAAAGGAGCCTATTACTTCAAAATTCGCCAGGGTCAATCAGACCTCTACAATTCGGAGGTCATTCAAGTGACGGACCATGACATAGCTCTACCTGAAATTCGGATAAACGAACAACGACTGGAGACCGTCGTCATCAACAAATCACGCCCTTTTATTGAACGACATGATGGTAAAATGATCTTAAATGTGGAAAGCAGCCTTCAAAATACGGGTGGATCTGCGCTAGAAATACTGGGAAAAGCACCTGGTGTTACAATAGATGGGAATGACAACGTTATTCTGCGGGGAAAAAACAATATTTTGATACAGATTGATGGGAAAAACTCACCACTTACCGGCGATGAACTAGCCAATTACCTCCGCGGCCTCCCCGCATCTGCGATTGACAAAATTGAACTCATTACCAACCCATCTGCAAAATATGACGCAGCCGGAACTGCCATTATCAATATAAAACTAAAAAAAGGAACAAATAAGGGAACCAACGGAAGCTTTTCTACAGCATTAGGTGCAGGTAGATACGTTAAAAATAACAACAGTTTTAATATCAACCATCGCAATAATAAGCTCAATCTCTTTGCCAATTATAATTTTGCTTATCGCGAAGCATTTAACGAGCTTATGATCGATCGAAAGTTTTACACGGAAGGCAATTTAGAGAAAACATACCTACAGGACAATTTCTTTAAATTCAATACCCGCAACCATAATGGTAAAATCGGCTTCGATTATAATCTAACTGACAAAAACGTGTTGGGTGCATCTGTCAGCTTCACAAGTAATATCTTTAAACCACGTGGGAATAGCAAAACGGCTATCCTAGCCCCCAACGATCAACCACTCAGTCATACCGCCACGTTAAGTCAAACGAACAATACCTTGAGAAATATCTCTGTTAATCTCAACCATAAATACAGCATGGATACTCTTGGTTCTGAACTTAGCACAGATATAGATTTCATTCGCTATGTCAATACATCAAACCAAGGTTTTGATACCAAAACCAGCAACAACGATGGTGAACCTATAGGTATACCCTATATCTTAAGAGGAAAAACTGATGGTGGTTTGAATATTTATGCGCTAAAAAGCGACTGGATTAAGATCTTCCCTAAAAACCTCAAACTGGAAACTGGCGTTAAAACGAGTTACGTTAAATCAGATAACGATATTGAATTTTACGATCATAGTACATCGCCGGCAGTACGGGACACCAATAAATCTAATCATTACATCTACCAGGAGCACATCTACGCAGCCTATGGTAATGTGTCAAAAAAATGGAATAAGCTGAAAACCGTATTAGGTCTACGTGTTGAAAAAACCGATGTTACAGGAACACAGCTAACCACTGCACAAATTAATAAAAGGCAATACACTCAGCTATTTCCAAGTGCCATTTTTTCCTATGATTTCACAACAGACCATAATCTCGAAGTCAATCTCAGCCGTCGCATCAACCGTCCCAATTATCAACAACTCAACCCCTTTAAATACTATATTAATGCGACAACATATCGCGTTGGCAACCCCGATCTAAATGCACAAACATCGCAAAATTACGAACTCACCTATAGTTTCAAAAGTAGATATATAGCCACCCTGAGTTATAGCAAAATAAGCAACAATATTACGACTGTCATAAAACCCGTAATCGAAAATGGAGAAAACATCACCGTTCAGACAGAAGAGAACCTGAAATCAGCTTCCTATTACTCCCTCAATCTCATTCTACCGATCAAGCCGACCAATTGGTGGGATATAAACAACAGCGCGAACTTTTATTACGGTTCATATACAGGAAACGTTTCAGGGACACAGATCAATAATATTGGTAATTTCACCTTCGATATGAATAGCATCCATACGCTTAAATTGGGTAAAAATTTCGTTGCCGAATTAGCGGCCAATTATAAAGCTACCGAGGTATACGCCTTCGCCCATATTGACCCTTATTGGTATCTCAATATCGGGTTGCAAAAGAAATTTAAGGACAAAAACACTCTGAAGCTCGCCGTAAGTGATATATTCAACAGCAATACTATAAAGGGGGTGACCGTCTACAATGATTACAAAGAAAATTTTAAGACTAGAAGAGAGCCCCGAGTTGTGATGTTGTCCTATAGCTATAATTTTGGATCCACCAAAACAGGACAGTCACGTAAAACAGGTGCCGCCGAAGATCTCAAACGAAGGGCCGAATAGCTTTACTCAGGAGTTTGGATCCACGCACTCCTGAGTAAAGCTATTTATCTTTCAGAAGTGGCCGTGGATCAAAGACAACCTTTATTTTCAGGATCAGCTCATTTTCTACTTGATACCAGCCTGCACTAAAGATCTCCATTCCACCCATATCAATGTTATAGAAGATAGCCACATGATTACCATTTGTCATTACTTCTTTAATATTGTATTTAAACTTCATTTTCTTCATATCCGCAATATAATGATCCGCAGTATGCCTACTCCCAAGCACACCCTCGAAGACCATGTCACTATCCAATAATTCATATGCAGCCGTAAAATCTTCTTTATTCAGGCTTTCGAGAAAACTGAGCACAATGTATTTTGCTGATTTCATTTCTTCCTTTTTTTATGGTTATTGATACTATTTCCTATTAGGCCATTGCTATTATGAATACCTAAATAAAAATTCATAACATTTGGCTCCAAGACCAGTTAATTAAAAGAACAACTAAATTGCCCAAGCGTTTGATAATTTTTTACTTTTTCATCTCCTTCGATCACATATACCATTAGATTTTGGTCAAAACAAAGATTCCCTCTCGCAAAGCAGCCCTTATCTAACTTTACTAGCTGCATCAAAAAATAACTTTACAGGGTCAAAAATTTATTTAAATTTGTTTCTAACAAGAGAGTTATATAACCCTTTTTTATAAATCCTAACACAATTGAACCATGCCAGAGAATAAAGTTTTATCCCAATTGACCAGCGAGGAGTTAAACAAAAAGAAAAAACAGTCCATTGGAGTTATGATATCTTTTGGCATTGTCATGTTTATAGCTATCGTGGTTTTGGTCTACCTCTCATTTAAAACAAAAAAATATGCTCTTTCAGGTATTGCAGCTTCCTTATTTTGTGTATTTATACCGATCTATGTGAATAATATACAGATCAACCAAGAAATCAAATCCCGCCAATCCAAGAAGGAATAAATTGCAATTTTGTAGCTGGCTGTATGGATTGTGGTAAGGACTATAGGAACTAAATAACTGATGTATTGGAGCAATATGCCCCACTTATTGCTCATAGAATGAGCAGGCTCTTAACAGTGAGAATCATTCTTCTCAACTAAAAGCGATTCCCCCCAGTCATTTAATTTCCAGAGTACCTCCACCAGACTTTTACCTAGTGGTGTCAGGGTATATTCCACCCGGGGTGGCAGCTCTTTAAAGACCTCTTTGCGAAGTATTCCGTCGTGCTCCAGCTCCTTAAGCTGTTGATTCAATACACGCCGGTCTACCTTAACGCGATCAGAAACCTCAATTGAGACGACAGATAACGCTAAATATCAAATCATTTTTAATTTTTCATACAACAGGAAATACGTACATTTGGTATACATCAATTCACGGATTAGATCATGCAGATACTCCCGTCAAAAGAATTATTGCCTTACATCAAGCACTATCTTTTTTTGGAAAGTGCTGCTGATTCGCAAAAAACGCTACGCTTGTTCTCTGATGGAAATACAGGAATCGTATTTCTTTTGAATCAAGGCCGTTTATCCATCAACCAAAGCGATCATCTCCCCCAATCATTTTTGTACGGTCAGATCAGTCATTTTAAAGATCTCTGTCTGATCGAACGGATTTCCTTTATTATTGTTGTATTCCAACCTGATGGTCTCTACAAATTGCTGGGTGTACCGGCATATGAGCTAAAAGATCAAATCATTGGCTTACAGGATATCTTTGGACAGTCCGCAGAACGGCTTTATGATCAGCTCATGTACCGCAACCATCCAACAGCCAAATTAAATGCATTAAATACCTTCTTTTATACACTCGCCATTCAAAACAAATCGCTAGGTCAAACCTCATTTTCCAATGTATTAAAATATATTACCGACCATAACGGACTCCTCTCTGTTGAAGAACTACTCAAACACAGCGGCTATACTGAGCGGCACATGGAACGGATATTTGCCGAACAGGTCGGTATGAGTCCAAAAAAATTCGTAAGCATTGTCCAGCTCCATTTCTTTTTGAAGTTGCTTCGCAATAAAGCTGATGATACCACACTGACGACGATCTCCTACGAAAGTGGGTATTTTGATCAATCTCATCTCATCAGGACATTTAAAAAATATACCGGTTTTACACCATCCATATACTTGAACAATACAAGCAGACTGGCAATCAATTTTATGGAGTTTCAAGCCTTGCCCGATCGTTTGTCGGGTTTGTACAATTTATCTTAACCACTTACAAGTAGATTTGTCAATAGATCAATGAAAGAAATATGGACAAATTAAAAATTGCTACAGCACAATTTGAGCATAAAAGTGCGGATAAAGCCTATAATCTGGCAATCATCGAGACCCTTGCGCAACAGGCCGCAACACAAGGTGCTGATGTGATTGCCTTTCACGAATGCTCCATTACAGGTTATACCTTTGCAAGAAATTTAGATAAACAGCAGATGCTCAATATTGCCGAACTCGTTCCGAAAGGTAAGAGCACCCAGAAGTTGATCGAGATAGCCGCCAAATACAATATTACCATTCTTGCTGGTTTATTTGAAAAAGATGAAAATGACAATTTATATAAGCCTTATATCTGCGTCGACAAAGATGGCTTAATTGCCAAACATCGCAAATTACATCCCTTCATAAATCCTTACCTGAGCGCAGGTCAAGATTATACGATATTTGAGATCAAAGGATGGAAATGTGGTATTTTGATCTGCTACGATAATAATGTCATTGAAAACGTACGAGCGACAAAATTATTGGGAGCTGATATTATCTTTATGCCACATGTGACCATGTGCACACCTTCATCTAGACCCGGAGCGGGCTTTGTAGATCCTCAGCTCTGGCATAATCGTGAAAATGACCCAACCTCCTTGCGTTTGGAGTTTGATGGAATGAAAGGACGGAGCTGGCTAATGAAATGGTTGCCTGCTAGGGCCTATGACAATGCGGTATATACTGTATTTTCAAACCCTATCGGAATGGATGACGATCAGTTAAAAAACGGTTGTTCAATGGTCTTAGATCCTTTCGGGGATATTCTCGCTGAATGCCGTACATTTGACGATAGCTTTGTCATAGCTACAATAACACCCGAAAAACTGATACAGGCTGGTGGACATCGCTATATCAGCGCGCGAAGACCAGAGCTCTACCGCAACATTATTGGTCAACAACATGAATCAGATCAAAAAGTAGTCTGGTTACATGCAGAAAATAGCTAGTCTCTATCAATTCTAAAACTGATTTAAGGCTGTTCAACCGAAGTCTTAAATCAGTTGTATCATGATCATCCATCAGAGGTACCCCAGCCATCTATCAATTAAAGTATTGCGAAGATTTTTTTCGCTAAACATCACACTACAAAACCTTATTTATGTTAATTTAGCGGATTAATATTCACTAGCAGATTAAATAAAACTATGAACTATATCCGAAGATATTGGAATATACTCACTAATATCGGTACCCGTCCGGATATGTCCTATATCGACCTCAAAAGGATACAGATGGTCAACTTGATTGCCATACTTTGTTTATTGCCAACGCTTTGCTTTTTTATCCTTAATATCATCGACAAACGTTACTTGCTGTCGACGATCAACCTATCCAATACCATCTGTTCTATTTCGGTACTCTTTCTACAATACGATGGTAAACATAACTTTGCGAAAGCGATGTTATTAATCAGCAATTTCATCTTTTTTCTTTTGGGAGCGATATTGTTTAAAAATGGAGGAGAATATTTTCTATTATGCACCCTGATTGCATCCATGTTGCTCTATGACGACCGTCGTGTCCATATTTTTTTCTGTCTTGCTACCTCTTTCGCCATTGCATTGCTCTATTTCCTTCCGACAATTGTTCCTGTTGTCCAACGTGTTCCCAGGCTGAGAGTGATCTTCAACATTAGCAATGCACTTGCTTTTATTGTAATCGCTGTAAACTCCTTCCTCCAGATTATTTACAACAATATGGAGAAGATTGAAGACCAGCGTAGAAAACTGGAATCCATGAATCGCGATAAGGAAAAAATATTTTCCATCATCGCTCATGATATCAAAAGTCCATTTGCTAGTTTGGAAGCATTGGTGTTGATGCTTCGCGACCAAATACTTAACAATACCGTATCTAGAGAATATATACAACAACTTTATCAACAGATTGTGCATCAAAACCAGGCACTGGACGACTTTCTGCAATGGGGAAGTAGCAGCATGCGTGGGATTACCAGCCCAGCTGTTTTAGTGCTGATCGAACCATTGATTCGCGAAATCATGACATTATTTGCTGATCAGATACAGGTAAAACAACTCAAGATAGAAATTGATATCACCGAAGGAACACATATCTTCGCCAATAAGGATCACACGTCCATCATACTACGCAACCTTATTAGTAATGCCATCAAATTTAGCTACGTGGCTGGAAAGATAAGCATCTATTGCAGTAGAAATGAAATCCATACACACATTCATATCCAAGATGAGGGTATTGGAATTAATCCCTCCAAATCCGCCTTGTTGTTTAATGTAATCCAGCATAAATCATTTGGTACGGAAGATGAACCCGGATCGGGCTTAGGGCTCGTATTATGCAAAGATCTGATCGAACGCAATAAAGGGACAGTCAATATTCAGAGCATTCCTAATAAAGGTTCGATTTTTACTGTTGGCTTACCCTCATACCCCACAAGAAACCAGCCCACCAAAAAAGAAGCACAGACCTGTTGCTAAAAACCTGTCCGTGCTTCTTATGCCGTGCAAAATCCCCTGTATTCCTTTAGCACTGTATTCAATCCACAGGCAGTGCAATTAACTTTTCTCTCCTAAAAGCTAAAAGTCACTAACAGGGCTTTATGATCTGTAGGCCATATTCCTTTTGGAAGCAAAAATTCATCTTCGCTATCTTTTTCCTGCTTTTTAGCATATTTCACCGTTTCCACAGGACCCACAATCCTCGCCTTCACCACTTTTAATGGTTGCTTACTGCGATAATAGACATAGTCTATCCTATCCCGATCATCAGCTTTAGGTGCCCAAGCCAGCTTATCAATAGGGACATCTTGATTGAACGCCGGATAGGTAAACCCAGGATGACTTACCGGATTGGGATACTGCACACGAAAACTATCTTTAAACCCTGCTTTGTTTAATAGAACCGAACAGTCCCAAGGCACCACGGCCCCCCGATGGTCAAACAAATCCTTTGTCGCTACAGTCCAGTCCAAATGTGAAGGCTCATTAAAATCGCCCGCAATAATAAAAGATTGAGATTGCTTCTCCCCGTCCACATCGTGTATAATATCACGTATCGCTTCATCCCTTTTACTTTTACGATTGGCTTCTACAATTGCAGACACCTCTGTAATTGGGTTCTCTAATTTCTTCCAGGTTACTCCATCATATCCCCTAGGTAGGTAACAGGCATAATTGGTATAATCCAGGTGTAAAGAATAAAAGACGAAATCGCGGTTGCCAACTTTGATCTTACTTTTCAACACACCTCCCATCCCGCTATCTTTACCATACAGTGCGTGTTGGTCCGCCACTGGAAATTTAGAGATCAATCCAACATCCAGCTTTTCATCACTTGACTTACCAAAATAGCTTGCCCCTTTGGATTTTAATTCTGCTAATATCCGCTGGATATAATCTGTTCCCTTGTAATTACGTACCTCGCTAAAAAGCACGATATCAGCATTCTTGTCTATGATTTCATCCGCAATAGCCGGAAATCCATTGGGTACAACCGTCCCCTCCTGCCAGATATTGATCTGCAGCACTTTTAACTCGGTTTTCCCCTTGGCGGCTATGATCTGTCCTATACTGAGTAGCAGTAGCAACATTATAAATCTTCCTATTTTCATCTATATGGTATATGGTAACACATCAGTTTATAAAACCTGCCCTAGTGAACTAAGGCAAGTCCAATCTTCAAATATCCAAAGACTTTGGCACAACTCCTATCTTATTTTTGTAACAACCATATGATTTTGTCTACATTGTCTACACCACCCCACTGACGTTGTATCGCCGCATCCACATTCTCCCTATTGGTATCAAATTCTGAGTTTGGGTACATCCAGCGCATCGGCATTTTTGTATTCGTAATATTCTGATTCGTATTCGGATTAATCGGAAATTTCGGATATCCTGTACGTCTATAGTCATAATACGACTCCCATTCACGCTGCATAAAAGACAACAGATATTTCTGATACATAATTTTCTCCAAATCTGTTTCAAAGTTTCCAGTCAAAAGGTTTGACGGATGGTTTTGCACAGCTTGTATATTGGCAGCATCAATCTTTTTATTATGGTGATATTCCGCAACATCCGGTGTATTATCGGCCACAAATAGCATGCTCGCACGGATAGCCTCATTGTAGTAGCTACTAGCCTGGCCTGGAATCCAGCCACGCAAGGCAGCTTCTGCCAGGATAAATTGCTGTTCAGCATAACCTAACTTAACAATAGGCTCCCCGCTAGGCAATTGCGTATAACGTGCATTAATTCCCGAGAATTGACCAGAAGACCATCTTTTGCTGATCACATCAAATGACGCTGAAGGATCAACGCTTAGATAAGCATCCGGACTATTGACTGGTACCTGTTTATCCGTTTCGCTTTTTGCCGGTTTGGCAAAGTAATACAATCTGTTATCTGAGCTTTCTTTCAATTTATCAACGATTAGATAACTCAACATCGCATATGGATTATGATTAAGCCGAGTAAAATAAATTGGATAATATTCTTTGGCATTATTGGAATAGCTGCGTTGAAAGTTGTCCGCACTGGAGGTCATCAAATCCGATTTCGCATAGTTTTGAAAGCGGCTGATCACCTTTAAATCATTATCAGACTGCTTAATAGACAAATGCATCAATACTTTAAGCTGAAAAGCCCGCACAGTCTTTCGCCATTTGCCCGGATCACTCTTAAAAATTGGATCAGCCTCCAGCTTGACTCCCTTACCAAAAGCCTCATAAGATCGGTCCAGGTCATTTAAAATTGCCAAAAGCACTTCTTTCTGTGTATCGTACTTGGGCTTCAATACTCCTATCTCTCCCTTAAATGCCTCCGAATAGGGAATATCTCCCAAAGTCATAGTCAAATAAAATAGTTGATAGGCTTTAGAGAAATAGTACAGACCCTCATAAGCTGGCCGATTGGCTTCTGTAGTTAAATCCAACATTTTGTTACCATTGATAACAGTACTGTAGCCATTCAATCCTGACCGATCGAAATAATTATACTGGTTACCATCGGCACTTTCACCCCAAGCGAGACTTTTGGACACCAGCTGGTTGGCATAAAAAGGTTTGCCCATACTGCTGGAGGTTAGATCCAAAATAATATTCGTAGCCAACAGTGGCCTCGATGCCTGAGTTGACCCATTCGGGTCTGTATTGATCTCTTCGAAATTATTGCAAGAAGCAAATACTGTCGTGCCGACAGCGAATGCAAGCACAAATAGTTTATTTATTTTTTGTTTCATGATGCTTCAGATTAAATTAGAATTGAAGTTTTAGATTCATACCAATGTAGCGGATAGATGCTGAATTTAGATTGTCCAAACCTACATCGGGATCCGAATATTTAAAATCTTTGGTCCACATCCACAAGTTCTGTCCGACCAAACCTACAGATGTATTTTTCGCTTTAATTTTCTGAGACCAGGAAGCCGGCAAGCGGTATTCCAGGCTCAGATCTCTTAATTTAACAAAAGTTTGCGAAAACATAAATTGTGACCTTGGGCTACCAATATAGGGAGCCATGCGCATTTGATAGTTTTCATAAGAAACCGCGACATCATTAGCAGTAAATACACGGTCATCTCTGGTGATATTACCATACGAATCATAATCAACAGAACCGGAAATCACCTTCACACCTTGTCCCACATAGTTGTTTTTGCCATTGACCACCATATCGTACCGGTACTCGTTGTCGCTATCGGGATGACTGCCCGAATTCCACATAGCCTGGTCGGTCACACTATGTGTGATCCCCCCCACACGGCCATCAAAAGATAGGTTCAACGTAAACTGCTTGTATGAAAAAGTATTTGACCAACCCCAGATAAAGTCCGCCTCATTATATCCAGCAACAGTCTGGTAGGCACTGGCTCTTGGTAATCCGCCATAATGGATAATATTACCACTAGGATCCCTTTCCCAATCATTAACGCCCACCCAGTTCCATCGCGCACCATCTTTTACCCAAGGTCTGTCCGTTGAATAATCTGGATCTACCCGATCATAGGTATAACGATCTCTTGACCAATTGATTTTAGAGCTCCAGTTGAAATCCTGATTTCTTATAATATCTGCACCTAACATAATTTCGATTCCTTTTCTTCGTAAATCCTCTTTGATGTTAATCTGTGTCTGCGAAAAACCAGTGGCTGAACTAACAGCAGCATTACGTTGTTGATTAAATGTTAAGGCATTATAATAAGTAATATCCAATTGTATCCTATTTTTCAAGAAGTTAACTCCTGTTCCGACTTCCCAAGTATCTATTGTTACTGGCTTGATAGCCGCATTCCTCAAAACCGTTGGATATACAGCAGTTCCAAGTCCCTGCCATACATCGCTGGTAATTGTATATTGCTGGTTGATATCATAGATCCCAGGTGGCGTTTTTGTTCTGACCCATGAGCCTCGTACTTTCCAGAAACTGAACGCATCAGGCAATTTTATTAAATCCGACAAGACTGTACTAGATGATATCGAAGGATAGAAAAATGAACGATTGCTTTTATCCAATGTAGAACTCCAATCGTTACGTCCTGTTACCTCAACAAATACTGCATTTTTCCAGGAAGCCGTCAACCGTCCATAAACAGCATTCTCCTGACGGCGGCTTAGACTTGAGCTCGTGGTAGCAGGATTTACCGAAGCCCGCAAAGAGTAAAATCCCGGAATAGTTAATCCCCCCGAAGTTGTTCCGTTTTGACTATCGTTATTTCGATAATTTAAACCTGTACCGAGAAATCCCTCAAGAGCAAATTGATTAAATTGCTTCTTCGCTGTTGCCATTAAATCTCCATTGACACTATAACCTCCCTGACGGTTGTTCGAAAAATAGCCTAATTTATTCCATCCCCCAACCGCACCAATTGGATTTCGGTATTGGTCGAGTTGTGAATACATATCTGATCCCAAGCGTGCAGTGATCGTTAACCAATCATTTGCTTTAAACTCAGTATTTAGATAACCATTTAAAATATTATAATCATTGGAATGTACAATCTCATTTGCAATAAAATACGGATTATCATACCAGGAAGCATCCATCCAGTTCTGCTTTTCATGAGGTGTTACCCAGTAATTCTTATAATCCCTAATATCATATTCGGTACCTGACCAAACCGTGAGGTTGTAGAGAATCCCACCACCACCATATCCTGTGGCTCCCATATTTGGGTAGTATCGCTTATTATAGTTCAACCCTCCGTCAAATCTAAATTTTCCGGCCGTCATATCACCTGATACCGCATAGGTCATCTTGTTCAGCTTGTTATTTTCATACTGGCCTTTATTATACACATGCGTAAAGGAAGCTCTGACGCCGCCATTTTCACCTCGTTGAGCGATACTGATATTATTATTGGTAATAAAGCTCTGCTGCTGAAAATTTTTCAGATTATCCTTTCCCACAGATCGTAATTCAGCATCCTCAATTTGATAGGTATAGGGATTATAGATCTTTGCCATTCTTCCGATATCCAGTTTATCACCCCATACATAACTTCCCGGTTGATATTTACCTCCTTGGCCGGTGCTATAAGACGTCTGAACCTCTGGTCTCCGCAGATAACCTGCATTAAACATGGTACTGCTATTGAGCTGTACATCCAATCCCTTCCCTTTACTTTTTTTGGTTGTAATCATAATTGCACCACCGCTACCTCTGCTACCATATAAAGCTGCAGCTGTCGCACCTTTCAGTACACTGATATCTTCTATATCATCTGCTGGGACATCTCGTAGACTGACAAATTGCGACGCTACACCATCAATTACAATCAGTGGTGTACGTCCACGCAGTTCAATTGTCGGCGTAGTATTAAACTCGGTGCTATTTTTAATATTCAGACCAGCCACACGTCCCGTCAACGAAGTAGCCACATCTACCCCTTTGGCCGAGGTCAACGCCCCACCGTCTACTTTTTGGACAGCATAACCCAGTGCTTTCTTTTCACGTTTTACCCCTAAAGCGGTCACTACCACCTCATTCAGAGCTTGGTTTCCCGGTTTCAACTGAACACGGAGTACATGTGAACTTGAGGGGCTCAACTCCACACTTTCAAAACCAATTGCATTGACAAACAGATTCTGATCTGTGCGAACGCGGATTGTAAATTTCCCTTCCTGATCTGTACTAGTCTTACGCTCGCCTTGAGTTACGGTTGCACTAGAAAAGGGTTTCTGTGATTCATCCAGTACGACACCACTAACCGTGATTAGCTGCTGTTGCCCTTCCGATTTTGTAACGCTTGATTTTTCCCTTACCGAAAGGATAATATTCCCCTCCATAATACGGTAGCTGATTTCTGTACCCTTAAAAAGTCGCTCAAGCACCGCATTGATATCCTCACCCTTGGCATTTACCGAAAAACTACGCTTGGTGTCAATCTGATTGTTGTTGTAAAAAAATCGAAAACCGGATTTCTTTTCGATTTCATCTAGGATTGTCTGCATACTTTTGTTGCTGACAGACAAAGTCAGTGACTTCTGCTGTGCTTGGACAAATTGGAATGCAGAGATTCCAAGCCCCAATAAGATCAGTTTTAATCTTAACTTGTTCATGATAATGGTTAATAAATTGTATAAGTAGAATTTTATTGTTTACATAGTAAAAAGACTTATTTATTGAGTTCCACAGTAATCGAACCATCAGTTTTGCTACCATCATTGATGATAGTATATTGGATGCGTGAAGATATTTTGATATGCTCCAATACGGTGATCAGTTGTTGTGAATCGAATACACCCGTAAATCTTTCCTCGTTCAGTTTCGCCGATTTTAAATTAAACTTAACATTGAACCGCTTGGATATAATCGTCAGTAACTCGGTCAGACTTGTATTCTTGAGCACGATTTGATTATCTTTCCAAGAGGTCAGGGTCTTTTCATTTAGAGCATTGGGCACTATTGACTGATTTTTGATATTATAAACAATGGTTTGGCTTGGTTTTAACAGCAAAGATTTAGACCCAGTATTGGATTGGTAATTAAATCGTACACTACCCTCTTCGAGCGTTGCCCGCACAGTCGAGTCCGTATGGTAGGCATCTACATTAAAACGGGTTCCCAATACCTCAATAGCCGCTTGCGCAGGAGTTTGTACTTTAAATTTCTTTTCAGGATTTTTTGTCACATCAAAAAATGCTTCACCATCCAGTTTGACAAGGCGCTCTTTATTGAATTTCTGTGGATAGCTGATCACTGTATTTGCATTCAACCACACCGTTGAACTATCTGGCAATCGTATTGAAGCTACCATTCCTGGATTGGTCCTCATGGTAACCCAAGCTTCAGAACCAGAACGGTTGTTGTACCATTGATACAACTGAACCAGCAACAGTGGAATAAACAGTACAGCTGCAGCACGTTGGAGTATCCGGAGGTAGCTAAGCGATCGAACCGGCCTAAATTCGCTGATTTCTCTGGTCGTTTTTTCAAATGCTCGATCAACATCCGTACTTTCCAAAGTGGTATAGGCATCGATCTGCTGGTAAAATTCACAGAAGGCACGTGCTTTATCCCGGTTGTTTTCCGATTCCAATAACCAAACCCGCAAAACCTCATCTTCCTCCGCTGTTAAATTATTATTAATAAAATTCAAAAGGAGAGTTTCTATATATTCATCATTTTTATGCATTTTTACAATGATTTTAAAGGATGACTATTTAAGGGGAGTATGTCCTAAAATTTTTTTTATTTTTTTATGAATACGAGTTTAGGCGACGAGATCCTCGTCGAAAATCTGGTTAAAGGAGATAAATACGCATTCGAGTCCATTTTCAAAAAGTACTATGCCCCGCTATTGGCTTATGGCAAGCAATATGTGGAATTAGCTGATGCTCAAGAAAATGTACAAGACTTGATGCTGTGGCTCTGGAACAACCGCGAGAACCTCTATTTTAGTACTTCCCTAAAAAGCTATCTGTTTGCCGCAGTACGCAACCGTTGTCTGACAGCGATCAAAAAGGAAAAGACGAAAGCAAGTTCTTTTTATGAATTAAGCCAGCTGAGCGGATTCGAACAATCGAGCCAGGATCTCTATTTTGAAAAGGAACTAAAAGAGAAGATCGATAAAGCGATCGCCAATCTGCCCAGTTCGTTTCGTGAGGCTTTTGAATTGAATAGGTTTGAGAATCTCACCTATAAAGAGATTGCGCTAAAATTAGGGGTGTCGCCCAAAACTGTCGACTACCGCATCCAACAAGCACTGAAAATCCTGAGGAAAGACCTCAGGAATTACCTGCCGCTATTGGTATATTTTTATCCCATGTTACGCATATAACCTTCTCGCTTTTATGTTCGATCCCTCTGCTTAGACCAACCACCTTTTTGTTTTTGAGCTTACTTTTTACGGGGTTATCTACCGTTCGCCTAAAACAAGAAATTGTATTAGTCGCTATTGAAATACCAGATCTATCGATAAAAAAAACTGAACGGCTTGTTGTAAAGAGAACCTTATTCAAAAAAAATCCCCTGAGCTTTTAGACTCAGGGGAAATTCATGATTTAATCTATAAACCGACATTTATATTCAGCAATCATTTTTAGCAGAAAGTAGTACAGTGGTTTTCTATCAATGACTATTCAAGTGTACCGAATTTACCAGCCTGGAAGTCCTCGAAAGCCTGATAGATTTCCTCTTGTGTGTTCATTACAAAAGGGCCATAGCTTACAATAGGTTCGTCAATAGGTTCTCCACTCATAAACAGTAAGACAGCTTGCTCATTGGCCTTGATCACGATTTCTTCACCATCGTTTTCAAACAGCACAAAACTATGTTCTTTGGCCAACTGTCCATTGACCTCTGCTTCTCCATTGACAACCAGAATGGCGGAATTGTGATATTTGGGAACAGTAAATGCTGTCTGATGACCCTTTTCTAATTTAATATCAAAGAGATTGACTGCAGTATAAGTTTCGGCTGGTCCTTTTGTATCCTGAAATATACCAGCTATGATATTAACAATACCGCCATCTTCAGGCAACTGTACTTTGCCCATCTGATCTGCAGTAATGCCCTGGTAATGCGCTTCCGTAGACTTATCCTTTGCAGGTAGATTAACCCAAAGCTGCACCATTTCAAAAGGACCACCAGCTCTGGAGAAATTCTCCTCGTGATACTCTTTGTGCAATATTCCTGCTCCAGCTGTCATCCATTGAACATCCCCGGGATTGATCACCCCGCTGTTACCCGAACTGTCATGATGCGCCACACTTCCTTTATAGGCTATAGTCACGGTTTCAAAACCTTTATGCGGATGAACATCTACCCCACGAATATGATCTGATGGACCAAAATCAAATTCCGCATTGAAATCCAATAAGAGGAAAGGACTCATCCGTCTTTTGGTAATCCCGTTACCGGGAACCATATTGTACACACGGAATCCGTCACCTACCATACCTGGCTGTGCAGGTCGAGGGAAGATTTTTTCAATTGATTTTTTCATTTTTAATACTCCTATCTTTTGAATCCATACATCATCGAATACACTCCGCTTGCTTGCTTGCTTGCTTGCTTGCTTGCTTGCTTGCTTGCTTGCTTGCTTGCTTGCTTGCTTGCTTGCTTGCTTGCTTGCTTGCTTGCTTGCTTGCTTGCTTGCTTGCTTGCTTG